>Ga0172373_10000002_pt1 | contig 437365 bp, 413 predicted proteins | sample Lak10m_2_FD_114546 | JGI IMG/M metagenome (GOLD analysis project Ga0172373, IMG submission 114546) | Freshwater microbial communities from Kabuno Bay, South-Kivu, Congo - kab_092012_10m | ecosystem: Environmental > Aquatic > Freshwater > Lake | place: Democratic Republic of the Congo... | reverse complement strand
GATCCTCAAGTTCTTTCGAGAAACCTTACCAAAAGAGTGGAGAACCTTCCAATCTCAGGTCTCAGACAACTTCAGGGTCGTCACACACGAAAAATTTCGGGTTTTGGGGTAAGCAAGGTATAACACTGCAATCTATCCCCGGCACAATCTGGCGCTTTTCGCCTATTCCGGCCGGGTGACGTTTTCGGAATCAATCGCGGCCGTTGCCGCCGTTGCCCACCATCCCGACCACCATGACACCATGCGCCAGCTTTGCGATCTGTCCGGCGTCGAATCGGTTGAACAGGATTTCTTTGCGCTGATGCAGACACAGGCCCGCATGGCCGAACATCTGGTGCCCCGTCAGGGCGAGAAGATCGTGGTGTTCTATGCCCCCCATGCCACGGCCCGGCAAATGGCCAATATGGCCCGCAAGAGCTGGGATGGGCTGGATCAGGTGCTGGTGCGGGTGGTGGCGCGCGAAGATCAGGCGCTGGCGCTTTTGGGGCTGAAACAAACCAGGATTGCCGCACTTTCGACCGTCTGATCGCTGCTGACCTCGGCGCGAAAAACCGCTATCCTGTTACCCTACCCGGATGAAAACCGGGCGTAATGGTAAAGGAGATCACCATGTTCAAAACCAACGAAGGCAGCCTTGACCGCGCGCTGCGTGTCATTGTCGGTCTGGCCTTGCTGATCTGGTTCTTCATGGATCAGGGCGGCGGGTTTTGGCACTATGCCAAGCTGATCGGCGTGGTGCCGCTTTTGACCGGGCTGATGGGCACTTGCCCGGCCTATTCGATCCTGGGCATCTCCACCTGCCCGATGAAAAAAGGCTGACCGCAGGGGCCGGAATTTGTGCAAATTCCGGGCCGATTTCTGTATCAGAAATCGGGCGCGGCGGGTTTGTCGCGCCCTTTATTCAGCCGCCTGACGTTTGGGGCGCAGCATGTCTTTCAAATAGCGCCCGGTATGGCTGGCCGCAGCCTTGGCCACATCTTCGGGCGTGCCGGTGGCCACGATCTGCCCGCCGCCATCGCCCCCTTCGGGGCCGATGTCGATGATCCAGTCGGCGGTTTTGATGACATCAAGGTTATGTTCGATCACCACCACCGTATTGCCCTGCTCAACCAGTTCATGCAGCACTTCCAGAAGCTTTTTCACATCTTCGAAATGCAGGCCGGTGGTGGGTTCATCCAGAATATAAAGCGTCCGCCCGGTCGCGCGGCGCGACAGCTCTTTTGACAGCTTCACCCGCTGCGCCTCGCCGCCCGAAAGCGTGGTCGCCTGCTGGCCAACCTTGATATAGCCAAGCCCCACCTCGCACAGCGCAACCATCTTGTCGCGGATGGCGGGAACGGCCTGAAAAAAGTCGCGCGCATCTTCACATGTCATATCAAGAACATCTGCGATGCTTTTGTTTTTGAACTTTATTTCCAGCGTCTCGCGATTGTAGCGATGACCTTTGCAGGTTTCGCAAGTCACATAGACATCAGGCAAGAAATGCATCTCGATCTTGATGACGCCATCGCCCTGACAGGCCTCACAGCGCCCGCCCTTGACGTTGAAGGAAAACCGCCCGGCCTGATAGCCCCGCGCCTTGGCCTCGGGCAGGCCGGCGAACCAATCGCGAATGGGGGTAAAGGCGCCGGTATAGGTGGCGGGGTTTGACCGCGGCGTGCGGCCAATGGCGCGCTGGTCGATGTCAATCACCTTGTCCAGATGCTCAAACCCTTTGATCGTCTCGCAAGGGCTGGGCGTTTCATGCGCGCCGTTCAGCCGCAAAGCCGCCGTTTTGAACAGGGTTTCAATGGTCAGCGTCGATTTCCCGCCGCCCGAAACCCCCGTCACACACACGAATTTGCCCAAGGGAAATTCGGCCGTCACGTTCTTCAGGTTGTTGCCAGTGGCGCCGACCACGGTCAGTTTCTTGCCATTGCCCTTGCGGCGGGTCTTTGGGACAGCGATTTCACGGGTGCCGGCCAGATATTGCCCCGTGAGGCTGGCCGGGTCATCCGCCACGGCCTTCGGCGTGCCATGCGCCACCACCATGCCGCCATGAACTCCGGCCCCCGGCCCCATGTCGAAAACATAATCCGCCTCGCGGATCGCGTCTTCGTCATGCTCGACCACCAAAACGGTATTCCCTTGATCTCGCAGGTTTTTCAGCGTGGTCAGCAGCCGGTCATTATCGCGCTGATGCAACCCGATGGAGGGTTCATCCAGCACATAAAGCACCCCCGTCAGCCCCGAACCGATCTGACTGGCCAGCCGGATACGCTGGCTTTCGCCGCCCGAAAGCGTGCCGGCATTGCGGCTCATCGTCAGGTAGTTCAACCCGACATTCACCAGAAAACCCAGACGTTCGCGAATTTCTTTCAAAATGGCGCGGGCGATTTCATTCTTTTGTGCAGACAAATTGCCCGGCACCGTCGCCACCCAATCAAACGCCTCTTGGATGGACATCTGTACAACCTGCCCGACATGCAAGCCGGCGATTTTGACCGCCAGCGCCTCGGGCCGCAGCCGATAGCCCGAACAGGCGCCACAGGGCCGGTTGTTCTGGAACCGCTCCATTTCCTCGCGGCTCCAGGCGCTATCGGTCTCGCGATAGCGCCGCTCCATATTCGGGATCACACCTTCGAACACGCGGGAAACCTGGTAGATCCGCCCGCCTTCATCATAGCGGAACTCGATCTCCTCACCTTTTGAACCATGCAGGAACAGATCCTGCACCTTTTCCGGAAGATCCTTCCATTTCGCTTTTTTATCAAAACCATAGTGCCGCGCCATCGCGTCAATGGTCTGGGTGAAATAGGGGCTTTTCGATTTGGCCCAGGGCGCAATCGCCCCCTGCGCCAGCGTCAGGCCCTGATCTGGCACCACCAGACGTTCGTCGAAAAACAGCTCCATCCCCAGCCCGTCACAAACCGGGCAAGCCCCGAAAGGCGCGTTAAACGAAAACAGCCGCGGTTCGATTTCCGTAATGGTAAAGCCCGACACCGGGCAGGCGAATTTTTCGGAATAGGTGGTGCGCGCGCCCTCTCCTGTTCCGCCTTGCTCCCCCAGCCCGCCCCCGGCAATTTCAATCACCGCAATGCCATCAGCAAGGTTCAGCGCCGTGCGGAAACTGTCGGCAAGCCGCGTCTCCAACCCCTCGCGCACCACGATGCGATCGACCACCACATCAATGTTGTGGCGGAACTTTTTGTCCAGAACCGGCGGTTCCTCCAACTCGTAAAACGCGCCGTTCACCTTGACGCGCTGGAACCCCTGTTTGCGCAGGTCGATAAATTCTTTCTTATATTCTCCCTTGCGGTCGCGCACGATGGGCGCCAGCAGATAGGCCCGCGTGCCCTCCTCCATCGCCATCACCGCATCCACCATATCCTGCACCTGCATTGCCGTGATCGGCAGGCCGGTGGCCGGGCTAAAGGGCGTGCCGACGCGGGCAAACAACAGCCGCAAATAGTCATAAATCTCGGTCACCGTGCCAACGGTTGACCGCGGGTTTTTCGAGGTGGTCTTCTGCTCAATCGAAATCGCCGGAGACAGACCGCTGATATGGTCCACATCCGGTTTTCCCATCATATCAAGGAATTGCCGGGCATAGGCCGACAGGCTTTCAACATAGCGGCGCTGACCCTCGGCATAGATCGTATCAAAGGCCAGGCTGGATTTGCCCGAGCCTGACAGCCCGGTAATCACCACAAGCTGATCGCGCGGAATATCCACGTCCACGCCCTTGAGGTTATGCTCCCGCGCGCCGCGCACCTCGATGAACTTCTGTTCCGCCATGATCCACCCCTGACTTCAAGCGACAGATTTAGGCGGGAATCAGCGGCTTTCCAACCATTAAATGTGAACATTGCATGAACTTTCGGTGCAAAACGACAATTCCAAGGGATGGCCCTTTACAAATTCCATCACTTGAATATATCTATCACAACTTCATGGGAAAGGACCTGCCATGTTCAACATTTTCGGCGGCGCGTCTGCCAAACGTTTCACCGCAGCCGAGGCCGTTGCCGGCGTGAAATCCGGCGAAATGGTGGTGATTGACTGCCGCGAAGCGGGCGAGCTGCGCGCTTCGGGCACGGCCATGGGCGGGCTGCATATCCCGCTGGCGCTTTTGCAAATGAAAGCTGATCCGAAAAGCCCCGATTTCGACAAACGCCTTGATCCGGCCAAGCCGATTGCGATCTTTTGCGCCTCGGGCGGGCGGTCCGGCATGGGCGCGCAGGTGCTGTCGCGGCTGGGCTATACGGCCCATAATATCGGCGGCTTTGGCGATTGGGTTAACGCAGGTGGCGCGGTTCAACGCTGAAACGGCGCCGCGCCTGAAGTGCGTGGATCAAAATTCCCAGCGATGACAGACAGATAATAAACAAGGCAAGGCCGGTTTCGCCGGCCTTTTCCATAGCCCAAATCAAAAGCGGCGTGCCGGTCGTCGTGCCCAGATTGCCAAGCTGCGCAATCGCCCCCGCGCCTTTGGCCCGGTCTTCCATTTCGGGGTTCAACTGCGCGAGCGCGGCAAAACTTGCCCCCTGCACCAGCCCCAGACTTGCGGCAATCAGCAAGGCAAATCCCGTGGCAAAACCCGTGCCCCAAACCAGCCAAAGCCCGGAGGCCGCCACCACCGCAACGGCAAACCCCATTTGCACCATATGCACCGCCGTCACGCGCGCCAACAGCCAAACCCCCAGCGTCAGCGACACAAGGATTGAAACCAATGGCATGGCCACGCCAACAAACACACCCATATCGCCCATTTGTGCAGGCAAAAGCGTCAATACCGCAACATAAGTAAAAGTATAGCAGGCAAAGCCCATCGCCGGCGCCCCCTGATAGGGCGAGGCATAAATCGCGCGATGTTGCGCCATTAAACCGCCCCGGCGCGCCCGGCCCTCAAAGGGCGAATCTTGCGGCAAAAGCCACCACATCACCGGCGCAAAAGCCGCCATCCACAACGCGTGCAGCCCAAAAAGCCCCGCCGCGCCGCCACCCGCCACGATATCCGGCCCAACAAAAAACAAGATCGCATAAGTCACGCCAAAGAATGACGACCAAAGCGTCATCGCCGCCCCCTGATAACGCGGCGGCGCCAAAGCCGCGATGGCCGTCGGCCCGACCACAACAATCGCCAGATGCGAAACACCTTCCAAAATCCGACTCATCAGCATCACCGGATATGACGGAACGCCCATCTGCACGGCGCTAACCCCCGCCCCCAGCACCAGCGCCCCCACCATGGCCCGCCGCGCCCCGACCCGCGCCACCAAAAGCCCGGCCGTTGTGCCAAAAATCAGCCCGACCCCACCGACAATTGACACCAACAGCCCAACGCCGATACCGGCTTTCGCCGCATAAACCCCCTCAAGTACCGGATAAACCACAGACATTTTGCCAAATTGCGCCGCCGCCCCAAGGCCCGCCGCCCAGATCGCCAAAATCGTTATAACTGCCCGCATCTGACATCCTCTGTGCAAAATATCCTCGGGGGGAGGCTGCAATTGCCCGGCAATTGCAGCAAGGGGGGCAGACGGCCCCCCTCGATTTCTGTCACAGAAATCGCTTTCGTTCAGATATGCAAGGCCCGCCCGTAAGCGTCCAGCACCGACTCATGCATCATCTCGCTCAGCGTTGGATGCGGGAAAACCGTGTTCATCAGGTCTTCTTCGGTGGTCTCCAACGCGCGCCCCACCACATAGCCCTGGATCAACTCGGTCACCTCGGCGCCCACCATATGCGCGCCCAAAAGTTCACCCGTTTTGGCGTCGAACACGGTTTTCACCATGCCCTCGCTTTCGCCAAGCGCAATCGCCTTGCCGTTGCCGATAAAGGGGAAGCGGCCCACCTTCACCGTATAGCCCGCCTCTTTCGCCCGCGCCTCGGTCATGCCAACACTGGCCACCTGCGGATGGCAATAGGTGCAACCGGCAATGCTGCCCGGCTTGATCGGATGCGGATGCCCGCCCGCGATCAGCTCGGCCACCATCACGCCTTCATGGCTGGCCTTATGGGCAAGCCAGGGCGCGCCGGCGATGTCGCCAATGGCGTAAAGCCCCGCCACCCCGGTGCGGCAGAACTCATCTGTCACCACATGGGTGCGGTCGATCTTGACGCCAAGCGCCTCAAGCCCCAGATTCTCGACATTTCCAACGATACCAACGGCTGAAATAACCGTATCAAATTCGGCAGTTACGGTGCCTTTCTCATCCTCAAGATGCGCCGTAACCCCAACACCCGGCTTGCGGTCAAGTTTCTTGACCGTGGTCTTTTCAAGGATCTTCATCCCCTGTTTGACGAATTGCTTTTTCGCAAAAGCCGAGATTTCCGCATCTTCCACCGGCAGCACGCGGTCCATCACCTCGCATACCGTAACATCGGCACCCAAGGTGTTGAAGAAACTTGCAAATTCAATGCCAATCGCGCCAGATCCTATGACCAAGAGCCTTTTCGGCATCCGCTTGGGTTGCAGCGCATGGCGGTAGGTCCAGACCAGATCGCCGTCAGCCTCCAGCCCCGGCAATTCGCGCGCACGCGCTCCGGTCGCCAGAATGATGGCCTTGGCCGCCAGATCTTCGGTGCCCTTATCGGTTTTCACGCTGACAAGGCCGGGTTTCGGCAGCATCGCCGTTCCCATGAAGACCGTGATCTTGTTCTTCTTCATCAAATGGCCAATGCCGCCCGAAAGCTGCTTTGCCACCCCGCGCGAACGCGCGACAACGGCATCAAGATCATATGAGGCGCCTTCGACCTTCAGGCCGAATTCCTTGGCGCGGTGCATCAGGTGAAAAACTTCGGCCGAACGCAAAAGCGCCTTGGTCGGGATACAGCCCCAGTTCAGGCAGATGCCGCCCAGATTTTCGCGTTCAACGATGGCCACTTTCTGGCCCAGTTGCGCCGCCCGAATGGCGGCAACATAGCCCCCCGGCCCTGCACCGATCACCACCACGTCAAAGCTTTGGCCAGCCATCTTTCCCTCCCTCAGAAAAAGTAGTTTGCCATTAAACTATCAAGTTCAACCAAGCAACAATCCTGACGCCCACCCCCTATGCGCCCTGCGCATGGCTGCTGCGCAAACGCCTTACCTCGGCGGCATAACCGCCCGCGGCCAGAAAATCCGCCTCTGCGGGCGTATCGGCGCGCCCCAAGGCCGCATTGCGAAAGGGAAAACGGCCAAAGCGCGCGATGATCGCCTGATGTGCGCGGGCATGAAGCGCCATCTCCGGGTCAGAAGGCAGGCGTTCGGTCAAAAGCTGCACCGCCAAGGCCTGATCTTCCGGGTCTTCCGAATGTTCAAAGGGCATATAGAAAAACTGCCGCTCGGGTTCGGGGGCGGCCATATCCCAACCGGCCGCCAGGGCCCGCCGTGCCGCGGCCCTTGCACGGGCATCGGTGGCAAAGGCCAGCGGCCCGCCCCGGTGCATGTTGCGCGCCAGTTGATCGCAGATCACCAGATAGGCCAGCGTCGCCGCCGGGCCATCGACCCAATGTTCCAGCCCGCCCTCATGTGCGGCCTGCCAAAGGTCAAGAAAACGCAGCCGGCATTCCGCATCCAGATCTGCGCCACCGGCATACCAGCCCTCGGGGCCGACCTCGCCCAGCCAGAAATCCAGCACCTCGATCGGATCAGACATGCGCACCCCTTTTTGCCGCCAGCTTGGTCAAGCCTGACAGGAAAGCCCGCGTGCTGCAATCAATCGTTCTGCCGGGTTTCCAGCACAGCCTCGACGCCAAGCGCGGTGACATTGGGGGTAAGCGGCGCAAAATGCCCGGCCGCATCCGGCGTTTCGCGCCGTTGCCCCATCCGCCAGACGGTGTAGCCCGCAAGGGCCGCGAAGAGCAGCGCCATGAACAGAAAGAACCCCGAAGGCCCGATCTGCCCCATCACCCAGCCGGTAATCACCGGCCCGGTGATCGCCCCCAGACCATTGATGAAAATCAGCCCCGCCGAGGCCGCTGCCATATCTGATTTATCAAGATAATCATTCACATAAGCCACCAGAAGCGAATAAAGCGGGTTTGAAATGCCGCCCCCCATCGCGCCCACGACCAAAAGCAGCATGAAGGGCACGTCAAACAGCACCGGGATCATCAGCGCCACCGCCCCCGCCACCGAAAGCCACAGCACCAGCCGGCGGCGGTCCATGCGGTCAGACAGCCAGCCAATCGGATATTGCGCGATCAGCCCGCCCACATAGATGCCGGCGACAAAGATTGAAATCTCGCGGATGCTCAGCCCGGCCTGCGTGCCCCAGACCGATGCCATGCCAAATTGCGCCGAAAACACCCCGCCGAGCAGAAACATCCCCATGCAGCCCAAGGGCGAGGCCTGATAAAGCCTGCGAAAGCTGAGCGGTTTGGTCGCATCAAAGGCCGGGGCGGGGCTGACCGACAAAAGGATCGGCGTAAAGGCCAGCGAGACCAGAATGGAAGGGATCACGAACAGGATATAGCCCGAAGGATCCCCCACGTTCAAAAGCGCCTGCGACGCAATGATGCCCAGCATCTGCATGATGAGGTAAAGCGAAAGCGCCTGCCCCCGCGTTTCATTGCTGGAGCCCGCGTTCAGCCAGCTTTCAGCGGTGATATAGACGCCTGAAAAGGAAAAGCCGATCATCACCCGCATCAAGGCCCATGCAATCCAGTTCGGGGCCACGGCATACATGATAAGCACCGCCGAAATCATCGAACCAAGGGCGGCAAACACTCGCACATGGCCAACCCGCCGGATCATTTCGGGCGCCATGCGCGAGCCGAACAGAAAGCCCAGAAAATAGCACGACATCACCACCGACATTTGCAGCGTGGAAAACTGCTCAATGCCGCCACGAATGCCCAAAAGCGTGCCTTGCATCCCGTTGCCCAGCATCAAAAGCAACATGCCAAAGAGCAAAGCCCAGGAATTTCGCAGCACTGTCAGCATCGGATCAGCCCTTTTGTTTGCGGGTAATATCGGGGGGAAGGCGGCGCGGCTCAAGCCTTGGCAGCGACGCGACACACAGGAAAAACGCCATCAGCTTTCGGGATCGGGAATCAGCAAGGACGCATCACCATAGCTGAAAAACCGATAAGATTGCGCGATGGCATGGGCATAGATGCGGTCTATGCGCTCTTTGCCCATTAGCGCCGAAACCAGCATCAACAGCGTTGATTTCGGCAGGTGGAAGTTGGTCATCAACCCATCGGCCACGCGGAAACGGTAGCCGGGATAGATGAAAATATCGGTCGGCCCCTGCCAGGGCGCAATCTGGCCCTGCGCTGCTGCCGCTTCGATCAGACGCAGCGCGGTGGAGCCGACGGCAATGACCCGGCGGCCTTCGGCCTTGGCGCGGGCGATTGTGGCGGCCGTCTCAGGGGTAACTTCGCCCCATTCGGCGTGCATCCGGTGGGTGGTGACATCTTCCACCTTCACCGGCAGAAAGGTGCCCGCGCCGACATGCAGCGTGACTTCGGCAAACTCAACGCCTTTGGCGGCAAGGGCGGCCAGCAGGGCCGCATCAAAATGCAGGCTTGCGGTGGGGGCAGCAACGGCCCCGGCATGGCGGGCGAAAACCGGCTGATAATCGGTCTTGTCGGCATCATCCGCGGGGCGTTTGGCGGCGATATAGGGCGGCAAGGGCATTTTGCCCGCCTCGGCCAGCGCGGCATCAAAATCGGCGCCGGTCAGGTTGAAGGCAAGCACCAGATCGGTTTCGGATTTCTCCGCGACCACCGCACAAAGCCTGTCTGAAAAGCGGATGGTTTCCCCAAGCCCCGCCTTGCGCAGCGGCTTGGCCAGCGCCCGCCAGCCTTTTGGCTGCGGCTCCAGCAAGGTGATTTCCACCTTGGCCAGCGCCTCGCCCCGCTGACGCTGGCCAAAAAGCCGGGCCGGAATGACGCGGGTATTGTTCAAAACCAAAAGATCGCCGGGGCGAAAGACATCGGTCAGATCGCGCACATGCAGATCGCGGATGCGCCCGCCTTCGGCCAAGAGCAGGCGTGCCGAATCGCGCGGGCGCGCGGGGCGGGTGGCAATCAGCCCTTCGGGCAGATCAAAGTCAAAATCGGAAAGCTGCATGTCTTCAGTCCCGGCCAGGGGGGGTGTCTTGCGGCGCATCATCGCCATTATTGGGCGTTTTGGGGGTATTCAGCGCCCGAAAAATGCCCCGGAACATGCCGGGCGTCAGAATTGACAGCGGATTCACCCCCACATCGGGGTTATCTGCCGTGCCGCCAAGCGTATAGTTGAAGCCGAAGACACCCTCACCCCGCTTCGTCAATACCGCCCCCACCCCGTTCAAGAGATACACCGGAGAGATCACCCCCTGCATCGCCAATTGACCAGAGCCACTTTGATAAAGCCCCGCCATTGACACCCCAAGGCTTGCGCCCGTTGCCGAACCATGGCGCAAGTCCACCAATTCCGGGGTCAGCAGAAATTCGCCTTCCACGTCATTGAACACCAACCCCTGCCCGTTCAACTGCTCCAAAAGCCCCACCACGGACACCGCATTCAGCAATTCAGCCAGCACATTGGCGTTGCGCACCCGAAGGTTCTGAATGGCCAGGACACCGTCATACTGGCCTTCGGCTTCGCGCGGCGTCAGCGTCAGCGTCAGATCGCCCCCACGGGCCGACGAAAACACCGCCGCCGAAGCCAGCGCCGCGCCGGCGTCATCCGACAGGATGCGCACCGCGGTGCCGTGGCGGCTGGGCACCGCCGTGCCGCGCAGACGTGGGCCGCCTTCGTTGAGATTGGCCATAAAATCGCCGCTGAAGCCGCCGGTCAGGCTGAAATCGCCGCGAAAGCCGTGCAGCGTGATGTCCTTGCTGACCAAAAGCCGGTCCAGCTCCAGCCGAAGCGGACCGCTGGTCTGGCTGGTAGATTTCAGGCTGCCCCGGTCTTTGGCCGGCGGCATGGCGCGCAGATCGACCGTGCCACCTTTCAGCGCGATACCCACCGCGCGCCCAGGCCCGCGGCCCTGCAATTCCACCACGCCATCCAGCCAGCCGTTCAGCGTCACCTTGTCAAACCGCGCCAGATCCAGCCCGCCGCCCGCGCGCATCGAAACCGCTCCTTCTGCCCGAAGCCCCGCCGCATCCAGCACCAGCCGATGCACCTTGACCGGCGCGCCAAGCGTGACCTCGGCCAGCAGCTTTCCCTTGCTGGCGGCAGGTTTCGCCCAGCCCAGTTCCGGCAAGGCAAGACCGATACCGCTCAGATCAGAGCCAAGCCGCAACTCCCCCGGCTTGCCCTTGGCCAGATCAATCTCGACCGTGGCCTGCCCTTGGCCTGAAACCATACCAGCAGGCAGGCCAAGACCGAATTCTTCGGTTGCCGCCTGCGACAGCGCCACGCGCCCCACCAGCTTGGCATGGCCCTTGTCCGCAGGGGCGAAACCTTGGGTAAAACGGGCGTCAAACGCCACCGTGCCAATATGGCCCGGCCCCGAAATCACCAGCCCCTTGGGATCAACCGCGACATCCAGCGCCTCGGCCGTGATCTTGCGGCCCGCAACCAGCTTATCCGAGCTGAACTGCGTCACCCGGCCTGTCACGTGATAATCCACGCTTTCCAGCGGCACGTTCTTTTCCAAAGGCAGGCTCAGCCGCGTGTCAATTTCGGCCAGACCCTCGCCCAGATCGACAGGGCGTTCGGCCTTGGACAAAAAGTTGAACGGCGGCAGATCCAGAAGCGACAGCGCCGCCGTCAGGCTAGAGCGCGTCGTCAGCCGGATATTGGCGCGGGCGGGTTTTTCGGTGACATCGGGCACAGCAAAGACCGAACCCGCCATGTCAATCGGCCCGCCTTTGGGGGCTGTGACCTGACCTTCGGTCATGACCATGGTATAGGTTCGGCCCTCGATCGTGGCATAGCCCCGGCCGTTTTCAATCGGTGGCAGGCTGGGCAAAACCTGCACATTGGCCCCGTCGAACTGATAGGCCAGATGCAGGCGCGGCTCTGCCCCCGGTTCCAGCCGCAGCGCGGCCACCACATCGCGCAGATTGCCCTTCAGCACGTTTTTGGCCACCCAAGCGCGGGTTTTTTCCACCAGTTTTTGTGGCCAAAGCGCAATCAGGCGGTCGGTGTCAATTTCATTCAGCCGCAGGTCCAGCGCCGCCGACCAGCCCCGCGCATCCGCGCCGATCTGGCCCGTCAACACCAGCCGCCGGACGTCTTCGGCCAGGGAAAGCTGGCCAAGTTCCAGGCTGAACGGGTCCAGCCGCAGCCGGAAATCCAGCGCGCCCCGGCCAAAATGCACCGGCTCGGCAAAAACGCCTTCGGGATCGACCCGCACATCATCAAAGGCGATCTGGGTGACAAAGGCCGATGGCAAGCGCGAGGTCAACAAAGGCCCGGAGATACGCGCGCCCTTTTCATCAATCAGATACGCCTGCCCCGAGGCATGAGCGCGCAGGCTGGGGCTTTGCACCTCCATCTGCGACAGGCGCACCGCACCGCTTGCGGCATCATAAGACATGGAAAACGCGCCGCGATCAAAGGCCACCGGCACCGCGGCCGGCGTCGGGCGCAACACGCCTTTGCCGATTGAAAGACTGCCCTCCAGCGCGGAAACCCCGTCGGCCCCCAATTCGGCCGACATCCGGCCCGAAATCGGCGCTTCGATCAGCGCCAAGGGGGCCAGCAACGGCGCCTGCCCCGCGACATCCGCCGCGGCCAGATCGCTGAATTCGGCGGTGATGCGCGCCTGAGAGGCCGCCTTTTGCGACACAAGCTGCACCAAGGCCCGTCCCGGCCCGGCATCGCCGCCGCCTTGCAGCGATACCGTCAGTTCCGCCGCGAAAGCATCGGCGCGGTTTTCCACCCGCAACCGGCCATCGCCCAGCTCATAGGTGCGGCCCAGGCGTTTGTCGGTCAGGCTCAGCGTCAGCGCCTCGGCCTCGATCGTGGTCAGATGGCTTAGGTCAGGGCTGGCAAGCACCCGGTCCGCCATATCAAAAAGGTCTGAAAAGTGTTTGATTTCCGGCGAAAAATCACCATCGCCCAAGGAAAAATCAAACCGCCCCTCGGCGTCGCGCGTGGCCACCAGCCGCGCGCCCGTCACCCGCAGCGTTTTCAGCCGCACCTCGCCCGACAAAAGCGCCCGGCCCTGCAAGGTCAGCCGCAGTTCGGGCAGCGTCAACAGCGCAGCACCGCCCGGCTTCAAGACCCGCAAATCCTCAACCCTGAGCCGCGGCACCAAGTCTTCGTCCAGCGCCAGATCGACCCCGCCAAGTGCCAGCGAAACATCGGGCAAGCTCGTGGCAAGGCCGCGGTTCAGCCGGGCCTCGATTTCGGCCACCACGAATACCGGCAGCGGAATGGCCCGGCCGATCAGCCCATAGCCCGCAAGGATCAGCGCCAGAAAGACCGCGAGAAAGGCCAGACGCCAGCGCAGGCCCGTGCGGCTGCCGCGCCGCTTTGGCGCGGGTGGCGGCGCGTCAGGCGAAGCCGCCTCGGGCGCGGTTTCCGCCCCGGACGGCTGCATCTCTTGCCCTTCGCTCATCGCCCGCCCTTTTGCATTCAGCCCTTCGCAGGCCTTGCCTTTATCTTTGCCGAAAGGCAACTAGATCATCCGTCAATTGCCCGAATTTCCGGCCGCACAACAGGGGTGGCCACAGGAACCGGCCAGAACCGGCAAGGAGCCGCCCATGCTGCAACCCGGCGACATCGCCCCCGATTTCACCCTGCCCCGCGATGGCGGCGGCGCTATCACTCTTTCGGCGCTGCGCCCGGCCAAGGTGGTCTTGTATTTCTATCCCAAGGACAGCACCCCCGGCTGCACGCTTGAGGCACAGGATTTTACCGCCCGCGCAGCGGCTTTTGCGGCGGCGAATACCGTGGTGATCGGCCTGTCAAAAGACAGTGTAAAGGCGCATGATCGCTTTTGTGCCAAACACGGGCTTTCGGTCATTCTGGCATCAGATGCCGAAGGGCAGGTTTGCGAGGATTATGGGGTTTGGCAGGAAAAATCCTTATATGGCAAACGCTTCATGGGAATCGTGCGCACGACATTTCTGATTGATGGCAACGGGCGCGTGGCGCAGGTCTGGCCCAAGGTCTCGGTCAAGGGCCATGCAGAGGCGGTGCTTGCCGCCGCGGTTGCGCTATGACGGGGGGCGGTTTGTCGCTCGCGGAACGCGCGGTTGCGGTGCTGACTTGCGCCGATGGCCGCGCCAAGGCGGCGCTGTCTTTGGCCCATGCCGCCGATTGGTTTGCCGCCCGCGATGCCGGCGCGCCCTTGCCCATCGGCCATGCCTGCCCGCCCGATTTTCCCGCCCGCCCTGCCCGGCCAGAGCTGTTGAACCCTCGCGATGTGCCCCGTCGCCGCCCCGGCAGCGCGCAGGGCCGCATCGCGCTTTTGCACGCGGTCGCCCATATCGAGTTGAACGCCGTCGATCTGCACTGGGACATCGTCGCGCGGTTCACCCAGCACCCGATGCCCTTGGGCTTTTACGACGATTGGGTGAAATCCGCAGCCGAGGAGGCGCGGCATTTCAATCTGGTCTCGGACCGGCTTGAGGCCCTTGGCAGCCATTACGGCGCGCTGGCGGCCCATGCCGGCATGTGGAAAGCGGCCGAAGACACCGCGCATGATCTCAAGGGCCGGCTGGCCGTTGTGCCCATGGTGCTAGAGGCGCGGGGCCTTGATGTGACGCCGGGGATGATCGGTCTGTTTGACCGCGCGGGAGACAGCGAAACCCGCGCCGCACTTGAGGTGATTTACGCCGAAGAAGTTGGCCATGTGGCCTATGGTTCCAAATGGTTCAACTGGCTGTGCGGCGCTGAAAACCTTGATCCCAAAGAGGTTTTTCACAATCTTGTACGAACGTACTTCCACGGCGGGTTAAAGCCCCCCTTCAATGAAGAAAAACGCGCCGAGGCCGGTTTGCCGCCAGATTTCTACTGGCCGCTGGTTGATGGCGAAGACGCCGCCGACTGAGATTTCGGCAGAATTTTGCCGATATGACAGGGCTTTGCGGCCCGTTCATGGCTTTGCCGTGCAAATGGGTTGCAGCGGGCCGTGCCGCCAGTTTAAGCAAAGGCAGCCGCGCGCGGTGTGCCTGGTTCACCCGTCGTGTTTTTCGTTACAAATTGGATAACCCCACGTGCTGACGCGCCTTGCCTATCGGATCAACCAGACGCTTGAGCGGTATTTTCCCGAACAACGCCTGTTTTTGAAATCCGACACCGAGACCCGTTTTATCCGCCTGCGCCCCTCCACGCAGGCGATTGCCGTGGTCGTGGGCGGGCTTACGCTGGCCTGGACCATTCTTGCCACCGCGATTTTGGCCTTTGATTCCATTTCCGCCGGATCTTCGCGCGAGCAGGTCTTGCGCCAGCAATCGCTATATGAAGAGCGGATGAATATCCTGTCGCATGACCGGGATCTGCGCGCCGAAGAAGCCGCCAGCGCACAGGAACGCTTCAGTCTGGCGCTGGAACAGGTGGCCGCCATGCAGGCCCGGCTTCTGGCCTCGGAAGATCGCCGGCGCGAGCTGGAAACCGGTATCGACGTGATCCAGAACACGCTGCGCCGCACCATCCGCGAACGTGATGATGTCCGCGACGAGCTGGACGGCATGAAACTGGCCGCCGCCCCCGAAACCGGCCGCAGCGAAAGCGAACGGGCGCAAGACGCCATCGACACCACCGAAATGCTGACCGCCAGCCTGAACGCCACCGCGCGCGAACGCGACCGGATGCAGGGCGTGGCCGATAAGGCGGCGGAACGAATTGCCGGTATTGCCAAGGAAAAACAAGCCCTTGAGATGCAAAACGACATCATCTTCGGCAAGTTGGAAGAGGCGCTGACGGTTTCGGTTGAACCGTTGGAAAAGATGTTCCGCGAAGCCGGGATGGACCCTGACGATCTTTTGAACACGGTGCGCAAAGGCTATAACGGCCAGGGTGGCCCGCTCAGCCCGCTTGCGCTTTCGACCATGGGGGCGATCAGCCGGGATGAGGCGCGCGCCAATGAGATTCTGGCCGGGCTTGACCGGATGAACCTTTATCGGCTGGCGGCCTTCAAGGCGCCTTTCGACACGCCGCTGAAATCCGCTTTCCGCTTCACCTCGGGCTTTGGCACGCGCCAGGATCCCAAGGGTTGGGGCACGCGAATGCACGCCGGCACTGATTTTGCCGCCGGTTACGGAACCCCCATCTATGCAACCGCCGATGGGGTTATTACCCATGCCGGGTGGTCTTCGGGCTATGGGCGTCTGATCAAGATCCAGCACGCCTTTGGCATCGAAACCCGCTATGGTCATCTGTCCCAAATCCGGGTCTCTGTCGGACAAAAAGTGTCGCGCGGCGAGAGGATCGGTGATATGGGCAACTCAGGCCGGTCTACCGGCACGCATCTTCACTACGAGGTCAGGATCGGCGGCAATGCCGTTAATCCAATGACGTTCATAAAGGCAGCGAACCATGTTTTCTAAAAGCCGCATCAACGAACCCGGCCCGGCAAAGGCCACCGATGCAGACAAGTCCAAAACCGCGGAGGCCGGTGTGAGTAAACCGTCAATGGATTTCACCCCTACTGCCCCTAAGGGCAAAGTGGCAGCTTCGGTGCTGTCTTCAGATCTGACCGTGGTCGGCAATCTGCGCACCACCGGCGATATTCAGGTGGAAGGCACGGTCGAAGGCGACATCCGCGCGCATCTCTTGACCGTTGGCGAAACCGCCACCGTCCGTGGCGAGATCGTGGCCGATGATATTGTCGTCAATGGCCGCGTCATTGGCCGGGTGCGCGGGCTGAAGGTGCGCCTGACCTCCACCGCAAAGGTGGAAGGCGACATCATCCACAAGACCATCGCCATTGAATCGGGCGCGCATTTCGAAGGCTCGGTCCAGCGTCAGGATGACCCCCTGGCCACCGGCCGCGCCCCGGCCACCCCGGCCCGCAGCTTCCCGCCGGAAGCCGAAGGCACGGCAGATGTGATCTGAGCTTTCTGCAAGCTGCATTCCCAAAGGGCGGTCCTTGCGACCGCCCTTTTTGCATGGCTGCCCTTTTGTCAGCGCCCTTTTGTCAGCGCCCGATAGATATGCCAGCTTGCATGGCCCAGAACCGGCAGGGCAATGAACAGCCCCAAAAACAGCGGCACCATGCCCACAAACAGCACCGCCGCAATCACGCCCCCCCAAAGCCCCAGCGTGATCGGGTTTTGCATCACCGCCGAAACCGAGGTGATGATGGCGGTGATGAAATCTACCTCACGCTCCAGCAAAAGCGGCAATCCGACCACGGTGAAGGAAAACAGGGCCAGCGCAAAACCCGCGCCAATCGCGCTGCCCACAAGCAGCATCACCGGGCCATTGCCGCTGAACAGCACCACCGGCGATGTGGTGATATTGGTCAATGAGGCCACCCCCATGAACAGCGCAAAGGTGGCATGGGCGACAAAGACCCAGAACATGAACATCAACAGGATCACCATCGCCATCGACGGCAATTGCCGGTCCTTTTGCGCGAAAACCACGCCCAGCACATCGCCCCATGCCAAGGGCGCGCCGGCCTCGATCCGGCGGCTGACCTCATAAAGCCCGATCGCGGCAAAGGGGGCCAAAAGCGGAAAGCCCAGCACAAAAGGAATCAGCCACCATTCCTGCCCGCCGGCCCCGAAGACCAGATAAAGCACCACCCCGCCGGCGACATAAACCGCCGAGAAAAACAGCCCAAACGCCGGGGCGGCCAGAAAATCGCGGAAGCCCGCGCGAATGGCCCGGCCAATATCGGCCGGCGAAATATCTTGAATTTCGGGCAAAACTGTTGCGCCGCTGGCGGCTTTATTGGTCATCGCGTCCCTCCGTGCATTTATGTTTTTTCCCAAACCTATGCGCGCAAACCCGCCCGGTGATAGATGTATTTTGCACACATATCTGGTTGATCGTGGTGGTGCGCAATCTTGCCCGCGCAACCCCAAGCTGTCATGCAGGGCCATGGCAAACCCAAACGGCAAAGCAATCATCATCCTGTCTGAGGCGCGAAGCGGGTCGAACTGGCTGGCCGCGCTGATGCTGGCCAACCGTGGCTGGGGCCAGTGCCGCGAATGGCTTAACCCGGCGGTGCATCAATTGCCGCGCCACAAGCGCCTGTCAGCCGATACTCTGATGGCGCTTTTGGCACGCGCGGCGATCAGCCCGGCGACGAATGTGCTGGGGCTAAAGGTTTTCACCCATCAGTTGATGCGGTTTCACGCCCTTTACGGCTTTGACCCCATCGCGCGGGCAAGCGAAGGGCGCGACACGCTTTATCTGCGGCTGGAACGGCGCGACCGGGTGGCGCAGGCGGTTTCGCTGGAAATGGCGCGGCAAAGCGGGGCGTGGAAATCGACCTCGGCCATCCGGGCAGAGCCGCGCTATGACTTTGCCCGCATCCTGCGCGCCTATGTGAAAATTGATGCCAGCTATGCCTTTTGGGACAGCTATTGCCGCCTGCGGGGGCTGAACAGCCAGCTTTTCCATTACGAAGACCTGCTGGAAGACCCGACGCCCTGGCTTGCGGCCTGTGCCAGCTTTACCGGCCGCCCAAAGCGCAAAGACCAGCCCGGCACGGGCCGGTTGCAGGTGCAGCGCGATGCGCGCAATGCCGAATGGGCCGCGCAATTTCGTCAGGATCTGGCCGGTGCCGATGTGTTGCGGGGGCTTTACCCGGCACCGCCATCGCTGCCGCGCAGGCTGTTAGAGCGCGCAAACACGCTCCGCGCGGGCCATGGCCCGGCACGGCAGTTTGATCTTTGACCTCAGTCGTCAGCGTTGGCTTCGGCCCGGTTCATGCCATGCACGCCAAGCGCCAGCGTTGCGGCCATGAACTTATCCAGATCGCCATCCAGAACGCCTTGGGTATCGCTGGTTTCCACCCCGGTACGCAGGTCTTTCACCATCTGATAGGGCTGCAACACATAGGACCGGATCTGGTTGCCCCAGCCCGCATCGCCCTTTGATTCATGGGCCTCGTTGATCGCTGCGTTGCGCTTGTCCAGCTCCAACTGGTAAAGCCGCGATTTCAGCGCCTGCATGGCAATGTCGCGGTTCTGGTGCTGTGACTTCAAGGACGATGTCACCACGATGCCGGTTGGAAAGTGGGTGATCCGCACGGCCGAGTCGGTCTTGTTGACGTGCTGACCGCCCGCACCGGACGAGCGGTAGGTGTCGATGCGAATGTCCTTGTCCTGCACGTCGATCTCGATGTTGTCATCGACCACCGGGTAAACCCAAACCGACGAAAACGAGGTGTGCCGCCGCGCCGCGGAATCATAGGGCGAAATCCGCACCAGCCGATGCACGCCGGATTCTGATTTCAGCCAGCCATAGGCGTTATGGCCGGAAATCTTATAGGCAACAGAACGGATGCCGGCCTCTTCGCCTGCCGTTTCTGATTGCATTTCAACGGTGTAGCCCTTTTTCTCGGCCCAACGCACATACATGCGCGCCAAAATCGACGCCCAGTCGCAGCTTTCGGTGCCCCCCGCGCCGGCGTTAATTTCAAGATAGGTGTCGTTGCCGTCGGCCTCACCGTCCAAGAGCGCCTCCAGCTCGCGCTGGCCGGCATCCGCCACCAGCGCCTTCAGCGCCGCTTCGGCCTCAGCCACCACTTCGCTGTCGCCTTCCATCTCGCCCAGCTCGATCAGATCGACATTGTCGCGCAGCCCGCCTTCAATCAGCCGATAGGCCTTGACCGCATCCATCAGCGCCTGACGTTCTTTCATCAGCTTTTGCGCCTTGGCCGGATCGTTCCAAAGGTTCGGATCTTCGATCAGCGCATCGAATTCTTCCAGCCGGTGCGGCGCGGTTTCCCAATCCATCCGCTGCGCCAGAAGCTTCAGCGACTTTTCGATCTGGTCAACATGGTTCTGCGTCTCGGCGCGCATGGCGGAATCCTTCACATTTCGGGGCGGGTGATAGCGTGAGGCGCGCGATTGGGCAAGCGGGGCCATCACCCCACCGCCACCGCCGCGCGCCTAAAGGGTCAATAAAGCCCCCCGGCCGAAAGCGTGCCGAAATTAGCCTTTTTCGGCACCTGCTTTTGTTCGCCATCCGAAGTGGTCACGGTATCAACCTGATAGCTTTCGGTTTCGCCATTGGCGAAAAGCGGCAGGTCATTGCCCATGGCAAAGCCGCCATCCACCAGCGCGTCCAGCCCGTAAAGCACCTCGCCGCCTTCGCGGAAATATTCCGAGATCACATTATCGCCCGCGGCATCGGCCGGCAGTTTCGCGCCAGTGAAACGGTCGATCTTCTGGAAATAGCCGCCGGGTGGCACGGCAAATTCCTTGCCGCCAAAGGTTTTCACCGCCTCTTTCATGAATTCCTGAAAGATCGGAACGCAAAGCGTGCCACCATAGGCGCCCTGCCCCAGCGAACGCGGCTGGTCAAAGCCCATATAGCACCCCGCCACCAGTTCAGAAGTATAGCCGATAAACCAGACATCTTTCGCGTCATTCGTCGTGCCGGTTTTCCCCGCCACGGGCACCGGCAGCCTGACACCCGTGCCAGAGCCGCGCTGAATGACGCCCTGCATCATCGAGGTAAGCTGATAAGCGGTGATCGCATCCATCACGCGCTCGCGGTCGGATTTGATGGCCACGCCCTGCCCTTTGGGCAAGGCAGGCAGGCTGCAATTTTCGCAAATCCGCTGATCATGGCGATAGATGGTCTTGCCGAAACGGTCCTGCACCCGGTCAACCAGCGTGGGTTCCACCCGCTCGCCGCCATTGGCGAACATGGCATAGGCCGCCACCATTTTGAAAAGCGTGGTTTCCTGCGCGCCAAGGGCATTGGCCAGAAACGGGTTCATATTGCGGTAAACACCGAATTTTTCGGCATAACGCGCCACCAGATCCATGCCGATTTCCTGACCGATCCGAATGGTCATCAGGTTACGCGATTGTTCGATGCCGGTGCGCAAAGGCGTCGGCCCGTAATATTTGTTCGACGCGTTTTTCGGCGTCCACAGCCCTTCGGGGGTTTCAATTTCAATCGGGGCGTCAACGACAATGGTTGCGGGGGTAAAGCCGGAATCCAGCGCCGCCGCATAGACAAAGGGCTTGAAGCTGGAGCCAGGCTGGCGCGTGGCCTGTGTTGCGCGGTTAAAGACCGATGCCTGATAGGAAAAGCCGCCCTGCATGGCCAGAACCCGGCCGGTTTCCACGTCCATTGCCATGAAGCCGCCCTGCACTTCGGGCACCTGCCGCAGCGACCAGCGTTGGAACGCGTCGCTGGCCTCATCGCGCAGCGCGCGCAGCATCACCACATCGCCCAACTCAACCAGATCAGCCGGCACCTTGGCCTTTTTGCCAAGCTTACCACCCTCCAGCCGCTTGCGCGCCCAGGTGACATCTTCGGCCACAATCACCGGGTCATGGCCCTCAAGATCGCCCTCCATGCCAAAGCGCGCGGTGGTTTCACCCAGTTCAAGGATCACCGCCGCGTGCCAGCCTTCCACATCGCGCGGCAGATCGGCCACTTCGGCCAAAGCGGCGCGCCAGGCGGTTTCATCGCCCAGAACCGCAGCCGGCAGCCTTTTGCCCGTGCCCCGCCAGACCCCTTGATTGCGGTCGTATTTCTCCAGCCCCCGGCGCAGCGCCCGCGCCGCAACCGCCTGCAATTCAGGATGCACCGTGGCGCGGATCGACAGGCCCCCGCCGAAGAACTCCTCCTCGCCAAAGGTGCCTGACAGTTGGCGGCGGATTTCATCGGTGAAATAGCTGCGCGGCGGCAAAGCATCGCGGAAGGCCGGATAATCGCCATTCTGCACCGATTTCAGCGGCTCGGCCTTTTCGGCCTGATAGGTCGCTTCATTGATATAGCCGTTTTGCCACATCTCGCGCAGCACATAGTTGCGCCGCTCCAACAGCCGTTCCTTGCCGCGCACCGGGTGCAGATCGCCCGGCGCCTTGGGGAGTGCTGCCAGCATCGCCGCCTCATGCGGGGCAAGGGCAGTCAGCGGCTTGTTGAAATAGGTCTGGGCGGCAGCGGCCACGCCATAGCTGTTTTGCCCCAGAAAAATCTCGTTCAGGTAAAGCTCAAGGATCTTGTCCTTGGACAGGCTTTCTTCCAGCCGCGTCGCCAGAATGATTTCCTTGATCTTGCGCTCAACCGAACGCGAGCCATCAAGAAGGAAATTCTTCATCACCTGCTGGGTAATGGTCGAAGCCCCCCGCACATTCGAGCCCCGCGACACGATGGCATCGCGAAAGGCAGCAAACATGCCCGTCACATCATAGCCCTTATGGGTATAAAAATGTTTGTCCTCGGCGGAAACGAAGGCCTGTTTCACCAGATCCGGGATTTCTTCTGTGGGCACGAAAAGCCGGCGTTCATGGGCGAATTCGTCGATGATCCGCCCCTCGCCCGAATAGATCCGGCTGATGGTGGGCGGGCTATATTGCGCAAGGCTTTCATGGCTCGGCAGATCAGCGGAATATATATAGAAAATGCCGCCAACCGTCAGGGCCCCAAACAGAAGCCCCATGGTGATCATGGTAAAGATGGCCCCGAAAAAAGAGCCTATAAACCGTATCACGCCCCAACCCCCAACATCGCCTATGGCGCCCTCTATAGGCGCGCGCCGACGAAAGGTCAAAACACGATCCGTTGGGCCATGGGCCGATGCGCGGTCAGTTGCCTTTGGGGGCGATGGCCGGGCCAAGCGTGCCAATCGCCGCCTCTTTTTCCGCCCAATCCACCAGCCCCCGGCGCAGGGCTTCGGCCATCTGGCCCCGCCACTCGGCATCTTTCAGCCGCGCCAGATCCCCCGCCGATGACAAAAACCCCAGCTCGATCAGCATCGACGGAATATCGGGCGATTTCAGCACCGAAAACCCCGCCGTCTGATGCGGCTTGCGATGCATCTTCAACCCGGCCGCACGGATCGCGCCGCCCAAAGCCTCGGCCAGACGGTCAATGCGCGGCCGGGTTTCGGCGCGCGCCATCTCCATCAGGACCGTGGCCACCAGATCATCCTGCGCCGTCAGATCCACCCCCGCCAACAAATCGTCGCGGTCATGGCGCGCGGCCAGGGCTGCCGATGCGGCATCCGATGCCGCCTCCGACAGGGTGTAAAGCGTGGCCCCCACCGCCTCGCCCTCGCTCAGCGCATCGGCATGAAGTGACAGAAAAACATCCGCCCCCGCCGCCCGCGCGATGGAAACACGGGTCTCCAGCGGCACGAAATGGTCGCTGTCACGGGTCAAGACCACCTGAAACCGCCCGTCGCGCAGCAAGATCTCCTTGAACTCCCGCGCAAAGCGCAAAACCAGATCGGCCTCGGTCGCGCCATCACGCTCGGCTCCCGGATCAATGCCGCCATGGCCCGGATCGACCACCACGATCAGCTTGCCCGGCACGCGCGCCACGGGCTTTGCCACCTCATTTGCCCGCGGCAAGGCCCAGCCCTCTGGCTCTGGCAAGGCGGCCAGCGCGCCAAACTCGGCCTGCGACACCGGCTCCAGCCGCAGATGCAACCTTGTGTCCCGGCTGGTGTCCATCTCTGCCAGCCGCACCGCCATTGGCCCCGTCAGATCCATGACCAGCCGCGACCACCCCGGCCGGAACACCCCCGCCCGCACCGCGCGCACATGCGACGCGCCGTGCAACAAGGCCTCAACCCCGGTCCAATCTACCTCTTTCACATCCAAAACCAACCGCGCCGGATTATCGCGCAGCCGCACCCGCCATGGCACCGGCTGCGACAGGGCAAAACCGATCTCCACCGCATCGCCTTCATCCGCAATCAAGGACTGCGCCGGCACCAACCGCGCCAGCGCCGACAAATCCTGCGCGGCCACCGGGCCAAAGCCCAGCCCGGCAAGCAGCAAAAGAGCGGTCAGAAACCATTTCATCTTGGCAAAAATACCCATACCCCGCCCTTTCGGCAAATCACGACCGCGCGCTTTTCCGCGCCGCCATAAATGCTTCCAACCGCGCCAGCCCTTCGGCAATATCCGCCGTGGCGCGGGCATAGGAAAACCGCAATGTGCGCCCCCCGCGCCGGGGATCGAAATCCAGGCCCGGCGTCACCGCCACCCCAGCCCCATGCAAGATGTCCCGCGCCAGTTGCAGGCTGTCATCGGTCAGATCCGACACATCGGCATAAATGTAAAAGGCCCCATCCGGCGGCGCGATACGGTCAAAGCCTGCCTTCGCCAAGCCCGCCAGCATCAGCCGGCGGTTTTCAACGTAAACCGCACGGTTGGCTTCCATTTCATCAATGCACTCCAACGCCGCCAGCGCCGCAACCTGGCTGGCATGAGGCGGGCAGATGAACATGTTTTGCGCCAGCCGCTCCACCGTGCGGATATGGTCTTCGGGCACCACCATCCAGCCAACCCGCCAGCCCGTCATGGAAAAATACTTGGAAAACGAATTGATAACATAGGCCTCATCGCTGATTTCCAGCGCCGAAACCGCGCGGTCGCCATAATGCAGCCCGTGGTAGATCTCATCGGAAACAAAGGAAATCCCCCGCCCCGCCGCATGATCCATCAGTGCCGCAAGGCCGGGGCGCGACAACATCGTGCCACTCGGGTTGCCGGGCGAGGCCACGATCAAGCCCTGCATCTCAACGCCTTCCAGATCGTCCGGCACCGGCTGAAAACGGTTCTCGGCGCGGGTGGGAATACCCACCGGCTGCAAGGAAAGCGCCCGCAGGATCTGGCGATAGCTTGGATAGCCCGGCTCGCCCAAAGCCACCTTGTCGCCCGCATCAAAAAGCGCCGAAAAGGCCAGCAGGAACGCCCCCGACGACCCGGCGGTCACGATAACCCGGTCGGGGTTCAGCTCCACCCCATACCAGCGCCGATAAAGCCCCGCGATGCCCCGACGCAATTCCGGCAGCCCAAGCGCCACGGTATAGCCAAGCGGTTGGTCCAGTGCCGCCGCCAGCGCCCTGCGCGCGCCTTCGGGTGCCGGCGTGCCCGGCTGGCCCACCTCCATATGAATGATGCTGCGGCCAGCGGCCTCAAGGCTGCGCGCCTCCTCCATCATATCCATCACAATGAAGGCATCCACCTGCCCGCGCCTTGATCTTTGCATATCCCGCCCCTTAAAGTCGCGCCCATCAATGCCACGCCGGGCCAGATGGTCAAGCCCGCGTCAGATCAAAGGATTGCCGATGTCCCGCTTTGCCCTCGCCCTTGCCGCCAGCCTTATTGCCGGCACATCCGCCCTCGCCGGGGGCCTGGGCGAGATGAGCGATGCCGAACGCGCCGCCTTCCGCGACGAGGTGAAAGCCTATCTGCTGGAAAACCCCGAAGTGCTGGTCGATGCGATGAATGTCTTGCAAGACCGCGAACAATCTGCCGCCACCAACCGCGATTTGCAGATGCTGGCCGATAATAAAGACGCCATTTTCAACGACCCGGCTTCCTGGGTGGGCGGCAACCCTGATGGCGACATCACCGTGGTCGAATTCATCGACTACCGCTGCGGTTATTGCCGCAAAGCCCATGATGAATTGGCCGAACTGGTGAAATCAGATGGCAATATCCGCTTTGTTGTCAAAGAGTTCCCGATCCTTGGCGAGGATTCCCTCATCTCGTCGCAATTTGCCATTGCGGTGCTGCAACTGCACGGCGGAGAGATCTATAAACAGCTCCATGACGCGCTGATCGCCCTGCGCGGCAGCCCGGATGAGGCCACGCTGACCCGCCTTGCCAGTGATTTCGGCCTTGATCCCGCGCCGCTTTTTGAACGGATGAAATCGCCCGAGGTAATGGGCGTGATCGAGGCCAATCACAAACTGGCCGACACAATGGAAATCTCGGGCACGCCGACCTTCGTGATCGACCAGACCATGGTGCGCGGCTATGTGCCATTGGACGGGATGCGACAGATCGTGGCGGGCCAGCGCGGTTAAGCGCGGTTTTCGCGCGAAAACCGCAATCGAAAATCGCCCGATTTTCGGGCCCTATTTTGCCGGCCGCGCCTTTTCCGCCAGCCCTTTGGCAATGTTGAACGCCCCTTTGATGCGCTCGGCTTCCGATTTCATCTCGCCCATCAGCACGATCTTGTTGCCCTGCACCTTGGCCCCCGCCCCCTGTTCGCGCAGGAATTCCACCAAGCCGGCGGGATTGGCGAATTTATCGTTGTGAAACTGCACCGTGGCGCCCTTTGGCCCGGCATCCAGCCGCGAGATGCCGGCGCGTTTGCACATCGCCTTGATCCGCACGATCAGCATCAGCGTGTTGACCTCTTTCGGAATCGGGCCAAAACGGTCGATCAGCTCTGCCGCGAAACCTTCCAGTTCGACCTTGCTGGCAAGGCTGGACAGGCGGCGATAAAGGCCAAGGCGAATACCCAGATCGGGGATATAGGCATCAGGGATCATCACCGGCACGCCAAGATTGATCTGCGGCGACCAGCCGTCATCGACCTGCGCCAGCCCCTGCAACTCGCCCGATTTGATCTTGGCAATGGTTTCCTCCAGCATCTGCTGGTAAAGCTCATAGCCCACTTCCTTGATATGGCCCGACTGTTCTTCGCCCAGCAAATTCCCCGCCCCGCGCAGATCAAGGTCATGCGAGGCAAGGTTGAAACCCGCGCCAAGGCTGTCGAGGCTGGCCAGCAATTTTAAGCGTTTCATCGCCTGCGGCGTTAGCGGGCTTCGTGGTTTTGTCGTTAAATAACAATAAGCTCTGGTCTTGGCCCGGCCTACCCTGCCGCGAATTTGGTACAATTGTCCAAGGCCGAACATATCGGCGCGATGCACGATCATGGTGTTCGCTGTCGGAATATCCAGCCCCGATTCCACGATGGTTGTGGCCAAAAGCACATCATATTTGCCGTCGTAGAACTGGTTCATCCGGTCATCAAGATCGCCCGCCGCCAACTGGCCATGGGCGGTGATGAAGGTGACTTCGGGCACGTTATCGCGCAGGAAGGCTTCGATCTCGTGCAGGTCTGATATGCGCGGCACCACCCAGAAACTTTGCCCACCCCGGTAATGTTCGCGCAGCAAAGCCTCGCGCAGCGTGACCGTATCAAATTCCGACACATAGGTGCGGATCGCCAACCGGTCCACCGGCGGGGTGGCAATGATGGACAGGTCGCGCACCCCGGTCAGGCTGAGTTGCAGCGTGCGCGGAATGGGCGTGGCCGTCAGCGTCAGCACATGGATGTCAGAGCGCAGCTCCTTCAGTCGCTCCTTATGGGTCACGCCGAAATGCTGTTCTTCGTCGATCACCATCAGACCAAGGTTCTTCAGCTTTACCCCCTTGGCCAAAAGCGCATGGGTGCCAACGACGATATCCACCGTCCCCGCCGCCATCATCTCGCGGGTCTGGGCGGCGTCCTTGGCGCTAACAAAGCGGCTGAGGGGGCGCACCGAAATGGGAAAGCCCCGGAAACGTTCAGCAAAGCTGCGGTAATGCTGGCGGGCCAACAGCGTGGTGGGGCAAATCACCGCCACCTGCATTCCCGAAAGCGCCGCAACAAAGGCCGCGCGCATGGCGACCTCGGTCTTGCCAAAGCCGACATCGCCCACGACCAGCCGGTCCATCGGGCTGCCCTTTTCAAGATCTGCCACCACATCGGCAATCGCGGCAAGTTGGTCATCGGTTTCCTGATAGGGAAAGCGGGCCGCAAAGGCTTCCCACAGGGAATGAGGGGCCTCCAGAATGGGGGCGTGGCGCAGCGCGCGTTCGGCGGCGATCCGCATCAGCCGGTCCGCGATTTCCTTGATACGTTCCTTGAGCTTGGCCTTCTTGGCCTGCCAAGCCCCGCCGCCAAGCCGGTCAAGAAGCCCGTCATCATGACCATAGCGCGAAAGAAGTTCAATGTTTTCAACAGGAAGATAAAGTTTCGCGCCTTCGGCATATTCAAGGCTGACGCAGGCGTGCGGCGCGCCAAGGGCGGTGATGGTTTCCAGCCCCAGATAGCGGCCGACGCCATGTTCGACATGCACCACCAGATCGCCGGGGGCGAGACTTTCGGCATCGCGCAGGAAGTTTTCCGCCTTGCGCTTTTTGCGGGGCTTGGCGGCCAGTCGGTCGCCCAGCACATCTTGTTCGGAAATCACCGCAAGCCCCGGCGCGACGAAACCCGCCTCCAATGGCCAGACCATCAGGAACAGCTTGCCCTTGCCCGCAGGCAGATCGCGGAAATCGCGCAGCGGGGTTGCGCCCTTCAGGCCCTGATCTTCCAACAGCCCCGAAAGACGTTCCCGCGCGCCTTCCGACCATGAGGCGATAACCACCTGGCCATCTTGAAGCAGTTTCTTAACATGATCTGCCAAAGCATCGAAAAGATTGACATCTTCGCGTTGGCGTTCAGGTGCGAAACTGCGGCCCATCCGCGCGCCGGCATCCAAAACCCCCGGCCCCGGTGATTGCGGCAAGGGCGAAAGTTGCACCTGCCTGTGGCCGGCCAGCGCGGCGTTCCATGAGGCATCATCCAGATACAAAAGCCCCGGCGCCACGGGTTTATAAACCGTATCCAGCCGCCCCTTTTGCGCCATGGCATCGGCGCGGGCCTCATATTGGTCGTCTATGCCTTCCCAGCGCGCCAACCGCGCCGGCGTGACCTGATCGTCCACCATAACGGTGGCATCGGGCAGATAATCAAACAGGGTTTCCAGCCGTTCATGGAAAAACGGCAACCAATGTTCCATGCCGGCATGTTTGCGGCCCGCGCTGACCGCCTCATAAAGCGGATCATCCGAACCCGCCGTGCCAAATTCGATACGATAGTTCTGCCGAAAGCGCGCAATGGCGGCATCGTCCAGCAAAACCTCAGACATGGGCGCAAGATCAATGGCTTGCAGCTTTTCCGTGGTGCGCTGGGTTTCGGCATCGAACCGGCGCAACCCATCCAGCGTGTCTCCGAAAAAGTCCAGCCGCACCGGCCCGCTGCCTCCGGGGGGCCAGATGTCAACGATGCCACCGCGAATGGCGTAATCGCCGGGTTCCGCCACGGTGGAGACCGGCGAAAAGCCCATGCGGGACAAAAAGGCTTTCAGATGCGCCTCATCCACCCGCGCCCCAACCCGCGCCGAAAAGGACGCGCCGCGGATCACATCGCGCGCCGGCAGGCGTTGGGTCGCGGCGCCCAGCGTCGTCAGCACCACAAAAGGCCCCGAAAGCCCATGGGCAAGTGCGGCCAGCGTTGCCATACGGCGGGCCGAAATATCAGGATTGGGCGAGATACGGTCGTAAGGCAGGCAATCCCATGCCGGAAAATCAAGGCACAGCACCCCCGGCGCCATCACGGCAAGGGCAGCGCGCATCGCCTCAAGCCGCTTGTCATCGCGCGCGACATGCACGACGGCCACGCCCTTTTCGGCCTCACGCGCGACAAGACGGGCGTCAAAACCCTCGGGCGCGCCGCCCAGAATGATATGCGCGCCCGCCATGGTTTACCCCAAAACCCCGATATGCATGTTTTGATACATGCCGAAAAGCGAGGTGACGAAGATCGACACCATGCCCAGAACCTGCGTGGAAATGCGGTGGCGCATCAGCCGGCGGTGCAGTGCCTCGCCGGTATCTTCGCCCGCCTCTATCAACATGGCGCTGCGCAGGGACAGCGCCATCAAAGCCGAGAAGGGCAGGAAAAGAAACAGCAATGCCTGTGCAAATTCAACATGATAGCCAAAGCCAAGCAGCACCATGACCGTCGTTGCAAAAGCCCAGATCGCCATCAGCCATGACCGCGCGGCGCGCGTGATGTAAAGCATCCGGCTGCAATTGATCCGCACCATGGTTTCCAGATCGTCCTGTGCCGGGCCACCGTGGCGGCGGGCGCGTGAAATCATGTCGAAAGGCACCCCCAAAACCCAATGGCTGGCCGTTGACCACAAGACCGCCAGCACGATCCAATACCAAAGGTTGGAAAAGGACCGCATGTCGATCAACTCGAAAATGACATTATACCAATTCACCGTGGCCTCAGTCTTTTGCCCTGTTTTTACCCGCCCGCGCCCAAATGTCTGCTTGAGGCGCTGGCAATTCCATGGCAGGCAAGAGCCACAACCGCAAGCCCTTTCCCGCCCGCCAGAGGTTCCCATGCAGCCCATCGCATCGCCCGATTACCGTTTTCGCCGCCTGAAACGCAGCGCCCCCCTGCGCGCCATGGTGCAGGAAAACAGCCTTTCGCTGGGCGATCTGATCTGGCCGGTGTTTCTGTGTGACGGGGTAAATATCCGCCAGCCCATCGCCTCGATGCCGGGGGTGGAACGGCTTAGCCTTGATCTGGCGGTAAAGGCGGCGGAGGAGGCCGCGGGCCTTGGCATTCCGGCGATTTGTCTTTTTCCCTACACCAACCCCGCCCTGAAAACCGTGACCTGCGAAGAGGCATGGAACCCCGAAAACCTGACCAACCGCGCCATTCGCGCCATCAAGGCTGCGGTGCCCGATATTGCGGTGATGACCGATGTCGCACTTGATCCCTATAATGCGCTTGGCCATGACGGGCTGGTTGTGGATGGCGTTGTGCTGAACGATGAAACCGTTGCGGCGCTGGTGAAAATGGCCTTGGTGCAGGCCGAAGCGGGGGCCGATATTCTGGGCCCTTCCGACATGATGGATGGCCGGATCGGCGCCATTCGCGCGGCACTGGAGGCCAAGGGCCATCAGGGCGTGGCGATCATGTCTTATGCCGCGAAATATGCCTCGGCCTTTTATGGCCCGTTCCGGGATGCGGTGGGGGCATCCGGCGCGCTGAAGGGCGACAAGAAAACCTATCAGATGAACCCCGCCAACAGCGACGAGGCGCTGCGGCTGGTCGCGCGCGATCTGCGCGAAGGCGCCGATATGGTGATGGTCAAGCCGGGGATGCCCTATCTTGATGTCTGCCGGCGGGTGAAAGATGCCTTTGGCGCGCCGACCTTTGCCTATCAGGTGTCGGGCGAATATGCGATGATCATGGGGGCGGCGCAAAACGGCTGGATTGATGGCGACAAGGCGATGATCGAAAGCCTGATGGCCTTCAAACGCGCCGGCTGCGACGGCATCCTGACCTATTTCGCCCCACGCGCCGCCAAAGCCATTCGCGCCGGGCTGTAAAGGCGCGGGCTTTGCTGCCCCCCCCGGCAACAAGCCGCCCGCAGCGCAATATCTGGTATCACGATGGGTGACAGCGCGGGCAATCGCCGCTAAAGTCACGGCAGAACGGGAAAAATATCCCGGTTGAGAGCAGGAGCAGTTACATGACGCAGATTTCCAGACGCATGGTTTTGGCCCTTGGCGGTGCCGGGCTTTTGTCGGCCTGCAATGGCGCGGTGTTGGGCAATGGCGTGGGTTCAAACGGCGCCGCGCAGATTGATGCACGGGTGGCCGCGACCAAAGAATATCTGTTTGGCAAATATCCCGGCACCCGCGATCTGGCCAGCAAAGCCTATGGCGTGCTTTACATGCCGCTGCTGACCGAGGCCGGCTTTGGCATTGGCGGCGGTTATGGCCGCGGGGCCTTGCAGGTGGGCGGTGCCACGGTGGATTACTATGCCGCCACCCGCGCCACGATCGGGCTTCAGATCGGCGCCCAGCAATATGCCCATGCGCTGTTTTTCATGACCGATGCCGCGCTTCAGGATTTCCGCCGTGCCAGCGGTTGGGCGGCTTCGGCCGATATTCGCTATGCCACGCCGCAAGATGGCGGTTCGATCGGCAAGGCAACCACCGAGATTGACCCGGTGATCGGCCTGATTTTTGGCCAACAGGGGTTGATCGCCGGGGCAACGCTGGGTGGCATCAAATACACCCGCGTCATCCCGTAAAAGGCCCGCTCAGCGCAGGCGGCGGATCAGGCTTGACGTGTCATTCCGCCCGCCGCCCATTTGCTGCACATCTTTGTAAAACTGATCAATCAGCGCGGTTGCCGGCAGGGCTGCGTCGATTTGATCGGCGGTTTCCAGACAAATCTTCAGATCCTTGCGCATCCAGTCCACCGCAAAGCCGAAATCGAACTGATCGGCCAGCATGGTCTTGTGGCGGTTTACCATCTGCCAACTGCCCGCAGCACCTTGGGCGATGACCTCAACCACCGCCTCGCCATCAAGCCCGGCCTTCTGGCCAAAGGCCAGCGCCTCTGACAGGCCCTGCATCAGCCCGGCAATGCAGATCTGGTTCATCATCTTGGCCAATTGCCCGGCCCCGCTGGCCCCCAGACGCCGGCAGATCCGGGCATAGGCGGCCATCACCGGCTCTGCCGCAGCATAGGCGCCCGCGTCCCCGCCGCACATGATGGACAGAACGCCATTTTCGGCCCCCGCCTGCCCGCCTGACACCGGCGCATCGACAAAGCCCAGCCCCAGCTCCGCCGCCCGCGCCGCCAGTTCCCGCGTGACATGGGCCGAAACCGTGGTGTGATCGACAAAGATCGCGCCCGGTTTCATCCCGGCAAAGGCCCCGTCCGGCCCCAGACAAACCGCGCGCAGATCATCGTCATTGCCAACACAGGCCATAACAAAATCCGCCCCCGCCGCTGCCTCGTGCGGGGTGGGCGCATGACTGCCGCCATGTTTGGCCACCCAAGCATCGGCCTTGGTGGCGGTGCGGTTATAAACGCGCACCGCATGGCCTTTGGCCGCCAGATGCCCGGCCATGGCAAACCCCATCACCCCAAGACCAAGAAATGCCAGTTTTGCCATGGAAAGCCCCATCCTGATTGCCGTTTTCATCCCTATGCACTAGGACTGCAAAGACCCGCCGTCGTCAAGGATTGCCCGGATGTTAACCGCTTTTCGTTGGACCATGCGCCTGTTTGTGGGGCTGGTCGTGTTTGTCGTCCTGATCGGCTGGCTGGCCTATTACATCTTGTCGCGCTCTTTGCCGGATTATTCGGAAAACTTTGAATTGCCGGGCATTTCTGCTCCGGTTGAAATCGTGCGCAACAACGCCAATGTGCCGCATATTTTTGGCAAGACCGAGCCGGATGTCTTCTTTGCGCTGGGGTTTGTTCATGCCCAGGACCGGCTTTGGCAGATGACCATGCTGCGCCGCACCGCGCAGGGCAAGCTTTCGGAATTGTTTGGCGAACGCACCGTCAAGATTGATGAACTGCTGCGCCGGCTTGATCTTTACAGCCTGTCGCTTTCCTCGGTTGCGGCGCAAGACAGCCGCACCCGCGCGGCGCTGGATGCCTATGCTGCCGGCGTAAACGCCTGGATTGCGGAGATAAACGCCGGCGCGCGCGGCCGGGGTGCGCCGGAATTTCTGCTGTTTTCCAATGAGATCGCCGCCTGGTCGCCCGCCGATTCCATCGCAATCATCAAACTGATGGCGCTGGACCTTTCCGCGCATCTGGAAACCGAGGTCGAGCGCGCGCAACTGTCGCAAATCCTGTCGCCGGCGCGGCTGGCCGATATTCTGCCCGATGATCCGACGCAGGGCGTGATGGCGCTGCCCGCCTATGCCAGCCTGATGCCCGGCCCCTTCCCCGCCCCGCGCCCGCAAAAAATGGCCTATATCGACGCGCCCCTCTCGCCCTTTCACAGCCGCGATTTTGCCGGGGCCTCAAATGCCTTTGCCGCCCTGCCTGCCCGTTCGGCCGCCGGGGGCAGCCTTTTGGCCAATGACCCGCATCTGGGCCTGACCGCGCCCGCAATCTGGTATCTGGCGCGGCTGGAACTGCCTTCGGGCGGCATCATCGGCGGCACCATTCCGGGGATGCCGCTGATGCTGGTGGGGCGGTCAGACAAGATGGGCTGGGGGCTGACCTCGTCTTATGTTGACGATCAGGATCTGGTGATGGAGCGGGTAAACCCCGACAATCCCGAAGAATACCTGACCGAGGCCGGGCCAAAACCCTTCCGCACCAGCCACAGCATCATTACCGTCAAAGGATCGGCCCCGATCACCATCACCCAAAGATGGAGCGAAAGCGGCCCGATCCTGCCTGCCAGCCACTACGATCTGGACAGCGTCACCCCGCCGGGCAGCGTCGCCGCGCTGGAATGGACCGCGCTTTCGCCGGCAGATACCTCGATGACCGCCGGTATCCGGCTGATGACCGCGCAATCGGTGGCCGAGGCGATGGAGGCCGGGCGGCTTTATATCGCGCCCAGCCAGAACCTGACGCTGGCCGATGGCAATAGCATTGCGCTGCAAACCATCGGCGCCATTCCCGCCCGCGACCCTTCTCATGTCACCCAAGGCCGGATGCCCGCGCCGGGATGGGAGGGGAAAAACCGTTGGACAGGCGTGCAACCCTATGAGGCAAACCCGCGTGAGGTGAACCCGGCTTCGGGCATCATCGGCAATACCAACAACAAAACCGTGGATCGCCCCTTCCCCAACCATGTGTCCTTTGACTGGGGCGATACCCAGCGCATCCAGCGTTGGCTGTCGCTGATGAAAGCGCGCGAGGTGCATACCCGCGACAGCTTTATCGAGGCGCAGCTTGACACGGTTTCGCCCACTGCGCGCAATCTTTTGCCGCTGATCGGCGCCGATCTGTGGTTTACCGGCGCCCCCGCCCCCGAGGGCACGCCCGAAGCTCTGCGCCAGCGCGCGCTTACACTTTTGGCGGAATGGAACGGCGAAATGAACGAACATATGCCGGAACCGCTGATTGCCACAGCCTGGCTGCGCGCGTTGCAAGACCGGCTGATACGCGACGAAATCGGGCCTTTGGCCGATAATTTCACCCATCCCGAACCGATCTTCATCGAACGGGTCTATCGCAATGTTGCGGGGGCTTCGGTCTGGTGTGATGTGATCCAGTCTGCCGCGGTGGAAAGCTGCACAGATATTGCCCGGCTGGCGCTGGACACCGCTCTTTTGCAGCTTGTGCAAAGCTATGGCCCCAATCTGGAAAGCTGGCGCTGGGGCGATGCGCATCAGGCCACGCATGACCACCCGGTTCTTGGCTCGGTTCCCGTGCTGAAATATTTCGTCAATATCCGCCAATCTACCAGCGGCGGCGATAATACGCTGATGCGCGGGCGCACCAAGGGCAGCGGGCCTAACCCCTATCTGAACGTCCATGCCGGCGCCTATCGCGGGGTTTACGACTTTGCCGATCCCGACAGTTCGGTTTTCATCCTGTCTACCGGCCAGTCCGGCCATCCGCTCAGCCGGTTTTATGATGACCAGTCAGAACTCTGGCGGCGCGGTGAATATATCCCGATGAGCCTTGACCCCGAACTGGCGCGCGCCGCTGCCGTGGGCATCACCGAATTGACCCCGAAACCGGCGGAGTGATCCCCGCCGCAAAGCCCGAAAGCCCGGCGATTTCCGAATTCGGAAATCGGTTGCGGAATTCGTCGAATTCCGCCCTTAGAGATCGCGAAAGCGTTTTTCCTGCCGCGCGGTCCACAGGACCGAGATTTTCCAGCCGGTTTCATCCATATCTTCGGCAGTGACCACGCCTTCGGCGTGAAGGAAAGCGCGGCTGCGCCCCTCGGCAAAGGTCAGATGCAGATCGCGCGCGGTTTTTTCTTCGTCAAAAGCCTGCGAGACGGCCGCCAAAAGCCCGTCAATTCCTTCGCCCGTCAGTGCTGAAACCGGGAAAACCCCTGCCCGGTTTTCCGCCTGCTGCATCACGGCCGCACGTTCGCTGCCGTCTACCTGATCCAGCTTGTTCCAGACCTCATAGATCGGCACAGCCGGGTTCACCTTCAGGCTGGTCAGAATATCGGCCACATCCGCCGCCTGTTCGGCGGTTTCGGGGTGGCTGATGTCGCGGACATGCAAGATGAGATCGGCCTCCAGCACCTCCTCCAAGGTGGCGCGGAAGGCGGCGACCAGTTGCGTCGGCAGATCCGAAATGAAACCCACGGTGTCAGAGGCAATCACCTTGCGCCCGGAAGGCAGCACAACCCCGCGCATCGTGGGGTCAAGCGTGGCAAAAAGCATATCCTTGGCCAGCACATCAGCGCCGGTCATCCGATTGAAAAGCGTGGATTTTCCGGCATTGGTATAGCCCACCAGCGCCACCACCGGGAAAGGCACCTTGCGCCGCGCGGCCCGGTGCAATTCGCGGGTTTTGACAACCCGGTCAAGCTGGCGCTTCAGCCGGATCACCTGATCGTCAATCGCCCGGCGGTCGGCCTCGATCTGGGTTTCACCCGGCCCGCCGACAAAGCCGAAACCGCCGCGCTGGCGTTCAAGGTGGGTCCAGGCCCGCACCAACCGCGTGCGCTGATAGGAAAGCGCGGCCAGTTCCACCTGCAACACCCCTTCACGGGTGCGGGCGCGATCGGCAAAGATTTCCAGAATAAGCCCGGTGCGGTCCAAGAGCTTGACGCCCCATTCCTTTTCCAGATTGCGCTGCTGCACCGGCGAAACCGGCCCATCGACCAAAACCAGATCGACCCGCAATTCCTTCAGCCGCTTGGCCAGTTCGTCCACCTTGCCGGTGCCAAACAACGTTCCCGGCTGCACCTTGGGCAGGCGCACCACCTCGGCGCCCAGCACCTCAAGATTGGGCAGGGCCGATGCCAGCGAGACCGCCTCGGCCAGCCCATGTTCGGCCAGCCGGCGCGTGCGCGCCGATTTCAGATCGGGGTGCAGAACATAGGCGCGGGTGGCGGGGCCTGCCGTTTCATAGGCATCAATCCCGCCGTCCTCGAACAGCGGGTCCTCATCAAACGCGTCGTCGTCGGGATCGGCGTTCAGTCTTCGCCCTCGTAAAGGTTCAGCGGCCCGCCGGGCATGATGGTGGAAATAGCGTGTTTATAGACCAGTTGCGACTGGCCATCGCGGCGCAAAAGCACACAGAAATTGTCAAACCATGTGATGACACCCTGCAACTTTACCCCGTTAATCAAGAAAATAGTGACCGGAACTTTCGACTTCCGGACCTGATTGAGAAAGGCATCCTGCAAATTCTGTTTATCGGCGGCCATTGGCTTTTTATCCTTGTTCTCACTCGCGCACCTCTGCCCGGCCCATTCAGGCCGAAGACAGAGCAATTATTGCCTGTCATGAAACGAGTTTCCAGCGGAAAAACAGGGATTTCCAAGGTCGCAATTCAGATTTTATGAAGGTTTCCCGCCCGCTTGCAGGTTTTTCGCCTCAGTTGCGCAGGTTTTCCGGCAGCAAGATCGCCAGAATCGCCAGCGTTTCCAGCCGCCCCACCACCATGGCCAGCGCCAGAACCGCCTGCACCGCATCGGTCTGGTTGGCAAAGCTGGTGGCAATTCCGCCGGAATGCTGCGTCAGAGGGCCGGTCGTGGTTAGTGTCGAAAGTGTCAGCACCATGGCTTCGTCAAAATTAATGCCCAGCACCGTCAGAAAGGCCATCACCGCCATGATCGACATGCCGAAGATCATGAAAAACACCCAGGCCATCGCGGCACCTTGCACCATGGCCGCACGCGAACTGCCCGCCACGGCCCGGCTGCGCGCCACAGCACTGGGATGGATCACGCGGTCCAGCTCTTGTTCGCCATAACGCAACAGCGCATGAACCCGCAAAAGCTTCACGCCGCCCGCCGTGCCCGCGACCCCGCCGCCGATAATCGCCAGCGCCCATAACAGCACATCCGGCGCAGACATCGCGGACCAGTCGACATAGCCTTGCCAGCCCGAGGCGACATAGCCCGTCGTTGTAAGGAAGGACAGAAAGGTAAAGCAAAGCGCCCAAAGCCCGGCAAGGGCCTGCGCGATTTGCAGGTGATGCCCCGCCCCCCAGGCGCTGGCCAGCCCAAGGCCAAAGATCAGCGCCACCACCAGCCCGATCACCAGCGCCGCCAAGCCCAGTTCGGGATCATGCGCCAGGCTTTTCACGCTGCCCTGCCCCAACATGGCCAGCATCGGCCGACGGCTGAGCGCCAGAACCAGAAACAGCGCCATGGCAATTTCGCCCCAAAGCCCGCCAAAGCTTTGCGCCGTGCCCCCCGGCAAGGGGCTGATACCCGAAGTCGAAAGCACCCCCATGGCATGACAGAGCGCAATAAAGCCATCTTCGCCCGAAAGGCTGAGAATAACCCACAAAGCCAGCGTCAGGCCGGTGTAAATGGGGAAAATCTGGGCGGCAAACCGCGCCATGCGCTCTGACGGGTCGGCCACGCGGGTGATCTGCTGGGTGGCGGCACTGGCCCGGCCCGGCACTCGGCCGCTTTCCACCTCAACCCCGCCAAGATTAAGCGGCATCAGCACAGAATAGACCATGATCAGCGCGAAAAGCCCGCCAAGCCAGCCGACAAGCGCGCGCCACAACTCCACCGTTGGCTTCAGCGGCCCCTCCAGCACCGGGGCGCCCGTGGTGGTAAAGGCCGAAAGCATCTCCAGCATGGCTGGCCCCCAATCGGCCCCGCCCGCCGCCCGTTGCAACAAAGGAAGCGCCAGAACCGGCGGCAGCATTGCATAGGCAACAGCCAATGAAATCAGATGGTTGCGCGCTATATTGCGCGGCACGGCATTGGCCCGCGCCAGCCCCAGAAGCCCCGCCACGATCAACACCAGAAGCGCCATATACATAAAGGACCGCGCCAGCGCCGGGTCACGCATGACAAAGGCGTGCCCTGCCGGCAGCAGCATGGCAAGCCCCGCCATGCCCAGCAAAAGCACCAAAAGCGGCAACCGGATCAGGCGGCGCAGCATCTTGCCCGCCCGCCCTTAAAAGAACTCGACCGAGACCTGCAACAGGCGCTCGACCTCGGGCCGGTCTGCGGCCATGGTGAAAAGCGCGATGACATCACCGGCATCAATGCGCAAATCTCCTGTTGGTTTCAACACCTTGTCGCCCTTCATTAAAGCGCCGACAAGCACGCCTTCCGGGAAATCGACATCGCGCACCTGCTTGCCCGCCAAGGGCGAAGTGGCCAAGACCTGCGCTTCGATCGTTTCGGCTTCAGCATCGCCAATCGAGTAAATCGCCCGCACCTTGCCATGGCGGATATGCCGCAAGATCGACGAAACCGTGGTGGCGCGCGGGTTGATATAGGCGTCAATGTCCAAAGGCCCCATCAAGGGCGCAAGGGTTGGGTCGTTCACCAGCGCAATCGACATATCGCAGCCCGCCTGCTTGGCGCGCACCGCCGCCAGAAGGTTGGTCTTGTCGTCATCGGTCACCGCCAGCACCGCATCGACACGGTCAATGCCGGCCTCGGCCAAAAGGTCCATATCCATCGCGTCGCCATTCAAGACAATGGTGCGCGTCAGGTTATCGGCGGCAAATTCGGCGCGGCTGCGGTCTTTTTCGATGATCTTGGCGCGGATACGGTCAGTGCGGGTTTCCAGGGCACGGGCCACGGCAAGGCCCACATTACCCGCCCCCAAAATCACCACGCGTTCCTGTTTTTCATTCCGCTTTCCAAAGACTTCCAGCGTGCGGTTCACATCTTCGAAATGGGTGAAAACATAGATCCGGTCGCCCGGCATCAGAATATCCATCGGGGAAGGCGCAAAAAGCTTGCCCTCCTCGCGCCGCACCCCCACCACGATGGCGCGCAGGGTGGAAAACAGCTCGTTCAACTGGCGCAGCGGCGTCATCAACACCGGGCAATCGGCATCAAGCGCGATGCCCAAAAGCTGCGCGCGGCCGTTCATGAAGCTTTCGGTATCAAAGGCCGCCGGGGCCGCAAGGCGCTGAAGCGCGGCTTCGGCCACCTCGCGTTCGGGGCTGATCACCACGTCAATCGGCAGGTGGTCGCGGCGGTAAAGATCGGAATAAATCGCATCCAGATAGGATTGGCTGCGCAGGCGCGCAATTTTGCGCGGCACCGAAAAGATGGAATGGGCCACCTGGCAGGTGACCATGTTCACCTCGTCAGAATGGGTGGCGGCGATGATCATATGGGCATCGCGCGCGCCGGCCTTCTCCAACACGTCGGGATAGCTGGCAAAGCCCACAACCCCTTGAACATCCAAGGTTTCTGACGCACGGCGCACCAGATCAGCGTTGTTGTCAACCACCGTCACATCGTTCTTTTCGCCCGAGAGATGGCGGGCAATCTGCCAGCCGACCTGCCCCGCGCCGCAAATGATGACCTTCATCGACTACCCCCTTTTACGGTTGCGATTGGCTTGGCACGCGGCGCAAGGCGGGTCAAGCTTTGCCGCCCGCGCAAGGGGATTGTGGCGCTATTCATCGCCGTCAGCGCCGCCCTTATGGCCGCCAACCACGCCCAAGGATTTCAGCTTGCGATGCAGGGCGGACCGCTCCATGCCGACAAACCCGGCGGTGCGGCTGATATTGCCGCCAAAACGGTTGATCTGGGTCAGGAGATATTCGCGTTCAAACACCTCGCGTGCCTCGCGCAGCGGCAAAGTGGCCATGGCCCCGCCCAGAACCATCGCGCCGCCCGTTTCGGCCCCGCCGGTTTCCTGCCCCGACAATTCGCGCGTGTCGATCGGCCCGGTGCCATCGCCCAGGATCAGCACCCGTTCGATCACATTGCGCAATTGGCGCACATTTCCCGGCCATTGCATGGTTTGCAGCATCGCCTCGGCCTCGGCCGTGACATGGCGCAGCGGCAAGCCCTGACTGCGGTGGAACATTTCAATGAAACTGCGCGTCAGTTCGGGAATATCTTCGCGGCGTTCCTCCAGGCTCGGCACGGCGATAGGCACCACGTTCAGCCGGTCAAAAAGCTCCTGCCGGAAGCGGCCCGCCGAAATTTCGCGACGCAGATCCTTGGTGGTAGAGGACACCACCCGCAGATCGACGCGCACCTTGTCAGTGCCGCCGACACGGGTGAATTGCTGTTCGGTCAAGACCCGCAAGATCTTTGACTGCGTACCGATGGGCATATCGGCCACTTCATCGAAATAGACCACCCCGCCATGGGCCTGTTCCAAAAGCCCCTTTTCCACCCCGCGCTCGGTGGTTTCGCGGCCAAACAGCACGTCTTCCATGCGGTCCGGTTCGATGGTGGCCGAAGACACGCTGACAAAGGGGGCAGAGGCGCGGCCAGAATGTTGGTGAATAAACCGCGCGGCCATTTCCTTGCCCGCCCCGGCCGGGCCCGTCAGCATGACGCGGCCATTCGATTTCGTTACTTTTTCAAGGTGTGATTTCAATGCCTTGAAGGCTGCACTTGAACCAAGCATATCGGTCGCGACAACATCGCGGCGGCGCAGATCGGCATTTTCGCGGCGCAGGCGGCTGGTCTCCATCGCCCGCGTGACCACCACCATCAGTTGATCAATGTTGAAGGGCTTTTCAATGAAATCATAGGCGCCCTGCTTGATGGCCGCGACCGCGATTTCAATATTGCCGTGGCCCGAAATGATGACAATCGGAATATCGGGATTGTCACGTTTGACGGTTTTCAGAATGTCGATGCCATCCATCCGGCTGTCTTTCAGCCAAATGTCAAGGATCATCAGCGCCGGTGGCTCGGCGTTTATTTCGGCCATGCATTCATCCGAATTCGACGCAAGGCGCACGGTATAGCCTTCGTCTTTCAGAATATCCCCGATCAGTTCGCGGATATCTTTTTCGTCATCGGTAATCAGAATACTGGTCATTTATCCTCCTTGCCCCCCCATTGCGGGCGGAACCTTACTGCGGCCCCTACCCGCGCGCGAGGTTCTGGGAAGACGGATCACCGCCATCGCCCCCGCATGGGTGTTGCCTTCAAAAATCGGCGCATCTTGCAGGGCAAGCGTGCCGCCATGTTCTTCGATGATCTTCTTCACGATGGGCAGGCCAAGGCCGGTGCCCTTTTCGCGCGTGGTGACATAGGGTTCAAAAAGCCGCGCCCGGTCAGGCGGCAGGCCGATGCCGTTATCCATGACAAGAATTTCGGCATGATCGGCGTCGGCTGTCATTTTCACCCGAATTTCAGGCTCATAGCCTTCGGGTGCGCCCTTTTCGACCAGGCTTTCACTGGCCTCACCTGCGTTCTTGATAAGATTGGTCAGCGCCTGGCCGATCATGGTGGCGTCAAAATCCGCCACAACCGGCGCATCGGGCAGATCGCGGCCAAAGCGCACCCCCGGCTGGCCGTTTTCTTGCAACATAAGGACCGCGCGCAGCAGTTCGACCAGATCGCCTTCGCGCCGGTCGGGTTCGGGCATCCGGGCGAATTTTGAAAATTCATCCACGATCCGGCGCAGGTCATTGGTCTGGCGCACGATCACATCGGTATATTGCTCCAGATCATCCGGTTCCTGCACCTGAGCGCGAAATTTGCGTTTGATGCGTTCAGCCGAAAGCTGAATGGGCGTCAGCGGGTTCTTGATTTCATGCGCAATCCGGCGCGCCACATCGCCCCAGGCGGCCATGCGCTGGGCGCTGACCAGTTCGGTCACATCGTCAAAAGCCACGACATAGCCTTCAAGCCGCCCGACCTCGGTCGCCCGCGTTGACACCCGCACCAACAGGCTTTCCAGATTGCCGCCCCGCGCCAGACGGATTTCTTCCTGAACGGCAGAGCTACCGCCCTGACGCAGCCGGTCGAACAGCGGCGCAAATTCGGGAACCGCGCGTTCAAGCGGCATGTCATGCACCCCGGCCGCCATGTCCAAAAGCCGCTCTGCGGCGCGGTTGACGAAATCAATCCGGCCCTCGGCATCCAGCCCGATCACCCCGGCGGTGACATTGCTCAGAACAGAATCAAACAGCCGCCGGCGTTGTTCGGTTTGCTGGTGGCTATCCAGAAGTTCGGCGCGCTGCACTTTAAGTTGCTGCGTCATCTGGTTGAAAACACGCCCCAAAGTCGCAATCTCGTCGCCGCTGCTTTCTTCGATGACCCGCGCATCCAGATCGCCTTCGCCCACCCGCGCGGCGGCACTGGCCAAACGGCCAACCGGGCGGCTCAGCTTTTCGGCAAACCACAGGCCCAGCCAGATTGCGGCCAAAACCAAGATCAGCGCAAAGCCCAGATAAAGCAGGCCAAAATTCAGCAAAACCCGGCCGCGTTCCGATTCCAACTGCTGATAAAGCGAGACGGTCTGCTTGGTTTCATCCAGAAGCGACAGAAGTTTGCCGTCCACCCGGCGGCTGACGTAAAGATAGCGGTCCGGGAAGGCTTCCAGCCGGATCAGGGCGCGAAATTCATCATTGGCCCAATCTTCGATCACCACGGTTTCGCCGGCGGTGGCACGTTTCAGATCATCTTCCGAAGGTTCTTCAAAATCAAAGAGATAGCTGCGCTCCCCGCGGGTTTTCAACGCGCCCGTGCCATCAATCATGTAAACTTCGCGCAGGCCCCGCTGCACGGCCTGCTGGCCCTGGCTTAGCACCTGGCGCATCTGGCCGTCATCCACGAAAAAACCAGACTGGCGCGTCACATTCAACAGGCCCGCCAGCGCCTCGGCATCGGTGGTCAGCGCCTTGCGATGTTCGGTTTCATAAGCCTCGGCCGCCGAAAGCGAGGCCCCCACCACATTGCGCACCCGCTCCGAAAACCAGCCCTCAAGCCCGATATTCAGGTTCAAAACCGCAAAAACCGCGACCAAAATCGTGGGCACCAGCGCGATAAAGGCGAAAACCCCGGTCAGGCGCAGGTGCAAGCGCGACCCGGCCGACTGGCTGCGCCGGTCCGCAACCATACGGATCACCCGCGCCAAAATCAGCGCGGCCACCAACAGCACATAGACCAGATCCGCCAGAAGAATCAGGCGCAAAAGGGCGGAATTGGCGCCAAGATCATAAGGGCCCATCGCCAGAAAGGTGAAAACGGCCAGCAAGGGGCCCAAAAACACCAGCCCGATGCTGAAGGCGCCCTGATACGCACGCGCGCGACGAAGGCGGCTAAGCCGCATCAAAGTTGCACTGCGATAAGAACTCGACGCCACGAAATATGCCCCCATGAGACGGGGGCAACCTGCCCGATCCGCCACAGACGCGGGGCTTGAATCACCTAAGCAATCCGGCCACGCCGCCTGTGGCTTATTTACATCAACTTGCGTCGCCGTGTCACGCGTATATCGAGATCTGTGATCTTTTTACGCAAGGTATTGCGGTTGATCCCCAATAAATCGGCACATTTTGCCTGATTGCCGCCTGTTGCATCCAGCGCAATTTCGATCAGAGGAACCTCCATTTCGCGCAACACCCGGTCATAAACGCCGGGCGGCGGCAGTTGGCCGCCGTGCAAATCGAAATAGCGTTGCAGATGGCGCGCAACCGATTGCGACAGTTTTTCGGCCTCAAATCCACCCCGCGGTGCGGCACTCGGCTGGCTTTGGCCAAGGGCCGCTTCTACCTCGGCGCGGGAAATTTCGGCCTCGTTCGACGTCACCATCAACCGGCGCAAGGTGTTTTCCAACTGCCGCACGTTTCCGGGCCAGGGATAAGCGCGCACGAAGGCCAGCGCATCGGCCGAAAGCCGCCGCGCGCTGGCCTGTTCGCGGTCTGTCCGCGCCAGAATATGTTCAGACAAAAGCGGAATATCCTCGACCCTTTCGCGCAGCGGCGGCACCGTCATGCTGATGCCCGCAATGCGGTAATAAAGATCTTTGCGAAAACGCCCGTCTTCCAGCCGCGCCGTCAAATCGGCCTGCGAAGTTGCCATGATGCGCGGGCCATGATCGCCCATCACATCCAGCATCCGCACCAGCCGCGCCTGCGCGTCATCATCGAAATCGGCCAGCTCATCCAGCACCAAAGACCCGCCCCGCGCTTTGGCAAGCAGCGTTGAAATGCCATCAACACCCGCCAGATCCGCGGCGGTTGCCACCACGAATGGCTGGCTGCGCCGATCAGAAAAATCATGAATTGCCCGTGCGATCAATGACTTGCCGGTGCCGCTCTCGCCTGAAATCAGCACCGCAAGATCAACATTCATCACCCGCGCCACCAGCCGGTAAAGCGCCTGCATCGCCGGCGTGCGCCCCACCAGCGGCAGCTCCTCTACCGCCGCGCGCGGCTGGGCCGGCTTTGCCACGACGCGCCTTTGTTCCAGCGCGCGGGCAGAGCGTTTCATCAGATCGGGCAGGTCGAACGGCTTGGGCAGATAATCAAACGCCTCAGCCTCGGCCGCCTGAATTGCGGTCATGATGGTGTTTTGCGCCGAAATCACGATCACCGGCAGGCCGGGACGCAGCCGGGCAATCTGCGGCAGGGCCTGAAGCCCGTTGCCATCGGGCATGATGACATCGGAAATCACCAGATCGCCCTTGCCCTCTTCAACCCAGCGCATCAGCGTCATCAGCGAACTCGTCGCATGAACCTTGCAGCCCGCCCGCGTCAGCGCCTGCGTCAGAACCGTGCGAATGGTGCGGTCGTCATCTGCGACAAGAACGGTGCCGTCCATGGCTTAATCCTTTCTTTCCTTGGGCGCGACTGGAAGCGAGACGCGAAACACCGTGCGCCCCGGCGCGCTTTCGACCGAAATCCAGCCGTCATGGTCAGAGATGATCTTGGAAATCAGTGCCAGCCCCAGCCCGGTGCCATTTTCACGGCCCGAAACAAAGGGTTCGAAAATTTCGGCGGCGATGTCGGGCGGGATGCCGGGGCCGTCATCCTGCACCTCGACGGTCAGCGGAAGACGGGCAAAGCTGCCATCCTTGCGGCGGATGCGCAGGCCCTGATCGTAAAAGCTGCGCAGGCGAATGGTGCCGGGGGTTTTCGCCGCCTCGGCTGCATTTTTGATAAGGTTCAGAAAAACCTGCATCAACTGATCGCTGTCAGCAAATGTCGGCGGCAGCGACGGGTCGTAATCCTCGACAATCTGCATATGGGCAGCGAAGCCCACCAGCGCCGATTTTCTTGCCCGATCAAGGGCATCGTGCAGATTGACCGCACGGCGTTCGGGCGGGCGCAGGTTGCCGAACTGCTCTACCTGTTCCAGAAGTTTCACGATGCGCCGCGTCTCGGCCACGATCAGATCGGTCAGCTCGCGGTCCTCGGCGCTGGCATTCATCGCGATAAGCTGCGCCGCACCAGAGATACCGGCCAGCGGGTTCTTGATTTCATGCGCCAGCATTTCCGCCATGCCAATGGCCGATTTCGCCGCCGATTTCACCTGCATGGAACGGCCCAGCCGGTCAGCCAGATCGCGCGGGGCGATCAGCATCAGCAGGATGTCGGCGTTGTCATGCATGGGCGCAAGCTGAATGTTGCACTGCACCGGCGGGCGTTCGCCGGTGGTGACATCGACATCATTGATAAAAAGCGCCGCCTGATTGGCGCGGGCGCGGGCCATGGCGGTGTCCATATCGGCATCAATGGCCAGACGGTCCAGCACCGGCTGGTCTTTCAGGCTGCGCAATGAGGCGTTGAGAAATGTCTCGGCCGCCGGGTTCACCTCGGCGATCAGGCCCGCCTTGTCGATCAGCAGCGCCGGAACCGGCAGGCTGGCCCAGATGACGCCGGGAACCGGATATGGCGGGCGATAGGCGCTCATGCCGCCTCGCATTCGCGGTTGGTCAGGGCGCTGCGGATCAGGCGCAACACCTGCGCCGGATCGGTGGCGGTCAGCACCTCAGCCTTTGCGGCACCGGCGCGGTCAAGATACCAGCCCAGATGTTTGCGGGCGACCTTCAGCCCAAGGGGAACGCCGTAAAAGCCTAACATATCTTCGTAATGCATAGACATAAGATCAATAAGCGCGGCGGTATCAGGAATTTTCGGCGCCGTGCTGCCATAGATTTCATGCGCGATCTGGCCCAGAACCCAAGGCGCGCCTTCGGCCCCGCGGCCAACCATCACCCCATCGGCCCCCGATTGCGCCAAAGCCCGCGCCGCTGTGGCCGCATTGACAATATCGCCATTGGCAATGACCGGAATCGTCACCGCCGCCTTCACCGCGGCAATGGCATCCCAATCGGCCTGACCCTTGTAAAACTGCTGACGGGTGCGGCCGTGGATCGTCACCATCGCCACCCCTGCCCCTTCGGCCGCCTTCGCAAGCGCGGGCGCGTTCAGGTTGTCATGATCCCAGCCCAACCGGGTTTTCAGCGTGACCGGCACCTTGACCGCCCCCACCACCGCCTCGATCAGTTTCAGCGCCAGATCGGGCTCCTTCATCAGGGCCGATCCGCAGGCGCCATTGCCGCCCGAGGCCGTCACCCGCTTTGCCGGGCAGCCCATGTTGATATCAATCACCGCCGCGCCCTGCGCCTCAAGATAGCGCGCGGCCTCGGTCATCCATTTCGGATCGCGGCCCGCCAGTTGCACGGCCGTCGCGGCCTGGTCAAAGCCCAGCTCCGCCCGTGCCCGCGCCAGGGGACGCGCCCGCATCATGTCTTCGGATGCGATCATTTCTGACACCACCATGCCCGCACCGAAACGCGCCACGATCTTGCGAAAGGGCAGATCGGTAATTCCGGCCAGCGGGGCCAGAATCACAGGCGGGGAAAGGGGAAGCGTGCAAGCAGCCATGGGCCATCCTTTGCGGGCAGGTCACGCCCGAACAAGGTTGCCCCCGGCCCGGACACCCGCCTTATGCCGGAAAATCATGCATTGCACAAATTTTGTGCAGATTTGCGTGAAAATCCGGCAAGGCGAAAACCCGACAGCCGCCCAAAGACGATTTCGGAACCAGAAATCAGCACGGAAATCGCACGATTTCCGCGTCCCTTCGCCGGCTTGGCTTTGCCTCACCCCGGTCCTGCGCTAAGGAGGGGCCATGTCTACAGCCGTCATCATTGTTGCCGCCGGTCGCGGCACCCGCGCCGGGGGCGATCTGCCGAAGCAATGGCAGCCACTCGCGGGCCGTCCGGTTTTGTCGCATACGCTTGCGGCCTTTCAGGGTTTCACGCGGGTTTTGGTCATTCACCCCGATGACCGGGCGCGGGCGGCAGCACTTGCGGGCGACGCGCTGATCGTCGAGGGCGGGGCCACGCGCGACCAATCGGTGCGCAACGCGCTGGAGGCCCTTGCCGGCCGCAACATTTCCCGCGTGCTGATCCATGACGGGGCGCGGCCTTTGGTATCTGCCGCCGTGACTGGCCGGGTTTTGGCCGCACTGGCCCACGCGCCCGCCGCGGCCCCGGCCCTTGCCGTGACCGATGCGCTTTGGACAGGCGTGCAAGGCAAGGTCAGCGGCACACAAGACCGCAACGGGCTTTATCGCGCGCAGACACCACAGGGCTTTCATTTTGACGCGATCCTTGCCGCCCATCGCGCGCATCTGGGCAGCGCGGCCGATGATGTTGAAGTTGCGCGCGGCGCGGGTCTTGACGTTGCCATCGTCGAGGGCGAGGAAGACAACCTGAAACTGACCTTCCCCGGCGATTTTTCCCGCGCCGAGAGCATCTTGAAAGGGCGCAACATGGATATCCGGCTGGGCAATGGCTATGACGTTCACGCCTTTTGCGAGGGCGACCACGTCTGGCTTTGCGGGGTAAAAGTTCCGCATGGCAAGGGTCTTTTGGGCCATTCCGATGCCGATGTCGGGATGCACGCCCTGACCGATGCGATTTATGGCGCGCTGGCCGAAGGCGATATTGGCCGGCATTTCCCCCCCTCTGATCCGCAATGGAAGGGCGCGGAAAGCCATATTTTCCTGCGTCATGCCGCCGAACTGGCCCGCGCGCGCGGCTTTCAGATTTCCAACTGCGATGTCACCCTGATCTGTGAGCGGCCCAAGATCGGCCCCCATGCCGCCGCCATGCAGGCCGCGCTGGCCGCGATCATGGGGCTGGAGCCGGGCCGCGTTTCCGTCAAGGCAACCACCTCGGAACGGCTGGGCTTCACCGGACGCGAAGAGGGCATCGCCGCAATCGCCACCGCAACCCTGGTGCAGCCATGATCCATATGATCGTTACCTTCTTTGGCGTCGGCCATCTGCGCCCTGCCCCTGGCACCTGGGGGTCTTTTGCCGCGGTGGCGCTGGGGGTTCTCGCCTATCAGTTGGGCGCGGGTTGGCTGGTGCCGGTGGGCGCGGTTTTGGCCACGGTTCTGGGCTTTTGGGCGGTGCCGCTTGCGGTGCGGGGCAAGGCCGATCAAGACCCTTCCGAGATTGTCATTGACGAGGTCGCCGGCCAGCTTCTGGCGCTGTCCTTCACCGTCATTCCGCTGATGCGCCATGATGTGCCTGATCTGTTGTTCGGGGCATGGCCCGGATGGCTGGCCCCCTTCCTGCTGTTTCGGCTGTTTGACATCCGCAAGCCTTGGCTCGTGGGCCGGGCGGACCGGCGGGGCGATGCGACGGGGGTCATGCTCGATGATCTCTGGGCCGGGCTTTTTGCCGGGATTTGCGCGGTTTTGTTGGCCGGGTTTTACCATGGGGTGCTGCAACCATGGCTGAACGGCTAAGCCCCGCCGAAATTCTGCAAGCCGCCCGCAGCCGGGGCTGGCGCATCGCCACGGCAGAAAGCTGCACCGGCGGCATGATTTCTGCCGCGCTGACCGATGTGGCGGGTTCGTCCGACGTGTTTGACCGCGGTTTTGTCACCTATTCCAACGCTGCCAAAACCGAGATGCTGGGCGTTCGCCCCGAGACACTGGCCGCCCATGGCGCTGTCAGCGAAGCGGTAGCGCGCGAAATGGCCATGGGCGCGCTGGCCCATAGCGGGGCCGATCTGGTGGTTGCCACCACTGGCATTGCCGGGCCGGGCGGATCGGAGTTCAAGCCCGAAGGCCGGGTCTGTTTCGGCCTTGCCCAAAGCGGCCATGCGTCCCGGGTTGAAACGGTGGAGTTTGGCGCGCTTGGCCGCGACAAGGTGCGCCGCGCCGCCTGCGACCATGCGCTATGGCTTTTGGCGCAGGCGTTGGACGCCTGAACAAATCGCCCGAATTTAGGCAACCCGCCCCGAAATCTGCTCAAATTTCAGGCAGCCGAAAAATTGCACGATTTTTCCGCCCCCCTTTGCCCGAATGGTGCTTTTCAAGGCGTGTTTCTGCCGCTTTCTCAGGCAGGAAACCAAAGCCTAGAGTGCCATGAACGCCGCCGATACCGCCTTTATCCTGATTGCCACCGCGCTGGTGCTGTTCATGTCCCTGCCGGGGCTTGCGCTGTTTTACGGCGGGCTGGTGCGGGCGCGCAACGTCTTGTCGGTGTTCATGCATTGCTTCGCCATCGCCGCCTTGATGAGTGTGTTATGGCTGGTCTTTGGCTATTCCATCGCCTTTGGCGGCGAAGGCGCGCTTTGGGGCGGGTTGTCGAAAACCCTGCTTTGGGGGGTAACGCGCGAAAGCCTGTCGGGCGCCCTGCCCGAGGTGCTGTTCTTCGCCTATCAGATGACCTTTGCCATCATCACCCCGGCGCTGATTGTCGGGGCCTATGTTGAACGGGTGGGTTTTGGCTTTGTGCTGCTGTTTTCGGCGCTTTGGATGCTGGTTGTCTATGCGCCGGTGGTGCATTGGATCTGGGGCGGCGGCATGTTGGCCGATGGCGGGATTTTCGGCGCAATCGGGGTGCGCGATTTTGCCGGCGGCATCACGGTGCATGAAACTGCGGGGCTTGCGGCGCTTTTGGTGGCATGGGTGCTTGGCCCGCGCCGGCACAAGACCACGCCGCCGCATAATCCCGGCATGGTGATGATGGGCGCGGGGATGCTCTGGGTCGGCTGGTTTGGCTTTAACGGCGGTTCGGCTTTGGCGGCCAATGGGCAGGCGGCGATGGCGATTACCGTCACCCATCTGTCGGCGGCCGCCGCAAGCCTGAGCTGGGCGGCATGGGAGCGGGTGAAATTCGGCCGCGCCAGCCTTGTTGGCATCGTCACCGGCACCATTGCGGGCTTGGCCTCAATCACGCCCGCCTCGGGCTATGTCGGCCCGATCGAGGCGCTGGTGATCGGCGCCATTGCCGGGGTTTTGTGCCAGGAGGCGGTGATTTTGGTGAAAAACCGCGTGCGCATTGACGATACCTTGGATGTCTTCGGCGTGCATGGCGTGGGCGGCATCTTCGGCACGGTGATGATCGCGGTGCTGGGCCATGGGTCATGGGCGGCGCAGCTTGGCGGGCTGGCGGTGGTCGGGGTCTGGACCGTTGCGGCAAGCCTTGCGCTTATCAAACTTGCCGCACTGATAACGCCGATCCGGGTTGACCATGAATCCGAAGTCAACGGGCTGGACCTGTCGTCGCATGGCGAGCGGGCCTATGATCTGAACTCCTGAGCGGCGAAACAGTCGGGCGGAAAAGGAAAAGCACCGCTTTTCCCCGCCCGCAAAGACCACCGCCCCGCAAGACTATTCAGCCGAAAATACCAAAGGTCAGCGCCCGACCCGGCGGGCGAGAAGCGCCCGCCATGGGCGGGGCGGGCGCTGGCCGGGGCCTTTGGGCCCCTGCAAAAGTGCCCCTAGCCGTAAAGCTTCTCTGCCCGTGCTTCGAACGCCCGCACCACGCGGGTCATCGCCTCGTTGAACACAATGCCGATGATCCCGGCCAGAATGGCATTCTTGAATTCGAAATCCACCTCAAAGCTCACATCACAGCCACCGTCCGACCGGTCAGCAAAGCGCCATACCGATTTCAGATGCTTGAAAGGCCCGTCGATATATTCGGTCATAATCACATTTTGTGCAGACAAAAGCGTAACCTTGCTGCCAAATCTTTCGCGAAACACTTTGAAGGAAATCACCAGATCCGCCAACATTTCCTGCCCACCGTCAATTTCACAGGTGGAACGGATGCGCGCGGCCGCCGTCCAGGGCAGAAATTCGGGATAGCGCGCCACATCGGCCACCAGATCGAACATCTGTGCGGCGCGATAGGGCAGCACCTTGGTTTCGCTATGACGCGGCATCGGCTTCCTTCGGGCGTGACTTCTTGGGCCGTATTGGTCTAGGAAGGGGGGCAAAATCAAGAGGCCCCAATGCCACACCGCCCCTATGTGATCGACCAGATGATTTCCGCCAAGGCCATCGCCGCAAGGGTTGAAGAACTGGCTGCCGAAATTACCGCCTATTATCGCGATTGCGACAAGCTTGTGGTGGTGGGGCTGTTGCGCGGCTCTTTCGTGTTCATCGCGGATCTGGTGCGCGAAATCGACCTGCCGGTGCAGGTCGACTTTCTGGAAGCCTCATCCTACGGCGACGCCATGCAGTCCAGCCGTGAAGTGCGCATCCTGAAAGATCTGCGCGGTGAAATTGCCGGTCAGGATGTGCTGGTTGTCGAAGACATCGTCGATACCGGCTTTACGCTTTCCCATGTCAAACGCCTGCTGCTTAGCCGCGAACCGCGCCGGCTGGAGGTTTGCGCGCTGTTGGACAAGCCCACGCGCCGCGAGGTGGACATCAAGGCCACATGGACAGGCTTTGAAATCCCCGATGAATTTGTTGTGGGTTATGGCATTGATTTTGCGCAAAGAAACCGAAACCTGCCCTATATTGGCAAAGTGCGTTTTACCGATCCGGCATGAAGCTTGTCTGGCTCCTTCGCATGTCAAAATGGGCCCGCCGCCCAGCTTCGGCGGCGCGCGTCCGGCTGGTTTTTACGGTTGTGGCGATATGTTTGGTGCTTTGGGGGATTGAACAGCTTTGGGGCTGGCCCGATTTCCTGCGCGTGAATGGCAAGGCCGGCCCCTGAACGCGCTTTTGGCAAAGATATTACAATCCTTTGAATGGCGTTTTTCACACCTTTAGCTAAGATTCAGCTTCGGTAACAGGTTGTGGAAAAGGATTTTCCCATGGTTCGGCGCGCCACGAAAATATCGCTTGGGCTGGCCCTTTTGGGGTTTGCCGCGGCGTTTTTTGCAACCCAACCCCACCCCGGCAGCGTGCAGGATCTGGAAAATCTGGCCGGTAGTGCCGTTGATGGCCAACAAATCTTTGTCGCGGCGGGATGCGCGGCCTGCCATCTGGCGCCGGGGGACAGGCGCGATGCGCCGCCGGTTTTGTCGGGCGGCATGGCCCTTGTCTCGCCCTTTGGCACCTTTGTGGCGCCGAATATCTCGCCCGACCCGGATCATGGCATTGGCCGCTGGTCACTGGCGCAGTTTTCCCATGCGCTGCGCGACGGTGTTTCGCCCGATGGCCAGCATCTTTTTCCCGCCCTGCCCTGGAACGCCTATAACAAGATGACGGGGCAGGATCTGGCCAATCTTTTCGCCTATCTGCAAAGCCTTCCCGCATCTTCTGAGCCGTCAAAACCGCATGATCTGCGCTTTCCCTTCAACCTGCGTCGGGCGCTCGGCGGTTGGAAACTGTTCTTCGAAAACCGCGCCTGGAATCTGGCCGAGACCCCAACACCAGAACTGGCGCGTGGCCGCTATATCGTTGAGGCATTGGCCCATTGCGCCGAATGCCACACGCCCCGCAATGCGCTTGGCGGGCTTGACCACCGCCGTTGGATGGCCGGCGCCGCAGCCCCCGATGGCAAGGGCCGGGTGCCAAACATCACCCCCGCCGCCCTGCATTGGAGCGCGGCCGAAATCTTCGCTTATCTGACCACCGGCTTCACCCCCGATTTCGACAGTGTCGGTGGTGAAATGGCCCATGTGGTTGATAATATGTCCAAACTTCCCGAAGCTGATGTCCGCGCGGTTGTGGCCTATCTGAAAGCCCTGCCCGCGGTGGAATAGGCGGTTAACCCACACTTAACTGGAAACGGTCAGCCTTGGGCCATGCAGCAGCTTCGCACCCCAGCGCCCCAAGACCCACATGCCGATCAATGGATTGCCATGATCTTTTCGGCCAAAGCCGCGCGGGGCGGCGTGCTGCGCCGCTCTATCGCTTGGGTGGATCGCGAAGTCGGACGCGCGCGTTTCATGGCAGAGGTCCGGGCGCGGGGATTTCACCTTTTGGCCAGCCGTCGCCAGTTCAACGTGGTCTGCCACCGCGACCAGGTGCACATGCTGTTCTGACAGGGGGCTTCGACGGGTTTTCATTGAAAATCCGAAAAATGAGTTTTCTGCGAAAACACATCCCCTGATTTTCCAGAAAGTCAGTCAGCGACCCCAAGTTTTGCCATGCGCGCCGCACGCAAGCGCGCGAAATCGTCGCCGGCGTGATAGGACGACCGGGTCAGCGGCGTGGCTGAAACCATGCCGAAGCCTTTGCCATAGGCGGCTTCTTCATAGCTTTTGAACTCCTCGGGCGTCACGAAACGATCCACCCGGTGATGCTTGGGCGTCGGTTGCAGATATTGGCCGATGGTCAGAAAATCGACATCCGCGGCGCGCATGTCATCCATCACCTGTAAAACCCCGGCGCGGGTTTCGCCCAAACCCACCATGATGCCCGATTTGGTAAACATCGTCGGGTCCAGCTCTTTCACGCGCTGCAACAGACGCAGCGAGTGGAAAAAGCGCGCGCCTGGGCGCACCTCAAGATACAGGCCCGGCACGGTTTCCAGATTGTGGTTGAACACATCGGGGCGCGCCGCGACCACGGTTTCCAGCGCACTCGGGGCGCATTTCAGGAAATCGGGCGTCAAAACCTCAATCGTGGTGCCGGGCGAGCGGTGGCGAATGGCGCGAATGGTCTGGGCGAAATGTTCCGCGCCGCCATCTTCCAGATCGTCGCGGTCCACGCTGGTGACAACCACATGTTTCAGCCCCAGTTCGGCCACCGCATGGGCCACCTTGCCGGGCTCAAAACTGTCAAGGTTTTGCGGCTTGCCGGTGGCCACATTGCAAAAGGTGCAGCCGCGGGTGCAAATCTCGCCCATGATCATCATGGTGGCATGGCCCGCCGACCAGCATTCGCCCACATTCGGGCAGCCCGCTTCTTCGCAGACCGTGACCAGCTTTTTCGATTTCAAAATATCGCGGGTTTCCTTGTAACCCGCCGATGTCGGGGCCTTGACCCGGATCCATGCCGGTTTCTTCGGCTGCTCCTGATCGGGGCGATGGGCCTTTTCCGGGTGGCGTTGGTCGGGAAGCTTGAGATCGCGCAACGGCAATACCCCCAATGCAAGAGCGGTTTTGCCAGAAATACCCCCAGCCCTGCCCAAAGGCAACCGCCGCCGCCCTTTGCCGCACCCTGCCCCCCTTGCTGCCGCGCCCGCCTGCTGGCAGGAAGCGCAAAACACTGACGGAAGCCCCGATGACCGACCCAAAGACCCATTCCATGACCGAAGACGCCCAAGGCATCGCCTATGGCGCGGGAATGGCGGCCTTTGCCATCACCATTTTGACGCATCTGGGCCTGATCACCGGCCAGACGGCGGGGCTGGCCGTGCTGATTTCTTACCTGACAGGCTTTGGCTTTGGCCCGGTGTTTTTCGTGGTGAACCTGCCCTTTTATGCGCTGGGCTATGCCCGGATGGGGCTAGGCTTCACGCTGAAAACCTTTGCGGCGGTGGCGCTGATGTCGGGGCTTTCCATGCTGATGCCGCATTGGGTAAGCTTTGCGCATCTTTCGGCACCGGTGGGCGCGATCCTGTTCGGCGCGATTTCCGGCTCGGCCCTGCTCGCCCTTTTCCGCCACGGGGCCAGCCTTGGCGGCGTTGGCATCCTTGCCCTTATCTTGCAAGACAAGACCGGCTTTCGCGCCGGCCACACCCAGTTGATCTTTGACGCCGGCCTTTTCGCCGTGGCGCTGGCGGTTTTGCCCGCGCAAACCGTGATGTGGTCGGCCCTTGGGGCCTTGGTGGTCAATCTGGTGATTGCCATCAACCACCGGCGCGACCGTTATATCGCCACCTGAAGGTTCCTCTGGTCTTTCCGCCCGCCCTCCTGTATGGGGCGCGGCAACACGCGGACAATTGAAAGTGACCCCTCCGATGGAGCTTCGCAACATCGCCATTATCGCGCACGTCGACCATGGCAAGACCACGCTGGTGGACGAACTGCTGAAACAGTCGGGATCGTTCCGCGACAATCAGGCGGTTTCCGAACGCGCGATGGACAGCAATGACATCGAACGCGAACGCGGCATTACCATTCTGGCCAAGGCCACTTCGGTTGAATGGAAGGGCGTGCGCATCAACATCGTTGACACCCCCGGCCACGCCGACTTTGGTGGCGAGGTGGAGCGGATCCTGAACATGGTCGATGGGGTTTGCCTTTTGGTTGACGCCGCCGAAGGCCCGATGCCGCAAACGAAATTCGTGACCTCGAAGGCGCTGGCGCTGGGCCTGCGCCCGATCGTCGTGGTCAACAAGGTTGACAAGCCCGATGGCGAACCCGACCGCGCGCTGAACGATGTGTTCGATCTGTTCGCCAACCTTGGCGCCAATGACGAACAGCTTGATTTCCCGCATGTTTATGCCTCGGGCCGCGCCGGTTGGGCGGATATGGAGCTGGACGGGCCGCGCAAGGATCTGTCGGCGCTGTTCGATCTGATCGTGAAACATGTCCCGGCCCCGAAGCAAATCGCACAGCAGTCGGAACCCTTCCGAATGCTGGCGACCACGCTTTCGGCGGACCCGTTCATTGGCCGCATCCTGACGGGGCGCGTCGAATCCGGCACGCTGAAGGTTGGCGAACAGCTCAAGGCGCTTTCGCGCACCGGCGAGCGGATTGAACAGTTCCGCGTCACCAAGATCCTCGCCTTCCGTGGCCTTAACCAAACCGCGATTGACGAGGCCGTGGCCGGCGACATCGTCACCATCGCCGGTATGACCAAGGCGACCGTGGCCGACACGCTTTGCGCGCTGGAAATTGACACCGCCCTGCCCGCCCAGCCGATTGACCCGCCGACGATCACCGTGACCTTTGGCATCAACGACTCGCCCCTTGCCGGCCGCGATGGCAACAAGGTGCAATCCCGCGTCATCCGCGAACGGCTGATGAAAGAATCCGAGGTTAACGTCGCAATCAAGGTTGCCGACACCCCCGGCGGCGATGCGTTTGAAGTGTCGGGCCGTGGCGAACTTCAGATGGGCGTGTTGATCGAAAACATGCGCCGCGAAGGGTTTGAGCTGTCGATCTCGCGCCCGCGCGTCATTTTCCGCGACGTCGATGGCGTGCGGATGGAGCCGATCGAAGAAGTCATCGTTGACGTTGATGACGAATATTCGGGCGCGGTCATTGAAAAGCTGACCGGCGAACGCAAAGGCGATCTGGTCGAGATGAAGCCCGCGGGCGTCGGCAAGACCCGCATCATCGCCCATGTGCCTTCGCGCGGGCTGATCGGCTATCACGGCCAGTTCCTGACTGACACGCGCGGCACCGGCGTTTTGAACCGCATTTTCCACGATTGGGCGCCGCATAAGGGCCCGATTCAGGGCCGTCGTCAGGGCGTGATGATCTCGATGGAGAACGGCACCTCCGTGCCCTATGCGCTGTGGAACCTGGAAGAGCGCGGCCGCATGTTCATCGGCCCGCAAGAGGCGGTTTATGAGGGCATGATCATCGGGGAACACAGCCGTGACAATGACCTTGAGGTGAACCCGCTGAAGGGCAAAAAGCTGACCAACGTCCGCGCCTCGGGCACCGACGAAGCCGTTCGCCTGACGCCGCATATCCGCCTGTCGCTGGAAGAGGCGATTGCCTATATCGACGACGACGAACTGGTTGAGGTGACGCCAAAGATCATCCGCCTGCGCAAGCGCATCCTTGATCCGCATGAACGCAAGCGCACAAGCCGGAATATCTAAATAAAAACCGCCCCTTGGGGCGGTTTTTTAATGTTACTTCAGGTTAAACTTCAGGCAGCGGCGGCCAATTTGCAGGGCATGAATTCTTCAACCTTCACGCTTTCACCGTCAAAGGTGCAGAAACTTGCAGTCGGCACCTCGTTCCAACCGCCCTCCTCTGCTTCCAGCGGCTCTGACACCACCGCCATGCCGCCGCGCGTGGCAGACCAGCGATAGTAAAGCGAAGGCGCGTTTTCGTCCGTGGCATAGCGCAGCGCATAAAGCCGGTGGCCATCCGACAAGGCCGCCGTCATCCGCAGATGTGGCAAGGCGCCCTTCTGCCGGGCCAGCCGGATAAACCGCGCCGAAGCCCGCTCCAACGCGCCGCGCGGGTCGCCATCCAGCCCTTCGGCAATGGCAACCAGAAAGATCGCCTCGGAATCCGTGGCCCCCTTGCGCGCGCCATAAAGGCTATCGGGAATCATCATATCGGCATCGCGGCGAAACTGGTCATAACCGCCGACCTGCCCGTTATGCATGAACGACCATTGGCCATGCACGAAGGGATGGCAATTGTTGCGGCTGGTCGCCGTGCCCGTGCTTGCCCGCACATGGGCCAGAAACAGCCCCGATTTCACCTGCGCGGTCAGGCTGCGCAGGTTCGGATCAGACCAGGCCGGCATGACATCGCGGTAAAGCCCCGGTTCCGGCCGGTCGCCATACCAGGCCACGCCAAAGCCATCGGCATTGATGGCCGAATGACATTGCGTGGCGCAATGGCTTTGGTGAATGAGCGAGTGACCGGGGCGGCTGATAATCTCCTCAAGGAAGATCGGATCGCCGGAATATGCGGCCCAACGGCACATCAGCGCTGCCCCTTTATCGTCAACATGGCCTGCCTCATGGTTTTTCTTTTACATTACCATGGAAAAGCCGATCTGCGCGGAAAATTTCCGCGCAAATCTATTCGGATTCTTCCACCACCATCAGATCGCGCACCGAAGCCCCGCGGGCATGGGAAAGCGCGGCCTGATAGGCCTCGGAATGGTAGCATTCCACCGCTTTTTCAAGGCTCGGGAAGCGCGCCACCACATTGCGGGGGCGGTCATTGCCTTCAAGCTGCACATAGCGGCCGCCGCGGGCAAGGAAATAGCCGCCATGGGCCGCAATCGCCGGGCCGGCAAGTGCCGCATATTTGCCATAGGCTTCAGCGTCGGTCACATCCACATGGGCAATCCAAAGCGCGGTTGGCATGTCAGGCCTCCGCCGTTGCAGTCAGGGCGGCTTCGACCGCGTTCAGCGCCGCATCGGCCAGCGCAATATCGGCACCGCCGCCCTGCGCCATGTCCGGCCGGCCACCGCCGCCTTTGCCGCCAAGCGCCTCAACCGCGGCCTTGGCCAGCGTCACGGCAGAAAGCCGTGCGGTCAGATCGGCGGTTACACCAGCGGCCACCGCCGGTTTCGCGCCGGTATCGGCAATCAGCACCACCGCGCCCGAACCGATGCGCGCCTTCATCTCGTCAATCAGGCTGGGCAAATCCTTGCCCGAAACCCCCGAAAGCACCTGAGCAATCAGCTTTACGCCATTGATTTCTTTAACTTCCGGCCCACCAGCCTTGCCGCCCATCGCCAATTCACGGCGCAAGCTGGCCACCTCGTTTTGCAAGGATTTGCGTTCCTCGACCAAGGTTTTCAGCCGCTCAACAATCTCGGCCGGGGCCGCTTTCAGCACGGCAGCGGCATCAGAAAGCGTGGCGTCCTGCGCCTTCAGGTAATCAATCGCCGCTTGGCCCGTCAGCGCCTCGAACCGGCGCACACCTGCCGAAGACGCGCTTTCGCCAAGCGCCACAAAGGCCCCGATGTCGCCGGTGCGCCGCACATGGGTGCCGCCGCAAAGCTCAAGGCTATAGGTGTTGCCATCGGCGCCCTTGCCGGAACCATCCAAGAGGCCCATCGAAACAACGCGGACTTCCTCGCCGTATTTTTCGCCAAAAAGCGCCTGAGCGCCAAGCGCGCGGGCGTCGTCGGGCGTCATGATCCGGGTGTCAACCGCGCTGTTTTGCCGGATGAAGCCGTTCACCTCGGCCTCAACCTGCTGCATTTCCGCCGCCGACATGCCGGTGCTGTGCGAGAAGTCAAAGCGCAGACGATCCGGCGCGTTCAGGCTGCCCTTTTGCGCAACATGATCACCAAGCGCGCGGCGCAGGGCCTCGTGCAACAGGTGCGTTGCGGAATGGTTGGCCCGGATCTGGGCGCGACGGCCATGCGCCACTTCCAGTTTCGCAGGCTGGCCCCGCAGGATGCTGCCTTCGGTCACGGTTGCAACATGAATGAACACCCCCGCCGTCTTGCGGGTATCGGTGACCTCGGCCACGCCGGTCTGAGTGCGGATCAACCCCTGATCGCCCACCTGACCGCCGCTTTCGGCATAGAACGGCGTCTGGTTCACCACGATTTGCACAGACGTACCGGTTTCAGCCGCGCCGATTTCAGCCCCGTCACGGACCAGCGCATTAATCTGGCCCTCAGCCGTTTCCAGCTCATAGCCCAGGAATTCGGTCGTGCCATGCGCTTCGGCAATTTCGAACCAAACCTTGGCATCCGCCGTGCCACCCGCGCCCGACCATGCGGCGCGCGCCTTGGTCTTTTGCTCCTCCATCGCGGCGTCAAAGCCCTGCACATCCACCGCACGCGCCTTTTCGCGCAGCACATCTTGTGTCAGGTCCAGCGGGAAACCATAGGTATCGTAAAGCTTGAAGGCCACCGCGCCGGGCAGATCGGCCCCTTCGGGCAGGCGATCCAGCTCATCCGTCAAAAGCCGCAGGCCACGGTCCAGCGTGGTTTTAAAGCGGGTTTCTTCCAGCTTCAGCGTTTCTTCGATCAGGCTTTGGGCGCGGGCCAGTTCCGGGTAAGCCCCGCCCATCTGCCGCACCAAAGCCTGCACCAGCTTGTGCATCACCGGGTCTTGCGCGCCCAGCATATGGGCGTGGCGCATGGCGCGGCGCATGATCCGGCGCAGCACATAGCCGCGGCCTTCGTTCGAGGGCGTCACGCCATCGGCAATCAGGAACGAGACCGAGCGCAGGTGATCCGCAATCACCCGGTGGCTGGTCTTGCCCTTGCCGTCGGGGTCCGCGTTCGTCGCATGGGCGCTGGCTTCGATCAGCGCGCGCATCAGGTCAGTGTCATAATTGTCATGCTTGCCCTGCAACAGCGCGCCGATCCGCTCCAGCCCCATGCCGGTGTCGATCGACTGCATTTCCAAAGGCACCAGCCGCCCGTCAGCGAACTGTTCGTTTTGCATGAAAACGTTGTTCCAGATTTCGATGAAACGGTCGCCATCTTCTTCCGCCGAGCCGGGCGGCCCGCCCCAGATGCTGGGGCCGTGGTCGTAAAAGATTTCCGTGCAGGGGCCGCAAGGGCCGGTCGGCCCCATCCGCCAGAAGTTGTCATCGCTGGCGATGCGGATGATCCGTTCTTCCGGCAGGCCCGCGACCTTTTTCCAGATCGTCGCCGCCTCGTCATCGGTATGGTAAACGGTGACGGTCAGCTTGTCTTTCGGCAGGCCAAAATCCTTGGTCAGCAATTCCCAGGCAAAGGCAATGGCCTGATCCTTGAAATAATCGCCAAAAGAGAAATTCCCCAGCATTTCAAAGAAAGTATGGTGGCGCGCGGTATAGCCCACGTTGTCCAGATCGTTATGCTTGCCGCCGGCCCGCACGCATTTTTGCGCCGTGGTCGCGCGTTTATAATCGCGCGTTTCCACCCCGGTGAAGCAATTCTTGAATTGCACCATGCCCGAATTGGTAAACATCAGCGTCGGGTCGTTGCGCGGCACAAGCGGGCTGCTTTCCACATGCCGGTGCCCATTGCGCACGAAAAAATCGGTAAAGGTAGAGCGGATGTCGTTCAAGGACGCCATGGGAACCCCTTCGGGAATGCGGTTTTGCCCCCATTTAGCCCCGCCTGCCCCCACTGTCCACGGGCTTTTGCGCCCAAATGGCAAAGGCCGGGCCTGCCGACCCGGCCTTTGATTTATTGATCAAATTTAAGATCAATCATCCAGAACATCATCACTGGGGCTCATGTCAAAATCCAACCCATTGGCGGCGCGGATATTGTCTTCGATTTCCAGGGCAACGGCGGGGTTCTGTTTCAGGAAAAGCTTTGCATTTTCACGGCCCTGGCCGATACGCTCATCCTTATAGGAATACCAGCTTCCTGCTTTTTCCACGACCCCGGCCTTGACGCCGATATCCACCAGCTCCCCCACCTTCGAGATGCCTTCGCCATACATGATGTCGAACTCCACCTCTTTGAAGGGCGGCGAGACCTTATTCTTAACCACTTTGACGCGGGTCGAGTTGCCAATCACCTCGTCGCGATCCTTGATCGCGCCGGTGCGGCGAATATCAAGGCGCACAGAGGCATAGAATTTCAGCGCATTACCGCCGGTGGTGGTTTCGGGGCTGCCGAACATCACGCCAATCTTCATGCGGATCTGGTTAATGAAGATCACCATGCAGTTCGAACGCCCGATGCTGGCGGTCAGCTTGCGCATGGCCTGGCTCATCAGGCGGGCCTGAGAGCCCATCTGCATATCGCCCATGTCGCCTTCGATTTCCGATTTCGGCACCAGCGCCGCCACAGAATCGACCACGATCACATTCACCGCGCCCGAACGCACCAGCGTATCGACGATTTCCAGCGCCTGTTCGCCAGTGTCGGGCTGGCTGATCAACAGCTCATCCAGATTGACGCCCAGTTTCTTGGCATATTGCGGGTCCAGCGCGTGTTCAGCATCGACAAAGGCGCAAACCCCGCCCTTTTTCTGCGCCTCAGCCACCACATGCAGCGTCAGCGTCGTCTTGCCAGAGCTTTCCGGCCCGTAAATTTCAATGATGCGCCCCTGCGGCAAACCGCCGATACCAAGCGCAATATCCAGCCCGAGCGACCCGGTCGAAGTTGCCTCGATGTCCAGCACCGCATTGTCCTGGCCCAGTTTCATGATTGAGCCTTTGCCAAATTGCCGCTCAATCTGTGCCAGCGCGCTTTCCAGCGCCTTTGCCTTGTCCATGCCCTGCTTCCCGTTCAAATCCACGACGTTTGCCACCGCACACATATTCTCGCTCCTTATCTCATGGCCGCGCCGTGGCGGCAATTGCCTGCATGTTCCACTTTTGTTTCACCCCTTATGGGCACAAAAAGAGAACATTTCAATCAAATTCTTTCCACATAGCTTCCCACCGTTATCGTTAGGGAATAGTTAGCACGGGCGGATCAAGCTGCGATTGCGCGTAAAAATTGTATAGAATGACAGGAAAACACAGGCGATGATGGTATTTTGGCAAGAGCGTCTGGCGTTTCTGGCAACCCCCAAAACCGCCTCAACCGCGATTGAGGCCGCCCTTGGCGGTTTGGCGGCGGTGGTCATTCAGCGGCCGCGCGAATTGAAGCACACCGACGCCCCGCGATTCGCCCAACACTGGCAACCCTACCTGAGCCATGCTGCGGGCACGCGTTTTGAAGTGGCGGCGCTGATGCGCGAGCCGCGCGATTGGCTGGGAAGCTGGTATCGCGATGGCCAACGCGAAGATGTTGCGGCTGAAAAATCGACAAAGGGCCTTGGCTTTGACGATTTCGTGCGCGCCTATTGCCAGCCCGGCACGCGCCCCGGTTTTGCCGATGTCGGATCACAGGCCGCGTTCTTGGGGCTGGGCAGCGCGGAAAGTGTTGACCATCTCTTTCGCTATGAAGACCTCAGCGGTTTCGTGCATTTTCTCGAGGATCGTCTGGGCTGTGAAATCCATCTGCCGCATCTGAACGTCTCTCCCAAAGGCAATACAGAACTTTCGCCTGCAACCGAGGCCCTGTTGCGTCAGGTTTGCGCGGCAGATTTCGCACTTTATGAACGCCTGCGCCGCGATTAGTCACGCCTGCCCGGGAAAAAGGGGTCAGTGCAGCATTTGCCCCTGCACCGTTGCCGCCAGATCTGAAAGCGAAAACGGCTTTGGCAAAAAGACCGAATTCGGGATGCGTGCCTGCATTTCGGAAAGCGCGTCTTCGGCATAGCCTGAAACAAAGATCACCCGCACATTCGGGCGCATCTCCAGCGCCTTTTTCACCCAAGACGGGCCATCCATACCGGGCATCACCACATCGGTGACAAAAATATCCACTTCAAGCCCAGGATCTTCCAAGGTTCGCAGCGCGTCTTCGGCATTTTCCGCCTCAAGCACGGTATAGCCCCGCATCCGCAGGGCGCGGCTGGCAAAGGCGCGCACCGGCGCTTCGTCTTCGACCAAAAGCACCACGCCCTCTCCCGGCCGCATCACAACCGCTTTGCGCGCGTCACTGCTGACGGCGGGTTCGATCTGATCGCCGCCTTTGTTGATCGGGAAATAGAGCTGGAAAATGCTGCCCTCACCTTCGGTCGAATCAACAAAGATGAAACCGCCCGACTGTTTCACGATGCCGTAAACCGTTGAAAGGCCAAGACCGGTGCCCTCTCCGGTCTTTTTCGTGGTGTAAAAGGGCTCAAAGATTTTTTGCAGCCGGTCGGGTGGAATGCCACACCCCGTGTCGCTGACCCGGATCAGAGCATATTCGCCGGCCGGCACCACGGCCTGATCGCGCCGCAAATCGTCGCGCAGGGTCAGGGCCTCGGTATCAATGCGGATGGTGCCGCCGCCGGGCATGGCGTCGCGGGCATTGACCACAAGGTTCATCACCACCTGTTCAAGTTTGCGCCGGTCGGCCCGGATGGTTTGCCCCCCGGCCCCATGGCCAAGCCGCAGGCTGACCTTTTCCCCCACGAGCCGGTTCAGAAGATGCGTCAGATCTGACAGCACATCCTGCAAATCAAGCTGTTCAGGTTTCAGCGTCTGCTTGCGGGAATAAGCCAGAAGCTGGCCCACCAGTGCCGCAGCACGATTGGCGTTTTGATGGATCTGGATCAGATCGGCATAGGCCGGATCATCGGCCTTGTGATGCAAAAGCAAAAGATCGCAATGGCCGGAAATCGCCGTCAGCAAATTGTTGAAATCATGTGCAATACCGCCGGCAAGCTGGCCAATCGCCTGCATTTTCTGGCTTTGGACCACCTGCGCCTCAAGCGTTTTCAGCGCCGTTGCATCCTGCAAGATTGCCAGGGCCGCCAACCGACCGCCTTCGACAATTCGGCGCAAGGTGACCTGCACGAACACCTCGGCTCCAAGCCGGCGCGCGGTCAGCACCTCGGCCCCGCCGGGTTTACGTTCGGCAATCACATCCGAAAGCCAATCCCCCACCGGCCGCCCCAGCCCATCGAAAAGGTCATGAAAACCCACGGCGGTTTCCGGGCCCAATTGCATCAATTCCCGCGCGGCAAGGTTCGCCGCGCGCAAGCGGCCATCGGGGGCGAATTTCAGCAAAGCCACCGGCACATGTTCGAAATCGGCCTGCACTTCGGCCTGCCCATCCGCGGGCGGCAGCGGCAACAGAAAAATCTCGCGGCGTTCGGCATGGCCATCGACCTCGGCCAGAATGGCGCGGATCGGGCCGTCGATGCCGTTGACCTCCACCTCCTCGCCCGAGCGCAGAACCGTTGAATTGAACACCCGATCCAGCCGTTTGGGCCGCCCCCCAAGCAGGCGGCGCATTGCCTCATTCGTGAACAGAACCACCCCCGCCTTGTTCGCCGTCAGCATCGGCAGGCTGAGCGTTTCGGCCCCGCGGCCCACGGCGGAACGGTCGGCAAACTCCTCCAACCGCCATAAAAACCGGTCATCCGAGAGCCGATGCACCGAAAGCCGGGTATGGCCGCGGCGGCTGACCACATCTTCGCGCGCGGCCCCGGCATGGGCGGCGCGCGCCTGAAGCCGGTACAGCACGGCCGAAGGCGCCGCAAAGGCATCTTGCAGCACCGCCACCAATGTTGCGCCTTCAACACCGCCGAACCGTTCATTCGCCGCCGCATTCTGAAAATGGATCTGGCCCTGCGCATCGGTGGTAAAGCTGGGCGAGGCATCCTGGCCGGTCATCTGCACCAACCGACGATCAAGCCGACGCTGATCAAAGCTTTTCAGCCCGGCAAGACCATGTGACAGAAAGATCAGGGCGACGAATGTCATACCGACAATGGCCGCGCCGATCTGCAAACTGCGGCCTTCGCCAAAAACTGTAACGGCAAGCGCCGCAAGCGCCAACGCCAGCAACAAAACCACGGCGCGCGGCCCCCGCCCGCGCCTGCTGAACACCTCTGCCAGATCAATCACCGGTCTGCCCGCCAAAACCCTGCCCCTTTCAGCAGATTCGTTTCACGGTCCTACTAAGGCGATCAATGGTTAACCCAAGCTTAACAATGACGGCACCGTGCCGCGGATTATGCAAAACTGACGGGCAAAGTCATGAAAATTCGCGCATAGGTTGTTATTTATTTGGCTGATCGCTCAAGAACCGCCAAGAAGAACCCATCGCCTTCGCAAAGCGGGGAAAAGCGCCTTTGTGACCGCACCTGCCACCCTTGATTTCTTGCAATAAAATCAGTGACCTGATCTTCGTTTTCCTCACGAAACATCGAACAGGTCGCATAGGCAAGAACCCCAGCGGGCGCGACCAGTTTTGCCGCTTGGTCGATGATTTCGGCCTGAACCTTGCGCAGCGCCACAAGACGTTCCGGTGTGAGCTGCCATTTGCCCATGGGATCGCGGCGCCAACTGCCCGAACCCGAGCAGGGAACATCTGTCAAAATCACATCATAGGGGGCTGATTTAGCTGGGTTATCCAGCGTCTTCACCCGACATTTCGCCCGATCAGCGCGCGCCAAAAGATCGCGCATCCGGCCGGGGGCGGCGTCATGGGCAAACAGCGTCAGCCGTGCCCGCGCTGCCATGGCCAGAGTTTTCCCTCCGCCGCCCGCGCAATAATCAAGAACCTTTTGCCCATCAGCCAAAGGCAATGCCTCTACCACCGCCTGCGAGGAGGCATCCTGCAATTCCACCCGCCCATCGGCATAGGGTTTTGAGTTCTGGATTTTTCTTGCGTTCCCGATAACTTCCAAACCAAAGTTCAGGTAAGAAACCGGCTGCGTCTCAATCCCCTCGGCGGCCAAAGCCTGCATTGCCACCGCCCGGCTGGTTCTGGCGGCATTCACCCGCAAGAACACCGGCGCGCGTTGGCGCATCTTTTCAAGTGTTTTCTCAAGATCATCACCCAAAGCAGCCGAAAACAAAGGATATGTCCAATCCGGCACATCCAGCGCCTCGGCCCCTTCGGGCGGGCGTGCCATATCGGCGGCACCAAGGGCGGCGGGGGCGTGACCCTGCCCGGTAAACAGGGGCTCCGGGTCTTCGCCACGGGCGCGCAGGCCCCCAAGCACAAGCCCGCGGCCCGTCATCCCCCCACCCAAGGCCGCAAAGGAACGTTTGCAGCGCAGCGCATCATAGACCAGATCGCGCACCGCGTGCCGATCGCCCGAGCCGGCAAAACGGCTGGCGCGGCCCCAGTTGGTCAGCGCCTGTTCGGCGGGATCTCCGGCAAGGATACGCTCCAGCACCGCCATCGCGGCGGAAAGACGGGCGGCGGGGGTCATGCTTTGCGCTCCTGCAAGGTGTTACCGCCATCAACCACCAGCGTTGCACCGTTAACATATGAGGCCCCGGCCGAAGCGAGAAAGGCCACGCAGGCGGCAACTTCATCGGGGCGGCCGGCGCGGCCCGGCGGGGTGGCGCGGGCGGCCAGCGTTTCTTCTGGGGTGGAAGCCTCGGTCGCAATCCAGCCGGGGGCAACGGCGTTCACGGTAACGCCGCGCGCCGCCACCTCAAGCGCAAGCGCGTGGGTCAGCCCCACCATGGCGGCCTTGGCGGTGGAATAGGCCGCCTCGCCGGGGTTTGACACCATCGGCCCGGTGACCGAAGCCATCATGATCACCCGCCCCCTGCCCGCCGCCAGCATCGCCGGCAAATAGGCGCGTGTCACCAAAACCGCCGTGGTCAGGCTGGCATCCATCGCGCGGCGCCATTGGTCGGGCGAGCTGTCAACAAAAGCCACCTGTTCCGCCGGCAGCAGAACCGAACCCATGCCGGCATTGTTCACCAAAACCTGCGCCGGGCCGGTTTGGTCAAAAAGCTGCGCCACCGTGGCCGGATCGGTCAGATCGCCCTGAAAGCTTGTGACATCAAAGCCTTCGGCCAAAAGCTCTGCCCGGCGCGCCGCAATCCGGCCCGTGGTGGCGGTGATGGCCAGCGAAAAGCCCGCCGCCCCCAAGGCGCGCGCGCAGGCCATGCCGATGCCGCCCGCCGCCCCTGCCCCCGTGATAACCGCCAATGCCATGATCGCCCCCGTTTTGCCCTTCCTAGCGCCGCGGCGCGCCTCTCGCAACGCGGGGGCTGGCAGAATCAGCCGCCGCCCCCCATCTCATCGGGCATGGAGCATAAAGAAACCGAACCTTTATCGCGGCTGTTGCCCCGACTTGCCGAAGGCGAGGCGGATCGGTTGAGCTTGGCTGAATTGCTGGAGCGGATGCAGGACCGCGCCCATACCGCCCTTCTGGTGCTGTTTGCGCTGCCCAATACCCTGCCGTCCATTCCCGGCACATCTGCGATTACCGGCATACCATTACTGTATTTGTCTATACAATTCACCCTGCGCCGCAAAGCATGGCTGCCCGCGTTCATCGCCCGCCGCAGCTTTCCGCGCGCCATGCTGCAACGGCTTATTCACCGCGCCCTGCCCTGGTTTGAGCGCAGTGAAAAATACCTGCATCCGCGGCTGCACGCCCTGACAGCACGGCGCGCCGAAACGGTGATTGGCGGGGTGATGATCGTGCTGGCTTTGGCGGTGCTTTTGCCGATTCCCTTTGGCAACCTCTTGCCATCACTGGCAATTATCCTTCTGTCCATCGGCCTGATGGAGGAAGACGGGCTTTGGGTTCTGGCGGGTTTGGCCTGCACAGCCCTTAGCGCCATGGTGTTTTCAACGCTGCTTTGGGGCCTGTTCAAAGCGGCGGTTTTCGTGGCGATAGGGGCCTTTGGCTGGCCTATCGGGCCTTAGGCCGGGGCTGTGCCCGGCCTAAGAAAACAAGATCAACCGATCCGATAGTTCGGGCTTTCGCGGGTGATCTGCACATCATGGACATGGCTTTCCTTCAGCCCGGCGCCGGTAATCCGCACAAATGTGCAACCCTTGCGCATCTCGGCCACGGTGCGATTGCCGGTGTAACCCATCGCCGCGCGCAGACCGCCAACCATCTGGTGCAGCACCGTCGCGACCGGCCCTTTATAGGGAACCTGACCTTCAATACCTTCGGGCACCAGCTTGTCGCTGGCGGCGTCTTTCTGGAAATAGCGGTCCGCCGAACCACGCGCCATGGCCCCAAGGCTGCCCATGCCACGATAGGCCTTGAAGCTGCGGCCCTGATACAAGATCAGCTCGCCCGGGGATTCATCGGTGCCGGCAATGGCCGAACCGACCATGGCACAAGAGGCCCCCGCCGCAATCGCCTTGGCAAAATCGCCAGAGAACTTGATGCCACCATCCGCGATGATCGGCGTATCGCCGGCCGCGCGGGCCGCATCCATGATCGCGGTCAGTTGCGGCACGCCCACGCCCGCCACGATCCGCGTGGTGCAGATCGACCCCGGCCCGATGCCAACCTTTACCGCATCAGCCCCCGCCCCGATCAGCGCGCGCGTGGCTTCGGCCGTGGCGACATTGCCCGCCACCACCTGAACGCTGCCCGAGAGTTTCTTGATCCGCTCAACCGCCTTGGCCACGCCCTCGGAATGGCCATGCGCGGTGTCGATCACCACCATATCCACGCCGGCATCAATCAAGGCCTGACTGCGCTCAAACCCGGCATCGCCCACGGTCGAAGCCGCCGCAACCCGCAGCCGCCCCATGTCATCTTTGCAGGCCTGCGGGTTCAGCACCGATTTCTCGGTATCTTTCAGCGTCAAAAGCCCGGTCAGCTTGCCCGCGCCATCGGTGACGAGAAGCTTTTCAATCCGCCGCGCCTTCATCAGCGAAATCGCCGCCTCACGATCAACCGGCTCGCGCAGAACCGCCAGATTATCCGCCGTCATCATCACCGAAACCGGCGTCTTGTCATCGCTGGCAAAACGCATGTCACGGTTGGTCACGATGCCAAGCACCCGGCCTTCATGGTCAACCACCGGAAAGCCGGTGATCTGATAGCGCTCCATCAGCAGCTTGGCATCGGCCAGGGTCTGATCGGGGGTCAGCGTGACGGGGGCATAAACCACCCCGGATTCAAACCGCTTGACCCGGCTGACCTCGCGCGCCTGCGCCTGAAGATCCAGATTGCGGTGAATAACACCAATCCCGCCGGCCTGCGCCATGGCAATGGCCATACGCGCCTCGGTCACGGTATCCATTGCGCTGGACAAAAGCGGAATGTTCATGCGGATAGATCTGGTGACAAACGTCGCCATATCCGCATCTGAAGGCAGCACCGAAGATGCAGCCGGAACCAAAAGCACGTCGTCGAAGGTAAGTGCCTCGCGAATCTCCATATGGGCCTCCATGGGGTCTCTGGCGGGAGTGTTCGTTTGACGCCTCCCCTTTTCACGCAAGCCGCCCAAGCGCAAGAGCCATTTGCCCCCCTTGCGGCAATTTGGCCAAAATGGCTTTATGCCAACCGGGAAACAGGAGACCGGGAATGCGCGTTGCCCTTATTGAAAACACCGCCGTGACCCATCACGGCCAGATCGGCGTGGCCCTGCATGAAGCGGGCGCGCGCATTGATCTGTGGAAACCCTGGCGCGACAATGCCCTGCCGGATCTTGGTGCCTATGACGCGCTGGTGGTGTTCGGCGGCGAACAAAACGCGCTGGCCGATGCCAGCCACCCCTATCTGCCCCGCCTGGCCCATATGATGAAGGCCAGCGCCGATATGGGCATCGCCACGCTTGGCATCTGCCTTGGCTCGCAGATTTTTGCCCGAGGCACCGGGGCGGAAAACCAGATCGGCACCGCCGGCGAATATGGCTGGAACACCGTCAGCCTGACCGAAGCAGGCCAGCAAGACCCGCTCTTTTCGCACCTGCCCGCCAGCTTTCCCATCATGCAATGGCACTCCGACACCTTCACCCTGCCGCCGGGCGCGGTGCATCTGGCCCATTCGCCCAAAGCCGCGGTGCAATGTTTCCGCTTTGGCCGCGCCGGCTATGCCACCCAGTTCCACTTTGAAGCCAACCGCGCCGTCGCCGCCGATTGGGCGCGCGAATTTGCCGAAGCGTTTGAGGCCGCCCGCCCCGGCTGGGTCAGCGCCTTTGAAACCCATGCCGCCGCACATAGCGCCGCGGCAGATGCCCATGGCCTTGCCATCGCGCGGGCCTGGGTCAACCTGATCTGAGCTTTTCATCTTGGCGCAAATACCCCCGCCGGAGGCTCCTGCCGCCAATGGCGGACGCTCCGCGGGGGGTATTTTTACCAAGATGAAATCCGAAGAAACCGCCTTCAGGCTTCGGCGGCGTTGGTTTTCGTGGCCAGCCGGTTGCCGGGCCAAAGCTTCAGCACATTCCACGCAATGGCCGGAATGGCGGCCATTGCCAGAACCAGCACCACAAGCCCCGGCAATTCCCATGTGCCGCCCTGCGTCAACAGCGCATTGGCGCAAGAGGCCAGCGGAAAGGTAAAGCTGCCCCACAGCGGCGAAAAGCCCGATGCCGTGATCCAGCGACCGGCCGAAAGCAGCGCCAGAAAGATCACCACGGCCAGCACGGCAAAGCCCAGCGATAGCTGCCCCTGCCCGATCCCGGCCGCCGCCAGTGACAAAAGCGCCGCCGGAGCCAGATGAATCGCCAAAAGCGGCCGCAGCGGGGCCGGCGGCACCAGTCGCAGCAATTGCCACAGCGAAACTGCCCAGATCCCCCCGGCCATGACCGCGCTGAACCAAAAGACCGCCGTGGCAAGCCCTGTGTAGCCAAGGCTCGCCAATGGCAGCGCGGCAACGATGAACCCGACAAAGCTCAGATGCCAGCTTGGGTTCACTGCCCGCGCCTCAGCCGGCATAGTCCCAAGGGTGGCGATCAGGATCACCGCCATTATCAGATGCGCCACAAGCGAAGCCAGCGCCAGAAACAGCGCCAGCCCCGGCCAATAGGGCACCAGCACCATGGCCGCCGTCATCCCCGTCATAGAGGCGGTGGCAAGCCCGGCGCGTCCCGGCAGCACCCGCATATCTTCGGACAAAACCGCAAAGCGCCGCAGCACCTTTGCCTTCAGCGCAATGACCGCGAAAAGCCACAGGATCATCAACGCGCCGAGCGCGGCTTCGACAAGCCCGCCGGCAAGACTATCGGACAGGCCCAGGACCGCCACCGCTTTGCGCGCCGCCAGACCAAGGCCAAAAAGCCCCAGAATAGACGGAAAGATTGCCGGCGGCGTGCGGGCAAAAAGCTTGGGCTTACGCGGCGGAAATTCAGGCGCGGGATAGGCGCGCGGCCGGCGGTCTTTGGCGGCAGGTATGGTCATCAGGCATGGCTCCTTCACCCCGCAGCTTCAGCGCAAATCGCGCGCCATGGCAAGCGGCAGTGACGCCGCAGCGCCCTTCCTCTCGCGCAACCCGCATATTTTCATCTTGGCAAAAATACCCATGACACGCCGCCCCCCACCGCCATGCCTTTGGCCAGATGGCCGGAATTTGCACAAATTCCGCCCGCGCTTCGGGTCAAATCAGGAAGGGGAACCAGTCTTGCCGCAAGACCTGCCCATCCACCATGTCATGGCCGGGAAAGGGTGGCGAGGTCCGGCCGGGGCGGGAGACATAGCGCGCGTCATCGCCCAAAAGCCGCAGCGAAAAGGCCCGGCGGCGGCTGGTGGCGGTGTTGCCGCGCGCGCCATGCAGCGTCAGGTAATCGAAAGCCACCGCATCGCCCGGCTCCATCTGCCATTCCAGCACCGTCATGCCTTCGGCATCCGGGTCCGGCACGGGCATGTATTTATCGCTGTCGGGGTAGAAATTGGTTTCGGCCAGCCAGCGCGTCGGCAGCACCTCTTTTTCCCAGCGGTGACTGCCCGCCACGCAGCGCAGCGTGGCCTCGCGCACTGGATCGAGGGGCGACCAGAACGAAACCGTCTGCCGGCCCTGCACGAAATAATATGGCCCGTCCTGATGCCAGGGCGTTGGTTTGGTGGTGCCGGGTTCCTTGACCAGCACATGATCGTGAAACATCTGCACCCGGCCCGACTGCATCAGCCGCGCCGCCACCGCCGCCACATCCGAACCCCGGATCACGGTTTCAAATTCGGGAATGCGCGTCCAGTTGCAGTAATCGTCGAAAAACCGCCCGCCCTCTCCTGGTTTCAGGTTTTCCGCCGCATAGGGCCCCGGCTCGGCCATATTGCGTTCAATCCCGGCGCGCAGCGGCTCCACCCAGTCTTTCCACAGCCCTTTGACCAGCACGACGCCATCGCGCTGAAAATCCGCCACCATCTTATCGGTCACAACCGTTGCCATGCGCGCCTCCTCTGGCCTTTGCCAAAGCTATGTCTCAGCCCTATCATTGGCGCAAATCATACCTTTCAATAAGGGCCATAATCCAATGCTATCGCTAACCCTGCGCCAGATCGAATATGCCAGCGCCGTGGCCTGCCATGGCGGGATGAGCGCGGCAGCGGCGGCGCTTCATGTCAGCCAGCCCGCGCTTTCGGTGGCGCTGGCCCAGCTAGAGGCGCATCTTGGCCAGCCCTTGTTTCTGCGCCGGCCCGGCGGGCGGCTGATGCCAACGGGGTTTGGTCTGCACTGGCTGGCCGAGGCCGAGGAATGTCTTCAACGCCTGACCCGGCTGGCCGATCCGGCCCGGCTGGCGGGCCAGACCTTGCGGCTGGCGGTGTTTGCCGATCTGGCGGCCTCTTGTCTTGGCCCGATCCTGGCGCAAACCGCGGCAGAGATCGACCTCAGGCCCAGCCTGATGGGGTTTGAGGATTTGTCGCAGGCCCTGATGCAGGGCCGCGCCGATCTGGCCCTGACCTGGGATCTGGGGCTTGAGGCCGGGATCACCCGCCAGACCCTTGCCCGCATCCCGCCCCATGCCGTGCTGGCCGCAGATCACCCGCTGGCGGCCCATGCCAGCCTGTCGCTGCACGATCTGACTGACCAGCCGTTGATCCTGACCGATCAGGGCCTGTCGGTCAGCCATATGCGGGCGTTGTTTGCGCGGGCGGGCTTGCAGCCGGTCATCGCGCATCGGGCGGCAACGCTGGATCTGATGCGCAGCCTTGCCGCCAATGGCCTGGGGGTGGGGCTGTCTTACACCAACCCCGCGGCGCGGCTGTCGCAAGATGGTGCCGCGCTGGTGACACGGCCGCTGCATGATGCCGGGGCCGAGGCCATCGTGCTGGCATGGGCCAAGGGCGTCGCCCTGCCCCCAAGCTTTGACCGGCTGGCGGAAATCCTTGGCGCGCTGATCGCGCCGCCAGCCTTTCCTGACCGTCTGGCACGCCACCTTCCAGCTTGTGATTTTGCCCAAAGCCGCTAGAAGCCAAGGCACCAGACCCGAGGTTATCCATGCCGCATCCCCAGACCCTTGCCCTTGTGGCCGACATCGGCGGCACCAATACCCGCGTGGCATTGGCGCAGGGCAATACGGTGCGCGGCGAAAGCATCCGGCGCTATGCCAATGCCGGCTTTACGGATCTGGAAAGCGTGCTGCGGCGCTATCTGCAAGAGGAAGGCCAGCCCGAAATTGCCGGCACCTGCGTTGCTGCGGCCGGCCCGGTGCGCGATGGGGTGGCCAGCCTGACCAACCTTGACTGGACCATCACCGCCGAGGGCCTGCGCGCCGCCACTGGCGCCGGCCAGACCGCCATTTTGAACGATTTGCAGGCGCAGGGCCATGCGCTGGGCCGGATTGCACCCGAGCATCTGCGACAAGTCATTGCCGGGCCGAAAAAGCCCGGCGCCACCATGCTGGTCGTGGGGCTTGGCACCGGCATGAACGCAGCCCCCGTGCATGAAACGCCCTGGGGCCGGGTGGTTGCGGCCAGCGAATGTGGCCATATCTCGATGCCAGTGCGCACGGAAGAAGATCAGCGCCTTGCCCGTTTCATTGCCGAAACCGGCCCCTATGCCCATGGTTTCGCCGGGGTCGAGGATGTGCTGGCGGGCCGCGGGCTGGAACGGGTCTACGCCTTTGCCGCAGATGCGGCAGGCTGCCCGACCGACAAACGCAGCGCCGCGATCATGGCCGACATCGCCGCCGAAGATCCGGTCGCCCGCCATGCTGCACAATTGTACATCCACCTTCTGGGGCAAGAGCTGGGCAATCTGGCCTTGATCCATCTGGCCTTTGGCGGGCTTTACCTGATTGGCGGCATGGCCCGCGCCATGCAGCCCTGGTTCGACCAGATGAACCTTGCCGCGCATTTCCGCGACAAGGGCCGTTTTGGCGATTTCATGGGCAATTTCTCGGTTGAAATCGTCGAAGACGACTATGCCGCCCTGACCGGCTGCGCCGCCTATCTGGCCGGAGGCGGGCGCGGCTGAGGCGGCATTTCAAGGCTGGAGACCCAAGATTTTTCGAAAAATCTTGGCCGCCCTTGGCCAATGTTCAGCTTATTCCGGCAGACGTTCCTTCAAGAACTGCATCGCCACGCCCAGACCATCGGGCGCAATGCCATGGCCGCTGCCTTGCATGACATGGCCAAAGGTATCAAACCCCGCCGCCACCAGCGCATTGCCCGCCGCCTGCATTTCGCCAAAGGGCACCACGTCATCGCGGTCGCCATGGATCAGCAAGACCGGCGGCCTGACCTGCGCTTCTTGCGCCAAAACCTGCGGCCGCATCAGCTTGCCCGAGATTGCAACCACCGCCGCCAGCGCCTGATCGCGGCGCGGGGCGATATGCAGGCTCATCATTGCGCCTTGGGAAAAGCCCACCAGCGCCAGCGCGGCGGGGGTCAGGCCCTCATCGGCCAGACGGGCGTCAAGAAAGGCGTTCAGATCATCGGCGGCGCGGTTCATCTCTACCGCGGCGTCCACCTCGCTTGATCCGTCAAAGCGCGGGATTGGAAACCATTGCCGGCCAAAACCGCTGACGGCGCAGGCGCTGGGGGCATCGGGGGCGATAAAGACGGTATCGGGCAGATGCGGCGCCAAGGGATCGGCCAGCCCCAACAAATCCGCCCCATCGGCGCCATAGCCATGCACGAAGACCACCAGCGATGTCGCCTTGCCGCTTTGTGCCCCAACCCGGCCGAATTTCAACGCACGCGTCATCTGATGCCTTCCCGTGATTTTGCCAGCCGGTAATAGGCCCAAAGAATGCGCGCCGCAACCGAACGCCATGGGCTCCATGCCTCGGCCATTTGGCGCAAAGCGCGTTCCTTGGGCCGCTCGGCCAGGTCAAACAGCACGCGCGCCGCCTCTTGCAGCGCCAGATCGCCGGGGGCAAAGACATCGGCCCGGCCAAGGGCGAACATGGCATAGATTTCCGCCGTCCATGTGCCGATACCGGGAACCGCAGTCAGGGTGGCAATCACCTCGGCATCGGGTAGGCGGCGCAGGCCGTCAAAATCAATATCCGACTGCGCCAAGGCCCGGCCATATCGCGCCTTTTGCCGCGACATGCCGGCGGCGCGGCAGGCTTCATCGCTGGCCGCGGCAAGGGTGGCGCGGTCGGTCAGGCCCGCCGCCTCCATCCGCCGCCAGATCGCATCGGCTGAGGCGATAGAGACCTGCTGGCCGGTGATCGCATCCAAAAGCGCGGTGAACCCGTCGGGCTGGCGGCGCAGCGGCAAGGGGCCGACCTCGCGCAGCGCAAGGGCAAAGCGCGGCTCAGCCTGCGCCAGCCAATCGGCCCCTTCGGCCACGCAATCGAGGGTTTCGATGATCCGTCCTACCATTGGGCCAGCATGGCAAAGCCGGACGGAAAGACAAGCCCGGACATGACCAGCCCCCCCTTCTGCCCCTCTTCTCCCCCCCGCACACCCGCGTATCCGATACAATTTACCCCTTGCCCTGCCCCGCCCCGGCCCTTAGCCCTTTGGCCATCATGACCCATGACATCAACGACACACTCGCGAAACGCAACGTTCTGGTGCTGGTGGCGGCGCAAGCCATCCTTGGCGCCCAGATGCCGATGATCTTCACCATTGGCGGGCTGGCCGGGCAATCCCTTGCGCCAAACGCCTGCTGGGCAACGTTGCCGATCAGCTTCATCGTAATCGGCTCCATGCTGACGGCCACGCCAATCTCGGCCTTCATGGCCAAACATGGCCGCACCGCGGGCTTTGTCTTTGGCGCCTTGGGCGGGGCCTTTGGCGCGGCCATCGGCGCGGTGGGGCTGATGCTGGCGTCTTTCCCGATCTTCCTTCTCGGCTCGCTCATGACCGGTATCTATATGAGCGCGCAAGGCTTTTACCGCTTTGCCGCCGCCGATACCGCATCCGATACCTTCCGGCCCAAGGCAATTTCCTGGGTGATGGCGGGCGGGCTTTTGTCGGCGGTTCTCGGGCCACAACTGGTGAAGGTGACGGCGCAAAGCATGGTCGTGCCCTTCCTTGGCACCTATCTGGCGGTGATCGCGCTGAACCTTCTGGGCATGTTCCTGTTCATGGGCCTGCGCATCCCAAAACCCCGCGCAGCGAAGGCCGGCAACCCGCTGGGACGTTCGCGCGCCGAACTGATCCGCACCCCAACCATCGCGGTGGCAATGATCTGCGCTGCGGTTTCCTATGCGCTTATGAATCTGGTGATGACATCATCGCCGCTGGCCGTTGTCGGCTGCGGTTTTGAAACGCACAATGCCGCCGATGTCGTCACCGCCCATGTGCTGGCCATGTATGCGCCTTCGTTCATCACCGGCCATGTGATTGCCCGGCTGGGGGTGGAACGCGTCATCGCCATTGGCCTGACGATCCTTGCCGGCTCGGGTGCCGTTGCCATGGCGGGGGTCGAGTTGGAGAACTTCTTCATCGCCCTTATGCTTTTGGGCGTCGGCTGGAATTTCGGCTTCATCGGCGCGACGACGATGCTGGCCAACGCCCAACGCCCCGAAGAACGTGGCCGTCTGCAAGGGCTGAATGACCTTGTGGTGTTCGGCGGCGTGACGCTGGCCTCGCTTTCATCGGGCGGGTTGATGAACTGCTCGGGCGGGTCGGTGCAGACCGGCTGGCAACTCGTCAATCTGGCGATGCTGCCTTTCCTGATCCTGGCCGGTGGCGCGCTGATCTGGCTGTGGATGAAGCCGAAAGAGACGCGCTAAACCCGGCCCGTGATCGCGGTTCTAAGAAGCCCCCAGCGGCGGGAAAACTCTGACAACCCCATGCCCCCTGCCGCCACAAGGCCGGGGGATTTCACCACCTGGCCGAGCAGCCCCCGCGTGGCCGAGGCCGCCAGCGCCGCCGCTTTGGGCACGCTGCGCCCGGTGCCAGCCATGCGCGCCAGCCCTTCCAGCGCCAGCGCCCGCACCGCCGCCTCCCGGCCATCGGGCAAAGGATAACGGCCCCGCGCCTCCAATTCCGGCACGGCGCGCAGGTAATTGGCCAGCCCCATTGCCCAGCCCAGCCCCCGCGCGGCAGGCTCATCATGGCCGCCACAAGCCTTGGCCGCCAACCACATCAGCCCGCCCCCGGTATCTTCAAGATAGGCATCAAAGGCGGCAGCATCATCAAAGGTCGTGCCATAGGCATCGTGCAGGCGTGCGGCAATCAGCGCATCAATCACCGGCAGCGGCAGGCCCGCCTCCTGAATGATGGCGTGAAACGTCCCGGCCACCTCATGCGCGCGGGGGGCCGGTTCTGCCAGCACATCGCGCCACCATTGCAGGCGCATCTCTGCGATCATCGGCTCTTTCGACATCCAGGGCGCGCGGGCGACCTCAAGGTTAAAGGCATAAAGCGGAAAAAGCCGGGCGCGCGCGGCGGGCGGGGCCGCCATGACAGCGGCAAAGCGATCAGGATCGCCGCGCTGCACCAGCTCCGCACAGGCGGCAAGCGTCATGCAGGCACCCTGACATCGCGCACCAATTTCCAGTTGATCGCATCCAAAAGCGCCTCAAAACTGGCGTCCACGATGTTTGCCGAAACCCCCACCGTCTGCCAGCGCCGGCCCTGCCCGTCCTCGCTGTCGATGATAACCCGTGTCACGGCCTCGGTGCCGCCATTGGTGATGCGCACCTTGAAATCAACCAGTTTCATATCGTCGATACAAGATTGATAGGGGCCAAGATCCTTGGCCAAAGCCTTCGACAGCGCATTCACCGGGCCATGATCCTGCCCGGTTTCATCCATGCTGTCGGAAACCGACATCGCCTTGCGATCCCCGATTTTCACCACGACAACCGCTTCGGAAAGGCTGATCATGCGGTCATATTTATTCTTGCGCCGCTCAACCGTGACCCGATAGCGCTTCACCTCGAAAAACTGCGGCAAAAGGCCAAGCTCGCGGCGGGCAAGCAGCTCAAAACTGGCCTGCGCGCCGTCATAGGCATAGCCCTGATCTTCGCGCTCCTTGATGATTTCAAGGATACGGCCAAGGCGGGCATCCTTGGCATCAACCGCAATCCCGGCGCTGGCCAGACGTGCCCGCAGGTTCGATTGCCCCGCCTGATTTGACATCGGAATGACGCGCGCATTGCCCACGGTTTCGGGCGGGATATGTTCGTAAGTGGTGGGGTCTTTCAAAATGGCGCTGGCGTGAAGCCCCGCCTTATGGGCAAAGGCCGAAGCCCCGACATAGGGGGCAGAGCGCAGGGGAACCCGGTTCAAAATGTCATCAAGGCTGCGGCTGATCTTCAGAAGCTGCTTTAACCCCGCATCGCAAACGCCTGTTTCAAAATCACTTTTGAAAGGCTCCTTCAAAAGCAAAGTCGGGATCAGTGTTGTCAGATTGGCATTGCCACAGCGTTCACCAAGACCGTTCAACGTGCCCTGAATCTGACGGCATCCCGCCTCGACCGCCGCAAGCGAATTGGCCACCGCATTGCCGGTATCGTCATGGCAATGAATGCCCAGATGGTCGCCCGGAATGCCCGCCGCGATCACCTGCGACACGATGCGCCCCACCTCGGACGGCAAAGTGCCGCCGTTGGTGTCGCACAAAACCAGCCAGCGCGCCCCCGCCTCATGCGCGGCACGCAGGGCGCTCAGCGCGTAATCGGGGTTCGCCTTGTAGCCGTCAAAGAAATGCTCGGCATCAAACAGCGCCTCGCGGCCCTTGGCCACACAATGCGCCACACTGGCGCCGATGGCTTCAAGGTTTTCCTCCAGCGTGCAGCCAAGCGCGGTTTTCACATGGAAATCATGGGTCTTGCCAACCAGACAAACCGCAGGCGTGCGCGCATCCAGAACGGCGGCCAGCACATCGTCATTTTCCGCGCTGCGCCCCACCCGTTTGGTCATGCCAAAGGCGGTCATCGTGGCGCGGGTGCGCGGGGCGGTGGCGAAAAACTCGCTGTCGGTCGGGTTTGCCCCCGGCCAGCCGCCTTCGATGTAATCAACGCCCAAAGCATCCAAAGCCTCGGCAATGGCGCGTTTTTCCTGCGCGGCGAAATGCACGCCCTGCGTTTGCTGGCCGTCGCGCAGCGTGGTGTCGAAAAGGTAAAGCCGTTCGCGGGTCATGTCACCACCGTTGCATCGGGCCAAATTTCTTCGAAGAAATTTGCCAAGATCTTTCGAAAGATCTTGCTGGCCCCGTTTTTGTCAATGGGTTTGCGGCTTTCACGCCAGCGCCCCAAGTTTTGCGGCGTCAAAGCCCGGACCGGGGAGCAGCTCCACCCCCGCCTTTGACATCCGCACCTCAACCCCGGCGGCCATCAGCGCCGTTTTCAGCGCGTCGACCGGGGCAAAGTTCTTGGTTGCCATGGCCTCAGCGCGCAAATCCGAAAGCCGCACCGCCCAAGCCGAAAGATCCGGTCCCGCCGCGATCCAGCCGCCCAGATCATCACCAAGCAGCCCCAAAAGCGCCGCCGAAGCCTTCAGCCCCGCCGCGTCGCCCGCCCGCGCCAGATCATGCAGCGCCGCGATCGCACCTGCGGTGTTCAGATCATCGGCCAGCGCCTCGATCACCGCCGCGGCAGGCACGCCCGCTGCCACATCCGCCACCATGGCCCGCCATTTGCGCAACGTGCCCTCGGCCTCGCGCGCCTTTTCGGCCGTCCAGTCCATCGGCTTGCGATAATGGGTCGAGAGATAGACCATGCGGATCACCTCGCCCGGCACGCCTTGGTCCAAGAGATCGCGCACGGTGAAGAAGTTGCCCAAGGATTTGGACATCTTCTTGCCCTCAACCTGCAACATCTCGTTATGCAGCCAGAACTGGGCAAAGCCCGCGTCCGGGTGGGCGCAGCAGCTTTGGGCAATTTCGTTTTCGTGATGCGGGAATTGCAGGTCCAGGCCGCCGCCGTGAATATCAAATGCCGCGCCCAAAAGCTCATAGCTCATGGCCGAACATTCGATATGCCAGCCGGGCCGCCCGCGCCCCCAAGGGCTGTCCCAGCCCGGCAATTCGGCGTCAGAGGGCTTCCACAAGACGAAATCCATCGGGTCTTCTTTGAAGGGCGCAACTTCCACCCGTGCGCCCGCGATCATGTCATCAACCGAGCGCCCCGACAGCGCGCCATAGTCCTTGTACGAACGTACACGGAACAGCACGTGGCCGTCTTTGGCATAGGCATGGCCGCCCGCGATCAGCCCTTCGATCATCGCAATCATCGCGCCGATAAACTCGGTGGCGCGGGGTTCATGATTGGGCCGCAGCGCCCCCAAAGCATCCATATCGGCATGATACCAGCCGACGGTTTCTTCGGTCCGCTCACGGATCAGCGCCTCAAGGCTGCGCGGATCCCCTGCCGCCTTGCGCGCCTGCGCGGTGGCGTTGATCTTGTCATCCACATCGGTGAAATTGCGCACATAGGTCACATGGCCCGCGCCGTAGACATGGCGCAACAGCCGGTAAAGCGTGTCAAACACCACCACGGGCCGGCCATTGCCAAGATGCGCCCGGTCATAGACCGTGGGACCGCAGACATAGATCCGCACATTCGCCGGATCCAGCGGCGCAAAATCTTCCTTCTTGCGCGTTTTCGAATTGTGCAGCCTGATCGTAACCATGGTTTTTCCCGTCGCGCCCATCCCTTGCGCTGCCCATCCCTAGCGCGGGTCTGTCGTGATCCTTTTGGGAATGAAGACGGGCCCGCGTGACCTATGTCAGCAGGTAATGCAGCAGATGCCGATGATGCCCGTTTGTTTCATACCCCTGCCCTAGCGCAATTCCCTTGTCCCGCCAAGCGTTTTCGCCAAGCTTGCGCCGATGCCATTCGCATGTTACTTAACTGGTTAACCAAATGAGGGCCGCATGAACCACGACGATCTGAACCACTGGTCAAAACGCGCAGCCGATTGGGCAACCACATATCACGCCGGCCTGCGCGACCGCCCGGTGCGCGCGCCCTTGGTGCCCGGCGCGATTTCGTCGCAACTGCCCCTGACCCCACCTGAGGCACCCGAGCCGATGGAGGCGATCTTTGCCGATTTTGACCGCATCGTGCCGCCCGGCATCACCCATTGGCAGCACCCGCGCTTTTTCGCCTATTTCCCGGCCAATGCGGCACCGGCCTCGATGCTGGCGGAACAACTGGCCAATGCCATCGCGGCGCAAGGCATGATCTGGCAAACCTCGCCCGCGGTGACAGAGGTTGAGCAGGTGATGATCCAGTGGTTGCGCCAAAGCTTGGGCCTGCCCAAAGATTTTACCGGCACGCTGCATGATTCCGCCACCACCGCCACCCTGTCAGCCGTGCTGACAATGCGGGAAAAAGCACTGGAATTTCAGGGCAATATCGCGGGCCTGTCAGGCGCGCCGCGGCTGCGGCTTTATGCCAGCGCCGAAACCCATTCCTCGGTGGACAAAGCCGCGCGTGTGGCCGGCATCGGGCAGGACAATCTGGTGAAGATCCCCACCGATAGCGGCCTTTCGATGAAACCCGGCGCGCTGGCCGGGGCGATTGCGGCAGACCGGGCGGCGGGGATGCTGCCCGCCGGGGTGATTCTTTGCGCCGGCGGCACCAGCGTGGGTGCCTTTGACCGCATTGGCGAATGTATCGAAGTGGCCCATGCGGCGGGGCTGCCGGTGCATGTCGATGCCGCTTGGGCGGGTTCGGCCATGATCTGCCCGGAATTTCGTGAAATGTGGGCCGGGATCGAGGCCGCCGACAGCATCGTTTTCAACCCGCACAAATGGCTTGGCGCGCAGTTCGATTGCGCGGTGCAATTCCTGCGCGACCCGACGCCGCAGGTCAAAACCCTTGGCCTGCGCCCCAGCTATCTGGAAACCGCGGGCAAGGAAGACATCATCAATTTCAACGAATGGACCGTGCCGCTGGGCCGCCGTTTCCGGGCGCTGAAGCTGTGGTTCACGCTGCGCGCCTATGGGCTTGAGGGGCTGCGGGCGCGGATTCGCAACCATGTGGCCTGGGCACATGAGGCCTGCGAAGCCTTGCGTGCCCTGCCGGGGGTGCGGATCGTCACCGAGCCGCGCCTGTCGCTTTTTACCTTTGCGCTGGCCGATGATGCCGCGACCGAAGCCCTGCTGAACCGCATCAATGACGATGGCCGGATCTACCTGACGCAAACCCGCCACAAGGGCGCCTATGTGATCCGGGTGCAGGTGGGCCAGTTTGATTGCACGCGCGAAGATGTGATGGCAATTGCGCAGGTGGTGGCCGATCTGATGTGATCGGCCTTAACCGTTCTTTTCTTCCAGCATCAGCCATTCTTCCTCTGCCGCCGCCAGCGCGGTCTGGCGCTCGGCAATGGCGGCGGTGGCCTTGGCAAACTTGGCGGGATCGCGGCTAAACAGATCGGGGTCTGCGATCAGCGTGGAAAGCTTGGCGATTTCCGCTTCCAGCTTTTCCATGACGCCTGGCAGAGCCTCAAGCCGTTTCTTTTCGGTAAAGGAAAGCCCATCCGCCTTTTTCACATCTGACTTTAAGACAGGCTGGGAAATCGCTGTTTTTACTACAATTTCCTCAATAACCTTTGGCCGCTGCGCCGCATAATCCGACCAGCCGCCGGGATAGGCCGTGGCCTTGCCCTTGCCTTCCATCGCAATGGTTGTGGTGGCGATGCGGTCAATGAAATCGCGGTCGTGGCTGACCAAAAGCACCGTGCCGTCGTAATCGCCCAGAATGTCTTGCAACAAATCCAGCGTCTCGACATCCAGATCATTGGTCGGTTCGTCCAGCACCAAAAGGTTTGACGGCTGCGCCATCAGCTTGGCCAGCAAAAGCCGCGCCTTTTCGCCCCCCGACAGCGCCTTGACCGGCGCGCGGGCCTGCCGTTCATCGAACAGAAAATCCTTGAGATAGGCCACCACATGTTTCGGCGTGCCCCGCACCATCACCTGATCCGAGGCGCCGGATACCTTCATCAGCGGATCGCCCGTCAGATTTTCCCAAAGGCTGGCCTCAGGATCAAGCTGCGCGCGGGTCTGGTCGAAAACGGCGATTTCAAGATTGGTGCCAAGGCTGACAGAGCCGGTATCGGGGGCAATTTGGCCCAAAAGCAGCTTTAGCAGCGTGGTCTTGCCCACGCCATTCGGCCCGACAAAAGCCACCCTGTCCCCGCGCAAGACCCGCAGGTCAAAGTTGCGGATCAACTGCTTGTCGCCATAAGCCTTTGAAATACCAACCGCCTCGATCACCTTTTTGCCGCTGGTCGTGGTGCTTTCCAGCTCCAGCGCGGCCGTGCCCTGCCGGCGGATCTGCCCCGCCCGCTCGGCGCGCAATGCCTGCAAGGCGCGCACCCGCCCCATATTGCGCTTGCGCCGGGCCGAAATGCCTTCGACCGCCCATTTCGCCTCGTGCTTGATCTTGCGCTCCAGCTTGTGGCGGGCCTCATCTTCTTCGGCCCAGGTGGTTTCGCGCCAGTCTTCAAAGCCTTCAAAACCCTGTTCGCGCCGACGCACCTCGCCCCGGTCGATCCACAGCGTGGCGCGGGTCAGCGCCCGCAGGAAGGCGCGGTCGTGCGAAATCAGCACAAAGGCCGAGCGGGTATTGGACAACTCGCTTTCCAGCCATTCGATCGCCTGAATATCCAGATGGTTGGTCGGTTCGTCCAAAAGCATCAGTTCCGGCGCTTCGGCCATCAGCTTGGCCAGTGCCGCACGGCGACGCTCACCGCCTGAGGCGGTGGCAACCGGGGTGGCGGGGTTGAATTTCAGCCCTTCGGCCACCACCGAAACCTTATAGCCTTCGCCTTCGGGCAGGCCCGAGGCGGCATAATCGCCCAAGGTGGCATAGGCCGAAAGGTCGGGGTCTTGCTCCATATAGCCGACAGTCACGCCGGGTGGCACCACGCGAAGGCCCTGATCGGCCTCGACCAGCCCCGCCATCACCTTCATCAAGGTAGATTTACCCGAGCCATTGCGCCCCACAAGCGCCACCCGGTCACCGGGCTGCACCACAAGGTCAAGGTTGTCGAACACCGGATTGCCGCCGAAAGTCAGCGAGATGCCGGAAAGCTGAAGAAGGGGTGCGCGTGCCATGATGGCTGTGGCCTATGCGGGCAAAGGCGCGGCGTCAACCGAGGCCAAATTCTTTCGAAAGAATTTGACAAAATTCTTCGAAGAATTTTGGCCCTAACCGGCAAGGGCGCGCAGGGCGCGGGCACGGGCGGGGGGAATGCGGGCAACTTCGACCGCGGTGAAGACATGCAGCGTATCAAGATCACGGTCGATCACGGCATGGTCGCTGACCCAGCCGCCCATGGCGAGATAACTGCGCAGCAAGGGCGGCAGGGCCGTATTCGCAGCGCGCGGGTCTGTTTGCTGGGCCGGCAGATCCACCGCCTGCCCTTTGCGCCCCGGCGCAAGGGCACTGGGCGCGACATGCCGGGCCAGATGGGCCAGCGCCACCGCATGACGCGCCGGATCCGCCCCGGCAAAAGAAGTGCAGCCAAAAAGCAGCGCGATGGCATTTTCTTCAACCAGCCGGGTAAGCAAGGCCCAGGCCAGCCGCAGAATTTCGGGATCTTGCCCCGCGGGATGAATGCAAAACCGGCCAAGCTCCAACACCGGAGCCGAGAGCGTGCTGAGCCGGGCAAGATCATAAAACTGCGCCGAATAGCTTTCGCAAATGCGGGCGGCGGGCAAAACCCTGTATCGGAAACCGGCCAGAATCTGCCCCGTGCGATCTTCGATCAGCACATGCTGGCACAGGGGGTCGAAGGCGTCTTCCTCGCGCGCATTTGTCCGCGCCAGCCCGCGCGCGGCGACAAAGCACAGATGGCGCAAGGCTTGGGCGCGGGCGATATCTGCGGGCGTTTCAGCCAGCCGCGCCACCAATCGCCCCGTTTCAAACCGCATCACATCCTCGATCACCAGCTTGGAAAACCTGCAAGCCCGGCCTAGATTTGCGCCAGCCGCGCCCGCCGTGCAAGGGGGTGCGATCAGGAACAGAAAGCGCGCGCAGATGGACAAACTGACCAAAACCGATGCGGAATGGCTGGCACAACTGGGGGAACTGGCCTTTCAGGTCACCCGCCGGGCGGCAACCGAACGCCCCTTCAGCCATGCTGGTTTTCCCAAAGGCCCCGGCACCTATCGCTGCGCCTGTTGCGATGCGGCGCTGTTTGATGCGGAAACCAAATTCGAATCGGGCTGCGGCTGGCCCAGTTTCAACGCCGCCCTGCCCAATGGTATGGTGGAAGAACATGATGACCGCAGCCATTTCATGCGCCGGGTCGAGGTGCGCTGCCATGGCTGCGACGCCCATCTGGGCCATGTCTTTCCCGATGGCCCGCCGCCCACGGGTCTGCGCTATTGCATAAATGGGGTGGCGCTGCGCTTTGTTCCCGCGCCATAGGGCCATACAAAAGGGCCGCCCGATGTTTGGGCGGCCCTTTTGTTGCGACGCAACCGCGCCTTATTCGAAGAACTGATCGGCGCGCAGCCGGCCGATATTGCCCATCAACTGCTTCAGGAAGCCCACGCCCTTGACGTTGCTATCCGTCACGCGGCGCGACAGGGCCACGACATTGCCCTTATCCAGACCAAAGCGTTCGATGTTTTCCACCTTGCCCGCCTCAGAGAAGGTGATGGACACAACCTGCCGGTCGATCTCTTTCGGCTCAAAGGCGCCGGAGTGCTTCCAGCGGCTTTGCACATAGAACCAGCCCACATCGTTCAAAAGCCCTTCAGCCGAAGGGCGGCCCAGCGTGGCGGCCACGCTTTCGCGGGTATCTTTACCCACCTCAATCAGCGCCAGCTCCTCATCCGAGGGCACATAGCCATGGTTGCGGTAAACCGGGCTACAGGCGGCAACGGCCAGCGCCACCACCAGCCCCAGCACAAGGCCGATCTTGCCGCCAAAGCCCGTTTCGCGCGAAGTAAACCTGATCGCCATGCACATCCCCTGCCCCTGGCCCTGCCCCTGGAAGGCCATTTTCGCCATCTGCCGCGCAGCCGTCTTGCAAGCGCGCTTTTGCGGCACTACCACACCGTCGTGGCCTGGCCGCATTCTTTGCAAAAGGCTTACAGTGGGTTGCGCCCCGGTTCAAGAATGCAAAAGCTGTTCCAGCGCCCCACCGCCGCCGCCGAAACTGCCGCCTAAACCGAAAGAGGCCCTGATGTCCGATCCTGTTGCAAGCAATACCGCAGCCTTTCCCACGATGCCGCTGCGCAGCCGCGAACTTTCGGCCCGCAAGCCCACCCGCTTTGCCTTTCGCCCAACGGCCGAAGAACGGCGCGTCATTGCAGACAGCCTTGGCCTGATTGATCTGCCGAAATTCGGCTTTAGCGGTGAAATCACCCCGCGGGGCCGGGCCGATTTTGTGCTGAGCGCCGATCTTTGGGCCGATGTCGTGCAACCCTGCTCGGTGACGCTGGCCCCGGTGCCGGCGCATCTGGAAGAACGGGTGCGCCGCCAGTTTGAGGCCGATTTCCACGCGCCCGAAACCGAAGAGGCCGAGATGGTCGATGACGAAGCCGAACCCCTGCCCGAGGTTCTGGACATCGCCGCCATCGCCGCCGAGGCCCTTGCGCTGGCGCTGCCGCTTTATCCGCGCGCCGCCGGGGCCGAACTGGGCGAGGCGGTTTTTGCCGATCAGGGCGTTGCCCCGCTTGCCGCGGCCGATCTGAAGCCTTTTGCCGGTCTGGCAGGTCTTGCGGAAAAGCTGAAAAACCGCGATTCCGGTTCATCTTCAGAAGGGTGAAGAAAGGGGCTTGCGCCCCGGCAGAATCCGGCTATGTTCCGCGGCTCATTCGGGGGTCTTCGGGCCGAGCCTTCTGGTTTGGCCGATGCCGCTGAAATCAAAGGAAAATCCGGGGCCCGTCCCCCATAATTCGAGGTCGAGACATGGCTGTCCCGCAGAACCGCACCACCAAATCGCGCCGTAACATGCGCCGTTCGCATGACGCGCTGGTTGCTGGCAACCCGCAGGAATGCTCGAACTGCGGCGAGCTGAAGCGCCCGCACCACGTTTGCCCCGCTTGCGGCCATTATGACGCCCGCGAAGTCGTGGCGACCTAGGCTGTCGACATGGACGAGGACGCGGCGTAAGCCGCCCCTCTCTCGCGCCTGACTGATGGCAAGCGGAACCCAAATTCCGGCTGAGACGGTCGAAAGGCGCGCAGAGCCTTCTTCTACGGTCATTTCCATTGATGCAATGGGCGGAGATCGCGGACCGGCGGCAGTTGTCGCCGGTTTAGTGCTGTCTGCTGCCGAATTGCCCGATGCCCATTACATCTTGCATGGCGATCAGGCCGTTTTGGCCCCGCTTTTGGCGCGCGCACCTGCGCTGCAAGGCCGGGTCGATCTGCGCCATGCTGACCGCGTGGTCACGATGGAAGACAAGCCCAGCCAGGTGATGCGCCATGGGCAGGGCACCTCGATGTTTTCCACCATTGATGCGGTGAAAAACGGCGAGGCGACGGTGGCGGTGTCTTGCGGCAATACCGGGGCCTTGATGGCGGTATCCATGCTGCGGCTGCGCAAGCTGCCCGGCGTCAACCGCCCGGCGATTGCCTGCTATTGGCCATCGCGCAACCCTGCTGGCTTTAACGTGATGCTGGATGTCGGCGCCGACATCAAAGCCGAAGCCGCCGATCTTTTGCAATTTGCCGCCATGGGCACCTCTTACGCCCGCAACAGCCTTGGGCTGGCGCGGCCGCGTGTCGGGCTTTTGAATGTCGGCACCGAAGAACACAAAGGCCGGGCCGAACTGCACGAAGCCTTTGCCCAGATGTCCGCGGCCGCCCATGCCGGCGCGTTCGATTTCGTGGGCTTTGTCGAAGGTTCCGACATTCCATCCGACCGGGTCGATGTCATTGTGACCGACGGTTTCACCGGCAATGTGGCGCTGAAAACCGGCGAAGGCACGGCCAAGCTGATTTCGGGTTTCCTGCGCGAATCTCTGACCGCAACGCTTTTGGCCAAGATCGGTGCGATCTTCGCCATTGGTGCGCTGCGCCGGCTTCAGGCCAAGACCGACCCGCGCCGCGCCAATGGCGGGGTGTTTCTGGGGCTGAACGGCACGGTGGTGAAATCGCATGGGTCCGCCGATGCCACCGGCATTGCCGCCGCGCTGCGGCTGGCCCATCGTCTTGCCCGCGCCGATCTGACAAACCGCATCGCCGCGCGGGTCGCTTCGACCGGATTTGCCGGATCAGGGCTTGCGGGCACGGAACTTGCGGGGCAGGATGCCGCCGCAACCGAGGCAGAAGCAGGACCGTCTGAATGATAATACGCGCCGTGGTCAAAGGCGTCGGGCATTATCTGCCCGAACGCGTGGTGCCGAATTCCGAGTTCGAGGCGCTGATTGACACCTCTGACGAATGGATCAAGTCGCGTTCAGGCATTGAACGGCGGCATTTCGCGGCCGAAGGCCAGACCACGGCGGATCTGGGCACGCGGGCGGCCAAGGCCGCGCTGGCCGATGCCGGGCTTCAGCCGGATGATATTGACGCGCTGATCGTTGCCACCTCTACCGCCGATCTGACCTTCCCTTCCTGCGCCACGATGGTGCAGGCGGGCATTGGTATGACGCGCGGCTTTGCCTATGATGTGCAGGCGGTTTGCGCCGGTTTCGCCTTTGCGCTGACCAATGCCAATGCGCTGATCGTCTCGGGTCAGGTGAAGCGGGTGCTGGTGATCGGGGCGGAAACCTTCTCGCGCCTGATGGACTGGAAAGATCGCGGCACCTGTGTGCTGTTTGGCGATGGCGCCGGCGCCCTGGTGCTTGAGGCGCAGGAAGGCAGCGGCAGCACCGCTGACCGTGGCATCCTTTCCACCGATCTGAACAGCGATGGCCGCCACAAGGACATTCTTTACGTTGATGGCGGCACCTCAACCGGCACCACGGGGCATCTGCGGATGGAAGGCAAGGAAGTCTTCCGCCATGCCATTGAAAAACTTGCAGAAACCGCCCACCGCGCCTTGGATAAGGCGGGTTTGAGCGCCGGTGATGTTGATTGGATCGTGCCGCATCAGGCCAATATCCGTATCATCGAAGGCACCGCGAAAAAGATGCAGGTGCCGATGGAACGCGTGGTCGTCACGGTGCAAGACCATGGCAATACTTCGGCCGCATCCATCCCCCTGGCGCTGTCGGTTGGCAAGGCGCGCGGCCAGATCAAGCCGGGCGATCTGATCGTAACCGAGGCAATCGGCGGCGGTCTGGCCTGGGGTGCGGTGGTGCTGCGCTGGTAAGTGCAGAAAAGACACGCATTAAGTGGCCGTTCCAAGCCTTTGATATTGACTCGTAAATCCATCCCGCTCAATCTGCCCTGAATAACCCGGGGGGGATATGATGAGCGAGAAGACCTTAACACGGATGGACCTGAGCGAAGCCGTGTTTCGTGAAGTTGGCCTAAGCCGCAACGAATCAGCCACGTTGGTTGAATCGGTTCTTGGACATATGTCTGATGCGCTGGCCTCGGGCGAGACGGTAAAGATCTCGTCCTTTGGCACCTTTTCGGTGCGCGACAAAACGGCCCGCGTTGGCCGCAACCCCAAGACCGGTGACGAAGTGCCGATCTCGCCGCGGCGGGTTCTGACCTTCCGCCCCTCGCATCTGATGAAAGATCGCGTCGCGGCCGGCAAGAAGAAGTAACTGCCATGAGCAAGTCGGCTGACGCCTTTCGCACCATCAGCGAGGTGTCCGAGGCGCTGGACACCCCAGCCCATGTGCTGCGGTTTTGGGAAAGCCGCTTTCCGCAGATCCGCCCGGTCAAACGGGCTGGCGGGCGGCGCTATTACCGGCCAGCCGATATTGCCCTGCTGACAGGGATCAAGCATCTTTTGCACGCCGAAGGGATGACCATTCGCGGCGTGCAAAAAGTCTTGCGTGAACAAGGGGTTCGCTATGTGTCCGGCCTTTCGGGCCAGACCGTCAGCGATGAAGGGGACAATGCCGAAGCCGCGCTTGAAGCCGCTTTGGCCGCCAATTTCGCTCCCCCGCCCGAGGCGCCCTTGCCGCAGGAACAGGCCGAAACCGCGCAGGTCGTGGCGCTGGAAGCGGCACTTCGCAACCGCGCCGAGGCAGCCAAGCCCGCGCCGGAAGGTGCGGCTGACCCCGCCGATTCTGCTTTGCCTGCCGTGGATGCGCCGGAAACTGAGGCTGAAGAATCAGCCGCAGCAGATGCCGCCATGGCCGATGAGGAAGTTCCCGAAGCGCCGATGGCCGAAGATGTGCCTTTGGAACCCGAAGCGCCGTCCGTGCCGCTTGGCGTCGCCCCGCCGATGGCCGATGTCTTGCCGCTTTTTGACCGTGTGAACACCCCTGCCCCGCCGGCCCCGCGCCCCGAGACCGAACGCAAAGCCCCGGCGGAAAAGCCCGCCCCGCGCCCGGCAACCGCCGCACAGCCGGTCGCAAATCTTTTGACCGGCCCCTTGCTGGAACGGATGCGCGCCCTGCCCGAAGGCAGCCTTGCCAGCGACGAGGCCCGCGCGCTGCAAACCCGCCTTGCCGCCCTTGTGGCGCGCATGAAGGCCCCGCCCGCGCCGCAATCCGGCCCGTCTTCGGGCAGCGCCCCGAGCGGACCCCGGAATTGAGCGCGGAAAAATGCGCTTTCCTGCTTGCGACCGCCCGGAATATCGTTATGAAAGCGCCTATTCGTCGGGCCGTAGCGCAGTCTGGTTAGCGCGTCCGTCTGGGGGGCGGGAGGTCGAGAGTTCGAATCTCTCCGGCCCGACCAATACAAAGCCGCCCGCCTGCCCCATGGCAGCGCGGGCGGTTTCGTTTCTGCAATCGGCTTGAGCGGGGGGGGCTGAGCATGGCAACGAACGGGGTTCTGCCCGCACAGCACTTGCGCCAGATGGTGGCCGAAGGCGCGCTTTCCGGCACACCGGCAATTTTGCCCGACCAGATCCAACCTGCCAGCCTTGATTTGCGGCTTGGCACCGTCGCCTATCGGGTGCGCGCGTCTTTTCTTGCAGGCAGCGGTGCCAAAGTGGCCGACCGGCTGGCCGAGTTTGAAATGCACCGGGTGGATCTGACCCAAGGCGCGGTGTTGGAAAAGGGCTGCGTCTATGTCGTGCCCCTGATGGAATCGCTGGCCCTGCCGGCCGGCATCACGGCGGTGGCCAATGCCAAATCCTCCACCGGGCGGCTGGATCTTTTGACCCGCACCATTACCGATGGCGGCACGGAATTTGACCGGATTCCCGAAGGTTACACCGGCCCGCTTTATGCCGAGGTCTGCCCGCGATCCTTCAGCGTTCTGGTGCGCGCTGGTCAGCGGCTGAACCAGATTCGCTTTCGTCAGGGCCAGTCGGTGCTGACCGACACCGAGCTGCGCGCCCTGCACGCCGCCGACCGCTTGGTGTCCGGCGCGGCGGTGATTTCCGAAGGCTTGGGCTTTTCGGTGGATCTGAAGCCCGAAACGGGCGATCTCCTGGGCTATCGCGCCAAACCCCATACCGGCGTGATCGACCTTGACCGTATCGGCCAATATCCCGCCCGCGATTTCTGGGAAGAGGTGCGCGCCTCTGACGCCCGGATCATCCTTGACCCCGGCGCGTTCTATATCCTTGTCTCGCGCGAAGCAGTGACCATTCCGCCCGATTACGCCGCCGAAATGGCCCCCTATCTGGCGATGGTGGGCGAATTTCGCGTGCATTACGCCGGCTTCTTTGACCCCGGCTTTGGCCATGCCAGCGCAGGCGGCCAAGGCTCTCGCGGGGTGCTGGAGGTGCGCTGCCACGAGGCGCCTTTCGTCCTGGAACATGGGCAGGTCGTGGGCCGGCTGGTCTATGAACGCATGAGCGAACGTCCCGACACGCTTTATGGTGCGGGAATTTCATCGAATTATCAGGGACAAGGGCTGAAACTGGCCAAACAGTTCCGCATGGAGTGACAGATGGCGCCAGAGCAAGGCCCCTTGGCCGGCATCACCGTTATTGATCTGACCCATGTGCTGGCCGGCCCCTATTGCAGCCATACGCTGCAAGATCTGGGCGCAAAAATCATCAAGGTCGAACGCCCCGGAACAGGGGACGATACCCGCGCCTTCCCGCCCTTTGTGCAAGGCAACAGCGCCTATTTCGCCGCGCTGAACGCAGGTAAACAGTCGATCGCGCTGGACCTGAAATCGCCCACCGACCGCGGCATTCTTGAAAGGCTTCTGGCCCGCGCCGATGTGGTCCTGGAAAACTACCGCCCCGGCGTGATGGAGCGTCTGGGCTATGGTTGGGAACGGCTTCATGCCAAACACCCCCGGCTGATCTATGGCGCGGTTTCAGGCTTTGGCCACAGCGGCCCCGATGCGGCGAAACCCGCCTATGACATGGTGGTGCAGGCGCGCGGCGGGGTGATGAGCATCACCGGCGAAGAAGGCGGCCCACCGGTGCGGGTGGGCGCAAGCATTGGCGACATCACCGCCGGAATGTTTCTCGCCCAAGGCGTGCTGGCCGCCCTTTTTGACCGCGAGAAAACCGGCCAAGGCGCCAAGATCGACATCGCCATGCTCGACAGCCAATTGGCCATTCAGGAACATGCCATCGCGCTGACCACGGCCACCGGCACCGCCCCCGGCCGCAGCGGCGCGCGCCACCCCACGATCACGCCGTTTTCTACCTATCGCGCAGCGGATGGGTTCTTTGTCATCGCGGCGGGCAATGATGCGATGTTTGTTCATCTGTGCAAAACGCTTGATCTGCCGCTGAACCCGGCCGATCCGCGCTTTGCCAGCAATGCCGCGCGCTGCGAAAACCACGCGCTTTTGAAACGCCTGATCGAAGCGGTCACGCTGGAACATCCGGCCGCGCATTGGATTGAACGGCTCGAATCTGCCGGCCTGCCCACCGCCCGCGTGCAGGATATGGCCGAGGTTCTGCGCGACCCGCAGATCCTTGCCCGCGCCATGGTGCTGCCCGTTGCCCCCGATGCCAAAGGCAACCGCTTCACCGCGCCGGGCAATCCGATCAAGATCTCAACCCTGCCCGAACGCACCCACCGGCCCGCCGCCCCCGCCCTTGATGGCGACCGCAAGGCCATTCTGAACTGGCTGAACGAAGGGCCAAACCAATGAAACCCACCCGTCTTGACACCGCCACCCTGCCCCAAGGCACATGGGACACCCCCGCCAAAGGCACGCTGAGCTGGCAAAGCCTGTTCTCCAAAGGCGAAACCGATACCGACAGCCTGACCTGCGGCGTCGCCACCATCCGCAAGGGCGAGCATTTCGCCGCCCACCGCCACGCCCATGCCGAGGTCTATTTCGGCCTTGAAGGCCGGGGCACCGTGGTGATTGACGGCACCCCCTATGATCTGTCGCCCGGCGTCGCGCTGTTCATTCCCGGCAATGCCGAACATGGCATCCCGCGCGCCGATGAAACCCTGCGCTGGTTTTACACCTTTGCCGCCGACAGTTTCGACGACATCACCTATCGCTTTTCAGACCGCTGATTTCATCTTGGCCCAAATACCCCCGCCGGAGGCCCTTGCCGCCAATGGCGGACGCTCCGCGGGGGGTATTTTTACCAAGATGAAATCCGGGTCGGTTTCTTGCGCTCTGGCATGTTTGCGCCGCAACTTGAGGGAAAGGCGACGTTTTCCGGCCTTGTTCCCGCCCCGCGCACCGTTAGAAAAGGCGGGCGCACAGGAGGTTCCCCATGTCAGACGAGGCTTTGGTCATTTTCACCCCTTCGGGCAAGCGGGGGCGTTTCGCCATCGGCACGCCCATCTTGCAGGCGGCCCGGACATTGGGCGTCGATCTGGATTCGGTCTGCGGGGGCCGCGGCATCTGTTCCAAATGTCAGATCAGCCCCGGTTATGGGGAATTCCCGAAACATGGCGTGACGGTCGAGGAAGACGCGCTTTCGCCGTGGAATGCGGTGGAAGAACGCTACAAATCCAAGCGCGGCATGTTGCCGGGGCGCCGTCTGGGCTGTCAGGCCAAGGTGATGGGCGATGTGGTCATTGACGTGCCGCCCGAAAGCCAGGTTCACAAGCAGGTCATCCGCAAATCTGCCACCCAGCGCGACATTGTGATGGACCCGGCGACGCGGGCCTTGTTTGTCGAGGTGGCCGAGCCGGACATGCACAACCCTTCGGGCGATTTTGAGCGGCTGAAAGAGGCGTTGCAGGCGCAATGGGGGGTCGAGGACCCCTTGGTCGGGCTTGATCTTCTGGCGCGGTTGCAGCCGGTGTTGCGCAAAGGTGAATGGAAGGCCACGGTATTGCTGCACAAAGGCAACCATGACCTGCGCCCGCGCATTCTTGATATCAGGCCGGGCTTTGATGAAAGCGGGCTTTACGGCCTTGCGATTGATCTTGGCTCAACCACCATCGCCGCGCATCTGTGCGATCTGCGCGATGGGGCGGTTCTGGCCTCGTCCGGGCTGATGAACCCGCAGATCCGTTTTGGCGAAGACCTGATGAGCCGGGTCAGCTATGCCATGATGAACCCCGGCGGCGATGTGGAGATGACCCGCGCCGTGCGCGAGGCGATCAACGCGCTGGTCAATTCCATCGCGGCCGAAGCCCTGATCAATCCGAAAGATATTTTCGAACTGGTTTTCGTCTGCAACCCGGTCATGCACCATCTTTTGCTGGGCATTGATCCGGTGGAGTTGGGGCAAGCACCTTTTGCGCTGGCCACCTCGGGCAGTCTTTCGCTGGATGCGCAGGATTTGGCGCTGACAAATGTGAATGCTTCGGCCCGCGTCTATGTTCTGCCTTGCATTGCCGGCCATGTCGGTGCCGATGCCGCCGCCGTTGCCCTTTCGGAAGAACCGGGCAAGTCGGAAGAAATGGTGCTGATCGTCGATGTCGGCACCAATGCCGAAATTCTTCTGGGCAATACCGCGCGGGTTCTGGCCTGTTCCAGCCCCACCGGCCCGGCCTTTGAAGGGGCGCAGATTTCTTCGGGCCAGCGGGCAGCCCCCGGCGCGATTGAGCGGGTTGAAATTGACCCCATCAGCAAAGAGCCACGTTTCCGGGTGATTGGTTCTGATCTGTGGTCGGATGATCCGGGTTTTGTCGCCGCGACCAAAGGCTCGGGTATCACCGGCATTTGTGGTTCGGGCATTATCGAAGCCGTGGCCGAAATGCGCATGGCGGGGATTGTGGATCAGGGCGGCTTGATCGGCGGCCCCGATCAGGTGGGAAGCCCGCGTTGTGTTGGCGAAGGCCGCACGCATTCCTATCTCTTGCATGATGCCAGCGCCGAGGGCGGGCCGAAGATCATGGTCACCCAGGGCGACATTCGCGCCATCCAGCTTGCCAAGGCCGCGCTTTATGCCGGCGCGCGGCTGTTGATGGATGAAATGGGCGTTGAAAAGGTTGATAAAGTCACCCTTGCCGGGGCTTTTGGCGCCCATATCAGCCCCAAACACGCGCTGGTTCTGGGCATGATCCCGGATGTGCCCTTGGCCAAGGTGATTTCGGCGGGCAATGCCGCTGGCACCGGCGCGCGGATTGCGCTGTGCAATGTGGCGGCGCGCAACGCGATCGAGGCCACCGTGCATGAAATTCACAAGGTGGAAACCGCCATCGAGCCGCGCTTCCAAGAGCATTTCGTCAATGCCAGCGCCATTCCGAATGCGGTTGATGCCTTCCCTGAACTGTCCGCAATTGTCACCCTGCCCGATGTCAGTTTCAACACGGCCGGTTCGGGTGGCGAAGGCGGCCGGCGGCGGCGGCGCTAAGCGCGGCCATTGGCCGGGCAACCGTTTTGCGGCCCTGCCCGGCCTGATTGGCCTTTGAAAGCCCGCGCAAGAAAAGCGCCCGCCCCCGTCTTGACGCGCGCGCGCCCTTGGCATAGGTCAAGGCTCATGCGGGTGTAGCTCAATGGTAGAGCAGCAGCTTCCCAAGCTGAATACGAGGGTTCGATTCCCTTCACCCGCTCCAATCCAAAAAACACGCAAGTGACTGTTATTGCTGATAATTCCGGCAAGAACCGGCGACTCTTCGAGTCTTGCAAAATTCGGAACATTTACCGAACATTGGCCACTTCGGGACTCTTCGGGACCACGAGTCCCGAAGAAAGTCCCGAAGAAGTTCGCCAGATGTTCTCGGCTTGTAGGGGAATCTGCTCAGGTTGAAACGCGCCGAAGTGACCCCTGCCCACGGCCATCACTATGCCGCCACGGCAATCTGGCAGGACGGATCGTCACGCCAGCGCAGCCAGAGCGTGGGGCGCATTTCGTTGGGGCCGAGGAAGGTGCGCATCGAATAGAGCGGTATGCCCGTGCCCGTCGGGCTTTGAAGCCTCCAGTCGGGGTCAAGCGCCATGCGGTCGGGCGACACAGCCCAAACCCCGGGCGTGCTGGCCCGCAGGAAGTGCTCCGCGCGATCCTCGATCACGGCTTCGAGGGCAAGTTTCCCAAAGGCCGCTAAGGCCTCGGCGTCGAGCGCGGGCAAGACCGGCTCAAGCGGCAAATCACTCCGCTCAACGAGCCGTTCGATCGCATGCAGGCAAAATCCGATCGCGCAAAACCCAAAGCTTACCCGCCCTGCCCTAAGCTCGATCTTCATGAGGATGTAAAGCACGCTCTCCTCGCGGAACATCTCGACCCCGTCCGAGCAGGTGACCACGCCGCGTGGACACCGCGCACCACGCCCGGCATTTTCTGAAAGCGCGCGCCCAGTCGGTCGAGCGCCTTGCGATTGGAGCGCAGGTCCTGCGCCATGTCGATCAGGCGCGGCAGATTGGCAGGCTGGGTATCGGCTTGCGTAAAGGCTTGGCGGGCCAAGCCACGCTTGAGCGAGAGACGAAGCTTGCTGGAAACGGCGGAGGTCGAACGAGGCGCAGGCATGGGGAACTCCGGGGCAAGGGATCATGAGATCATCCTGCGCCGCCGATATGCCAAAATCAGTCACCCACCCATGCCATGCAGTCGGGCAAAAGCCCTTTGAGCCCCGCCAAGACCCCTGCCGTGCCCCGCGCCACGTCAACGCTGGCGGTCTCCAAGCGCGTTTCATGGTCGGTGATCTGGAAATCGCCCTGCAAACCCTCCTCGGCCAACCCCGCATGATGGGGGTAAAGCAACGTCAGGCGCGGCGCGTGGTAAAGCTGGGCATAGGCCATCATCTGATAGACATCGGCCTGCGATACGCCCTGTTTCGGATCGTCGATCCGCGCGGAAATACGTTTCCATTTGGTGTCGATCACCTGCACCACTTTAGCCCCCTGCCGGATCAGAATATCGGGCTTGGTGCGAAATACGCCCCGCGCCGTCTCAATCTCCGACAAGCAGAACAACTGCCCGCCTTGAAGCGTTACGCTGAACGCGCTGCCGCGCAGGGCCCGCGCCACAAGCCGCCCGACATATTCTTCAAACAGAGCATCCATTGCAAAGAGCAGCGCCGTGCCCTGCGCCGCGCCATGCGAGGTGGTCTGGTAACGCCCTTTCAGAAACAGTTTTGCGAGGCTCAGCAACTCCCCCCAAGCGCGGTTGGTGCGGTCGAGCACGACCTCATCCCAACGCAAGGCGGCGGGGGGTAAATCGGTGATCTCTGCGTAGAGAAAAGCCAGCTCCCGCAGCCGCCCCCGCAGCGCGCCCGACCCGGTGAGCCGCGCGAGATGGCCGAGCGTGGCCTTCATGATCCGGTTGAGTGCAATATCCTCGGAGAGCGCATCATATCGGCAGGCGAGCCGCGTCGGGTTCACCGCATGGATGGTGAACTGCCGCGTTACATCAAGCCGCCCGCGCAGAGCTGGCAGATCGTCCTTTTGCCCGATGTAGCGGCGCGGCATACCCCGGCGCAAAGTATCTGTCAGCTTGTCGGCAAAAATGCGGATCAGAATGTCGAGGAGCGTTTCGGTCTGCCATGAAAGTGCCGTTACAGTTCCGAGATCGAGCCGCAGATCGAGCGCCACGGCCAGCATGTGAATAAGCCTGCGGCGCACTCCGGCCGCCCCCTGCGAGGCCTCTTCGGGTGGCAGGTCGATCTTGGGCAGGATCTCGAGACTGACACCGGGCGCAGCCAGCACTCCAACCACGCCACGCGCCTGCAAATCCCGGCGGTGATGCACCAGCACCCCGCCCTCCCCCGCCCCGGCAAAGGCCGAAGCTCGGGCGAGAGCCGCAAGCCGGTCCGCGAGTGGTTCGGTGATCTGCCCTGGCCCCTCACCGATCGGAAGTTTCTCCCATTCGCGCAGCAAAAACCGGGCCATCAGTCGGCAAAATCCGACAGATCGAAGCGCTCGCACACTTGCCAGCGCAGCCGCTCAGCCCCCATCTCTTCCTCCGCCAATCCGGGCGGCGGGGTCAACACCTCCGCTTGGAGGAAGCGCGCGGCACGCCCCGGCCCGTCGCCCAAAACGGCGGCGACCTTGGCCCAGTCTTCATAGAAATACTCGGCCAGAAGCGGGATCACCTTATGGCGCATCACCGCCTCGACGCTTTCGCGCGTGGAGCAGCCGGTAAAATAGGCATGCCCGCTCTGGTGCTCGCGGTCGAAGAGATATTCGATCCGGGCATTCAGCGTGGCGAGCAGCCTTTGCAGGTTAACCCCCTCGCAATTTTCGGGCAGAACCGCAGGATCAGGCATCAGTTCGCGGAAACTGAAGCGGCGGCGCAACGCGGTATCGAGCAACGCAATCGAGCGATCGGCGGTGTTCATCGTGCCGATGATGTGCAGGTTCGCAGGCACCCCGAAGAGTCGACCGGAATAGGGCAACCTGAGCCGGATTTCATTCTCTGCACCAAGGCGTTTGTCAGGCTCCAAAAGCGTGATGAGCTCACCAAAAACCTTGGAAATGTTGGCGCGGTTGATTTCGTCGATGATGAGCACGAAGGGCTCTGCCGCGGCCACGCCCTCGTCTTGTGATGCGTTGAGCGCACGCAGCAATGCCGGTTGATTGATATCTTCAAGGGCAAGCGGATAAAGCGTGCGCTGCGAGATCTGCCGATTGTAGATTTCGGCAGCCGGCAGGCCGTCGCGGTCGTGCCAGAGCCACTCGACCGCGCGACGATGCGCATAATCGCCCTCAGACCGGGGCACAAACTGGTAATCCCCTGTTACCAGCCCAATCGCGCGCACGAGCTTGTTGCCCTTTGTCACCACGATTACATCGCCAGGCTTGATCCGGTTGCGAAAGATGTCCGTCATCTGCACCGCAGCGGTCCGGGTGCCCCCGGCTTCGTAATCCTCCGCAGTCATGCTCTCCAAAATGGCAGCTCGGTCGGCAAACCGGGTATTGCTCCAGTCGATGTCGGCAAAGCCGAACACCGCATACCCCCCCGAAATGGCATCGTCGAAAAGCGGCATGTCCTCGGCCAACATGCTATTGCCGATCGACATTTTGAAGACGGAGCGCCCTTCAAGCGTGATTGCCCGGCTGGTGGGTGCGCGGCTCGCCTCGGCCCGAAGTGAAATCCGCCGGAAGATGCCATCGCGTGGCTCTAGCCGGAACCCACCTTCCGAGGAGTCATTGCTCTCCCCCTCCCCGGTCTCAGGTCTCAGCCCCTCGACGAAATCCTCGTAAGACATCGACTGGTGAAATGTGGTGAATTCAATCCGCCCCTCGTCGCAAAGCCGCCGATACGCGGCCATCAACGCGACCCGGTCACTACGCAACGGCTCGGCTGCCGCGCCGAGGCACAGCCGCACCGCCTCCCAAGCGGTGGCCCAGGTCTTACCCGTGCCGGGCGGGCCGTAGAGGATCAGGTTTGTGGGGGGGGTGGTGATTTGCGCTTTGCTCAGCATGGTCTGAACTGTTCCGTCACTAACAAGGGAGAAGGTGAAGGTCGTGGTGGTGCTGGCCTCGGGGCCAGACACTTGCGGCGGCGGCAGATTGGCGAGGTTCTGGAACTTTGATCTGTTCAATGCTTGACATACATTGGCCCAAGCGCGGTCGAGTCCGATTTCGTCATGCAACTCCCCCGCCCGGATCGACACCTGCGCTGCTCCGTTCTCACGCGCCGGTTCGATGTGGTAGTTGAGTGCGCAAAGCCGGATGCGTTCGGCATCCCGGATCAGGTGTTCATAGCGATCGGGGGGCGTTACAGGTTCATCTTCAGCATCAACGATAATAAAACCCGCGTTGTGCAATAACGAGGCGGCATCGTGCTTTTGCCCCCAGCCACCGCTCAGTTCCGTCTTGCCACGCAAGTAGCCGACGATCGGTTTTGAGGGATAAACCCGGTTTTCCCGCGCTCGCGTCGATCGCACCCAATAATCACGCGGTTCGCCGAAGGCGCTAAAGATCTCGGCATGTGCGCCAGACCGACGATACGCGTCAAAGGCATCCATTGCAGCTTCAATGGCAGCACGGGACACAGGCATCTCGGCAAACACAGGGGTATTCCCATCTCTTTTCCAGTGATTGCCATTGCTGTTACCGTCGATCACAATCCCTGCTGCGCGGCTACGGCTGGAAAAGATGTGATCCTTGGCAAAACGGAAGACTGCTGGATTTTCATCAGGAACCAGAACCCTCTCCTTTACCAGCTTGTCACGCTCCGCCCGGTCTCGTTTCTCGCGCGGAGAGCCGTCTCGCATTGCAGTAGACCCCTCTCGCACAAGAAATCCATTGGGCACATCTCGGCCAAAAGCAAGGGCGGCCTCCTTGCGGATCACCTGCCAGACTTCGTCCCCGGCACTCATCTCAATCCTCATTTCGGGTCTGTTCCTTCAAAGCACAAATCGTATTCACCAGCCGCATCTGTTCCACGGTCTCACATTTCGCCTCGCGCAGGCGGGGGGAGCCAAACACCAGCGCCAACCCCTTCGCACGCGAGATCGCCACGTTGATGCGGTTGAGCGACAACAGAAAATCCATTCCCCGCACGGTTTCTTCGGCCGATGAGGCGGTCATCGAAATTAGGCACACGGGCGCTTCCTGCCCCTGAAACTTGTCTACCGTGCCAACCCGGATCGCCTCGGGCAAGGCCTCGGCCAAAGCGTTCACCTGCGCGTTGTAGGGGGCGACGACGATAATATCGGCAGGCGTCATTGGGCGCGAGGAGCCATCTTTCTCGGTCCAGGTTCCACGCATAATATCTTGGCAGGCCAAGGCAAGCGTCGCCACCTCCTCCTCCGCCACCTGTGCGTTGCCCTCATGAACAACCGGCACCCAGAAGGCTCCCGCAGACGAAAAGTCCGTGCCTGTCAGCGCCTGGCGCGCCGTATCGGGGTGGCTCGTCAGCCGCCCCTCGTAAACCTGCTCCGAGATGAAGCGGTTCACCTCCGGGTGCATCCGCCGCGTCACCCCAAGGAAGATGCCACGATCTTCCGGCACAGTCGCATGATCCCCCAGCATCCACTCGAGGCACGAGAGGTTCGCAGGTGCCGGATGCGCGCCCTGCACCACCTGCGGCAACTGCTGCGGATCGCCCACCAGCACGATATTGCGTGCCGCCCGGCCCATCGCCGCCATATTGGCAAGGCCCACCTGCCCCGCCTCATCGACAAAGAGCCAATCAAAGGCTTGCACGTTCTCCTCCCGCGCAAAGAAAAATGCTGTGCCACCAACCACATGTGCCCCTGCGGCCGCCTCGGCATTGTCATTGGTGCGCCGAATCGGACAGGCGGCGTCGTAACCGTCCTCCTCGCCCGAAACCTTATGAACCAGATCGAGCGTGATTGGCAGATCGACATCGTCAAGCGCCTTCAGGCAGCCAAGCAGCACATTGCGCACGGCCTCGTGACTGTTCGACGCCACCCCCACCCGCGCGCCCGAACGCACGAGCGAAAGGATCGCGCGGGCGGTGACATGGGTCTTGCCGGTGCCCGGTGGCCCCTGAATCGGCAGCACGGTCTCATCCATCCGCGCGACGGCGGCGATGGTGGCGGCCACCGGATCCGCACCCGAAAGGATCGGCTCCGGCCCAGTCAACCGCGGCGCCGCACGCGAGAGAAGATCGTCCACCGCGTGGTAGCGGCGCGGCCCGCATTGATCGGCGATCACGTCCTTCAGCGCCTCGGCAATCACCTTGGTCGAGATCGGTGTGTCGGGGTGCAACGTCAGCCGATCAGCCAGCAAATGCGCCTTGGCCGCGCCGAGTTTCAGCGTGAGCCTGCCCCGACGCCGGTCAAACTCGACGATCTCGACCGTGGCGAACCCATCAAGCGTCGGGATCGAGGCTTTCTTGCCGCCGCGCAACTTTGTCTCCTGCCGCGGGAACCGATAGCTGCGCAGAAACGACCGTTTGATCGGCTCACGGGGGCCGGTGGCGACAAGACCGCCGAGCGCGTCGAGATCGTCGACAAGCTCATCCTCCTCCTTGCCGAGACTGTCGAAGATCGCCCACCACGCCGGTTTTGCCTCGCGGGCGTGAAATTGGCCAAGGTCGAAGAGCATCGCCTGCCGCTCAGGAGGCAGCCCCGAGGCGGCAAGGCGCGCCCGAAGTGCCCCGACCTCAGCATCGTCCTCAACCTCCTGCACGATCGCCTCAACGTCACGCACCGGCCACGGCCCCGCGGGGCGGATCGACACAAGCCAATCGCGCAGCATCTCCGTCGAAACACAGTCGATGCGGTTATACTCTTCGATCTCGTCGAGGATCGCCTGATCCCCGGTCTCGCGCCAGTGCTCATAGGCCACAACCGAGCCGCCCGCCGTTTTCACCTCGCCCGCGCGCGTCAGCCCGTAAAACGCCTCGAGCGACTTGATCGAATAGTTCTTCTCGGAGCACACCAGCCCGCCGCGCACAACGGCGAACAGATCGACAAAGCGGCCCTCGCGCAAAAGCCGGTCGAGAAAGGCCTCGCCAATGCCATAGCGCGTAGACAGGCGGCGCAGGGCGGTGATTTCGTAAGCCGCGTAGTGATAGATGCGGGCCTGAGGGAAACGTTCGAGCCGCTCGCGGAAAAACGTGAAAAGGTCAGCAAGCGCGCGCGCTTCGGCCATATGGTCGTGCGCCCAGAAGGCACGAAACGCACCCTCGGCCCAGACCCCATGCAGATATTCGAGGCCGTCGTCGTAATGCGGATCGCCCTCGATGTCATAAAACACATCCCCCGGCTGCGGCTCGGGCAGCAGATCGAACCCCTTGCCGGGCTGGGGAGCGCGCAGCTCAAACGCAGGCGCACCGGTTTTGCGCGCCTGTTGCAACCGTGCCTGCACCCGCAGTTTTGCGAGCGTTTCCGGGGCCATGCCGCGCACCGGCGCCTCCTGCCCGGCCAAAGCCGCAAGTGTGCTCACCCCCGCCGCCTCCAGCTTTTTAACCTGCCCTTTCGCAATATTGGCAACGTTGAACAGGCTGTCTTCCGCCTCCCAGATCGGCGCGCAATGGTCACCCCAACGGCACAGCGCGCAATCGGCACAGGGCACGGGACGCGTGGGGCCAGGGTCAGCCACGAACGCCTCAAGCCGTGATCGGGCCGCGCGTGCATAATGCAGGTAGTCGGCCAGCCGCAGCGTTGCCCGTTCGCCCGTGCCAAGTTCCACATGGGCAAATTCGGGCGCCACGCCTTGAACCTCGGCGAGCAGGTCGGAATAAAGCACGAGTTGCAGCACATGCTTGGGCTGCGCCGAACGCTTGAGTTTGGTGTCGGACACCTCGTAACTGAAGGGGCCGAGCGCCGAGGGCCGATCGACGCGGGTCAGAAAATCCGACCAGCCCCCCCAGTTGCCCGAGAAAAACGCGCCCTGAAACACCACATCGCCGCCCGTGGCCAAAGCCGCGCGGGTGACCTCGGCATCGGCAACCAAGTCACCACGGGGAATTTCGATGACACGACGCCCCGCGCCCTTCAGCCTCGCCAAATGCGCCGCCTCATGCGCATCGCCCTTGGCCTGCAAAAGCGCCGCATCGGCACTGTCGGCCCGCGGTTCGGGGCCTTCGCCACGCAAATGGGCCAGATCAAGGCGGGAGGCATGGGCACAGCCCATGAAGCGCATGAGGTCGGTGGCGGAAAAGAGGGTGCGACTGCCGAGAAAACGCATAGGTGCTCCAATAATTTGGGGATCGATGCCCGAGGGAATCGCCTCGACAGATCGCAAGGTCACACCTAACCTTTTGGGGTGTCAATTATTGTCAGAGCGGCAAATGTCCTTTTCCAAAGCCCAAGATTTGATCCGCCTTGCGCAAATGGCGGCGGCACGACGCTCAGGTATCGGCCTCAAGGAAATCATTGAAGAATTTTCGGTCTCGCACCGCACCGCGCAGCGCATGACGCAGGCGCTGGAGGAAACTTTCGCCAATGTCACCGCCGAAGATGGTGACGATCGCAAGCGGCGCTGGCGGATCGAAGGGCCGGGGCAGGATCGGCTGCAACTGCGCCCCGAAACCGCGATCGAGGCGCTCGACATTGCCGGGCGTGAGGCGGAGGCAGAGGGACGGCTGCGCCATCGGCAGGCGCTGGAGGGGCTGCGCGACGGGCTGCTTGCCCGGCTGACCAACCGCGATGCTGCACGCGCCGAGGCCGATGCCGAGGCGGTGCTTTCGGCGCTCGTCACGGTCACCCGTCCGGGGCCGAGGGTCAGCCTGGCCGTGCCCATTCTCGATGCGGTGACTGAAGCGTTGCGCGGCCCCTTCCGTCTGAAGGTGCGTTACAAAACCGCAGACGCACCCGAACGCCTGCTTGAACCGCATGGTGTGCTGATGGGGCACCGCACCTACCTTGTGGCCCGCGACCCAGCGAAAGGGGACATCCGCACCTTCCGGCTCGACCAAATTCTCTCGGCCGATGTGCTCGACGAGAGTTTTGCGATGGAGCCGAGCTTTTCGATGGAGAGCTTCGCCGCGCAGTCGTTTGGCGTGTGGCAAGATCCGGCGCAATTTGGCGAGGTGATCTGGCGCTTTACCCCTGCGGCCGCCGAGCGCGCGGCGGGGTTCCGGTTTCACCCCTTGCAAACCTGCGAGCCGCAGGATGACGGCAGCCTGATCGTGCGGTTTATGGCGGTGGGCTGGCTTGAGATGGCCTGGCACCTCTATCAATGGGGCGATGCGGTTGAAGTTCTGGCCCCCGAGGGGTTGCGTGCGATGGTCGCGGCGCATCGGCGGGCAGATTTCAGCTCGATGCCCTGAGGCAAAGCCCGTCCCCGCACCATGACAGGTTTTAGCACCCCAAGAGACTTACAATCAGTTGCGGCCCAAAAGCCCTGGGCCATGAGGAGACGAGAGTGACCGAACTGCGCTTGATCCACAGCTCTGACCTGCATCTTGGCAAGCGGTTTGCCCGCTTCCCGAGTGAAATCTCGGGCCGGCTCACCGAGGCGCGCCATGCGATTCTGAGCCGCCTCGCCCAAGCCGCGCGCGACAATGGGGCAGGTCATGTGCTTGTGGCGGGGGATGTTTTCGACACCGAGACCCCACGCCCGCGCGTGCTCTCTCAGGCACTCGCGGCGATGTCCGCAGACAGCGCGCTCCAGTGGTGGATCATTCCTGGCAACCACGACAGCCTTGCCGCCGAGGCGCTGTGGGAATCGTTCATCGCAAGCGCGCCCGGCAATGTGCATCTTCTGCACAGCGATGCCCCGGTCGAGATTGCACCGCGCGCCTGGCTCCTGCCCGCCCCCCTGCCCCGCCGCCGCCCCGGCATGGACCTCACCGCCCAAATGGACCGCATCGCCACGCCCGAAGGGGCGCTGCGCATTGGTCTGGCGCACGGGCCGATCACCGACTTTTCGGAGGACGGCGAAACCGGCGATGCCGTCATTGCCCCCGATCGTGCCTCGCGCGCGGGGCTGGATTATCTGGCTTTGGGCGACTGGCACGGCCAGATGGCCGTTGGCGAGCGGACCTGGTATTCGGGCAGCCCCGAATACACCGATTTTCGCCATGACGGGCGCGGTGCCTGCCTTTCGGCGACCCTTCGCGTGGGCACGGTGCCCGAGGTTACCCGGATCGAAACCGGCAGGTTCCACTGGGCCAGCCCCGATCTCGCGCTGCTGCCCGGTCAGAACCCTGCCGAGGCACTTGTCGCGCTTTTGCCTGTTGAGCGCGCCGCGCGGCGTGACCACCTTTTGAAGGTGCGAGCGACCGGCCGGGCAAGCCTTGCCGATCAAGCGGCGCTGCGCTCCGCCGCCCACGCCGCCGAGCCGGAATTTGGCCATTTCGAACTGGTTTCTGGCGCGCTCGCCACCGAGTTCGACCTGACCGACCTCGACGCCATCGACCGCGCCGGTGCTCTGCGCATGGCCGCCGAAAGCCTTGCCGCGCGCGCCGCCGATGCGGGCCAATCGGCCACAGCCCGCCGCACCGCCGAGGCCGCCCTCAACCGACTTTACAGCTATCTGCAAGACGGAGACGCGGAATGAAAATTCTGTCGATCACGCTCTCTGACGTCCGCCGCTTCACCGCGCCAATCACCGTCGAGGGGCTCGGCACCGGCGTCAACGTGCTGACCGCGCCCAACGAAAGCGGAAAATCCACGCTGTTCGATGCGCTTCAGGCGGTGTTCTTTCAGCCCTACCGCAGCCGCTCGAAAGAGGCCAAGGCGCTTCAGCCCCACGTGGGTGGCAAGCCCACGGTCTCGGTCGAGATCGAGGTGTCCTCGGGGCGCTATCGCATCACCAAACGCTGGCTCTCGGGCGCCATGGCCGAGGTGCGCGAAGGGGCGCGGCTCATCGCCAAGGATGACGCAGCCGAGGAGTGGATTGCCGCGCAGATCAAGGCCGATGAGACGGGCGGCCCCGCCGGGCTGCTCTGGGTGCGCCAAGGCGTTACGACACTTGATGGCGAAGACAAAAAGCAGGCCGAAACCACAAAGGCGGCCCGGCGCGACCTGCTCTCGTCGGTGGCGGGCGAGGTCGAGGCGATGACCGGCGGGCGACGGATGGAGCGCGCCCGCGCGCAATGCAGCGCCGAACTGGGCGAGCTTATCACCAACACCGGGCGCGCCAAGGCGGGGGGCCCAATCAAGACCGCCGAAGACGAGGTGGCGGCCCTCGAGATGCGCGAGAGCCAGCTTGCCACCACCTCGCGCGAGCTTTCCGAGGCCATCGAAGAGCGGCGCAAACTGCGGCGCGAAGGTGACGCCTTGCGCGACCCGGAAGAGGCCGCCGCCGCGCTGGCCGCGCTTGAGGCCGCGCGAACGGGCCGCGACGAGGCGCGCCGTTACGCGCAGGCCGTGGCGCAGGCGGCGGAAAAGGTGAGCGGGGCCGAAACGGCGCTCGCCCATGCCCGCGAGCGGCGCGACGCCCTCGCCCACCAGATTGCCGCGCGCAGTGCCGCTGCCGAACAGGCCAAGGCCGCGCAGGAAACCGAGGCGCGCGCACAGGCCGATCTTGCCGCGCGCGAGGCCGTGCTGGCATCGGCTGAGGCGGGCCTCAAAACCGCCCGCACCGCCCTCAAAGGCGCGGAGGCAGCGCTGGCCGCCGTTGCTGCAACCGAGGCCACCGAGCGCGCCCGCAAGGAGCGCGCCGAGCTTGACGCAAAGCTCAAATCCGCCTACGCCCTTGCCGCGACCATTGCGGTCGCCAGCGCCGAGGCCCACAAGGGACCAGATCCCAACACTCTGGCAAAGCTCGAAAAAACGCTTCAAGACCTGCGCATTCAGGAAGCCCTGCGCGATCAGGCGGCGCTGCGGGTCACCATGCATTATGCCGCGCCCAATGCGCCACAGGTGCGCCTAGAAAGCGGTCAAACGCTCACTGAGGCCACCCCGCTGCCGCTGCCCGATGGTGGGGTGCTCAGCTTTGACGGGATCGGTCGGCTCAGCATCGAACCGGGCAACCGCGACGGTTTGGGCCGTGACTTCGAAGCGGCAAAGGCGGCCTTCGAAGCGGCCTTGGCCGCAACCGGGGCTGCCAGCGCAGAGCAGGCCCGCGCTCTTGCCGCCGCCCGCGCCGACGCCGAAAAAACCCTCGCCACGGCGCGCGCCACCCTTGCGGCAACTGCGCCCGAAGGGATCGATACGCTGGCCCAGAGGCGCGCAGCATTGGGCGAGGCCGACGGCGCGGACCCAGCTGCCCCGGCCCTCGATCGCGCCACAGCAGAAGCCGCGATACACCATGCCACGAGCGAGGCCAGCACCACACAAACCGCCGCCGAAGCCGCCGACAAAGCCGCCCAGGCCGCGCGCCTTGCCATGGCAACGGCCACGGCGCAGCGCGAAAGCAGCGCGGAGCGCCTTGCCGAGGTGGAAGCCGCACTGTCCGGCAGCGATCTCGCCGCCGAAACCGCCACACGCGCCGAAGCCGTAACGCAGGCCAAATCCGCCCTTGCCGCCGCACAAACCGAGGTGCAACGCCTCGCCACTGCCGCGCCCGATCTGGCCAGTGCCGAGGCCACCCTCGCGCGGGCGCAATCGGCCCTCACTGCCACAGAGGAGCGGCTGAAGCGGATCGACCGGCGTCTGGCCGAGCTTGACACCCTCATTGCCCTGCGCGCGGGCGAAGGGGTTGAGGAAGACCTCGCCGAGGTGCGTGATCAACTCGCCGAGGCCCGCGTGCGCCTTGAGCGCTACAGCTTTGAGCGCGATGTGCTTGAACTGCTCCAGAGCGAGCTTGACGCCGCCCGAACCTCGGCCCGCGAGCATTATTTTGAACCCGTTACCCGCGAATTGCGCCCGCTTCTGCATGTGCTTTGGCCCGAGGCCGAGCTGACCTTTGATGACGAAACGATCTTGCCAACGGCCCTCACCCGCGATGGCCAGCAAGAAAGCCTCGAAGATCTTTCGGGCGGCACCCGCGAACAGATCGCGCTCCTCGTTCGACTCGCCTTTGCGCGGCTGTTGGCAGGGGCCGGGCGCGCCGCGCCGGTGATCCTCGACGATGCGCTGGTTTATTCCGACGATGACCGGATCGAGCGGATGTTCGACACCCTGCACCGGCAGGCCGGCGACATGCAGCTCATCGTTTTCTCCTGCCGCCAACGCGCCTTTCGCAGCCTTGGTGGCAAGGTGCTTGGGTTCGAGCAAGGTTCCCTGCCTGACGAGGTGTGCGAGTGATCTGCATCTGTCGGGCGACCGGATCAACGCATTTGACCTTTTGTTCATTGCGCCCCCAAAACAGCCCATACCGCGATACCAACCAAAAACCGAAAGATTCTCCGATAGTTGGTTGAAATCCCTACTGAAGAATGAAATCAATTATGACACGAATTCGTGAAGCATTGTGAAGTTACAGTTTGCATTGTTGCAAGGTTCCACGCTCGACTCATTTTCTATTCGAGGCTCAGGTAACTGACGTCCATGTCCCTCATTCTGAAAACCATCTCGGCCTTTCCGCGCGGCAGAACTACCGAGGAGATTTTGGTCCTTGTCGGCGCCGGATTTGCCCCCAACAAGCGGGTCGCCGCTCTTGCCGAACTTGAAGAGCTGGCCCGCGGTGGAATGATCGAGCGCGGGCGAGATGGTAAATGGCGGCAACGTCAAGTCATCCTTGCCGCTCCTTCGACCAAAGGCAGCAACGGAACGGTGGCTAACCCGTTTGGGTCATCGGAACTGCTTATGGCGGCCAGTGCGAATTTCACCCTAGTCCCGACCCAGCAGGAAGAGGCGGCAACGGATGGTGCAACTCAATTCGCGCCGTCGGCCCTGTTGCAATATTGGCGCTCAGCTTTGCGCGCAGACCCGCGCGGGGCAACGACCCAAGTTACCGACAAACATGGTATCGAATGGTCTCTGATTTCCGGCCGTGGACCAATCGTTCCCGGGCCAGACCAGACCTTGAAAGTGACCATCGCCCTTGACGCCCTCACCCCGACCTTCCGTGAGGCCATCGCGCGTAGAGAAGGAAATGAGAACGCCCTCGCCATCGGTTGGCCAATGGCAGTGGGGCGCGATGGTGGCATTCCTGTATTCCGGCCCGTCGGGCTTTTTGCGGCCCGGTGGGAGCGACGCGACGGCAGTCTCATGCTTGAGGTAGATGCCGATGACGTGCTTGTGAACCCGGACTGGATCAGAGCGGCAGCCAGGTCAACCGGATGGAAACGTGAAAGCCTCGCCGAACTCTTTGATGCGGCCGACGGTGCAGGCCTGCGCGCTCAGGAGTTTCTGGATCGGTTGCAAGATGCCGTTGCCAGTCAGGTTCGGGGCCGCATCAAGGGACACGACCTCGCCCCGAACCTTGACGGCACCGCTCAGGGAATATTCGACAGCGCAGCAATCTTCCTGCCAACCGATTCAAGCTTCACAGCTGGGGCGGCGCGCGATCTGGACCAAATTTCGGCGTGGCCTGACAACCGACTTGCCCGCACCTCACTGGCACAAGTTTTTGATCTGAAGCCAGAAAATGACATCGAACCCATTCCTGCCATCAACGTAGGCTCACTTAACGGCGAGCAGTTGCAGGCGGCGCGCAATGCCTGCAGCCATAGGCTCAGCGTTGTGACAGGGCCACCCGGAACCGGGAAAAGTCAGGCCATCGTCTCGATGGCCGCCTCAGTCTTGCTGTCGGGCGGCAGTGTGCTCGTGGCCTCAAAAAACCATCAGGCGCTTGATGCCGTCGAGGAACGCCTTGGTTCGCTCGCCCCAGCCTCAACTTTCGTAACACGCACCCTCAAACCTGAGGAAGACCTGGATATTGGGTTTACGGAGGTGCTGAAAAAAATTCTCGCGCAAGACCAAACACACCATACGGGCATGATTGACGCGCTCAAAATCGCCCGAATGACTGACCTTGCCCGACAACGAGAGTTATCGATCGATGCAATCCGGAAAAAGGCCGAGCTCGAATGCGAGATTGCGGAACTTGGCGAAAAACTAGAGTTTCGCCGCGCCTTGGCGGCTCAAGCGCACGCCCCACAGCTCCAGCCTGCCGCCCCTGTAGCCGCACCTCGGCGCAGCATTCTCGCCCGCGTCATTGAGTTCTTCCGCAGTCTTGCACCGATCCGGCGCAGAGGCGTTGTCGAGCCAGGTAAAATAGGGTTGACCTCCGGCGCAACAGATCAAGAGATAGAGCTGCGGCTGGAAAATCTCAGATCTGAAAGCGTTGGCCTCAACATGTCGCAAGACCCAATCACGCTCGGGCAGAGCATTCAGGAGCTTGCCACCTCGCTTCTTCCGACCCTGATGGCACATCGCACCAACATCGGTGAAGACCAACGGCAAATAATCGCGGAAGCCCATGACGACTGGACCTTCGACGGAGGGAAAGGCCAGCTGCCGACCGATCTCGCCCGAGCGGTTCTGGCTCATCGCCCACTCTGGCTTGCCTCGATCCTTGGCACGCCTCGGCGGATCCCGCTGGATGACGAACTGTTCGATCTGGTGATTTTCGACGAGGCGAGCCAGTGCGATATTGCCACCGCAATCCCCTTGTTTGCCCGCGCCAAGCGAGCTGTGGTTGTGGGCGATGACAAGCAACTGTCCTTCATCCCTCAACTTGGCCAGGCGCAGGACCGCAACCTCATGCAGGCCCAAAATCTGCCGTCCTCAGGGATGGGCCGCTTTGCCCAGAGCCGCCGCTCGCTTTTCGATTTTGCCTCGCGCGTTCCCGGCATAGCCCGAGTGACCTTGCGCCATCAGTATCGATCAGCGGGGCCAATCGTCGATTACATCAGCGAAGACTTTTATGGCGGTGTGCTGGAAACCTCTTACGACCCCAACAGGCTGGTAGTTCCTCCCGGCACCAAGCCAGGCCTTGCCTGGGAGCACGTTCCCGCCCCCGCGCTGCCACATAACGGCAACGTGAACCCCTCCGAAGTAAGTGCAGTTGTGCGCCATCTGCGCAAGCTCTTGCTCGAGCAGGACTACAAAGGCTCGATCGGGGTGATTACGCCATTTCGCGCGCAAGTCATGGCATTGCAGGAGGCAATCGCAGCGGCAATTCCCGAGACACGGCGGATTGGGGCCGAGCTCAAGGTTGGCACAGTGGACGGATTTCAGGGGCAGGAGCGAGACCTCGTGCTGTTTTCACCCTGCGTCGGGCCGCGTAGCCCACAATCGGGCCTTACCTTCTTCCAAAAAGATCCACGACGCCTGAACGTCGCAATCTCGCGGGCGCGCGCAGTTGCGATGGTGTTCGGCGATCTCGACTTCGCCCGCAGCGGCACCTCTCGAAACCTACAGCGCCTTGCCGCTCGCGCCACTGAACCACACACTCAATCCGGCCAAAGCCCCTTTGACAGTGGATGGGAACGTCGCGTTGCCGCAGCCCTGAAGCAACGCGGGCTTGAGTTCTTCCCGCAGCACGAAATCGCCGGGCGGCGGCTCGACTTCGCCCTCTTCGGCAAATCCGGTGTGAAGCTCGACCTCGAAGTGGACGGGCGACGCTGGCACGAAGGGCCGGACGGGCGGCGCAAAACGTCAGATCTCTGGCGCGATCATCAACTGACCTCGATGGGGTGGAAAGTCCGCCGCTTCTGGGTTGACGAATTGGCACGGGATATGGAGGCCTGCCTTGACATCATCGAACGTGACCTTTCCTAAGGCGACCCGCAACACCGTAATCGCAGCCGTTTTCGCGGCGGTCGCTGTGTCTGCATCTGGCTATCTCGTTTACCGGGTCAACGCGCTTGACGCGCAGTATGGAAAAATCATTTCCGACGAGGCGTTCTTGCGTTCTCAGCTTGAAAGCGCGCGCGCGACCCTCACGGCAACACGCAACCAGATCACCCAGTCCAATGACGAAGTGAGCGCGAAACTCGCGAAACTGGCTGAGGTGGAAACCGCTCTTGCGATACAGAAACAGGAAGTCGCAAAAAACGAGGCCGACCGCGACAAGGTTGCGAAAGAGGTTGAGGCGCTTTCGAGTCAACTCGCCGCAGCAAAGGAAACGATTAAGACGGCCACCGGCTTGCGGGCCGATGTTTCGGCACGTGAACGCGACAAACGGGATCTTGAAACTGTAATCGCTAAACGTAAGACGGAGAAAGAGGCGGTCGAACGGGAGTTGGCCGATTACACCGCACAGCGAGATCAGGTCGACGCGGAGATATCGAGCAAGACTTCCACACGCGACAAACTCGATAGCAAGATCGCCGTGCTCGGCCCGCAGGTCGCGGACCTAGAGGCCGACGAACGCCGCGTCGCGCAGTTGCAAACCGACAAAGACCAACTCACGCGAGGAATTGATGATCTGCTCAAGCAACAGGCCAACGCGAGCAACGACCTAGCCAAGACGACAGAGGCCCTACGAACCGCAGAAACCCAACTCGCCGACAAGGCTTCAGCGCTCGCCGGGGTCACCCAGCGGCTGACCGACCTCAAAGATGAGCTTGATAACTTGGAGCCGCAAAAGGCGTCCCTCCTAGCAGACATGGAAGGCAAGCGGGCAGCAGCAGCCGATGCCGAGGCAAGAGCGCAACTTGCCGAAGCGCGGATCACCGAATCCGACGGAAAACTCGCCGGCCTAACGAGCAAGGTAACCGAAGCCCAAACCAGCCTCTCGAGGCGGCAACAAGAACTCGCAGCGCTTGTCGCCAAGATCGAGGCAGCAAATCAGAACGTCGCGGAGTTGGACGCCCTGCGCCAGCAGAGTGCCACCCTTCAGGAAACCGTTTCTCGGCTGACCGCTGAGCGCACAGCACTGGAAGCAACTCTTCCGGACCTGCAACAACGTGCTGACGCTGCTCGCGCCGAGGCTGTCACAGCCGAAACTGGCTTGGCGCAAACACAAAGCAAAACCGCTGAGGCGGAGGCAAAGGCGTTGGCGCTGAGCGCGGAAATTTCCACGCTCACACCGAAACGTGACGCCCTGTCGCAGGATATCGCAGCCCTCCAAACACAAAAAGACACTGCGCAGGCTACGGTTGCCCCCCTAAAGGCAGAAGCCGCCCAACTCCGTTCCGCAATCGAAGAGCTGACCGCACAGGTTCAAGACCGTCAGGCTGCGAAGGCCCACGAACAAGCACAGATCGACGCGCTACTCGCCCAACAAGCAAGCGAGAGAGAGCGCCTCGCACGCCTTCAGGCGCCCCCGGCACCCAGCGCTGAAGAACCCGCCCAGTAAATCGAAGGACGATTGCACATGGAAACCGATATCATACTGGTGGTCTTCGTCATGGCGGGCGGATTGATCCTGCTCGCGCTTGTCCAGCTCTTTCTGGCTGCGCGCCACGACCGGGCCATTACCGCTGCTGGGCCAATCGAAGAACTCGCCATCTACGAGAAGCGCCTCGAAGAAAAAAAGCTGTTGATGGCCGATCTTGAGGAAGATATCGAGAAGCGGCGCGAGGCGATGGCTGTCGTTGCCGACCTTGGGGCCGAGGTTGATGGCCTGCGCCGTCAGAAAGAGGATTTGCTCGAAGAGTGGGAGCAACTGCGCGAACGGCGCGAGGAAGTTCTTGCCGTGCGGCAAGAAATCGAAGCTGCAATGACCGAACGTCTCGCCTTGGAAAGTGAGCTTGCGCCCTTGCGTGCTGAGTATCTCGCGCTCAAGGAACGCCTTGAAACGGCCGAAGAACTCGTCGGGCAAATTACCCGTCTCGAAGCGGAATATCGTGAAATTTCGGAGAAAGTCGAAAGCCTGCGAGGAGAGCTAAATCGTCTTGAAGGCGCCGAAAAACAAGTCGAGATGCTGACTAAACGCCAGCTCGAACTTGAAACTTCAATTGCGCAGTTGAACGGGCAAATTACGGGCAAGACAGCCGAAATTGAAGACGCCCACGCGCGTGTAACGGTTGAGCGGGAAGCGCTTGCGGGGGCCCTCGCGGATCATGGCAAAGTGGAAGCCGAGTTGGCTGCGGCCACGTTGGAGGTTCGGCGCGCCCAAGGTGAGCTGGACGGATTGGGCGAAGCCCGTGCCACACTCGAAGCGCGCCTCGCCAATTTGAAAGCCGAAATTGCAAAGGCCGAAGGTCGCACGGTCGATGGTGACGCCGCAGAAGATGACCAGTTGCGTGAGCTTAAGGTGGCGCCGCCGGTCATTACGACCATGGATAATTGGAAACCTGCCCCGAGAGAAAACGAAGCCGACGCGCTGCATCGAGTTGAACGGCGCCTCAAGGCCAAAGGCCTCGAATATCCCGCGCGGACCCTGCGGGCGTTCCATACCGCCATGAAGGTCAACGAAACCACACAGATGGCCGTTCTTGCCGGGATCTCCGGCACGGGCAAGAGCCAATTACCGCGCCAATATGCGGCGGGCATGGGTATCGGGTTCCTTCAGGTCCCGGTGCAACCGCGCTGGGATAGCCCGCAGGACTTGATGGGCTTTTACAACTACATCGAAGGCAAGTTCCGCCCGACCGATATGGCTCGCGCGCTTTGGGCGCTCGACGAGATCAACAACAAGGGTGCGGTCAAAGACCGTATGATGATGATTCTGCTCGACGAGATGAACCTCGCTCGGGTCGAATATTATTTCTCGGACTTTCTGAGCCGCCTCGAAAGCCGCCCCGTTGCCAGTGCGGTTACCGACAAGAACGAGCGCAAGGATGCCGAGATCGAGCTTGAAATCCCGAAGATGGTGAACCCGCCACGTATCTTCCCCGGTTACAACCTCTTGTTTGCGGGCACCATGAACGAGGATGAGAGCACCCAGTCGCTGTCGGACAAGGTCGTGGACCGCGCAAACATTCTGCGCTTTGCTGCACCGAAAAAGATCAAAGGAGGCCACGCCGAAGGGGCCGTCGAGCCCTCGCTCGCTCTCTCGCGCCAAACCTGGCAGAGCTGGGTTCGGCCCATTTCTGAGGCCGAACAGCGCGGAAATGCAAGCCAACAGGTCGAAAATCTGGTGGACATCATGAAGGACTTCAAACGACCGTTCGGCCACCGCCTCGGCCGGGCGATGATGGCCTATGTCGCCAACTACCCCGATGTTGAAGGGGCGCGCCGCTTTGAGGAGGCGCTGGCCGATCAGGTGGAAATGCGGCTTTTGCCCAAACTCCGCGGGATCGAAGTTGAAACAGCAAATGAGCAGTTCTCACGCCTTACGAGCCTCGTGCGCGACGAGTTTGGCGACGACAAGCTGGCCGAAGCCATCGACACAGCAATCCAGTTGGCCAATGAAGGCACAGGGCAATTCGTCTGGACCGGGGTAACGCGCTGATGCATTTTCGTTCCCGTCCATGGTCTCGCGGATTTTTGCCCGAAGGCTCCGCCTTTGGCCCGCACGATTGCCTGATGGGCGAGTTCGAAGGCAAACCACCCCATGGGGTCGAACATGTGGTTATCATGCACGGGGCCGAGCGGAAACGCGACAGTCTCGGGGCTATGCGCGAGCACGACATCAAACTGGCGCTTTTTCCCTATCCGAAGCGCGATCATGCCCTTCACCCCGATCGAGCGGATTTTCCGCTGCGCCCGCGCAAAGGCAATGACCCAACCAACCCAGCTGAGGAGGCTGGGGCCGCCGCCTTACAACGGATGAATGAAGTTCTCGCCCGGATTCAGGAACTGGAAGAGGCCCTCGACGACCCCGACGACACTTGGGGGCGGTTGCGTTCCTCGTGGAAGCGGGCTGAAAACGAAGCGGACCCGCGCATGGCAGAAATTGTGCGGCAGGCGCGCAACTTGCACCCCATGCTGCGCGACCTCATCGGCCGGATCAGGCGCGTTTTGCGCCGCCATCGAGAACTCACGCCTCTCGACCGCGTGCAGGAAATGGACCGCGCCTCAATGATATGGCTCAGCCGCCAACCTGGGCGCAATGTTCCCGAACGTGCCGGTTCGGCGCAACGCATCCTCGCCACCGTTCGCAAGGAAAACTTCGACACTCTCGAAAATCGAGTTCTGCATTCCTACGCGCGCTTGGCCAGCGACGTGGCTCGGGAATGGATGCGTGAGCATCCACGCGCGCGGGAAAGCAAGCGCTTCCGCGATGTTGATTCATTTCGCAAAACCTGCCGAGCCATCAGCCGGTTGATGGCGGAGCTAGATGTATCTGTCGCAGATGCAGGCGTCACGCCGAATTACGTGCTGATGCAGGATCGCAGTTACCACGCCGTTCTTGACGCTTGGGAAAAACTGCTGCGCAGACGCAAGATCGAGGATGACCTCTGGGCATGGCAGGCCGAGGCATGGACCGACTTTACCGTGCTCGCAATAACCCTCGCCATTGACGAGTTGGACGAGGCACAACTCATCGCGCAATCGCCCATTTCCTGGCGGGCCGAAGCTGTAACCGGACGCTGGTTCGAGCAAGATCGCCCGATTGCCGTTTTTTGGCTTCGTGAAACAAACCGTATTGTCGAAATTCAGGCGCGCCCAGAAAAGCCCGGCGCTCCACTCATGGCCGCACGCGCCCACGTGGCACTGCGGATCACCGATCCAAGCCGCGCAGATGTGCCCCGCCGCGTGGCTGTCTGGACACCACATGCCATGAGAGCGATCGACCTCGACGAAGCCGCACGTGATGCCGCGAAACTGCTTAATGAACTGCAACCTCTCGCCTCGCATGAGGTTCTTCGCCATGGCCTCATTCTGACCCCAGCCCATGGCGATGCCCAGATCGCCACTCAAACTCAGGCACGCATTCGTGTTCAGGCGATTGCTCTCGGGGCGTCCGGCGAGGCGCTAGCGGGCGGGCTTGATGCCGTGCGAGCCTTCGTCAAAGGTGAAATCTATCGAGATCTGCCATGACCAACCGCAAGATCAGTGGGCATGACGTGAATGGCTGGCGCGATTACACCGCCAGAAATTGGACCTCGCTGCCCGGCGAAGATGAGCAGATCGGCGATGTTGTCTTTAGCGAAAGTGGTCCGCTGACCTCTGTGGTCAATGTCGGAGAGGGGCACACTGGCCGGTGGGTCGGGGGCCGTCAGGCAGATGTCGCGCCGCACGGCAACGGGGGCGGATGGGGTGAGGTCGGTCACGAAGATCGCCGCATCGACATTCGAAGCTTGCTCGAAGGTCACGGTAACTCTTCCGCACTTTCTGCGGCCTTCGACGGGGCCGCACGTGGCGCGGCCTGGAACGCCTTCTCCATCGACGACACGCCAGAAACGACCGAATTGGTCCGGGAACGTATACTTGCTGCTGCGGGTGGCGCCCGGCTGCGCAACGCGCTCTTGGTTTGGAGGCCGGTCCTCGCGGCGCTCTATGCCATTGAAACAGAAAAGGTTTCGACAGAGTCCCGAATTGCGGTGATTTCACAATCGGCGCAGGGCTTATCCGTTCAGAAACTTCGTCTACGTCGCGCCCGCGGTAGAACGGGGGACATCCTCGCCCCCGAACGCCGGCACGCCGCAGAGCCCGTGCCCGGCCCGATCGGATACTCTTCACTCGTCCAGAACGCCCGCAGAATCGCCATTGGCCCCACGGGTTTTTCCGCACGAACGGCGCATCTCGCCCGCGCACGCTCAGTCGGACGTCTTGCCCTCGGCTTACCGTGCCCAACCGAGGCGCTACGCCAACCGAATGGGGACTGGAGCTTCGTCGATCTCGGGCGCGAGAATGTGCTCATCACTCCCCCTTTGGACGGCGCCCTCCCATCGCTCGAAGATTGCTCTGCGGTGTTTCTCGAAACACTGGCCGAAGGTTCAGTTCGGGTTTTCCTCCTCAGATTGATCACGCAGCAAACAGGGCGGGATGTAGTTGATCTTCCCGCAAACGCAGTCGCGCATGGCGCACTTGTCGCAGCACGAAGGCTAGGTGACGGCGACCCTGTCTATTTTGACTTTCTGCCGCGGCTTTCGACAATTGTGTTCGGGCTCGACGGGGCAAGCAATTTCGACCTGTTCAACGAAGCCGAAACACTCAAGGCTGGCCATATCTATCGCAGCCCTAAACCTGCCGAATTTCACATTCCAGCCGGACACGAGAACGTCTCGGTTTTTCTACGCAAGGAAGCCGAGCCGCACCCCCGCAAAGCAACAGTAACCCTCGATACCCCGCTGAAATCGCCTTCGCCAGTATCGCTTTGGGTGGAACAAAAACCGGCCGCCGGGCGGGCCCGGATCGTGCTGGAAGCCCCGGAATTAGGGCGGCACTTCGCAATCGACTGGGATCAGGCCGAGGACGACCCACGCAGTTGGGCCGAGATTATTGCATCAGTTGCGGACAAACCGCCCTCGATACCGCAGCGCCTCGTGCTGAAAACAGGCTTGCATCCTTGGCAAGACAGTCAGCACTCCGATGGACTTTCCCGGCTTCTGGTATCTGAAAACGGCAAAGTGGCTATCGGCTGGGATGACCTTGCAACAAAACTGGCGGCGCGCCCCTTTGGCGAATACTGCATTTCGAGCGATGGCGAATTGCCGGATGGCATTGCGCCTGAGGATATCGAGCGCCTCGATCACCTGACACGGCAAGCCTTGGATGCGACACGCACCAGGCTTAGCGACGCCCCCGGAAGCGCCGACAAAGGCAACGCTGCCCTGAAGTTCCTGACCTGGCAGTTTCGCCGCTGTCCGCCGGTTGTGGCAGATTGGCTCCTTGACTGCGTCGAGGGACGAGGGCTGCCGATATTTTCGCATCCTTTCGTGAAACTCCCTTCAAGCTGGATCCTCGTTTACCAAGGCCTCGGGCGGATCACCGGTGATGAGATGACGGAACGTCGCGCGCTCAGAACCCTACTGGACACGGACATCCGCAGCTGGAACTGGCGGCTTGAGAGCGCCACCGTCGCCTTTCTTCTCTCACGCTCAGACACCGCGCCCCGCCTCTTGGATCGAAAAGACATCACCAAGCTGGTCAAGCGCACCGTCATCGACTTCGAAAGTAACCTGCGCACGGAATATACGAAATTCAACTATGCGCCTTTCCTCTTGGCCGGGGTATTGCGCTGGCGGCTCCGGGAACCTAAAGGTCTGCTCCTTGGGCACGACCCCTTGGCTGATCAGCTGCTACGGGTCATTGAGCGTGCAGAACATGACCTGCGGTCGCGCCGCGGCGCCTCAGTTTCCCTCAACAAGAAAAAAACGAAATACCTCCCGATTCTAGCGGACCTTCGGTCAGAGCTTGAAGGCGAAGGTGGCAACCCGGACCTGTTGCTGAATATCTATGGCGTCGGAGATTGACGGAAAAGCCGACGATATTTCTAAAGTCAGATCGCCAGTAAGAGCGCTCGATTATCCCGACAACTCCGACAGCATCGCTTCGGCCTGCGCCAGAACACCGCGCACGGCGGCGTCCTCCAAGTCTGGCGGATAGCCGTATTTCCGCAATATGCGCTTCACAAGCACCCGCAAACGGGCTCGGGCGCTGTCGCGGTGCGCCCAGTCGATGCTGACGTTGGCTTTGAGACCCTTGAGAAGCTCAAGGTGTTGATTGCCACTGAGAATTGACCCGGCATTGTCACCGAGATCTGACCCACCCAGTTGTTATGTTCTGCGCGTCATGTTGGCGTCAATGCTGCTGTCTCCTTTCGTTTCTTTTTCGCCGTCTCGGAGCTGGCCTTGAAGCGATAGCTGTCGTTTCCGGTCTCCAGAATGTGGCAGCGGTGGGTGAGGCGATCGAGCAGCGCGGTGGTCATTTTGGCGTCCCCAAAGACGGTGGCCCACTCGGCGAAGCTCAGGTTGGTGGTGATGATGACGCTGGTGCGTTCGTAGAGTTTGCTCAGAAGATGGAAGAGCAAGGCCCCGCCAGAGGCGCTGAATGGCAAGTATCCCAACTCATCGAGGACCACCAAGTCGGTTTTCACCAGCGCCTCTGCGATCTTGCCAGCCTTTCCTTGGGCCTTTTCCTGCTCCAGGGCGTTGACCAGTTCGACCGTTGAGAAGAAGCGCACGCGCTTGCGGTGGTGCTCGATTGCCTGAATGCCGAGTGCCGTCGCAACATGGGATTTCCCTGTGCCGGGTCCGCCGATCAGGACCACATTCTCGGCCGCATCCATGAACTCGCATCGATGGAGCTGGCGGACCAGAGCTTCACGCATTTCACTGGCCGCGAAGTCGAAGGCGGACAAGTCCTTGTATGCCGGGAAGCGGGCGGCCTTCATATGATATGCGATTGAGCGCACCTCACGCTCGGCCATTTCAGCCTTGAGCAGCTGCGATAGGATCGGCATGGCGGCTTCAAATGCGGGTGAACCTTGCTCATGCAGTTCCTGCACAGCCTGCGCCATGCCCGGCATCTTCAGACTGCGCAGCATGATGATCAGCGCAGCACCCGCTGGATCATGACGCATGACGGGCTCCTTTCTGGGTCCGCAAACCATCATAGCGGGCGACATTGGCCTCGGGCTCTTTACTTAGCGACAAGGCGGCTGGCGGGTTCACATCTGGCTGGTCGGTCGGTTTGCCATCCAGCAGCCTGTGGAGCAGGTTCAGCACATGGGTTTTGGTCGGCACGCCGGCCTCCAGTGCTAATTCCACGGCACAGAGCACGGCTTGCTCATCATGGTGCAGCACCAAAGACAGGATATCGACCATTTCTCGGTCCCCGCCAGGCTGGCGTAGCATCTTTGCCTGCAACACCCGGAAGGGTTCAGGCATCTCAACGAAGGGCGCGCCATTGCGCAACGCTCCGGGTTTGCGCTGAACCACCGCCAGATAATGGCGCCAGTCATAGACCACGCGCACCGGCTGGCGATGCGACCGCTCTATAATGCGCTCATGCGTGCAAATCACATGTCCCTCGGCAACAACAACCAGACGCTCAGGGTAAATGCGAAGACTGACGGGACGGTTCGCAAAGCTGGCGGGCACAGAATAACGGGTGCGATCAAAGTTGATGAGACAGGTCGGCGAGACGCGCTTTCGTTCCTCGACAAAGCCATCGAACATTGTGGGGAGCGGCATCAGCGCGGGCTTCTCAGCCTCCCACACATCAGCGATGCTTCCGGGGAACGTGCCATGGGCCGTCTCAGCCCACAGCAGTTTGCAGCGCTCTTCCAGCCAATCATTCAGCGCATCCAGATCCGGAAAGGCCGGCATGAGCTGCCACAGGCGATGGCGCGCGTCGCGCACGTTCTTCTCAACCTGGCCCTTCTCCCAGCCCGCCGCCGGATTGCAGAACTCGGGATCAAAGACATAGTGGCTGGTCATGGTCAAAAACCGCGCATTCACATCGCGCTTCTTGCCAATTCCAACCTTGTCGACGGCAGTCTTCGTTCGGCCAGGCCTCGGACCCATGGCGGCCAAGCCTCACTGTCATAGATACCGCGACCTGGCACGCCTTCGAAGACGCGGAAGGCATGCCAATGGGCATCGAACAGCATCTCATGCGTTTGCAGCAGATAAGCCCGCACCAGAAAGGCGCGGCTGTGCGACAGCTTGATATGCGCCACTTGCAGCTTGATCCGCTCGCCGCCAACATAGGCCCCCAGTCCTCGCTCCAGTCGAACTGGAATGCCTCGCCCGGGGCGAACACCAACGGTACGAAAATTCCCCGATCCGTCGTGTGATGCGCCCGCTGCCGTTCGCACTTCCATTCCCGAACGAAGGCTGCGACGCGTTCATAGGAACCATCATACCCAAGCTTCACCAGATCGGCATGCATCAGCTTCGCTGTTCTGCGTCCTTTGCGGGATTTGCTCTGGTCGGTCGTAAGCCATGCTGTCAGCTGCTTGCATAAGGGTCGAGCTTGCTTGCGCGATCTGGCGTCTGAAACGCAGGTTCGACAATTCCCTCCCGTAGATACTTCTTGATCGTGTTGCGCGAAATACCAGTGCGCCGCGCAATCTCGCGAATGGGCAGTTTATCTCGCAGCGCCCATTTCCGGATAACCTTCAAAAATGCCATGTCTATCACTCCAAGTGCTCCCAACTGGTTCAAGTCGGGGCAAGGTTGCACATGGGTCAATTCTCAGTGGCAATTTTGGCCGCTGCCGGGTCAATTCTCAGTGGCAATCAACAGGATATTGGGAACGGGTCTTGCCCCGAGGCGCACCGCCTATTTGCGCTGCCGCACCTTTATGGCAATTTCATCCACCTGTTCATCGCTTAGGCCAAAGTCAGCCTGCAAGCGGCGCAGGAGGTGGTCTTCTTCTTCGCTCATCGTGCCATCCGACAATGCTCCGCGCATTTCTTCTTCGAAAACGGCCTTTTTCCGGGCCAGTTGATTCACGAATGACGTGGCCACGATCCCCGTGAAAATCGCCAGCGTTGAAATGCCCATGAATGCAGTAAAAATTGAAATCGCTTTGCCGAAAGCTGTGATCGGGTAAATATCACCATAACCCACAGTCGTAAGGGTGATAATCGTCCAGTAAACCGCATGGGAGATAGACGCCAGTTTTTCAGGCTGCAAGGCACCTTCGGCGTAATACATCAAGGATGCACTTACGACGACCGCAATTGCCAGCAGATAAATAACAGCCCCAAAAGACCGGCGTTCTGCATGGATTGCGCGGATAAGATCTTCCAAAGCCGATGAATAATGTGAGATTTTCAGCAAACGGACCAATCGAATAATTCTTAATACCCGCAAATCAAGACCGGGAACCAAGGCTGCGAGATAATATGGCAAGATGGCCGCAATATCTATCAGGCCATAAAAGCTGAAAAGATACTCCCTGCGCCCCTGCCATGAAGACGCCGGGTATTTTGACGCGCCACTCCAAAGCCGAAGCGCAAACTCTGTGGAAAAGAACGCGATACTTGCGGTCTCTATGGCTGAAAACACCGGGGCATAGGCCATTGCGAGGGGCTTATGGCTTTCCAAAATGATGGCAAGCACATTCAATATAACGATTGATGTAATCAGCCTGTCGCACCACAGACTTGCCCTGTCATCCGTCTTTCCCTGTTCCAATATTTGCAACACGCGCAGGCGAATATCGTTCATCAATGCCCCCCAAGCATCACCCACGGCCCTTCCCGGCAGAATAACGCGCCACGGGAGATGCCTTTGTTTTGATGATTACCCATTTACCGCGCAGCACAGCTATCACAGGGCGCGCCGGGCGTAAAAACCGCCTTGCCATTAAGCTAAGAGCGCCCGTATTCCGGGTCAAACATAAATTGGCCGGACCAAGGCCGCCCGGTCAGGCGGGACATTGCGTTAAAATCGAAGATGTGCCTAAAAAATCAGTTGTAAATAAAGCCGTTGATCGGGTTTACCCGGCCAAACGTGCCATTGGCATTGGCCACTTTTACCGCCGACCAGTCGCCCTTGGTGGAAACATCGACCACCAGCGTATCTTCGGTGATGCGGTTGCGTTCCCAATTGGCATGGTCGATCAGGATTTCGCGTTCGGACAGCAGCTTTGACACCACCGCCACATGGCCCTTGGGCATGGCGCGGCTGGCGGCAAAGGCCATGACCGCGCCGACCTGCGGTTCATGCCCGCGGGGATAGAGGCCCTTGGCCTGCGCCCACCAGGTTTTTGCATTGCCCTTGATCGTGACCCCGGATACCGCCCGGGCGAAGGGCACGCACCAGATCCGGCCCTTGGGGCGGTTTTCGATGGCTTCGGCCACCGCCACTTTTACCTCGGCGCGGGCGTTTTCGGTTTCCTGCGCGGCCAGATCCTGCGCGGTATTGCTTTTCTTGGCTGCCCGTGCCGCTTCGCGTTCCGCCCGGCGGGCCGCTTTTTCAGCATCCGACTTTGGCGCAAGAAAGGCAAAGAGCGGCTTTTTCGCCGGAGCTTCGGCAGCTTCGGCCGTTTGCCCCGCCACGCTGGCATCTGTCGCCGCTGCATCGGCATAGGCCGGGGCGGCGATCAGGGTGGCAAGGGCAAGGCTTAGCGGTTTCAGCAGCATCGGGCGGGTTCGGTTGTGGTTAACTTCGCCGGCCTTCGTGCCATGCCCCCCCCTTTTGGCCAAGTGCGGCTTTTGGCAATAGGCGAAAGCCCGCGCATGGGGGACGGGCGCAATCGGCTTTTCTTTTGCCCTGCCACGGGCTAGCAAAGCCCATCCATCCGAAACACATGAACGGAGCATCCCCATGGCGAATGAAATCAAGCGTATCGGCGTTGGCGCGCGCATGTCCGAAGGCGTGTGCTACAACGGCATCATCTGGCTGGCCGGTCAGGTCGGCAACCCCGGCGACAGCGTGGCCGATCAGACCCGCACCTGTTTGGCCGAAGTTGACCGCATTCTGGCTGAGGCCGGCACCGACAAGACCCGCATCCTGTCAACCCAGATCTGGCTGGCCGATATTGCAACCTTTGCCGAGATGAACGCGGTTTGGGACGCTTGGGTGCCCGCCGGCCATACCCCCGCCCGCGCCACGGGCGAGGCAAAGCTTGCCACCCCCGATTACAAGGTTGAAGTGATCGTCACCGCTGCGCTGAAATAAGCGACTTTTCGACGAAAAATCAAAAGGGGGCCACCGTGGCCCCCTTTTTCATGCCCGCAGGAAGCTGACCAGCGCCGCGGTCGAGCCATCTTTGCCGGCGGTATCCGCCCTGCCCTCCAGCACCGGTTGCAGGGCCAGCGCCAGTTCCTTGCCCAGCTCCACCCCCCATTGGTCATAGGAGTTAAGCCCAAGGATCACGCCTTCGACAAAGACCCGGTGTTCGTAAAGCGCGATGATCTGGCCAAGGGTGAAGGGCGTCAGTTGCGGATAGGCCAGCGTTGTCGAGGGCCGGTTGCCCGGAAACACCCGGTGGCGGGCCTGGCGTTCCAGCTCGGCCCCGCTCAGCCCCTTTTGCATCATGATCGCCCTCGCCTCATCAAGGCTGCGGCCGCGCATCAGGGCCTCAGACTGGGCAAGGCAATTGGCCACCAAAAGCAGGTGCTGGTGGGAAAGATCAGGTTCATGCCCTTGTTTTGCCACCAGAAATTCGCAGGGCACAATCCGCGTGCCCTGATGGATCAACTGGTAAAAGGCGTGCTGGCCATTGGTGCCGGGTTCGCCCCAGACCACCGGGCCGGAATGGGTGGGCAGATCCTGGCCATCAAGCGCCACGCGCTTGCCGTTACTTTCCATCTCCAATTGCTGCAAATAGGCCGGCAACCGCGACAGGCGTTGGTCATAGGGCAGCACCGCGCGGGTGGCGTGGCCGCAGATCTGGTTGTGCCAGATGCCGACAAGCGCCAGCAGAACCGGCAGGTTCTGGCCGAAATCAGCGGTCTGGAAATGGTCGTCCATCGCCCGACCGCCGGCAAGGAAGGCGTCAAAGCCCTGTGGCCCGATGGCGATCATCAGCGCAAGCCCGATCGGCCCCCACATCGAATAGCGCCCGCCGACCCAATCTTCAAAACCGAAAACGCGTTTCGGATCAATACCATAGGCGGCGGTCTTGTCAGATGCGGTGGACAGGGCCGCAAATTGCGCGGCGGGCATGGCAACCCGGCCCGCCATCCATGCCCTGGCGGTGTCGGCATTGGTCATGGTTTCAATCGTGGTGAAGGTTTTTGAGGCGACAATCACCAGCGTCGTTTCCGGGTTCAGGCCCCGCAGCGTATCCGCGATATGCGCCCCATCGACGTTTGAGACGAAATGCACCCGCGGCCCGTCGTGATAGGGGGCCAGCGCCAAGACCGCCATGGCCGGGCCAAGGTCTGACCCGCCGATGCCGATATTCACCACATCGGTAATCGCCCCGCCCTGCCCGCGAAACCGGCCCTGCCGGACATCTTCGGCAAAGGCCGCCATCCGGGCACGGGTGGCGCGGACAGCCCGCATTACATCGGCCCCATCAACGCGGATCACCGCCTCATCGCCCGCCCTGAGCGCCACATGCAGCACCGCCCGGCCTTCGGTCTCGTTAATTTTGGCCCCTGAAAACATCGCCGCGCGCTTCTCCGCCACGCCGGATGCCTGCGCCAGATCCAGAAGCAGCGCCTTGGCGCGGGTGTCGATGCCGGTTTTGGAATAGTCAAAGAGCATCCCGTCAGCCTGGGCCGAAAACGCCTGCGCCCGGCGCGGATCAGCGGCGAAAAGATCAAGGATGCGGGGCGTTGCCTCCGCGTGGTGGTCCTGCAAGGATTGCCATTTGCTTGCCATGGCTTACTCCGCCCAATGCACGGTTGCGTTGTCAAGAACCGCCCGGATCGGGGCGCGTTCGGGGGGCAGGCTTTGGGCGCAGAGCAGTGCCGCGCGCTTTTCCTGCCCGGTGATAAGAATATGGATATGCCTTGCCGCACGCAGCACCGGCGCGGTCAGGGTGATGCGCGGCTCTGGCGCGGTATCGGCGCGCAGGGCCATCAGAACCGGCGCATCCGCGGCCAGCGCCGCAGCCAGCCGATCCGCGCCGGGAAAAAGGCTGGCGGTGTGCATATCGGCGCCCATGCCCAACAGCAGCACCGAAATCGGCAGATGCGGCTTCAGCCCCTCGGCCAAGGCTGCAAGCCGCTCCTCCGGGGTATCCGCGGGGGCATAAAGCGGCACCAGCCGCGCCTGTGCCGCCGGCCCCTGCAAAAGCCTTTCGCGCAACAGCCGGGTGTTGGACCGCGGGCTGTCTTCGGCCACCCAGCGTTCGTCATTCAGGAAAACCGCGATCTGCGGCCAGAGCAGATCGGCCTGTGAAAGCCTGTCAAACACCGGCCCCGGCGTGCTGCCCCCCGGAACCGAGAGCGACGCCCTGCCCGTCTGGCGCACCGCTGCGGCTAATTCGCCCGCGATCACATCGGCAAGCCCGTGGAACAGCGCCGCGCGGTCAGGGTATTGCTGCAAGATCATTCGCGGATGTCCCGCCAGCGCCGGCCGTCACGATGCATCAGCATCAAAGCATCTTCCGGCCCGGATGAGCCCGCATCATAAAGCTGCGGCTTGTCATTCGTGCCGTCCCACCCCTGAATGATCGGGTCGGCCCAGGCCCATGCGGCCTCTACCTCATCGCCGCGCATGAACAGCGTCTGATTGCCACGGATCACATCCATGATCAGCCGTTCATAGGCATCTGGCACATCGTTCAGCTCATCCGCGCCCACCGCCTCGGCAAATGACATGTCCAATGGCACCTGCATCAGGCGCATCCCGCCGGGGCCAGGTTCCTTGATCATGACCATCAGGTTCATGCCCTCATTCGGCTGAAGCCGGATGACCAGCACATTCTCGCGCCAGCCGCGTTCGTCATCAAAGATCGAATGCGGCGGTTCGCGGAAGGTGATGGCAATCTCGCTTGAGCGCGCCCGCAACTTCTTGCCGGTGCGCAGATAAAACGGCGTGCCCTTCCAGCGCCAGTTCGAGATATGGGCCTTCAGCGCGATATAGCTTTCGGTCCGGCTGCCGGGGTTTTCGGCATGATCGGCATAGCTGTCGCCCCGCCCCGTGCCGCGATACTGGCCGCGCACGATGTCTTCGGGCTGAACCGGGTCAAGCGCCCGGATCACCTTCAGCTTTTCATCGCGCACCGCGTCGGGGTCAAAGTGATAGGGCGGCTCCATCGCGATCAGGCACAAAAGCTGCATCAGGTGGTTTTGCACCATATCGCGCATCGCGCCCGATTTGTCGTAATAGGCGCCACGACCTTCGACACTGACGGTTTCGGCCACGGTGATCTGCACATGGTCGATATATTCCGATTTCCACAAAGGCTCGAACAGGATGTTGGCAAAACGCACCGCCATCAGGTTCTGGACGGTTTCTTTGCCAAGGTAATGGTCGATCCGGTAAATCTGGCTTTCGTGGAAATGGCTGGCCAGCACCGCGTTCAGCGCGCGGGCGGTTTCAAGGTCGCGGCCAAAGGGCTTTTCCACCACGATGCGCGACTGGTCATTGGCGATGCCATGCAGATGCAGCCTTTCCGCCAGATCGCCAAACAGCGCCGGCGCGACCGAAAAGTAAAAGGCGCGCACCAGATCGGGCCGCATCAGGGCTTGCAGCGCCTCCCAGCCGGCGGTGCCGGTGGCATCAATGGCAACATACTGAACATGCTTTAGAAATTCAGAAAGACCGGCCTCATCGCGTTGCGCAGCGGGGATAAACTCCTCAACCGCCTCGCGCACAAAGGCGCGAAAGCCCTCATCGCTCAACTCGGCCCGTGCGGCGCCGATGATGCGGCCGGCATCGGTGATCTGGCCGGCCTGAAAGCGCCGGTAAAGACCGGGCAGGATCTTGCGCCGGGCAAGATCGCCGGTGCCGCCAAAGATCACCAGATCGAAGGGCTCTACGGGAATGACGCGGGGGGCCATGGGGTTCCTGCCATAGTTATGTTAGCGCTAACGGCGGCCTTTTAACAAGCTGCGAACCCGATGTCTAGCATTGGTTGCGGCCTGTCTCAAACCTCGTCTGTGGCCATCCAGCGCAGGCGGCGGATGCCCGCTTCGGCGCCAAGGCGGGCAATGGCCTGCTCCATCACGGCATCGGTCACGCCTTCGCCATGGACATGGGCACAAAGCGTCAGCTCGCCCTCGGCCGTGCTGGCGGAAAGCTCAGCCAGATGCAGCCCATAAAGCGGCAAGTGGCGCAGGATCAGGGCGCGCATCGCCGCCTCATCGGCGCTGGCACAGGCCAAATCCACCCGGAAGGTCCGGCCCATGGGAACCCCGGCTTTTGTGTGCTTTTTCATGAACTTGACCAGGGGTCGCAGCCCAAGGTTCACGAAAACCACACCAGCCGTCAGCAAAAGCGCATAAGACCAGGCGCCAATGCCCGCCACCAGCCCCACAGCCGCCGAACACCACAGCGTCGCCGCGGTGTTCAGCCCATGCACATTGAAGCCATCGCGAAAGATGATGCCCGCGCCAAGAAAGCCGATGCCCGAAACCACCTGCGCGGCAACGCGGGTGGGCGAAACCTCATTCGGCACAAGCTGCGAAAAGATCACGAAACCCGCCGCCCCCAAGGCCACCAGCGCATTTGTGCGAAGCCCGGCCATGCGCTGGCGCACCTGCCGCTCTGACCCGATCATCGCCCCACATCCCAGCGCCACCGCCAGATTCAGGGCCGCCATTTCCAAAGGCACCACGGCTTCATCTCCGTTCAAAACCCGCAAAAGACAGCATGATGCGCGCGGATTTGCAATTGCGGCAAGGGGCTATGCCTCCAGCTCTGCATCCCAGTAAAGATAATCCATCCAGCTTTCATGCAGATGATTGGGCGGAAAGCGTCGGCCATGTGCCAGCATTTCCCCCGATGTGGGCTGGCGCGGGATGCGATGCAGCGAAAGGCCGGATTGTTTCAGCGTTTTTGACCCTTTGCGCAGGTTACAAGGGCTGCACGCCGCCACCACATTTTCCCAGCTTGTCACCCCGCCCCTTGCGCGCGGCACCACGTGATCAAAGGTCAGATCGCCCCGGCTGCCGCAATATTGGCAGCAAAATTCGTCCCGCAAGAAAAGATTAAAGCGCGTGAAGGCCACGCGCTTTTGGGGTTTGACGTAATCTTTCAGCACCACGACCGAAGGTATGCGGAATTCTTGCCTTTGGCTGCGCACCACATGGTCATATTCGGCCACGATCTGCACCCGGTCCAGAACGGCGGCCTTGATCGCCTCTTGCCAGGGCCACAGGCTTAGCGGGTAATAGGAAAGCGGCCGGTAATCGGCATTCAGAACCAGCGCCGGGTAATGCCGCAGCGCCGCCGGGTCACGCACGAACTGGGTTCTGAAATCGCCGTCCATTCCCGAGGTATCCCCGTCTTTGGCCGCATTAACCTGACTATATCTGGGGCGGGCCACAAGGCAAGCCCCATATATGCCGCAGGTTGCCGCCAAAGCATGACAGGCGCATGACAAAAGCCCCGGAATGAACCGGGGCCTTTGCAGGTTTTCTAAGCCCTGTCAGCCCGCCGCCGTAACCGCGCGGCCTGTCAGCACCTTGACCAAAGCGGCGCGATAGGCCGCGCTGCCGTGCAGGTCAGAGATCATGCCATCGGGTGCAACCGACAGCCCCTTGATCGCATCGGCGGTGAAGGATTTTGACAGCGCGGCCTCAGCCTCGGTCCAACGGAAAACCCCATCGCCCGAAGCCCCGGTCACCGCCACCCGCACGCCATCGGCAAACCTGGCCACGAAAACCCCGGTCAGGGCAAAGCGGCTGGCGGGCTGGTTGAACTTCACATAGGCCGCATTCAGCGGGATCGGGAAACGCAGTTCGGTGACGAACTCGCCCTCCTCCAGCGCCGTGGTGAACAGGCCCTGAAAGAAGTCATCTGCCGCCATCTCGCGCCGGTCCGTCACCACCGTCGCCCCCGAGGCCAGCACCGCGGAAGGGTAGCAGGCCGAAGGGTCGTTATTGGCGATAGAGCCGCCGATAGTGCCGCGTGAACGCACCGCCGGATCCCCGATGCCGCCGGCAAGAGCCGCCAGCGCCGGATAGGCGGCTGCGGCCTCGCGGGCAACCACCGCATGGGGCGTGGCCGCGCCGATGGTCAGCGTGCCGCCCGCCGCCTTGACGCCTTGCATCCCGGCAATTCCGGTCAGGGACACCAGAACCGAAGGCGCGGCAAGGCGCTGCTTCATGGTGGGCATCAGGGTCTGGCCGCCCGAAAGCGCCTGCGCGCCGTCCTGCCCCAGAAGTTTTGCCGCCTCGGCAATCGAGGAAGGCTTTGCGAAATCGAAATTATGCATGGCTTTTCCCTCCCTTAGCCGTTGATCGCCTGCCACACCCGACCGGGCGAGACGGGCATGTCGATATGGGCCACCTTATGCCCGCCGCTGTTCAACGCATCCAGAACCGCGTTCACCACCGCCGGAGGAGAGCCGATCGCGCCCGCCTCACCGCAGCCTTTCACGCCCAAGGGGTTGTGCGTGCAGGCGGTCTGGCAGGAATAATCGACGTTGTAGAAGGGCACATCTTCGGCGCGGGGCATGGCGTAATCCATATAGGAACCCGTCAGAAGCTGGCCGTTTTCATCATAGCTGGTGCTTTCCAAAAGCGCCTGACCAATGCCCTGCCCCACCCCGCCATGGACCTGACCTTCCACGATCATCGGGTTCATGACATTGCCGAAGTCATCGGCACAGTGGAAGGCCACCACATCCACCTTGCCGGTGCCCTCGTCCAGCTCCACCTCGCAGATATAGGCGCCTGCGGGATAGGTGAAGTTGGCCGGGTCGTAAAACGCGGTTTCCTCCAACCCCGGTTCCAGCGTTTCAAGCGGGTAGTTGTGCGGCACATAGGCCGAAAAGGCGATCTCGCCAAAGGTCTTGGCCTTGTCGGTGCCGGCGACGCTGAATTTACCATCGGCAAAGCTGATGTCGCCTTCGGCCGCTTCCAGCATATGCGCGGCAATCTTCTTGCCCTTGGCCACGATCTTGTCGATGGCCTTGGTCATTGCCACGCCGCAAACCGCCAGCGAACGCGAACCGTATGACCCCATCCCGAACGGGATTTTCGAGGTATCGCCGTGGACGATTTCCACCGAGGATTCCGGCACGCCCAGTTTTTCCGAAACGATCTGGGCAAACACGGTTTCATGCCCCTGCCCGTGGCTATGCGCGCCCACCATCACGCTGATATTGCCGGTGGCGTTCACCCGCACGGTGGCCGCGTCATACAAACCAACCCGCGCGCCAAGGATACCAACCAGATGCGAGGGCGCGATGCCGCAAGCCTCGATCCAGGTCGAAAGCCCCATGCCGCGCAGCTTGCCGCGCTTGGCACTCTCGGCCCGGCGCTTGGCAAAGCCTGCCACATCGGCCATTTCCATCGCCTTATCCAAGGTCGCATGGTAATTGCCGGTGTCGTAAACCAGCCCGACCGGGGTGGTATAGGGGAACATATCGGTGGTGATAAAGTTCTTGCGCCGCACCTCGAACGGGTCAAGACCCAGCTCGCGGCACATCTTGTCGATCACGCGTTCAAGGCTATAGGTCGCCTCGGGCCGGCCCGCGCCGCGATAGGCATCAACCGGGGCGGTGTTGGTGAAGACGGTTTTCACATTCACATAGACATGCGGCACCTTATAGGGGCCAGCCATCAGCGTGCCATGCAGGAAGGTCGGCGTCACGGTCGCAAAATTCGACAGATAGGCGCCGACGTTGGCCATGGTTTCGGTGCGGAAGGCAAGGAAGTTGCCCTCTTTATCGGTGGCCAGTTCAATCTTCGTCACATGGTCGCGGCCATGCGCATCACTCAGGAAGGATTCCGAGCGTTCCGCCGTCCAGCGCACCGGGCGGGCAAGCTTTTTGGCCGCCGCCAGCACCAGGGCTTCTTCGCCGTAGTGGTAGATTTTGGAACCAAAGCCACCGCCCACATCGGGGGCAACCACGGTCAGCTTGTTTTCAGGGATTCCCAGAACAAAAGCCGCCACCAAAAGCCGCGTCAGGTGCGGGTTCTGGCTGGTCGTTGTCAGTTTGTAATCGCCGGTGCCGGGGAAATATTCGCCAATACTGGCGCGCGGTTCCATCGCATTCGGGATCAGGCGGTTGTTGACCAGTTCCAGCGTGGTGACATGCGGCGCCGCCTTGAAAGCCGCCTCCACCGCCGCGCGGTTGTCTTCGATCCAGCCCCAGTCATAGCACTGGTTATCCGGGATCTCGTCATGCACGCGGTTTGACGCATCGGCCAATGCGGCGCGCATATCAACAATGGCGGGCAGTTCTTCGATGTCGGTATCATCGGCCACCTGCTGGGCGGCATCCTTGGCCTGTTGATAGGTCTCGGCCACAACAGCGGCATAGGCATCGCCCACATGGCGCACCTTGCCATGGGCCAGCACCGGGCGCTTCGGTTCGCGCATCGGCGTGCCATCGCGCGAGTTGATGAGCCAGCCCGCCGGATTGCCGCCAACATCCTTGAAATCTTCGCCGGTGAAAATCGCCAAGACGCCCGGCATTTTCGCTGCAGCGTCAGTCCCGACCGATTTGATCCGGCCATGCGCAACGGTAGAGCGCACAAAAACCGCATAGCTTTGGCCATGCAGGGCCATATCGTCGGTGTAAACACCCCGCCCGGTCAGAAACCGGACATCTTCGCGGCGCTTTGAGGACGCGCCAATTCCGTGATCCTTTGGCATGAAGGCCCCCTTATTCAGCAGCGACGGTCTGGCCGGATGCGGTCAGAACGGCTTTGATGATGTTGTGATACCCGGTGCAGCGGCAGATGTTGCCCTCAAGGTAATGGCGCACTTCGGCCTCGGTGGGCTTGGGGTTTTCCGCAAGCAAAGCCGCCGAAGACATCACCATGCCCGGCGTGCAAAAGCCGCATTGCAGCCCGTGATGATCCTGGAACGCCTGTTGCAGCGTGCCCAAGGAACCGTCCGGATTGGCCATGCCTTCGATGGTTTTCACCTGCGCGCCCGCCACATCCAGCGCGAAAACGGTGCAGCTTTTCACCGGCTTACCATCGACATGCACGACGCAAGTGCCGCATTGGCTGGTATCGCAGCCGACATGGGTGCCGGTCAGGCCCAGACCTTCGCGCAGGAACTGCACCAGCAGCGTCCGGCCCTCGACCTCGCCCGAGACGGCTTTTCCGTTCACGGTCATACTGACTTGCGTCATGGGTTTCCTCCCTTGGAAATTCCTGGGTTTTTCTTGCGGATCAGGCGCCGATCATGCGCTTGAACCAGCCCTTCTTCGGGGCCTCATCGGTGGTGGCCTCCGTGCTTTCGGCTTCCCCTTCTTCGGGGGCCTCCAGCGCATCTTGAAAGCGGGTGAAAAACTCATCCGCCATCTTTTTGGCAAAGCTGTCGATCAGGCGGCTGCCAAGCTGGGCGATCTTGCCGCCCACGGCGGCCTCGACCTCATAGGCCAGCTCGGTGCCGGCATCATTCGGGCTAAGCCGCACCTTGGCGCCGCCCTTGGCAAAGCCCGCAGCCCCGCCCTTGCCTTCGCCGGTGATGGTCACGGCGCGGCCTGGTTCAATGTCAGACAGCGTCACCACGCCCGAAAACGTGGCGCTGACCGGGCCGATCTTTTGCTTCACCGTGGCTTCAAAGCCGGCATCGACGCTGCCGGTCATTTCCGTGCAGCCCGGCACGCAAAGCTTCAACACCTCGGGGTTCAGGATGGCCGCCCAGACGGTTTCCGGGCTGGCCTTGATGGTTTTCACATCGGACAGTTGCATAGGCGCACTCCTCACTCCGAAGCCAGCCTAGGGCGCGACGCGATGTCGCGCTATGGTCCCTTGGTCGTAGATGCGACGAGAAAACCGCGCAGCGCGGCGGGTTCCACCGGCTTCATCAACAGCCCAATGCCGGCAGCCCGCGCCGCCAGACGCAAGGCTTCGCCCCGGTCGGCCGAAATCAGCCGCATCGGCAGGCCCGGCGCGCGGGCCTGAAGGGCGGCCAGCACTTGCAGCCCGGTCATGCCCGGGCCCAGGCTGTGATCGGCCAGCACCGCATCGGGCAAGATGCCCAGATCGTCGATCAGCCCCAGCGCCTCCTCGCCATTGGCCGCCTCGATCACCGCGACGCCCCATTTTTCCAGCAAAAGCACCATGGCGCGGCGCAGTTCGGCATCGTTTTCCACCAAAAGCACAATGCAGCCTTCGACAGATCCTGAAACCTGCCCCGGCTGGAACAGGAATTCACTGGCAAGGCCCGGATCGGTCAGCGGCACTTGCAACATGAACACCGTGCCATGGCCGGGGCGCGACGAAAGCCCCAAGGGATGGCCCAGAAGTGCGGCCGCGCGTTCTACGATGGCAAGACCAAGGCCAAGCCCTTCTGACGCGCTGGCCCGCGCGGCAACGCGATGAAATTCCTTGAAGATATTTTCCTGCTCATCTTCGGGAATCCCCGGCCCGGTATCCCAGACCTCGAGCCGCAGCATCCGGCCACGGACGCGTGCCGCCACCAGAACCCGGCCCGTATCCGTATAGCGCAGCGCATTGCCGATCAGGTTTTGTAAGATGCGCCGCAGGTATCCCGCATCGGAAATCACCACCGCATCGCAGGGCCGGAAGATCAGCCCCAGCCCCTTGGCCGCCGCCACGGGGGCAAATTCTTCGGCCAGTTGGCCCAAAAGGCGCCCCATCCGCAACGGCGCCAGCGTGACGGTGGCCTTGCCCGATTCCAGCCGCGAAATATCCAGAAGGGCTGCCAAAATCCCCTCGACCGATTGCAACGCGTTTTGCGCCTTGCCCACGGCTTCGGCCACCGGCGCAGGCACGTCGGTATCGGGGACCGAAGACAAAAACAGCTTGGCCGCCGACAGGGGTTGCAGCAGGTCATGGCTGGCCGCGGCCACAAAACGGCTGCGGCTGGCATTGGCCCGTTCGGCCTGCGCCAGTGCATCCTCCAGATCCAGCGTGCGTTCGACCACGCGGGCCTCAAGCGTTTCCTTGGCCCGCGCCATATCTTCGACCGCGCGGCGTTCAGCACTGACATCGGTGAATGAAAACAAGAACCCCTTGTCCGGCATTTCCTGCGCGAAAACATCCAGGATCAGCCCCGGATCGCGGCGCAGTTCAAAGGTCAGGGGCGGGCGGCCCCGGCGGCCATCGACCCAAGCCGAAAGCCGGGCCGCTGTCATGCCTTCGCCAAAGCGAAACTGCCGGGCAAGCCCGTCAAACAGCGCCTCAAACTCAGCCCCCACCCGCATTCGCACCATGGGCAGCGCCAGAAGCACCCCCAGCCGGGCGTTCCAGCCCACCAGCCGCCGATCCGCATCAAAAATCGCGACGCCTTGGTTGATATGGTCCAGCGTGGCGCGCACCAGCCTTTCCTGATCGTCCAAAAGCCGGCCCAGTTCCTGCCGCTCCAGCCGGATCAGATCGGTCACATCGGTTTGCAACACCACCGTGCCGCCATCGGCCGTGCGATGTTCGCTGACCTGCATCCAATGGTCCCAGCGCATCCGCACATTGAAAATCACATGCTGGTCGCGGTGGCGGCGCAGGCGTTGCACGGCCCAGGCTTCGGCGGTTTCGCCTTCGGGCAGTTCCAGATCCTGTGAGCGGCTGACCAGATCAATATAGCCGGCGAAACTCAGCCCCGGTGCCAGATGCGGGCGCACATCGGTCAAATGCACGCAAAACCGGCTGTTCGACATCACCAGCACATCGTCCGGGCCAAAAAGCGCAAAGCCTTCCTGCACGGTTTCAATCGCATCGGCCAGATTTTGCCGCGCGCGTTCGGTCTCGCGATGCGCCCCCTCCAGCGCCGCATTCGACGCGTTCAGAAGATCCAGCGCGCGTTCCAACTCGCGCGTGCGTTCGCGCACCTGATCTTCCAGCATGGCGGCGCGCTGAAACTGGGCATAGGCCGCGCCGCCGTCATCGGTGATCTGTTCCACCCGCCGCATCAGCACGCGTGAAATCGTCATCAGCTTTTCGATCTGGCGCGCGGGCGGATCGGCGGGGTTCAGGATGGTATCGGTCATCCGGCCTCTGGCGGATAAAGCGCCACCCCTGTCATGGTCTGGTTGACATGCATCGAATTGACCTGCTCGCCATAGGTGGAAAAGCCCACCACCCCATGATCGCGCAGCAAGGCCGACAATTCCCCGGTTTTCTGTTTTTCCATCGCTTCCAGCCGGCGCAGGATGCAATCGCAGGCCAAAATCGCCGGCGCAGGCCCGCCCTGCTGCCCTGCCTGCCCCCGCAACGCCGCCAAAGCGCCGGAAAGATGCGTGCCCATATCCTGTGGTTCGGCCAGGGTCAGCACCACGCCTTCATCAATGGCCGAAAAGAACACCAGATCGCCATTGCCATCAACCTGCTGAATGGCGCGCACATGATGGGTGCCGCCGATACGCACCACCACCGGATGGGCGGCAAAGGTAAAGGTGGTCAACTGACCGGGGTCTTTGCCGAGGATCCGGGCATATTCCCGCGCCGCCGGTTCGGCATTGATGCCGCGCACCACGCGCCGCGCCGGGTCGGCTTCGGTCACGACCATGCGGGCCTCGGTCGGGCGCAGATGGTCAAGGCTGAACACCTTGACCCGCGCCGCCGTGCGGATCAGCGTGACCACGGCGGCATTTTGCAGGATTTTTCCGTTATGAAGGATGAAAGTCGCCTGAAACCGCGTGCCATCTCCGGCCGAGCCGCCAAACAAGGGCACCGGGCCAAGGCCGCGCGCAAGGCTGGTGGTCAGCTCATCTTCGCGCACCGACAGGCCATCGACCATCAGAAAGGCAAACTCGCCCTCCCAATCCGGGGCCACCCGCGCCAGCGCCTGCCGGTCACGAATGAGATGGCCGATCAGCCCCTGCCCATCAATGCGGCCAAGATCGGGAATCAGGATCGGCCGGGCCAGAAATTGCGCCGCCGGCAGACCCACGGCGACGATCTCGCCCTCGGCATAACCCGCGCCGGTGATTTCGCCCGCCGTGGTGCAACCGATCACCGGCACCGGCCCAAAGGCATCGGGCAGGCTTGCCGCCAAGGCCGGCAAATCGGCTTCGGGCGAGATGAACAGGAACACGCAGGCAAATGGCCCCGGCCCAAGCGCATCGGCCAAGGCCCGCGCCGGGGCGGACAGGCGCGCCGACACCGCCGCGCGCGGCATCAGGGCAAAACCCTGCGCCAGATCGTCGCCGGGCGCGATCATCCCTCGGGCACCATGGCCGAAAACCGCGCCTCTTTCGCCATCAACACCGCCTGTGTGCGGCTTAAAACCCCAAGTTTGCGCATGATCGCGGTGACATGGGCCTTCACCGTGGTTTCGGCAATCGCCAGTTCAAAGGCGATTTGCTTGTTCAGCTTGCCCTCGCAGATCAGTTGCAGGATGCGCGCCTGCTGACGGGTCAACAGCCCCAGCCGCGCAATGGCTTCCTCGCTGGCGCTGGCGCCATCTTCGGCCTGCACCCCATCCGGCAGAAAAACCCGCCCCCCGCGCATGGCATCAAGTGCGGCACGATAGGTGTCGCGATGGGCATTTTTCGGCACAAAGCCCATGGCACCGGCGCGAATGGCCGCGCGGATGATGCGCGGATCGGCCAGCGAGGACACCACCAGAACCGGCACCTGCGGCACCACCAGTTTCAACCGGATCAACCCATCCAGCCCATCGACATCGGGCAGGTTCAGATCCAACAGCACAAGGTCGGGTTGCGGCCCGCGATCCAGCCGCGCCGTTGCCTCCTCAAGCGAGCCTGCGCTTTCCACCACCTGCAAACCCGCCACCACCTTCAGCGTCATAGACAGCGCGTCGCAAAACAGCGGGTGGTCATCAACAATCAACGCCCGCGTCAAAGGCCGGGCGGTGGCAACTGGGGGCGGAGGGGCCGCAGATTGGGGCATGGTGGGCCTGGCTTGGCGAAATCATTGCGCCAAAGCCTGCCCGCCCGCCCCCCGAAATGCAAGCGCGGCCTAAGTCGCATATCCGCCGATCGCCGCGCGGCCCCCTTTCGCCATGCCCCCGCAGCCGCTATCACCACTCCAACCCAAGACGGAGCCCTCATGCTGACCCGCCGCGCCTTTGTGATCTTGTCACTTCTGCCCCTTGTCGCCTGCGCCACAACCGCCCGGCAAAGCGACACCAGCAAAGCCGGGCTTTCCCCCGGCGAAACGCCCGAAATGCGGGCCCTGATCCGCAAATGGGCGGCGATCCACGACATTCCCGAAAGGCTTTTGCACCGCCAGATCAAACGCGAAAGCGGCTATAACCCGGCGGCGCGCAACGGGCCCTATTACGGGCTGTTGCAGATCTCGGTGCAAACGGCGCGGACCATGGGATACAAGGGCACGCCTGCCGGGCTTTTGGATGCCGAAACCAACCTGCATTACGCCGGAAAATACCTGCGCGGGGCCTGGATCGTTTCAGGTGGCAAGGAAGATGCCGCAATGAAATGGTATGCCAAAGGCTATTACTATGAGGCCAAGCGCAAGGGCCTGCTGAAAGAAACCGGGCTGAAAAGCTGAAGCCTCAGGTCACCACATCCGACGCGGCGCGGCCGGTAAGTGCCGCAATCTGCGCCAGTTCCTGCGCGGCAGAAATGACCGGGGCCAGCGCCGCCTGCGGATCAAGATCAAGCCCCTCTGGCCCCGGCGCAAAGCGTTCCAGATAAAGCCGCAGCGTCGCGCCTTCGGTGCCGGTGCCCGAAAGCCGCAGGACAAAGCGCGCGCCGCCATCAAAGATCACCCGCAGCCCCTGCCCGGTTGTCTCGGCCCCATCGACCGGGTCGCGATAGGCGAAATCATCGGCCGCCACGATGGTCAGCCCCGCAACCTGCCGCCCCGGCAAAGCGGCCAGTTGCCCCCGCAACGCCGCCATCACCGCATCGGCCTTTTCGCTCGGGATCGCTTCAAAATCATGGCGGCTGTAATAGTTGCGGCCAAAGCGCGCCCAGTGATCGGCCATGATCGCCGCCACCGATTGCCGGCGCGCGGCCAGAATGTTCAGCCACAAAAGCACCGCCCACAGCCCGTCTTTTTCGCGGATATGGTTGCTGCCGGTGCCAAAACTTTCCTCGCCACACAGCGTGGCACGCCCCGCATCCATCAGATTTCCAAAGAATTTCCAGCCGGTCGGTGTTTCATAGCTGGCAATCCCCAAAGCCTCCGCCACCCGGTCTGCCGCCGCAGAACTGGGCATAGAGCGCGCCACCCCCGAAAGCCCCCCGGCATAGGCCGGCGCCAGATGCGCGTTCGCCGCCAGAACCGCCAGACTGTCAGAGGGCGAAACATAAATCCCGCGCCCCACCACCATGTTGCGATCGCCATCACCATCGGATGCCGCGCCGAAATCTGGCGCATCCGGCCCCAGCATTTCCGCCATCAGGGCCTTGGCCCATGTCGGGTTCGGGTCCGGGTGCAGACCGCCAAAATCAGGCAAGGGCGTGGCATTGACCACCGTTCCCCGCACGGCCCCCAGGTGATTTTCAAGGATTTCAACTGCATAAGGCCCGGTTACAGCGCACATCGCATCAAAGCGCATCGAAAAGCCGGCCTGAAACATCGCCCGGATCGCGGCAAAGTCGAACAGGCTTTGCATCAGCGCCGCATAGTCGGCCACCGGATCAACCACCTCCACCACCATATCGCCCAAATGCTGCGGGCCAAGGCGCGACAGGTCCAGATCCGGCCCCTGCCAAAGCTGATAGGCGCTGATTTCCATGCTGCGGGCATAGATCGCCTCGGTCACCGTCTCGGGGGCGGGGCCACCGTTGGGCATGTTGAATTTCACCCCGAAATCACCCCTTTCCCCGCCGGGGTTATGGCTGGCCGAAAGGATGATACCACCATCAGTTTTATGAAGCCTTATCAAATGGCTGGCCGCCGGAGTTGACAAAATTGCCCCCTGCCCGACGATCATGCGCGCCACGCCATTTGCCGCCGCCATCCGCAAGATCACCTGCGCGGCGCGATCGTTGAAAAAACGCCCGTCCCCCCCCAGAACAAAGGTTTTCCCCTGCGCGCCAACCACATCGAACAGCGATTGGATAAAATTCTCCAGATAATGCGGCCCCATGAAAACCGCCGTCTTTTTCCGCAAACCGCTGGTGCCGGGCTTTTGTCCGGCGATTGCTTGGGTGATCTGGCGGCAAGAAGGCATCGGAACCTCAACAGAAATCAGGGGCGCGCGGCATGAAACCGCCGGGCAAAGGGTTTTTGCGAAACAATTGTGAAAAAATGATGTCTTGCCCCAACCTGATGCCAAATGCAGCGGGTAAGGGGAAGATAGGAAAAATGGATTTATGATCTGCATCAAATACAAGCCCTGCCCGGCTGGCTAACATGCGCCCCAATCTGGCCCAATCTGGCCTTGTGGGGGATGCGATATGCGACTGACAACACGCACCAATCTGGCGATGCGCACCTTGATGTTTTGCGCCGTGAACCCCGGCCAGATCGTGCGCAAACATGAGGTGGCTGAGGCCTGTGGCGCCTCGGAAAACCATCTGGCGCAGGTGATCCATCTTTTGGCGCGCAAGGGCTATATCAAAACCCAGCGCGGGCGTTCTGGCGGGCTGATGCTGGCGCGCACGCCCGAAAAGATCGGCGTGGGCGAGGTGTTTCGCGCCTTTGAGGCGGTTCTGCCCTTTACCGAATGCACCGAGGAAAAGCAGGCAAGCTGCCCCCTGGCCGCCTGCTGCCTGTTGAAATGCGTGCTGCAAGAGGCGCTGGATGCTTTTTACGAAAGGCTGGACCGTTCAACGCTGGCCGATCTGGTGCGCGAAAACACCGGGCTTGCAACTTTGTTGAAAGTGGCCTGATCGCCGCAACAGTTTTCATTGCCGGCCATTCGAAACAGGCGTATTTTGCCCCGATCCTGTCGTCTTTTCGGCGCAACTTCGCCCCGATTGGGCCGCAGGCTGTTCACGGCACAACGCCGGAACATTCAGGCATTGAGGTCGGAGCAGTCAGATGTCGAATTCCCCCATCCCGCAACAAGGTGGCACCAGCACCCCCGCCCCGCAACAGGCCCAGTCTGGCGCGCCTTCGCCACAGCAGGGCAGCCAGCAACAGGGCGGCACGCCCGTTTTCCGCGACTGGGCCGCGATCTGATAAGACAGGGCCAAGGCCAGCCCCGCGCTGGCCTTTTTCATGCACACAGATGGTGACACCGGTTTCGTCTATCCCAAATCTCGGCCCGGCCTCTGAGGCGGCCTTTGCCCGTGCCGGCATCCATTCGGCCGAAGAACTGCGCGCGCTTGGGGCCGATGCGGCCTATTTGCGGCTTATGGAAAACGGCACCGCCCCGCATTTCATTGGCTATTATGTGCTGGTCATGGGCTTGCAGGGCCGGCCTTGGAACGATTGCCAGGGGGCCGAGAAAAGGGCGCTGCGGCTGCGGTTTGACAAGCTGAAGGCACAGGCCCGAACCTCGGCTTTGGCCGATCATGCGCTGGATGCGGCACTGGCGGCGATTGGCGTGGTGCCAAAGCGGCTTTAGCGCAGATTAACGCCGCAAGATCATTTTATCGGCGGCGATTTCAATCGCATAGCGCCCCAGATAATCCATGCCCAAAAGCGAGCCCTCCATTTCCCCTTCGTTCACATAGGCCCCAAGGCTGGCATCGTGAAAGGGGCCAAGGCTGACATCGGCCAGCCGCACCCGCGCGGTGCGCACCACGCCGTTGGCGGTTTGTGATTGCCCGGTATAGACCAGCGATTGCAGCTTGATCCCCAGCCGCCGCGCATCGTCTTGCGACAAGACCACCCCCGACGCGCCAGTATCGGCCATGAAGGTAAGCGGCTGGCCCGCAATGGTCAGCGTCACATAATAATGCCCATCGGCCGAACGCGGGATTTCCACGGCATCAGCGGTTTCGCGCTGGCTGGCGATGACATTTTGGCGAATGTCCTGCCACAGCCCATAGCCCACCATCAGCCCGACCAATATCATGCCCCAGGCCAAAAGGCTGCGCAGCCCCTGCCCCATCCGCCCGCGATATTCGGCAAAGGCCCAGCCCACCACCGCCGCAAGCAAAAGCCCCAGATACAAAAGCCGGCCGAAACTGTCGCCATCCATCAGATCAACCCGGTGCCACGCACACCATCAATTACGAATTGCACCGAAAGGGCGGCCAGCAACATGCCCAGAAGCCGGGTGATAACAATGGTGCCGGTGCGGCCCAAAATCCGCTCCAGCGGCGGGGCGGCCAAAAGAAACGCATAGGTCACTGCCATCATCGCCGCCATCAGCCCGATCACCGCGCCCGTGGCGGCCCAATCGCCGCCGCCCTGCCCGATCAACAGGATCATCGTTGCAATCGCCCCCGGCCCGGCGATCAGCGGCGTGGCCAGCGGAAACACCGAAGGGTCATGGTCCGGGTCGGCGTGCTGGCCCTCGCGCCGCTGGGTGCGGCGTTCAAACAGCATGTCCAGCGCAGTCAGAAACAGCAAAATGCCCCCGGCGATGCGGAAGGCCGGCATCGAAATGCCGACGAAGGTCAAAATCGCCTCGCCCGCAAGGCCGAACATCAAGAGCAGCCCCGCCGCGATCATGCAGGCGCGCGCCGCCATTGAGCGGCGACGCATGGCATCCATGCCCCGCGTCAGCGCGATGAACAAAGGCACGATGCCCGGCGGGTCGATCACCACAAAGAGCGTGGCGAAGGCGGTGATGAAAAAGGCGCTGTCCATGGCGCAAGGCTATGTCGGCGGCCTTTACAGCGCAACCACGCAATTCAACCGCCCGTTTTTGCGGACATCAGCTTTTTACTGGCCCCTATGGGCAAGATGCCGTAAATCCGCCCCCAAAACCAACCCAGCCGAAACCCGTCCAGCCGCGAAAGGACCACCGCTTGCGCGACATCATTGCCCGATGCGAGGCCAAGGGCCTGCGGATGACCGAGCAACGTCGGGTGCTGGCGCGTGTCATCGGCGCGGCCGAAGATCACCCCGATGTCGAAGAACTTTATGCCCGCGCCAGCGCCGTTGATCCGAAAATCTCGCTTGCCACGGTTTATCGCACGGTGAAACTTCTGGAAGAAGCCGGGATTCTGGACAAGCTGGAATTTGGCGACGGGCGCGCGCGCTATGAAGATGCCGAACGCGATCACCATGACCATCTGATCGACGTTTCCACCGGGGCCGTGATCGAATTTGTCGATCCTGAAATCGAAGCCCTGCAAGAAAAAATCGCCGCCCGGCTGGGCTATCGGCTGATTGGCCACCGGCTGGAACTTTTGGCCGTTCCTTTGAAAAAAGCACCTAAATCTTGAAACATACCGATAATGCCAAGGCCACGCTTCTTATGGTTGGCTCAATGGCGGCCTTTGCCGTGGAAGACCTGTTTTTGAAGCGCGCCGCCATGGCCCTGCCGCCGGGTCAGGTGATTGCCATGATGGGCCTGGGCGGTGCGGCGGTGTTCTGGCTGCTGGCGGCGCTGCGGCGCCAGCCGATCGTGACCGCCCGCGCGCTGAAAGGTGCGCCGATGCTGCGGTCGCTTTCCGAAGCCGGGGCGACCATGCTTTATATCACCGCGCTGGCGCTTATTCCGCTTTCGGTCAATTCCGCACTGTTGCAGGCTTCGCCCTTGGTCGTCACCATGGGCGCGGCGCTGTTTTTGGGCGAACCTGTCGGCTGGCGGCGCTGGAGCGCGATTGCCCTTGGCTTTTTGGGCGTGCTGATCGTGCTGCAACCGTGGAATGACCAGTTCCATATCGCCGGGATATTGACCGTGTTTTGCGTAATAGCACTTGCCTCGCGCGATCTGTCCACCCGCGCGATGCCCGCCGATATTGGCACGTTTCAGATCGTGACATGGGCCTATATGGCGCTGGTGCCGGCCGGGCTGGTGCTGATGGCCATTGCCGGCGACCGGCTTACTGCCATTGATCCGACCCGCTGGTTCGATCTGGCCATGGCGCTTTTGTCGGGGCTTGTGGGCTATTACGCCGTGACCGCCGCCACCCGCCTTGGCGAAGCCGCCGCGATTGCGCCCTTCCGCTATACCCGGCTGGTTTTTGCGATGGCGCTGGCCATGCTATTCTTGGGCGAACGCCCGAATGCGGCCATGCTGATCGGCTCGGTGTTTATCATCGGTTCAGGGCTTTATACTTTTGCCCGCGAAAGGCTGCGCGGACGGCGGCGCTAGGTTTTGCCGCTAAGTCTTGCCGCAGTGCGAAAGCCTTCCCCTGCCGCCGCCAACCGTGTATGAGGCGCGCAACACCATTTCAGCCCGAGGAAGCGCCCATGAGCACGATCATCGACATTCACGCCCGCGAAATTCTGGACAGCCGGGGCAACCCGACGGTTGAGGTTGACGTGACGCTGGAAAGCGGCGCTATGGGCCGCGCGGCGGTGCCTTCGGGCGCATCGACCGGCGCGCATGAGGCCAATGAAAAGCGCGACGGCGACAAGGCACGCTATCTGGGCAAGGGCGTGTTGGAGGCCGTGGCGGCCGTGAATGGCGAACTGGCCGAAGAACTGGTCGGCTATGATGCCACCGAACAGGTCGGCATCGACCGCACCATGATCGAAATGGACGGCACGCCGAACAAATCGCGGCTGGGCGCCAATGCCATTCTGGGCGTTTCCCTGGCCGTAGCAAAGGCGGCGGCCGAATTCACCGCGCAGCCCCTCTATCGCTATATCGGCGGCACCTCGGCCCGCATGTTGCCGGTGCCGATGATGAATATCATCAACGGCGGCGAACATGCCGACAACCCGATCGACATTCAGGAATTCATGATCATGCCGGTCGGCGCGCAGGACATCCGCGAAGCCATCCGCATGGGTGCCGAAGTGTTCCACACCCTGAAAAAAGAGCTGCAAAAGGCCGGCCATAACACCGGGATCGGGGATGAAGGCGGCTTTGCGCCGAACCTTAAGTCTGCCCGAGAAGCCCTAGATTTCATTCTGAAATCCATCGAAAAGGCAGGCTACAAGCCGGGGCAGGACATCTATCTGGCCCTCGACTGCGCCGCGACCGAATATTTCAAGGGCGGCAAGTATGAAATGAAGGGCGAAGGCAAATCTCTGAGCATCGCCCAGAACGTCGATTTCCTTGCCGGCCTTGCCGCCGATTATCCGATCATCTCGATCGAAGACGGCTGTTCGGAAGACGATTGGGAAGGCTGGAAACTGCTGACCGACACGCTTGGCGGCAAGGTGCAGCTTGTGGGCGACGATCTTTTCGTTACCAACCCGCGCCGTCTAGCCGAGGGGATTTCGAAGGGCGTGGCGAATTCGATGCTGGTCAAGGTGAACCAGATCGGCACGCTGACCGAAACGCTGCAAGCCGTCGATATGGCGCATCGCGCGCGTTATACCAATGTCATGTCCCACCGCTCGGGCGAGACGGAGGACAGCACGATTGCCGATCTGGCAGTTGCCACCAACTGCGGCCAGATCAAGACCGGCTCGCTGTCGCGTTCGGACCGGCTGGCCAAGTATAACCAACTGATCCGCATTGAGGAAATGTTAGGGGAAACGGCGGAATATGCCGGGCGCTCTATCCTCAGGGCCTAATCTGCCCGCCGCGGCAAGTGATGTGACAAATAGCGCTGGGTTGATATGACAGTTTTCATCTATGGCGGTTCCAATTCCCTTCGCAAAGGCGGCTGGACGGCCTATCTCGCCAAGGAATTGCCGGATGAAAACGTCATCAACCGCTCTATCGGCGCGGCGACCACCCTCATGGCGCTGTTTCGCCTGCTGACGAACCCGGAAACCGGGCCGAAAGCCGGCGATACCGTCATTTGGGAATATGCGCTGAATGAGGTGAACCACATCGCCCGCGGCTATGACCGCGAAATCGTCAGCCGCAATGTCGCGCGCTTTATTCACGAATGCACAAGGCGGCAACTGAAACTGGTTGCCGCCATTTTCACACCGCGCAACGAAGAATGGGCGGCGGACCGTCACGCGATGTATCAAGATCTTGCGACGCAGCTTGATGCCCATGGCGTTGCCAGCTTTGATGCCTCACTTGCCTGGCGCCGGCATTCCGGGCAGGCGCATGTGGCAAAGCATTTCTTTAAAGATGCCGCGCATTATGGCGATGACGCTGAATTTCTTACATTTTTGGCCAAGGGCGTAAAAGATTGCCTGCGCCGGGCCACCGTGCCGGTGCCCAAGCCGGACCATTCCACAGCGCCGCGCCCCCTTGTGGTGCAACTGGTCAAGGCGGATAGCGAATATAAAAACGCCCTGATCTCGGTTCCGCTTGCCGCGCATCGCGCGACGATGGAGCTTGGCTGCAATGGCCGGCTGATCGGCGCGGCGACGCTGGTTTTTCCTGACACCCGCAGCGCGCTCAGTCTGGAATATTCCCGGTCGGGCCATGCGGGGAAATGGGTGAACCTGTCTACTGCGGGCATCGACAAGGCCGACAAGCCCATCCTGAAGGTCTTTTCGCTGGAAATGGCCGGGGCCGATTGGCAGGTGCAGGCGGGCGATCAGGTTGACATTCTGCCCCTGCGCCGGGCCAAGCCGATCTATGCGGAATCGCATGTGCGGGCCAATCTTGCCGCTATGGATGCCACCCAGCCCCATGCTTTCATCGGTTTTGTCATCGAACAGGACTGAACCGGGGCGATCTTTTGCAAGGGCGCCCGGTCTCGGCCGTGGCGCAGGGCCTTGGGCTTGTGTTAGACATGGCCCATGCTGATCTGTCTGAACAAACCCTATGACGTTTTGTGCCAGTTCACCGATGGTGAGGGGCGCCCAACCCTGGCCAATTATGTCGATGTCAAAGGGGTTTACCCAGCGGGTCGGCTGGACCGCGACAGCGAAGGGCTTGTCATTTTGACAGATGACGGGCGCCAGCAGGCGCGGATAGCCGATCCGAAACACAAGATGGAAAAGACCTATTTCGCGCAAGTGGAAGGCGTGATTTCCGACACGGCCCTTGCGGCGCTGCGCCAGGGCGTCGTGCTGAAAGACGGCCCCACGCTGCCCGCCCGCGCCCGCGCTGTGGCCCCGCCGGAATGGCTTTGGCCGCGCATCCCCCCGATCCGCGAACGCAAGACCGTGCCGGATGGCTGGATCGAACTGACCATCCGCGAAGGCCGCAACCGGCAGGTGCGGCGCATGTGTGCCGCCGTCGGCCTGCCCTGCCTGCGGCTCATCCGCTGGCGGGTGGGGGACTGGGCGCTTGACGGGCTGGCCCCTGGCGCATGGCGGCAGGCATGAGCGATGATGCCGCCCGCCTTATCGCCCATCTTGGCCTGAAGCCGCATCCCGAAGGCGGCTGGTATCGCCAGACCTGGGCCGGCCCAACCCTGCACGGATGTGCAAATGGCCGGGCAAGCGGCACCGCGATCTTGTTTTTGCTGCAAGCGGGCGAGCGCAGCCATTGGCACCGTGTCGATGCCGATGAAATCTGGATCTTCAACGCCGGCGCGCCGCTGATGCTGTCGGTCGGGCAAAAAGCGGCGCGCGACATTCGCCTTGGCCCGGATCTGTTGGCCGGGGACAGCGCACAGGCGCTTGTGCCGGCGGGTCATTGGCAGGCGGCCCGCAGTTTGGGGGCGTGGAGCCTGGTCAGTTGCACCGTATCCCCCGGCTTTCAGTTTGCGGGTTTTGAACTGGCCCCGCCGGATTTCACGCTGTCAAAGGAATAGCGCATGGATCACAAGAGCTTTCTTGCCAGCCTGCCGCCTGCGGAAAAATCCCGCCTGACCGCGCTTTCCAACGCCCGCGGCTTGGCCCATCTGGCCGGGCATCTGGGGTTGATCGTGGTGCTTGGCGGGCTGATTGCCGCCGGGGTGCCGGGCTGGCCGCTCTTGCTGGTGCCGCAGGGCATTGCGCTGGTGTTTTTGTTCACGCTGGAACATGAATGCACCCATCGCACCCCCTTTGCCACCCCGGCGCTGAGCGATCTTGTTGGCCGCGCCTGTGGCTTTGTGCTGATCTTACCCTTTGAATGGTTTCGCTATTTCCATCTGGCGCATCACCGCTGGACCAATATAGCCGGCCAAGACCCCGAACTTGATGGACCAAAACCCGAAACCCTGCGGCAATGGCTGATCCATGTTTCGGGCCTGCCCTATTGGGCGGCGATGGCAAAGACCACCGCCGCACTGGCAATGGGGGGCGGGGCGGCGCGCTATCTGCCCGGCCCCGCCCTACCCCGCATCCGGGCCGAGGCGCGCTGGATGATCCTTGGCTATGCGCTGGTGGCGGCCAGCCTTGCCGCATCGCCCCTGCTGTTCTGGGTCTGGCTTTTGCCCGCGCTTTTGGGCCAGCCGTTTTTGCGGCTTTATCTCTTGGCTGAACATGGCGATTGCCCGCAGGTGGCCAATATGTTCGAAAACAGCCGCACCACCTTTACCACCGCCGCGCTGCGTTTTCTGGCCTGGAACATGCCCTTTCACGCCGAACATCATACCTACCCCGCCGTGCCCTTTCATCGCCTGCCCGCCCTGCACCAAAAGATGCAAGACCACCTGCGCGTTACCGCCACGGGCTATGCGGCCTTTACCCGTGCCTATCTGGCGCGGCGGCGGCCCTAACCCGCGCATTGTAGGGGGCACAAGATTGCATTGGCACCGGCGCGCCCCTTGCGCTAGGCAAGGGACATGAAAACGCCCGCTTCCCAGAACACCGACACCCCCCGTGGCTTTGCCTTTGCGCTGACGGCCTATATTTTATGGGGATTTCTGCCACTTTACATGAAGGCGCTGGCCCATATCCCAACGCTCGAGGTGCTGTCACATCGGGTGATCTGGTCGGTGCCGATCGCGTTGGTCATTCTGGCCGTTCTTGGCCGCACCGCCGATCTGACGGCCGCGCTGCGCAACCCGCGGATGCTGGGCATGGCGGCAATCACGGCGGCGCTGATTTCGGTCAACTGGGGGATCTATGTCTGGTCAATCCAGACCGGCCACGCGCTTGAAGCCGCGCTTGGCTATTACATCAACCCGCTGTTTTCGGTGTTTCTGGGGGCGGTTCTTATCAAGGAACGCCTGACACCGGCGCAAAATCTGGCCATTGCGCTGGCGGCGGCGGCGGTGAGCTTTCTGACATGGCAGGTGGGGCGCGTGCCGGTCGTGGCGCTGAGCCTGACGCTGACCTGGGGTTTTTACGCCTATTTCAAAAAGATGCTGCCCATCGGCCCCAACCAGGGCTTTGCGCTGGAGGTGATCTTGCTTCTGCCCTTTGCGCTTGGCTATGCAATCTGGCTTCAGACGCGGGGCGAGGCAAGTTTTCTGGCCGGCACCACGGCGGATAACCTGCTTTTGCTGGGCTGCGGCGTGGTCACGGCGGTGCCCTTGATGATCTATGCCAATGGCGCAAAGCTTCTCAGGCTTTCGACCATCGGCATCATGCAATATATCGCGCCAACGATGATTTTCCTGACCGCGGTCTTTTGGTTCGGAGAGCCGTTCGACAGCGCCCGGATGATCGCCTTCGCGCTGATCTGGGCGGCGCTGGTGATCTATACCACCTCGCTGCTGCGTCAAAGCCGTCGCTGATTTTTCGAAGAAAAATCATAATGAAGGCGTTTTCTGCGAAAACGCGCGCGCCTTCACCCCAGCGAATAGCCCGAGCCACGCACGGTGCGCAGCGGGTCGTCACCGCCCGTGGCCATCAGCGCCTTGCGCAGCCGGCCAACATGCACATCCACCGTGCGGCTGTCGACATAGATGTCGCGGCCCCAGACCCGGTCCAGAAGCTGCTCGCGCGAAAACACCCGGCCGGGGCGTTCCATCAGACAAGACAGCAGGCGAAATTCCGTCGGGCCAAGCTTCAGCGCCGCCCCTGCCCGCGTCACGCGGTGAGTTTCGGGATCAAGCCGGATGTCCTGCCATTCCAGCACCTCGCCCGCCTGCGCGGGCCGGACGCGGCGCAGATGCGCCCTGAGCCGCGCCATGAGTTCTGCCACGGAATAGGGTTTGATGACATAATCATCTGCCCCGGTTTCCAAACCGCGCACCTTGTCCACTTCTTCGGAGCGCGCCGAAAGCATCAAGATCGGGATACCCCTTGTTTCGGGCCTGGCGCGGATACGGCGGCACACCTCCAACCCCGAGACATGCGGCATCATCCAATCCAGCAAGATCAGATCGGGCAAACCTTCGCCAACGCGTTCCATCGCCTCTTCGCCATTGCTGGCGGTGACCACCTGAAAGCCTTCGGCTTCAAGGTTGTAACGCAGGATTTCGCGCTGCGCCGGTTCATCTTCGACCAATAATACGATGGGTTTCGGTGCTGCCATCAGCCCTTCTCCCCCTGCATCTGCCCCAGCACCGCATCGACCTTGGGCCGCGCCTCGCCCGGCATCTGGCCGGTGGCCATATAGATCACCTGTTCGGCAATCGTTGTGGCATGATCGCCTACCCGTTCGATGTTCTTGGCGATGAAATGCAACTGCATCGCCGGGGTGATCTTGCGGCTGTCTTCCAGCATATGTGTCAACAACTCGCGGAAGATGGCGTTATACATCTGATCCACCTCGTGATCGCGCAGGCGCACTTCGGCGGCCAGCCCGGCATCATGGGCGATGAAGGCATCCAGCGCGTCTTTCAGCAGAAGGCTGACCTGTTTGCTCATCCGTTTCAGCGAACCCGCGGTTTCCGGCAAAGGCGTCAGTTCGGCCAGAACCTTGGTGCGCTTGGCCAGATTTTTGGCGTAATCGCCACAGCGTTCAAGGTTTGCGGCAATTTTCATCACCGAAAGCACGGTGCGCAGATCGCTGCCCATGGGCGCACGCAGGGCGATCAGCCGGGCGCATTCGGCGTTGACCTGTTCTTCCAGCGCGTCGATGGCCGCGTCATTGGCACGCACCTGATCGGCCAGCACCTCATCGCGGGCCTCAAGGGCGCGGGCGGCATCGCTCAGCGCGGTTTCCACAAGGCCACCCATCTTCATGATCATGGCCTGAACGGCCTCAAGATCACGGTCAAAGGCGCGGGCGATATGTTCGTTGGTCATGCGAGGTGCCTCTTAGCCGATACGGCCGGTGATATAGGATTCGGTACGCGGATCTTGCGGGTTGGTAAAAATCTGCCCGGTTTCGCCAAATTCGACCAGATGGCCCAGATGGAAAAACGCCGTGCGCTGGCTGACACGCGCCGCTTGTTGCATCGAATGGGTCACGATCACCACCGCAAAGGCGCTGCGCAATTCGTCGATCAGTTCCTCGACCTGCGCCGTGGCAATCGGGTCAAGCGCCGAACAGGGTTCGTCCATCAACAGCACTTCGGGGGCGGTCGCAATGGCGCGGGCAATGCACAAACGCTGCTGCTGGCCGCCCGAAAGCCCGGTGCCGGGGGCGTGCAGGCGGTCTTTCACCTCGTTCCAAAGGGCGGCTTTGCGCAGGCAGCTTTCCACCACCGCATCCAGATCAGCCTTGGTCCGGGTCAGCCCATGGATACGCGGGCCGTAAGCCACGTTTTCATAGATGGATTTCGGAAAGGGATTGGGCTTTTGAAACACCATCCCCACCTTGGCGCGCAATTGCACCGGATCGACCCGCGGGTCGCGGATGTCTTCACCATCCAGCAGGATCTGGCCTTCAACGCGGCAGGCCGCGATGGTGTCATTCATCCGGTTCAGGCAGCGCAGGAAGGTAGATTTGCCGCAGCCCGACGGGCCAATGAAGGCCGTCACGGTTTTGTCGGCAATCTCGACATCCACATCTTTGATGGCGTGATTGGCGCCATAATAGACCTGCACCTTGCGGGCGGTGATCTTTGCGGTTTCAACGTCCAACCGGGTGTCCATTCGCATGTCTTTCATCTGTCTTACCAACGGCGTTCGAACTTGCGGCGCAACAGGATCGCGGCCGCGTTCATGACGATCAGAAAGAGCAACAGCACGATGATCGCGCCCGAAGCCCTTTCGACAAAACCGGGATCGCCCCGGGTTGTCCAGTTATAAACCTGCACCGGCAAAGCGGCGGCAGGATCGAAAAAACCTTGGGGGAAATCGCGCACAAAGGCCACCATGCCGATCAAAAGCAAAGGCGCGGTTTCCCCCAGCGCCTGCGCCAGCCCGATGATCATGCCCGTCAGGATACCCGGCATGGCCAACGGCAACACATGGTGAAACACCGTTTGCAGCTTTGACGCCCCCACCCCAAGCGCGGCATCACGGATACTGGGCGGCACCGCCTTGAGCGCGGCGCGCGTCGGGATAATGATCCGCGGCAAGGTCATCAGCACCAGCACCAACCCGCCCACAATCGGCGCCGATTGCGGCAGACCGGCAAAGTTGATGAAGATCGCCAGCCCCAAAATCCCGTAAACGATCGAAGGCACCGCCGCGAGATTGGCGATGTTCACCTCGATCAGATCGGTAAAGGGGTTTTTCGGCGCGAATTCTTCCAGATAGATTGAGGCGGCAACCCCCAGCGGCAAGGACAGGCCAAGCACCACCGCCATCATCATCAGGCTGCCCAGAATGGCCACGCCAAGCCCTGCCGCTTCGGGCCGCTTGTCAGAGGCATCGGGCGCGGTGAAAAAGCCCCAGTTGAATTTCTGCTGCAAGATGCCCGCTGCTTTCAACTGATCCGCCAGCGCCAGCGCCTCGGGCGAGGTGTTTTTGTCGCGTGCAGCACTTTCCATAGTGACGCGGCCTTTGTAATAGCCATCAATCCGCCCCGCCGCCAACACCGTGACCGGCAAGGTCTGGCCAATCAGCTCGGGCTGGGCCAGCACCTGATTACGCAGGGTCGCGGCGGCTTCTTCCGAAAGCATCTTGGCGATTTCTTTCGGTTTCAGCCCGTGATCAATGCCCTGCGCCGCAATCTCGGCGGCCAAAGATTTGGCCAAAACCTTGCCATAGGCGATGGTCGTCACCTTTTGCAGCTTGGCCGGGTCGCGCGTGCCGTCTTTGTCCAGAACCGAGGCGTCCAGCGCCACCGGAAAGGTCAGGAAGCTTTGGCGAAAGGCCGGCAGCCCCGCCGAAAAGATGGAAATCATCAGCCAGACCAGGGCCAGAAGTGCCAGCGAAATTGCCGCCAGCCCATAGGCGCGAAACCGCCGCTCGGCCCCGTTGCGCGCCCGTGTTTTGCGATCTTGCACGAAAAGAGAGGTGGGGGTGCGGCTCATTCGTATTGTTCCCGGTATTTGCGCACGATGATCAGCGCAAGGATGTTCAGCCCAAGGGTCAGGACGAAAAGCGTCAGCCCAAGGGCAAAGGCCACCAGCGTTTCGGGGCTGGCAAATTCGCTGTCGCCCGTCAGTTGGCTAACGATCTTAACGGTGACGGTGGTCATCGCATCAAAGGGGTTCAGCGAAAGCTTCGCCGCCGCCCCTGCCCCCATCACCACGATCATGGTTTCGCCAATGGCCCGGCTTGCGGCCAAAAGCACCGCCCCCACGATCCCCGGCAGAGCCGCCGGAATAACCACCTGACGCGTGGTTTCCGAAGCTGTCGCCCCAAGGCCAAGCGCGCCATCGCGCAGGGCCTGCGGCACGGCGTTCAGGATGTCATCCGACAGCGATGAAACGAAGGGGATCACCATGACCCCCATCACCACCCCTGCCGTCATCACGCTGGCGGCGCTATTGCCAAAGCCCATCGGCTGGGCGATCCAGTCGCGCAGCAAAGGGCCCACGGTCAACAGCGCGAAAAGCCCGTAAACGATGGTCGGGATACCCGCCAGAATTTCAATCGCGGGCTTGACCCAGGCGCGCATTTTCGGCCCGGCATATTCTGACAGATAAATCGCGCTCATCAGCCCGATCGGCACCGCCACCGCCAGCGCAATGGCTGAAACGTAAAGCGTGCCCCAGATCAGCGGCAAAATGCCCAGGGATGAACCGCCCCGGAACTGCGGGTTCCATTCGGTAGAAAAGAAGAAATTCAGCGCCGAATGCAGTTGAAAGAAGGTCCAGGTTTCAAAAATCAAAGACAAAACGATGCCCGCCGTGGTCAGCACCGCCACCATCGAACAGGCAATCAAAAGCGCCATCACAAAGCGTTCTGCGGCGTTGCGGGCACGAAATGCGGGGGCAATCTGGCGCAACAAGAGCCCAAGCCCCGCCACCATCGGCAGCGCCATAAAGCCGATCTGCCCCATAACGCCGCCCGGATGGCCAGAAACGCTATGTGCCAACCAGCCAAGACCCGCCGCAAAAACCGCCACGATCAGCGCCAAAAGGGCATGAAAATGCGGCCGCGAATGCAGTTTACGCACATCACCACCGGCCACGAAAACCGCGCGGCGGTGACCAAGGATCAGGGCCAAAACCCCACAAAGGGCAAGAAAGGCAAGGGTATAGGGCAAGGGCATCGGCTACCTGCGGGAATAAGGAACGGCGCGCGGTGTGGGCCGCGCGCCGTATTGATTGGCTTAGTTCAGCGCGCCCATCGGGGTTTCAGCCGCCACCGCATCGCGGGTGGCTTGCAGTTCCGGGTCAGGCACCAGACCATATTCGGCCAGCGCGCCATCCGGGCCAGCCATGTCATCCGACAGGAAGAACTCGACATATTCCTTCAGGCCGGGGATCACGCCAATATGGCCGCTCTTGACGTAGAAATACAGCGGGCGCGACACCGGGTAATCGCCAGCCGAGATGGTTTCAACCGAAGGCATCACACCGCTGATGGTGGCCACTTTCAGCTTGTCGGTGTTGTTTTCGTAAAACGACAAACCAAAGACGCCGATCGCGGTTTTGTTGGCATCAATCCGGCTGAGGGTTTCGGTATAATCGCCGTCGATATCAACCGAAGCGCCATCGGTGCGCAGCGCCATGCATTTCGCGCTGGCTTCTTTCTTCTTGGCGCCGTCATCCGCGCCGGTCGAAGCGGCCAGATAAACGTCAAATGCACCGGCTTCCTTGCAGCCTTCGACCAGAACCTTTTCGTCGAAAACTTCGCGGGTGCCGTGCTTGGTGCCGGGCACGAAAACCATGATGTCCTGCGCCGGAAGGGCTGCATTCACATCGGCCCAGCTTTTGGCGGTATTGGAAACAACCGCACCGTCCTTGACGGTTTCAGCCGCCAGCGCGCCCCAGATGTCAGCCGGGGTCAGCGCGAAATCGGCGCCGTTCAGATCGCTGGCGAAAACGATGCCGTCATAGCCAAAGCGCACTTCCATGATCGCATCGACGCCATTGGCGGTGCAGGCATCAATGTCAGATTGTTTGATACGGCTGGAGGAGTTGGCGATGTCGATCGTTTCTTCGCCGATCCCCTCGCACAGCTTCTTGCGCCCCGCGCCCGAACCGCCGCCTTCCACGACCGGGGTCTTGAATTCCCCTTGTTCGCCAAAGGCTTCGGCCACGATGGTGGCATAGGGCAGAACCGTGGAAGAACCCGCGATCTGCAACTGGTCACGCGCCTCAGCGATAACGGTGGTGCTTGCCAAAAGCGCAAGCGTGGTGGCGGAAAGTTTCATGAAAGACATATGTCGCTCCATCAAGGCTGCGGTGGGCCGGATTGCCCGCCGTCTGGCCGAGGGTTTAGGCCCCGTTCATCAGGGTTTTGCGACAGTTCTGTAACAGTTGCATGACATGCGATTTTTTTATGAAAATTTTGCCGGTGCAGACATGGGCGCAAACATGGGCGCGGGCATCGGCGCAGTTAAACTATTGGCAGCAAAATACTGAAAACGCTTCCTTTTCCGGCTTCGCTTTCAATGGACAGCCGGCCACGATGGCGTTGAACAATATGCTTAACAATCGCCAGCCCCAGGCCGGTTCCGCCCTTTTCGCGGCTGCGGTGGCTGTCAACACGATAGAATCGCTCCGTCAGACGGGGAATGTGACGGGCATCAATCCCCGCCCCCTCATCGCGCACCGAAACCCGCAGCACCGGCCCGCGCGGCCCGTCTTCGCGGTGCAGATCCACCTGAACACTGGCCCCCGGCGGGCTGCCGTATTTCAGCGCGTTTTCCACCAGATTTGTCAGCACCTGTACCATCTGGTCAGGATCGGCACGCAAGCTATGCGCGCCTTCCACCCCGCTTAGCCGCAAATGCACCTGCCCGGCCTTGGCCAAAGGTTGCAACCCGTCCACAACCGAACGCGCGATGGCGGCCATATCCACCCGCGTTTCGGGGCGGATGCGCTCCTCGGCCTCAACCCGGCTGAGGTGCAAAAGATCGCGCACCAGCCGGTTCATCCGCTCGGTTTCGCCCGCCATGATCGCCAAGAACCGCTCGCGCGCGGCGGCATCGTCCTTGGCCGCACCACGCAGCGTTTCGACAAAGCCCGAAATCGCGGTCAGGGGCGTGCGCAATTCATGGCTGACATTGGCCACAAAATCGCGACGCATACGGTCGGTCGCCTCGGCCTCGGTCAGATCGGCAAAGGCAAGAAGCGCGCCTTCCTCAACCGGGGTGACGGTAACTTCATGCACGCGGTCCTGCCCGGAGGATGGGGTCAGCATCCGCAAGACCGATACCTCACCGCCGATCAACGCACGCTCCACCGCCGCCAGCAAGTCAGGCGCGCGCAACAACCGCCCGTGATGCCGCCCGATCAGCCCATCGGGCATTTGAAACAGGTTATGGGCGGCAAGATTGGCCTCGGCAATGAACTGATCGTTGCCAATCACCAAAAGCGGCATCGGAACGCCGCTTAAAAGCCGGGAGGTCGGGCTGGGCATGGCAAGGTTCCTGCGCGGTGGCCGATATGGCCAGAGCTACCCCGGCAATGTAACAAATGCCAGACAATCGCGCGCAAAAACCGGTGCTATCTGTCGCCACCTTGCCGGTTGCTGCCCTGCCATGCCCGGATGGCGGCGTTGTCATCTGCCCGCGAAATTTGCGTTTCCGGCGGCGCTTCCGGCGAGACCGGGGCGGCCACAAGGCCGGCAGGGCGGTTGCGGAAGTAAAAGGTTTCGCGCGCGCCAAAATAAAACGCGACCACCGCCCCAAGGAGCCACCACAGCGGTTCGGGCACCGCATTCAACCCCTGCATCCGCAGGGCAAACCCCCCCGGGTCGTGCATGGCATGAATGAAAAGCCCGATAGTGCCAAAGGCCAAAAACGGGCGCGGCAGGCGATTCAACCCGTTGACCACCCGGTCAAACCGCCCAAGCGCGGGCAGTTGAAACTCATCGCCCAGCTCTTGCAGCGCCGCCATCTGCGCCTTGGCCGAAAGCTCCATCCGGCGGGTGGCTGATGGGGTCAGCACCTCGGCCATATCACGCGCCGCGCTGCCAACTGCGGCAATTGATGCCGCACCGGGCAGAAGATGTGACATCAGGCCCATGCTGCCACCCGCGCCCGATGCTGCGCCTCGGTCAAATGATAAACCGGGGCGATGAATTCCTCGGCGCGGGTAATCCAGCCGCCTTTGCCACCATCACGGCGGCGGGCATATTTGCGGCTGGCAGGCCGGGCATCGGCCAAAGCGTAGTAGTAATTGCGCCGGGCAATGCCATAGGCATCGGCAAAATGCGCCGGCGCGGCATCATAAACCCGTTGCGCCGCGCGGATGGTTTGCGGCCCGATCACGCCATCATCGACACAAGGCTGCCCCATCTGGGTGCAAAGCCGTTGCAAGATCTTCACCGCATTGGCCCCGGCATTGACATACATGTCAAAGACTGTGGGCTGAAGCGCCTCGGGCAAGGCGCCGATACCGGGGCGGCGAAAGTAGTGTTCCATAAAGATGTCAATCGCTTGCGCCCGGTCAAGCTGGTGCAGATCGCTCAGATCAACCACCCCATCGCCCGACGGGTCCAGCCCCAGCCGCCGCAAGGTCTGCAAGGTGACACCGTATTTCGTCGCCCCGCCCGGATCATCGGGGTCATCGACAAACCCGCCTTCGCGCGCCACGATTTCGCCCGCCAGTTCCCGCACCGTTTTCATCGCAAGCCACCTTTCGCCCCGGTTCAGGGCAAAAGGATTGCCGATCAGGGTTAAACCCCGGTCACAGCGCCGCGCGCCCTTAACGCGCAACAAAGGCTGCGGGCCGGCGCAGCATGAAAACCAGCGGCACCGCGGCCAGCGTGACCCACATCATCAGCACGAAATCATCGACATAGGCCACCATGGCCGCCTGCGCATTCACCAAGAGATCCACCTGTTGCAAAGCCTTGGCATCCCCCATCGCCGCCGCCGGGCTTGCCTGCCACAGCGCGGGATTGAACGGGTTGATCCCTGCGCCCAATTCGGCATGGTTGATCTGGATGTTGCGGGTCAAAAGCACCGTCACCACCGAAATACCAATCGAAGACCCGATGTTGCGCACAAGGCTGAAAAGCGCGGTGGCATCGGCGCGATAGCGCATCTCGATCGTGGCAAAGGCCACCGTCGAAAGCGGCACAAAGACCAGCCCCAGCCCCAAGCCCTGCACAATGCCTGAACGGATGATCGGCAACATATCCATTTGCGGGGTAAAACCTGACATCTCCCACAGCGACAGCGCCGTCAGCCCAAGGCCCAGCGTCACCAGTTTGCGCGGATCGACCCGGCGCACCAGCCGCCCGACGATCAGCATGGAAATCATTGTGCCCACCCCGCGCGGGGCCATCACAACCCCGGTGGTGATCACGGGATAGCCCATCAACCGGCCCAGCATCGGCGGCAAAAGCGCAAGGCTGGCCAAAAGGATGATGCCGATCACAAAGATGAAGACCAGCCCGGTGGCAAAATTGCGGTCGGCAAACATCTGCGGTTCCAAGAACGGCTTTTCGCTGTGCAGGATATGCAGAATGAAAATCCAGATGCCGCTCAGCGCCGCCAGCGTATAGATCCAGATTTCGCCCGCGGCATACCAATCCACCTCGGCGCCGCGATCAAGGATCAGTTGCAGCGCGCCAATGGCCAGCGCCAGCATGGCAAAGCCGAACAGATCAAACCGGCGCGGGCGTTTGGGGGCCCGTGGCAGATAGGCCGCGCAGCCCAGAAAGGCCAGCGCGCCCACTGGCAGGTTGATCAAAAACACCCAGCGCCAGTTATAGCTTTCGGTCAGCCAGCCGCCCAGGGTCGGGCCGATGATTGGCCCCACCATGATGCCCGCCCCCCACATCGCCATGGCCTGCCCCGCCTTTTCGCGCGGGTTGATGTCCAGAAGGAAGGTCTGGCTCAGCGGCACGATGGCCGCCCCGAAGACGCCCTGCAACAACCGGAACGCCACCATCGAGCCCAAATTCCACGCCAAACCGCAGGCCAGCGAACTTGCCACGAACCCCACGATGGAAATCAGGAACAATTCGCGCTTGCCGATGCGGTCAGACATCCAGCCGTTCAGCGGCGTGACGATGGCAGAGGCCACGATATAGCTGGTCAGAACCCAGCTTATGGTATCTTGCGAAGCCCCGAGCGCCCCCGTCATCGACGGCAGCGCGACATTGGCGATGGTGGTGTCCAACACCTGCATGATGGTCGCGGCCATGATCGCAAGGGTAATAAGCCCGCGATGCGGCACCTCTGGCGCGTTGGGCTGCATTCTGCGGGCCTCAGTCCTGCGGCGCGGTGCTGGGGGCGGCATGGGCAGCCCCATTCAAACCGCCGCTATGGCCCGTATCCACCGTTACCGAAGCCGACGCCCCCGAGGCGATGCCCGCCGCCAGCCCCGGTTCATCCAGCAATATGCGCACCGGCACGCGTTGGGTGACCTTCACCCAGTTGCCTGTGGCATTTTGCGCCGGCAAGAGCGAAAACTCAGCCCCGGTGCCAGCCCCAAGTGCCGCGACCCGGCCGGTAAACTGCCGCCCCGGCGCCATGTCAAATTCCAGCTCTACCGTCTGGCCCGGTGCCATATGGGCAAGCTGGGTTTCCTTGAAATTGGCATCAACCCAGATGTCGCCGGTTTCAACCAGCGCAAACACCGCCTGCCCCGCGGCCACCATCGCCCCATCGCGGAACGAGGCCGCCTGATAGATCACCCCATCGGCGGGGGCTGTCACCGAAGTGACCTCAAGATTATAGCGCGCCCGGTCCAGTTCGGCCAAAGCGGCCTGCACCGTTGGGTGGCTGTCGGTTTCGGCCTCGGGCGCGTTGCCCAAAGCGGCGCGGGCTGCGGCCACGGCCAGATTGGCGACATCAGCCTGTTCGCGGGCCTGACGCAAGCCGTGGCGGGCGCTGTCAAGGCTGCTGTCGCTGACAATGCCCTTTTGCGACAGGGCTTCTTGCCGGGCCAGATCGGTTTGCAGATAATCGGCCGCATCACGGGCCAGCTTTTCCTGCCCTTCGGCCTGACGCAGCCCCGCCTTCAACTGCTCCACCTGCATCCGCGCCGCCGCCAGCCGCGCCTCGGCGGTGACAAGGGCCAGACGGTAAGGTTCGGGATCAACCTGAAACAAGAGATCGCCCGCCTTTACCGGCTGCAATTCCTGCACCATCACCTTCACCACACGCCCCGCAACCGAAGGCGCAATGGCAATGCGTGCCTGATGCAGATTGGCGTTTTCGGTGCTTTCATAGCGCCCGCCCGAATACCACAAGACCCCCGCCCCAAGCACCAGGGCCAAAGGCAGCGCCACCATCAGCAAAAGCCCCCGACGCCGCCGCGAAGACGGAACGGCCACTGTTGCGTGCGGGGCGGCTGCGGGATGGGCCGCAGGATGGACCGATGAGGGCTGTTCGGGGCGCGTCGTTTCGTCGCTCATGCTTCATGCTCGGGTTTGGGGGGCACGGCGGCGGGATTGCCCGCGCTGCGGCCCAGAGTTTCAATGACCTGACGCAAGAACCGGATCAGCTCTGCGCGTTCGCCCGTATCAAGATCGGCCATGGCGGCTTCGGTCACCTCATCCACCACGCGCAAAACCTCGGGCCCGGCGGCTTCGGCCAAGGGGGTGGGCACGATCACCCGCGCCCGGCGGTCCTGCGGATGCGCCTCACGCCGCACCCAACCGGCCTGCACCATGCGGTCAACCAGCCGCGAGACGGAAATCGGCTCGACATCCAGAAGATCGGCCAGGGCGGCCTGGGTCATCGGCCCGCCCTTCATCACATGGCCCAAAAGCCGCCATTGGGTAGGCGACAGCCCATAGGCCTGCGTGCGCGCGGCAAAGCGGCGCGAAAGCCCCTGCGATGCCTCGCGCAAAAGCGCGCTGAGTCGGTCGTTGCGATAGGTCATAAGCCCGGATAATATAAGCCTGCTTATATTTCCAGTGAAAAACATAAGCAGGCTTATGATCTGCGCCACCGGCTCACTTGAATGCCCTGCATTCAAGTCTGGGTATTTTTGCCAAGATGAAAAATCAGTCCTTCGGCGGTTCGACGTAGACGCCCTGTTCTTTCAGGCTGTCGATCACTTCCTTGGGCATATAGGTTTCGTCATGTTTGGCCAGAATTTCGCTGGCAACAAAGGTGTCGCCCTGCATCTGGCCGGTGCCGACCATGCCCTGCCCTTCGGCAAACAGATCGGGCAGGATGCCGGTATAGCTGACGGGCACGGAGGCATTGGTATCCGTCACCCGGAAGCTGACGCTTTCGCCCTGCCCGCGCGTCAGGCTGCCTTCTTCGACCAGCCCGCCGATGCGGAAAGTTTCGCCCGGCGCGGGGGGCTGTTCCAAGACCTGCGTGGGCGAGCGGAAAAAGTTGATACCGTCCTGCATGGCATAGCCGATCAGGCCCGTTGCCACCGCGAGCGCCAGAAAGGCCAGCAAGATCACCTGAATCCGGCGCTTTTTCTTCAGGCCCTTCATGCCGCGAAAGCCCGGCTTGGCGGTGGTTTCCATCATCCTGTCTCCATCACGTCGGCATAGGCCACGTCTGCGCGGGGTTTGCCCCAATCAGTTGGGGCTTGCCTTGACCTTCATCAACCGCGGCCTTCATCAGCCGCGGCGCTGCGTCACGGGAAGACGGGGGCCAGCATCAGGCCGCAGTCTTCCTTGATCCCAAGCATGAGGTTCGCGTTCTGGATCGCCTGACCGGAGGAACCTTTGGTCAGATTGTCCAGCACCGCCACCACAATGGCGCGGCCTGCAATGCGGTCACCGATCACGCCGATATGGCAGAAATTCGATCCGGCGATGTCACGGGTCGAGGGCAGCGCGCCAAAGGGCAACACCCGCAGGAAGGTTTCATTTTTATACGCATCAACAAGGGTTTGATGGATGATCTTCGCATCGCCGCGCAGATAGACGGTGGCCAGAATCCCCCGGTTCATCGGCAAAAGATGGGGGGTGAACTGCACCTGCACCGGGCGGCCGGCGATCAGCGAAAACTCCTGATCGAACTCGCCCAGATGGCGGTGTTTGCCGCCGGCGGAATAGCTGTGGGTGCCGCCTGACAATTCGGCGTGCAAAAGGTTTTCCTTCAGCGACCGCCCCGCCCCCGAAACCCCGGCCTTGAGGTCGATCACGATCTCGTCAAGGTCGATCACGCCGGCCGCAATCAGCGGGCGCAGCGCATATTGGCCGGTGGCCGCATTGCAGCCCGTGCCCGCCACCAGACGCGCCTTGGCGATGGCCTCGCGATAAAACTCGGTCAGGCCATAGACGGCCTCGGCCTGAAGATCGACGGCGGCATGGGGATTACCATACCATTTTTCATATTCGGCCGGGTCACGCAGACGGAAATCGGCAGAGAGATCCACGATCTTCAGATTGCGCGGCAGTTTGGCGATCACCTCTTGCGTGGTGGCGTGCGGCAACGCGCAAAAGCACAGATCCACGCCGGAAAAGTCGATCTCGTCGATCTTTTGCAGCACCGGCAGGTCCAGATGGCGCAGGAAGGGGAAAACCTCGGCCATCTGCATTCCGGCCTTGCGATCTGCCGAAAGCGCCACGATCTGCATTTCGGGATGGGTGGCGATCAGACGAACGAGTTCGGCCCCCGTATAGCCCGAAGCGCCAAGAATTGCGATGCGATGGGTCATATGCTGTTTCCCCTTTGCCATTTGGCCCTTCTTTGGGACGAAGACGGGGGCCTTGCAAGGGGAAAACGGGGCCGCCCGCGGCTAGAGCAGCACGATATCATCCGAGAGCGCGCCAAGCCGGGTGTCCAGCACCAAAATCTGGTCGCCCCCGCCGAAATCAAACAGCACATCGGCACCCGATTGCCGGGCATGGGCCAAAAGATCGGCCGTGTCTGCCATACCCGCGCGCGGGCGGAAGACGAGGCTGTCGATATTGTTTTGGAAATCTTCAACCCGGTCGGCACCATCGCGCGGCGCAAAGACGAAACGGTCTGCCCCTGCCCCGCCGAAAAGCCGGTCAGCGCCGCGCCCGCCGGTCAAAATGTCATTGCCCGCACGCCCCGACAGGCTGTCGCGGCCCGCCAGCCCATAAAGCCTGTCGCCCGCCGCGCCCCCGGCAATGGCATTGGCCGCAGCCGTGCCTATGCCGGTAAAGCGCGCGCTGCCGCGATAGCTCAGGTCTTCGACGTTTTCGCCCAAAGCGTAGCGCGAAAGCGTGGTTTCAACCCGGTCGCGGCCCTGCGCCAGATGTTCCACCACATGATCGGCCCGGTCGTTGACGATATAAACATCATTCTGCCGCCCGCCGGCCATGTAATCGGCCCCGGTTCCGCCATTCAGCGTATCCTGCCCCCAGCCGCCGAAAAGCGTGTCTTTCAACGCACCGCCGGACAACAGGTCATTGCCGCCCTGACCGAACAAAAAATCATCGGCGCCATAGCCGGAAATCTGGTCATTCCCTTGGCCGCCATAGAGAAAATCATTGCTGGCGCTGCTGCCCCTGACCGTATCATCGCCGCCAAAGCCAAAGGCAAATCCTGCTTTGCGGGTGGTATCGTAAAGCGGCTCGCCCGCGGCAACTTCGTAATCTTCATTGCGCAACCGCGCATCGACCAGGGACAGTTGCGTTGTTTCGGCCTGATCGGGTTGGCCTGCGGCAAGGCCAAGGGAAAAGGCGTTCATCGCGTGGGCCAGCGAATGTTGGTGGCGATAGGTTTCAACCCCGTTGCCTTCCAGATACAAAAGATGCGAAGCCCCGCTTTGCACCCCCGGATACCAGCCAAAGCCGATGCCGCGGCCCGCAAACCATTCATAGGCGGCAGCCATGAAATCCTCATGATTTTGCGGCTGGCCGGGGTTGTCTAGCTGCCCATCGGCATTGATTTCGGTCAGCAACACCGCATCATTCGCCACCGGCGCATAGATCGTTTCAAGCCGCGCAATCAGGGCGGCGGGATCTTGCGCCAGATTGGTGCCCATCCAGCCGGGGTAAAGATGCGCCGACCAGACCAGATTGGCACCAAGGCCCGCGCGCAGATAATCCAGGGCCGACTGGCCGTCGATCTGGGTGTTGCCAAGCGTCAGAAAATCGCCGTTATAACCCCATCCGCCCACAAGGATGCGCCCATCGCTTCGGGCCGCAATTTGCTGGCCAAGCGCGAGAACGTGATCGGCAAACAGGCGCACGAAATCAGCCTGCGCCAGCCCGTCGCCCGCCCCATTGGCGCGCACCGTGTTGCGATAGGCGGCGCTTTCGTTCATCAGCTCCCAGCCGTAAACGCCGGCGGCCACATCGGGATGGGCGTCCATCCAGTTCAGCATATTGTCCCATGCGCCAGAGACATCTGCCAGATTGGTTTCAAGCGCGGCAAAGGCCTCGGCATTGGTCAGCGATGGCCAGCGCCCGCTGCCGATGCCGATATTCTGGGCATCGCCTTCGCCATAGCACAGCGTCAGATCAAAGCCCTGTGCTGTGGCGGCGGCCAGAAATGCCTCCATCTGCGGATGCAGCGTGCCGTCGGGGTTAAAGCTGTGTTCGTTGAACAAAACCCGCAAGTTATTGACCAAAGGCAGCGCGCCGCGAATACGGGACACGAAAGCCACCGGATCGTCATACATGCCCACAGGAATAAGCTGGACCGGGTCTTGCCAGACGCCCCCCACCCCATCGGCCCCGGTCATGACCAGATTGGTCATCGCCACATCGGCGGTGCTGTTCGCAATTGGCATGACGAGTCCCTTCACTTTTGCGCCCTACGACACCGCCCTTGTCGGCCCGCAATTCATGAAAGGTCTCGCCAAAACTGTTGGCAAAACTACGGCAAGGTTAAGGATTTTCGCAAAACATGGCCCGCGTGATGCCCTGTTTCCCCAGATTTTTGCGGGTTTACGGCGCAAGTTCCCCCGCACGCAGGGCAAAGGCCATGATGTTTTGCCGTGGCGGCAGCGGGCAAATCGCATGAGGGGTAAAGCCGCAAGGCGGCGTGAAGGCGCGGTTGAAATCTAGGGTGATTTCGCTTTCTGTCGCATCCTCGCCCATCAGGAACCGCGAAGCGCCATAGGTCTCGTGCCCCGAGGTGGCGTCGCGGATCACAAACATCGGCTGGCCGGCTTTCCAATGTGTCGGCACCAGCGCAACCTCCTGACCATAAAGCGAAAACCGGGCGACATGGGTCAATGACACTTCGGTATCGGCGCCGCCGCGCTGGCCGATGGTGGTGGATTGCGGGGTTTCCAGCCGCGCCCAGCCCGCACGGATCACCAAGGCAGGATCTTGCGGGAAATAGCGCAGATCGGCATGGCGCGGCGCGGTCAGATCGCGCACCCGCAAGGCCGGGATGCCATCGACGCTGTGCAGTTCCAGCAAAAGCGAATCAACACGAAGCTGCGGGAAACCGCCGGGCGCCGGGGCAAAAGGTTTGGCCACTTCGCCGGGACGGGCGAAAAGCGCGCCTTCGGCGGCCAGCGTCAAAACGCCCAAATGTTCCGGCCCGACCGACAGCACCAGATCATTCGCCGCCCCCCGGCCCACCCGCTGCGGGCCTTGGCCAATCTCGACCCGGTCGGTCAGGTTCAGCCAGCCGTCTTCGGCCGTTAATGCCGCCAGCCGCTTGGCCTTCCATGTTGCCAGATCGTCCATTGCCGCCCCCCCCCAGTTTAAGCAGGCCGCTAGATAAACAGCGTTCCCGCCATGACCTTCACCGCCTGCCCCCGCACCGTAACGCCATTTGGCCCAACCGAAACCGCAATACGCGACGGCCGCCCCATATCGTCGCCCTGGCAAATCGACAGGCGTTGCGGCCCAGCCGGCAGGCTGGCCAAAAGCGCCCCCAAAGTGGCCGAGGCGCTGCCCGTGGCCGGATCTTCGGGCACATTGTCCAAAGGCGCAAACATGCGCGCATCCACCTTTTCGCCCTGCCGCACATAGCAAAAGATGCCAAAATCCAGCCCCGCCGGATAGGCCGCAGCCCCCTTGCGGATGGCGTCAATCACCGGGGCGGCGCGGGAAAGCGATGCGCGGCTATCAAGTTCCACCAGCACAAAGGCCAAACCCAACGTCGCCTGCACCGGCGGGTGGGTCGTGGTGACGATGGCCGCCTCCGGCAATCCCAGGGCATCGGCCACCATTTTCACCGGCGGATGGGCGATGATCTGCAAGGCCACCGGCGTGGTAAAGGCCGCGCCCTCTGGCCCAACGGTGCAGGCAATCGGCCCGACGCCCAGCTCCAACACCATATCCGGCCCCTGCCCCAGATCGGCCAGCGCAACACCTGTGCCAATGGTCGGATGCCCGGCAAAAGCCACTTCGCTTGTCGGGGTAAAGATGCGGACACGGGCCGTATGCGCGGGGTTTTCCGGCGGGAAAACAAAGGTCACTTCGGAAAAGTTGAACTCGCGCGCGATGGCCTGAAGCTGATCTTCGGGCAGGCCCACAGCATCGGGAAACACCGCAAGCTGATTGCCGCCAAAGCGGGTGCCAGTGAAAACGTCATAGACGAGATAGGGCGCTTCAGGCACTTTCAAACACCACCTGGCGGCGCAGAAATTGCGTGGCCTTGGACGAGACATAGGACGGATCGCCCGTGGTCAGGAATTTCGATTGCCTGCCCGTCCCCAGCATTTCGGGGCGGCGCGTCAGGTAATCGGCAAGGCTTTCAGCCACAAGGTTGGCTTGGGAATACACCTTCACATCCGCGCCCAAGGCATCCTGAAAAGCCTTTTGCATCAGAGGGTAATGCGTGCAGCCAAGGATCGCCGCCTGCGGATGCGGCATCCGGCGCTTCAGGCTTTCGACATGGGAGCGCACCAAGGCTTCGGCCAACATTTCATCGCCCTGTTCGATGGCGTCCACAACACCGGCGCAGGGCTGGGCCTCGACATCCACGCCGATCGCGCGGAAGGCCAGTTCGCGCTGAAAGGCGCGCGAGGCCACGGTCGCCGGCGTGGCAAACAGCGCCACATGTTTCACCGCCACTTCGCGCGGGGGGGAATTGTCGCCCCATTGCCGTTCGGTCAGCGCCTCGATCAGCGGCACGAAGACCCCCAGAACCCGTTTATCCGCCGGCAACCATGTTTCCTGCATCCGCTTCAGGGCAGCGGCACTTGCGGTGTTGCAGGCCAGAATGACCAGATCGCAGCCCTCGGCCCAAAGCCGCTCGGTCGCGGCACAGGTCAGGTTGAAAATGTCATCAGGGGTGCGCACGCCATAGGGCGCATGGGCATTGTCGCCCAGATAGACAAAGGGCACATCCGGCAAGCGCCGCGCGACCGCGTCAAGCACCGTCAACCCGCCAAGCCCGCTGTCGAAAACCCCTACCGCCATTTCGGCCCCCTGCTTTGCTGCGCCTGCATCTTAGGCGGATTGCGGCGCGGGCGAAAGCGGCTTGCACAACAAGACGTCGCAGGGGGAATTTTTCGCCGTTTCTGTCGTTTACAGCCGGTTTTTTGTGACTACATAGACGTTCCGCGTGCTAAGGTCGCGCGCGAACAGGAGAAGACGATGGATTGGGACAAGCTACGAATTTTTCATTCGGTGGCCGAAAAGGGCAGCCTGACCCATGCGGGCGATGTGCTGCATCTGTCGCAATCCGCCGTCAGCCGCCAGATCCGGGCCTTGGAAGAAAGCCTGAATGTCACGCTGTTTCACCGCCACGCGCGCGGGCTGATCCTGACCGAACAGGGCGAACTTCTGTTTGACGCGACGCAAGCCATGGCCAAACGCCTGGATGCCACCGCCGCGCGTATCCGCGATTCGGAAGACGAAGTTTTTGGCGAATTGCGCGTCACCACCACCACCGGCTTTGGCACGCTGTGGCTCGCGCCGCGGCTGCCCGCGCTTTATAAACAATATCCCAGCCTGAAAATTGACCTGATGCTGGAAGAGCGCGTGCTTGATCTGCCCATGCGCGAAGCCGATGTGGCGATCCGCATGAAAGAGCCAAGTCAGGCCGATCTGATCCGCAAGCGGTTGATGAACATCAAGATGCGGCTTTATGCGACGCCGGAATATCTGGCCGAAAACGGCACGCCGCAAACGATGGAAGATTTCAACCAGCACCGGCTGATCTGCCAACATTCCGGCACGGCACAGGTTTCGGCCGGCGCGCTTTTGGTGGCCGAACTGATGAGCCATGACATCCCGTCAACGCTGACGGTGAACAACTATTTCGGGGTGCTGCAAGGCGTGCTGAACCATTTGGGAATCGGTGTGATGCCTGACTATATCACCGAAGACTTCCCGCATCTGGTGCGCGTCCTGCCCGAAACCGAAAGCGGCGAAGTGCCGGTATTTCTGGCCTATCCTGAAGAGCTGCGCCATTCCAAGCGCGTCGCGGCCTTCCGCGAATTCGTCACCGAAGAGATCTTCAACTATCGCCGCCGCCAGCAGGTCTGAAACGCCCCATCTGCGGAGCGCCTGTTTTTCGACGAAAAACAGGCATTTACGCCTAATCTTTCAACAAATACGACCAGCCATGCAGCCAATGCATATCGGCAATGCTGCGATTGCAGCATGATTATTCTTGAGATGCCCAATTCATAGGCATAGATACGCCCTCGAAGCGGCAATCGAGGTAACTCTTGACGCTTCACCTCCCTGTTGGACTAGGCCGGGCGAAAGCCCGGTCTTTTTTTTGCCCGCAGGCCAACCTACGGCAAGTCACAGCGAAAATTTTTGCCGCTTTGGCCCTGCAAGGCTTTCCCTTTCCGGCCCTGTGGCCTAAAGGCAGGAAAACTGCCGCCCGCCGCAAGGGAGACTGCCATGTCGGAGCCCGAAATCACCCCGGAAATCGTTGCCAAACACGGTATCAAGCCAGATGAATGGGAGCGGCTTTTGGAAATTCTGGGCCGGATGCCTTCGTTCACCGAACTTGGCATCTTCTCGGCCATGTGGAACGAACATTGTTCCTATAAATCGTCGAAGAAATGGCTGCGCACCCTGCCCACCACCGGGCCACAGGTGATTTGCGGGCCGGGCGAAAACGCCGGTGTTGTCGATATTGGTGATGGGCAGGCGGTCATCTTCAAGATGGAAAGCCACAACCACCCCTCTTACATCGAACCCTATCAGGGGGCGGCAACCGGTGTGGGCGGCATCCTGCGCGATGTCTTCACCATGGGCGCGCGCCCGATTGCCGCGATGAATTCGCTTTCCTTCGGCCAACCGACGCATCCGAAAACCGCGCATCTGGTCAAGGGCGTGGTGGAAGGTGTCGGCGGTTATGGCAATGCCTTTGGCGTGCCGACCGTGGGCGGCGAAGTGCGGTTTCATAAATCTTATAACGGCAACTGTCTGGTAAACGCCTTTGCCGCAGGCTTGGCGGACGCTGACAAGATTTTCTACTCGGTCGCATCGGGCGTTGGTATGCCGGTGGTCTATCTTGGGGCCAAGACCGGGCGCGATGGCGTTGGCGGGGCCACCATGGCCAGCGCCGAATTTGACGACACGATTGAAGAAAAGCGCCCCACCGTGCAGGTTGGCGACCCCTTCACCGAAAAGCGCCTGCTGGAAGCCTGTCTTGAGCTGATGGCCTCGGGCGCGGTGATTTCCATTCAGGACATGGGGGCCGCGGGCCTGACCTGTTCGGCGGTGGAAATGGGCGACAAGGGCGGGCTTGGCATCAAGCTGCAACTTGATGATGTGCCCCAGCGCGAAGCGGCGATGACCGCCTATGAAATGATGCTGTCGGAAAGCCAGGAGCGCATGTTGATGGTTCTCAAGCCCGAGCTTGAGGATGTCGCCCGCGCCATTTTCGCGAAATGGGATCTGGATTTTGCCATTGTGGGCGAAACCATCCCGGAAGACCGCTTCCTGATCTTGCATGGCAATGAGGTGAAAGCCGATCTGCCGCTGTCGAAACTGTCCTCCAGCGCCCCGGAATATGACCGGCCATGGATCGAGACGCCCGCCGCGGCGCCTTTGGGCGCGGTGCCGGAAATCGGTGCGATTTCCGCGTTGCGCGCGCTGATCGGTTCGCCCAACTATGCCCATAAGGCTTGGGTCTACGAACAATATGACTGCCAGGTTGGTGCCGATACCGTCATCGCGCCGGGGGCCGGTGCGGGCGTGGTGCGGGTGCATGGCAGCGGCAAGGCGCTGGCCTTTACCTCTGACGTGACGCCGCGCTATGTCAAAGCCAACCCGTTTGAGGGCGGCAAGCAGGCGGTGGCCGAAGCCTACCGCAACCTGACCGCAGTGGGCGCAACCCCCTTGGCCAGCACCGACAACCTGAACTTCGGCAACCCCGAAAAGCCTGAAATCATGGGGCAATTCGTGGGCGCGATCAAAGGCATCGGCGCGGCGGTTGCGGCCTTGGATATGCCGATCGTGTCGGGCAACGTCTCGCTTTACAACGAAACCGATGGCACCGGCATTCTGCCGACGCCGACCATCGGCGCGGTGGGCCTTTTGGCCAGCCTTGATGATCTGATCGCGGGCCGCCCGGCTGAAGGCGATCTGGCGGTGGTGATTGGCACGACCAAGGGCCATCTGGGCCAATCCGCGCTTCTGGCCGAGGCATTCGGTCTTGAAACCGGCGATGCGCCGCATGTCGATCTGGCCGCGGAAAAGCGCAATGGCGATTTCATCCGCGCCAACCGCAAGGCCTTTGCCGCCTGCACCGACCTTGGCGATGGCGGCCTTGCGCTGGCGGCCTTTGAAATGGCCGAAGGCGCGGGGCTGGGCGTGAAGATCGACGCGGCCGAGATTGCCTTCCTTTATGGCGAAGATCAGGCCCGCTATCTGGTGGCGCTGCCGCAATCCGGCCTTGGCGCGCTGACCGCCGCCGCCAAAGCCGCGGGCGTGCCCTTGGCGCTTGTCGGCCAGTTCGGCGGCGCAGAAGTAACGCTTGGCGCCGACAGCGCGCCCATGGCCGAACTCTCTGCGCTTTACCGCGGCGGCTTTGCCAAGGCGGTTGGCTGATGCTGCGGCAGGCCCGGCTCTCGGACCTGCCGATCATTGATGCGCTTTGGCGTGCGCCTGCCAATGAAAACTGGATCGAACCGCCAGAACCGGGCGAAATCGAAGCCGCCATCGACGAAGGGCTGGCCTTTATCTGGCAGCCCCCCGGCCAAAGCCCCGGCTTTGCCGTGCTGATGACATGGGTGCCCCGCGTCTTCGGGCTTTCGGCCATTGTTTGCGCGCCGGGAAATGGCAAAGCCTTTCTCAGCGCCCTTCTCGGGCAGGTTTTCGGCCCGCTTGAGGGCCACCGCATCGGCCTTGATGTTACCGCCGACAATGCCCGCGCCATCGGGCTTTATGAAAGCCTTGGCTTTCAATACGAAGGGCTTGTGCGCGAATGCTGGCTCCGACCGGCGGGGGATTGGGTGGATTGCGCGCTTTATGGCCTGCTGATCCGGGAATGGGCCGAATGACGCTGCGCCCCGCCTGCTCTGCCGATTTCGGGTTCATTCGCGGCCTTGCCCAAAGGCCCGATTACGCCCCCTTCATCACCGATGAGGATGACGCCGCGCTGGCGGCCTATCTGGCCGATGAAACCGCGCGGCTTTATATCTGGGAAGAAAACGGCAACCCGGCGGGCTTTGCGCTCTATTGTGAAATCGGCCATCCGACAGGGCGGGTCGAACTGCGCCGTCTGGCGCTGGCCACTGCCGGGGGTGGGCGCGGGCTGGCCTTTGTAACCGCACTGACCGACCACGCATTCGCCAAACTTGGCGCAGCGCGGGTCTGGCTGGATGCCAGCGGCGAAAACCCGCGGGCCGCACGGGTTTATGAACAGGCGGGCTATCGGCTGGAAGGCGTGCAGCGCGCGCATTGGTTCCGCCCCGCACGTGGCTATTCGGTGGATCTGCTGCTTTTTGGTATGCTCCGCGCCGAATGGCGGCCATAAACCCGCGCGCGCCTGCCCTGCTGCGGCAAAGCGCGCGAAACCGCCCCTTGCCCCTGCCCCGCCCCGGCCTTACATCTTGGCAAAGACAAAACGGAGCCCCCCAATGGCCATGGAAGCCGAAGATATCGAAGCCCTGATCCGCGCCAGCTTTCCGCAGGCCCAGATCACCGTGATGGATACGGTCGGTGACAAAAACCACTGGGCCGCCGAAGTGATCGACGAAAGCTTTCGCGGCATGAACCGGGTTCAGCAACAGCGCGCCGTCTATGCCAGCCTGAAAGGCAAGATGGACGGGGCGCATGGCGAATTACATGCGCTGGCGCTGACCACCAAAGCGCCGGATTGATAAAGGACAAAACCATGACCGCAGCAGACCAGATCCGCGAGACGATCGAAAAGAACGACGTGGTGCTTTTCATGAAAGGCACCAAGACCATGCCGCAATGCGGGTTTTCTTCCCGCGTGGCGGGGGTTCTGAACTATATGGGCGTTGAATATGCCGATGTGAACGTTCTGGCCGATGCCGAAATTCGTCAGGGCATCAAGGATTTCTCTGACTGGCCCACCATCCCGCAGCTTTATGTGAAGGGCGAATTTGTCGGCGGCTGCGATATTGTCACCGAAATGGCGCTTTCGGGCGAGTTGGACGCGCTGTTTGACCAAAACGCCGTTGGCTATTCGAAAGAGGCCGCCGACCGCATCCGCGAGGCAAACAAGGGCTGAGCCGCCCACAAACGGCCGCAAAAAAGGGGGCCTTTGCGGCCCCCTTTGTCATCTCAACCCTGCATTTCAGCCTTTCTGCACCAGACATTCAGCCAAAAGCTGATCTTCGCCCGGCGTGCCGGCGTCATGTTTCATCAGCAACAGCCCATCGCCCTTGCTATGGATGCTATAGCCGCTTTCGGCATCAATATCGACAAAGCGCGCGCCCGAGGCGCTGACATCTTGCACCATGGCATGAACCACCCCGGCGATATGCACGGCGGCAAAGCTGGTGGCATCGGGGGCGGTGAAATAGGCCACCGACAGATCGTCAATCGCGTTGTCGCAGCTATAGGCCAGGCTTTCCACCCGCGCCCCACCGTTTTGCCACAGCGTCTGGGCCGAAACCTCAAAGGCGAGGGACATCAGAACCAAGGACACAAACGAAGTTTTCAGCATGGCGGGCCTGTCTGTAAGAAGCGGGAATCACCCGCCTCTCATGACGCAAAGCACGGGCGGCAAACAGGGGGAAGTTGCGCCCCGGCTTCCCCTTTTTGCACGCCGTTTCAACCTGCGCGTCAGCCGGGCCGGCCTTCTTCCAGCCGCGCGGCCAGCGCCTCGGCACGGGCGGCAAGTTCGGCCATGGTTTCAATCAGTTGCGGCGGAATGACCGGCACTTCCATCTTTTCGCGCTCGGGCGCCGGGCGGGCTTCCATCTCGGCCAGTTTCGCCTTGAGCTGACGGTTCTCATCCTCGATCGCGGCGGTTTTATCGGCCAGCATCAGCCCCGACATCAAAAGCATCCGCGCCTCGGGCAAACGCCCCATCGAGGCGATCAGGGGCTGGGCCTCACTGTCCAGCATGGCGGCGGCGGCGCGCAGGAAATGTTCCTCGCCGGGCTGGCACGACACCTGAAAGCCGCGGCCACCGATGGTGATTTCCAGATCAGGCATTCGGGGCCTCCTCGGCAGCGGCGCGCACCAAAGGATCAAGCGCGGCAAGAATTTCGGCGGCTTCCGTGGCCTCGGCGGCACGAGAGGCGCGCAGGCTGGTGATTTCGCGCCCCGCTTCGGCCAGAACCCGGCGCAGGGTGGCGATTTCATCGTCTTTGCCGGCAAGCTCTGCGCGCAACGCGGCCAAAACGCCCTCATCCGGGGCACCCTGCCCCAGCGGCGCGGCGGTTTGCGCGGCGTCAGATTGCTGCGCCGCCAAAAGCCGCTCAGCACCTTTGGTGATCTGCTCCATCGCGGCCGTAATGCGCCGTTCAAGCTCTACAATGTCCTGCATGGGACTTTGCGCCCTTTCCTTCAGTTCTTATGGGCGGCGCATGGCAACCCGCCCCTTCCTTGCCAGCGTTGCGAATCGCAGGGCCAGCGTCAAGCCCGATCATAGCGGTATGGGCGCGCGCGGTCTTGTCTTTAGTCACAACATCTTGCGGGCCACGCTTGATCTTGCCGCCCATGCTGCTATGCACCCCATAACCCCCTGCAAACAGCCGCAAGGAAAGCTGCCTTGGATATTGAAACCCTCCGCGCCCGCCACCCCGACCATTGGATGCGCGCCGCCGCCATCCGCACGCTGACGCTTGATGCCGTGGCTGCCGCCAATTCCGGCCATTCCGGTATGCCGATGGGCATGGCCGATGTCGCCACCGTGCTGTTTGAAAAGCACCTGAAGTTTGATCCCAAAGCCCCGCGCTGGCCCGACCGTGACCGTTTCATCCTGTCGGCTGGCCACGGCTCGATGCTGATCTATTCGCTCTTGCATCTGACCGGCTATGAAGATGTCACGCTGGATGAGATCAAGAATTTCCGCCAATGGGGCGCGATCACCGCGGGCCACCCGGAATTCGGCCATGTCGCCGGCGTTGAAACCACCACCGGCCCCTTGGGACAAGGCATTGCCAATTCGGTCGGCTTTGCCATGGCCGAAGCGCATCTGCGCGCCCGCTGGGGGGCCAAGGTGCAGGACCATTACACCTATGTCATGGCTGGCGACGGCTGCCTGATGGAAGGTGTTTCGCAAGAAGCCATCGGCATCGCCGGCAAGCACAAGCTGAACCGGCTGATCGTGATGTGGGACAACAACGGCATCACCATCGACGGCAAGGTTTCGCTGTCGGATGCGACCGATCAGAAGGCGCGCTTTGCCGCTTCGGGTTGGAATGTGCTGGAATGCGACGGCCATGACCCCGAAGACATCGACCGCGCCCTGACGGCTGCGAAAAAGTCTGACCGCCCCACCCTGATTGCCTGCGCCACCCATATCGCCTTTGGCCATGCCGCGCAGGACACCTCCAAGGGCCATGGCGCGCTGACCGACAAGGCCCAGCTTCAGGCGGCAAAAGACGCCTATGGCTGGAAGGGCGGCCCGTTCGAAATTCCAAGCCATATCAAGGCCGAATGGGAAGCCATGGGCGCGCGCGGCGCCAAGGCGCACGCCGAATGGAAGGCCCGCGTCGCCGCCCTTTCCACCGCCAAACAGGCCGAACTGGTGCGGATTTTCAGTGATGAAGCCCCGGCAAAACTGGCCGCGGCGGTGCGTGGCGTGAAGAAGGCCGCGGTGGAAGCCCCGGCGAAACTTGCCACCCGCTCGGCTTCGGAAAAGGTTTTGGCCGCGATCAACCCGATCATGCCGGAAACCTTTGGTGGCTCGGCTGACCTGACCGGGTCCAACAACACCAAAACCGCCGATCTGGGCGTGTTCAATGCGGAAACCCCGGCGGGCCGTTATATGTATTGGGGCATCCGTGAACATGGCATGGCGGCAGCGATGAACGGCATGGCGCTGCATGGCGGCGTGCGGCCCTATTCCGGCACCTTCATGGCCTTTACCGATTACGCCCGCCCCTCGATGCGGCTTTCGGCGCTGATGGGTCTGCCGGTGGTCTATGTCATGACGCATGATTCCATCGGCCTTGGCGAAGATGGCCCGACCCACCAGCCGGTGGAACATCTGGCCATTTCGCGTGCCACGCCGAACACGCTGGTATTGCGCCCGGCCGATCTGGTGGAAGTGGCCGAATGCTGGGAAATCGCCTTTGGCCAGAAATCCACCCCTTCGGTGATGGCGCTGTCGCGGCAAAATCTGGCGGCGGTGCGCAAGGTGCATACCAACACCAACCTGTCGGCCAAAGGCGCCTATGTGCTGGCCGAAGCCACGGGCAAGCGTCAGGTGATTTTGATGGCGACGGGCTCTGAGGTGGAAATCGCCATGCAGGCACGCGAGATGCTGGAAGCGCAAGGCATTGGCACCCGCGTGGTTTCCATGCCGTCGATGGAGCTGTTTGCCGCGCAGGACGAAGCCTATCGCAAGCGCGTTCTGCCCGCAGGTCCGGTGCGTGTGGCGATTGAGGCCGGCGTGCGCATGGGCTGGGATCGCTGGCTTTTGGGCGAGCGTGGCCGCGACACCAAGGCCGATTTCGTCGGCATGTCGTCTTTCGGCGCATCGGCCCCCTATGACCGGCTTTACAAGGAATTCGGCATCACCGCCGAAGCCGCGGTCGAAAAGGCCAAGGCGCTTCTGTGAAGGGGGGGATGGGCAGAATTGTCCATCCGCTTCGACGGCTCGGCGGGTTTGGGCCACGTATGGCCCATGCCCACCCGCCCGAGGTTCTGCGCGCCGGTTTGGGGGCGCTTTTGGGGCTGGGGCTTATCGCCGTTCTGATGCCCATTGAAAACCGGATCGGCCTGCCCGGTCTGGCGCTGGTGGCGCCTTTCGGGGCGTCAACCGTGCTGGTTTTTGCCGCAGCCGCCTCGCCTTTGGCGCAGCCTTGGCCGGTGATCATCGGCAATCTTGTCTCTTGTCTGGTTGCGCTTGCGCTTTTGGCCCTGTTGCCCGCCGGCCCATGGGTTGCGCCCATGGCCGTGGCGCTGGCCATTGCCGCGATGATGGCCTTGCGCGCGCTGCATCCGCCGGGCGGGGCGGTGGCGCTTTTGGCGGCGCTGACGCGGCCGGATTTTGACGGGCCGTTCCTGCCCACGGTCTTGCTGGGATCGGTGCTTTTGGTGCTGACCGGCCATCTTTGGGGCCGCATCATTCGCCGCCCCTACCCCCATGCCATGGATGCTTCGGCCCCGCCGCCGCTTGGGCTGGCCCCCGATGCGCTGATCGCCATTCTTGAGGCCCAGGAGCAAACCGCCAACCTTGGCGCCGACGACCTTGCCCATCTGATCGAAGCCGCCGAAGAAGCGGCCGGGGCCTCATCCGCCGGGCCGCTGAACTGTGGCGCGGTGATGGTCGCGCCACCCGTCGCGCTGGCGCCCGATGACGACATTCAGGCCATGGCCGAAGCCTTTGCCGCAACCGAGCTTTCCGCCCTGCCGGTGATGGTGGGCGAAGGTTTTCTGGGCATGGTCAGCCAGATAGAGCTGATCCGGGCGCTGGCGCATCAAGATGACGCGCCCTATGCGGCAGAGCTGGCGCATATGCCCGCGCTTTTGCCCCGCCCCGATACGCCGCTGACCGATCTAGTCGGCCCGATCCTGCATCGCGGCGCTACCGCACTGCCGGTGCTGGATCAGGGCCAGCTTCTGGGGCTTGTTACCCGCACCGCGCTGCTTTCGGCGCTGTTGCGGGCACGGGCGCGCGACACGGCCCGCGCCTGAACGCGCCCACTAACCCCGCGCGCCCAAACGCGCGCCAATCGGCACCAGAACCCGCGTGACCAAGGGGATCAACCCCAGACCAAGCGCCAGCCCCGCCACCCCATCAAGCCCCGCCTGCACCGCCCATGCCACAAAACCCGGCGCAACCGGCACCGCCGCCACCGCCGCTTCGGCCAGATGGTGAATGGCCTCATAGGGCCAGGGCCAAAGATGCGTCACCTCCAGCCCATGCAGCACGATCGAGCCGCCCACCCACAGCATCGCCACCGTGCCAACGCCGGACAGCAAAGCCATCACTTTGGGCATTCCCGCCACCAGCCCCCGGCCAAAGGCCCGCGCTGCCGCCGTCTTGCGATTTGCCGCCATATGCAGGCCGATGTCATCCATCTTCACGATCACCGCCACCGCGCCATAAACCGCAACGGTGATGAACAGCCCCACCAAGGCCAGCGTCACCGCCTGCACCCACAAAGACGGGCTTTCCACCGTTGCCAGCGCAATCGTCATGATTTCCGCCGAAAGGATGAAATCGGTCTTGATCGCACCGGCGACCTTTTCTTCTTCCAGATGCGCCGGGTCTTTGGTGTCAAAATCCTTTTCCACCTCGGCATCGGCATGGGGCAAGGCCGCGTGAAACAGTTTTTCCGCCCCCTCAAAGCACAGATAGCCCCCGCCAAGCATCAAAAGCGGAGTGATGGCCGCAGGCAGGAAATGGTTCAGCGCCATAAGTGCTGGCAACAAGATGACCAGCTTGTTTTTCACCGACCCCAGCGCGATGCGCCCGATCATCGGCAATTCACGATCCGCGGAGAAGCCATGCACATATTTCGGCGTAACCGCCGCATCGTCGATCACGACCCCGGCCGCCTTGGCCCCCGCCTTGCCAGCGGCTGCGGCAATATCATCAACCGAAGCCGCCGCCATTTTGGCAATCGCCGCGACATCATCCAGAAGCGCCAGAAGTCCACTCATGCATCACCCGTTTCGTTCAAACCCTTGCGTCAGAACCGAAAACCCGGCCGGACGGCACAATCTAACCCCGCCAGCCGGCCAAGGCAAACCCCGCCACCTGTTAGCGCGAACGGCGAATGTTTGCGATAACACCATGAAAATGCGTCGTTTTTGCGCTTTTTGGAATGCCCTGCCTGCGCTATAGCCAGCCTTGGGGTTCACATTGGCTGCAAGGGAAATGGCATGACCATCACCGTCGGAATCAACGGATTTGGCCGCATCGGGCGCTGCACGCTGGCGCATATCGCGGAATCGGGGCGCAATGATGTGCAGGTGGTCGCGATGAACGCCACCGGGCCGATCGAAACCAACGCCCATCTTCTGAAATACGATTCGGTTCATGGCCGCTTTCCCGGCACCGTAACGGTTGACGGCAATACCATGGATCTTGGCCGTGGCCCGATCCGCGTGATGTCCACCTACAATCCGGAAGAACTGGATTGGGAAGGTGTTGATATCGTTCTGGAATGCACCGGCAAATTCAATGACCGCGACAAGGCCGCCGTCCACCTGGCGCGCGGCGCCAAGCGGGTTTTGGTTTCGGCCCCGGCCAAGCGCGCCGATCTGACCTGCGTCTACGGCGTGAACCACCGCAGCCTGCTGCCGGAACATCTGGTGGTGTCGAACGCCTCTTGCACCACGAACTGCCTGGCCCCGCTGGCCAAGGTGCTGCACGAAGCGGTCGGGATCGAATCGGGCATCATGACCACGATCCATTCCTATACCGGCGACCAGCCCACGCTGGACCGCCGCCACAAAGACCTGTACCGCGCCCGCGCCGCCGCCATGGCGATGATCCCCACCTCGACCGGGGCCGGCAAGGCGATTGGCGAAGTGATGCCGGAACTGGCCGGCCGGCTGGATGGTTCGGCCATCCGTGTGCCCACGCCCAATGTCTCGGCGGTGGATCTGACCTTTGTCGCGGGCAAAGATGTGACCGTGGCCGACATCAATGAGATCGTGAAAGAAGCCGCCCATGGCAAGATGAGCGCGGTTCTCGCCTATGATCCTGAACCCAAGGTCTCAATCGACTTCAATCACACCCAACATTCGTCTATCTTTGCCCCTGACCAGACCAAAGTGGTCGGCGGTCGCACCGTTCGGGTGCTGGCCTGGTATGATAACGAATGGGGCTTTTCCTGCCGCATGGCCGATGTGGCCGCCGCGATGGGGCGCCTTCTGGGGTAAGCGGAGGGGCTTTGACCAACCGTATCGCGTTTCTTCTGGCCGGGGTGATCGCCCTGGCCATCCTGGCCGACCTGAGCCTGAATGGCGGGTCGGCCCTGTTGTTTTTGGCCCATAAGCTGATTGATCTGATTGAGCTGATCGCCATCTGGCGCTGAACCGCCCCCCCTATTTGCCAAAATCGGCCTGCCTGCGGTTTCCGGCTTGATCTTTTGCGCATTTTATCGATGTTAGCGCTAACACAAGCAGTGAGTCGCGACAGGAGGGGTTTGCCATGGCCGTCAAGGTTGCCATCAACGGGTTTGGCCGGATCGGGCGCAATGTGCTGCGCGCCATCGTGGAATCAGGGCGCAGCGATATTGAGGTGATCGCCATCAACGATCTTGGCCCGGTGGAAACCAATGCCCATCTCTTGCGCTTTGATTCCGTGCATGGCCGCTTTCCCGCCACCGTCACCACCGGCGCGGACTGGATCGACGTTGGCCGCGGGCCGATGCGGGTGACAGCCCTGAAAAACCCCGCCGATCTGCCCTGGGCCGATGTCGATATTGTGCTGGAATGCACCGGCATCTTCACCACAAAGGAAAAATGCGCGGCGCATCTGGAAAACGGATCGAAACGCGTGCTGATTTCGGCCCCCGGCGAAGGGGCGGATAAGACCATCGTTTACGGGGTGAACCACCATCTTCTGAGCGCCGCCGACATTGTGGTGTCGAACGCCTCTTGCACCACGAATTGCCTGTCGCCGGTGGCCAAGGTGCTGAACGATGCGCTTGGCATTGAAAAGGGCATGATGACCACGGTTCACAGCTATACCGGCGATCAGCCGACGTTGGACACGCTGCACAAGGATCTGTATCGCGCCCGCGCTGCGGCCTTGTCGATGATCCCCACCTCAACCGGGGCGGCGCGCACCGTGGGCAAGGTTCTGCCCGAACTGGTGGGCAAGCTTGACGGCTATGCCATGCGCGTGCCGACGCCGAATGTTTCGGTTGTGGATTTCAAATTCATCGCCTCCCGCGCCACCAGCGCCGATGAAATCAACGAGTTGATCCGCAAGGCGGCAAACGGCCCGCTGAAGGGGATTTTGGGCTATACTGAATGGCAAAACGTGTCCTGCGATTTCAACCATGACCCGCATTCGTCGATCTTCCACATGGATCAGACCAAGGTGATGGACGGCACTTTCTGCTCGGTTCTGGCCTGGTATGACAACGAATGGGGCTTTTCAAACCGCATGGCCGATACCGCCGTTGCGATGGGCAAGCTTATTTGAGCGAGCCCCAAGCCCAAGGAAATCAGGCGCCCGCGGGCGCCTTTTTCATGCCAAAAAGCGATGGGCCAGCGCGGCCAGATCATCAAAATGGTCCAAAAGCGCCTCGGGTGCCAGCCGTTCGATGGCGCGGCCTTCCGGGCCAAAGGTGACAAGCGCCACCGGCACCCCCACGGCAAGGCCGGTCTTGCGATCGGTTTCGGTATCGCCAATCAGCATGGAACGCGCCACCGCCCCCCCTGCCCGCGTCACCGCCGCGACATAGGGCGCGGCATCGGGTTTGCGCGTGGGCAGCGTATCGGCCCCGATCAGCGCCCCGAACAAAGGCGCGATGCCAAGCCGCCGCACCAGCTCTACCGCCAACCCTTCGGGTTTATTGGTGCAGATTGCGGTGGCAAAACCCGCCGCCCGCAGCGCCTCAACCGCTTCGGCCGCGCCGGGATACAGCCGTGTATGGGTGTCGATCCCTTCGGCATAGGCGGAAAGCAGCCGGGGGTAATGGCGGCTGATGTCGTCTTCATCATAGGCAATGCCCAGCCGGTCATAGCCGGCCCTGAGCATGGCCCGCCCACCGTGAAAGGCCGTCAGCCGGTCGCGCCCATCCAGCACCGCGCCATGGCCATCGGCCATAAAACAGGCATTGGCCGCCGCCAAAAGATCATCGCTGGTATCGGCCAGCGTGCCATCCAGATCAAAAACCACCGTCCGCATGATTGTAACCTTCCGTGAGCCGCAGCGGGCTTGCAGCCCCGCCAAACCGGGGTAAAACGGGCAGCATAAGAAGGAAAGGGGCAGTATGCCGGTTTCGTTGATCGTTTTGGCCGCAGGCATGGGCACGCGGATGAATTCCGAGCTGCCAAAGGTGCTGCATAAACTTGCCGCCGCGCCCCTTTTGCATCACGCCCTGCGCGCAGGCGCCAGCCTTGGCCCTGAAAAAGTGGTGGTCGTCACCGGCCATGGCGCGGATGCGGTGGCACAGGCCGCCCATAGCTTTGACGAGACGGTTGAAACCGTGCTGCAAGAGCCCCAGCTTGGCACCGCCCATGCCGTTGCCCAAGCCGCGCCGCTTTTGGCCGATGCGCCGGGCGATGCCATCGTGCTTTATGGCGACACCCCCTTCATCCGGGCTGAGACGCTGGAGGCAATGCTGGCCGCCCGCAGCGCCCATGCCGTTGTGGTCTTGGGCTTTCACGCCGCCGATCCGGGCCGCTATGGCCGGTTGCTGACCGATGGTAACACCTTGTTGGCCATCCGCGAATTCAAAGATGCAACAGATGAAGAACGCGCCATAACTCTTTGCAATTCTGGCGTTATCTGCGCTGATGCCAAAACGCTTTTCGCGCTTGTGGCCGCAGTTGGCAACGAAAACGCCAGCGGCGAATATTACCTGACCGACATCGTTGAACTGGCCCGTGCCAAGGGGCTTTCGGCGGGCGTGGTGATCTGCCCCGAAACTGAAACCATGGGCATCAACACCCGCGCCGAACTGGCCCGCGCAGAGGCCGCCTTTCAAACCGGCGCCCGCAGTGAGGCATTGGAAAACGGCGTCACCCTGACCGCGCCGGAAACCGTGTTCTTTGCGCTTGATACCGTCATTGGCCGCGATGCGATCATTGGGCCGAATGTGCTGTTCGGCCCCGGCGTCACCATCGAATCCGGCGCGGAAATCAAGGGCTTTTGCCATCTGGAGGGCTGCCACGTCTCGCGCGGGGCCGATGTTGGCCCCTTTGCCCGCCTGCGCCCCGGCACGGAACTGGCCGAAGATGTGCATGTCGGCAATTTCGTAGAGATCAAAAACGCCATTCTGGACGAGGGCGTAAAAGTTGGGCATCTGTCCTATATTGGCGATGCCGATGTGGGCGAATTCACCAATATCGGAGCGGGCACCGTGACCTGCAATTATGATGGGGTGATGAAGCACCGCACCCGCATCGGCAAACGCGCCTTCATCGGTTCAGATACCATGCTGGTCGCGCCCGTCACCGTGGGCGATGGGGCGCTGACGGCATCGGGTTCAACCATCACCGAAGATGTGCCGGCCGAAGCCGTGGCACTGGCGCGGGCCCGGCAGGTGAACAAGCCGGGGCTTGCCACCGCGCTTTTTGAACGGCTGCGCGCGATCAAGGCATTGAAAGGAAAAGCATAATGTGCGGGATTGTCGGGGTTCTTGGCCGCCATCAGGTTGCCCCCCTTCTGGTTGAGGCGCTGAAGCGGCTGGAATATCGCGGCTATGACAGCGCCGGCATCGCCACGGTGAACAAGGGCCGTCTGGACCGCCGCCGCGCTGTGGGCAAACTGGTCAACCTGTCGGATCTCTTGGTGCTTGATCCTTTGGCCGGGAAATCCGGCATCGGCCATACCCGCTGGGCCACCCATGGCGCGGCCACCACGCTGAACGCGCATCCGCATCTGTCGGGCCGGGTCGCGGTGGTTCACAACGGCATCATCGAGAACTTTCGCGAGCTGCGCGCCGAACTGACCGCCGCCGGGGCGGTTTTCGAATCGGAAACCGATACCGAAACCGTCAGCCAGCTTTTGCGCCACCACCTTGACCAAGGCGCCACCCCGGTTGAGGCCGCCCGCGCCACGCTGAACCGCCTGCACGGCGCCTTTGCCCTGTGCTTCCTGTTTCAGGGCGAGGATGATCTGATGATCTGCGCCCGCAAGGGCAGCCCCTTGGCCATTGGCCATGGTGAAGGCGAAATGTTTGTCGGCTCTGACGCCATTGCGCTGGCGCCCATGACCGACCGGATCACCTATCTGGAAGAAGGGGATTGGGCGGTTATCACCCGTGCCGGCGCGCAGATTTATGATGCGGCAGGCCATCTGGCCAACCGGGCCGAGGCGCGGATTCAGGTCGATGCCACCCGCATTGAAAAGGCCGGCTACAAACATTTCATGGCCAAGGAAATCGCGGAACAGCCCGTGGTTCTGGCCGATGCGCTGAAACATTATGTGGCAGGCGACGGCAGCCTGCGTCTGCCAGAAGCTCTTGATTTCAAAGACGTTGACCGCATCACCATGGTCGCCTGCGGCACGGCGAGCTATGCCACCCATGTGGCGAAATACTGGTTTGAACAGATCGCCGGCCTGCCTGTCGAAATCGACATCGCGTCAGAGTTTCGCTATCGCGAGCCGCCCTTGTCGGCCAAGCAATGGGCGCTCTTCGTCAGCCAGTCGGGCGAAACCGCCGATACGCTGGCGGCGCTTCGCTATGCCAAGGAACGCGTCGGCAAGGTGGTTTCGGTGGTCAATGTCGCCACCTCCTCCATCGCGCGCGAAAGCGATTTGGCGCTGCCGATTTTGGCCGGGGTTGAGGTGGGCGTGGCCTCGACCAAGGCTTTTACCTGCCAGTTGACGGTTCTGGCCATTCTGGCGCTCAAGGCCGCGCTGGACCGGGGCCGGATTGATGCCGCGGGGCTTGCCGCGCATCTGAACGCCCTGCGTGCCCTGCCCGGCCTGATGAACCACGCCATGAGCCTTTCTGCCGATATTGCCCAAGTGGCCGAAGAACTGGCCGAGGCGCAGGACATCTTGTTTCTTGGCCGTGGCCCGATGTTCCCCTTGGCGCTGGAAGGCGCGCTAAAGCTGAAAGAAATCAGCTATATCCACGCCGAAGGCTATGCCAGCGGCGAATTGAAACACGGCCCCATCGCCTTGATCGACAACCGCGTGCCGGTGATCGTTCTGGCCCCGCGCGACGGGCTTTTCGACAAGACCGTGTCGAATATGCAAGAGGTCATGGCCCGGCATGGCAAGGTGGTGCTGGTTTCCGACGCCGCCGGCGTGGCTGAGGCGGGCGCGGGCTGCTGGAAAACCCTTGTGATGCCCGAGGTGAACGCGGCCTTCGCGCCGATCCTTTATTCGGTTCCGGCCCAGCTTTTGGCCTATCACACGGCGATTGCGAAGGGCACCGATGTGGACCAGCCGCGCAATCTGGCAAAATCGGTGACGGTGGAATGAGCGTGAACACAGATCAGGCGCTGGCCGAACTTGAAGCCTTGGCCAACCCCGCCAAAGCCAGTGAAATGGCCGCCTATCACAAGACCAGCCGCCGGGTTCTGGGCGTTTCGGTGCCGCAGATCGACGATCTGACCGATGGCTGGCGCGCCGATTGCACGCTTGAGGAACGGCTGGCCCTGGCCTCGGGTCTTTGGGCCGCCGACATCCACGAGACCCGCATCGCGGCGGCCAAACTGCTGGCGCAGGCCCGCATCCGCCCCGATGACGAAGGCGCATGGGCGCTGATCCAAAGCTGGCTGCCAGATTTTGACGGCTGGGCAATTGCCGATCACGCCATGATCGCCGGGCAAAAGCGGCTGGTCTGGCAACCAAGCCGCATTGACGTGGTGGAAGGCTGGACGCAAAGCCCGGCGATGTGGACACGCCGCGCGGCGATGGTCATCACCCTGCCCTTTGCCAAGAAAAACAACCCCAAGCCCGAAGAAACCGCCATCCGCGAAAGGGTCTTGGGCTGGGCCGCAACCTATGCGACCGATCCGGACTGGTTCATCCAGAAATCGGTGGCCTGGTGGCTGCGCGATCTGTCCAAACATGATGCAGACCGGGTGCGGGTCTGGCTGGCGGATCATGGGGCAAAGCTGAAAAACTTTGCCCGCAAGGAAGCCGCGAAATATCTTTGAACGCCCTAGGTTGGGGCGGGGAATAAGGGCGGCGGGCTATTCCGCCGCCAGCGCCTTATCCAGCTCCGGGCGGAAACGCTGGATGTAATCATCGCCCACCATCGGCCCGATGAAGCGGTAAACCACCTCGCCCTTGCCATTGATGATGAAGGTTTCCGGCGGCGCGGTCACGCCCCATTCCAGCCGCGTCTTGCCCTTGGGGTCAAAGGCGATCTTGGCAAAGGGATTGCCTTCTTCGACCAAAAAACCCAGCGCGTCGGCCTCGCGGTCCATCATGTTGACGCCGATCACCTGAATGCCTTCGGCCGCCAGCGCCTTTAGCGTCGGGTGTTCGGCGCGGCAGGGCGGGCACCATGAGGCCCAGAAATTCACCACCGTCACCCGGCCCTGCGCCAGATCGGCCTGCACCGGGGCCGCAATGCCCGGCAGCGCGGCCTGTTCGATCGAAGGCGCGGGCTTGCCGATGAAAACCGAAGGCAGCTCATTGGGGTTATCGCGCTCCATCCCGGTGGCAAAAAGCACCGCGAGCCCCACAAACAGCAGGATCGGCAGCACGAGAAGAAGTCTAAGCATCGGATTTTCCTTGCCGTTTTTCCACCTCATCAAGGGCCTGCTTCATCCGCCGCGCCTGCCACAAGGACAGTGCCACAAAGCCAAGGATCAGCCCAAGCGAGGCCACATAAGACCAGGCCACCGCGCCCGCATATTTGCCCAAGTCAGGTATCATGCCAGCCTCTCGCGTGCGATCAGCGCCTGCATCCGGCGCGATCTGATTTCGGTGCGGGTGCGGATCAGCACAAGGGTTACGAACAACAACACAAAGCCCGCGATGCAAACAACCAAGGGCAGCCAGTAAACATCGGAAACGTTTTCCTTTTCATCCAGCGACAGCGAAGCGCCCTGATGCAGGCCCTGATTCCAAAACAGCACCGCATAGCGCGACAAAAAGGCAAAAACCGAACCGACAATCGCCAGCACGCTGGTCAGATCGGCCGCGGTGTCGGGGTTTTCTACCGCCGCCCACAGCGCGATATAGCCCAGATAAAACAGCGCCAGAATCAGAAAGGCCGTCAGCCGCGGATCCCATGCCCACCATGTGCCCCACATCGGCTGGCCCCAGATCGCGCCGGTGACAAGGCCAATCACGGTGAACATCAGGCCGATCGGCGCCGCCGCCTTGGCCGCAAGGGCCGAAACATGGTGGCGGCGGATCAGCCAGATCAGCGAGGTGACCAGCATCATCGTCCATGCCGAAATGGACATCATCGCGGCGGGCACATGCAGATAAATGATTTTCACGGTAGAGCCGAATCTGTCGGCATCAGGGGTGAAGAAAAAGCCCCAGATCAGCCCCACCAACATGGCCGTTACCGCCAGCCCCGTGACCCAAGGCAACAAAAGCCCCGAAGTTTGCATGAATTTCTTGGGGTTGGCATATTCCCAGATCGACATTTTCACCCCTTGGCTGGCCAGCTTGGGCCTGTTTAGCACGCCCTGCCCCTAACGCAAATTGACGCGGATTGCCGCAGCCGCCGCAAAGGGCAAAAGCGCCAGCGCGCCGGCGGTAATGGCAGCCAAAAGCGCCAGCGGTGTTGCCACCGCCATGCCCGCCGCGCCGCGTTTCACCACCTCGGCCCCGAAAATCAGGGTGGGCATGTAAAGGGGCAGGACCAGAAGGCTCATCAAAAGCCCGCCGCGTTTCAGCCCCACCGTCAGCGCCGCGCCGAAGGCACCGATGATCGACAAGGCCGGCGTGCCAAGGGCAAGGCTGACAACCAGCCACGGATAGCCCGGCAAGGGCAGGTTCAGCAGCACCCCCAGCACCGGCGCGGCCATGACCAGGGGCAGCCCCGTCACCAGCCAATGCGCCACCGCTTTTATCGCCACCGCGCCTTCCATCGGCAGGGGCGATGTGGCCAGAAGGTCAAGCGAGCCATCCTCGAAATCCAGCGCGAAAATCCGGTCGAGCGACAAAAGGCAGGCCAAAAGTCCGCCCACCCACAAGATGCCCGGCGCAATCTTGGCCAGCGTTGCCGGTTCCGGCCCCACGCCCAAAGGCACGATCACCGCCACCAGCAGAAAAAACGCCAGCCCAAGGCCAAAGCCCCCGCCCGCGCGCACCGCAAGCCGCAGATCCCGGATCAAAAGCGCGATCATGTGAACGCCTCATCAAAGGCCGAGGCGATGCCCCCCATCGCCGCCGGAAGGGCTTTGAACGGGGTCAGGTCCAGAACATCGGCCTCAATCCCAAGGTCGATATGGGTGGCAATCAGCGCGCTTCCGCCAGCGGCAAGATGGTCGCGCACCACATCCCCGAAAAGCGCGACTGAGGCCACGTCGAGCGAAACCGTCGGCTCATCCATCACCCAGACCGGCCGGCCCGTCACCAAAAGCCGGGCCAGACCCAACCGGCGCTTTTGCCCCGCCGAAAGGTTCGCAGCACGGCGTTCGGTCAGGGCGCGCAGGTTCATGCGGTCAATGGCGGTTTCAACCGCATCGGTGCCAAAGACCTGCGCCCAGAAGGCAAGGTTTTCCGCCACGGTCAGGGTGGGTTTCACCCCATCGGCATGGGCGGCATAGGCAATGGCATCGGGCGCCGCTTTGACCTGGCCCTGAAGCGGGGGTTGCAACCCGGCGACGCTGCGCAAAAGCGTGGTCTTGCCAATGCCATTTGGCCCCCGCAACACCAGCGCCCGCCCCGCCGTCAGGGTGAAACTGACCCCCTCCAGCACCGGCACTCCGGCACGAGCCACGGCAAGGTTATGGGCGACAAGCAAGCTCATGGCGCAACCGGCAAAAGGGCTGCGGCGATGCGGCGGCCTTCGCCCAAAAGCACGTTATAGGTGCGGCAGGCGGCGGGCGAGGACATGGGTTCAACCCCGATCCCGGCGGCTTCAAGCGCCTCACGAAAGGCGCGCGGCACGGGTGCTATGGCCGCGCCCATGCCCAAAAGCAAAACGTCGATCCGCCCCGACAGCGCCAAAGGCGCCGCCGTATCGGCCAGCCCCCCCCATGCGCCCGCATCCCATGGCGTTATCAGCGCAGCACCTTGCAAAAGATGCGGGCCAACCCGGAAAAACCCCGGACCATAGCCTTCGATGGCCAGCGCCGTTCCATAGCTGACTTTGATCACCCGCATCAGATCAGGCGTCAACATTGGCGAATTCGTGATCCACCGATTTACCGTTCTTGGGTTTGTCCGACCGGTCCAACCCCAGCATCAAGACGATGTTTTTCGCCACATAAAGCGTTGAATAGGTGCCCACCACCACGCCAAACAGCATGGCAAAGACAAAGCCACGGATCACATCGCCGCCAAGGATGACAAGGCAAATCAACGAGATGGCCGCAGTCGTCGCCGTCATGACCGTACGCGACAGGGTTTCGTTCGCGGTCAGGTTCATCATCTCGCGCAGCGGCATGGTTTTATATTTGGCCAGATTTTCGCGAAGCCGGTCAAAGATGACGACCGTGTCGTTAACCGAATAGCCAAGAATGGTCAGCAGTGCCGCCACGATGGTCAGGTCAAACTTCAACTGAAAGACCGAAAACACCCCGACCGTCACCACAACGTCATGGATCAGCGCCGCCACGGTGCCCACGGCAAACTGCCATTCAAAGCGCAGCCAGACATAAACCCAGATCCCGAAAGAGCCCGCGGCCACCGCCATAAGCGCCGACCAGATCAGCTCACCTGAAACCTTGGGGCCGACGGATTCGACAGAAGGAAACGTCACCGCCGGATCAACCGCCTTCAGCGCCGCCTCGATCATGGAAATGGTTTCGGTCGTGATCGCCTCATCGCCTTCCTGCGCCTCGATGCGGATCTGGGCGACATGCTGATCTTCGCGGAAGGTCGGGTCAAAGACCTCGGTGATGGCCACATCCCCCAGCCCCAGCCCCGACATGGCCTGACGATAGGCGCCCACATCTACCGCTTGGGTGCTTTCGGTGCGGATCGTGGTGCCGCCCTTGAAATCAACGCCAAAGTTCAGCCCAATAACCGCCACCGCCAGAAGCGAGGCGATCACCGCCACGACCGAAGCACCAAAGGTGATCCATTGCACCTTGAAAAAGTCGATATTGGTCTTTTCGGGAACCAGCCGCAAACGCCATGCCATGATAGTGCCCCCTCAGACCACAAGCTCTTTCGGCTGCCGCCGGTTGATATAGACCGTCACGATCAATCGCGTCACATAGACGGCGGTGAACATTGAGGTGAAGATGCCAAGGCCCGTCGTCACCGCAAAGCCGCGCACCGCACCCGAGCCGATCATGAACATGATAACGGCGGTGATCATGCCGGTGACGTTACTGTCCAGAATGGCGGAAAAGGCGCGTTCAAAGCCCAGTTCCACCGCGCGGGCCGGGCCTTTGCCTTCGCGCAATTCTTCGCGGATGCGTTCAAAGATCAGCACGTTGCTGTCCACCGCGACGCCCATCGTCAGCACGATCCCCGCGATGCCCGGCAGCGTCAGCGTGGCGCCGATGGTGGACAAAAGCGCGATCAAAAGCGTGATGTTGATGGCCAGCGCCATATTGGCGAAAACCCCAAACAGCCCGTAAGACAGCACCATATAGATCGCCACCGCAATCAGCCCGACAACCCCGGCCAGCTTGCCCGCGTCGATGCTGTCCTGGCCCAGTTCCGGGCCAACGGTGCGTTCTTCCAGAAACTCCATCTTGGCCGGCAGCGCACCGGCGCGCAGCAAGACCGCCAGATTGGTGGACTCTTCTACCGAGAACGAGCCGGTGATGATGCCGGAACCGCCCGCGATATGGCTTTGGATCGTCGGAGCCGAAATCACCTGATCGTCCAGCACGATGGCAAAGGGTTCACCAATATGTTCGGCGGTATAATCGCCAAATTTGCGCGCCCCCGTCGGGTTAAAGCGGAACGACACCGCCGGCCGGCCGTTCTGGTCAAACGCGGGCTGGGCATCATCGGTCAGATCTTCGCCGCCGACAACCGCCTCATTGGCGATGATGTAGAAGGCATCCTTTTTATAGGCATCGGCCACCAGCCGGTTGCGCGGCCCCGGATCGGCGCCGGCATCGCTTGTGCGGCCAACGACCTGCTGAAAGGTCAGCTTCGCGGTGGTGCCAATGATCGCCTTCAATTCCTGCGCCGAGCCGATGCCGGGCACCTGAATCAAGATACGGTCATCGCCCTGCCGCTGGATCGTGGGTTCGCGTGTGCCCACTTCATCCACCCGGCGGCGAATGATTTCAAGGCTTTGCTGCACGGTGCGGGCATCGGTTGCGGCGCGTTCTGCCTCTGAAAGCTGCACGACGATTTCTTCGCCATCGGCCACCACCTCCAGATCCGAAGCCCCTGCCCCGGTCAGCGTCATGACCGGATTGGCCAGCGCCCGCACCTTTTCCAGCGCAACCGCCATGCCATCGGGGTTAGAAATAGACACCCGCAGCATTCCCGGAACCGTAGGCTGGCGGCGCACCGCGCCGACCTGATCGCGCACCTCGCGCAGGGCGTTGCGCACCTCGGGCCAAAGCGCATCAATCCGCTGGGCGTAGACATCCGCCACCTGCACCCGCGCCAACAGATGCGCCCCCCCGCGCAGATCAAGCCCCAGCGCCATCAGCGATGAGGGCAGGATCTCGGGCCAGCGAGAGCGGGCCGCGGCCTGTTCTTCGCTGGCAACGCCTTCGGCCGCCGCAATGGCCTTGACCGCGTCGTTATGCGCCTCAACACGCGGATAAAACGCGTTGGGAATGGCGGCAACAAAGCCCCATGCACAAATCGCGACGATCAAAAGACGCTTCCACAGCGGGGTATGCAGCATGATACGGGTGCCTTATGCGGCCGTGGCCGGTTCGGTCTTGTTCATCACCTGAACGATGGTGCTTTTCAGTACTTTGACCTTCACACCATCGGCAATTTCCACATCCAGCACGCCATCATCGCCCACGCGGTGAATCTTGCCGATAATGCCGCCCTGGGTCAGCACCTGATCGCCTTTGCGCAGGGCTTCGACCATGGCCTTCACTTCTTTCATCTTCTTTTGCTGCGGACGGATCAGCAGGAAATACATGATCCCGAAGATCAGGATCAGCTGCAGGAACGAACCAAAGGCGGCGCCTGCACCACCGGCACCGGCAGCCTGCGCATAAGCGGGAGTAACGAACATCCGTAAAATCCTTGTCTTTGGGGGGCCTGTCGCCCCGGTCTTCATCTTCGGTTTCGATCGACGGTATGGATCGGCGCGCACCCTATCTGCGCAGGCCGTTCAGCGCAAGTTGCCCCCTGCATCGCCTTTGGGACACGCCAAATGCCGTGCAATTTTAGGGCGATGATGTTAGGCACGGCGCAATCTTTTGCCGAAACGCCCTGCCATATCCTGGAAAAACCCGCCCCATGCCGCGCATCTGTCTGCTCTCTGCCATGAAAAACGAAGGCCCGGATGTGCTGGAATGGGCGCTTTATCACCGGATTTTGGGTTTCGATCACATTCTTGTTTACACCAATGATTGCACCGATGGGTCAGATACATTGCTGGATGCCATTGCCGCGCAGGGCTGGCTGACCCACCGCCGCCACGCACCGCCGCCGGGGGTATCACCCCAAGATGCGGTGGCCGCACAGGCCAAGGCGGACCCCGCCCTTGCCGGGGCCGATTGGCTGATGTGGCTTGATGCCGATGAATTTCTGCTGGTTCACGCCGGCAATGGCCGGGTGGCCGATCTGATTCCCGCCGGCCGCGGGGCCGAGGCGCTGGCGCTGAGCTGGCGCAACTTTGGCGATGGCGGGCATGACCGCACCCCCGATGGGCTGGTGATCGAAAATTTCGTGCATGGCATGGCGCTGGAAAACCCGCAAAGCCGCAGCGTCAAAACCCTGTTTCGCCTGACGCCCCGCATTGCCGAATTTGCCATTCACCGCCCGATCTTTACCGAAGGCCCCGAAATTGCCTTTCGCGATGGTGCCGCAAAGCCGCTGCGCCAGCATTTCCAGTTTGACCGCAACAAGGACAATCGCCCCAAACACCGCCTGCCCGAAGGCCGGCAAAGCTGGCGCATCGGCCAGATCAACCATTACCCGATCAAGGCGCTGGACCGCTATTTGCTGAAACGCCTGCGCGGCAACGGGCTGGACCCGAACTGCGCGCCCGAACGCTTTGATCCCGACTATCTGGATATTTTCAACTTCAATGACATCGAAGACCGCGCGGCGCAGCGCCACTTGCCGGCGCTGGGGGCGGCCATGACGGCGGCGCTGGAAGACCCGGCGCTTGCCCGCGCCTTTGCCGCCTGCCGCGAAAAGGACGCCGCGCGCCGGGCCGAAATGGCGCCGTTCATCGCCGCTTTGGCCCCCTTTCGCTATCGCCGGGGCGGCCCCCCTTCCCACCGCGCGCCTGATCAGGCATAACCCCGTCAACCTATTGCCAGACGAGACCCATCATGCACGACATCCGCGCCATCCGTGAAAACCCCGCTGCCTTTGATGCCGCGCTTGCACGCCGGGGCCTTGCTGCGATGTCCTCTGAAATTCTGGCGCTGGACAATGACCGCCGCGTCAAGATTCTGGCCGCCGAAACCGCCGCCGCCGCCCAAAACGCCGCCTCAAAAGAGGTGGGTGCCGCCAAGGCCCGTGGCGACAATGCCGAATTTGAACGCCTGCGCGCGCTGGTGGCCGAAAAGAAAGCCGAGATTGCCCGGCTGACCGATGAGGCCAATGCCGAAGACAGCGCCCTGCGCGACATGCTGATGCGCATCCCGAATCTGCCCTTGGACGATGTGCCAAATGGCAAGGACGAAGATGACAACGTCGAGATTCGCCGCTGGGGCACGCCGCGCAGCTTTGACTTCACGCCGAAGGAACATTTCGACATCGCGGGCGTCAAGCCGGGGATGAATTTCGAAGCGGCCGCCAAACTTTCCGGCTCGCGCTTTGTGGTGCTGCAAGGGGCGGTCATTCGCGTGCATCGCGCCTTGGCGCAATTCATGCTGGACACCCATATTGCCGAACATGGCCTGACCGAGACCTGGACCCCGGTTCTGGTGAAGGAAGAGGCGATGTATGGCACCAACCAATTGCCGAAATTTGCCGAAGACAGCTATCAAACCACCAATGGCTGGTGGCTGATCCCCACGTCTGAGGTGACGCTGACCAATATGGTCGCGGGCGAAATTCTGGACGAGACCACCCTGCCCCTGCGCATGACCGCCCATACCCAGTGCTTCCGCTCTGAGGCCGGTTCGGCGGGCAAAGACACCACCGGGATGTTGCGCCAGCACCAGTTTGAAAAGGTGGAAATGGTCACGATCTGCGCCGCCGATCAGGCGTTGGCGGAACATGAACGCATGACCAAATGCGCCGAGGCGATTTTGGAAAAGCTGGGCATTCCCTATCGCACCATCGTGCTTTGCACCGGCGACATGGGCTTTGGCGCGCAAAAGACCCATGATCTGGAGGCATGGTTGCCCGGCCAGAACACCTATCGTGAGATTTCTTCGGTTTCGACCTGCGGCACCTTTCAGGCCCGCCGCATGAATGCCCGCGCCCGCGCTGCTGGCGGCAAGCCGGAATTTGTCGCCACGCTGAACGGGTCTGGCCTTGCGGTCGGGCGCTGCCTGATCGCGGTTTTGGAAAATGGCCAGCAGGCCGATGGCTCGGTCGATCTGCCGGCGGCCCTGCACCCTTACCTTGGTGGCAAAACGCGCATTGCCGCATCTGGAATACTTGAATAAAGCCAACAACCCGTTACAAAGTGTTTATTGTTCAGTATCATAAGGATAGTAACCGATGAAACGGCCCGCCGGTGACAGCAAAAAGCCGGGGGCGCGTGAATTTGCGGCCGTTTGCGATACCACCGTGTTGCACGGCCCGGTGGCCCCGTTCAAGACACAGCTTTTGAAATGGGTGGGCAGCAAACAAAAGTTTGCCCATGAAATCATCGCCTATCTGCCGCGCGATTTCGGCACTTATTACGAACCTTTTCTTGGTTCGGCCGGGGTGATGGCGGTGCTGCAACCGGCCCGCGCGGTGGGCTCTGACATTTACGCTCCGCTGATCGAAATCTGGACCACGCTGTCCACCGCGCCCGAAACCCTGAAACACTGGTATAGCGAACGCTGGGAGGCGTTTCAGGCCGGCGACCGGGTGGCGGTTTACGAAGAGATCAAGGCGCGGTTCAACGCCGCGCCAAACGGGGCGGATTTTCTGTTCCTGTGCCGGGCTTGCTATGGCGGCGTCGTGCGGTTTCGCAAATCAAACGGCCATATGTCCACGCCCTGCGGCACCCATCCGCCCATCCCGCCCGCGGCCTTTGCCCGCCGGGTAGACATCTGGCACCGGCGCATGGCGGGCGCGCAGTTTTTCTGCATGGATTACCGCGCAGCCATGGCCAAGGCCGGCCCCGGCGATGTGATTTATTGCGACCCGCCCTATAGCTATTCGCAAAGCATTCTTTACGGCGCGCAAGCCTTTCGGCTGGAAGATCTGATGCAGGCGATTGCCGAGGCCAAGGCGCGCGGCGCGCGGGTGGCGCTGTCGATCGACGGCAGCAAGAAATCGGGCGGCGCGCAACTGGACATCCCGCTGCCCGAGGGGCTTTTTGCCCGTGAAATCATGGTTCACACCGGCCGGTCAATGCTGCGGCGGTTTCAGATGGGCGGCCAGTCGCTTGAGGATGAGGAGGTCAAGGACCGGCTTTTGCTGACCTATTGATCCCCATCGCGGCCGCGCGCGCCATAATAAAGCCCGACGACATGTTCGGCCTGTGCAAAGAACAACCAGCGCGCCGCCAGCGCCCCGAGCAGATGGCTTGGCACCGCCAGCGCAAAGGCCACCGGGCTGCCCCCCGACACAAGCAAGATCACCGCCGGCACAAGGCAGGCCATGACCAGCGCAATCGCCCGCAGCCGCGCCACATGTTTGCGCCCGACGGTAAAGATCATCTCGCGCATCACATAACTTGTCGCGGTATGGCCCGGATCAAACAGCGCAACCCGCCCCAGATCGCCAAGGCCGGTGGCGCTTGCCATGCTGGCGCCCGCCTTGGCAAACTGGCCATCGCCCAGCCGCCAATGCGCCACCAGCGCCGCCGCCAGCAAGGCCAAAAGCCCCAGCGCCGCGCCGTGCTGGCCCGTCATCATCGCCCCCCCCGCCAGCGCAAAGGCAAAGAACTGCGCCGGAACCGTCCAATGGTGCCAGCGCGGCACGGTCTTAAGCTGGGCATAGATCATCGAGGTGGTGGCAATAGTCGCCAGCGCCAGAACCGCCCCCAAAAGGCCAAAACCCCGGCCAAAGCCAATCCCCTGCCCCAGCCAATCCGACAGCGCCACCGGCGCCATGGCGGCCAGTGTCGCCACCGCCGCAATGCCTTCGCGGCTGAGCCAGCTTGTCCGCCATTGGCTGAAGGCCCGCCATGCCCGCTCCGGCCGCCCCAGATGGAAGGTCGAGGCCAAAAGCCCCGCCACCGCCGCGCCATATGCCAAGGCCCAAAGCCCAAAGGCCGCCCAGCCCGCAACCGGCGCAAAGACCGCCAGAAAAACCATGGTGCCAAAGCCAAGCCCCGACAACACCGTGAACAGAATGACAGAAGGTGCCGGATGCATCAGAACTTCTCCAGCATACGGTCAAGCCAGCCGGCAAAACCGCTGGTCTTGATGTCCAAAAGAGGGGCAAGCGGGCTGGCGTTCAGCGCGTCTTTCTTGCGCGGCGGCAAATAGCGGTTCACAGGCTTGGTTCCCATTTCAGGCATCAGGGCAAAGCCGCCCCGCGCCGCTGAAAGCCGGCTGACCGCGCTGTCAGGATCTGCAAAATCGCCAAAATGGCGCGCGCCCGTCGGGCAGGTGCGCACACAAGCGGGCTGGCGGTCTTCTTCGGGCAGGTTTTCATTATAGATCCGGTCAACGCAAAGCGTGCATTTCTTCATCACCCCCGCCGCGCCATCCAGTTCGCGCGCGCCGTAAGGACAGGCCCAGGCGCAAAGCCCACAGCCGATGCAGGCATCTTCATTGACCAGAACGATACCGTCTTCGGCGCGTTTATAACTGGCCCCGGTGGGGCAAACCGTTACGCAAGGTGCCGCATCGCAATGCAGGCACGACCGCGGCATATTCACGGTTATTGCAGCCATATCAGGTGCTTGCACCTGATAGCTGTGAACCCGGTTTAAGAAGGTTCCCGAAGGATCGGCCCCATAGGGGGATTGATCGGACAGGGCCGCGCCATAGCCCTGATCGTTCCAGCCCTTGCAGGCCGTGACGCAGGCGTTGCAGCCCACGCAGGTATCAAGATCAATCGCCAGACCCAGTTTCTTTTCGGTTTTTGCCGGCAAACATGTCATGCCCGTTGCCTCCCTTTGGCCACCACGCGCGGGATGGGGCCGAAGGCCGGCTCGGCATGGTCGCGCGGGCCGACCCTTTCGATACGCACCTTCAGATCGAACCACGCCGCCTGCCCCGTGACCGGATCAGAATTGGTCAGCCGCCCCTTGCCGGGCAGACATTCCGGGATCAGGTGGTTCAGCAAAAAGCCCGTCGTCGCCTCGGGCGCGTCGTCGTCCAGCGCCCATGCCGCCTTACGCTTGCCGATGGCGTTCCAAGTCCAGACGGTGTTTTCGTTCAGCCCCGCCATATGGGCAACCGGCACGGTAATTTCGCCGGTCGGGCTGGTAACACGGGCATAATCGCCCGCAACAAAGCCCTGCGCCGCCCAGATTTTCGTGGGCAGATAGAGGAAATTCCGCCCCCGTATCTGGCGCAGCCATGCGTTTTGGCTGCCCCATGAGTGATACATATCCATCGGGCGTTGGGTCAGCGCATGAACGGGATAGTCCTCTCCCGCCGCTTCGCCATAGGGCGCATACCAGATCGGCAAAGGCGACATCGCCTGTTGCAGACGCGCGCGCAGATGGTCGGGCGGTTGCAGCGCGCCAATCCCTTCGGCAGCGGCCTGAAAGCGGCGCATCGGTTCTGACCAGATCGAAAACAGATAGGGCTGCGGCGTTTCATATAGCCCGATTTGCACCGCCCAATCCTGATAGGCAGCGTTCCAGGGTTTGTAATAACTGGCCTCGGGCGCGATATGGGCCTGAAAGAACCCGCCGTTTTCGATATAGCGTTGCAACTGTTCAGGGTTGGGCGCGCCGCGCCCGGTTGCGCCGCCATCATCGCCGCGCCAGCCGATCAGCGGCCCCACACCGGGGCGGCGTTCGTGGTTAACGATGTAATCGGCATAGTCGCGGAACCGCGGGCTGCCATCATCTTTCACCATGCCGGGCAGGCCCAGACGCGCGCCCAGATCCAACAAGACCGACTGAAAGCCGCGCACATCGCGGTCAGGCTCTGTTACCGGCCAGCGGATGCTGTCACCGGCGGCATCGGCCTCGCCAATGGGGCGATCAAGCAGGCTGATGCAGTCATGGCGCTCCATATAGGTGGTGTCAGGCAAGATCAGATCGGCATAGGCGACCATCTCGCTGGCATAGGCATCGGAATAGATGATGCGGGGAATGACATATTCGCCATCTTCGCCGCGGTCGGTCAGCATCTGCATCACCTGCGCGGTATTCATCGAGGAATTCCACGCCATATTGGCCATGTAAAGAAACAGCGTGTCGATGCGGTAAGGGTCGCCCGCATGGGCATTGGGAATAAGCATATGCATCAGCCCATGCGCCGAAAGCGGGTTTTCCCACGAAAACCCCTTGTCGATACGCAAGGGCTGGCCCTTGGCATCCAGCGCCAGTTGGTCGGGGCTGCGGACATAGCCCAGATGCGGGCCGGAAAGCGGCTTGCCGGGGGTAGAAAGCGCGTGCGGCGTCGGATGCGCCTCAACCGGTTTGGGATAGGGCGGTTTCAGCCGGAAGCCGCCCGGCACCTCGACCGTGCCAAGGATGATCTGCAACAGATGCAGCGCGCGGGCAGTCTGAAACCCGTTCGAATGGGCCGAAATGCCGCGCATCGCATGAAAGCTGACGGGCCGCCCCGGCATGGAGGCGTGATGATTGCCGCGAAAATCGGTCCATTCCTGCGGCAGATCAATCGCTTCGTCAAAGGCGACGCGGGCCAGTTCGGCGGCAAGGCTGCGGATGCGCGCCGCCGTAATGCCGCAGCGCGCGGCCACCGCCTCTGGCGCGTATTCGGGCGCCAGATAGCGTTCGGCCATATGCTGAAACACCGTGCGGTTGCCCTGCCAATTGGCCCCCAGATCGGGCACAACCCCCTTGCCATCCCAAGGGGCGGGCTGGCCGGTGCGGCGATCAATCACGAAGGGCTGGCTTTCGGCATTGCGCAGGATCATGCCCTTTTCAGGCCCGTCTTCCACCACCAGCATCGGCGCATTGGTGAATTGCGCCAGATAGTTAAGATCAATCTTGCCCGCCTCGAACAGGCAATGGATGAGGCTGAGGATCAACAGCCCATCGGTGCCCGGCGTGATGCCAAACCAGTCATCTGCCACCGCATTATAGCCCGAGCGGATCGGGTTGATGCCCACCACCCGGCCACCGCGGGCCTTCAGCTTGCCAATGCCGATCTTGATGGGGTTGGAATCGTGATCTTCGGCCACGCCGAACAGCACGAAAAGCTTGGTATAGTCCCAATCGGGCTGGCCAAATTCCCAAAAGGCGCCGCCAATGGTATAGATGCCCGCCGCCGCCATATTGACCGAACAAAACCCGCCATGCGCGGCATAATTCGGCGTGCCATAGGCCTGTGCCCACCAGCCGGTCAGCGATTGCGATTGATCGCGCCCGGTAAAGAAGGCCAGCTTTTCAGGGGCCGTTTCCCGCAGGGGTTTCATCCAGGAAACGGCGATGTCCAGCGCCTCGTCCCAGCTAATTTCCTCAAACGCGCCCGATCCGCGCGGGCCGACCCGTTTCAGCGGCGCGCGCAGACGCGAAGGCGCGGTGATCTGCATGATCCCCGAAGCCCCTTTGGCGCATAGCACCCCTTTGTTGATCGGGTGTTTGCGGTTGCCTTCGATATAGCGCACCCGCCCATCCGCCATATGCACATTGATGCCGCAACGGCAGGCGCACATATAACAGGTGGTGCGGCGGATCTCGTCTGAGACCTTGGGTGACAGGTTGATCCTGGGCTGGGTCATGGTCCCTCGCTTGCGATGATCTGCATTGCCTCGATGGCAATCTGGCGTTCCTCATCGGCACTGACGCGCCAGATGCCGACAGGGCTGCCGCTTTTGTGCAGACATAAATCATGCCGAAGATTGGCGGCTTCGTCAAAGGCCACCCCGGCCCAAGCCAGGCCGGTCAGGATTGCCGCCCGCATCGCCGCATCGTTTTCGCCAATGCCGCCGGTGAAAACCACGCCATCCACCCCGCCCATCGCGGCCATAAGGCTGCCGGCATGGCGCCTGGCCCAATAGGCGAAGTGATCCAGCGCGAAACGCGCGGCATCGGTATTTGCGGCATAAAGCGCCCGCAGATCCGAGGCCCCGCCAAGGCCCAAAAGCCCGCTTTCGCGGTTCAGGATCTGCCCGGCCCCGTCAATGCCATGGCGGCGGCACAGCTCCATCACCACCGCCGGATCAAGCGAACCGGGCCGCGTGCCCATGGTCAGCCCATCCAGCGGCGAATAGCCCATGGTCGTGGCCACGGAACGCCCGTCAAGAATGGCACAGGCCGAAGCGCCGTTGCCCAGATGAAACACCAAAAGCCGCGCCGGCAACGTGCCGGTTTCCTGCCGCAGCTTGCGCAGGATCGCCGCATAAGACAGGCCGTGAAAGCCATAGCGCCGCAACCCGCTTTCGCGCGCGGCCAAAGGCAGGGCATAGGTGGTGGCAATTTCGGGATTGCTGGCGTGAAAGGCGGTGTCAAAGCTGGCATATTGCGCCAGATCAGGCGCAAGCGCGGCCAAGGCCCGAATGCCGGTCAGGTTCGCGGGGTTGTGCAAAGGGGCAAGCGCGGCGCAGCTTTCGATCTCGGCCTGAACGGATGGGGTAATGCGGCAAGCGGTGGTCAAGGCGGCACCGCCATGCACCACCCGATGCGCGGCGGCGCGCAGCCCGGCGGTGGTGATGCCCATCTCTTTCAGCCCGGCGCGCAGGGCGGCCAGATGGTCAGCCGCCCCCCCTGCCGCGCCGATCTGCTCAGCCCGCGCCTGCGCCAGTTGCCGCAGTTCGCGGTCAAAGACCGCCAGCTTCAGCGAAGACGATCCGGCATTCACCACCAAGAGCATCTAGAAAACCGCCTTCACAAGGCCCATCGCCGCCAGCCCCGCCAGCAAAAGAATGGCAAAGCGGCGGAAGTCCTGCGGGTCGGTATTGAAGAAATGCCGCCCCCCCAGCCAATTGCCCAGGAATGTCAGCGGCAAGACCAGAAGGCTGGCCCAAAGCGTATCCCATGAGACAAGCCCGTGCAGGAAATAAAGCGGCGTCGAATAGATGTCGAGGATCGGGAAATAGGCCACCAGCGTTGCCCGAAACACCGCCGCGCTGATCGGCTGGGCCGCGAAAAAGGCCGCCACCGGCAGCCCCCCCATGCCCGGCGCATTGGCCAGCCCGGAAAGCAGCCCCGCCACAAAGGTGCCGCCGCCCCCCACCTCGTGCGAAAGCCGCCAACCGGCCAGCAGCACAAGGCACATCACCAGCACATAGCCCGAAATCACCGCCCGCGCCGCATCTTCGGAAATCGCCGTCAGCGCCCAAAGACCAAGCGGCAAGCCAATGATCGCCCCCAAAACCAGAAACCTGATGCGCTTCCAGTCCACTTCGGGGCCGATCCCCCCCCAGGCCTGCGCCGTCATCGCGGCCTCAGCAATCACCACGACCGCCACGAAATGCAGCGGGCTGGTCACAAGGCTGGCAGCGGCAATGACGATGGCCGAATAGCCAAAGCCAGAATAGCCGCGCACAAAGGCGGCGGCCAGAATGGCAAAGGCCATCCAGACCGCCCCCCAAAGCCCGATGTCAAAGGGCAGGGTCATGCTTTTTGCGGCCGCATGTCAGCTTTGGAAATGCCCGCCACCTCGACCGGCTTTTTCATCGCATCGCGGCGGAAGGGCTCGCCCAGTTCCTGATTGATCAGCGCCTCGATCAGGGTTGTCTTGCCGTGGTTCATCTGATCATCCACCGCCTTGCGCAGCGCCGCGGTCAGCTCATCCATGGTTTTGGCCTGAACGCCTTGCAACCCGCAAGCCCTTGCAATGCCAGCATAAGTTACGTTGTTGTCCAGTTCGGTGCCGACGAAATTATCGTCATACCACAGGGTAGAGTTGCGCTTTTCCGCGCCCCATTGATAGTTGCGGAACACCACCATGGTGATCGCCGGCCATTCCTCGCGGCCGATCGCCGTCAGTTCCGTCACCGCGATGCCAAAGGCGCCGTCGCCGGCAAAACCCACCACCGGCGTATCCGGGCAGCCGATCTTGGCCCCGATGATCGAGGGCAGACCATAGCCGCAAGGCCCAAACAGGCCCGGCGCCAGATATTTGCGGCCCGTCTCGAAGGTCGGGTAAGCGTTACCGATGGCGCAGTTATTGCCGATGTCAGACGAGGTGATGACATCTTGCGGCAGAGCGGCGGTGATGGCCCGCCAAGCCATGCGCGGGCTCATCCATTCCGGCTTGGCGTCGCGGGCGCGCTGGTTCCAGGTGGTGCCGGGATCGTCATCTTCGTGATCCATCCCCGCCAAAGCCTGCGCCCAAGCCGATTTCTTCTGCCCGATCAGTGCCTTGCGATCAGCCCGCCCCGCATCACCTGCGGTTTTGCTCAAACGTGCAAGAATGCCCTCAGCCACCTTTTTCGCATCGCCAACAATGCCGACCGAAACCTTTTTGGTCAGGCCAATGCGGTTGGGGTTCAGGTCAACCTGAATGATCTTGGCATCCTTGGGCCAGTAATCCAGCCCATAGCCCGGCAGGGTGGAAAACGGGTTCAAACGGGTGCCAAGCGCCAGCACCACATCGGCCTTCTGGATCAGCTCCATCCCCGCCTTTGACCCGTTATAGCCCAAAGGCCCCGCGAAAAGCGGGTGCGAGCCGGGGAAGGCATCATTGTGCTGATACCCCACGCAAACCGGGGCATCCAGACGCTCAGCCAAGGCCATAGAGGCCGGAATAGCCCCGGCCAGAACCACACCCGCACCGTTCAGAATGACCGGGAATTTCGCGCTGGACAAAAGCGCCGCAGCTTGCGCCAAAGCCTCATCCCCGCCCGAGGGGCGTTCGAATTCGACCACGGCGGGCAGGTCTATATCAATAACCTGCGTGAACATATCGCGCGGGAAGTTGATCTGCGCCGGCGCCGACTGACGCCGCGCCTGCAAGATCACCCGGTTCAGAACCTCGGCCACGCGGGACGGGTCGCGCACCTCCTCCTGATAACAGACCATGTCCTTGAACAAGGCCATCTGCTCAACCTCTTGGAAGCCCCCCTGCCCGATGGTCTTGTTGGCCGCCTGCGGCGTGACCAGCAAAAGCGGCGTATGGTTCCAATAGGCGGTTTTCACGGCGGTGACGAAGTTGGTGATGCCGGGACCGTTCTGCGCGATCATCATCGACATCTTGCCGGTGGTGCGGGTGTAGCCATCGGCCATCATCCCGCCCGAACCTTCATGCGCGCAGTCCCAGAACTGGATGCCCGCCTTGGGAAAGAGGTCAGAGATTGGCATGAAAGCGGAACCGATGATGCCAAAGGCATGTTCGATCCCGTGCATCTGCAAAACCTTCACAAAGGCTTCTTCGGTGGTCATCTTCATCGGGAAAGCTCCTGTCTGGCCGGGCCAGTCAGGGCCCGGAAATATCTGCTGACGCCATCTGTAGCGCCGGCAGCGACCCCGCCTTAGGGCCAGATATTTCAGCCCGATAGAGCCAGAAAATCATGCCGCAGCGCAGCAAGATTTGCTGAATTTTATCGTTACATTACAGTATATTACCCAAGGCCGCGCTGAATACCGCTGGCAATCTTGGCGATCCCTTCAGGAATTCGCACCGGCGTCGAGGAAGAATAGGCCAGACGATAATGGTTGCGCACCATGCGACCGGGGTCAAAGAAGGCCCGCCCCGGCTCCAGCAACACCCCATCGGCGCGCAACCTTTCGGCAAGAACCTCGGTATCCACCCGCTCCGGCGCCTTCATCCAGAAAGACGACCCGCCAAAACCACCCTGCCCCGCCACCGTCAGCCCATGCGCCAAAATCGCCTCCTCCATCACCTGCCGGCGACGGCGATAGGCATTGCGCATCCGGTTGATCAGGCTGTCGTAATGACCAAGCGACAGGAAATAGGCCATGGTGCGCTGAATATGCCCCGGCGGATGGCGCAACATCATCAGCCGCAACGCCCGCGCCGCCCGGATAAAGGAACGCGGCCCCACCAGATAGCCCAGCCGCATCCCCGGAAAGACCGATTTCGAAAACGACCCGGCGTAAACCACCCGCCCCTCGGTATCGAGCGATTTCAACGCCGGCGACACCGGCTTCAGGAAAGACATCTCAAATTCGTAATCATCCTCAACCAGCACAAAACCCTCACGCCCGGCAGCCTCCAACAGCGCAAGCCGGCGCTCCAAGGGCATGGTGGCATTGGTCGGGCATTGATGGCTGGCGGTGGTGAAAACCACATCCACCCCCTTCGGAATGGCATCGGGCGGCAAGCCGTCGGCGTCGATGTCAACGCTGATGGTCTCGGTCCCCGAAGCCGCCAGAATGCCGCGCAAACCGGAATAACCGGGGTTTTCCACCACCCCGCGCCGCCCCGGCCCCAAAAGCACCTGCGCCGCGATCCAAAGCGCATTCTGCGCCCCCATGGTCAACAAAACCTCATCTTCCGTCGCAGCAATGCCCCGGCGCGGCAAGATGCTGCGCAGGATATGCTCAATCAACAGCGGGTCGTCGCGATCGTAATAATCCTGCGTCAGCGCGGCAAAATCCTTGCGGCCAAGGGCGCGAACCGCACAAAGCCGCCAGTTCTGATGGTCAAAAAGGCTGGGGTCGGCCTGACCATAGATGAAGTTATGCGGATAGCTTTCCCAGTCCGAGGGCCGGTCAATCTGGGCAAGCCCCTGAAAACGCCCGGCAATCAGGCGCTGAAACTCCGCCCCCTCCACCCGCGGCGCCCGCAAGGGCAGCTCCGGCGCGCGCGGCGCGGATTCTGAAACATAATACCCCGACCGCCCCCGCGCCGTCAGATAATCGGCGCTGACCAGTTCGGCATAGGCCAGCGTCACGGTGATGCGACTGATCCCCAGATGCTGCGCCAAGCCACGCGACGAAGGCATCTTCTGCCCGGCCCGAAAGCGGCCAGCCAAAACGCCCTCTGTCACCATCTGGCGAATGCGCTGCTGCAAGGATCCGCGCGTGGCGGGCGGCAGGACGAAAGCTTCGGGCGGGATCGACATTCTGGCCTCAAATCGCCGTTGGTTCTGGACCTATCCTGCAAAAGCCAGCGCCCCTGTCAAGCCCGGCATAGGGGGCCAGCCCCCAGCCCCTTGGTTCTGCGAACCAACGGGCTTCCCCCGGGATATTTCCGACACAGAGGATGAACCAACCCGTGCCCATCCTCTGTGGAAAAATATCCCGGGGGAGTCGCGGCACGCGACGGGGGCAGCGCCCCCCCCTTAAAAATGAAATCCCCGCGCCCCGTTTCGGGGGCGCGGGGGCAATCGGATCAGGCCAGATTTCAGCCGAAGACTTTGGTCAGGGCCTTGTCGATGGCGCCGGTGATGGCGTCGATGTCATCGGGCGTGGCGATCAGCGCGGGCGAGAGGCAAAGCGTGTTGTTCAGCCCCGGCAAGGACCGATTGGTCATGCCGATGATAACACCCTGCGCGTTGCATTCGGCCACCACGGCGGCGACTTTCTTTTCATCCATCGGTTCTTTGGTCTTGCGGTCGGCCACCAGTTCGGCGCCGCAGAACAGGCCCGCGCCGCGCACATCACCGATCACCTTGTGCTTTTCCATCAGCGCGTTCAGGTTATCGACCGTCCGCTTGCCCATCCGCAGCGTGTTGTCGAGCAGGTTCTCATCCTCGATGATGCGCATGTTTTCCAAGGCCGCCGCCGGGCCCGAGGTGCAGCCGCCGAAGGTGGAGATGTCGCGGAAATAGCTCATCGGGTCGGTCGAATTGGCTTTGAAGAGATCAAACACCGCCTCGGTCGTCACGGTGCAGGAAATCGCGGCATAGCCCGAGGCGACGCCTTTGGCCATGGTGACGAAGTCCGGCTTGATGCCGTAGTTTTGATAGCCGAACCAGACGCCCGTCCGGCCCACGCCGCAAACCACTTCATCAATGTGCAGCAAGACATTGTATTTCTTGCAGATTTCCTGAACACGCTCCCAGTATCCTTTCGGCGGAACGATCACGCCGCCACCGGCGGTGACGGGTTCCAGCACGATGGCGCCGACGGTATCGGGGCCTTCGCGCAGGATCACTTCTTCGATCGCATCCGCGGCGCGTTCGCCATAGTTTTCGACATCCCACTGCTTGCGATATTCAAGGCAATGCGGAACCATGACAAAGCCGTCGGGGTAAGGTCCGTATTGCGCGGCGCGTTCGGCCTGACCCGAGGTCGCCAGCGCGCCGATGGTGGTGCCGTGATAATCGCGCTCGCGATACAGGATCTTCCATTTCTTGCCACCATGCACATTGTGCGAGATCTGGCGGACCATCTTGTAGACCTTCTCATTCGCCTCGGAGCCCGAGTTCGAATAATAGACGCGGGACATGCCCGGCATCTTCGAGATCAGCTTTTCGGCAAACAAGGCGCCGGGGATCGAGCCGCCGACGCCGGCGAAATAGTTCATCTTCACCAGTTGGTCGCGCACCACATTGGCGATGGATTCGCGGCCATAGCCGACGTTCACCGTCCAGACCGCGCCCGAAACCGCGTCGATATACTCCTTGCCCTTGGCGTCCCAGACGCGCAGGCCCTTGCCTTCGACGATCACGCGCGGATCGACGGTTTCGAACATCTTGTGCTGGATCAGATGGTGCCAGACGTGTTTCTTGTCGGCCTCGACCACGGCCGAGATGTCATTTGCGGATGCATAGCCTTCCATGGCGTTCCCTCATAGGCAATGGGCCGCGCGGATGCGGCCTTATGCTGGCATCATCCGGCAAAGCCCAGGAAAGCCTTAGGGCCAGAGCAATCGCGCCGATATAGCCAGCCCAGACCGCAGCCCAGGTTGTATGCGGCCATCTGTCAGGATATTTACCGTTCCATGACAACCCTGCCCGCCCCGACCGCCGAACCCGTAGCTTTCCTGATGGAGCTGAGCGCCATAGCTGACCCCGGCCCTGCCGCGCAGGCGGCGGGCTGTGCCGTGCATCCTTTGGACGGGGCCGAGGACCGGGCCGTGCTACATGCGGCAGGCGCCCGGGCGCTGGCGGCCAGCCTTGCCATGGGCGCCGCGCCGATGCTGTTGACCGTGGCCGCGGGCGACAAGGCCGAAGCCTATCAGGCGGCGCTGACCGAGGGCCTGATGGGCTATGAGCGCATTCACACCGCGCAAACCGCGGCAGGTCTGGTGCTTATCCTGATCCTGCCGCCAAGCGCCCCCAACGCCTATTGGCGTAAGTGATCACTCTTCGCCGGTGATCGCCTCGCCCGCGTCCGTTTCCAGCGCCGCGATCAAGGCCGCATCCACGCCCGCAGCCCGCAGGGAATCCGGCGTCAGATAGACGATCTCGGCGCAGGCCGTAGCCGCATAGGGCAGGTCTGCCGGAGCCATGGCCAGCCCCTTGCCTGCCGCCAGCCAGAACTGAAAGTTCAGCCCCATATCATAGACCTCTTTGCACGCGCCTTGCGCAACTTCAGGCGACAGCCCGGCCACGTAGGCGGCGTTCAACGCCTTGGAACCAAAAGGCGCATATTCGCTATAGCTTTCGGACTGCTTTTCCAAAAGCGTTTCTGGCAACGCGGCTGCCCAATCCACTTCCTTACCCGTGGCACGATCAAAGGTCAGGCCATATTCGACAGAATAGGGATGCGCCGCACCCTCGCAATAGCCGCCATCATTGGCGTAAAGGCTGAGATAGGCGCTGTCGAGGCTGACCTGCACTACGCGGTTAAGGTCGCAATCCAACATCTCGGCGACGCCATCGTCCAGCTCTTGCAAGCGGGTGTTGATTGCCTTGGCGGCGTCGGTTTCACCTGTCACCCGCGGGAAGGCGGCGACATGCTCGGCAAGGGGCGACTGGGCCACAACCTGCCCTGCATCCTCGGCAAAGGCGGCAAGCGGCAATAGCCCAAGGGCAAGGGGAAGAAGGCGGCGCATAAGGGGTCTACGGTTGTATCCTAAATCAGTCAATGCAACCCTTAGCATCGAAATGATGCGGGAAAAACGCCGCGGCGGCGCAATGGACCGTGGCCAGCCCCTCGTCGCGCGAATAGGGGTGTTCCATCGTGACAAGATCCATCCAGACGCCCTCGCTGACCAGCCGCAGCGCCCGTGCGATCTGCGCGGCATCGCCCCGATAGCCCCCCGCCGCGATCAGCCCCGCCACGACGGCCTGCATCCGCGCGGCATGTTCATCATCGCGGGCCCCGCATTTTTCGCGGTACAGCGGGCGGCTTTGCGCCTCGCCCCAAAAGGCAACCCATGCAGCCAGCCGCGCCGGGGTGAAAAGGCCGGGCGAAAAGGCCGCACGCAAAAGCGCATCCAACTGGCGCGCAGGGTTTGGCCCGGCCCCCTCCAGCGCCTGCATCCAACATTCGCGGTATTCTTCCGACAGATAGCTTAGGGTTTCCGAAAGCAGCAGGTCTTTGCTTTTGAAATGAAAATTCACCAAGCCATGCGAAAGCCCCGCCGCATTGGCCACATCGGAAAGCGTGGCGCGCGCATAGCCGCGTTCGGCCAGAACGCCGATTGTTGCCTCGATCAACTGCACCCGCCGCGCCGCGCGCGACAGCTTGCGCGGGCCGGTTGCGGGGGCTTTTGGGGCGGACAGATCTTTGCGGGAAACTTCCATGACATCCTCGGTCCTGCGACGGCGATTTTATTTTAACCCATCGCGCTGCCATTGAGAACGCCCCCAAAACGCGCCCCGAAAGACAGGCTTTGCCTTGCCGGGGCTTAGAAATTCCTTCATTGCCTTTGGCAGCCGATAGCCGCAAAACGCCCCAATGCCGCCGCCACGAAGGAGTGCCCGATGACCGCCCATGACCGCCTGTCGCCCATGCGCGAGCTGCATGACAACGTATCGGTTCCCTTTGCGCGCGCCCATGCCATGCCGAAATCGGTTTATACGAGCGAGATTTTTCTGGCCGAGGAGCAGCGCCATATCTTTGCGCAGGACTGGATCTGCGTCGGCCGTGCCGAGACATTGCCAAACCCCGGCGATTATCTGACGCTGACGCTGGCGGGCGAACCCGTGATCGTGCTGCGCGACCGTGACGGGCAGATCCGGGCCATGTCGAATGTTTGCCGCCACCGCATGTCAACGCTTCTGGAAGGGCGCGGCAATGCCCGCGCGATCGTCTGCCCCTATCATGCCTGGACCTATAATCTGGATGGCAGCCTGCGCGGCGCCCCGGCGATGACGCTGAACGAGGGGTTTTGCAAAGAAGACCTGACCCTGCCGCGCGTGCGCTGCGAGGTTTGGCAAGGCTGGGTCATGGTGACGCTGAAACCCGATGCCCCCGCACCGGAAACCGTGCTGACCGGGGTGCGAGAGCTGATCCCCTATCTTGACATGTCAACCTATACCGAAACCTATCGCGAAACCTTCCGCTGGGCGACGAACTGGAAGGTATTGGCCGAAAACTTCATGGAAAGCTATCACCTGCCCATGTGCCACGCCGGCACCATCGGCGGCAGCTCAAAGCTGGAAGAAATGTTCTGCCCCGAAGGCAATGCGGCCTTCAACTATCACTGGATCTTGAAAAACGATTCCATCCCGCTGGCGCTGGCGCATCCGTCGAACACCACGCTTCAGGGCGATGAGCGGCGCAAGACCTGGCTTTTGTCGATTTACCCCTCGCTGCTTATCACGCTGACACCGGGCTATTTCTGGTATCTGTCGCTGACGCCAGACGGGCCGGGCCATGTGAATGTGCTTTACGGCATGGGCATGTCGGCCGACTGGATGGCCGACCCCGAAGCCGAGGCACATCTGGCCAAACTGAAGGCGCTCTTGGACGATGTGAATGTCGAAGATAAGGGCTGCACGGAAAAGGTCTATCAGGGCCTGCTCAGCACCATGGGCGCGCCCGGCCCGCTTTCGCATCTGGAACGCCCGAATTTCGAATTCGCGCAATATCTGGCCAGCCGTATTCCGGCCTAAGGTGTCGGAAAATGGGTATTAGGGTCAGGCCCCCTTACCAATACCCCGCCAGCGCGAAAAAATTGGAATGATCAACGGTTTGTGGCCCGCAGCACGGGGTGGTTTCCCCGTGCTAGGGACACAAGACGTTGAGCGCCCAATTTCTTCGCGCCCAAAGGGTTTGACGGATTTACTCCGTGGCCACGTTACAAACCCTTGAAATAGCGCCGCTATTCCTGCGGATTTGCGCCTCGCCACGGGGCAAATCTGTCAAACTGGTGGGGTATTGGTAAGGGGGCCTGACCCTAGGCCAAGATGAAACAGGCCGGCGGGCCTAACCGCGACACATGGTCTCTGGCGCGATTGCGGCGTTGACGAGGCGCGGCGGCGCGTTAGCCTTTGGCAAAACGCGAGACGTCTCCAATGCGGACGGCCCGTGACGGGGTGTTTTCTTTGCCGGGGGATGAGGGTTATGGACACCAGCGCGCAGACGGCCCGGCGCCCGCGCATCACGCGCGAAAGCCACCCGGCTGATGCCTTTCGCCTGAACCCGCCCGGCTTTGGGCGCGCGGGTTTCGGCTTTCTTGATGGTGACGACATCGGCTGGATGAAAGACCGGGTCGAGGAGGTGCTGGCCGATTATGGCGTGGCGATCCTGCATCCCGAGGCGCAGGCGCGTTTGCTGGCGGCGGGGGCAAAGCCCGGCCGCGATGCCAACCGCATCAGGATGCCGCGCGGCCTGATCCGCGAGGCCATGACCGCAACACCGAAAGCGGTGCGGCTGGGCGGCAAGGCGGCGCGCTTTGATATGGATCTGCCGCGCGCCGATGGCGGGTTCATCCTGCGGACCGGCACCGGCGCGCATGGCTATATAGATCCGCGCAATGCGCGCTATCGCAAGATGGATCTGGCCGCCGTGGACGAGATTGCCGCGGTGGCCAACACATTGGACGAAGTGGGGTTCATCGCCCATCCTTTCGTGCATGGCGTGCCCGAAGTGACCGCCGACATTCACAGTTTCGGCCGGCTGATCGGGCGCACGGCAAAGCATGTCTGGATGCAGCCCTATCAATGGGAGAATGTCGATTACCTGATGCGCATCGCCGCCATCGCGGCCGGGGGCGAGGCGCAGTTGCGCGCCAATCCGATTGCCAGTTGCATCACCTGTTCCTTCACGCCGCTTGAGTTCAAATATATGGACACGCATGTCATCATGAAGGCGGGGGAATATGGCGTTCCGCTTCATGCGTGCAGCCTGCCTTCGGCGGGGGGAACGGCGCCTTTGTCAGTGCCGTCGATGGCAATCATGGCGGCGGCCGAGATCATTGGCATGACGGTGATGGCGCATATTCTGGCGCCCGGCATTGCCGTGATCGCCACGCCTTTGATGTTCACACTGGATATGCGGACCGGCAGCGCGTTGCAATCTTCGGTGGAATCGATGCAGGCGGCCAATATGGCGGTGCAATTGCTGAAATCCGGCTGGGGACTGGTCGCGCACAGCTATGGCGCGGGGTCAGATACGCCGGATGTTGACCATCAGTCGATGGCAGAGCGCGCGATGCTGGCGCAGGCGGTGGCCTTGGCCGGGGCCGATATTCTGGGCGGTGTCGGGCAGTTGGAATGTGCCACCGTCTTCAGCCCGGTGCAGGCGGTTTTGGATAACGAGATCGGCGCGATGGTGCGGCGCTTCATCCGCAAACCCCGTCTCGACAAGGCATCGCTGAACTGGGAGGCGATGATGGCGATCCGCCCCGGCGGCCATTTTCTGGACAGCGCCCATACCATTGCCAATTGCCGCGACCAGCTTTTGCCCAAGGTGTTTCAGCGTCAGGGCCGGGATGATTACGAAAAATCAGGTCGGCGCACGGCCTTTGACGCCGCGCGCGACGCGGCGCTGGCCGCCATTGCGGGCGCGCCGGCAGAGGGGTTTCTGAGCGCCGAGCAGGAACGCGAAATTGCCGCGCTGACCGCCCGCGCCGATGACCATATCGTTGCCGCCTATCGCGGGGCGGTCAGTGTGATTTGACGACGCCCGCCGCGCACCAGTCATCAAACACTGACAGGGCCGCGTCATGGAAGGCCGGGTCGTTGATATGGGCATCCAGCGCGATCAGTTGCACATTCGGCGGGCAGGCACGGTGCATTTCGTCGACAAAGGCCGCCAGCGCCTGTGGATCAGACAGCGGGCCGCCTTCGCGATCCCATTCATTGCCGCCTTGGGTGGGAAGCAGAAACACCACCGGCCCTGTGGCACGCGCAAGTTTCGCGCAGATCACCCGGGCCAGTTCGCGCCGCTGTTCGGCGGTTTGCACGACCGAGGTCAACAGCCGGTTATGGGCATGGGCGGGGGTGTCTTTGAAGGCTTCGGGCAAGGCGTGCCAGCCGACAAAGTCGATCAGGTCATAGCAGCCGATGGATACGATTTGCGGGATACCTGCGCGGCCGGCGTTTTCCATCCGGTCCGCGCCGGCGGAAATGGCCGATCCGAACAGGTGGTTGCCCACTTCTTGCGGGGCGAAATCCATCACCGCGGCAAAGGCCCCTTCGGCGGCAAGGCTTTCAAAGGCGCGCCCGCCCATGCCGGTGGCGTGGAACACCGCCACCTCAAAGCCGCGGGCCTCAAGCGCCGGTTTCAGCGTGGTCATGTAGCGCAGCACGGTCTTGCCAAAACTTGTCATGCCGATCAGCGGCTTTTTGTGGTCAGGTGGCTCTACCGCCCGCGCCGCGCCCAAAACCGCGCCCGCCGCTTGTGAAAGCGAGGCTTTGCAGACCGAGTTCAGCCCGTAAAGCCCGCCGGCCCAAAGGATCATCTGGGTGTCAGCCGCCAGCCGTTCCGGCGGGATCATCGGGGAAAAACTGACGGTGGAGACGATATATTTCGGCACGCCCAAAGGCAGGGCCGCGCAAAGATCAAGCGCAAGGTCGGTGCCCATGGAGCCGCCAAGCACCAAAACCCCATCGAAGCGGCCTTCGCGATGCAGCCGCGCCGCCAAGGCCGCCGCGCCCCGTGCCATGGCCTGCATGGCAATGTTTTCATCTTCGGCCGCGATGATGGCGTCAATCGTCGTGCCGGCTTCGGCCACGACATCATGTTTGGACCAGGTGGTCGGCGCGGTCGGGTTGCCGAGGACCGAGACATCCATGCTCAGCGCCTCGCCGCCCTGGGCGCGGATCACCTCTGCGATGTAGTTCAGCTCATCATCCTTGGTGTCATAGGTGCCGGTGATGAGAATACGATTGCCCATGGCTGGTTCCTTTGGCTGGCGGCGGAGCGGGGGTTTCACACCCCCGCCGTTGCAGTTTGCAGGCAAACTGCAACTTCCCCCGTGGGATATTTAGGCACGAGAGGATGAAATCAGAGCTGGATCCAGGCGGTTTTCAGCTCGGTATATTTTTCAAGCGCGTGCAGGGATTTGTCATGGCCATTGCCCGATTGTTTCATGCCGCCCAAGGGCACGGTATTATCAGAGCCGCCATAGGTGTTGACATGCACCACGCCGGCGCGGATGGCGCGCACCATGCGATGGGCGCGTGACAGGTTTGAGGTCCAGACCCCTGCGGCAAGGCCGAAATCGGTGGCATTGGCAAGCTGTGCCGCCTCGGCTTCGCTGGTGAAGGGGGTGACGGCAAGCACCGGGCCGAAGACCTCTTCGCGGAAAAGCCGGTGGCTGGGTTGCACGCCTGCGACCACGGTCGGCTCCATATAATAACCACCGGTTTCCAGCATGGCGCGGTTGCCGCCAAGCACGACCTCGCCGCCATCTTTGCGGGCGTCTTCGACAAAGCCAAGGTTGCCGGCGAGTTGGACATCGGAGTTGACCGCGCCAATTTGCGTTGCAAGATCAAGGGGGTTGCCCAGTTTCATGCCCTGCGCCGCCTTGGCCAGTGCCGCGACAAATTCGTCATGCACGGCGGCTTCGACCAGAAGGCGGGAGCCTGCGACACAGACCTGGCCTGCGTTGCGGAAGATGGCGGTGGCAGCGGCTTTGGCGGCGGCGGCCAGATCGGGGGCGTCGGCAAAGACGATGTTCGGGGATTTGCCGCCAAGTTCGAGATAGCAGCGTTTCAGGTTCGACTGCGCCGAATATTGCAGCAGCCGCCGCCCGGTGGGGCCAGAGCCGGTGAAGACCATGACATCGACATCCATGGAAAGCGCCAGCGCCTCGCCCGTGATGCGGCCCGGCCCGGTGACGACGTTGAAAACGCCCGGCGGCACGCCTGCCTCCAGCGCCAGTTCGGCAAGGCGGATCAGCGTCAGCGAAGCGGTTTCGGCCGGTTTCAGCACGATGGAATTGCCCATCGCCAAGGCCGGCGCAATTTTCCACGCGCCAATCATCAGCGGGAAATTCCATGGCACGATGGCGGCCACCACACCCACGGCTTCGCGGTGGACAAGGGCCAGCACGTTTTCGGCCGTTGGGGCGATTTCGCCGTAAACCTTGTCGATGGCTTCGGCGTAATAGCGGAAGGTTCCGGCCGCCGATCCCGGCTCGGCCTTCAATGCCATGCCGATGTCGGTGCCATTGTCGCGCACGCCCAGAACCGCCAGTTCCAGCGCATGTTTGTCGATCAGATCGGCCAGCCGGTGCAAGACGGCCTTGCGCCCGGCAGGGGCCATGCGCGACCAGCGGCCATCGTCAAAGGCGGCGCGGGCCGAAGCCACGGCGCGGGCGACATCTTCGGCCGAGGCGGCGGCGGTTGTGGTCAGCTTTTGGCCATTGATGGGGGAAAGGACCGTGGTTTCCCCGCCCTGCCCTTCAAGCCACTGACCTTCGATCAAGAGCTTCTGCGGCGCAATGGCGGCAGAGGCGAGACGGTCAATTTCAGCTTGGGTGATGGCCATGATGATGCGGTCCTTTGAGAGCGGGAAGACGAACAAAGAAGGGGCGGCAGTTTCCCGCCGCCCCCGGTTTTCACGAAGATCAGAGCTTGCCTTTGCCAAGTTCGGCAAAGCGGCCCGGATCGCGCGATTTCAGCATGGCCGCCATCACGATGCCGATCACACCGGCCACGATGACGAGCGAGGGCAGCATCCACGACAGGTTGCCTTCGGCCCCGGTCAGCGCGCCGAAGTCACGGAAGATGATGATGAACAGATAGCCCAGAATCAGCCCCGAAATGGCCGGGAACAGCTTGGTCGAAAGGCCGCTTTCGCCCATCGCATCCTTCATGAAGAAGGCGATCACGGCGAAGGAAGCCAGCGCCATCAGGCCCAAAAGCCCCAGCGTGCCCATCTGGCTGAGCCAGACAAACAGGTTCAGCACCGGGTCCAGCCCCTTGGCCACAAAGAGCGTGACCACCGCCAGTGCCAGAACGGTCTGAATGACCGAACCGATATGGGGCGAAAGGTGCTTGGCATGGGTGGTGCCCACGCGGTCGGGCAGCAGGCCCTCGCGGCCGGCGACGAACTTGTAGCGCGCCACGGCGTTGTGAAAGGCCAAAACGGCGGCGAAGATCGAGGTCATGAACAAGACGCCCATGATCGCACTCATCGTGGCGCCGATATAGGTTTCACCAAGGATGAACAGGAAGGCCGACGGGTCGGGCAGGCCTTGCAGCGTGGGCATCAGGTTTTCAACGCCGATCCCCATGGTCATCAGCCAAGAGGTGATGGTGTAAAAGCTGCCGATGGCCAGAACCGAGATATAGGTGGCTTTCGGCACAGTGACCGAGGGGTTCTTTGCCTCTTCCGAATAGATCGTGGTGGCCTCAAACCCGATGAAGCCCGCAAAGCAGAACAGGAAGCCGATCGACGGCGTGCCCGAGGTGATCTGCGCCCAGGTGAAGGGTTCAAGGTTCAGCCCCGAAGCCCCGCCCGAAGACAGGATCGACAGGTTCAGCGCGATGACGATCAGGAATTCCAGCGCCACCAGAACGACCAGAACCTTGGCCGAAAGATCCACCTGACGGTAGCCCAGCACCGCAACGAGCGCGATGGCGACATAGGTCCAGACATACCACGGCAGCTCCAGCCCCCATTGGGCAAAAGTGCCCGAGGCAACCGCACCCAAAAGGCCCATGAGGCCGATCTGCATGGCGTTATAGCTGAGAATGGCGATCATCGCCGCGCCACCGCCAAGATGGCCGCCAAGCCCCTGCGCGGTAAAGGCATAAAAGGCGCCCGCATTTTTCACATGCCGCGCCATGGCGACATAGCCGACCGAAAAGGCCAGCAGAATTGCCGTCACGATGGCGAAGCTGCCGGCGATGCCAGCGCCATTGCCAAACAGCATTGAAGGCGGAATGCCACCCCCGGCCCCGGTCAGGGGAGCAGCGGCCGAAACCACCATGAAAGTGATGGCGCCAACGCCCAAGGCGTTCTTGCGCAAAACGGTCGAAGGTGCGCCCATATCAGACATGGCCTACCCCCATCTGCGTTGTTTTTGTCATCAACACGTTCCCCTTCCTGTTTCCATTGGGTTTGCGAATCCTGTGATCCGTCTTTTCGGTTTATTATTTGAACCGATGGTTCGATTTCATTTGACAGGGTCTGCGACAATCTGTCAACTAAAATGAACCCCGCCAGAAAGGCTCTGGCAAGGTTTAAGTTTGAAAGGCGGGAAAGGTCACCATGGGGACCGTCACCAAAGCATTGGAACTCTTGGATCTTTTTACCCGACAGCGACCGCTGATCGGGCTGTCTGATCTGGCCCGGCTGGCGGATCTGAACAAGGCGACCTGTTACCGGCTGGTCAGCGAATTATGCGATTTCGGTCTGGTAGAGCAAATCGGATCAGCCCGCGAATACCGGCTTGGCCCGACAGTGCTGCGCCTTTCGGCCCTGCGTGAGGCGCAGGTGCCCACGCGCGAAGCCGCCATGCCGGTCTTGCAGGCGCTGGCCCAGAAAACCGGGGAAACCGCGCATCTTTCCATGCTGATGGGCGGCGCGCTGCATACTTTGGGCTTTGCCTATGCCACCCAGCACATGACCCGCGTCACCATGGATGACGCCGAGGTTCTGCCCTTTCACGCCACCTCATCGGGGCTGGTGGTGCTGGCGTTTCAACCCGAATCCTTTCGCGATGCCGTACTGGCCCAGCCCATTGCCCGCCTGACCGGGCGCACCGAAACCGCACCCGATGCCCTGCGCGCCCGTCTGGCCGATGTGCGCAGCCTTGGCTATGCCGAAAGCCGTGGCGCCTTTCAGGCCGAAGTGCATTCCATGGCCGTGCCGCTGTTTGATGCGCTGGGGCGCTGTGTGGGCGCCGTCGCAGTTGCCGCCCTTGCCAGCCGCATGAGCGAGGAACAGCGCCGCCTGATCCGCTTTGCCCTGACCGGGGCCGGAACCGAAATCACCACGCTTTGGGGCGGCACATTGCCCGCCGATATTGCCACGCTCTGGCGTCTTGCCGCCTGAGGATCAAGAGGACCACGATGAAAGACGAAAATTTTCTGAAAGCCAATAACGCCCGCAGCCTGTGGCACCCGATGACGGCGCCGTCTGACAGCCTGAAAAACCCGCCCGCCATCATTACCAGCGCGCAGGGCGTGCGGATCAAGGACATCGACGGCCATGAGGTGGTGGATGCCGTCGGCGGGCTGTGGAATGTCAATCTGGGCTATTCCTGCCAGCCGGTGAAAGATGCCATCGCCGCCCAGCTTGATGCCCTGCCCTATTATTCGATCTTCCGCGGCACCTCGAATGACAAGGTGATCGAACTGGCCGAAGAACTGCGCGACTTTTTCGCCCCCGACGGGCTGACGCGGGCCTTCTATACCTCGGGCGGCAGTGACAGCGTGGAAACCGCGCTGCGGCTGGCGCGGCAATATCACAAGATCAAGGGAGAGCCGGGGCGCATCAAATTCCTGTCGCTGAAAAAGGGCTATCACGGCACGCATTTCGGCGGGGCTTCGGTGAACGGCAACGCGAATTTCCGCACGGCCTATGAACCCCTGCTGCCGGGCTGCCACCATATTCCCGCGCCGCTGCCCTTCCGTAACCCCTTCAACGAAAGCGACCCGGCCAAGCTGGCGCAGCTTTGCCTGCAAGCCTTGGAAGACGAAATCGCCTTTCAGGGTGCGGGCACCATCGCCGCCTTCATCATGGAGCCGATCCTTGGCGCGGGCGGGGTCGTGCCGCCGCACCCGTCTTTCATGCCGGGCGTTGCCGCGATTTGCCGCAAGAACGGCATCTTGCTGATCGCGGATGAGGTCATCACCGCCTTTGGCCGCACCGGCGCATGGACCGGCAGCCGCCTTTGGGGCGTGCAGCCCGATTTCGCCTGCACCGCCAAGGCCATCACCAACGCCTATTTCCCCTTTGGCGCGGTGATGATCAACGAAGGCGTGGCGCAGGTCTTTGAAAAGGATGAAACCGGCAAGGCGGCCATCGGGCATGGCTATACCTATTCCGGCCACCCGGTGGGCGCCGCGGCCGCCATCGCGACGCTGGCGGAAACCAAACGCCTGAAAGTAAATGAAAACGCCGCCGCCCGCGGGGCGCAGCTTTTCGATGGGCTGAAGGCGTTGAAGGAAAAGCACAGCATCATCGGGGATGTGCGCGGCGGCCATGGCCTGATGCTGGCGATTGAAATGGTGGGCGACCGCGCCACCAAATCAGCCCCCGACAAGGCGGTTCCGGCCAAGGTGCAACAGGTGGCCTATGAGGCCGGCGCCATGGTGCGCGTCTCGGGCCCGAACATCATCCTGTCGCCGCCGTTGGTTCTGACCGAAGCCGACGCAAACGTGATCCTGACCGCGCTGGACAAGGGCTTTAGCGCGCTCTGACCGGCAAACATCCCCCGCCCGTGACATAGCGGGCGGGGGAATTTCTTAGTCTGCGAAGCGGGTCAGGAGGCAGCAAGGTCACGCGCGCGCGCCTCAACCGCCAATTCCTTGAAAAGCCTGTGGCCTTTGGTTGAGGTTTCTTGCTGTGCAAGGGCCAAAGCGCCTTTCAGCCGGCGCTTGTCATTACCCTGCGCCACCGCCAGATCCCGCGCGACGGCCTTTTCAATCGCCCGCACAACCGTGCGCACCTCGGCATCGGTAAGCTCTTCGTCGCGGTAAGCCTTCACCAGCTCTGACACAACACGCCTGTCGCCCAGGGAAACCCGCTTGAGCGTGTGTTTGTGATCGACCGTTTTCCACAGCGAAGACGCGGACACGACCGATGCCGCGACCCCCGCCAGAACCGGAGCCATCTCAAGAAACGGAAGCCAGAAACTGACTGAACTCATTGGGATTTTCCGAAACTGATGAAATTTTGTCCACGGATCACATGCAAGCTATAGCGTTCTATCATATGACATGCCGCGAAAAAAACAACACAGGCCCAGCCAAAAGACGCGCTGTAGGCAGGCCCGTGTTCGCCGTTATAAAACGTAATGCCGAAAAAGATTGCGAGCAGGATTGACGCCACAAAGCCAAGGCCAAAGACCCAAACGCTGCGCGACACAACCGCCAGCGCCGAGCAATACATGATCGCGGAAATCAGCACCGTTTTATCCGTAACACGTTCTGCCAACATATATTCAACCAGCAAAGGCAGCAGCGGATAGGCAATGCTGAGAAGCACACTTGCCAGAAAATGCTGCCAGTTTGTTTTCAGAATTCCGAACGTCTCAGACACTACCTACAGACAACCTTTGAAATCCCGTTAACAAAGCTGCGACACCCGCATGAAATTCGCGCACACCTTTGCGCGTATTCCGCGGCACCATTTCACCCATAGGGCGAAATATCAAGCCGCAACTCCCCCCTCCCCTCCCTTGACACCCCTGCCCTGGGTCTGTCACCTTGGCGTGGCCCATGTGATCCGCGGCGTCTCCGGGGCCCTTCTTAATGACGGCGCGACTTGAATTTCATGAGAATGATATGGCACTCGAAGACGCCAAGACGCAGGTCGATACTGCGTTCACCCGCAAGGGCCTGCGTGGCCTTGCCTTTGAAAACGCCTTTTCCGGGGCGACCTCTTTCCTGCGGCGCAGCTATACCAAGGATCTGACCGGGGTTGATCTGGCCATTACCGGCGTGCCCTTTGATCAGGCGGTGACGCATCGCACCGGCACCCGCTTTGGCCCCCGCGCGATCCGCGAGGCAAGCGCGCTTCAACCCTTTGATCCGCCCTATGGCTGGCCCACCAACCCTTTGGAGGAGATGAGCATCATCGACTATGGCGATGTGGCCTTTGACTATGCCCATACGCCCAGTTTCCCCGGCCTTGTCACCGACCATATCCGCACCATTCTGGCCGCCGGGGCGGGCACGGTGACGCTGGGGGGCGATCACTTCATCACCCTGCCGATCCTGCGCGCCTATGCGGAAAAATACGGGCCGATGTCGGTAATCCATTTCGATGCCCATTCCGACCTGTGGCAAGACGATGACATGGACCGCATCGACCATGGCACGTTTTTCTATAAGGCGGTGAAAACCGGGGTGATCGACCCGAAAACATCGGTTCAGATCGGCATCCGCACCCATTGCGACGATTATCTGGGGGTGGAATATATCGACGCGCGCACCGTGCATGAAAAGGGCGCGGCCCATGTGGTGGCGCGGGCGAAAGAGATTGTCGGGCAGAACCCGACCTATGTCACCTTTGACATTGACTGTCTTGACCCTTCGGCCGCACCCGGCACCGGCACGCCGGTTTGGGGGGGCTTGCAAAGCTGGCAGGCGGCGGCCTGTTTACGCGATCTGGCGGGCATCAACATGGTGGGCGGTGATATTGTCGAGGTCTCGCCCGCCTATGACACCACCGGCGCCACCGCGATTGCGGGCGCGCATGTGGCGCATGAACTGATCTGCCTTTACCACTGGGCCAAGACCCGGCGTTAAGCCCTCTGATGGGGGCGGTCTGCAACGTCAGACCAAGGGCCGCCCCCTTATTCTTCGCGCATCAAGATAATGTCGGCCATGGCCAGATCCGGCACGCCGATGATATGGGCAATGGCTTCGCCGTTGAAGGTAATCACCCCATAAGCATCAGAAGGCCCGCGCAGGATGGTGACAGTGGGCACAATATCGGCGCCGTTTGCATCAAAAACCGGGGTGTAATGCAGCTCAATCCGGTCTTGCCCGGCGGTATAATCCTGCACGGTCACAATGGCGGCGGCATCGGCATTGGCATCGGGGTTCAGCCAGAAGATGTCATTGCCATCGCCGCCGGTGCCGGCATCGCCCTTACCCAAAATCAGCGTATCCGCGCCGTCACCGCCAAAAAGCGCGTCGGTGCCGTCAATGGCAGATGCCGTGCCGCCAACGCCCGGTGATGTGGCATCAAAGCCCGAAAGGGTATCATTGCCGCCACCGCCCCAGATCCAGTCAGACCCGTCGCCGCCCGACAGTTTGTCTTCGCCATGTTCGCCCAGCACGATGTCAGTGCCCGCCCCGCCCGTCACCACATCATTGCCATCGCCGGCCAGAAGCGTGTCATTGCCCGCCCCGCCATCAAGCCAGTCGTCGCCGCCTTCGCCAAGGATCGAATCTGCCCCGCCCCCGGCATCAACACGGTCATCGCCCGCGCCCATGCGGCCATAATCGGCCGCATCCGTGCCATGCGCCGTATCGGCGCCATCAGTTGCGGGCAAAGTGTTGGCAAAACTGGAGGGCACATAGCCAAGGTCAGTTTCGCGGTCTAGGTGTAGCGTGATGTCGGCAAGGGTCAGGTCATTGACCCCTTCCACCATGGCAACGACCGTGCCAGTCATCAACACAAGGCTGGACTGGCCATCGGCCGAAAGCTGCACCGAAATTTCGGGCGTGGTGGTATCGGAACTGTCAGGGTCAGGCTGCGGAGCATAGTGCAAAACCAACCTGTCTTCGCCTTGCTGGTAATCGGAAATGGTGAAGGCGGCAGAGCCGTCACCCCAGCGCGCGTCCATCTCGAAGCTGTCGGCCCCCGCGCCACCGGTGGCGCGGTCCCCCCGGCCAACAAACAAATGGTCATCCCCCGCCCCACCAAAAAGCTGGTCGGCCCCATCGGGCGCCGTCATTCCGGGGGCCGCCCCACCTGAGAACGCAAAGCCCGAAATCACATCATTGCCATCGCCCCCCGCCAGCAAATCCGCGCCAGCGCCACCGGCAATAAAATCATTCCCGGCATCGCCGGAAAGGCTGTCATTACCCAGATCGCCAAAGAGGTTATCGGCCCCGGCCCCGCCAAAGATCAGATCATTGCCATTGCCGCCCCAGACGCCGTCGGCGCCATCGCCGGCCTCGGCCTTGTCATCGCCGGCGCCCATTTCGGCATGGTCATTGCCGCTGCCAAGATCGGCATAATCGGCGGCGGAAGAACCGGTCAAACTGTCATCGCCGCCGCCCATGAACCACGCCAGATTGTCAGCATCAGCCGAAACCGTGTCGTTGCCATCGCCATAATGATCGGTGCGGGCGTAATCGGCGCTGTTGTAAAGATCATCGCCCGGATTGGCCGTATCGCCACCCGAGCCAGACCCGCCATCCGCAGTGGCAAATGACGCGGCGAAGGCCCCGAAGAACAGCAGGAAATTGGCAAGGGTTGCGACGTCCATTCTGGACCTCCGGGTGACAGGTTTGCCAAGGGTTTTGCCGGCCGATTATGGCCCAAGAAGGGCACAATCCGGGCCGCTATGCGGGAATGATGCGCGATCAGTCGCGCTTCGCCCCGGCGGAGGGCTTGGCGCGCCCCTTCAAGCCCTGTATGAACCCCCTAAGACGCCATGCAGGCAAGCCGGGCTTGGCAAAACCCGCATGGCCCAAATGCCAGGCGCCCAAAGAAAGGCCATCAGGTGAGCAACCCCGACAGTTTCATCGAAGAAGTCACCGAAGAAGTTCGCCGCGACCGGCTTTTCGCCATGTTCCGCAAATATGGCTGGATCGGTGGGCTGGTGGTTTTGGCCATTGTCGGCGGCGCGGCCTTTAACGAATGGCAAAAGGCCCAGATCACCGCCCGCGCCGAAGGCTTTGGCGATGCCATGCTGGAGGCGCTGGATGTCGGCGGTGCGCTTGAACGGCGTGAAGCCATGGCGGCGGTTCCGGCCGATGGCGCGCAGCTTGCCATCAAATCGCTGATGCTGGCCTCAGACCCCGAAGCCGATGGCGAAAGCAAAGCGGCAAGCCTTGCCGCGCTGGACGGCTTGATTGCGGATATGAGCCAGCCGCAGATCTACCGCGATCTGGCGCAACTGCGCCGGGTGATGGTGGCGGGGGCGGATATGGCCCTTGCGGAACGCCGTGCGGCGCTGGAAAGCATTTCCACCCCCGGCGGCGCGTTTCGCACGCTGGCGGGCGAACAACTGGCCTATCTCTTGATCGAAGAAGGCAAGACCGACGCGGCAATCGCCGCCCTGACCGCGCTGATGCAAGATCAGGGCGCATCGCAGGGGCTGCGGTCGCGTGCGGCGCAGGTCATCGTTGCGCTTGGCGGTATCTTGCCCGAAACGGCGGATGCAAATCAGGGCTGACCTTGGCAAGGCATTGCAAACAAGGCATTGATAACAAGACGCGGCAGTAACGGCCCTTGATTTCAGGGCACGGCGGGGAGAATGACGATGGCAAGACCAGTGCGACCGCTTTTGCAGGTGACGCTTTTGGCAGCGGCTTTGGCTGGCTGCGAAAAAGAGGTGATCTTGGAAGGCGAACGGTTCGACCTGCGCACCCCGCTTGAGGCGTCTTTGCCGACCGAAGGCCAGCCCGCGCCGAAAGCCGCCGATTTCCTGCCGCAAAACGAGACCCGCCCGATTGCGCTTCCCGGCGTCACGGCCAATGCCGATTGGACCCACCGCGGCGGCTCGGCCCGTCATGCCGGGCCAAATGCGGCGCTGTCGGCTGCCCCCGCCCCGGTCTGGAGCCAAAGCATCGGCCCCGGCAATTCCCGTCGCAACCGGATGACAGCCGCCCCCGTGGTGGCCGCTGGCCGGGTTTTCGCCATGGATGCCCATTCGCAGGTGACGGCGCTTTCTACCGCGGGGGGGCTGCTGTGGCAGGCCAATCTTCTGGCCGAATTCGACAAGAACCCGTCCGAGCTTTCTGGCGGCGGTTTGGCGGTGCAAGGCGCGCAGGTCTTTGTGACCACCGCTTATGGCGAACTTGTCGCGCTTGATGGCGCGACCGGGGCCATTCAATGGCGCCAACGTTTTGACGCGCCGGTGATTGGCGCCCCGGTGGTGGATGGCAACACCGTCTATGCCGTGGCGCGCGATGGCACCGCGCTTGGCGTCGATACCGCCAATGGCAAACTGCGCTGGCAAACCGGCGGCACGCGGGCAAAATCGGGGATGGTTGGCACAGGATCGCCCGCAATCGCGGATGGCCTTGCGGTTTTGCCCTTTGCCGGTGGCGATGTGGTCGCCATGAACACCAAGGACGGCACCCGCGCCTGGGCCGGGGCGGTTGCAGGCCAGCGCGCCGGCCGGGCCTATGCCGTGGGCATGGGGGATCTGACGGGCGACCCGGTGATTTCGGGCGGTGTGGTCTATGTCGGCTCGGCCGCCGGGCGCACCTCGGCCTTTGATGCCAAGACCGGCCAGCGGCTGTGGACGGCCAACGAAGGCGCGATGAACCCGCCTTTGGTGGTGGGCGGATCGGTCTTTGTGGTGAATGACGAGGCAAAACTGGTGCGGCTGGATGCGCGGAGTGGCGCGGTGATCTGGGCCGTGCAGATGCCCTATTACAAGGCCGAAAAGCCCAAGCGTCACAAGGAAATTACCGCCCATTACGGCCCTGTTCTGGCCGGGGGGCGTTTAGTTATCGTGTCATCTGACGGCGGCTTGCGGCTGTTCAACCCGGTGGATGGTGCCATGGTGGGCAGCGCGGAAATCCCCGGCGGCGCGGCCGCCCCTGCCGCCCTTGCCGGCGGAATGCTGTTTGTGCTGGGTGCGAACGGACAACTTCACGCTTTCCGTTAAGTGCAAAGCCCTGTAAGGGGGGCGGCTTGAAAGAGACGGACGCAACATGAGCTTTACGCTGGCCATCGTGGGCCGCCCAAATGTGGGCAAATCGACGCTTTTCAACCGGCTTGTCGGCCGCAAACTGGCGCTGGTCGATGACCAGCCCGGCGTCACGCGCGATTTGCGCGAAGGCGATGCGCGGCTTTTTGACATGCGCTTTACCGTGATCGACACCGCCGGTCTGGAAGAAGTCACCGACGACAGCCTTCAGGGCCGGATGCGGCGGCTGACTGAACGCGCGGTGGACATGGCCGATATTTGCCTGTTCCTGATTGACGGGCGCGTGGGCGTGACGCCATCAGACGAGGTCTTTGCCGACATTTTGCGCAAGAAAGCCGCGCGGGTAATTTTGGGCGTGAACAAGGCCGAAGGCCGGGCGGGCGAATCCGGCGCGCTTGAGGCCTATAGTCTGGGCCTTGGCGAGCCCTTGCGCCTGTCGGCTGAACATGGCGAAGGGATGGACGATCTTTATCGCATTCTCAAACCGCTTGAAGGCGAGTTTGCGGAACGCGAAGCCGAAAACGCCCCGGTGGTCGATGTCGATCTGAGCGAGGAAGAGGCCGAGCTGGAGGCCGATGAATTTGCCCATTACCCGAGCGCCAAGAAACCCTTGCAAATTGCCGTGATCGGGCGGCCAAATGCAGGAAAATCCACGCTTATCAACAAGATCCTTGGCTATGATCGCCTGCTGACCGGCCCCGAGGCGGGCATCACGCGCGACGCAATTTCGGTGCGCGCCGAATGGCAGGGCACGCCGATCCGCATTTTCGACACCGCCGGGATGCGCAAGAAGGCCCGCGTCACCGAAAAGCTGGAAAAGCTTTCGGTATCTGACGGGCTGCGCGCCGTGCGCTTTGCCGAAGTGGTCGTGGTGCTTTTGGATGTCGAAATTCCCTTTGAAACCCAAGACCTGCGCATTGCCGATTTTGCCGAAAGCGAAGGCCGCGCCGTGGTGGTGGCCATCAACAAATGGGATCTGGAAGACGACAAGCAGGAAAAGCTGGCCGATCTGAAAGACATGTTCGAACGGCTTTTGCCGCAATTGCGCGGCGCGCCCCTGATCACGGTTTCGGCCAAGACCGGGCGCGGGCTGGACCGGCTGCATGATGCAATCCGGCGCGCCCATGACACGTGGAACCGCCGCATCCCGACGGCGCGGCTGAATTCATGGCTGGGCGCCATGACCGAAGCCCACCCGCCACCGGCACCGGGCGGCCATCGCATCAAGTTGCGCTATATCACGCAGGCCAAAACCCGCCCGCCGGGTTTCGTGGTGAAATGTTCGCGCCCCGATGAATTGCCCGAAAGCTATAAACGCTATCTCGTCAATGGGTTGCGCGACCATTTTGACATGCCCGGAACCCCCATTCGGCTGTTCTTCCGCGGCCAAGGCGATGAAAACCCGTGGAAGGTGCGCAAGTTCCACACGCCCTCGCGCCTGCGCAAGCACAAGGAAAAGAACAAGGGGGAATAAGGTGATGGGGGCAATGGCCCCCTTCCCCGGTTTCTGCCTTATCCGATCTTATAGCCTTCGCGCACCAGATCATCGGTGACCTGCGTAATGGCTTTGCCCAGCGTTTCGACCACGAAATCGACCTCGGATTCCGTAATGGTCAGGGCCGGGCTCATCACATTCAGATGGCCCAAGGGGCGCACCATCAGGCCCATGGCCTCGGCCGCGTCAGAGATGCGTTTGCTTTCCCCCGCCGCATCGGGCAGCACCGCCTTGGTTTCCTTGTCTGCCACCGATTCCACGCAAAGCATCAGCTTCTTGCCGCGCACATCGCCCACCAAGGGCAGCGCCGACAATTCGGCCAGCCGGGTTTCAAAATAGCTGCCAACCCGCGCGGCATTGGCCAGCAGGTCTTCGCGCTGCATGATCTCGATATTCTTCAAGGCCGCCGCGCAGGAAACCGGGTGGCCGGAATAGGTAAAGCCGGTGGTGAACCAGCGATGCCCGCCAGCCGCCATGACATTCCAGATCCGGTCCGACATGATCATCGCGCCCAAGGGCACATAGCCCGAGGTCAGGCCCTTGGCCGTGGCCACCATATCCGGCATCACGCCGAATTCATCCCAGGCCGAAAACCAATGGCCAAGCCGGCCGAAAGACGTCACCACCTCATCCGCGATGAACAGGATGTCATGGCGCTGACAGATTTCCCACATGCGTTTCAGATAACCATCGGGCGGCACGATGATTCCGCCCGAAGCCTGAATCGGTTCGGCAATGAAGCCGCCGATGCGATCGGCGCCGACACGGGCAATCAGGGCCTCGAACTCGGCAATCAGGTGGTCGCAGAACTGCGCCTCGGTCATGTAGGACGGGCGGCGGTAAAGATAGGGCGAGGACAGGTGGTAGATGTCTTCCGATTGATAGCGGAACTCCTCTACCCGGTCGCCATTCCGCTTGCCGACCGATTGGGTCAGATAGGTGGAGCCGTGATAAGAATTTTCCCGCGCGACGATGCCGGTTTTCTGCGGATTGCCTTTGCAATGGTGGTAAAAGGCCACCGTGCGCACCGCCGTTTCCACCGCGGTTGACCCGCCGGTGGTAAAGAACACACGGTTCAGATCGCCCGGCGCAAGGCTGGCCAGCTTGCCCGCCAATATCGCCGCCGTGTCAGAGGTCACGTCGCAGAAATAGTTGGTATAGGCCAGTTGCATCGCCTGATCGGCCATAGCTTGCGCCATTTCTGCCCGGCCAAGGCCGATATTGGTGCACCACATGCCGCCTATGGCATCGAAATAGCGGTTGCCCGCCGCATCCCAGAGATGACAGCCCTCCCCCTTGGTCAGCACGATGGAGCCTTGTTTTTCAAAGGCCCCAAAATTCACCCAAGGATGCACCGCATGGTCGTGATCCATGCTCCAGGGGGTGGCGTTCGACAGGGGTTTCGGGCTGTTCATTTTGAATCTCCAGTCAATATGCGATGGAGATAGCAGAGACAGGCCCGAAAATCCAGAGTTTTGATCAAAAAAGGCGGCAGGTTCGCCCTGCCGCCCCGGAAATGCCGACACCCAGCATCCGATTTTCGACGAAAATCGGCCCTAGGCCAAAGGTTGGGCGCGTTCGACCAGACGGGCGAAGAAACTGGCACCGATGGGCGCTGCTTCATCATTGAAATCAAAGGCCGGGTGATGCAGCCCCGCCCCCGGCCCGGTGCCCAGAAACAGATAGGCGCCGGGGCGGGCTTCCAGCATATAGGAGAAATCCTCAGACCCCATTTCGCGCACGGATTGGCCGTTCACCAGCGCAGCCCCCACCACCTCGGCGGCAACATCGCAGGCGAAAGCGGCGTTCTCGGCATGGTTGATGGTGGCGGGATAGCCCCAGTCATAATCAATGCGCGCCTGCACGCCATAGGCGGCGGCATGGCCTTCGACGATTTCATAGAAACGCTTTTTCAAAAGCGCGCGCACATCGGGTTTGAAACAGCGGATGGTAGCGCAGAACATCGCCTCTTCGGGGATGATGTTTGACGCGGTGCCGGTGTGAATCTGGGTGACGGAAACCACCGCCTCGTCCAAAGCATAGACGTTGCGCGGGATGATGGTTTGAATGGCCTGCACCATGCCCACCACCGCCACCACCGGATCGACGCATTCATGCGGCGTGGCCCCGTGGCCGCCCTTGCCCGTCAGATAGACGAAGGCCGTATCGACCGAGGCCATCAGCGCATCGGGCGTGGTCAGAAACTGGCCGAAGGGCAGATTCGGGGCGTTGTGAATGCCATAGACCTGCCCCACGCCGAAGCGGTCCATCACGCCTTCCTGCACCATGACCTGCCCGCCGCCGCCATCTTCTTCGGCCGGCTGGAACAACAGCGCGACGCGGCCGGAAAACTTGCGGGTTTCCGCCAGATATTTCGCCGCGCCCAAAAGCATGGTGACATGGCCATCATGGCCGCAGGCGTGCATCTTGCCGGGGATGGTCGAGGCATATTCGGCCCCGGTAATTTCTGCGATCGGCAGCGCATCCATATCGGCGCGCAAGCCTATGGTGGGGCCTGCCCCCTGCCCGTTTATGATGGCGACGATGCCGGTTTTGGCAATGCCGGTGTGAATTTCATCCACCCCGATTTCGCGTAGGCGATCTGCGATATAGGCCGCCGTATCATGGCAATCAAAGGCCAGCTCGGGGTGCATGTGCAAATGCCGCCGCCAGCCCTTCATTTCTTCGGCATAGGCTGCGATACGGTTCAGAACGGGCATGGGTGACTCCTTTGTCTTGGGTTTGATCAAACAGCAAATCGGGGGAAACGGCAATGGCTGACGCGGAATCGGATCGCTTGGTGCATGACCCGATGGGCGGGATGGCCCGGCTGTTGGAGATCATGGCCCGGCTGCGTGACCCGGCCACCGGCTGCCCCTGGGATATTGAACAGAGCTTCGCCACCATCGCGCCCTATACGATTGAAGAAGCCCATGAGGTGGCCGATGCAATCGAACGGCAGGCTTGGAACGAATTGCCCGGCGAGTTGGGGGATCTGTTGTTTCAGGCGGTGTTTCACGCCCAGATGGCCAAAGATGCCGGGATGTTTGATTTCGAAACCGTGGTGAAGGCGGTCTCGGATAAGATGGTGGCGCGGCATCCGCATGTGTTTGGCACGGAAAGCCGCGACAAATCGGCCGAACAGCAGACGCGGGATTGGGAGAAGATCAAGGCCGCCGAGCGCGGGGCACAAGCGGCAGGCGCGGCACGGGTGCTGGACGGGGTGGCGATGGGCCTGCCGGCGTTGACGCGCGCGGTCAAGCTGCAAAACCGCGCGGCGCGGGTGGGGTTTGACTGGCCTTCGACCGATGAGGTTCTGGCCAAGATGGCCGAGGAAATGGCCGAGCTGGTGGAAGCGCGCGAAAGCCTTGGTGCGGCCGAAGTGCTTGAGGAAATGGGCGATCTTTTGTTCGTCATGGCCAATCTTTGCCGCCACATGAAGATTGACCCCGAAGCGGCGCTGCGCGGGGCGAATGCCAAGTTTACAAGGCGGTTTCAGCGCATCGAGGATTGGTTGGCCGCGGCGGGCAAGACCCCTGCCGAAAGTGATCTGGCGGAAATGGACGCACTTTGGAACCGCGCCAAGGCCGAGGAGAAAGCCGCCCGGCGGGGTGAGGGCTGAGACCGGGGCCTCCGGCGGGGGTATTTTTTGCCAAGATGAAACCAAATGTTTTTGTCAGGTATTGACCTGAGCAAAAGAGTCAGGCAAAGCAGGCGGCAGAAAATCCGACTAAAGGACTCAGTCAATGCGTTTTTCCCTTGCCGCTCTGGCCCTGATGACCACCGCCCTGCCCGCGCTTGCCGAGGAGGTGAATATCTATTCCCACCGCCAGCCCGAGCTGATCCAGCCGCTGATAGATGCCTTCACCGCCGAGACCGGCATTACGGTGAATGTGGCCTTTGTGGAAAAGGGCATGGCCGAGCGTTTGCAGGCCGAGGGCGACCGCTCGCCCGCCGATCTGGTTTTGACCGTTGATATTGCGCGCCTTTTGCAGCTTGTGGATGCGGGCGTGACGCAAGCCGTGCAATCGGATGTGCTGGAGGCGAATATTCCCGCCGAATATCGTGACCCGAACGACCAATGGTTCGGCCTGACCACCCGCGCGCGCATCATCTATGCCAGCAAGGAACGGGTAAAGCCGGGCGAGGTGACGAGTTATGAGGATCTGGCCAGTGACAAGTGGAAGGGCCGGATCTGCACGCGGTCGGGCACGCATGATTACAACGTCGGGCTGACGGCGGCGGTTCTGGCGCATCATGACGCGGCCTATACCGAAGCCTGGCTGAAGGGCGTGAAGGCCAATCTGGCGCGCAAACCGGATGGTGGCGACCGCGATCAGGTCAAGGCGATCTGGGCTGGCGAATGCGATATTGCGGTGGGCAACACCTATTACATGGGGCAGATGCTGGCCGATGACGAGCAAAAGGCATGGGCCGAAAGCGTGAATGTGGTCTTCCCGCAATTTGAGGCGGGTGGCACGCATGTGAATGTCGCCGGCATTGCCATGACCAAGGCCGCGCCGAACCATGATGCGGCGCTGAAGCTGATGGAGTGGCTGTCCTCGGACGAGGCGCAGAAGATTTATGCCGAGACCAACCACGAATACCCGGTGAAACCCGGTGTGGCGCGTTCGGCCCTGGTGCAAAGCTGGGGGGAGTTCACGCCCGACAGCCTGCCAATGGCCGATGTTGCCGCGCGCCGTGCCGAAGCGTTGAAGCTGATCGAGACGGTTGATTTCGATAACTGATCCGCGCAGGATCAGGACAGGCAAGGGGGCCGTCACCGGCCCCCTTTTTATTTTGACCAATTGGACAATATTGCGCTATCAAACCCGCTTGACGCGCTAAGGAGGCAGGCGATGGCCCGCAAGATCATTATCGACACCGACCCCGGCCAGGACGATGCCTTTGCCATTTTGCTGGCGCTGGCCAGCCCGGAGCTGGAAGTTTTGGGCATAACGGCGGTGGCGGGCAATGTGCCCTTGCATTTCACCGAAAAGAACGCCCGCATCATCTGCGAACTGGCCGGGAAAACCGCCACGCGGGTTTATGCGGGCTGCGACCGGCCCTTGCAGCGTAAGCTGGTGACGGCGGAATATGTCCATGGCCAGACCGGGCTTAACGGGCCGGCGCTGGCCGATCCGACCATGCAGTTGCAGCCTGAACATGGGGTGGATTTCATCATTGAGACCCTGCGGCGCGAACCGGCCCATACGGTTACGCTTTGCCCCTTGGGGCCTTTGACCAATATCGCCACGGCTTTTCAAAAGGCCCCCGATATTATCGGCCGGGTGGAACAGATCGTGCTGATGGGCGGGGCTTATTTTGAGGTGGGAAATGTAACCCCGGCGGCTGAATTCAACATTTACGTCGACCCGGAAGCTGCTGATATTGTGTTTAAATCTGGCATCCCTCTGGTGGTGATGCCCCTGGATGTGACGCATAAGGTGCTGACCACACGCGCAAGGGTGGAAAAGTTTCGCGCCATGGGAACCGAAGTGGGCCGGGTCTGCGCCGAGTGGCTGGAGTTTTTTGAACGCTATGACATGGAGAAATACGGCAGCGATGGCGGGCCTTTGCATGACCCGACGGTGATTGCCTATCTTTTGCAGCCGGGGCTGTTCAAGGGCCGCCATATCAATGTGGAGATTGAAACCACATCTGCGCTGACCCTCGGCATGACCGTGGCCGATTGGTGGGGCGTGACCGGCCGAGCGGCCAATGCGCTTTTTGTGGGCGCCGTCGATGCGGACGGGTTCTTTGCGCTTTTGACCGAACGGATCGGGCGGCTTTAGCCCCGCATTTACAACAGGCCGGGGCGGCTGATCTGGCCGCCGCCTACCGCGGCGGGCACGCCGGTGGTGGTGGGGCAGGATGTGGGCAAGCCGCGCATCACCCGCACCGCCAGATAGGCGAAAGCCTGCGCTTCAAGCATGTCGCCATTCAGGCCGGCGGCCTCGATCGGTTCGACGGGGCAAGCCATGCGGCCGGCAAGTTCGCGCATCATCGTGGCATTGTGCCGCCCGCCGCCCGTGACCAGAAGCCGCGACACCGGGCGGGGGAAATGTTCGGCCCCGCGCGCCACGCAGGCGGCAGCGATAGCCACGAGCGTGGCGGCAGCGTCTTTGGGTGCAAGCGTGTCAAGCCCGGCGATGGCCTGCGCAAAATCGTTTCGGTCCAATGACTTCGGCGGCATTTTGAAGAAATAGGGATGCGCAAGAAACGCCTGAACGGCAGCTTCATCCACCCGGCCGCTGGCGGCGATGGCCCCGCCTTCATCCTGCGCTTTGGCGAAATGGCGCTGCATCAGATCATTGATCGGGGCATTGGCGGGGCCGGTATCAAAGGCCAGAAGCGCGCCGGGGCTTTCGGGGGCGGCGCTGGTCGGGTCAACCCATGTCAGGTTGCCCACGCCGCCAAGGTTGAGAAAGGCGATGGGATCGCGCGCGCCGATCATCCGCGCGCAGGCGTGGTGAAAGAACGGGGCCAAAGGCGCGCCCTGCCCGCCCATGGCGACATCGGTCGTGCGGAAATCCCAGACCACCGGCAGGCCCAGCAACTCGGCCAGCACCGCGCCGTCGCCGCATTGATGCGTGCCCCGCAGGGCCGGATCATGCGCCAGCGTCTGGCCATGAAAGCCCATGACATCGGCCCCGGAAAACCGCGCCAGCACCTCGGCATGGGCGGTTTCGACGCATTCGGCGGCAGGTTGAACCGCCGGATCGCCCGGCCATTGGCCAAAGGCGGCGCGGATCGCGGCGCGCTCAGCTTCGGTATAGGGGCGATAGGCATGAGGGCCGAATTCGCGGATCGTCAGCCCGTCGGTCAGCACCATGGCGGCATCGACCCCGTCAAGCGAGGTGCCAGACATGGTGCCCAAGGCCCAGATCGGGCCGTGCATATCGCCCTTTTTCATGCCTTCCCCTGCCCTGCCTGCCCCGTTATACCCCTGACATCCTTAAAGCATGAGACGGCCATGACCTACCATCCAAAATCCGACTTCCTGCGTGTGATGTTCGAGCGCGGCTTCGTGGCCGATTGCACCGATTATCAGGCGCTTGACGAGGCTTTTGCCAAGGGGGTCGTGCCGGGTTATATCGGCTTTGATGCAACGGCCAAGTCCTTGCATGTGGGCAGTCTGATCCAGATCATGATGCTGCGCTGGCTGCAAAAATGTGGCGGCAAGCCGATTGTGCTGATGGGCGGCGGCACCACCAAGGTGGGCGATCCGTCCTTCCGCGCCGATGAGCGCCCGCTGCTGACCAATGCCCAGATCGACGACAATATCGCCGGCATCAAACGCGCTTTTTCGCCCTATGTGACCTTTGGCGACGGGGCGAATGATGCGGTGATGGTCAATAATGCCGAATGGCTGGATGATCTGAACTATCTGGGTTTCCTGCGCGACATCGGGCGGCATTTTTCGGTTAACCGGATGCTTTCCTTTGAAAGCGTCAAGTCGCGGCTGGACCGCGAGCAGAGCCTTTCCTTCCTTGAATTCAACTACATGATCTTGCAAGCCTATGATTTTCTTGAATTGAACCGCCGCTATGGCTGTTTGATCCAGATGGGCGGCAGCGATCAGTGGGGCAATATCGTCAACGGTGTCGATCTGACGCGCCGGGTCATCGACCATGAGGTTTATGGCCTGACATCGCCTTTGCTGACCACGAGCGATGGCAAGAAGATGGGCAAATCGCAGTCGGGCGCGGTCTGGCTGAATGGCGATATGTTCAGCGCCTATGAGTTCTGGCAGTTCTGGCGCAACACGACCGATGCCGATGTGGGCCGGTTCCTGAAGCTTTACACCGAATTGCCGGTGGAAGAATGCGACCGGCTGGGCGCGCTGCAAGGGGCCGAGATCAATGGCGCCAAGATCGTGCTGGCCAATGCGGTGACAACGCTTCTGCATGGGGCCGAAGCGGCGGCGGCGGCAGAGGCCACGGCGCGCGAGGTGTTTGAAAAGGGTGGCGTGGGCGATGATCTGCCGACCGTCACGGTTGCCGCCGCCGAATTGGCCGAAGGGCTTGGCATCGTGCAGCTTTTCGTGCGCGCGGGGCTGGCACCTTCGGGCAAAGAGGCCAAGCGGCTTTTGTCGGAAGGCGGGGCGAAGGTGAATGATGAAACCGTGACCGATGCCGGGATCCGCTATACGGCTGCCGATCTGGCTCAGCCGATGAAGCTGACCGCCGGCAAGAAGCGCCACGCGCTGGTTGTTTTGGGCTAAATACCTGACAAGAAACAAAAAGGCCGGGGAAAACCCCGGCCTTTTGCGTTATTCCTGAACCGTGACTTTGGTCATCACATCGGGGGTTTCCGGCGGCTCGCCGCGCTGGATCTGGTCCACCACATCCATGCCCGAAATCACCTTGCCCACAACCGTATATTGGCCGTTCAGGAAATCTCCCTGATCGAACATGATGAAGAACTGGCTGTTGGCGCTGTCGGGATTGGCCGCGCGGGCCATGCCAACGACACCACGCGCAAAGGCGAGGTCAGAGAACTCGGCCTTGAGGTCGGGCATGTCCGACCCGCCCGTGCCCGCGCGCGACAAATCGCCCCCGGCCTTGCCATTCGAGACATCGCCGGTTTGCGCCATGAAGCCGTCAATCACGCGGTGAAACACCACCCCGTCATAGGCACCGGCCTTGGCCAGCGCGACCATTTGCGCCACATGGTTCGGCGCGACGTGATCGGCCATGTCGATCACCACAGTGCCATTGGCCTTGCCCGACACCTCGATCACAAGGTTCGGGCCGGGGCCGTCGATCACCTCTTCGGCCAAGGCCGGTGCGGCAGAAAGTGCCAGGAGGATCAGAGACTTACGCAACATCAGCGGCCACCCGGACGGTGATCATGCGGTCGGGCGACATCGGCGGCTCACCACGGGTGATTTTGTCAACATGTTCCATGCCCGAAATCACCCGGCCGTAAACGGTATATTGGCGGTTCAGGAAATGGTTGTCGTTGAAGTTGATGAAGAACTGGCTGTTGGCGGAGTTCGGGTTTTGCGAACGCGCCGCGCCAAGCGTGCCACGATCATGCGGGATGCCCGAAAATTCGGCCGGCAGATCGGGATAATCAGACCCGCCCGTGCCCGCGCGGCGCAGGTTGAAATCCTTTTCCATATTGCCATTGGCCACATCGCCGGTCTGCGCCATGAAACCATCAATCACGCGGTGGAACGCCACATTGTCATAGGCCTTGTCGCGGGCAAGCTGCTTCATCCGCTCAGCGTGCTGCGGCGCGATGTCTTTCAACAGTTCAATCACCACTTCGCCGTCTTTCAGCGTCAGGATGATGGTGTTTTCGGGGTCTTTGATCTCGGCCATTGGCGGGTCTCCATTTTTCTGGTCGCGACCCTAATGTCGCAGGCCGCAAAGGGAAAGGGGTTGTGGTTGACGAAAGCGCAAGATGGGCGGAAAGAGGGGAAATGGCTTTGGAGGGCATCATGGGCTGGAAAACGCTGGACGACATGGCATTGGCGGGCAAAACCGTTCTGACGCGCGTTGACATCAACGTGCCGATGGAAGGTGGCCGCGTGACCGACACCACCCGGATCGACAAGATCCGGCCCACGGTCGAAGACATCATCGCCCGTGGTGGCAAGGTGGTGCTTTTGGCGCATTTTGACCGACCCAAGGGCAAGGTCGTGCCGGAAATGAGCCTTGGCCATGTGCAGGCGGCGCTGGCGGCAAGCCTTGGCCGCAAGGTGGTTTTCGGGGCCGATTGCATCGGCGCAGCGGCGCGCGACGCGATTGCGGCGGCGGCGCAGGGCGATGTGGTTTTGTTAGAAAACACCCGCTTTCATGCGGGCGAGGAAAAGAACGATCCGGCACTGGCCGCAGAAATGGCAGCACTTGGCGATGCTTTCGTGAACGATGCCTTTTCAGCCGCGCACCGGGCCCATGCTTCAACCGAAGGGCTGGCGCGGCTGTTGCCCAAGGCGGCAGGCCGGTTGATGGAGGCCGAGTTGAAGGCGCTGGAAGCCGCACTTGGCACCCCCCTGCGCCCGGTGGTCGCTGTGGTCGGCGGCGCCAAGGTTTCCACCAAGCTTGACCTTTTGGGCAATCTGGTGGGCAAGGTTGACCATCTGGTGATCGGCGGCGGCATGGCCAATACTTTCCTTGTGGCCCAAGGGGTTGAGGTGGGTAAATCGCTGGCCGAACGCGATATGGCGGACACGGCGCGCGAAATTCTGGGCAAGGCCAAGGCGGCGGGCTGCACCATCCATCTGCCGGTGGATGTGGTGGTTGCGCGCGAGTTCAAGGCAGGTGCCGCCAATGAAACCGTGGCCGCAGGCGCCTGCCCCGCGGATGCGATGATTCTGGACGCCGGGCCGCAGACGGTGGCCGCGCTGACCAAGGTTTTCGAAAGCTGCAAGACGCTGATCTGGAACGGCCCCTTGGGCGCGTTTGAAATCACGCCGTTCAACGCGGCCACCAATGCGGCAGCGCAGGTTGCGGCCGGGCTGACGCGGGCGGGCAAGCTGGTTTCGGTTGCTGGCGGCGGCGATACGGTGGCGGCGCTTAATCAGGCCGGTGCGGCGGCGGATTTCACCTTTATTTCAACCGCAGGCGGGGCTTTCCTTGAATGGATGGAAGGCAAGGTTCTGCCCGGCGTGGCCGCGCTGAACGCATGACCAAAGCCTGGGTATTGGTAACTGGTGCATCCGAAGGCCTTGGCCGGGAATTTGCAGATCTGGCCGCCGCTGAGGGGCGGCCGGTGATCCTTTCGGCCCGGCAAGAGGAAAAGCTGCGCGCCTTGGCCGCCGATCTGCACGCAAGCTACAAGGTTGAAACGGTGGTGATCCCTGCCGATCTGTCGCAACCGGGTGAAGCAGAGCGGCTGTGGCACGCGGCCAGCACGGGCCGCGACATTGGCATTTTGGTGAACAACGCAGGGCTGGGCCGCAACGGCGATTTTGCCGACCTGTCCGGCTGGGCGCGTGAAAGCGCCTCGATCGCGGTGAATGTCACGGCGGCAACGGCGCTGATGAAACTTGCCGTGGCCGCGATGGTGGAACGCGGCGAGGGGCGCATTTTGAATGTCGCTTCGGCGGCGGGCTTTCTGCCGGGGCCGCATATGGCAGTTTATCACGCCACCAAAGCCTATTTCCTAAGCCTGTCGGAAGCCGTGGCAACCGAACTGGCCGGCACCGCAGTTAAGGTGACAGCCCTTTGCCCCGGCGCGACGGCCACGCATTTCTTTGCCGCCGATAACGCGGAAAAGGCCACGCTTTTGACCCGGATGTTCCCCCTGCCCTCGGCCCGGTCGGTTGCGGTCAAGGGCTGGGCGGCAATGAAGGAGGGCCGCCGCATCCGGGTGACGGGGCTGGTGAACTGGCTGTTCACACAGGCCCCCCGCCTGCTGCCGCGCCGCCTGATAAGCTGGTTCACCGGGCAGTTTTTGCGCCGGCGCTGAGTGTTGGCGCTATCACGTTTGCCAGTTGCGCAGCCGCAGGCTATTTGCCGGAAAAGGCTGAAAAAAGGTGTTGAGATGACCAAGGCGCAACAGACGGAACGTGTGGCAAAGGGTAACGGCTTTATCGCGGCGCTGGATCAATCGGGCGGATCAACCCCCAAGGCGCTGCGACTTTATGGCGTGGCGGAAACCGCCTATTCCGGCGAGGCCGAGATGTTCGACATGATCCACGCCATGCGCACGCGGATCATCAAATCGCCCGCCTTTACCGGCGACAAAGTGGTGGGCGCGATCTTGTTTGAGCAGACCATGGACCGCAGCGTCGATGGTGTGCCAACCGCCACCTATCTGTGGAAAACGCGCGGCGTGGTGCCTTTTTTGAAAATCGACAAAGGTCTGGAGGCCGAAGTTGACGGCTGCCAGATGATGAAACCAATGCCGGAACTGGACGCGCTTTTGGACAAGGCCAATGCGGCGGGTATTTTCGGCACCAAGGAACGCTCGGTGATTTCGGCGGCCAATGCACGGGGCATTCAGGCGGTTGTGGACCAGCAATTCGCGGTAGGCCGGCAGGTTCTGGCCAAGGGCCTGATGCCGATCATAGAGCCCGAAGTCACCATTTCCATCGCTGATAAGGTTGAAGCCGAAGCCCTGCTGCGCGCCGCCCTGCTGCAAGGGCTGGATGCGCTGCCTGAAGGCACCAAGGTGATGCTGAAGCTGACCCTGCCGACGGTGGCAAATTTCTACGCCCCCCTGGTCGATCACCCGAATGTGCTGAAAGTGGTGGCCCTGTCCGGCGGTTACAGCCGCGATGAGGCCAATGCGATTTTGGCGCAAAACCGCGGCATCATCGCGTCTTTCAGCCGGGCGCTGACCGAAGGGCTGACGGCACAGCAATCGGATGCCGAATTTGACGCCGCTCTGGGCGCCGCGATTTCCAGCATTCATGCGGCTTCGGTGGCGGGCTGAAAAATAAAACGAATCAACCACTTTAGGGGATTCCCTTTGTGATTCGGCTATGGCATGATTCGGCCTGTGACCACTTCCGAAAAATGAGAGGTGGCATCTGAGGCAGAGCATGACGAGCACCCCATCCCGCCTGTCGCTTGGCGGCATTTTTTATATGGTGTTAGCCTTCACTTTGGGGGGCTATTTCACCTTTGCCGCCGTGCAGGGCGATTATGGGGTGTTCCGTCGTGTGCAGATCAATGCCGAAGCCGGGGCGCTGCGCGCTGAGCGCGACAGGTTGGCAGCCGATCTTGCCGCCACTTCGAACCTGACGCATCGGTTGTCAGATGATTATCTGGACCTGGATCTTCTGGACCAACAAGCCCGCGAAGTGCTGGGCTATTTGCGCGCCGATGAAATCGTAATTCGCTGAGGGCGGAATTCAGACGAATTCCGCAGGCGATTTCCGTGCGGAAATCGCATTTGCAATGCGGTCAGCGCATGGCTGCCTTGCGCGTGGATTTTCTGTTTTGCGTTATTTTACCGATGCGGTATAGATAGTTTAACACTAAACCATTCCACCAGTGTCGGGAGGACGCGCCGTGGCAGCCAAGAAAGCGCCGGAAAAATCCAACGTCTCCAAGGATGAATTGCTGAAATTCTACCGCGAGATGCTCTTGATCCGCCGATTCGAAGAAAAGGCCGGCCAGCTTTATGGCATGGGTCTGATCGGCGGTTTTTGCCATTTGTATATCGGGCAAGAGGCGGTTGTGGTGGGGCTGGAGGCCTGCACCAAGGACGGCGACAAGCGCATCACCAGCTATCGCGACCATGGCCATATGCTGGCTTGCGGCATGGAAGCGAATGGTGTGATGGCCGAGTTGACCGGGCGCGCGGGGGGCTATTCCAAGGGCAAGGGCGGCTCCATGCATATGTTCTCGAAGGAGCGCCATTTCTACGGCGGCCACGGGATTGTGGGCGCGCAGGTGCCGCTGGGCGCGGGACTGGCCTTTTCCGATTGGTATAAAGGCAATGACAATGTGACCTTCGCCTATTTCGGGGATGGCGCGGCCAATCAGGGCCAGGTCTATGAAACCTATAACATGGCCGAGCTTTGGGGCTTGCCGGTGGTTTTTGTCATTGAAAACAACCAATACGCCATGGGAACCTCGATGAAGCGCGCGACAAAATCGGTCACGCTTTACGGGCGCGGCGCGGCTTATGGCATTCCCGGCGAGCAGGTGGATGGCATGGACGTTCTGGCGGTGAAGGCGGCGGGCGAAAAGGCTGTGGCGCATTGCCGAGCCGGCAAAGGCCCCTACATTCTGGAAATGATGACCTATCGCTATCGCGGCCATTCGATGAGCGACCCGGCCAAATACCGCACCCGCGAGGAGGTGGAAAAGATCAAGCAAGAGAAGGACTGCATCGAGCATGTCCGCGATCTTTTGACCCAAGGCGGGCTGGCCTCTGAGGACGAGTTGAAGGCGATCGACAAGGATATCAAGGAGATCGTCAACGCCAGCGCCGAGTTTGCCAAGGAAAGCCCCGAGCCGGCCCTGGCCGAGCTTTGGACCGATATTTACGCCTGAGGGGGAGAGAGACCATGGCAACGAATGTATTGATGCCCGCACTGTCCCCCACGATGGAGGAAGGCACGCTGGCCAAATGGCTGGTGAAAGAGGGCGACACGGTCAAGGCCGGGCAGATTCTGGCCGAGATTGAGACCGACAAGGCCACGATGGAATTTGAGGCGGTGGATGAAGGCATCCTTGGCAAGATTCTGGTGGCCGAAGGCAGCGCGAATGTGAAGGTGAACACCCCGATCGCGGTTTTGCTGGACGATGGCGAGGCGCTGGGGGATACCCCTGCAACCGCCGCGCCGGTGGCATCGGCGGCCCCTGCCGCCGCCGCCTCTGCCCCATCTCCCGCCGCCCCGGTGGCGGTGGTGTCAAAGGCCAGCCCCGATTGGGCGGCCGGCACGCCGATGAAAACCATGACCGTGCGCGAAGCCTTGCGTGAAGCCATGGCCGAAGAAATGCGCGCCAACCCCAATGTGCTGTTGATGGGCGAAGAAGTGGGCGAATATCAGGGCGCCTACAAAATCTCGCAGGGGCTTTTGGATGAATTCGGCCCGAAGCGGGTGATTGACACGCCGATCACCGAGATTGGTTTCACCGGCATTGCCGTGGGGGCCGCATGGGGGGGGCTGAACCCGATTGTCGAGTTCATGACCTTCAACTTTGCCATGCAGGCGATTGACCATATCATCAACTCAGCCGCCAAGACCAATTACATGTCGGGCGGTCAGGTTTCCTGCCCGATCGTGTTCCGCGGTGCCAATGGCGCGGCGGCGCGGGTTGGGGCACAGCATAGCCAGGACTATGCAGCCTGGTATGCGGCCATTCCGGGCGTGCGGGTGGTGATGCCCTATTCGGCGGCAGATGCGAAGGGGCTTTTGAAGCAGGCCATTCGTGATCCGAACCCGGTGGTGTTTTTGGAAAACGAAATCCTCTATGGCCAGTCGTTCGAAGTGCCGGACCTGCCCGATTTCACCATTCCCTTCGGCAAGGCCCGCATCTGGCGCGAGGGCAGCGATGTGACCATCGTTTCCTTTGGCATCGGCATGAAATACGCCCTGGAAGCTGCTGATCTTTTGGCAAAAGACGGGATTTCGGCCGAGGTGATCGACCTGCGCACCCTGCGCCCGATTGATTATGATACGGTGCTGGCAAGCGTGCAAAAGACCAACCGTTGCGTGACGGTGGAAGAAGGCTTCCCGGTAGGCTCGATTGGCGATCATCTGGCCTCGACCATCATGCAGCGGGCGTTTGACTATCTGGACGCGCCGGTCGTGACCTGCACCGGCAAGGATGTGCCGATGCCCTATGCCGCGAACCTTGAAAAACTGGCGCTGGTGACGACGGCCGAGGTCGTCGCGGCTGTCAAATCCGTTTGCTACCGCTGAGGGAGGGGAAAATGGCTGTGGAAATTCTGATGCCCGCGCTTTCGCCCACCATGGAAGAAGGCACGCTGGCCAAATGGCTGGTGAAAGAAGGCGATGCGGTAAAATCGGGGCAAGTGATTGCCGAGATTGAAACCGACAAGGCCACGATGGAGTTCGAGGCGGTGGATGAGGGCAGGATTGGCCGGATTCTGGTGGCTGAGGGCACTGCCGGGGTGAAAGTGAACACCGCGATTGCCGTGCTGCTGGAAGATGGCGAGGATGCGGGCGCGGCGGTGGCCAAGCCTGCGGCGGCGGCCCCGGTGGCCCCGGTGGCAGCAGCAGCGGCGGCCCCGGTTGCGGTTGCTGCGCCCCCTGCCCCAGCGGCCCCCGTATCGGGCGGCGCGCGGGTTTTCGCTTCGCCCTTGGCGCGGCGGATTGCCAAGGAAAAGGGGCTTGACCTGTCCAACGTGGCAGGTTCTGGCCCGCATGGGCGGATCGTGCGCGCCGATGTCGAAGGGGCAAGCCCGGCTGCGGCGACCCCAGTCACGACCCCGGCTGCGGCCCCGGCTGCGGCCCCTGCGGTGGCCCCGGCCAAGGCGGCGATGCCGGCCGGCATGGGCGCGGAAACGGTGTTGAAGATGTATGCCGACCGCGAATTCACCGAGATGCCGCTTGACGGGATGCGCCGCACCATCGCGGCACGGTTGACCGAGGCCAAGCAGACCATCCCGCATTTCTATCTGCGCCGCGAGGTGCGGCTGGATGCGCTGATGGCCTTCCGCGAGCAGGTGAACAAAGGGCTGGAAAGCCGCGGCGTGAAACTTTCGGTCAATGATTTCATCATCAAAGCCTGCGCGATTGCGCTTCAGGCGGTGCCCGATGCCAATGCGGTTTGGGCCGGGGACCGGATTTTGAAGCTGAAGCCGTCGGATGTGGCGGTGGCTGTGGCTGTGGAAGGCGGGCTGTTTACGCCGGTCTTGCGCGATGCCGAGAAGAAAACCCTGTCGGCCCTGTCGGCGGAGATGAAAGATCTGGCGACGCGGGCCAAAACGAAAAAGCTCGCGCCGCATGAATATCAGGGCGGATCTTTCGCGATTTCCAACCTTGGCATGATGGGGGTGGAGAATTTCGACGCCGTCATCAACCCGCCGCATGGCGCCATTCTGGCCGTGGGCGCGGGGGTGAAAAAGCCGGTTGTGCTGGCGGATGGGTCTTTGGGCGTGGCGACCGTGATGTCGATGACGCTTTCGGTGGATCACCGGGTGATCGACGGGGCCTTGGGGGCTGAGTTTCTCAAGGTGGTGGTTGACTGTCTGGAAAACCCGATCGCAATGCTGGCCTGAAGCCGGACATGAAAAAAGGGCCCCGAGAGAAACCTCGGGGCCTTTTCTTTCAGGCGCTTGCGTCTAGAGTGTTTTGCGTTTTGTCTGATTTTCCAGATAAAACGCAAAACGCAACAATCACAGGTCCGTCCTGTCTTGTTTTTTTTTGATCTGGTTCAGATTAAAAAAACCGCTTTAGCAATCGCAATCTTTCAGCCGCTGATCCATGGTGACGGAAGGCTGTTCACAGCCCGCCTCGCCCACGATCTTGGCAGGCACCCCGGCCACGGTCTTGCATGGCGGCACATCCGAAAGCACCACCGAACCCGCCGCGATGCGGCTGTTGCGTCCAACCGAGATATTGCCCAAAACCTTGGCCCCTGCCCCGATCAAGACGCCATCGCCAATCTTCGGGTGGCGGTCGCCATCTTCTTTGCCGGTGCCACCCAGCGTGACCGAATGCAGCATGGAAACATTGTCGCCCACCACGGCGGTTTCCCCGATCACGATGGAATGGGCGTGGTCGATCATGATGCCCCGGCCAAGCCGCGCGGCGGGGTGAATATCAACGCCGAAAACCTCGCTGACGCGCATCTGCACGAAATAGGCCATGTCCAGCCGCCCCTGCCGCCACAGCCAATTGCCGATACGATAGGCTTGAACCGCTTGAAAACCTTTGAAAAACAGCAAGGGCTGAATAAAGCGGTGGCAGGCCGGGTCACGGTCGAAAACCGCCATGATGTCGGCGCGCGCCGCCTGTCCAATATCGGGGTCGGTTGCGTGGGCCTCATCCGCGATTTCCCGCAAGATCTGTTCGCTCATCTCGCCCGAGGCGAGTTTCAGCGAAAAGCGATAGGCAAGCGCCTTTTCAAGCGTGGGGTGATGCAAAAGGCTGGAATGCACCAAACCGCCCAAAAGCGGCTCTGCCCCGATCATCTCAAAAGCCTCATCGCAAACGCGCGACCAGACCGGATCAAGAGATGTCAGCTTTGCTTTAGTTTCGGCCATGGGTGCCTCCTGTTTGGGGCAGAATAGCACAGGCTGTGGCGGCTTTACAGGCCGCCCCGGCGCAAGGCGTTTTCATCGCGGAAACGGGCGACGGCAAGCGCCATGACGGCCAGCGACAACAGGCAAAGCGGGCGCGATGGCACAAAACCGTCGCAATAGGCGCGCGCCATCAGGCTGCCGTTGCCCCACTGCGGATGCGGCCGGCCCATACGGCGCATGAAATGATGCGCGGCATGGGCCTCAGACAGCATCTTGCGGGCAAGATGATCGCGGCAGGCCGGGGCGGATCGCGCCAATATCTGCGCCCCGGCCAAAAGATCATCCAGCATACAGCGCCGCATCTCAGCTTAGCGCCAAACGGCGCACCGGCCCTGCGCCAAAGCTTTGGGACAGTTGTGCAACCTCAATCCGGGTTGAAGGCCCGGCCCCATCGGCGCTTTGCATCGCGGCGCTGTAGGTCCAGAACGGAGAACTGGTTGTCACCTCGCGCAAAAGCTGCGTGCCGTTCAGGATTTGCAGCCGATAGCTTTCGCGTTCTTCGCCCAAGGGCACTTCGGTGGACTGCCAACTATCCCCGTCAATCCGGGTGCGGCGCACCCAGCCAAGGGCAATTTCGCCGCCCAGGGCACCGGTTTTGCGCAGATGGCAAACCGAATAGGGCCGCAGGCCAATGCCATCAAAGGCCGCACTCATGGCAACGACACCGGGCGCATCATAGCCACGCGCGGCATCGCCCAGCCGATAATGGCGCAACAAACCGCGGGCTGATTGCGCCAGATTGATCTGCTGCAAGGCGGCATTCAGAACCACCACGATGCTACCCGCAGGCCAGCTTTGCGGCATGATGGCATCCGTGCCAAGCTGGCCGCGCAATCTGGCCGATATTTCCCAAACCGAAGGCGCGACCAGCACCGCATTTCGGAACTGAAGTATTTCCCAGTTATCCGCGCTGCCATCCCCGATCGCGAGGGCGTTTTCCCCGGCAAGAACCGCCAGTTCCTCGGCCGATGACACTTGCCCGGCCCCAAAGCGAACGCGCAGCGCCGGCCCATGTTCCCAGCGCGCGGCCTGCCCCCACGCCAAAGGCGTTTCGGTGACCCCGATCAAGGCGGGGCGCTCCACGACCGTGTTCAACTTGAAACCCGCCTCAGAGGGCGATGACCACAGTGCCACCTGCCCCGGCCACGGCGTGGCGGCAATCGCCAGATGTGGCACATGGGGCTTTTCCGCGCCGCTCATCAAGGGCAGGTCAAGAAAGACCGGATAGGGGGGTGTCGGCGGTTGATAGGGTTTCCATCTGGTCGCTTCGGGGTCGATGCGCGGGGCACGAAATGCCGCCGGATCAATCCGTATGGCCTCCAACGTCTGAACCGCAGTCATTTCGCAGCGATCCACCCGATAGCGTTTGCCGGCCACCTCAATCACGCTGCCCGCACCGATATGGCGACGCGAAGGCGGCAGATCAATTTTCAGGCTGTCACGGCCCAGCCGCGCCTCGATCAGCCAGCGTTCGGCAAGAGCGGCGGCCTCGTTCTTGGTCAGGGTCAGGGGCAGTTCGCTTTGGGCGATGGCATCCGCCCTTGCGTCAGGCAGGCTGGCCGATGCCGCGCGCACGGCAAAATCGCTTTCGGCCTCAAGATAGGTCAGCCGCAGGTGATCTTGCGTTTCGCCCGCCCCCATACGGCTGGTTTCATGGCTGGTTTCGGCCTTGTCGGTTTCGGCAAATTCCTCAGGCGAAAGCGCAATCGCCCCCAAACCGGTGCGGCGCATGAAGTGCAACACCCCCTCACGCGCGACAGCATCGACCGAGGCGGCCTGAAGCACGGGCTGAAGAATGGCGCGGGCCGACGTGACGTCATTCACCGCATAGCCGCGCACAACCCCCAGCGCCAGATCGGTGTTGGCACCGGTCAGACCGGCTTCTTCGCAGACCTCATTGATAACCGCCGCAAGCGGCTGGTTTGCAGCGCGCCCGTTCAGCCAATGGCCGGCTTCATAATTCACCCCGTCATCCCAAAGCGCCTGATTGACCGGAAACACCGGGAAAGGCCGTGCATCCCATGCCCAAGCCAAAGAATGGCTGAAATCAAGCATCTTGCCCGCATAAAGCAGCGAATTGGGGTTGTTCGCCGGATTGCGCCAAAACCGCGCCATGGCCGTGTAATAAGCCAATTGCTGCAAATCATCGCGCTGGCCGGTTGAAAATTTTGGCAGGGCCGATTCCGAGGATTTCGGATCAAGAAACTTGTTCGGCTGATTGGCCCCTTTGTCGATCGCCGCGCAGCCATATTCGGTAAAGCGGATCGGCTTTGATTGCGGCACCCAGGCGGTGGGGTTTGCCTGCCGCACCCCGGCAATGCGCGGGTGATGCTGGCAGCTCCACCAGTTGCGCAAATCCTTGTAGCGATAGAGCCATGGCTCATCATAGGCGCCATCGCTGATCGGGCTGCGGGTTTGGGCGGCCTCGTCGGCGGCATTGGCGTAATACCAGTCAAACCCTTCGCCTCCGGCGATATTGGCCAAAAGGTAATCGGGGTTTTGGGCGGCCTCCCAGCCGCTATCGGCGTGAATTTCACCTTCGCGCCAGTCCGACAGCGGCATGTAATTGTCGATACCGATAAAGTCGATCTCGGGGCTGGCCCATAGCGGGTCAAGGTGAAAATAGACGTTTCCATCCGCGTGATAGCCAAAATATTCTGACCAATCAGCAGCATAGGTCAGTTTGCAATTTGGCCCCAGAACCGCCCGCAGATCGGCCGCAAGGCTGATAAGCGCGGCCACGGCCGGAAAGCTGTCACCCGCCCCCCGGATCTGCGTCAGCCCGCGCATTTCTGAGCCGATGCAAAAGGCTTCCACGCCCCCCGCCGCCACACACAGCATGGCATTGTGCAAAATGAAGCGCCGATAGCTCCATTCATCCGGCCCGCCATAGCTGACACTCGTGCCTGAAAGGCTGAAATCTGCCGCGGTTGCGGTTCCGAAAAAGCTGGCAACCTCGGCCGCGGCCGCCGCGCTGCGATCTGACGTACCAGCCACAGCCGGCGCGCGGGCCGTGGTGATCCGGCCACGCCACGGCAATTTTGGCTGGCCCGCCGTGCCCGTCCACGGGTTGGGCAGGCTGTTGCCCGCGACCTGATCCATCAGGATAAAGGGGTAAAAGGTTACATCCTGCCCCGCCGCCTTTAGCGCCTGAATGGCCTCGATCACCGCCTGATCGCTTGGCGTGCCGCCATAGATCGTGCGCCCCTCTTGTTTTGGCACCTCCATGGCCGCGCTCCGGGTGATCCCGCCCGAACGCCAGGGCATACCGATACCCTCCAGCGATTTTTGTTCCACCTTCGGGCGGATGGTGCATTGCCCGCAACGCAAGTCATCGCCAAACCACGACACCACCAGCGAAACCGCCCCGACGCCCGGCATTTCTTCGCGCAATTGTTCCAAAGACAGGGAAAAATCTGTCACATCGCCGGGCATGTTCACATTGGCCGACCGGTTCACGCCCGGTGCCGTCTCGTAATGCACCGGCGTTGTCGCCAGCGCATACTCGCCGGTGCCCGGAATCATGCAAACGCCGGGGATCGTGGCGGCCATTTCCTCGATCATCGGGCGCGCCGCGGGTTTTGCGGCCCGCACCACCTCAAAGGTGAATTGCGGCACCCTGTTGCCGAAACGGCCAAGTTCCAGATCTTCGATCACCACATAGGCAATGCCACGATAGGCCGGGGCCTTGCCTGCCCCTTCGACCGCCTCGATCTTTGGGTCCGGCAACTGGCTCTCGCCCCCCTTATAGACCCGCAGGTTCAGGCTGGAGGGCGCGATTTCATTGCCATCGGCCCAAATACGGCCAATGCGGCGGATATGGCCTTCGCAAAGCGCAATCGCCAGACTGACCGAATAGCTGTATTGGGTGGATTTCGGGGCAGCGCCCCCCTTGCCGCCCCCAGTTTCGCTGACCGCCTCAAGAAAGCGCGTGGCCCAGATCACCTGCCCGCCCACCCGCACCCGGCCCCAGCTTCGGGCCACGGCCATGCCCTCGCTTGCCCCGGTCAGGCGGAACCGCTCCACCTTGCCGATCTCGATCGCATCCGAACCCGCGCCCAAAATGCGCTGGTCGATCGCGCGCCCCAGCGTGGCCCCGATCGCCTGACCAATGACCGCGCCTGAAAGGCCAAGAACGGTGCCGCCAAAGCCCGAACCAATCGCCGCTCCGGCCGCTGACAAAAGGATAGTTGCCATCGCTCAGGCTCCTTTATGGAAAACGAAAGACAGCCGCGATCTTGCGCTGCCAAGGGGCCGACAGCGGCGAGGTCACAACCCCATGGCCGCTATAGGCATGAATGAACTGCGGCGCCGCGCCCAGCGCGGCCAGAATGCCCAGATGTTTGGCAACAGCCCCCGGCCGCATACGGAACAGCAAGACATCGCCGGGGCATTGCGCGCCCAAAGGCACTTCCAGCATCAGGCTTTGCGCCGCGTGCAGCAACTCCTCGCGCCCGGTGGGTTCAGACCAATCCGCCGTATAGGCCGGCACGGCGCGCGGCTCGGCCCCGTAAATGCCCCGCCACACCCCCCGCAGCAGGCCCAGACAATCGGTGCCCGCGCCGCAACAACTCGCCTGATGGCGATAGGGCGTGCCAAGCCAGGCCCTGGCATGGGCCAAAACCTCTGCGTTGCGGTTCATCCCTGCAAGCTCCCGCCATCATTGTTGGTCGAGCTGGCGGGGTAGGACGTTAGCCAATCTTCACCCGGAATATGCGGAAAGCCGCGAAAGTTCAGGAAATTGGCAAATTTTTCCCGGCAGCTTGCCGCGCGCCGGTCACAGCCTGCGGTCAGGCGGATCGTGTCACCTTCGGCAAGCGCCGCGCCCGTGCCATGCCACAGATCAAGAACGCGCCCGGTCGTGCCCAGTCGGTCGCCCTTGACCATAATCGTCGCGCCGGCAGAGGCCCCCGAAAGCACCTCGATCTGCCCCCGTTCAAACCAGCGGTCGGCAAAACCCGTCTGCCCTTCGATCCGCAAACGGCCCAGAACGTCAATTTCCGCAATCTCGGCCGTCGTCCGATAGGCCGCTGTCGCCAGATCAACCCCGCAGCGCCCATCGCCCAGAACCGCGCCGCAGCCGGCCTGATAGGCCCGGCCCTGCAACTGGTTCAAGCCTTCAGTCAGCCCGCGCAGTTCCACCCGAAAACCCCCGCCCTTCTGGCTGACCTCCCCGAAACTGCCACGAAATTCTGTCACCCGCTGGGCAACATTGGCCCAATTGACCAGCCAGCTTTGCACCTCGGCCCCGTCGAATTTGCCACGCGCCAGATCTTCCTTGGTGACCGAAGCCGCGCTCAAGGCGCCCAGCGCCTCCGAATTATCCACCGACAGACCCGTCGTTTGCTGAAGCGCCCCCGCGCTTAGCCCACTTGCCGCGGCAAAATCATGGCCCGCAAACTGCAAATCGCTGTCATGATCGGTGAAGCCAAAGCTTTGCCCATCTTGTCGGGTGACCAGCCAGCAATGGCAAACCGTGGTCGAGCCGCTTGCCAGATGGGCATAAAGCGCATCCTTCCCGTTCATAGCCGCACCTCGATCACCGGCACATCCGGCACTTCGCCCGCGTTATAAGACGCCATGGAAACCGCGATTCGGTCGTTTTCAAAGCGGACCGGCACGTCAAATTCAAAGCCCGCCGTTACCAGCGCGCCAATATCGGGCGGCGTTGCAAAGGTGATAAGGCCATTCGCCACATCCAGCGAAAACGCACTGCCCTGCTGTTGGGGGTCATCTGCAATTGCCACCAGAACGGTTCCGGCCACGGGCTTTTTGATCGGCCGCCAATATTCCGCCGCGCCTGACATATAGCGCTTTCGCAATTGAAACTGGGTTTGCACCCCATCGCCATAACCCAGCGCCTGATCCACCGGGCTTGTCGCCATCGAAGGCCGCGCCGATTTCCAGTCAGACCAGTCTTTCCAGCGAAACGCGTGCAAAGGGCCACGGCGCGCTTCGAAAAAGGCGATCAGCGTTTCCAGATCATCCAGCGAACGCAGCCCCATCCCCGCGTCATAGCGCCGCCGCGAATGTTCCCAAGGAGTGTTGCGCTCCTCATGGCCATTGGCCAAAGTGACAATCTCGGTGCGCCGTTCAGGCCCGCCCAGCGCGCCAAAAGACAGGTTGGCGGGAAATCTTATTTCGTGAAATGCCATATGCCTGCCTCCTCAGCGGTTCTTTTGCCCGCGCGCCAGCATGCGCTGCGCTTGGGCGGCAATCTGGGCCTGGCTGCGCTGAAACCCCTGCACGTCGGGGGTTGAGATATTCATGACCACCGTCACCGGCCGGCCATTGCCCGCCGCCTGCACGCCCAGCCGCCCATCGGCGCCACGGGCCAGCGGCATGATGGCTTCGGGGCCCGCCTCGCCCATCAGGCCGGTCGCGCCGCGCATGGCAAAAGGGGTGGCCTGCGCCACAACCCCGCCTTTGGCAAAGGGCATGACCCGGCCCTGCACAAAGCTGCCGCCCTTTTCAAACGGCATCATATTGCTCAAAAGCCCGTTCAAACCCTGCGCCATCGCGCCACCAATCGCGTTTTGCACCGGCTTCATCGCGATGCCGTAAACCGTATCGGCCATGCTGCGTGCGACGCCCTTCAGCGCATCCGACAGTTTCATGCCGTCAAACACCAGCCCGTCAAAGGCACGGCGAAGCCCGCCCCCCAGACTGGTTGAAAGCCCGTTCACCTCGCGCCCGGTAAAAACCAGACTGTCGCGCATCCGCGCCAATTCTCCGTCGAAAGCCGCAACCATCCCCACGCTGCCCGAAAGCGAAGCCTCCAGCGCCGCGATCTGATCTTGTAGCTCGTTAATATCCGCCATGATCCTTGCCCCTTTTCCCGTCGGGATAAGCTGCTGCCAATTCTTCCAGCCGGGCGCGCGTCAGCGGCGCAATGGCCGCCCCCGTCCCCAGCATGATTTGCAATTCCACCGGGCTCAGCCGCCAGAACTGCGCGGGTGTCAGGCGCAGTTGCCCGATCCCGGCCCGCATCAGGCCGGGCCAGTCGATCCCGGTCATGCCTGCCCCGGCAGCGCAAAAGCCCGCGCCAGCAATTCGGCGGCAATTCGCGCCGCCTCAATCGGCCCCCCCTTGATTTCAACGCAGCGCAGATCGGCCGCATCGCCCTGCCAGCCGCCCCCCCGCAGCCCCGCCACAAGCAGCGCCAGCACGTCGCGCGTGGTGAAACGCCCCGTTTCAAACCGCGAGACCATCTCCATCAGAGACCCCGCTTCCAGCGCCGCCTCCAGTTCCGCCAATGCCCCAAGGGTCAGCTTGGCCACATGGCACTGGCCATCCAGCCAGACCTCCACTTCGCCCGCATAGGGGTTTGCCATCACCGCCGCCCCTTACAACGCCACGAAGGTCAGCGCCCCGGCCGAGGCCATGCTGATCTCATAGGTCGCCTCACCATTATGGCTGCCCGCATATTCGATCGACGTAATCTGGAACGGCCCCTCAATGGTGCCAAAATCGGGCACAACCACCTGAAAATCAGGCATTTCCGCCGCAAAGAAAATCTGGCGCGCCCGCGCATCGGTTGCGGCATCGCGAAACACGCCCGAACCGCTGATCGCCGCCGATTTCACCCCCGCGCCCGCCAGCAATTCGCGCCAGCCGCCCGCACTTTCAAGGCTCGTGACATCCACCTGTTCGGCATTGAGGATCAGCCTTTGGGCGCGCAAGCCCGCCAGCGTCTCGAACGAGCCATCGCCCACCATATCCACCTTGACCAACAGATCCTTGCCGTTTTGCACTGCCATTTCATGTCTCCTTGAATGCCTGTGGGCCAAGCCCCGGCTTGAATTGCCTCAGATTTCCACCCGCGCCCGAAAGCTCAGATCAATGCGCCTGACCGTGCCCGCATCCAGCCGCCGCGCCACCGCGCGCAGAAAGTTGATCGAAACCAGATGCCCGGCCGCCAATGTGATACCGCCCGCCAAAAGCGCCTCGGAAACGGCCGCCGCCACGGTCTTTGCCGTCATGAAACCGCTGGCATCGCTGATAACGCTGATCAAAAGCCGGTGTTCGGCCCCCGCGCCAGAACCATCGGATTGATCGACCGCCACTTCAGGCCCGATCAACACGAAAGTGCCCGCCACGGTGCCCGGTGGCATGGCATCGACAATGCTGATCCCCACCAGGGCCGGCGCCGCGCTCAGCGCGCTGAAAATCGCGGCCTGCAAAGCCGCCGCTGCCGCATAGCTCATGCCGGTGTCTCCTCTCGGGCAAAACAGGTCAGATATTGGCCACGGGGATCGGCCTCAGTTACCGCCAGAATGGTGAACACCCGGCCCCCGTCGCGCAGCCGGTCCTCGGGCCTTGGCCGCGCGCCAGCCCCCACGGGCGCACCACGCACCGTGATGCGATAGGGCGTTTCCGCTCGCCAAACCTCCTCGCCCGCCACTTCGCGGCCCGAACCCGGTTTCAGCGCGGCCCAGAGCACCCCGCGCACCGCCCAGCTCAGCGCAAAGCCCCCCGCGCCATCGCTGACGCGCGCCGGCGTTTCCAGCACCATGCGGCGATCCAAACGCGGGGCAGATTGCGGCGCGCTCATGGCTTGCCCCCCAGCACGCGCACATTGCGCCAACGCTCAATCAGGGCATTCACCGCAAAGGGCAGCCCTGCCGGCCCCGTATCACCGGCTTGACGCACCTCGTAATACTCCGCCGCCAAAAGGATCACCGCCTGCGCCAGATCGGCGGGCACCTGATCCCAGGCCGCGCCGAAGCCCGCGTCAAACACCACCTCGGCCCGGCCATCCATCGGCACCACCGGCAACAGCACCCCCACCGCCGCCAGCTTTGGCCGGTGCTGATCCGGCACCAGCCGATAGCGTGCCACATCCACCACCACCGCCTGCCCCGCCGCATCCACCACCGCCACCGACACAATCGCGCGGACCGGGGCCACCGGCAAAGGCTGCTCTCCCGCCGCGCGCCAATCCTCCAGCTCCAGCCGGAACTGTCGCGCCAGCAAAACCTTGCCGATCCGCCCCTCCACCGCCGCCACCGCAGCGCGCAGATAGGCAGCGATCAGGCCATCTTGCATCCCGTCATCGGCAAAGCCGGTGCCCAGCCGCAAATGGTCTTTCAATTCCTGCACCGGCAGGCTTGCCCCCGGCACCGTGGTCAATTCCGTCAGCATCATGCCCTTGATCCCTTTCCTCAGCCCCACCATGGACGCGCACCCCGCACCGCTCGGACGGAGGGGAGCAGCTAGGCGGCGCGGTCAAACCCGGCGCGCGCCCATGGGCCCCGCCCCCATGACAGGGGCGGAACCCGAAGCCGTCCCTTACGAGACGGCAACCTTCAAAAGTTTGATCGCCGCATAGTCGGTGATGTCGCCGCCGACGCGCTTGTTGGCATAGAACAGGACATTGGGCTTGGCCGAGAAGGGATCGCGCAGAATGCGCAGATCGGGGCGTTCGGCCACGGTATAACCGGCGGCGAAATCGCCAAAGGCAATCGGATAGGTGTTCGCGCCCACATCCGGCATGTCTTCGCAGATCAAAACCGCATAGCCCATCAGCCGCGCCGGTTCCCCCGCCGCCAGACCGTCGGACCAGAGGAAGCGGCCGTCGGCATCCTTCATCTTGCGCACGGCCCCTGCGGTCTTCGAATTCATCAGGAAGGTGCCATTGGCGCGATATTCCGCGCCCAGCGCATAAACCAGATCCACGATGCAATCGACCGCATCCACCGCCGCAAAATCTGATGCCGCCCCCGTCGGGATATAGCCCAGACTGCCCCAAGCCCAGGACGCATTGGCCACTTTGGCCGGCAGCAAGATGCCCTTGGGTTTGTCCACCCCATCACCATTGATGAAGGCCGCCGCCTCAGCCCGGATGAAGCGCGCCGCGATCTTACCGGCAAGCCAGCCTTCCACATCAAAGGCGCTGTCATCCAAAAGCCGCTGGCTCGCCTTCGGCATGGCCGAAAGTTCATGCAGCGCAATCGAAATACGCTCAATCGCCGGGGTCGTGGTTTCGGCCGTTGCCCCGGTTTCCGTGGCCCAGCCCGAACCCAGTTCCGAACGGTCGATCAGCACGTCAAACGAGGTGGCTTCCACCTGCACGACATTGGCAACCGACCGCAAGGACGAGGTCGAAACCAGCATCGAACGGATGTTATCCGCCGTGGCCGGGTCTACCAGATAGCCGCCATCGGCAGCAACGGCGGTGGACATCGCCTTGCCATCCAGCACAAGGCCACGCAGCCCGTCATCATCGCCCGAACGCAAATAGGCTGCGAAAGCCTTCTTATGGGGCACTTCCACTTCGGCACTGGTGGCAAGGGCCGGGCGGCCAAAGGTCATCTGTTTGCGGTCCAGCATGGTCAAACGCTCTTTCTGATGTTGCAAATCTTGTTTCACTTCACTCTGAAAGCCACTGAAAGCATTCAGAAAACCCTCAAGCGCGGCTTTCACTTCCGCACCCGGAGAGAGGGCGGTTTGTTGGGCCAAAGGCATAGCTTCCCCGGCCCGAGCCTTCGTCTCGGTCATTGTTTCAATCCTTAGGTTTGGTCGTGTGAAACCGGGCTAGATGCGCCCGGCAATTGCCTCGGTGGCGCGGTTCAAAACCTCCACCACCGAGCGCCAGCTTGCGGCATCAAGCTCATCGCCCTTGGCCGCCACCCGCGCTTCGGGAAGCATCGGGAATGTGACCAGCGACACTTCCCAAAGCTCCAGCTCTTGCAAAAGGCGTTGCCCCTTGCCATCGCGTTCCGCCCTGACGGTCCGGTAGCCGATCGACAAGCCGTCAATCGCCCCCGCCGCCAAGAGGGCCGCCGCCTCGCGGCCCTTTTCAACCTCGGTCAAAAGCCGCCCCTTGACCCAAAGCCCCGTGGCATCCTCGCGCACCTCATCCCAGATGCCGATGGGCTGGGCCGGGTCATGCTGCCACAGCATTTTCACCGCCCGCCCCCCCGCCGCCAACCGCTTCAGGCTGGCCGCATAGGCGCCCTTTTGCACCACATCGCCGCCCTGGTCGCGCTTGCCAAAGAGGCTGGCATAGCCCTCAATTCCCAAGCCTTCGATGCCATTGTCCTTCACCACGCGCAGGCCCAATTCCGCCTGCATATCCTTGCGTTCCAACGCGCCCTGCATGTCAAACCTCATTTGGTTGCCGCCCTATTTGGTTGCCGCCTGAATGACCGCCTCTGCCATCTGCGCCAGCAGAAAGGCCGCGACCCCGTAAACCCCCAGCCAGATGCGCTTTTCCAACCGCTCCAGCACCGCATCAATCTGGCTCAGCCGCCATTCCAACGCCGTCCAGCGCTCCTCGGCCACGCGTTCATTCGCCTCAATCCGCGCCGCCGCCGCGTCAAAACTGTCGTAGACAAAGCGCGAGCCGCTTTCCCCCGGTTTTCTCACGCCTCATCTTCCTCGGCCAACCGCGGCAGGCCCAGAAGCACCCGCTTTTCCGCAGGCGTCAGGAAGTCGGCCGCCCCCACCCGCGCCCATTGCTGATCGCGCTCCACCGCCAGCGCCGGGATCTGGTCCAGATCCGGCCGCAGCTCCACCACCTCGCCGGTAAAGCCCGACAGCCAATGCGAAACACTTGCCGTGACCCGGCTCACCAAGGGCAGCACCGTCAGCCGGTAAAACGCCCGGTTGGCCTCTTGATAATTGGCATAGGTCGCATCGCCCGGTATGCCCATCAGCATCGGCGGCACGCCAAAGGCGATGGCAATCTCGCGCGCTGCGGCTTCCTTGGTTTTCTGGAACTCCATATCGCTGGGGGAAAACCCCATCGGCTTCCAGTCAAGCCCCCCTTCCAACAGCATCGGCCGCCCGGCATTGCGCGCACCCTGATGGTGGCTTTCCATCTCGCTCAGCAGGCGGTCATATTGGTCATTGGTCAGTTGCCCCTGCCCATCGGCGCCCTTGTAAACAATCGCTCCCGAAGGCCGTGCGGCATTGTCCAAGAGCGCCTTTGACCAGGACGAGGCGCTGGAATGCACATCCAAGGCCACCGCCGCCGCCTGCAACGGGCTAAAGCCGTAATGGTCATCTTGCGGATGAAAGGTCTTGATATGGCAAATCGGCTGCGCATCGGCCGTCATGGCAAAACGATGGGTGCGCCCGCCTACGCTGTAATCATAGGCCACCGGCCAGCCATCGGCGCCGGGCACCAAGGCCATGCGATCCGATCGCAGCACATGCAATTCGCCCGGCAGCGCACCCGCCCCCGGCACCGCCTCGATATAGGCGTTGCCCGAAAGCAGCAGATAGCCATAAACCGCCTCGAACAGTTCGGCCCGCCCCTGCGCGCCATTCGGGCGGCGGATCAGCTCCAGCACCGGGTGGGTTTCATAGCGCCGCTCGGCATCTTGCAAGACCAGCGGCAGGGCCGCCGCCGCCTCGGCAATCAGCTTGACCGCACGAAAGCCAATCGGGTTGCCCTGAAAGCCTGAACGCGCCAGCGACACCGCATCGCGCGGGCTCCATGCCACCCGCCCCGAGGTGCCAAAGGCCACCACGCGGCCCGTGGCCGACGCCTTCTTTTCCACCACGACCGGCCCGGTTTCAGGCGAGTTCCCGCGCTTCAGGAAATCGAACACCATGTTGCAAAGCTCCTTTGTCGCGCGCCGCTGCCGGCCCGCCATTCCCACGCGCCCCGAAAGGGCCGCTGTCTTGATCTGGAAACCACCCTAACCGGGTAATCCTTAAGGCGCGTTAACCCAGCGTACGCACCTGCGGGCGGCGATAACGCAACGCCGGTTCAACCAACAATTCGGTCAAAGCCCAAACCAGCGCATCCAGCCGGTCGGGGCTGCCCTTGCCCAAAAAACCCTGCGCCGTCATCTGGCACATCTGGTCCTCCAGCGCCGCAAGGCCCCGCACATGCGCGACCCGCCCCTGCTCATAAAGCGCCGAAACCGGCTCGGCCCGCGCGCCTTTGCCCTTGGCCGCATGAACCGCCTTGATCGGCACCAGCGCATCAATGCCGCGAATGACCTGCGTCACCAGATCACCGCCCTGATTGACCTCCACCACCAGCCGGTCGGCCTTGTGCCGGTCCATCGCCGCAATCGCCGCCTGCGCCCATGTGTCGGGGCTGGCCCCGCGCAGGCTGGCATCCTCCAACACCACCGCGCGCCAGTTTTGCGGCGAGCCTTCGGTGATGGCCCCCACCACCACGATGCCACATTCATCGCTGCCCCCCCCCGAAGTGACCGCCGGGTCCACCGCCACCACGACCCGGCTGAACGCGGGCAGCTTATCAACCCGCGCTGCATCCAGATCGGCCGCCTTCCACAAGGCCCCCTCCACCTCTTCGATCAACAACCCCTGCAATTCCTGCAAACCCAGCCGCTGCCCGCCATAACGCGCCTGCACTTCCTCAAGAAAACTCGCCGCCAGATTGGCGCGATTGGCCTCGGTCGGCGCATGGGTGGTCACGGTGGAAGGGTTTTGCAAAATCGCCTTCAACACCGCCACATTTTGCGGCGTGGTGGTCACCACCTGCCGCGGATTGTCGCCCAGCCGCAAAGCAAACTGCAACTGGTCCCAGGTGTCCTGCGCCTTGGGCCATTTGGCCAGCTCATCCACCCATGCCGCGTCAAACTGCGGCCCACGCAGGCTGGCCGGATCATGCGCCGAAAACACCTGCGCCACCGCGCCATTGGGCCAAACCAACCGCTTGCGCGTTGCCTGCCATTCCGGCCGGCGGTCGGGCGGCGAGCAGGCCAAAATCCCGCTGTCGCCAAAGATCATCACCTCGCGCACCTGATCGACGGTCTCGCCCACCAAAGCCACCCGCCGCGCCCGGCCCGCGGCCTCTGCCGTGGCGCCTTCCACTTCGGCGCGCACCCATTCCGCCCCGGCGCGGGTCTTGCCCGCCCCCCGGCCCCCCATGATAACCCATGTCTTCCACGCACCCTCCGGCGGCAGTTGATGCGGCAAGGCCCAAAATTCGAAAAGCCAGGGCAAGGCCAAAAGCGCATTGTCGCTCAAGCCGCCCAGAAACGCCTCAATCACCTCCGGCGTCGCGGAGGCGAGCCAGCCTGCGCCCGATTTCATCGCGCGCGGCGTCCAGGTCGAACACGCCGGCCCCCTCGGCTCCGGCGACTTGCTTGCGAAGTTTTTCAACACGGTTCCCTTCCTCGATTGCCAAAGCCACGGCCACCTTCAGCCCCTTGATGCAGTCGGCGCTGTCCTTGATCCGGCCGAACTCCCCGGCCTTGATCGCCTGAACGGTGGTGGCGAGTGTCTCTGCGGCCTCTCTCAGCCATTCCTCGGTAATCGCCAGCATCGCGGCCGGCGGCTTGTCTCCTGCGGAGAAATTGATCGTCATGTTGTCTGGCCTGCCCTCTCATGCCCCCCGCACGCGCAAAATGAAAAAGCGGCCAAAGGGTTGCCCCCGGCCGCTTGCCCACTTCTCCTAGCATGACAAAAAGACTACATCACAGCGCACGCAAAGTCAAATTAAATCCGTTTACTTTCAATTGCTTAACGAACTTCACCTTTACGAATTGTAAAGAAATCCTGCCGCGCCAGCGCGATCAGCCGCGCCACAGCCTCCTCCAACCGGGCGCTTTGGCTGGCCCCATTCGGCTCGGCCAGAACGCCGATCATCCGCGCCACCGGCCAATCGCCCAGCAAAAGGCCAAGGAAACATTCCGCCGCCGCCTGACCATCCACCCCATGCCGCGCGATCAACGCGGCCAGCCGTGGCATCACCGTCTCGCGCCCGCCCCGCGCCAACTCGCGCCCCAGATCACCCGAGGCATCGCCCGCCGCCGCCCGGTTCAGCGCCACCGATCGTTCCCCGACCAACAGCGCCAGAAGCCGCCCGCCCACCTCGTGCAGATCAGCCTCCAACGACAACTTGCGCGCTTCCGCCGCCTCCAGCGTGGCCAGAACCTCCGCTGCATTCGCTGCGATCATCGCCCGCACCAGGCCCGGCTTGTCACCATACCAGCGGTAAAGTGTCTCATTCGACGCCCCAGCCGCCTTGGCGACCATCAGCATCGACATGCCGGCATAGCCACGCTCGGCAAGCAGCCGATAGGCCACCGCTTCAATCTCGGCACGGCGTTGTTCCTTGCGAACCTTGATCATCGGCACCTCTCGCGGAAAGCGTATCCTTGATTACGGCAAAAAAAACAAGCGTACATATAATTACGCCTTTATTGAAATCGTATGTACGGATTTACCATGTCAGCAATCAACATACCTAAAACCGCCCTGCCCCTCGCGATTCTCAGCCTCACCCTATCTGCCCTGATCTTCGGCTTTTTCTACGCCTGGACGGTCTCAACCATGTGGGGCCTTGATGAGGCCGATCCCCATGTCGCCATCGCCGCCATGCAAGCGATGAACGCTTCGGTTCGCAATGCTGCCTTCGCGCCTGCCTTCTTCGGCACCGGCCCGGCCTTCCTTCTGGCCGCCTTTGCCGCCCGACAAACCCGCCCTGCGGCAGCGCTCTTCGCCGCCGCCGGAGTGCTTTATCTGATCGCAGGAATGGGCCTGACCATGGCCATCAACGTGCCGATGAACGAGGCGCTGGCGGTCGTGACGCCAATCCCCGAAAACCCAGCCGAAGCGGCGCAGATCTGGGCCAGCTACTCTGCCCCTTGGCAGCTATGGAACCAGACGCGCACCCTGACCTCGGGCGCAGCCTTCCTGACCGGCCTTGCCGGTCTCATCGCCCTCACCCGCCGCTGAAAAAGGCAAGAAATGCGCGGCGCGGGCTTTGACGCGCCGCGCAGCTTCAATCAGCCGGTTGCGCGGCCTCAAGTGCCCGCCACTTGGCCACATTGTCGTTATGCTCTTCCAGCGTCTTGGCAAAAGCATGGCCACCGGTGCCATCGGCAACAAAGTAAAGGAAATCCGTCTTTTCCGGGTTCAACGCCGCCGCGATTGCGGCCTTTCCCGGATTGGCGATCGGCCCCGGCGGCAGCCCGTCAATGACATAGGTGTTATAGGGCGTCTCGCGGCGCAGTTCGCTTTGGCGCAGGCCCCGGCCCAAAACCCCTTCACCCTTGGTGATGCCGTAAATCACCGTCGGGTCGGTTTGCAACTTCATGCCCTTTGCCAGACGGTTGATGAAAACGCTGGCCACCTTGCCGCGCTCCTCGGCAATGCCGGTTTCCTTTTCCACGATCGACGCCATGACCATCGCCGCCTCGGGGCTGTCATAGGGCAGATCGGGCGCGCGGCTGGCCCAAAGCTCGGCCAGAACGGCGGCTTGGCGGTCTGACATCTCGCCCAAAAGCGCGTTGCGATCCGCGCCGCGCTCCACCTCATAGCTGTCGGGCAAAAGCGCGCCCTCTGGCGGGGTCTGGTCGATCTTGCCTTGCAGGAAATCGGCGCGTTTCAGGCCATCGGCCACCTGCCAGCTTGTCACCCCCTCGGCCACAGTGATGCGCCAGCGAATGTCATCGGCGGTTTCTGCCTGCACATAGGCTTCTGGCGCGGCCCCTGCGGCCGGGTCAAACTTCGCCACTTCAACATAGCGGTTCGACGCGGCATCCAGTTCACGCAACACCACGACGGTGGCATTCACACCGATCCGCAGATTCACCTCGCGCCCACAGGTCGATTGGCCGCCCGTGGTCAACTGCAAGACCACATCCGCCATCGAAGACCGCGGCTGGATCAGATAGCTGCCATATTTCAAAAACTGCGCCTTGTCGGAATATTGCGCGCCGATGCGGAAAATCCGGGCATCACGAACCGCGCCCTGCGCCTCCAGCGCCCGGCTGACCTGGCTCAGGCTGGCGCCCCGCTCCACCTTGAAGCAGATAGCCTGCTCCAGGGGGCCGGGGCCGCTATAGGCTTGCCGCCCCCAGGCTAACAACCCGGCCAGCACGATCAGCGCCAGAATGAAAAACGTCAGCGCATTCGAGGCAACAGCCCGCCACATGGTTTACTTTACCCGTCCCAAAACAAGGCTGGCATTGGTGCCGCCAAAACCGAAACTATTCGACAAAGCCACGTCAATCTTGCGCTTCACGGCCTTATTCGCGGCCAGATCCAGCTTCGGCGCAATGGCCGGATTGTCCAGATTGATCGTCGGCGGCGCCACCTGATCGCGGATCGCCAACACGCAGAAAATCGCCTCAACCGCGCCCGCAGCCCCCAGAAGGTGCCCGATCGACGATTTGGTCGAAGACATCGTGGCCTTGCCCGCTGCGTCGCCCATCAGCCGCTCCACCGCGCCCAGTTCAATCGTATCGGCCATGGTCGAGGTGCCATGCGCGTTGATGTAATCCACCTGATCGGGCGAAATCCCCGCCCGGTTCAGCGCCATCGACATGCTGCGGAAACCGCCATCGCCATCTTCCGAAGGCGCGGTGATGTGATAGGCATCGCCCGACAGGCCATAGCCCAGCACCTCGGCATAAATCTTCGCGCCGCGCGCCTTGGCATGTTCGTATTCTTCCAGCACCACCACGCCCGCGCCTTCGCCCATGACAAAACCGTCACGGTCGGCGTCATAGGGGCGGCTGGCCTTTTGCGGTTCATCCCCGCGCTTGGTTGACAGCGCCTTGCAGGCGTTGAACCCGGCAATGCCGATCTCGCTGATCGGGCTTTCCGCGCCGCCTGCCACCATCACATCGGCATCGCCAAAGGCGATCATCCGGGCCGCATCGCCAATGGCATGGGCACCGGTGGAACAGGCCGTCACCACCGCATGGTTCGGGCCCTTAAAACCAAAGCGGATCGAAACCTGCCCCGAGATCAGGTTAATCAGCGCCCCCGGAATGAAGAAGGGCGAAACCCGCTTCGGCCCTTTTTCCTTGATCAACACCGCCGTATCGGCAATCGAATTCAGCCCGCCAATCCCAGAGCCGATCATAACCCCGGTGCGGCAGCGGTCGTCTTCGGTTGCCGGCTCCCAGCCCGAATCTTTCACCGCCTGCGTGGCCGCGGCCATGCCGTAAAGGATGAAATCATCCACCTTGCGGCGGTCCTTCGGCTCCATCCAGTCATCGGGGTTAAAGGTGCCATCGCTGCCGTCGCCCATGGGAATTTCGCAAGCGTATTGCGTGATGACATTCGTGGCATCAAACCGCGTGATCGGGCCAGCCCCCGATTGCCCGGCCAAAAGCCGTGACCAGGTTTCCTCCACCCCGCAAGCCAAAGGCGTGACCATTCCCAGACCCGTGACCACAACTCGCCGCATTCCGCCCTCCTGACGCATAGCCCTTGCAGCCCTGATACACGCGCCCCCCCGCCCGCGCAACCGGGCGCAGATCACCCGGCGGCAAAGCCCACAAAACAGGACAGTTCCCCGCCTTATATCTGCCGCCAGCCCTTGACCTTCGGGCCCGGCACGCCCAAATGAATGAACGTTCATTTCCAGATGGCGAATCTTTCCATGGCCCTTACCGCCCTGACCAACCTGCACCCACCCCAAGCGGACCAGCGCAGTGCCGAAATTCTGTCGCGCGTTCGCATCGCTTTTGCCGAAAAAGGCTTTGACGGTGCCTCGATGCAGGATCTGGCCCGCGCCGCCGGGATGAGCGTTGGCAATTTCTACCGTTACTTCCCCTCCAAAGCGGCCATCGTCGAAGCCCTGATCGCCCTTGATCTGGCCGGGATGGAGGCCGATTTTCTGGCTGTCCTGCAATCGGCCAGCCCGCTTGCCAATCTGCGCGAGCTGATGCAGCGCCGCCTTGCAGAACGGCAATGTCAGGCCGATGGCCAGCTTTGGGCCGAAATCACCGCCGCCGCGCTGCGCAAGCCCGAAATCTGTAACGCCGCCTGCGCCATGGAAACCCAGATCGCCAGCTATCTGACGCGGATTTTCGCCGCCGAAACCGGCCTGAGCGAGGCAGAAATTACCGCGCGCTTTCCCGCTCATGCGGCTTTTGCCATTACCATGTTCAAATCTGCCGCCATGCTGCCGCCGCAGGCAGGCCCCATTCGCGCCGAACTGACCGCACTTATTCAGCGCGCCATTGATACGACCATGGGCGAAATCCTCGCCGCGAAGAAAGGCTGATCCCATGCGCCTCATGCCCATCACACGCCTTACCGCCGCCGCCCTGCCGCTGGCCGCCCTTCTGACACTAAGCGCCCCGCTTTGGGCCGAAACCGCCCCCGGCACCAGCGCCGAAAGCACCGCCGTTCCCGCCCCCCATATCACCGTGGTGGCGGTTGAAACCCGCCCGCTGCACGATCTGGTCATCGCCTCGGGCCTGATCGGTGCCGTCGAACAGGTGCAGGTTGCCCCCCTTGTCGAAGGCCAGCCGATCGAGGCGCTTTTGGCCGATGTGGGCGATCAGGTTGTCGAAGGTCAGGTTCTGGCGCGGCTTTCCACCTCCAGCCTGAAACTGCAAAAGGCGCAACTCGCCGCCTCTCTCGCCGCCGCCCGCGCCGCCATTCCACAAGCGCAGGCACAGGCAGATGAGGCAAACCGCGTGGCCGCCCGCGCCACCACCCTTTTGCAACAGGGCACCTATTCGCAGGCCAATGCCGACAAGGCGGGTGCCGCGGCCATCAGCGCCAGCCAAATGCTGGAATCGGCCCGCGCCAATCTGGCACTGGTCGAGGCGCAGTTGGAAAATGTTGATCTGATGCTGTCGCGTACCGAGGTAAAGGCCCCGGTCGCCGGTGAAATCACCGCCCGCAATGCACAGGTTGGCACCATCGCTTCGGCCGCGGCCGCGCCGTTGTTTTCCATGATCCGCGAAGGATCGCTTGAACTGCGCGCCGATGTGGCCGAAGGCGATGTGCTGCGCCTGAAGGTTGGCCAGCCGGTCCTTTTGCACCTTGCCGGTGACAAGGCCCCGCGCAAAGGCAGCGTGCGGCTGATCGAACCGGCCATTGATGCCGCCACCCGCATGGGCCGCGCCCGCATCACGCTGGAAGATCCCAGCGGCGTGCGCCCCGGCATGTATGCCATGGCCGAAATCGAAGTGGCCAGCCATAGCACCGCCGCGGTTCCGGTCACGGCTCTTGGCATTCATCAGGGGCAAGAAACCGCGCTGCGCCTTCAGGGCGACACCGTTCAACAGGTTACGGTTGCCACCGGCATTCGCGATGGCGGCTGGGTGGAAATCACCGCCGGGCTGAACGCGGGCGATCAGGTGGTGGCCAAGGCCGGGGCCTTCGTGCGCGACGGCGACCGTATCACCCCGGTTCTGGCAAAGGATTAACCGATGAATTTCTCAGCCTGGGCCATCCGCAACCCCGTCGCGCCGCTTCTGGCGTTTTTCATGCTCATGGTTCTGGGCTGGCAATCCTTCAACAGCCTGCCCGTCACCCGTTTTCCCAATATCGACATTCCCGTTGTCGCCGTCACCGTCGCCCAACCCGGCGCGGCCCCGGCCGAAATGGAAACCCAGGTTACGAAGAAAATCGAAGATGCCGTCGCGGGCCTGACCGGGGCGAAGAACATCACTTCCACCATCTCTGACGGGGTTTCCACCACCGCCATCGAATTTCGAATGGAGGTCGCCACCGACAAGGCCGTGCAAGATACCAAAGATGCCATCGACCGCATCCGCGGCGATCTGCCCGCCGCGATCGAAGCCCCGATCGTGACCCGGATCGACGTTGAAGGTCAGGCGATCATGACCTTTGCCGTCACCGCCCCCGACATGACGCTGGAAGAAGTGTCGTGGTTTGTCGATGATACCATCATCCGCGCCCTGCAAGGCCGCCCCGGCGTCGGCAAGGTTGACCGTTACGGCGGGGCCGACCGCGAAGTGCGCGTGGCGCTTGACCCGGTGAAACTGGAAAGTTTCGGCATCACCGCAACCACGGTTTCAAACCAGCTTCGCCAAACCAATACCAATGTCGGCGGCGGCAAGGCGGAAATCGGCGCCGCCCAGCAGGCCATTCGCACCCTTGGCGATGCCCAAACCGTCGCAGGTCTGGCCGATACCCCCATCGCCCTGCCCGGCGGCCGCCATGTGCGGCTGGCCGATCTTGGGCAGGTGGTGGATGGCTATCAGGATCTGAAATCCTTTTCGCGCCTGAACGGCGATCAGGTCGTGACCTTCGCCGTTTTCCGCGCCAAGGGCGCATCCGAAGTGTCGGTGGCCGAAACGGTCAATGACACGCTTGACAAACTGCGCGCCGAATACCCCTCGGTTGGCATCACGCTGGTCGATGAAACCGTGTTCTACACCTACGGCAATTACGAAAGCGCCCTGCATACGCTGATGGAAGGCTCGCTCCTTGCCGTGCTGGTGGTTTTTGCCTTCCTGCGCAACTGGCGCGCCACGCTCATCACCGCCGTTGCCCTGCCGCTTTCTGCCGTGCCCACCTTCTGGGTCATGGATCTGATGGGCTTTTCGCTGAACCTCGTCAGCTTTCTGGCCATCACGCTGGCCACCGGCATTTTGGTGGATGATGCCATCGTCGAGATCGAAAACATCGCCCGTCACATCCGCATGGGCAAAACCCCCTACCGCGCCGCGATCGAGGCCGCCGACGAAATCGGCCTTGCCGTCATTGCCACCACCTTCACCATCATCGCGGTCTTTGTGCCGGTCAGCTTCATGGCGGGCATCCCCGGCCAGTATTTCCGCCAATTCGGCCTGACCGTCGCCATTGCCGTGGGCTTTTCGCTTTTGGTCGCGCGGCTTATCACCCCCATGATGGCCGCCTATCTGATGACCGCCAAAGACGCCAACGCCGGCCACCACGAAGGCGAAACCGATGGCCCGGTCATGACGCGCTATCTGGCCTTTGTGAACCGCTCTATCCGCGGCGGCATTGCCCTGCCCTTGCGCGGCTGGCGGCTGCCCAGCTATTTCGTCACGCTCATCTCGGCCATTGGGGTGCTGATCGTCTCGGTCTATTTCATGTTGCAGGTGCCGGGCAGCTTCCTGCCGCCCGAAGATGTCAGCCGCATCTCGGTTTCGGTTGAACTGCCGCCGGGCGCCACGCTGGATGATACCGACCGCACCACACAGGCGATCACCGCCGCCATCAAAGACATTGAAGGCGTGCGCGATGTCTTCGTGCTGGGCGGCTCCTCGCCCAAGGGCGATCTGGACATCCGCCGCGCCAGCGTGGCGGTGGTGCTGGACCGGCTCGACCATTCGCTGCTGCGCCGGCTTTCCGAAATCGGCAACCGTATCCCGGTGCTGTCGCTTCTGGTGCCAACAATGGAAAACCACGGCCGGGTGCGAAGCCAAAAGGAAATCGAGATCGACGTTTTCGACCGCATCGCCACCATCCCCGATATTCGCGCGCTAAAGCTGAACGACCGGGGCGACCGCGACATTTCCTATTCGGTTCTGGCCGCCAATGACGCCGATCTGAACGCCGCGGTCGTGGCGCTGGAAACCGCACTTCGGGGCGAACCCACCTTGACCGGGCTGACATCCGAAGGGGCGCTTCCCCGGCCCGAAGTGCAGCTTACCCCCCGCCCTGATGAGGCCGCCCGCCTTGGCGTGACCGCCGCCGCCATTGCCCAGACCCTGCGCATCGCCACCATTGGCGATCTGGATGCGGCGCTGGCGCAACTGAACATCGACGACCGGCTGATCCCGGTGCGGGTGCAACTGGCCGACATCAGCCGCGAAGATCTGAACCGCATCGGCGCGCTCAAGGTGCAAACCGCCAGCGGCGCGCTGGTGCCGCTGTCTGCCGTGGCCGATGTGACCATCGGGGAAGGCCCGGCCACCGTGAAACGCCTGAACCGCCAGCGTCAGGCCATCATCGGTGCTTCGCTGCCCATGGGGGTCGCGCTTGGCACGGCCAAGGAACGTTTCAACGACATCACCGCCGCCACCCCCTTGCCCAAGGGCGTGACGGTAAAGGAATCCGGCGATGCCGAGGTGCAGGCCGAACTGATGTCCTCATTCGGGCAGGCCATGATCATGGGGCTGATGCTGGTTCTGACCGTGCTGATCCTGCTCTTCGGCTCGGTCATCCAGCCCTTCACCATCCTTCTGTCGCTGCCCCTTGCCATCGGCGGCGTAGCGGCGGCGCTGATCCTGACCGGATCGGCCCTGTCGATGCCGGTGCTGATCGGTATTCTGATGCTGATGGGCATCGTCACCAAGAACGCCATCCTGCTGATCGACTTCATCATCGAAATGCGCGCGCGCGGCCATGACCGTTTTCAAGCCGTGATCGAGGCCGGCCACAAACGCGCCCAGCCCATCGTGATGACCTCTATCGCCATGTCGGCGGGCATGTTGCCCTCCGCTCTTGGCGTGGGCGAAGGCGGCGCTTTCCGCGCGCCCATGGCCACGGCGGTGATCGGCGGCATCATCGTCTCGACCGTGCTTTCGCTGGTCGTGGTGCCGTCCTTTTACCTCATCATGGATGACATCTCGCGCCTGCTGAGCAAGGTCTTTTCCCGTTTCATCGGCCCGAAAGAGCCAGAGGCCGAGATCCCCAGCCCCGAAACGCTCGCCGCCCAGATCGCCGCCCTAGAGGCCGCCCAGAACGAATTGCGCGGCCATAGTGGCAGGCCACCCCTGCGCGCGGCGGAATAGGCCGCAAAGGCGGGGCCTGCTTACACCACAGGCCCCGCCAACTGTTCCACCCACAGAACAGTGCGTTTAAGAAATCCCCCTGTTTACCCCCTGCAAGCCCGGCTAATCTTTGGCCAACAACCGCATTTCAGGGGCAGATCATGGCCAGCAATCCCACTTGGGTTCTCAAACGTTTTCCGGTCGGAATGCCCAGCCCGGATGATTTCGCCCTGGAACAGCGCCCCGCCCCGGTGGCGCAACCGGGCGAACTTCTGGTCCGCACGCTGTGGCTTTCGGTCGATCCCTATATGCGCGCCCGGCTCAGCCCGGCGAAAAACTATGCCGCCGGGCAAAAGATTGGCGAGATGATGCAAGGCGGCGGGGTGGGCGAAGTCATTGCCTCGCGCTCGCCCCTGTTTCAGCCCGGAGACATCATTCAGGCCGATGATTTCGGCTGGCAACCGCTGACCACCGTCGCGGCCCAAACGGCCACCCGGCTAGACCCGGCCACGGCCCCGGTGCAAACCTCGCTTGGATGTCTTGGGATGCCCGGCCTCAGCGCCTATTTCGCGCTGCTGAACGTGGGGCGCCCAAAACCCGGCGAAACCGTGCTGATTTCCGCCGCCTCTGGCGCGCTTGGCCAAATTGCCGGCCAAATCGCCCGGATCAAGGGCTTTGACCCGGTCGCCATCGCCGGATCGGATGCCAAGATCGACTGGTGCAAAAGCATCGGCTACCGCAGCGGCATCAACCACCGCACCGCGGGCGATCTGACCGCCGCGATTGCCGATGCCTGCCCCTCGGGGGTCGATGTGTTTCTGGACAATACCGCCGGGCCGCTGCATGACGCGGCGCTTCTCAACCTGAACACCTTTGGCCGTATCGTCGTGGTGGGCACCGTCGCCCTTGCCGACCGGTTCGACCAACCCGACATCGGCCCGCGCTTCCTGCGCCGCATTCTGGTATCGCGCGCCCGGATCGAAGGCTTCTTGCTGGATGATTTCGCGCCGCAATACGACACCGCCCGCGCCGAGCTGACCAAATGGTATCAAGACGGGCTGTTAGAGGCCCGCGAAGACGTGGCCGAGGGGATCGAAGCCGCCCCCCATGCGTTCATCCGCATGTTGAAAGGCGAAAACTTCGGCAAGCAACTGGTCAAGATCTGATCCCCGCCCGCCCCGCGCCTTGCAACGAATAAAAAATCCCGGAATATTGTTCGTCAAACCGAACAGTATAAGGCAGGACCATGGACAGCCTTGATGACATGATCTTGCTGGCAGAGGTTGCCGAAACCGGCAGCTTCACCAAAGGCGGGCAGCGTCTTGCGATGCCGAAATCCACGGTCAGCCAGCGCATTGCGCAGCTTGAAACCCGGCTTGGCCTGCGGCTTTTGAACCGCTCGACCCGACAAGTCACGCTGACGGCGGCGGGTCAGGTCTATCTGGCCTATTGCCACCGGGTGCGCGACGAGGCCCGCAAGGCAACCGCCGCCATGGGCCATCTGAAAGCCCAGCCCGAAGGTCGCCTGCGCATCACCTGCCCCGAAATCACCGCCAGCCATTTCATGCCGGGCTTTTTGCGCGGCTTTGCGCTTTCCCATCCCGCGATTACCGTTGAGCTGATCGCCACCAACCGCCCGCTGGACCTGCTGCAGGAACGGATCGACTTTGCCTTCCGTGTCGGCGCACCCCAGGGTCAGGACATGATCTTGCGCCGCATTTCGCAAATCCGCCGGGTGCTGGTTGCCGCTCCGGCCTATCTGGCGATCACCCCGCCGCCCCGCCATCCTGCCGATCTTGCCCAGCACCGCTGCCTGATCCATGACACACAGCCGGATTGGGCCTTTGACGGCGAAACCCGGATCAACCTGCGGCCCCACCCCGCCATGGTATCGGATTCGATGGGATTTTTGCTGCAATCGGCGCTTCTTGGCAGCGGCGTGGCGCTTTTGCCCGCCTATATCTGCCAACCTGCCCTTGCCGAAGGGGCTTTGACCCAGCTTTTGCCCGAATGGGCCCCGGCCCCTTATGATATGTCAATGATCTTCCCCAGCCGGGAAAACCCCTCGCGGGCGCAACTGGCCTTTCGTGACTATGTGAATGCCTATGATTTTTCAGGCTTTACCGCGGAGCAAATGCAAAAGCGCCCCCTCACCACCTGAATACCCCCCCAGCCGAAAAGGTTGTCGCCACGCGGTTTGTCCACTATAGTAAAACGATGCAACAAGAAGACACCCTTGACCGCCGGATCGGTGCCCGCGTCCGGGCTGAACGCGAAAGTCGGGGATGGTCGCTGACCGATCTGGCGGAACGCGCCGCCGTTTCCCGCGCGATGATCCACAAAGTTGAACGCGGCGAAAGCAGCCCCACCGCACAGCTTTTGGGCAAGCTGTCAGGTGCCTTCGGGCTGAGCATGTCAACCCTGATGGCGCGCGCCGAAGCCCAGCAAGGCCGCCTTGCGCGCAAGGACGATCAACCCGTCTGGACCGATCCTGAAACCGGCTATCTGCGCCGCCACGTCTCGCCCCGCTCTGATCTGCCGATGGATCTGGTCGAAATCACCCTGCCTGCGGCCACCGATGTTGCCATGCCCGCCTCGGCCTATGCTTTCCAGCGACAACTGATCTGGGTGCTTGAGGGCGCGCTTGTCTTTATCGAAGGCAGCGAACGCCATGACATGCGGGCCGGAGATTGCCTTGAACTTGGCCCGCCCAGCGATTGCCGGTTTCAAAACCTGTCCGACAGCCCCTGCCGCTATGCGGTGATGGTCCTGCGCGGGGTTTGAACGCCGGGCCTTGACGGCGCGTCCACTATAGTAGACACTCTATCCACAATAAACACGTGGAGACCCTCATGCTTTTGCGCGACGCCGAAGACCGCGACATGGCCGGAATTGCCGCCATCTATAACGATGCCGTCCAACATTCGACCGCAATCTGGAACGAAACCACGGTCGATGCCGCCAACCGGGCGGATTGGGCCGCCGCGCGGCGGCGTCTGGGCTATCCCGTTCTGGTGGCCGTCGATGCCGATGACAGCGTGCTTGGCTATGCCTCCTTTGGCGATTGGCGGGCCTTTGACGGCTATCGCCACACGGTCGAACATTCGGTCTATGTCCGTTCCACCCAGCGCGGCGGCGGGATCGGCAAGGCGCTCTTGGCCGGGCTGATCGAAAGGGCGCGGGCGGCTGGCAAACATGTCATGGTGGCCGGGATCGAAGCCGGCAACACCGCCTCGATCCGGCTTCACCGCGGCTTCGGCTTTCAAGAAGCGGGCGTGCTGCCACAGGTCGGCGTCAAATTCGGCCGCTGGCTGGATCTGGCCTTCCTGCACCTGATCCTTGATGACCGCCCAACGCCCGAATCTGCAACGCCCGAAACCACGAAGCCCGAATCCACGAAGCCCTGAAATGCCCACCTTCACCTTGCTGCTTTTGATCGGCGCAGGCGCGGCGCTTGTGGTGCAAAACCTGCTCATGGCCACGATCTCAGGGCAGGTTTCCACGCTCTTGATCCCGCTGGCCCTGAATTCAGCCGTTGGCCTGATGCTTTTGACTGGGCTTTTGCTTTGGCAGGGCGGCGGCACCGGCGCGCTGCGCGAAGCCGCAAGCGGGTTGCGCGCCCTGCATATCGTGCCGGGCCTTCTTGGCACCTTCTTCGTCTTCGCCAGCCTGACCGGCTATCGGCAATTCGGTGCGGCCCCCACCATCGCCATACTGGTCACCAGCCAGTTGATCTTCGGCCTTGGGGCCGACTGGCTGCGCGCGGGCGCAGGAAAGCCAGACCTCGCGCCGATCCTTGGCGCGGCCCTTCTCGTGGCGGGCTGCGCGTTGATCCTGTTTCGCAAAGGCTGACGCCCCCCCCCTTTCCCCCGCCCGCGATCTCGGCCATTCTGGTGCCATTGCCCCTAACCGGACCGTTTTTCCATGACCGCCGACACCACCCGCAAGGGCATCCTTCTGATGATCCTTGCGGTTTTTCTGTTCACCGTCATGGATGCCACCGCCAAGGGGCTGATTTCGCGCTATCCGCCGGCACAGGTGGTCTGGGCGCGCTTTGCCGGGCAGGCGGTGATCGTGGCGCTGCTTTTGGGGCCGCGCATGGGGCCAATGCTGCGCACCGCGCATCCGGTTTTGCATCTGTGGCGTTCCGCCTTTCAGCTTATGGCGACCGGCTTTTTCTTTCTGTCGCTCGCCTATATCGGCCTGCCCGAAGCCACCGCCCTTGCCGATACCAGCCCGGTTCTCATCACCCTTGGCGCGGCGCTGTTTTTGGGCGAGCGCCTTGGCCCGCGCCGGTTGTTTGGGGTCTTCGCCGCCCTTTTGGGCGCGCTCATCATCATCAGGCCGGGGGCCGAGGTTTTCACCCTCGCAGCCCTTCTGCCCTTGGGCAATGCGCTGTCTTATGCCGGCAATGCGCTTTTGACCCGCCATATCGGCGTGAAAGAGCCGTTCTGGACCTCGCTCATGTATGGCGCGCTGTTTGGTGCCCTTGTGATGGGGGCCTATCTGCCGCAGATCTGGGTCACGCCCAGCCTGCCCGATTGCGGGTTGTTTTTGCTGGTGGGCGGGCTTGGAACCGTCGCGCAGCTTTGCATCATCCGCTCTTTTTCAACGGTTGAAGCCTCGGTCGTGGCGCCGTTCACTTATCTTGGCATCGTGTTTTCCACCCTTTGGTCGGTGCTGTTCTTTCAAGACTGGCCTGATCGCTGGACCATAGCCGGGGCGCTTGTGATCGTGTCGGCGGGGCTTTATGTCTGGCACCGCGAAACCCTTGCCGCCCGTGCGGCCCAGACCCAACGGCACGGATGACCGAAAAATCCCGTTTCCATCTGACCTATTGGCTGACCGACCGCATCGTTCGGGCGCTGATCGCGGCCATGCTGGCGCTGCCCTATGGCTGGCGCGTGCCCTTGATGGGGCGGATCATGCGCCATATCGTCGGGCCGGTGGCGGGCTATGGCCGGCGCATTGATGAAAATCTGCGGCTGATCTGGCCCGAGATGGGCGCGGCTGACCGCGCGCGGATTGCGGCTGCGGTTCTCGACAATACCGGCCGCACGCTGATTGAAAACTATTCGACCGCCGATTTCACCACCCGCGCCGCAGGTTTTCCCGTCTCTGGCCCCGGCCTTGCCGCGCTCAAGGCCGCCGCCGCCAAGGGCCGCCCGGTCATTCTGGTTTCCGGCCATTTCGGCAATTACGAAGCGGCCCGCGCAGCCCTTGTTGCCCGCGGTTTTGTCATCGGCGGGCTTTATCGCCGCATGAGCAACCCCTATTTCAACGCCCACTACGTCCGCACGATGGAAGCCTTTGGCGGCCCGGTTTTTCCGCAGGGGCGCAGCGGCACCGCGGGCTTTGTGCGGCACCTGAAATCAGGCGGGCATCTGGTGCTGCTCTTTGACCAAAAAGCCAGCACCACCGAGATTGACTTTCTTGGCCATCCCGCCCGCACCGCCTTTTCTGCCGCTGAACTGGCCCTGCGTTTTGGTGCCGATCTGATTCCGTTTTACGGCACGCGCCAGCCCGATGGCCTTGGCTTCGATGTCACGCTAGAGGCGCCGATCCCTCCATCAACCCCGCTGGAAATGACCCAAGCCCTGACCCGCAGCCTTGAAGCGCAGGTGCAAAAGCGCCCCGAGCAGTGGTTTTGGATTCACCGGCGCTGGAAGCGGAACCCGCGGAAATAACCCGCAGGCCCGGCCCACAAACACGCGGCCCTCAGTCGATTTCAGCCGCCGCCAGAATGGCCGAAGGGCCTTCGCTTTGCACGATCACCACCGCGGGTTCATCGCCCGGCGCGGGCACCGTCAGCATCAGTGGCGCCTGCCCCGACCATTCGCCCACCCGCTGCCAATCGGTGACGATATTGCGATATTCCATCGTCATCCCGGCATTTTCGCCATGGTCAATATCCACCGTGGCACCGGGGAAAAAGCGCACCAGTTGCACCACCGCCTCGCCCGTCAGCGGCGGCACAGCCTCGGCCCGGATCACGAATTGTCCCGCCACACGCGAAACATTCAGCCGCACCGCAGGCGGCGTGGCTGCGTGGCGGGCAATGGCCTCGGCCACCGCGGCGCGGTCATGGCCCACCACCCGATCGACCCCGCCCACAATCATCTGCGGCGTATAAATCATCCGCTCTCCGGCGGCGCGAGCATAGGATTTTTGCCGCTTGGTAAAGCCGGGATTGGCGAAATCATCCTTCCAGCCGATGTAATCCCAGTAATCCACATGCAGCGCCAAAGGGATCACCCCCGGCTGGTCTGCCAGTTCCGCCAGCACCACATCGGCCGGCGGGCAAGACGAACAGCCTTGCGAGGTGTAAAGCTCGACCACCACCCCATCGCGCGATTGGGCCAGCACGCCCTGCGCCGCACAAAGCCAAAGCCCGCAGGCAGCACTGACAATCTGTCGCTTCATGCCAAGACCCATCCAAAGCTTACCGGCGCCAAATTGCCGGCCTAGATTACCGATTGTTCTACAAAACCCCGCCCTACCCCGCCAATCAAGGTTTTGCGAGCCGAAGGTTACCGCCCGCGCCACAAATATCGCAGATAAAAGCCACAGAAAGCCGCTTTCATTTCGGCATACAATTGCATACAATCACAACCAAGCCAGAATGATTCCCTTGCGCGGGCCTTGTCCATACGGCAAAACCCGCCCAACCACAGCCATCGTCCAGCCAATGGAGGCCCCCATGACCGTGACCGTCGGACACGACAGCGCAAAAACCCGCCAAACCCTGACCGCAGGCGGCAAGACCGTTTCTTTCTATTCGATCCCCGCCGCCGAAAAGGCCGGCCTGGGCGAGTTCGCCAAACTGCCCGCCGCGCTCAAGGTGGTGCTGGAAAACATGCTGCGCTTTGAAGATGGCAAGACGGTCTCGGTTGACGACATCAAGGCGTTTTCCGACTGGGGCAAGAAGGGCGGCAAGAACCCGATTGAAATCGCCTATCGCCCGGCCCGCGTGTTGATGCAGGATTTCACCGGCGTTCCGGCCGTGGTCGACCTTGCCGCCATGCGCGACGGCATCAAGGGCCTTGGCGGTGATGCCCAGGCGATCAACCCGCTGGCCCCGGTGGATCTGGTCATCGACCACTCGGTCATGATCGACGAATTTGGCACGCCGCGCGCCTTTCAAGCCAACGTTGACCGCGAATATGAACGCAACATGGAGCGTTATGTCTTCCTGAAATGGGGTCAGAACGCCTTTAACAACTTCCGCGTCGTGCCGCCGGGCACTGGCATCTGCCATCAGGTCAACCTTGAATATCTGGCGCAAACCGTCTGGACCGACAAAGACCAGAACGGCCATGAAGTCGCCTATCCTGACACGCTCGTCGGCACCGACAGCCACACCACCATGGTCAACGGCATGGCTGTTCTGGGCTGGGGCGTCGGCGGGATCGAGGCCGAAGCCGCCATGCTCGGCCAGCCGGTTTCGATGCTGATCCCCGAGGTTGTGGGCTTCAAACTCACCGGCCAGATGGTCGAAGGCACCACCGCAACCGACCTTGTGCTGAAGGTCGTGCAGATGCTGCGCAAGCATGGCGTGGTGAACAAGTTCGTCGAGTTTTACGGCGAGGGCCTTGATCGCCTGCCGCTCGCGGACCGCGCCACCATTGCCAACATGGCTCCCGAATACGGCGCCACCTGCGGCTTCTTCCCGATTGACGCAGAAACCATTCGCTACCTGCAAAACACCGGCCGCGATGAGGCCCGCATTGCATTGGTCGAAGCCTATGCCAAGGCCAACGGCATGTGGCGCGATGAAAGCTACGATCCGATCTACACCTCGACCCTGCACCTTGACATGGGCACCATCGTTCCGGCCATTTCCGGCCCGAAGCGCCCGCAAGACTATCTGCCGCTGACCGACGCGAAAGCCTCTTTCGCCAAGGAAATGGAAGGCGCCTTCAAGCGCCCGATGGGCGTTGAAGTGGCCGTGAAAGGCGAAGATTACAAACTGTCGTCGGGCAAGGTGGTGATTGCATCGATCACGTCTTGCACCAACACCTCCAACCCCTATGTGCTGATCGGCGCAGGGCTTGTTGCCCGCAAGGCCCGCGCCTTGGGGCTGACCCGCAAGCCTTGGGTGAAAACCTCGCTCGCCCCCGGATCGCAGGTCGTGTCGGAATATCTGAACGCTGCCGGCCTTCAGGAAGATCTGGATGCCATCGGCTTCAACCTTGTCGGCTATGGCTGCACCACCTGCATCGGCAACTCTGGCCCGTTGCAGCCGGAAATCTCGGCCGCCATTGCCGAAGGTGATCTGGTCGCCACCGCCGTTCTGTCGGGCAACCGCAACTTCGAAGGCCGTATCTCGCCCGACGTGCGCGCCAACTATCTGGCCTCGCCGCCCCTCGTCGTGGCCTATGCGCTGGCCGGTGACATGAACATCGACCTGACGACCGAACCCTTGGGCACCGGCAAAGACGGCAAGCCGGTTTATCTGAAAGACATCTGGCCCACCAACAAGGAAATCGCGGATCTGGTCCACGCCACCGTGACCCGCGAAGCCTTCCAGAAGAAATACGCCGATGTCTTCAAGGGCGATGCCAAATGGCAAGGCGTCAAGGTGACGGATTCGGAAACCTATGACTGGCCGGCCCAGTCAACCTATATCCAAAACCCGCCTTATTTCAAAGGCATGGCCAAGACCAAGGGCAGCATCAAGAACCTTTCCGGTGCCCGTGTTCTGGCGCTTTTGGGCGACATGATCACCACCGACCACATCTCGCCCGCCGGTGGTTTCAAGGCCAATCACCCGGCCGGTCAATACCTGACCGAACGTCAGGTGCCGGTCAGCGAGTTCAACTCCTACGGCTCGCGTCGTGGCAACCACGAAGTGATGATGCGCGGCACCTTCGCCAATATCCGCATCAAGAACGAAATGCTGGATGGCAAAGAGGGCGGCTATACCCTTGGGCCGGACGGCGTGGAAACCTCGATCTACGATGCCTCGATGGCCTATCAGGCTGCGGGCACGCCTTTGGTGATCTTTGGCGGCATCGAATATGGTGCCGGTTCCAGCCGTGACTGGGCCGCCAAAGGCACCGCCCTTCTGGGCGTCAAGGCCGTGATCGCGGAATCGTTTGAGCGTATCCACCGCTCAAACCTCGTCGGCATGGGCGTGATCCCGTTCGAATTCACCGGCGGCGATACCCGCAAGACCCTTGGTCTGAAGGGCGATGAAGTGGTGTCGATCGAAGGGCTGGACGGCGATCTGAAGCCCTTGTCGACCGTGCCTTGCCACATCACCTATGGCGACGGGTCGAAGAAAACCATCCAGATCAAGTGCCGCATAGATACCGCGATCGAAATCGAATACATCGAACACGGCGGCGTGCTTCACTACGTGCTGCGCGATCTCGCGTCGCGATAATCGGCGCGCATCGAAACAGACTGTTTCCAAAACGCAGGCCCGGAGCAATCCGGGCCTGCGTTCTTGTTAAGTTCTCATAAAACAAATGCGGGCAATCTGGGCGCACACCCCAATGCAAGGCCAAACGCCATGACAGATTTCGCCGCTTCCCGCTTTCCCGCCCTGCGGGCACAAGAAGACCTGCCCCTGCCCCGCAGCCACGGGTTGGGGCTGGCGCTGCGGCTTTTGCCCCTTCCCTTGGGTGAGGTGTCAATTCTTCTGGCGGCCTGGCTGATGATCCTGCCGCTTTAGAGCGGTTTTCTTTCAATCTGATTCAGGTTGAAAGAAAACCAAGACAGGACAGACCCGTGATTGTTGCGTTTTGCGTTTTATCTGGCAAATCAGATAAAACGTAAAACACTCCAAGTCCCCGCTATTCGGCGTAAACCGTCACCTCGGGCAGATCGGTCAACGCCAACCCCAGTGCGCGATAGGCCGCCAGAGACAACAGCGCGCCCCCCGATCCCGGCACAAGATCCACCGCAACCGAGGCCCCGGCGGCTGTCACCACCTTGCCCTTGCCCGGCGCGCTGACCTGCGGTGATTTCAGCCAAAACCCTTGCTCGACCGGGCTGCCAAGGGCAACCGTGGTTTTGCCAAGCAACCGCACCCCGGCAATCGGCACGGCCACGGCGGCGGCGCGTTCGGCCGCAGTCGTCTGGTCCAAGGTCGCGGCGGTCTGGCCGGGGGGCATCATTGGCAAGCCGCTGCTCTCGGCCACCGGCAGGGCGGCGATCTGCGGCTTTGCGCCATTGGTCACCGCACAGCCCCCCAAAAACACGGCAGCACTCATCAAAAAAGGCAAATATCTTTTCATACCCCCGACGATAGTCTGCCGCCCCCGCCCACGCAACTGCCGCTTTCGGCCTTGCCGATATGCCGCCGCGCGCCTACCTTTAACCCATGAAAACCGCCCTGCCCCCTTTGGTCGATCCCTTCGCCCGCGCGATCAGCTATCTGCGCGTTTCGGTCACCGACCGCTGCGATTTCCGCTGCACCTATTGCATGACGGAACACATGACCTTTCTGCCCAAGGCCGAACTGCTGACCTTGGAAGAACTGGACCGGCTGTGTTCGGCCTTTGTCGCCTCGGGCGTTGAAAAGCTGCGGATCACCGGCGGCGAACCTCTTGTTCGCAAAGGGATCATGACCTTTTTCCGCGCCATGTCACGTCATCTGAAAACCGGCGCGCTCAAGGAACTGACGCTTACCACCAACGGCAGCCAGCTTGCGAAATTCGCCGCCGAACTGGCCGATTGCGGTGTGCGCCGCATCAATGTTTCGCTCGACACACTCGACCCGGCGAAATTTGCCGAAATCACCCGGTGGGGCCGGCTGCCACAGGTGCTTGACGGCATCCGCGCCGCGAAAGACGCCGGGCTTCGGGTGAAAATCAACGCCGTCGCGCTGAAGGGCTTTAACGAGGACGAACTTTTTCCGCTGGTCGATTGGTGCGCCGCCGAAGACCATGACCTGACCTTTATCGAGGTCATGCCCATGGGCGAGATGGGTGACATCCAGCGGCTTGACCAATATTGGGCGCTGAACGACCTGCGCGCGCAGCTTGCAACCCGCTTCACCCTGACCGACCTGACCGAGCGCAGCGGCGGTCCGGCGCGCTATGTCCGGCTGAATGAAACCGGCCAGAAGATTGGTTTCATCACCCCCCTGACCCATAATTTCTGCGAAAGCTGCAATCGCGTGCGGCTGACCTGCACGGGCGAGTTGTACATGTGCCTGGGGCAGGAAGACATGGCCGATCTGCGCGCGCCCCTGCGCGCCAGCCCCGATGACGCCGCGCTGCACGCCGCCATCCGCGCCGCCATTGCGAAAAAGCCCAAGGGCCATGATTTCGATTATTCGCGTCAGGCGGTGTCGGGGCAAATGACCCGCCATATGAGCCACACCGGCGGCTGAGCCCGGCCCTTACAGCCCCGAGCGCGCCGGAATCAGCAGTTTCATCCCCACCCGCAGGCTGTCGGGCCGGTCCATCACCTGACGGTTGGCCTTGAAAATCGCGCCGTTCAAGCCGGCATCGCCGTAAAACCGCAGCGCCAAGGCGCCCAGCGAATCGCCCGCGCGCACCACATAAAGCACGTCTTCGGTTGCCGCCCGCATCGCCAAGGTGCCCCCTTCGATCAGCGCCGTCGGCTCTGACAGGTCGCCCTGACCGAACTCGTCCTCCGGCGCCTGCATCGCGGCCAAAAGCACCGCCGTATCCACGGTGCCATCGGTGGTGCGCAGCATGGGCGGCACCTCAACCTTGCCCTCGGCCACCGCCTGATTGACGATCTCGCCGATCACACGTTCGGTTTCGCCCTTTCGCAAAGCATCGGCCACCAACATTTCCAAGGACATCTCAGGGGCCTGTGCCACCAGCACCGCCGCGTCGCGGGCGGCTTTCAGCCGGGCCTCGCGCGCCTCTTGGCCCATGAAATCCATCGGGTTCCAAAGGATCAGCCCGGCACAAAGGGCAGCCGCAACAACATAGCCGATCACAAAACGGATCATGGCAATACCCCCTACCCCCCAATGAACCACGGCCGCCGCACGAAAAACAACCAAACCTTGTGGTGCGACCCACCATTTCACCCAGATGTGCCAGAGACCGGGGCGGCGGTCAATTTCCATTTACCGCTGCCCCGCTGATATTACAGAAAAATTCCGCTTCAGGCCGCCGGCATCCGCGCCTCGATCATGCCGGCATACCAGCTTGAACCAAAGGGAATGGCGTTATCGTCAAAGTTATAGGCCGGGTGATGCACCATGGCCGTATCGCCATTGCCCATGAAAATATAGGCGCCGGGCCGTTCCAACAGCATGAAGCTGAAATCTTCAGCCCCCATCAAGGGCGGGGTGTCGGCATCGACCTTGCCCGAAACCGCCTTGGCGACCTCGACCGCATATTCGGTATTTTCCGGCGCATTCACCGTGACCGGATAGCCCCGGTCGTAAACCACCTCAGCCTTGGCGCCCAAGGCCATGGCGGTGCCTTCGCAGATTTCCTTGATCCGGCGTTCGACAAAATCCTGCACGGCGAAATCCATCGTCCGCACCGTGCCCTTCATCTTCACCACCTGCGGGATGACGTTATGCGCCGGGCTGTCGGTTTCCACCCGGCAGACCGAAACCACCACCTGTTTCATCGGGTCCACCCCACGAGAGGCAATGGTCTGCAAAGCCACGATGATATGGGCCGCAACCACGGTGGTATCAATGCAATCATGCGGTTTGGCCGCATGGCCGCCCTTGCCGGTGACGGTAATTTCAATCTGGTCGGCCGAAGCCATGATCGCACCGGGGCGAATGGCAAAGGTGCCTACCGGAATCCCCGGCATGTTGTGCATCCCGTAAACTTCCTGAATGCCCCAACGGTCCATCATGCCATCGGCGCACATCTCGCGCCCGCCGCCGCCGCCTTCTTCGGCGGGCTGGAAAATCATCACGGCGGTGCCGTCGAAATTGCGGGTTTCCGCCAGATATTTCGCCGCGCCCATCAGCATCGTGGTGTGCCCGTCATGGCCGCAGGCGTGCATCTTGCCCGGCGTTTTTGAGGCATACTCCGCGCCGGTTTGCTCCATGATCGGCAGCGCATCCATATCGGCGCGCAAGCCGATGACCCGGCCCGCCGTATCGGTTTTTCCTTTGATAACAGCCACAACGCCGGTGCGGCCAATGCCTTCTACCACTTCATCACAGCCGATTTCGCGGCAAAAGGCGGCAACTTTGGCCGCCGTGCGATGCACATCAAACAAAAGTTCGGGGTTTTCATGGATGTCGCGGCGGATCGCGGTCAGTTCCGGCAGCATCTCGGCAAAGCGGTTCTTCACGGGCATGGGCGGGTCTCCTTTTCCTGTGAAAGCTTCCGCCAAAGCCCGGCGCGCCGCAAGCCCCTGCCGCTGGCGATTTGATCAATTTGTCAGGCGAAACGCCGCCGCGCCTCCAGCGCCAAACCGGCGCCGACCGAGCCAAGCATATCCCCCGTCGCAATGGCAACGCCGGGCAAAAGCCCCGCAACCAAGGCCCGCAACGCCGGCAGGTCTGATGAACCGCCCGTCAGGAAAACCGTGCCCGGCTTTGCCGTTCCGGCCTGCGCCAGCACCTCGGCAATCAGCCCGGCGATGCGGGCCAGACCGGGGGCCAGCACTTCTTCGAAGCGGGCGCGCAGCACCATCGGGTTCGGCCCGCCACAAACCGGCTTCAGCATCAGCCGCGCGGCCTCAACCGAAGAAAGCGCGATCTTGGCCGCCTCCACCTCCATCGCGAGCGCATGACCCGCGCGGGTTTCAGCCACCTGCACCAGACGGCCAACCAGATCGGGCCGGTCGGCATCGGCCATCAGCCCCTTGATTTCCGCCAGTTTGCGCGAGGCATAAAGGCTGTTGATGCGGTGCCATGTCGCCAGATCAAGGTAATAATGGTTCGGAATCAGCGTCTTGCCCTGACTAAGGCTTGATCCATGGCCCAGATGCGGCATCACCTCGGCCAAAGACAGGCTGCGGTCAAAATCGGTGCCGCCCAGCCGAATACCGCCATTTCCCAAAACATCCGCCGCCCGGTCCGCCGCCCTTGCCCGCGCGGGCGAAACCCGCACCAAAGAGACATCCGAAGTGCCGCCGCCAATATCGACGATCAGCACGATCTCCTCAGCCGCCACGGTTTCTTCATAGCGCAGCGCAGCGGCGATGGGTTCATACTGAAACCCCACCTCGGCAAAGCCGCAAGCGCGCGCGATCTCGGCCAAGGCGGTTTCGGCAGCGGCATCGGCCCCCGCATCCCCATCGACAAAATGCACCGGGCGGCCAAGCACTACCTTTTCCACCCCCGGCGAGGCCGCATCAAGACAGGCGCGCAAATGTTTGAAAAACCGTGTTAAAACCTCACGAAAGGTCACGGCGCGCCCGCCCACGGCGGTGCGTTCATCAATCAACCCAAGGCCAAGGGTGGATTTCAACCCGCGCATCAGCCGGCCTTCCTCGCCCTCGACATAGGTGGCAATGGCGGCGCGGCCATAGGACAAAGGCCCGTCATTCGGCCAGAACACCGCCGAAGGCAGCGTCACCTGCCCGCCCTCAAGCGCGATCAGCCGCGCCGGGCCATCCCCCGCCAGCGACACCGTCGAATTCGAGGTGCCAAAATCAATGCCGCAAAAACCTGTCATAACCCTCTGCCCGGACCCGCGAATTGCCATCCGCTGCCTGTCTCAAAGCCCTTTGGCAAGGTCAAGCTTCGATCCATCGGCAAAGCGGCCAAAGCGAAAGCGCGCAAGGTCATGGCCGGGGTTGCGGCCGCGCACCAGATCGGCCACCACCCGCCCCAAACCGGGGCCGATGCCAAAGCCATGGCCGGAAAGCCCCGTCGCCACCACCACCCCCTCTAGGGGAGCGCGGTCCAAAATGGGCACGACATCGGGCATGGTGTCGATCATCCCCGCCCAGGCCTTTTTGATCCTGGGCCGGCCCACCCCCGGCAAGGCGGCGGCGAAATGGTCACAGGTGCGCGCCAGCGTTGCCATATTCGGCGCCGGGTTCAGCACGCGCAGCGCCTCAAACGGGCTTGGCGCATCGCCCTGCCAGTGGCGCGGGGTAGCCCAGGCATCGGGAAAGTCTTTGGGTGCCATCGGGCGAAATCTGGTTTTCCTGTAATCATTCCGCAGGGTTGGCATGTATTTCAGAGAATGCCGAAAGGCATCGGGGCCGATGTAGAAATCATGGTGTTGGCCGGGGGCAATGGTATAGCCGCCATCCTGCCGCCGCCGGAAGGCAAAATTTTCATCCGCCGCATTGCCGGCGAAAACCTCGGGCATGGCTTCGGTCTGCGCGACCGAGGCCAGCACCGAAAGCTGCGGGATATTCACACCTTCGGCGCGCAGGAACAAAGACGACCACGCCCCCCCTGCCACCACCACCTGTTCGCAGGCGATGTGGCCCTGTTCGGTGTAAACCCCCGCAACCCGGCCCGCCGCCACATCCAGCCGCCGGACCGCACAGTTTTCCACAATCACCGCCCCGCGCGCCACCGCACCTTCGGCCAGCATCGGCACGGCAACCCAAGGTTCGGCCCGCGCGTCAGATGCGGTGAACATGCCGCCAACCCAAGGCGCGCCATGGCCCGCGATGCGGGCCTTCACCTGCGCCGGCGTCTGCATGGCGGTGTCAAGCTGATGAAGCTGGGCATGTTTGCGCCAGTCTTCGAACCCCGCCATTTCCGCATCCGTCAGCGCCAGATACATCACGCCTTCTTGCCGAAACCCCAGCCCCGCGCCAAATTCCTTTGCCAACCCCTGCCAAAGCCGCAAGCTTTCCACCATGATCGGCAATTCCGCCGGGTCGCGGCCTTGCTGGCGAATCCAGCCCCAGTTGCGGCTGGATTGTTCGCCGGCGATCCGGCCCTTTTCGGATAAAACCACCCGGACCCCGGCTTCGGCCAGATACCACGCGGTCATCACCCCCATGATGCCGCCACCCAGCACCACAACATCACAAGCCTTTGGCAAAGCGGCGGAAAAGCGGATCGGCGTTGCTTCTGATATGGGAAATGTCATGCGCATTCGGCCAAAAGCCGCTCCATAAAGCGTTGGCCGGCCTCGAATTCCGATACTTCAAGGAATTCGTCCGGCTGATGGGCCTGCGCAATGTCGCCCGGCCCGCACACAATGGCGGAATAACCCGCCTGCTGAAACTGCCCGGCTTCGGTGCCATAGCTGACCACCCCCGCGGCATTGTCGCCAGTCAACCGCCGGGCCAGCCCCTCGGCCGCGCCATCGGTTTCGGGCACAAGGCCCGGCACCCCGAAGAACCGCGCCAGATGCACCCCCGCCTCGGGGCGCACCGCCTTCAGTGCCGCATCCAGCCGCCGCGCCTCCGCCTCAAAGGCGGCGGCATGGGTTTCAACGCTTTCGCCCGGAACCACCCGCATTTCCACCGCAAAACGGCAATCGGCGGCGGTGATGTTATGCGCCGTGCCGCCCGAAATCATGCCGACATGCAGCGTGGTAAAGGGCGGATGGAATTGCGCGGCCATGGTGCTTGGCGCGGTGGCCTGAATGGCGCTGTTGCGATCATTGATCCACTGGATCAGCCGCGCGCCCTCCATAATGGCCGAAACCCCATAGGGCAAAAGCGAGCTATGCACCTCAAAGCCCTTTACATGCACATGAAATCCGGTGCCGCCCTTATGCCCGGTGATGATTTTCATCCGCGAAGGTTCGCCAATCAGCGCCGCCGTGCCCTTGGGCAAGACCTGCCCCAGCGTTTCAATCATCGGCGGCGCGCCGGTGCAGCCGATTTCCTCGTCATATGACAGCGCCAGTTGCAAAGGCCGCCGCACCCCGGTTTTCGCCGCCCGCACCAAGGCCCAGACCGCAAGCGCCACATAGCCCTTCATGTCGCAGGTGCCGCGCCCGTAAAGCCGCCCGTCGCGTTCCTCGACCGTCCACGGATCAGATGACCACGCCTGCCCATCCACCGGCACCACATCGGAATGGCCCGACAACACCACCGCGCCCGCAATCCGCGGCCCGGCATGGGCCATCAGCGCCGCCTTCTGCCGGTCTTCGTTCCAGTGGCGATGACATTCGATGCCATGGCCCTCCAGATAGCCCTGCAACCAATCAACCAGCGCCAGATTGCTGTCACGGCTGACGGTCGGAAATGCGACCAGACGTTCCAAAAGTTGACGTGCGGTCAGTTCTTCCATCGCGGCGCTCCAAATAACTTGGGCCGCAGGGTGGCGCTGGCCTTGGCCGCTGTCAAGGCGCGGCAGATTGCAGCATGGGCCATACAATATGACCGGCAATTTCGCCGTAATGCCGCCGATATTCTGACTTGCTAGGTAATGAAAAATCGGAAAGACTTAGACAAACAAACCGGACGGAAAAATTCGATCCGGTCATAAAAATAAAATAAAAACAAAGACCTGGGGAGTTACATATGCCCGATGGGGCCGCGCCCGTCCTTGATGTCAGGGGGCTGAAGACCGTTTTCCGCACCCGCGGAGGCGAAATTCATGCCGTCAACTCGGTCAGCTTTCACCTGAAACGGGGGGAAGTCTTGGGTGTTGTCGGGGAAAGCGGCTCAGGCAAATCAGTCACGATGATGAGCCTGATCGGCCTTCTGCCCAGCCCCCCGGCCGAGGTGCGCGAAGGCAGCGTGCTGTTGGGTGACAGCGACCTTTTGAAGATCAGCCCCGAAGATTTGCGACAGATCCGCGGCGCACGGGTGGGCTTTGTGTTCCAAGACCCGATGACCAGCCTGAACCCGGTTTTCACCGTGGGGATGCAGATCATGGAGCCGCTGCGCGAACATATGGGCATGGACAAACGGCAGGCCGAGGCCCGCGCGGCCGAGCTGTTGGAGCTTGTCGGCATTCCTGACGCCAGAAAGCGGCTGAAATCCTATCCGCATCAGTTTTCCGGCGGGATGCGGCAGCGGGTGATGATTGCCATCGCGCTGGCCTGCAACCCCGATGTGCTGATTGCCGATGAACCGACCACGGCGCTGGATGTCACCATTCAGGCGCAGATTCTGGAACTGGTGAAAGAGCTGCGGCAGAAACTGGGCATGGCGATCATCTGGATCACCCATGATCTGGGTGTCATTGCCAATATCGCAGATCGGGTGATGGTGATGTATGGCGGTCAGGTGGCCGAACATGCCCCGGTGAAAGATCTTTTCGCCCATCCGCGCCATCCCTATACGCGGGCGCTGTTGAAAACCATTCCGGCGATCACCGGCCATCGCGATGCGCGGCTGCAAGTGATCGAAGGCCAGCCACCCATTCTCAGCGCCGCCCCCACCGCCTGCCCTTTCCGCGCCCGCTGCGCCCATGCGATGGAGGTTTGCAGCCGCGAAAACCCACAGCGCCACGCGGTCGATGATGCGCCCTTGGGCCATGGTCATGATGTCGCCTGCCATTGGGCGCCGGAGGGTGCCGATGCGTGATCTGCAAAGCGAACCGCTGGTTCAGGTCGAAGACCTGAAGATGCATTTCCCGATCTATTCCGGGGTTTTGCGTCGCCATACCGGCGATGTGAAGGCGGTGGATGGGGTGTCTTTCACCATTCAGCCCGGCGAAACCCTTGGGTTGGTGGGCGAATCCGGTTGTGGCAAATCCACGGTCGGGCGCGCGCTTCTCAGGCTTTATGAACCCACCGCCGGGCGCGTGGTGATCGAAGGCGAAGACATCGCCACACTGGACGCCGAGGCGCTGCGCCTGAAACGCCCGACGATGCAGATGGTGTTTCAAGACCCACAAGCCAGCCTGAACCCGCGCATGACCCTTTCCGCCATCATTGCCGAACCCATGGTGGAACACAGCCGGATGACCGCCGATGAACGCCAGGCGCGGGTGTTTGAGCTGATGGATGCCGTGGGCCTGAACCGCCGTTTCGCCAATCGCTACCCGCATGAATTTTCCGGCGGTCAGCGCCAGCGCATCGGCATTGCGCGGGCCTTGGCGCTGAACCCGAAATTCATCGTCTGCGACGAACCCATCGCGGCCCTGGATGTGTCCATTCAGGCGCAGGTGGTGAACCTTCTGGAAGACCTGCAAGACAAGCTGGGCCTGACCTATCTGTTCATCAGCCACGACCTTTCCATGGTGCGCCATATCGCGGACCGGGTGGCGGTGATGTATCTGGGGCGCATTGCCGAACTTTCCCCGCGCGACGCGCTTTATGACCAGCCGCTGCACCCCTATGCCGAGGCGCTTTTGTCGGCGGTGAACGAACCCGATCCGAACCGCGCCCGGCGCACGCGCATCATTTTGAAGGGCGATGTGCCCTCGCCCGCCAATCCGCCCGCCGGGTGCAGCTTTTGCACCCGCTGCCCCAAGGTCATGGACATCTGCCATCGCGACCGGCCCGAACTGGCCGAAGTGCAGCCCGGCCGCCTTGTCGCCTGCCATCTTTACACCGCCGCCGGATCAACCGGCGCATCCGAGGTCAACGAGCCACCAATCCAACAAGGAGCAACCCAATGAAACTCAAGACCGCCCTTCTGGGCGCTGCCTGTGCCTTCGCCTTTGCACCGGCCGCTTTTGCCGAACGTGGGGCCGATGGCCATGTCAATGTGCTGTATTGGCAGGCCCCTTCTACGCTGAACCCCTATCTGTCTTCGGGCACCAAAGACGTTGAAAGCGCCTCGCTGGTGCTGGAGGGCCTCGCCGGCTTCAACGAAAAGGGCGAAGTGGTTGCCCGTTTGGCGGAATCGGTCCCGACCGTTGAAAACGGTGGCGTCGCGGCCGATCTGACCTCGATCACCTGGAAGCTGAAGCCCGGCCTTCTGTGGTCAGATGGCTCGCCCGTCACTTCGGCCGATGCCAAATTCACCTGGGAATATTGCACCCATCCCGAAGGCGGTTGCGCCCAGGCCGCGCGCTATGAAGGTGTTTCGTCCATCGACACGCCCGATGCCGAAACGATCGTCATTCATTTCTCGGCCCCCAAGCCGAACCCCTATATGGCCTTTGTCGGCGGCACCTCGCCCATTCTTCAGGCCGCGCAATTCGCCAATTGCCTTGGCGCCGCCGCCTCGACCTGCACCGAGCAGAACTTTGGCCCCATCGGCACAGGCCCCTTCCGTGTGACCGAATTCAAAACCAATGACACCGTGTCTTTGGAAGCCAACCCGAACTACCGCGACCCAGCCAAGCCCGCCTTCGCCACCATGACCGTCAAGGGCGGCGGCGATGCCGAAGCCGCCGCGCGTGCCGTCATGGAAACCGGCGAATTCGATTACGCCTGGAACACCCAGATCAACCCCGAACTTCAGGCGGCTATGGCCGGCGGCGGCAAGGGCACCTTCCTCAACGGCTTTGGCACCTTGGTGGAACGGATCGAAATGAACATGACCGATCCGTCAAGCGATCTGGCCGAGGGCGAGCGTTCGACCACCGCGCATCCGCACCCGATCCTGTCTGACATCAAGGTGCGCACCGCGCTGTCGATGGCGATCGACCGTCAGGTTCTGGTGGATATCGGCTATGGCGCCGCGGGCCGCCCGACCTGTAATCTGGTTCCTGCCCCCGACATGTTCGCCTCAGATAACACCGGCTGTCTGACCCAAGACATCGAAGGCGCGAAAAAGCTGTTGGACGAAGCCGGCTGGGTTCCGGGCGCCGATGGCATCCGTGAAAAAGATGGCCGCAAGCTGAGCGTCCTTTACCAGACCTCGACCAACCCGGTGCGTCAGGACTTCCAGGCGCTGATCAAGGGCTGGTGGGAAGAAATCGGTGTCGCGACCGAGCTGAAAAACATCGACGCCTCGGTGTTCTTCGGCGGCGATGCCGGCTCGCCCGACACGTTCCAGAAGTTCTACTCTGACGTCGAAATGTATGCCAACAACTTCGACGGCACCGACCCCGAGCCCTATCTGGCGCAATATATGTGCGACAAGATCCCCGGCCCGGCGAACCAGTGGCAGGGTGAAAACATCAACCGTTTCTGCGACCCGGCCTATGACGCCTTGGTCAAGGAAATGTCGGCCACGGCCGAGATGGGCAAGCGCGCCGAACTGGCCAAGAAGATGAACGACATGCTGACCAAAGACAGCATGGTCGTGGTGCCGCTGGTGGACCGTGGCCGTCTGTCGGCCGCCTCGACCACCTTGGGTGGCGTGGTTCTGAACACCTGGGACACCGAAATGTGGAACGCCCAGGACTGGTTCCGCGTGAAGTGATCTGACGATCCTCCTTTGGGGGCGGGCCAAACCGGCCTGCCCCCTTTTTCCCTGCAAAGACTGCTGACCAAAGGCGCGCCCCCAGATGCTCACTTACACGCTGAGACGGCTACTTCTGGCCATCCCGACGCTTTTGCTGATCAGTCTTGTGATTTTCCTGCTTGTCGATCTTGCCCCCGGCTCTCCGGCCTCGGAAATTCCGCTGACCGTGCCGCCCGAAGTGCGCGCCAAGATCCTTGAGGCCCTGGGCGTGAATGAACCGCTGCATATCCGCTATCTCTTGTGGCTGAAGCAGTTTTTCTATGTTGAGCCCCTGAACGGCATCGACTGGCTTTTCGGCACCGACCTTGCCGGCGACATGCAGCGCATCATCAGCTATCAAACCCGCAGCCCGGTTTTCCCGCTGATCGGCCAGCGCCTGCCGCAAACCCTGACGGTGATCGGCACCGCCTATCTGGTGGGCGTGATGATCGCCCTGCCGATCGGCATCTATTCGGCCTATAAGCAATATTCGCTATTTGACCAATTCGGCACCATGTTCGCCATGATCGGCTTTTCGGTGCCCACCTTCTTTACCGGCACGGTGTTCATCATCGTCTTCGGCGTCTGGTTGGGCTGGTTTCCGACCAAATATGACACCACGCTGAAAGTGACCGATTGGGCCAGCCTGATAAAACAGCTTCGCCAAATGGCGATGCCGGTGATGGTGCTGGGGCTGGCCAATGCCGCCGCGATCAGCCGTTACATGCGGTCTTCCATGCTGGAAAACATGAAGCAGGATTACGTCCGCACCGCCCGCGCCAAGGGCATGAGCGAGCGGACCGTGGTGCTGAAACACGTCCTGCGCAACTCGATGATCCCGGTTGTCACCATTATCGCACTGGGTATCCCGTCGATCTTTGGCGGCGCCATCATCACCGAAAACCTGTTCGGCGTGAACGGCATAGGTGCTGCACTGATCGGGGCGATCCATGGCAATGATCTGCCCATGGTGCAGACGCTGGCCTTCATCTTCGCGATCCTGATCGTAACCTTCAACCTGATTGCCGATGTGCTTTACGGCCTTCTCGACCCGAGGATCCGCTATGACTGAGACCACATTGGAGCGTCCCGAAAGCCAGATCGCCGCCATCTGGCACCAGTTCCGCCAGCACAAGGGCGCGGTCTTTGGCCTTTGCGTGCTGGCCTTTCTGGTGGCCTTCGTGCTGATCGGCCCGCTGCTTTGGCAGACCGAAGTCCTGAAAGTATCCGAGGCGCTGAAGGTCAAGAACCAAGGCCCCTCGCTGCGCTTTCCCTTGGGCACCGATCAGCTTGGCCGCGATATGCTGGACCGGATGATGTCGGCCGGTCGGGTGTCTTTGGCCGTGGGCTTCATTGCCATGATGATCGCCATCTTCTTTGGCACCTTCATCGGCATTCTGGCCGGGTATTTCAAACGGCTGGATGGGGCGCTGATGCGGCTGACCGATATGTTTCTGGCCCTGCCGCTGATCCCGCTTCTGCTGGTGATGGTGATGCTGTTTCGCGACCGGATCGCCAAACTGGTGGGGCCGGAAATGGGGGCTTTCATCCTGATCGTCTTTGCCATCGGCCTGACAAGCTGGATGCACGCCGCCCGCATCGTGCGCGGCGAGGTCTTGGCCCTGAAAGAGCGCGAATATGTGCTGGCGGCCCGATCCATCGGCGCGCCGCCGCGTCGCATCATTCTGCGCCATATTCTGCCCAACGTCGTTTCGCCTGTGATGGTGGCCGCCACCCTTGGCATTGCCGAGGCGATCATCACCGAAAGCGTGTTGTCCTTCCTGGGCCTTGGCTTCCCGCCGGATTTCCCGACATGGGGGCGGCTGTTGTTCGATGGGCTGCAATATATGCAGCTTTACCCCGAACGGGTGATCTGGCCGGGCCTTGCCATTTCCTTGACCGTGCTTTCCGTGAATTACATCGGTGACGGCCTGCGCGACGCATTGGACCCAAAAGCCCGCGGGCGCTAAGCCCACGAAAATCATACGATTTTCGCAACCGAATTCCCGATGGAATTCGCCTTTCCGGAATTCGCAAGAATTCCGGGGCGCGATTTTCGAACGAAAATCGGCCGCCCGCCCTGTCAGTGCATGGATTTGCGGATACGCCGCACCATCAGCCAGACCGCGCCGATAACCGGCAGCACCAGCCCTGCGGTCAGCATCTCCTTGCTGATGCCAGCCGCCTTGGCCAGCGGATAGGCAAGATAACCCGCCAGGCTGACCGCGTAATAGCTGATCGCCACCACCGACAGCCCTTCGACCGTGTGCTGCAAGCGCAGCGCCAGATCGGCGCGGCGATCCATGCTTTCCAAAAGCCGCTGGTTCTGGGCTGAGCGTTCCACATCCACCCGCGTGCGCAACAGTTCCGCCGCGCGTTCGGCGCGTTCGGCCATTTCCTTCAGCCGTTTTTCGGCAGATTTCACCGTGCGCATCGCCGGGTCATAGCGGCGCATCATAAACTCGCCAAAGGTCTGGCGCCCCGCCACCCTTTCCTCGCGCAAGACCTGCACCCTTTGGTTCAGAATTGCCTCATAAGCCGCCGTCGCCCCAAAGCGGAAAGAAAACTGCACCGCAAGGCTTTCCAGTTCGGCCGAGATTGCCAAAAGATCGTGCAGCGAACGCTCTGGCGACGGCTCTGAGGCATCAAGCCCCCCAACCAGCGCCGAAAGCCGCGGGTCCAGCGCATTCAGCCGCGTCGTCACCTGACGCGATCGCGGCAAGCCCAGCATCGACATGGCGCGATAGGTTTCAATCTCGCACAGGCGCTGCACGATGCGCCCCACCCGCCGCGCGCCGGTGCCGGGGCGCACGAAAACGGCAAAGCGCATATGCCCCGCCGGGTCTATGCGGAAATCGCCCGCCACCACGGCCGCCCCATCAACCACCCGCGCCACCGCCACGCTTTCGGACACGAACCAGCCTTCCATCCGCGCCAGAACCTGCGCTTCTTCGGGGGGCATTTCTTCAACCCGGATCAAGACCGAGGTCAACAGATTGCCCGGCGCGTTTGCCAACCAGTCCGCCGGAAACACCTCGGCCTCGGTCGGGTCAAAGGGGCGGGCAGACAGGCCGGGGGTAAAGGCCGAATAGGTCACAAATTCGGTATGGCTTTCCCATTTCAGATCAGACCGGCCAATCGCGCCGGCGAAATGGGTGGCATCGGGGGCCGAATGGCCGCCGCCATGGCGCGCCAAAAGCGCCAGCAGATGCGCCCGGTCACGCCCCCGGTCGCGGTTGGCGGCATCAACCGGCTCTTTGATGGCCAGATAGGCCACGGTCGAGGGCACGCTCAGCACCGGGAACGGGCGGGCGTGCAACTCGTTCACGGTGGCAAAACGGGCGGGGTGGTCAGGCAGGGCTGGCATTATTGGCAAAAGGTCCAGAATTGGGGGTCTGGCCCTTGTTTGCCAAAGGCCAAGGCCCGATCTACAACCAAATGCGGCATACCGGGGTATGCCCCCGAACTGTTGCACAAAAACAAAGGGCCCCGGCGGCAACCGGAGCCCCTTTGGCATAGGCCCTGCGGCCTGCCTCAGTCAATCATCGGCAGAAGCGCATCGAGCGACTTCTTGGCATCGCCATAGAACATCCGGGTGTTGTCCTTGTAAAATAGCGGGTTTTCGATGCCGCTATAGCCGGTGCCCTGCCCGCGCTTGGACACGAAGACTTGCTTGGCCTTCCAGCACTCCAACACCGGCATCCCCGCGATGGGGCTGTTCGGGTCTTCCTGCGCCGCCGGGTTCACGATGTCATTCGAGCCGATAACGATGGCGACATCGGTGTTCGGGAAATCCTCGTTGATCTCGTCCATCTCCAGAACGATGTCATAAGGCACCTTCGCTTCGGCCAGAAGCACGTTCATATGGCCCGGCAAACGGCCCGCAACCGGGTGGATCGCAAACCGCACCTCTTTGCCCTTGGCACGCAGCTTGCGGGTCAGTTCCGACACGCTTTGCTGGGCCTGTGCCACCGCCATGCCATAGCCCGGAATGATGATGATGCTTTCGGCATCATTCAGCGCCGCCGCCACACCTTCGGTATCAATGGCAATCTGTTCGCCGGTCACTTCCATCGCAGGGCCGGTGGTGCCACCGAAACCGCCCAAGATCACCGAAATGAACGACCGGTTCATCGCCTTGCACATGATATAGCTCAGGATTGCGCCCGACGAGCCGACCAGCGCACCAACCACGATCAGAAGGTCATTCGACAGCGAGAAACCGATCGCCGCCGCCGCCCAGCCGGAATAGCTGTTCAGCATGGAAACGACCACCGGCATATCCGCACCACCGATCCCCATGATCAGGTGATAGCCGATGAAGAAAGCCGCCAGCGTCATCAAGACCAAGGCCCAGGTGCCCGCGCCGTTGAAATACATGACAAGCAGCACGAGCGAAATCAGCGCGGCACCCGCGTTCAGAACATGGCCGCCCGGCAGCTTTTTCGCTTTGCCGTCAACCTTGCCCGCAAGCTTGCCATAGGCAATCACCGAACCCGTAAAGGTGACAGCGCCGATGAAAACGCCCAGGAAGGTTTCCACCTTCAACACCGCAATTTCGCTTGCCGATTTCGCCGCGATCTTATGGGCAAAACCCGAAAGCGCCTGCAAGGCATCGGCGTCACCCGCCGCTTGCAGGGCGGCAATCCCGGCCATTTCGATTTCCGTGTTATAGCCGATGAACACCGCCGCCAGACCAACAAGGCTGTGCATCGCCGCCACAAGCTGCGGCATTTCCGTCATCTGCACGCGCTGCGCCACCACCCAGCCGATGCCACCACCGACCGCAATCATCACCAGCGAAATCAGCCAGTTGCCCGCGCCGGGGCCATAGATCGTTGCCGCCACCGCCAAGGCCATGCCAGCGATGCCATACCAAACCGCGCGTTTGGCGCTTTCCTGCCCGCTCAATCCCCCCAACGAAAGGATGAACAGAACTGCCGCAACCACATAGGCCGCCGTGGTAAATCCGTATTCCATTTCCGGCCCTCCCTTACGACTTTTGGAACATGGCGAGCATCCGCCGGGTAACCATAAAGCCCCCGAAAATGTTGATCCCCGCCATGAAGACCGACAGTGCGCCAAGGATAATCACCAGCCAGTTGCCCGAGCCGATCTGCATCAGCGCGCCAAGGATGATGATCGAGGAAATCGCGTTCGTCACCGCCATCAAAGGCGTGTGCAGGCTGTGGCTGACGTTCCAGATCACCTGGAAGCCCACGAAACAGGCCAGCACAAAGACGATGAAATGCGACATGAAACTGGCGGGCGCGAAAAGCCCGGCCAAAAGGATCAGCGCGCCGCCAACGGCCAAAAGCGTAACCTGATTACGGGTTTCGGCCTTGAAAGCAGCGGTTTCAGCCGCGCGCTTTTCTTCCGGCGTCAGCTCCTTCGCCTTTTCCTTCGGCTTTTGCGCCGCAATCGCCGCGATCTTTGGCGGCGGCGGCGGGAAGGTGACCGCGCCCTGATGGGCAACCGTTGCGCCCCGGATCACGTCATCTTCCATGTTATGCACGATCACGCCATCTTTTTTCGGCGTAAGATCGGCCAACATGTGCCTGATATTGTTGGAATAAAGCGTAGATGCCTGCGCGGCCATCCGGCTTGGGAAATCGGTATAGCCGACCACGGTCACACCGTTCTCGGTGACGATCTTTTGGTCCGGCACCGTCAGGTCGCAGTTGCCGCCACGTTCTGCGGCAAGGTCAACAATGACCGAACCGGGCTTCATCATCTGCACCATATCTTCGGTCCAGAGCTTTGGTGCCGGGCGGCCGGGAATCAGCGCCGTGGTGATGACAATATCAACCGAAGGCGCCAGTTCGCGAAACTTCTTCAACTGGGCTTCGCGGAACTCCGGGCTGGAGGGGGCCGCATAGCCCCCCGTTGCCGCGCCATCGGTCTGCGCTTCGGAAAAGTCGAGATAGACGAACTCAGCGCCCATGCTCTCGATCTGCTCGGCCACCTCGGGGCGCACGTCAAAGGCCAGCGTGATCGCGCCAAGGCTGGTCGATGTGCCAATCGCGGCCAAGCCCGCCACGCCCGCACCCACGATCAGCACCTTGGCCGGGGGCACCTTGCCCGCCGCCGTCACCTGACCGGTGAAGAAACGGCCAAAGTTGTTGCCGGCCTCAATCACCGCGCGATAGCCCGCGATATTGGCCATCGACGACAGCGCGTCCATCTTCTGCGCGCGGCTGATCCGCGGCACCATGTCCATCGCAACCGCGGTCGCGCCGCGGTCTTTGACGGTTTCCAAAAGCTCGGCATTCTGCGCCGGCCAGAAGAAGGAAATCAGCGTCTGGCCCTCGCGCAAGCTCTTGGCCTCTTTCGGCTCGGGCCCGCGCACCTTCACCAGCACATCGGCGGCCTTCACAACGGCAGCGGCGGTTTTCAAAACCTCGACCCCGGCCGCCGCATAAGTGGCATCCGAAAAGCCCGCCTTCAGGCCAGCCCCGGCCTCAATGCAGCAGCTATGCCCCAGTTTTTGCAATTGAAGCGCGGAATCGGGCGTCATCGCCACCCGGTTCTCGCCTTCGAAGATTTCCTTCAAAGCCCCGATCTTCACAGACTATCCCCCATATCCCAGGCACCTTCACCGCGCCCGTTCCTGTTCTTTGTTAACTACAGCCAGCGCCGAACGCGCGTAAACCACTCCGCCGCCTGATCGCCAAAGGCGCCGGCCAGACGTTCTTCCTCCACGGTGATGAACCTATCCGTCACCACCCATATGAATCCCCCTACCACAAACAGGCCCAAGACCGTGCCGCACCAAAACGTCGCAGCCAATAAAACCAAGGCATCGCCCAGATAGATCGGGTTGCGCGAAATGGCGAAAACGCTGTCGGTGACAAGCGCCGCCGGCTGGCCGCGCGGATTGACCGTGGTCGCAAGGCTACGCATCCGCAAAAACGCCTTGAGCATCAACCACAGCCCCAGCACCAGACAGGCCAGCGCCAGCCCCGGCCCAAAGGCACCGAACCCCGGCATCATGGGCACAAAGGACAAGACCCAGATCACAAACAGCCCGGCCACCGTCCACAAGGGCGGCCAATCCAGCCATTTTTGCACCAATGCCAGCACCCCGGCCACTCCCCCCGCATTCTGCGGATGCATAATGCCCAAGGCCCCGGCACATGCAACCGCTTTCAGTCCCGCATCGACGGAATCCGACACTCTATTTCCGTTGTGCGACAGCGCATAAATTTCAAGCTTGAAATTATTCGCCACTGCCCTATTGCTTCCCCGAAGCCACAATGCCACGCTTGCCACCTGATCCGGAGCAAAAGATGACCGATTTCACCCAAACCCGCACGATGTTTCACCTGCCCGAAGGCATGATCTATCTGGACGGCAACTCGCTTGGCCCCCTGCCCAAAGCGGCGGTGGCGCGGGTGGCGAAAACCGTGCAGGACGAATGGGGCGATATGCTCATCACCGGCTGGAACAAGGCCGGATGGATGGACAAGCCTATGAACGTCGGCAATCGCATCGCACGCCTGGTGGGGGCCGAACCCGATAGCATCGCCATGGGCGACACCCTGTCGATCAAGGTCTATCAGGCGCTGGCCTCGGCCTTGGAAATGAACAAACCGCGCAAGGTTATTCTTAGCGATTCCGGCAACTTCCCATCCGATCTTTACATGGCGCAGGGCCTGTGCCGCACGCTTGGCGATGGCTATGAGCTGCGCATCGTCGCCCCCGAAGATGTGCTGGACGCCATCGACGAAACCGTCGCCGTGACGATGATAACCGAGGTGGACTATCGCAGCGGGCGCAAGCATGACATGGCCGCGATCACCGCCCGCGCCCATGAAAAAGGCGCGCTGACGATCTGGGATCTGGCCCATTCCGCCGGGGCCTTCCCGGTGGAACTGGCCAAAGCCGGGGCAGATTTCGCCTGCGGCTGCACCTATAAATACCTCAACTCCGGCCCCGGCGGCCCGGCTTTCATCTATGTCGCGCCCCGCCATCAGGCGGTTGCCCGCCCCGCCCTTTCCGGCTGGCAAGGCCATGACGCGCCCTTCGCCTTTGATCTTGACTATCGCCCGGCCCGCGGGGCGGAACGGATGCGCGTTGGCACGCCGCCGATCCTGCAACTCGCGGCCCTTGAAGCCTCGCTCGACATCTGGGACGGGGTGGATATGGCCGCGCTGCGCGCCCGTTCGCTGGCCCTGACCGACCAGTTCATCGCGGGGGTCGAAGCCACCTGCCCCAGCCTGACGCTTGCCACCCCCCGCGACCACGCCCTGCGCGGCAGCCAGGTGTCGTTCCGCCACCCCGAAGGTTATGCCATCATGCAGGCGCTGATTTCCAAAGGCGTGATCGGTGATTTCCGCGCCCCCGACATCATCCGCTTCGGCTTCACCCCGCTTTACACCTCGGACACGGATGTTGCCAAAGCCATAGACGTGCTGGCCGAAATCATGGCAAAATCGCTTTGGGATACCCCGGAATTCAAGGCCCGCAAGAAGGTGACCTGAGGCGATGGCTTTCATCTTGGCCCAAATACCCCCGCCGGAGGCGCCCGGCCTGTCCGTCGTAGCCTCCGGCGGGGGTATTTTTACCAAGATGAATACCAACCTTCCGCCCCTGTGCCGCCCCTCGGGCTGGACCTGCCTGTGGCGCACCCTTGGCAATCTTTCCGTGTTGAACCGGATGGCGCGCGTCGCCTGACGCTGAACCATCCTTTTCAAACGGAGACACACCATGACCACCTATGACCCCGCCAAAGATGGCGCGCAGATGTCGTTCGACGGCCGCATGTCCTATGGCGACTATCTGCAAATCGACCGCATCCTGTCATCCCAGCGCCTGCTGACCGGCGCGCATGATGAAATGTTGTTCATCATCCAGCATCAGACCTCGGAACTTTGGATGATGCTTGCCTTGCACGAACTTGACGCCGCCCGCCGCGCCGTGGCCGAAGACCGCGCCCGCGAGGCTTTCAAGATGCTGGCGCGGATTTCCCGCATTTTTGAACAGCTTAACAACGCCTGGGACGTGTTGCGCACCATGACGCCTGCCGATTACACCACCTTCCGCGAAGGCTTAGGCCAATCCTCGGGCTTTCAAAGCTGGCAATACCGGTTGATCGAATATGCCGTTGGCAACCGCAATCTGGCGATGTTGAAACCCCATGCCCACCGCGCGGATCTGACGGCCAAGCTTGAGGCGGAACTGGCCCGACCCACGCTTTATGACGAGGCGTTGCGCCTGCTTGCCCGTGCCGGCCTGCCGATTCCGGCCGATGTGCTGGGCCGCGATCTGCGCCAGCCTTGGGTGGCACATGACGGGGTGCGTGCGGTTTGGGAAATGGTCTACCGCAATCCGCTGAAATATTGGGAAGCTTATGAGCTTGCCGAAAAGCTGGTGGATTTCGAAGATTACTTCCGCCGCTGGCGTTTCAACCATGTCACCACCGTTGAACGCGTGATCGGCTTCAAGCGCGGCACCGGCGGCACTTCGGGGGTGAACTATCTGCGCCGGATGCTGGAGGTGGAGCTTTTCCCCGAACTTTGGCATTTGCGCACGACTTTGTAAAATTCCCCGCAAATTTCTGCTTCTGTTCACCATTGCGTGAGCCGGGGGGGCTTTGACGCGACAGGGCCCCTCGGTTAAGCGTATCTGGAAACAATCGCCCTGCCAAAATCAGGACATTCACGGATATGCTTATGCAAAAGTTTGGTTTTCGCGTTCTCGCCGCTACGGCGCTGTGTTTTTCGTTGGGGGCCTGTGTTGATCCGGCGATGACGGGCGGGACCGCCGCCCCTGCGGTCAAAACCGCAGATTTGCCGAAAACCGCGCAAGTGATCGAAGGCGTCTATGCGGCCAAGGCCGACACCCAGTTCAATGTGCCTGCCGTGCCGGTGGAAAAAGTGCCCCCCCAGTTTCAGCGCCAGACGGTCGCTTTTGAAACCGATCAGCCTGTAGGCACCATCATTATCAACCCCGGTGCCAAGCAGCTTTATCTGGTCACCGGCAAGAATAAGGCCGTGCGCTATGGCATTGCCGTGGGCAAGGCGGGTTTCCAATGGTCGGGCGAGGCGCTTATCACCGACCGCAAGACCTGGCCCACCTGGACGCCGCCGGAAGAAATGATCGCGCGCAAGCCCGAGCTTGAGAAATGGAAAGAGGGCCAGCCCGGCGGCCCGACCAATCCCTTGGGCGCACGTGCGCTTTATCTGACGACCAATGGCATCGACTATGGCTATCGCATCCATGGAACGCCGGAATGGAATTCGATCGGCAAGAATGCGTCGTCGGGCTGTATCCGCATGATCAACCAAGACGTGATGGACCTGTTTGACCGGGTGCCGAATGGCACCAAGGTGGTGGTGCTGAACGCGGATGGCTCCATGCCCAAAGGGCTGACCCTGCCCCCGCCGCAGCCGAAAAAACTGGTGGCCTCGCCCAAACCGGCACCTTCGCCGCTGGCCCCTGCAACGCCGGCCGCCCCGGTTGTTGAAGCCGCGGCAATCGTGGTGCCGAAACCGGCTGTCATGCCGGTTCCTGTGGTAACCATGGGTGCCGCTGCGCCTGCACCGGCAGCGGCCCCGGCGCCGATCGTGACCTGTGCGGTTGCGCTGGTAGACGGCGTCTGCCCCGTCAACTGAAGGCCCGCAGCGGTATTTGAAATGACAAAGGGCGGCCGCGATGGCCGCCTTTTTCACATCAGCCAGCGCCGGTAATCGCTGACCAGCAGATGCAGCGGCGGCTCATCTTCCTCGATCTCGGCAAAACGGCCGATCGGTTCGCGAAAGATATTGTCGGTTTCATCGTCATTCACGGTCGAAACCTCGCCAATCAGCACATCGCCCCCCTCGCCCCAAAAGGCGTGCCAATCACCCGGCATCAGGGTCACGCTTTCGCCCGGCTGAAGGCGCAGCTTTTCGCCGGGGCCAAAGCCACGGTCGATGCCATCGCAACGCACCATGCCGCCGCGGTCGGGCGCAAAGTGGCCCCTGTCATCCGAGCCGTAAAGCTCCACCACCAGTGTCGCGCCGCCGCGATTGATGATGTCTTCGGCCTTGATGACATGGGTATGCATGGGCGAAAGCTGATCTTGCCGCGAAATCAACAGCTTCTCGGCATAGCACATGCCGCCGCCGCGTTGCAGATCGCTGAGAAGCCCGTTGCGCAGGGTGAAAAGAAACAGGCCCATCTGGTCAAACCGGCCCTGCCCGTAATCGGTGATGTCCCAACCACAGCGCCCCGAGATCACCCGCGCCGCGACATCGCGCCGGGCGCGAAACGCCTCGGGCGTCCAATGGGCAAAGGGCGGCAGACTGAAACCATGACGGCGGATCATCTCATCCGCCGCCTGCATGATCTGATTGATGGTCGAGCGTTTCATTCCAGTCTTCCATTTTTTTTGCAATCATAGCGCCGCCGTTAGCGCCAACAAGCCGCGAAAATCACCCGATTTTCGCAAAAGGATTTCCGTTCGGAAATCCGGGGCCGGCACGGCCCAGCGGAATTCGGATGAATTCCGGGCGGCGATTTTCGATGAAAATCGTTCAGACCATGCGCTGGACGGGTTCGCGGTTGCAAAAAACCACGAATTGGCCGGCATTGCGGTAAACGCGAAAACCCCGGCGCTTCATTTCGGCAAGAAAGGCTTCGGTGCCAACAAAGCGGTCAACATCCGAGGCTTTACGCCGGATCACCTCGCCATTGCGTGCCGCCCGCGAGGCAAAGAACTCGGCGTAGAACTGCTGTGGGGTCTGGGGCTGAATCGCTGACATGGGCCAAGCCTGCACGATAGCAGTTAACAGCCGGTTAATCCCGCCCCGCGCAAGTTTGCTCGGCCCAATCCCGCACGGCCTGTCCAAAAGCCGTGAACAGCGGCCGCGACACCGGGTCATTCGCAGCATTCCATTCCGGGTGCCACTGCACGGCAAGGGTAAAGCCCGGCGCATCGCGCACATAGATCGCCTCGGGCGTGCCATCGGGGGCATAGCCTTCGATCTCAATGCGCGCGCCGGGGCGGGCGATGCCTTGGCCATGCAAGGTGTTGGTCATCACCTCCTCGGCCCCCAAAAGCCGGTGAAACACCCCACCCGGCGTAAACCGCACGGCATGGCGCAGGGCGAAGGCTTCTTCCAGCGTGCCCTCTGGCGGCATACGGTGGTTCATCCGGCCCGGCAAATCGCGAATTTCCGCGTGAAGACTGCCGCCCATCGCCACATTCAATTCCTGAAAGCCCCGGCAGATGCCAAGGAAGGGCTGGCCGCGTTCCACACAGGCGCGGATCAGCGGCAGCGTGATCGCATCGCGGCAGCGGTCAAATTCGCCATGAGCGGGGGTCTCGGCCTCGCCATATTCTGACGGATGCACGTTCGGCCGCCCGCCGGTCAGCAAGAAACCGTCGCACAGCGCCAAAAGTTCATCCACCTGCACCAGACGCGGATCGGTCGGCAAGATGATCGGCAGGCAGCCCGCCACATCGGCCACCGCGACCGAATTGATATGGCCCGAGCCATGCACCTGATAACGGTCATGCATCAGATGCGAATTTGAAATGATACCAACGGTCGGCCGCTTGCGCCGGTTGCTTTGGGTCATGAGGGGTTCCTTCGCGCCATAGCCTACCATAGGCAGGCCGGTTGCCAAGGTGAAGCCCCGCCGGCGCAAAACGCGGCCCTATTGCCGCCCTTCAGGGCTGTTCGATGCCTTGCGGCTCCGGCCTCTGTCCCCGCGCGCGTTCCCGCATGGAAATATAAAGCGCGCAGCCGATCAGGATTGCCACGCCCAAAAAAGTATAAGCATCTGGGAAATCGTCGAAAAACAGCCAGCCAAGCGTAACCGATGTTACCATTTCGGTATAGGCAAGCGGTGCCAGAAGCGACGCCTCGGCATGGTCATAGGCGCGCACGATCATCAGATGGCCAAAGGTGGCGATAAAGGCCAGCGCCGCAAACAGCCCCCATTGGCCGGGCGTGGGCCAAACCCAGACCGGCAGCGTCAGCGCGCTTAAGATCAGCCCACCCAGAAGCGAGGTCTGGAACGTCGTCACCATGGCATGGGCCTGCCCCGATATGGCCCGTGTCATCACGAAATAGCAGGCCAGAAAGGCCCCCGCCGCAAAGGCAAACCAGGAACCGGGGTTCACCTCGGCAAAGCCGGGGCGAATGATGATAAGCGTGCCGACAAAGCCCAGCGCCACCGCCCCCCAGCGCCGCGGCCCGACGGCTTCGCGCAGGATCAGCGCCGAAAGCACCGTCACGATCAGTGGTTGCACGAAAAAGATCGCCAGCGCATCCGCAATGGGCAGCCAGGTCAGCGACAGGAAAAAGCAAAAGGTGGCGCTGACCAGAAACCCCGCGCGGGCCAGATGATACCACGGACGGGCCGGCCACAGCCCCCGCGGCCCGGCAAGGCGCAGCGCGAAGGGCAAGGTCATCAGCGCCCCGAGCGCCAGCCGCGCCCAGACGATCTGCAACACCGGCAAACCTTCACGGCCAAGGATCTTGGCAATCACGTCAATGCCCGGCAGCACCGCCATGGCCCCAAGCATCAAGGCAACGCCGATGATCGGGCGTTTGATCTGCTGGTTCATCCTGCCATGGCCCGCGCAATGGTGCTGGCTGCGGCCTCCAGCGCCCCCGGCCCATGTGCAATGGACAGGGCCTGCATCCCCGCCTCCATCACCGCAAGCGCGCCCAGCGTCATATGGGCATTGACATGGCCCATATGGGCAAGGCGCAAAAAGCCTTTGGCCTCGGGGTCTTCGGGGGTAGCCATGCCAAGCCCGATCCCAAGGGTGACGCCAGCCTTTTCCGCGCACCACTGCCGCAGACGCAGGCCATCAGGCGCGCCCAGCCGTGCCGCAGTCACCGCCCGCGCCCGCGCCGCCGGATCGGCCATATTCAGCGCAATACGCCCACCTGTGCCCTGCCCCGCCGTGCCCTGCCCCCCTGTGCCCTGCCCCCAAGCCGCGAAAGCGGCCCAAACGCTTTGGGCCAGAACCTCATGCCGGGCCCAGACCTGATGCAGCCCTTCTTCGTGCAAGATCATCGTCAGCGCCTCGCGCAGCCCATAAAGGTGATGCGTCGGCGCCGTGCCATACCAGTGCAGCCAGAACTCGCCGCCATCGGCGCGCGGCCCCCAATCCCAATAGGGCGTGCGCAGACCGGCCTTTGCCCCCACCGCCCGCGCCTTTTCGGAAAACCAGACAAAGCCCATGCCCGGCGGCATCATCAGGCCCTTTTGGCTGGCGGCAAAGGCGGCATCAACGCCCCATTCATCCATCAAGAACACGTCGCAGCCCATCGAAGCGATGCAGTCCACCGCCAAAAGCGCCCCGTGGCCGGCCCGGTCCATCGCGGCGCGCAGGGCGGCAATATCAGTGCGGGCGGAACTGGCGGTATCGACATGGGTCGTCAGCACCGCCTTGATCTGCCCGTCATCGGCGGCCAGCCGCGCTTCGACCCGCGCCATGTCGGGTGCGGCGCTGCGGCCAAAATCCATCAGCTCAACATCAACCCCAGCCGCCATAAGCGATTGCGCCCAGCCATGGCCGAACAGCCCCGACACCAGCAGCAACACCTTGTCGCCGCGCGAAAAGAGATTGCTGTTCACCGCCTCCCACAGCCCATGGCCGTTGCAGATATAGCAGGCAACATTTTGCGACGTGCCCGCCAAGGCCCGCAGATCGGGCCAGATCGAACGCGTCAGATCCAGCAATTCGCCTTCATAGATATTCGGGGCGGTGCGATGCATGACGCGCTGGATACGGTCGGGCACCACCGAAGGCCCCGGTATCGCCAGATAGCCATGGCCATTTGCCAGACTGTTCACCCGATTGCCTTCCAGATCGTTACCCTGCCCCATCGCGCACCTGTTCAATCCATTTCCCAAAGGGCTATCGCCAGCCCCTTGGCACGTCAACAGCGCGCGGGCGACTGGACAGCACCGCCCGCCCCGGCTAAGCCTTTGCTTCCCCCCCTTTTGCAAGGGGAACCCCTGCCGACGGCCCTGATGTGAACACCCCGCCCGCCCAGAAAAACCCCCTTCTGCGCCGCTTCTGGCGCGATTATCTGCGCCCTGAAACCGGGCTGATCGCCTTGGCCTTTCTGCTGATGCTGGTCGAAGGCGCCACGCTTGGGGCCTTGTCCAAGGCGATTGAGCCGCTGTTCGATCAGGTCTTCACCCCCAATGGCGAAGGCGCGCTGATGGCGGTGGGGCTTGCCATTCTGGGGCTTTTCGCCTTGCGCGGCGCAACCACGATCGCCGCGCGCACGGTGGTGGCGGTCGTCACGCAAAAAGTGGCCGCCGCCATGCAATCGGCGCTCTTGCGCCACCTTCTTACGCTGGAGGGCCGATTTTTTCAGCAAAACCCGCCCGGCGCACTGATTGAGCGGGTGCAAGGCGACACGCTGGCCGTGCAAGCCCTGTGGAGCGCCCTTGTCACCGGGCTTGGGCGCGATCTGTTCAGTCTGATCTTTCTGTTCGTCGTCGCGCTGTCGATTGATCCGGTCTGGACCATTGCCGCGCTGTTCGGCGCGCCGCTCTTGATCCTGCCCTCCGTGGCCATTCAACGCTATATCCGGCGCAAAGTGGCGCATCTGCGCGATCAGGCCGGAATGCGCGCCACCCGGCTTGATGAAATCTTTCACGGCATTCAGGCGGTCAAACTGAACCGGATGGAAGGCTATCAGGCCAGCCGCTTTGACCGGGTTCTGGGCCTGATCCGCCGGGCCGAAGTGAAAATCGCCGCAGGCCGCGCCCTGATGCCCGGCATGATGGATTTCGTGACCGGCCTTGGCTTTTTCGCCGTTCTTTTGCTGGCCGGCGGCCAGATCGTGCGGGGCGAAAGAACCACGGGCGAGTTCATGTCCTTTTTCACCGCCATGTCGCTGACGTTTCAGCCGATGCGGCGTCTGGGCGAGATGTCGGGCAGTTGGCAGGTGGCCGCGGCCAGCCTTGAGCGCATCTATCAGCTTTTCGATGCCCCAAGTGAGCAAAACCGTCCCGCGATCAGCGCCACCCTGCCCGCCGCCAGCGCCCCGGAAATCCGCTTTGAGACGGTGCATTTCGCCCATGGCGACCAGCCGGTGCTGCGCGGGCTGTCCTTCACCGCCCGTGCAGGCCAGACTACGGCCATCGTCGGGGCCTCTGGCGCGGGGAAATCGACGGTATTCCAGCTTTTGACCGGGCTTTTGGAACCGGCTTCGGGGCATATCCGCATTGGCGGAGTGGAAAGCGCCGAACTGGCGCTGGCCGATCAGCGGCGAATGTTCGCCTCTGTCACGCAAGATGCCGCGCTTTTTGACGAAACCCTGCGCGAGAATGTCGAACTCGGCCGGCCCATGCCTGCCTCTGCCCTGCAAGCGGCCCTTGCCATGGCGCATGTGGCCGATTTCCTGCCGAACCTGCCGGCCGGCATCGACACCCCCGTCGGCCCGCGCGGCTCCGCACTTTCGGGCGGGCAAAAGCAGCGCGTGGCCATCGCGCGGGCCTTGGCGCAAGACGCCCCGGTGCTGCTTTTGGACGAAGCCACCTCGGCCCTTGATGCCGCATCTGAGGCCGCGATTGCCGATGCGCTTTCCCGCGCCGCACAGGGGCGCACCACGCTTGTGATCGCCCACCGCCTTGCCACCGTGCGCGGGGCTGACCATATCATCGTGATGGATCAGGGCCGTGTGGTTGAAGAAGGCCCGCATGAGGCGCTTTTGGCGCAGGGTGGGGTTTATGCCGGGCTTTATCAGCTACAGTTCAAGGGCTGAAAACATGGGGGAAACCGCCACAGATCGCAGCCTTTTCGCCCTGAGCGGCGCCGATGTGCTGCCCTTTTTGCAAGGGCTGGTGTCGAATGACGTGCTGCCCTTGGCCAAGGGGCCGGGCATCGTCTGGGCCGCGCTTTTGACCCCGCAAGGCAAATATCTGGCCGATTTCTTTGTGGTCAACACCGGTGCCCAGCTTCTTTTGGACATCAAGACCAACCTTGCCGCGGCCACGGTGCAACGGCTGTCGATGTATAAGCTGCGCGCCGATGTGCAAATCAGCCCTTGCGATCTGTCCGTCACACGCGGGCTGGACGCCCCGCCACCCAACGCCCTGCCCGACCCGCGCCACCCCGCCCTTGGCTGGCGGGCCTATGGCGCAGAAGGCACCGCCCCGGCAATCGACTGGGACGCGCTGCGCGTGGCCCATATCATCCCGGAAAGCGGCATCGAGCTGATCGCGAATGACAGCTATATCCTTGAAAACGGCTTTGAACGGCTGAACGGCGTCAACTTCCGCAAGGGCTGCTATGTGGGCCAGGAAGTCACCGCGCGGATGAAGCACAAGACCGAACTGAAGAAGGGATTGGTGCGGGTGCGGATTGCCGGTGAAGCCGCCGTTGGCGCGGAAATCACCCTGAGCGACCGCACCATCGGCCGGCTGTTCACCCAATCCGGCGGCAAGGCGTTGGCGCATCTGCGGCTGGATCAGCCGCTTGTCGAAATGCAGGTCGGCGCGGCCCGGCTTTGGCAGGAATGAAAAAGGCCGCCCCAAAGGGCGGCCACGGAAAATGTGCATTTTCCGGCACGGAATTTGCTGCAAATTCCGCGCCCGCCGGTCAGGCGCGTTCGCTGTATTCCATCAGTTCGGTATGCACGATGATTTCCTCATCGGCGTTGATGAAGGGCGGCACCATGATGCGCACGCCATTGTCCAAAACCGCGGGCTTATAGGATTTGCTGGCGGTCTGGCCGTTCTGCACCGGCTCGGTTTCCACGACGCGGCACTGCACCTTTTGCGGGATCTTCACGTTCAGCGGCTCGACCCCGTAATATTGCACCGAAACCGTCATGCCATCTTGCAAGAAGGGGCGGCGGTCGCCCAAAAGTTCGGCGTCCAGTTCGATTTGTTCATAGGTTTCAGAATCCATGAACACCAGACGGCCATCGGTTTCGTAAAGAAACTGCTGGTCTTTCATTTCCAGATCGACCTGCTCCACCTTGTCTTCCGAACGGAAGCGTTCGTTCAGCTTGCGGCCATCGCGCAGGTTTTTCAGTTCGGCCTGCGCAAAGGCGCCGCCCTTGCCGGGCTTGACGTGATTTACCTTCACCGCAGCCCACAACCCGCCATCGTGGTCAATGATGGTGCCGGGCTTGATTTCGTTTCCGTTGATCTTCGACATTATGGCAAAACCTTGTCAAAAGGTTGATATGAATTTGACGCCCCCTATATCTGGGCAATGCCTTCCCGGCAAGACGACTAGATACAGTGGGGCAATTTACAAGCCATGCATCAGGCGCATGGCAGTCATTCGAAAGACGAAATGCCGAATCGTATCAAAGGCGTTAAAAGCACGGAACGCGAGAAAGACAAGAGCAAGAGTAAGGACAGCAAACATGCTGGATTCCATCGACAGCACGGCCTTCAACTTTGAACAAGGTCAGCGCGCGCGCAAACTGTTTGCCGCCGTGGTTCTGGCGGCTTTGGACGATGCCATTGCCGATGACAAGAAATATGGCAACGGCCCTGATCAGATTGCCCGCTGGGCGCGTTCGCGCGATGGCCGCGAAGTTTTGTCTTGCGCCGGTATCGACCCGAACGAACGTGTGGTCAAAGGGCTGATGGAGTTCGTCTCCAAAGGCGTGCGCACCAGCGTTGCGCTGAGCCGCGAAGAATCTGAGCGCCGTCATGCGATGGAGATGGAACAGGCCGAAGCCGCCTGATCCCGCGCCCTATGGCCAAAAGACAAAGCGCCCTTTTGGGGCGCTTTTTTCTTGGCATTTGGGGGCAACAGCCAGCGCAACCACCGGATTTCAAAGCAGCTTTTCGCTGGCCAGCATCCGGGCAATTTCGGCCCGCACCAGTTTGCGGATATTGCCGGTAATCCGTTCCCCCAAACGGCCCTGCAATTCTTCGCGCAAAACTTCGCGCACGATTTCACGCAACATCGCCTCATCCACCGGAACTTCGTCAGCTTCGGTGTCATAGGGGGATGCGTCATATTCCCCCGGCATGGTCCCCGACATTGCTGCCGCCATCGGCTCTGCCTGCTCTGGGCCTTCATCGCCCCCATCTGCCGCGCCTGCCAGTTCGCGCAGAACAGCGGCCTCGGCGGCATCGGCCCAGGCCCGATCAGGCTCTGCGGTGGCGGTTCCGGCCCAAGGATCGGCGCGCGGGGCGTCTTCATCATCTTGCGCCGCGCTTTGCGCCCAGCCCGGCATCGGGGCTGACACCTCCGCTTCGCCCCTCTCGGCCTCTGGCTGATCCTCGCGCTCCGCCTCTACATCGGCAGCATCTGCGGCTGCGACCGCGCCCCGATCCAGATCGTCGAGATAGGCATCAATCGGGGGCGCGTCGCGCCAGATTTCAGACGCGGTTTCGGCGGCAATCTCTGCCGAAGGCAGGTCCGGGCACATATCGCCGGTTTCAGATTCCCATTCATCGGCCTGCTGGCCCATGCCAGCACTGACCTGCGCCAAGACCGCATCCAAGGCCGGGGCATCATCTGATGCCGCCGCCCCCTGCGCCACACGCAAAGCGGGCGTCAGCAAAAGCTTGCCCGCATCAGCCCCCCCCGGCAGGACCGAGGCCGCTGCAACGGGCACAGGGCGCAAATCATCTGAAACCAATCGGCGGATCGAAGACAGCACATCTTCGACTTCACCAGACACCATAACCTCTGACATAACCGCCCCTGAAACCAGCCAAACCGCCCCTTCGGGGCTGTGTCAAAGCTTACCCCGGCGCGCTGCGGCGCACAAGAAAAAGGCCCACCATGGGGCGGGCCATTGTTCTTTCGATTTTCAGGATATGCTGCCGATCAGTCAGCAATCTTTCCCAAAATACGGTCCAGCGCCTTGCCCTGTTTGGAATGGGCCGGGGCGTTTTTGACGGCGTTGTAATAGGCTTCGGGGTCAAAGCTGGGCACGCCAAGGTTCAGATGCTCGGCGGTCAGCAAGCCCATCGAGGCCAAGACCTGATAGATGCCGACATAACGGTTTGCCTCGGCCTCCAGCCGGGCAGCGCGGGCCGAAAGCAGGTCTTGTTCGGCATTCAGCACATCCAGCGTGGTGCGTGCGCCCAGTTTCGCCTCTTCGCGCACCCCGTCAAAGGCGCGCTGCGCGGCGGCAACCTGCTGGCGGCCGGCTTCGATCGAGGCATGGGCCACCGCAAGCTGCGCCCAGGCTTGCCCCACGCCTTCGCTGACCTGCACCGCGCCCTGCAAAAGCCCCGCCTCTGCCGCCTGTTTGCCCGCCAACGCCTTACGATACGAGGCAGCATTGCGCCCGCCCGCCGAAAGCGTCTGGTTCAGTTGCAGGCCAAGCGACATCGAGGCATAGCCCCCGTCCAGATCCTTGTTCAGCCCGGCAGAGCCCGAAAGCGTCGGGCCAAAGGCGGTGGCGGCGATCTGCGCGTTCAAATCCGCTGCGGCCACCTGATGCTGCGCCTGAATAACCGAAGGATGGCCACGCTCGGCCACCGATTTGGCATCCTCCAGCGTTTTGGGAATGGCCGGAGATTTGGGCGGGCTGGCCAGATTGGCCGGATAATGGCCGGTCACGGCCTTGTAGCGTTCACGCGCCACCATAAGTTGGCCCTGCGCCGCCGCCAGATTGGCATTCGATGCCGCCAGCGCGGCTTCGGCCAAGGCCACATCGGTCTGGGTCACTTCACCCACTTCGAAACGGTCGCGGGCCGCGCGCAATTCCTGGTCAATCACCCGCACATTCGATTGGCGCAGCGCCACGATTTCCAACTGCAAGCGCACGTCGATATAGGCCGAAACCGCCTGCAACAGCACCTGCTGTTCCACATTCACCAATGAGGCACGGGTTGCCAACACCTGTTCGCGCGCCGCCTCCAGCGAAAGCCGGCCACGGCCACCGGCCCAAAGCACCACCTGCGCGGTCAGATCAAGGCTGGCGGTAGAGACGCTGTCATAAGGCACCAGCGCCGGGATCGTAGTGTCATATTGGCGCCAAGCCCCCTGCGCGACAAAGTTGACCACCGGGCGCAGGCTGGCCATAGCGATGGCCGCGTCTTCATCCGCCGCCCGCAGCACCGCCTGGTTCTGATCCAGCAGATGCGAGGATTTATAGGCCGAGGCCAGCGCATCGGCCAGCGTTTCAGCCCCCGACACCGCCGGCAATGCGGCAATCCCCGCCACCAGACCAAAGACTTTGAGGAAATTTCGCATCGTCGTCGCCTATATTGCCAAAAAAACGGTCCCCCCCGCCCCGACCATAGCCACAAGAGCCGGGGCCGCAAGGCAGAAGGTTGCGACCTTCATATTCTAAAGTGCGAATGCGTGTCGAGAGGCAAATCCCGCCATCACCGGCGCTGCGGCATTAAATGCAAAGCGCCAGACCAGCTTATTGCCCGCCTTATGGCCGATTTTCATCGCCCCAAGCGGGCCATCCATGAACAAAGCCGCGATACGGCCACCGTCTTTCAACTGGTCAATCAGCGCCTGCGGCACTTCCTCGACCCCGCCTTGCAGGGTAATCGCGTCAAAGGGGCCGCATTTCGCGCACCCAGCCGCCACGGGGCCCGCGACCACCGCGGCATTATCCACGCCTTCAGCCGCCAGAATGCGCTGCGCCTCAGCCGCCAGCGCCTCATCTTCTTCCACCGCGACAACGGCATCGGCCATACGCGCGATCACCGCCGACGAATATCCCAACCCGCAACCCAGATCGAGAACAACTTCGTTCGGCTGAATATCCAGCGCATCCAGCATCTTCGACAGGGTGCGCGCCTCAAGCATCACACGGCTGCCGCCCAGGGGCAGGTTTTCGCCCACATAGGCAGCCTCGCGCCGGGCGGTCGGCACATAGACTTCGCGCGGAACGGCAAGCATGGCTTCGATGATGGGAAACTTGGTGACATCTTGCGGGCGAACCTGCGTATCGACCATCATCACGCGGCGGGCGGAATAGCTGCTCATCTGGGAACCTTCGGCAATAGGGGGTCAGGCTTGCCCCGTCTTGCCACAGCCAGCGCGCAGGGGCAACGGGCCATTGACAGCTTCAGGCCATTCCCCGCGCCCAAGGGCCCTGCCCCCGCCGCGGGACATCGCCGCAAGGGGCGGAACGGAAATAGAACGAGGGGCGGAATTTGGCATGATTCGTTAACCAATCGGCGCAAGGCTGGCTCCATCGTGAAACCCCAAGCGTAAAGAGTTGCCATGTCCTCCTTATCGCCCACCCTGTCGCCCGCCGATGAGCTTGCCGAAATCCGCGCCGATATTGCACGGCTGCAATCGCGCGAAACCGCGCTTGAAACCCGCCTGCTGCGCGATCCGCAGGGTTTGCCCAAGGGGCGCTGGACCAAATTAGAGCTGATCGAAACCGAGCAGCGCCAGTTCAACCCCGATCTGTTGCCCGAAGCCATCCGGCAAGATCCGCGCTATCTCGAAAACCGGCTGGTGCAAAGCCTGCGCTGCCTGCCCGCACAATCAGGCGCCCCGCCCCGCCCCGGCTGGCCCATCCGCCGTGACAGGGCAGCCCTGCACTGACATTCCCAACCGGGCCCAACCCTGGCGCGATTTCCGCGCGGAAATCGCCAGCCGGAATTCGCCCGAATTCCGGCTGGCCCCGGCGTTACTCTTTCAGTTTGAAACGCTGGATCTTGCCGGTCTGGGTTTTCGGCAAGGCCTGCACGAAAACCACCCGGCGGGGGTATTTATAAGGCGCGATGGTCATTTTCACATGATCTTGCAACAGCTTGATCATCTTGGCATCGCCAACCCGGCCTTCGCCCAGCACCACATGCGCTTCAACGATCATGCCGCGTTCATCATCCGGGGCACCGACCACGGCGCATTCGGCCACATCCGGGTGGCCCAGAAGCGCCGCCTCCACCTCAGGCCCGGCAATATTATAGCCGGCCGAAATGATCATATCATCCGAGCGGGCGGCGAAATGGAAACGCCCCTCCTCATCTTGCCAAAAACTGTCACCCGTCAGGTTCCAGCCGTCGCGCACATATTTCTTTTGCCGGGCATCGGCCAAATAGCGGCACCCCGTCGGCCCCCGCACCGCCAGACGCCCCACCTCGCCCCGCGGCAATTCCTGCATGTTCTCATCCACGATCCGCGCCTCATAGCCGGTCACGGGCCGTCCGGTGCAGGCCGGGCGGTGGTCGTCGAAGCGGTTGGTCAGGAAGATATGCAGCATCTCGGTCGCGCCGATGCCATCCAGCATCGGCTTGCCGGTTTTGGCGATCCATTCCTCATAAACCGGGGCTGGCAAGGTTTCGCCCGCCGACACGGCCGCGCGCAAGGAAGACAGGTCTGCCCCTTCGTCCATCGCCTTCAGCATCACGCGATAGGCGGTCGGCGCGGTGAAACAGACCGTGGCCTTATGGGTCTGGATGATTTCAATCATATTCGGCGGGCTGGCCTGTTCCAAAAGCGCCGCCGCCGCGCCAAAGCGCAGCGGAAACACCGCCAGCCCCCCAAGGCCAAAGGTAAAGGCCAGGGGTGGGCTGCCCACGAAGACATCATCAGGCGTGACCCCCAGCACTTCCTTGGCGTAACCATCTGCAATGATAAGCAAATCGCGATGGAAGGCCATCGCACCCTTGGGTTCGCCCGTGGTGCCAGAGGTAAAACCGATCAGCGCCACATCATCGCGCCCGACCGGCGGGGCCGTGAAGCGCACCGATTTGCCCAAGGCCAGGCGATCCAGTTCGGCATCATGGTTCGCCGTGCCGTCAAAGCCGACAACCGCCTTGAGAAATTTCGAATGCTTGGCACAGGCCACCATCTCATCCATCAGCCGCGTGTCGCAAAGCGCAAGGCTGATCTCGCCCCGGTCCACGATCTGACCAAGCTCGCCCGCCCGCAGCATCGGCATGGTGTTCACCACCACCGCGCCGGCCTTGGTCGCGGCCAACCAGCAGGCCACCATGGCCGGATTGTTGGCAGACCGGATAAGAACGCGATTTCCTGGCTTTACGCCGTAATCTTCAACCAAGACATGCGCGATCCGGTTGGTCCAGTCAGACAGTTCCTTATAGGTGCGCATCCGGCCGTTGCCGATCAACGCGGTATGGTCGCCAAAGCCCTTTTCCACCATGCGATCAGTCAGTTCGACCGCCGCATTGATGTAATCGGGGTATTGAAAGCGCTCCAGCCGGAACTCCGGCCATTCCTCGGCCGGCGGCAGGCGGTCGCGGGTAAATGTGTCGATATGGCCGGTTGGTCCCAGCATGGCATTTCCTCCCCTGATAGCGCCCCGGTTCGCCGGGGTCGGCTGTTATTGCGCGATAACGGCGGTGGCCTCGATCTCTACCTTGGCGCGGTCCTCGACCAGCGCCACCACCTGCACCAGCGCCATGGCCGGATAGTGCCGCCCGATGATGTCTTTATAGACAGCCCCCAAGCCTTTGAGATTGGCCAGATATTCCGTCTTATCGGTGACATACCATGTCAGCCGCACCAGATGCTCCGGCCCCGCCCCCGCCTCGGCAAGCACCTCCACGATGGAACGCAAGGCCTGCGCCACCTGACCCACGAAATCGTCGGTCTCGAATTCCTGATCGGCATTCCAGCCGATGATGCCGCCGGTAAACACCATCCGCCCGCTTGCGGCCACGCCATTGGCATAGCCCCGCGCTGGTTTCCAATGCTTCGGGTGCAGGATTTCATGGGTCATTCGGCAGTCTCCAGATGTGCGGCCAGCCGCGCCCGCATCGGGTCGGGCCAAGGCGCTGCTTTCATAGTGTCAATCCAGACAAGGGTCAGCCGGGCGCGCAGGCGCAGCTCCTCTCCCATCTGGCCGGTGATCTCTATCCCAACCGAGCTGCCCCCCAGCTTCACAACGCGCAGGGTGAACAACACCTTGTCCCCCAGCCGCGAAGGCGCGATGAAATCGGCCTCGATATGCACGGTCGGCACGCCATTCGTCATGCCCGCGCTGTGCATCTGGGCAAAGCTGCGCCCCACCTCATCGGCAAAGAAATTCTCGACGACCGAGTTGGTCATCTCAAAATAGCGCGGATAAAACACGATGCCCGCAGGGTCGCAGTGGTTAAACTCGATCTGGATCAGACGGCTGTAGCTCATCCCAGAATGCTCCGCGCAATCACCACCCGCTGCACGTCACTGGCGCCTTCGTAAATCCGCAAGGCCCTGATCTCGCGATAAAGACTTTCCACCGCGAAGCCATGGCGCACCCCATCACCGCCATGCAGTTGCACCGCCATGTCGATCACCTTTTGCGCGGCCTCGGTGGCGTAAAGCTTGGCCATCGCCGCCTCGCGCGAAATCCGCGCCTGCCCCATATCCTTGGCCCAGGCCGCGCGGTAAATCAGCAAGGCCGCGGCATCAATCTGCAAGGCCATATCGGCCAGGTGCCCCTGCACCATCTGGTAATCCACCAGCCGCCCCCCCCCGGCACGCTGCCCTTGGGTGCGGGCCAAAGCCTCGTCCAGCGCCCGACGGGCAAAGCCCAAAGCCGCCGCGCCCACGGTCGAACGGAAGACATCCAGAACCGACATGGCAATCTTGAACCCATCGCCCGATTTGCCGATCAGCGCGCTTTCGGGCAAGACCACATCCTTCAAGCCAAGATGCGCCAACGGATGCGGCGCCATCACCTCAATCCGGTCCAGAACCGTCAGGCCGGGCGTATCGGCGGGCAGTAAAAAGGCCGAAAGCCCCTTGGCCCCCGGCGCCTCCCCCGTGCGGGCAATGATCACATAGACATCGGCAATTCCGCCGTTGGAAATATAGGTCTTCTCGCCATTCAACACCCAACCGTCCGGCCCCCGCACCGCCGTGGTCGCGGTCTGCGCCACGTCAGACCCGGCCCCCGGCTCGGTCAGGGCAAAGCCCGAGATCGCCCGCCCCTCACGGGTGCGCGCCAACCATTCCCGCTGCTCGGCAGAGCCGAAAAGGCTAACCGCCCCCATGCCAAGCCCCTGCATGGCAAAGGAAAAATCGGCCAACCCATCATGGCGCGCCAAGGTTTCACGCGTCAGACAAAGCGTGCGCACGTCCAAGCTCTCGCCCGCGGTCGCCCCGGTCGGGCGCAACCAGCCCGCCGCCCCCAGATCTGCGACCAACCCCTTGCAGGCCGCATCCACATCATGGTGATCCACCGGCAAATGCGCAGCACACCATGTTTCAAGCGCAGCAGCATGGGCGCGGTGGCGATCTTCAAAAAAGGGCCAGGTCAAAAAGCTCTTATCTGCCACGGCTTCATCCTCTGTGCATAAATATCCCGCCGGGGTCCGGGGGCGCGCAGCCCCCGGCGAATTTTCGTTGAAAATTCGTCAATCCCCCTGAAACACCGGTTTTTCCTTGGCCACAAAGGCGTGGTAGGCGCGTTCAAAATCGCGGGTCTGCATACAGATCGCCTGCGCCTGCGCCTCGGCCTCGATGGCCTGCTCTAGCCCCATGTTCCATTCCTGATTAAGCTGGGTCTTGGTGATCCCATGCGCGAAAGTCGGGCCGGCGGCGATGCGGGATGCCAGTTTCCACGCCTCAGCCTCCAGCGCCCCGGCGTCGTGCAGCGCGTTCCAAAAACCCCACTGCGCGCCCTCATCCGCGCCCATCACCCGGCCGGTGTAAAGCAGTTCCGCCGCCCGGCCCTGGCCGATGATCCGTGGCAGCATCGCGCAGGCCCCCATGTCACAGCCGGCAAGCCCCACACGGGTAAACAGGAAGGCTGCCTTCGCCTCGGGCGTGGCAATCCGCAGATCAGAGGCCATGGCGACAATCGCACCCGCCCCCACGCAAACCCCATCCACCGCCGCAATAATCGGCTTGCCGCAGCCGATCATTGCCTTGACCAGATCGCCGGTCATGCGGGTAAAGGCCAGAAGCTCTTTCATGTCCATGCCGACCAAGGGGCCGATAATGTCATGCACATCGCCGCCCGAGCAGAAATTCCCGCCGTTTGAGGCAAAGATCACCACGTCGATGTCATCGGCGTAAACCAGCGCGCGGAAGGTGTCGCGCAACTCGGCATAGCTGTCGAATGTCAGGGGGTTCTTGCGGTCGGGCCGGTTCAGCCGGATCGTCGCGATCCGGTCGCGGGCTTCCCACAGAAAATGTTTGGGCGCGAGGCCAGCCATCTGGGTCATGCTTTCCCCATACGTTTCAAAATTTCGGTCAATGCGTCGAGATCGGCTTCGGTCACACCGGCAAAAAGCTTGTTCACTTCCGCCTCATGGCCACTGGCCATGGTTTCAAATGCGGCGATGCCTTCGGGCGTCATGGCCACATAAACCGTGCGGCGATCGGTGTCTGAGGGCGTGCGGCGCACCATGCCGTCGGTTTCCAGCCGGTCAACAACCGCCGTGGCATTGCCGTTTGAAACCAAGAGCATACGCGAAAGTTCGCTCATGGTCACACCGTCACGGCGGCGGTAAAGCGCGGCCATCACGTCAAAGCGCGGCAAGGTGGTGTCGTGGTTCAGCCGCAGATATTCGCGCAGGGAATTTTCGCTGGCCCGTGTCACGCCCAACAGGCGGATCCACATTTTCAACCGGCGTTTTGACAAATCGCTCATAGCTCTCCCCCGGCGATGGTGATGGTCTGGCCGTTGATCCCCGCAGCCCCCGGCCCCGCCAGATATAGCGCGGCGGCGGTCACTTCGGACGGCTGGAACAGCCGGTTTTGCGGGTTCAGCCCTTCCAGCACCGCGCGCGCCTCGGCCAGCGATTTGCCGGTTTTCTCGGCAATCACCGCAATCGAATGATCGGTCATCGGCGTATCCAGAAAGCCGGGGCAAATCGCGTTCACGGTGATGGGTTTGCGCGCCACTTCCAGTGCCAAAGACCGGCACATGCCGATCACCCCATGTTTCGCCGCCGCATAGGGCGCCACTTTGGCATAGCCTTTCAGCCCGGCGGTTGACGCGACCGCAATCAGCCGCCCCCAGCCGGTAAACTGGTTCAGCCCTTCGCGGAAGGTCAGGAAGACCCCCGTCAGATTCACCGCCAGCATGGCATTCCATTGGTCAAGCGAGGTTTTTGCCATCACCGCACTGTCAGCCGCCCCGGCATTGGCGATGACAACATCCACCGGCCCGGCGGCGGTGAACATCGCCTTCACCGAAGCTTCATCGGTCACGTCGCAGACCACAGAACGGATGCCTTGCCCCTTGGCGGCAACCCTTTGCAGGGCGTCGATCCGACGCCCCGCGATCACCACTTCGGCGCCCGCCGCGGCAAAGCCAAGCGCAAGGTTTTCCCCCGCGCCCGAGCCGCCCCCGGTTATCAGCACCCGTTTGCCCAGCAATGTCATGCCCGAAGTTGCTCCTGCTGCCGTTCGCGCAGGCGGAACATCAGATCCCGCCCGCCCTTGTAAGGCGCAGGCCATTCCGATTCTTCGTCGCCCTGCGCCACCGCAGCATGCAACGTCCAATAGGGATCGGCCAAGTGCATCCGGGCCAGACAGACCAAATCGGCGCGGCCCGCCATCAAAATGCCATTCACCTGATCGTAGTCGCTGATATTGCCCACCGTCATCGTGGCAATCCCCGCCTCGTTCTTGATGCGGTCGCTGAACGGGGTTTGGAACATGCGGCCATAGATCGGCTTTTCCGCAGGGTCAGTCTGGCCTGACGACACGTCGATAATGTCAGCCCCGGCGGCACGGAACATCCGGGCGATGGCAACGGCCTCATCCGGGGTGACGCCGCCATCAATCCAGTCATGGGCCGAAATACGCACCGACATGGGTTTGCCCGCAGGCCACGCCGCCCGCATCGCGCCGAAAACCTCCAGCGGATAGCGCATCCGGTTTTCCAGACTGCCGCCGTATTCATCGGCCCGCTTGTTGGTGACGGGCGAAATGAAGGTCGCCAGCAAATAGCCATGCGCTGCGTGCATTTCGATCATGTCAACGCCGGCGCGTGCGGCCATTTCGGTGGCGGCGACGAACTGGGCCTTCACCTCGTCCATATCGGCCCGCTCCATCGCGCGCGGTGCGGCATTGGCCGGCTTATAGGCCAGCGCGCTTGCCGCCATGGTCGGCCAGGCCCCCTTGGCCAAAGGCGCATCAATGCCGCCATCCCATGGCACGCAGGTAGAGCCTTTGTGCCCGGCATGGCCGATCTGGATGCACAGTTTCGCGCTGGTTTCCGCATGGACAAAATCCGCCAGCCGCTTCCACGCCGCTTCATGTTCGGGCGCGTAAAGGCCGGGGCAGCCGGGGGTGATGCGGCCTTCGGGCGAAACGCAGGTCATTTCGGTATAGATCAGCCCTGCGCCCCCCTTGGCGCGTTCAGCGTAATGGCTGAAATGCCAATCGGTCGGGCAGCCATCCACCGCCTTGTATTGCGCCATGGGCGACATCACGATGCGGTTTTTCAACGTCATATCGCGCAGGCGGAAGGGCGCGAACATCGGCTTGCGGCCCGGCTTGCCGCCTTGTTGCGCCTGATACCAGTCTTCGCTTTCCCCCAGCCATTTCGCATCGCGCAGCCGCAGGTTTTCATGGGAAATCCGCTGGCTGCGGGTCAAAAGCGAATAGGCAAACTGCGGCATCGGCATGTCGAGATAGCGCTCAACCTGCTCAAACCACTCAAGGCTGTTGCGCGCCGCCGATTGCAGGCGCAGAACTTCGATCCGCCGCTCATCCTGATAGCGCTGGAAGGCACCTTCCATAGTGGGTTCGGAATGCAGATAGTCGGCCAGCGCAATCGCACTGTCAAAGGCCAGACGGCTGCCCGAGCCGATGGAATAATGCCCCGTTGCCGCCGCATCGCCCATCAAAACGACATTGCCGTTATACCAGCGTTCACAAAGCACCCGCGGGAACTGCATCCACACCGCCGAGCCGCGCAAATGCGCCGCGTTCGACATCAGATCATGGCCGCCCAGGTGCCGTTCAAAGATCTTCTGGCAGGTCGCAACCGTGTCTTCCTTCGACATATGTTCGAACCCGGCCTTATCCCAGGTGTCGGGCATACAATCGACGATGAAGGTCGCGGTGTTGTCGTCAAACTGATAGACATGCGCCCAGAACCAGCCCCATTCGGTTTTCTCGAAGATGAAGGTGAAGGCGTCGTCAAATTTCTGATGCGTGCCCAGCCAGATGAATTTCACCAGACGCTGGTCAATATCGGGCTTGAACACATCGGCATATTCGCGGCGCACAAGGCTGTTGATGCCATCGGTTGCCACCACCAGATCGTAATCCTTGCGGTAATCTTCGGCGGTTTTGAATTCGGTCTCGAATTCCATCTTCACGCCCAGCTCGCGGGCGCGTTCCTGCAACAGAATCAGCATCGCCTTGCGGCCAATCCCGGCAAAGCCATGCCCGCCCGAAACCGTGCGTTCCGCGCCGCGCACCACCGCGATGTCATCCCAATAGGCAAAGTTAGACCGGATCGCATCGGTCGATTTCGGATCGTTCTTTTGCATCCGGCCAAGCGCATCGTCTGACAGCACCACACCCCAACCAAAGGTGTCATTGGCCTTGTTGCGTTCAAGCACCGTCACATCATGGGCCGCATCACGCAGCTTCATTGAAATGGCAAAGTAAAGGCCGGCGGGGCCGCCCCCAAGGCAAAGAATCTTCATGGACTTCCTCCAATAGGCGCGTTTGAGGCAAGGTTGGCACCAGCGGAAAACAATTTCAAGCTTGAAATTTCTATCTTGAAAAATTTATCCAAGGGCCGCAAAGTGCCGGCCATGGAACAGGTCATCATTCAGGATATGGGCGCATGGGTGAAGATCACCCTGAACCGCCCGCAAGCGAAGAACGCGCTGAACACGGCCGTGCTTGGGGCGGTGGCGGCGGCTTTGGCGACAGCCGGGGCCAATCCCGCCTGCCGCGCGGCGCTGATCTGCGGGGCCGAGGGCAATTTTGCCGCCGGCGCCGACATTGCCGAGATTGAGACGAAAACCGCCGCCGAAGGCGCAATTGACCCGCGCAAGGGCCATTGGGCCGCGATCCGGGCCTTTGCGAAACCGCTTGTCGCTGCGGTTGATGGCTTTGCCCTTGGCGGCGGGTTCGAACTGGCGCTGATGGCCGATATGATCGTGCTGGGCGCAGATGCCAAACTGGGCCTGCCGGAAACCAATCTGGGGATCATCCCCGGCGCAGGCGGCGCGCAGCGGCTTTTGGCGCTGGTGGGCCGGGCACGGGCAACGCGGCTGGTGCTGAGCGGGGAAATCATTGATGCGCCAACGGCTTACGCATGGGGCATTGCGGGCTGGCTGGCCGAAGGCCCTGCCCTGCCAGATGCCGAGGTGCTGATTGCACGCATGTGCAAGCGCGCGCCCCTTGCGCTTCAGGCCGCAAAAGCTGCCCTTGTGGCGGGGGATGAAACCGCACTGGCGCTGGCGCAGGAACGCGCCGCCTTTGAACGCCTGCTCGACAGCGCCGACAAGGCCGAAGGCATCCGCGCCTTCCGCGAAAAACGCAAACCGGAGTTCAGGGGCGCATGACCACGATCGGCATCATCGGCCTTGGCACCATGGGCCTTGGCATCGCGCAGGTTTACGCCGCGGCAGGGTTTTCGGTGATTGCCACCGACACCCACGCCCCCGCCCGCGACAGCGCCCGCAACCGCATGGCCGAGGCGCTCGCGGCCCGCGTTGCCGCCGGCAAGCTGACACCGGCCGCCCGCGACGCCACTTTGGCCAAGCTGCATATCGTTGAAACCCTGCAAGATTTCGCGCCCTGCGATCTGGTGATCGAAGCCATCATCGAAAAGCTGGATGCCAAACAGGGCCTGTTTTCCAGCCTTGAACCCATCCTCCGCCCCGATTGCATTCTTGCCACCAACACCTCCTCTATCCCGGTGCGCGACATTGCCAAGGGGCTTATGCACCCCGAACGCGTGCTGGCGCTGCACTTCTTCAACCCCCCCACCGCAATGAAGCTGGTAGAGCTTGCACCGCATGAGGGCACGCTGAGAGGTCACCTTAACTTAGCGCGACAAGCATCTGAAAAGGCTGGGAAAACTGTCGTTGAATGCCCCGACCGTCCCGGCTTCATCGTCAACCGCTGCGCGCGCCCGTTTTACGGCGAGGCGCTGGCTATGCTGGACGAAGGCCGCAGCGCCTCTGACATTGACGCGGCCATGTTGGCGGCGGGTTATCGGCTTGGCCCCCTGTCGCTGATCGACCTGATCGGCGCCGACATCAACCTTGCGGCCACCGGCACCGTCCATGCCGCCATGGGCAACCATCCGCGCTATCACATCTTCCCCGCCTTGGCCCGCCAAGTGGCCACGGGCCATCTGGGGCGCAAATCCGGCCAAGGCTTTTTGCACCCCAACCCGCCCGGCCCCGCCCCGGCGGATGCCGCCGAAATTGCCCTGCGGATCGAAGCCACCCTTGTGAACGAAGCGCATTGGCTTTTGTCGGAAGGCGGCACCACGGCCGAAGGCATCGACACCGCGATGCGCCTTGGCCTCAACTTCCCGCGTGGCCCGTTTGAGACGCTGGCCCTGCATGGCCGCGCGGCGGTTCTGAACACCCTCGCCGCCTTGCAACTGGCCGCGCCCGAAGCCCTGAAACCCCGTTACACCCCCGCCCCCGGATTGGCCCGATGACCGACGCATATTTCCTTTACCACTCCATCGGCATGTATCCCGGCAAAGATGCCGATCTTGCCCGCGCCTTGGGCGATTTCGCCAATGTCTGGGGCAAGGCGGATGACAGCCAATGGGGCTATGTTCTGCCCCTGCGCCAACGCTTCATCGACCGCTGGCGCGCCATCCTGAACGCAGCACCGAACACCGTAACCAGCTTTGAAAACGTCACCTCGGCCTTTCACAGCCTGCTGCAATCGCTGCCCGAAGGGCATTTGCACGGACGTGCGGTTCTGGTCGGGGCCGATTGTTTTCCGTCAAACCACTTCCTTTTGAACGGCATGGCGGAAAAATACGGCTTCACGCTGAAAACCGTGCCCTTCCGCCAAGGCGCCGCCCATGTCGAGGACGAAGACTTCCTTGACGCCTGGACACCCGATGTCGGCCTTGCCCTGCTGACATGGGTGTCCTCCACCACCTCGCACCGCATCAATCTGGCGCAGATGGTCGCGCATGGCCGCCGCATGGGCAGCCTGATTGGCGTTGACATTACCCAAGGCGCGGGCCTCCTGCCCTCTGACGTCAACGCCCCCGAAATCGACTTTGCCGTCACCACCTCGCTTAAATGGATGTGCGGCACGCCGGGCGCGGGCATCCTTTATGCCTCCCCCCGTCTCACGCCCCATCTGCACCCGGAACTGCGCGGCTGGTTTTCACAGGAAAACCCGTTCAACTGGGACATCACCCGCTTTTCCTATGCCCCCGACATCCGCCGCTTTGACAATGGCACGCCGGGCTGCATGGCCGCACTGGCCAGCCTGCCGGCGCTGGACTGGCACGCCAGCCAAGACCACGCGGCACTTTTGGCCCATAACCGCCACCTGACCGCGCAGCTTTTCGCCATGGCCGATGATCTGGCCCTGCCCCCCGTCACCCCGCGCCATGAAACCAAACGCGGCGGTTCGGTCATGCTGCGCTTGCCCGACAGCCACCCGGCCGGCGATGTCGTCGCCACCCTGCGCGCGCAAGGCATCACCACCGACAACCGCAGCCAAACCCTGCGCCTGTCGCCCGGCATCATCACCACGGAATCAGGCGTTCACCGCCTGCATCGGGCGCTTGGCCAGATTTTACGCGGCTAGGCTTTTTCATCTTGGCAAAAATACCCAAACTTGAATGCGCTGCATTCAAGTAAGCCGAAGGCATAGGCCGGCGCCCCCCGCTCATCCCCGGCGGTGCGTGGCGGCGACCCGTGCGATTTCCTCGTAAACCCCCGAAAGCAGATTAAGCGTCCGCCCCGCCTCGGCCAGCCTTTGGGCAAAACCCGGCATGTCCGCGATCTCGGCCAACAGCAGTTTGCGCCGCAAGACCGCGTATTCGTCTGTTACCTGCCGCCCCGCCTCGGTGCAGTCATAGGTCACCCCCGAGCGCCCGGCGCCTTGCCGCAGGATCAGCCCCGCGCCCAGAAGTTTGCGCAGGGAATACTGGATGTTTGGCACGTCATCGCGGTTCATCAACCGGGCGATTTCCTTCAGGCTTTTGGGCCGGTCATTCATGCGGATGATATGCAGCATGGCGTTTTCCGGCCCCGTCGCCGCCAGATCACAGACCGAGGCCAGACATTCCGATTGCCAGCGACCGAATCCCTCAAACGCCCGCATCAGGGCAAATTCCAGCTCGGTCGTGTCCACTTCGGCCGCAGACTGGGCCAGATGCCAGCGCCGGTCCAAAGACGTATCTGCGGTATTTGTTTGAGTTTGAATGATTTTTTTCACCATGCCCCGGTCCTTTCGACAAAAGCCAACCTGCCTTGGCAAAAGCGTTGACGCAATGTGAATTTAAGATAGACTTTCAAACATAAAATAAAACCAAACCTCCAACCAACAGGGAACTGAATATGACACAGAACCGGATGCTCTCCGGCGGCTTCAAGCTGGGCACCTTTTCGACAAATTGCTCATCGGGCATGACCCCCACCCAAGCCAAGGAACGCTGGGTGAATTCCTGGGACAACAACCTTGCGCTGGCCAAATTGCTGGATGCGGCGGGGATTGACTTCATGCTGCCGATCGCGCGCTGGATCGGTTATGGCGGCCCGACCGATTTTCACGGTGGCGTTCTGGAAACCATGACATGGGCGGCCGGGCTTTTGGCCTCGACCAAGGATATTTCGGTTTTCGCCACCATCCATACCACGGCAAACCACCCTGTCGTGATTGCCAAACAGATCGCCACCATCGACCAGATCGGCCATGGCCGCGCCGGCCTGAATATCGTCGCGGGCTGGAACAAGCCGGAATATGAGGCGCTTGGCATGGAACTGCCGGACGATCACGAAACCCGCTATGGCTATGCGCAGGAATGGTATGATCTCATCAAGAAAACCTGGGCGTCGAAAGAGCATTTCGATTGGGATGGGAAGTATTTCAAAAACATCAAGGGCCTGAAGGGCGACCCGGCCCCGGTGCGCGGTTCGGTTCCGGTTCTGAATGCCGCAGGCAGCGCGCAGGGGCGTGAGTTTGCCACCGATAACGCCAATTTCCTGTTCACCCCCGCCATCGACCTTGGCCGCTCGAAAGAGGAAATCGCGGCGCTGAAGGCGCAGGCCAAGGGCAAGGGCCGCGATGTGGGTGTTTTGACCTTCAGCCATGTCGTTTGCCGCCCGACCGAAAAAGAGGCGCGCGACTATGTGCATTACATCGTCGATGAAAACGCCGATTGGGAAGCCACCGACAACCTGATCCGGCTGCAACTGGCCCATGCGCTTTCCTTCCCGCATGATCTGCTGACGCAGATCCGCTTTGGCATGGCCCTGGGTCATGGCGGCTTCCCGCTGATCGGCACCCCCGATCAGGTGGCGGCAGGGATCATTTCCCTGCATGAGGCGGGTTTTGCCGGCACCACGCTTTCCTTTGTCGATTACGTCAAGGAATTCCCGTATTTTGCCGATGAAGTCCTGCCGCGCCTGAAAAAAGCCGGCATCCGCTAACGCAACCTCGGATCAGGAAAAGGGGCACCACCATGACCAACCCGCCAGACGCCAAAGCCTTTCGCGACGCCATGCGCGCCTTTGTCGGCAATTGTTCTGTGCTGACCGTCGGCAGCGGCGATCAGGCAACGGGATTGGTGGTGACCTCGGGCATCTCGCTTTCGGCAGAGCCACCGCTGATTTTGGCTTGTGTCAACCGCACCTCCTCAAGCTGGCCCCTGTTCTCCCCCGGGGCGGCCTTTGGATGGTCTTCGCTCGGCAGCGCCCATCAGGCCGTTGCCGAGCGCTTTTCCGGCTTTGGCGGGGTGAAAGGCCCGGCCCGCTATGACGGCGCGGCATGGGAGGAGGTCAACGGCGCGCGGCTGTTGGTCGGCGCGCCCACCGCCTTTGCCTGCACGGTGGAAGAAATGATCGACCGGGCCACCCATTCCATTGTGATCGGCCGGGTTCACGCCATTCGCCACAGCGCCGGTGCGGGGGCGCTGATTTACTGGAACGGCGGCTATCAGGGGCTTGGCTGAGAAAGGGGGCTGTCCGCCCCCTCGCGCGTGCCGCGCTCACCCCTGAGGATATTTTCGCACAGAGGATGAAAGCTAGAGAAAGCTGCGAATGGTGGCGATGGCACCGTCAAGCGCCTTGCCTTCTTCGTCTTGCAAGGCGGCTTCGCGCAGGCGGGCGGCCCATTCATGAGCGTCGTTGCGCGATTTGACGAGGTCGATGCCGGCAAGCACGCGGTCGAATTTTGAAAGGCCGCGGGCATGGGTATCGGAATAGCCCTTGACCAGACGGCGGCAGCGCAGGGTTTCAACCGCTAGCGCGTAGTTTTGCGGCAGATAGCCCAGGGCGGTGGCAAGCCAGCGGTCGAGATGGGCCATTTCTTCAGCGTGGCGCAGGGTTTTCAGCCGCCAACCTTTCAGCCCCCCCAGCACATGCAGCATCAAAAACCCGCGCAAACTGTCGCTGCGGATGCGGCGGCCCTTGTTGAACAGCCGATCAATCAGCGCCATGCGGTCAGGCTTGGCGGCCCATGCCGCGCCCATTTTCGCAGGCAGCAGCGAGACCAATTCTTCAGCGCGAGGATGCAGAAATTCCGTCACCTGCATCACGTTTTTGTCCTTTGCCCCCATTTCCTGAGCAATGCGGCGGGCACGGGCGGTGCGGGTTTTCTCATCGGCCACGCGGATGATGTCGTCATAGGCCATGGCATTGGCGATATATTTCGCCGCTTCGCGCGTCAGATCAAAGGGCGCGCGGTCTTGGGCGGCGATGGTTTCCAGCCGGTCAAGATAGGCGTGACCATAGGCAATATCTTGAAACTGCACGATCTTTTGCAGCCCCGCGCGGGCGGTGGCGGCAGCATCGCCCGGCAGGCTGGCGGCGCGGGCGGTCAGCGCCTCCCATGCGGCGACAAGTTTGGCCGGGCCTTTCGCGCGGGGGGCGCCGGCTGCGGCGGGGCTTTGGCTGGGGCGGGAAAACCCCTCTTGTGCGGCCTTGAAGCCCACGTCAAAGGCACGGAGCGAGGCTTCTACCCCTTTGCCGCCGGCGCGGATTGCCGCCTCAAACGCGGCGCGCGGGAAGGGCAGCACTTCGGCCCCGGCAAGGGCACCGAACAGGCTGGCGGAAATCACCGAGCCCGCCTTGATGGCAAGGCTGTCGAAATCGGCGGCGATCAGGCGGCGGGCGGCAACTTCGGCCGCCGCCATCACCTCGGCAGATGAGGCAATGCCATCGCCCGGCACCATCTTTTCCGAAACCGCCAGCGCCCGGTGCGTCGAGGTAATCAGCGTGGTGCGGTCGGGCGTGACAAAGCCGCGCAGAATAGAGCGGCCCGCCTCCATCATTTCCGCCGTGATCATGATGTCCACATCGCCCGCGGCAGGCATCAGCGAAAAGATCGGCGTGCCCGCGCCCGCAGGCGCCATTTCCACATAATAAACCGTCGCGCCGGTGCGTTGCGCCACCCCCGCCACCGAGGTTGCCTGCGCAGCATAGCCATTGGCGCGGGCGAGATCCTCGATCCAGCCGGTCAGCACGCCGCCGCCCTGCCCGCCCACGGCCAGAAGCGCCAGTTTGATGATGCCACCCAGTTTCGGGTCCGCGGGCCGGGGCTCCATGGCCTGATGAATGGTCATTTGGCGGCTCCTTCAAAGGTCAGGCGTTTGGCATCGCGGCGGGTTTGCAGCCAGCCGATGATGCGGGCACGCAAACCGGCCATGCGCTTTTCCCAAGCCCCCGGATTATGCACCACATCGGCGCGGTAAAAGCTGGGGCACAGGATGGCGGCATCGGCCACTTCGCCGCAATTGCCGCAGCCAACGCAGGATTGATCAATTGCGGCCACCGGATCATCGCGCAAGGGATCGTCCAGCTTTTTCAACGACAAAGACGGGCAGCCGGACAGACGGATACAGGCGTGATCGCCGGTGCAGATCGCCTCATCCACGCCAAAGCGCGGGGCTTCTACCCGGCGGCCTTCCTTGATGGCCTTTTGCGTCAGCGGCTTTTCGCGGCGCTGTTTGTTCAGCATACATTCCGACGAAGCGACGATCACCTTCGGCCCTTTTTCAGGGCTGGTCAGCGCCTCGCGGATGGTGTCGCGCAGTTTCGCCACATCATAGGTGCGGTCGATCTGGCGCACCCATTCAATGCCGATGCCCTTCAGCGCCTTGCCAATCGGGTTTTTGGTGGCTTTGGTGGCATTATCGGCGCGCGAGGACATCACATCCTGCCCGCCCGTCGCCGCCGAATAGTAGTTATCAACCACGATGGCGAGGCTGTCGGATTTATTAAACGCCATATTCGTGAACGAGGACGACAGCCCGTTATGCCAAAAGCCGCCGTCCCCGATGATTGACACCGCGCGTTTCTCGCCGCCGCCGTCAAAGGCACCGTTGGCCGCCGGGCCAAGCCCATAACCCATGGTCGCGCCGCCAATCTCAAAGGGTGGCAGACTGGCGAACAAATGGCAGCCAATATCACCGGCGATCTGGTGCTTGCCGAGTTCCTTCTCCACCAGCTTCATCGCGGCAAAGATGGGGCGTTCCGGGCAGCCGGTGCAAAAGCCCGGCGGGCGGATTGGAACGGTTTTCGACAGGTCAGGAATTTCCGGCCGGTCCATGTTTGGCGCGCGCACGGTGGCGGGCAACATGGTGGGCGCGGCGGTGCGGATGAATTTCTCCACCGCGTCCAGCATCACGACACCGGTATATTCCCCGGCCATCGGGAACAGGCCCTTGCCGTGCAGTTTCACGTCAGATCCGGCGCGGTAAAGGAAGGAACCAAGCTGAGTTTCGATAAATTCGGGCTGGCCTTCTTCGACCACCAGCACATGATCCTTGCCTTCACAAAATTCAAGAAACTGATTTGAAATCAATGGGTAGGTGACATTCAGCACATAAAGCGGCACATCGGTATTGCCATAGACATCGGCAAGGCCAAGGCGCTGAAGCGCCCGGATCAGCCCGTTATACATGCCGCCCTGCACGATGATGCCGAACTTGGCGTCCTTGGGGCCGAAAAATTCGTTCAACCCCCTATCCTGAATAAATTTTTCCGCCGCTGGCCAACGGTTTTTCACCTTGTCTTGCTCATGCGCGTAAGACATCGGCGGCAAGACCACACGGGCGAAATCGCTGCGCGGGTTTGACAGCGCCTCCTTCACCGTCAGTTTCGGGCGCTGGTTGTCGCGGCAGGCAAAGCTGCCGGTCACATGGCAAGAGCGGATGCGCACCATCAGCATGACGGGGGTGTTCGACGCCTCGGACAGATCAAAGCCGTCGGACACCATTTTCACGATTGAAGGCAGGTTCGGGCGCGGGTCCAAAAGCCACATCTGCGCCTTCATCGCAAAGGGGTGGCTGCGTTCCTGCATGATCGAGGAACCCTCGCCGTAATCTTCGCCCACGATCACCATGGCCCCGCCGGTGACGCCTGAAGATGACAGGTTCGCCAGCGCATCCGAGGCGACGTTCACCCCGACCGGCCCCTTGAACGTGACCGCCCCACGGATGGGGTAATGCACGCTTGCCGCCAGCATGGCCGCCGCCGCCGCCTCGTTGGCGTTGGCCTCAAACCGCACGCCCAGTTCGGCCAAAAGTTCTTCGGCATCGGCCAGAACATCCATCAGATGCGAAATCGGCGCGCCCTGATAGCCGCCGACATAGCCAACCCCGCTTTCCAAAAGCGCCTTGGTGATGGCCAAGATACCTTCGCCGGTAAAGGTTTCACCCGCGCCTTTTTTCAGATGCTCGACTTCGGCTTTGAAAGAACGTTCTGCCATGGTTCAGATCTCATGCTTGCGGATGTTGACCAGCATTTTCTGCAAGGTCGCGACAAAGGCCCGGCGTTCGTCTTCGGGAATACCCCGGAACATGCGGGCCTGCGCTTCGGCCATATGGGGCCAGAGGTTTTCAAAAACCGCCCGGCCAGATTCGGTGATGAAAACCCTGACCGCGCGGCTGTCGGTGGCGTCGGTTTCGCGGCGGATCAGGCCACCTTCCTGCATCTGATCCAAGGCGCGCGACAGGGTGGACTGCTCGATCACGGTATAAACCGCAAGCTCGCGGATCAGCGGGCCATCGACCACCGTCAGCACCGCCAAGGCACGGGCCTTGGGCGTGGTCAGGCCCATACCCGCCATTTCTTCGCGGAAACCCGCGTTATAGCGGCCCATGATGCGGTTCATCAGATAGGGGGCGAAATTGGTCAGGCCAACTTCACCCAGTTTCGGCGGGCGGGGGGCGGCATCTGTCATGCGCCCAGCCTTTTCGCGGCGTTAAAGCCCGATCCGCCGCCAAGGCCCGGCCCCGGATGGGTTGACGCGCCGATATGGACCAACCCACGCACAGGGCCGGTGCCATTGGTGGAATGGGCAAAGGGCCGCCAGATAAAGAACTGGTCGATGCCACAATGGCCGCCGTAAGGATCGCCGCCGACAAGGTTCATGTTCATCCGCTCCAGATCCTTGGGCGAATAGGCGCGGCGGGCCAGTTTGATCTTGTCGAAGCCCTTGATATGGCGCGACAAGATCATCTCCAGCCGGTCGGCAAATGCCTCGCGCGCGGCGTCCCAGTCGGTGGCGGAAATCTCGCCCGCGGCATCGCCTTTGATCACCCGCGGTGCATCGGGGATTTGCAGCCACAAGATCGCCTTGCCTTCGGGGCTGCGCGACGGGTCCAGCCGCGAGGGTTGACCGACGCAGATCGTGGGCGTGGCGGGCAACATGCCGCGTTCGGCCTCATTGGCCGATTTCGACACGGCATCAATACCGTCTGACAGATGGATCAGCGCCACATCTTCAAGCCCCGGCGTCAGCCATTGCGGCACCGCATCCAGCGCGTAATGCAGTTGGAAATCGCCGCGCCCGTGGCGGAAGGTCCGGGTTGCTTCGCGGTCATCGGGCAGGTTCACGCCCTGCAAAAGCCGCCCGTAAAGCTGCCCCGGCGCAACCGAGGCGAGAACGGATTTCGACGAAATCCGCTCTCCTCCGGCCAGCCGAACGCCTGTAACCTTGCCGCCCGCGACCGTGATTTCTTCGACATCCGCGCCGGTGCGAAGGCTGCCGCCCTTTTCTTCGATCAGCCCCTGAAAGGCCCGGACCGCCGCGCCCGCGCCGCCTTTGACAATGGGCGCGCCGGCGGCCTCAAGTGCAAAGGCAATCACTTTGCCCATCTCGGCCGAATAGGTGCTTTCCGGGGTCAACCCGCAATGCAAAACCCAAGGCGCCCACAAGGCCTGCACCAAGGGGCTTTGGTAATTGGCTTCAAGCCAGCCGCGCGCCGGGGCAAGGGCCGATCCCATCCACGCAGCCAACCCGCGAAGCCCGCGTTTACGCATCTGCCCGAACATCAGCTTTGCCGTGGACCAAGACCACAGATTGCCGCCCAAAAGCGCAAAGAGAAACGGCGCATCCGCCGCAATTGCGCCGACATCCGCCGCGTGCCTGTCACCATCTCCTGCCGACAAGGCATTGAAATTGGCTACATTTCGCGCCTGATCCATCGCCAGAACCAGCGATGAGCCATCCGGCCGCAGCACCGCCGTGGGCGCACCGGTATGGCAATAGTCAAACCCGTGCCGCGCCAGATGCGGCCCCAAAGCCGCGCCTGCGGGCGAGGTCATGAACAAGACAAAGGTTGCCGCCATCACATCGTGATGAAATCCCGGCAGGGTGATTTCCTCGGTCCGCATACAGCCGCCAAGGCTGGCTTCGCGTTCCAACACCAGCACCCGGTCGCCTTTCAGGGCCAGCATTGCCGCGGCCACCAAGCCATTGATGCCAGAGCCGATGATGATGTGATCATACGCCATAGCGCCTCGCGAAAGATATCAGAAACCAAGGGGATGGGCGAAACCGCCCATCCCTGCCATGCAGCCCTTTGGGCCGCCTGCCTTTAGCCGCGCGGAACCAGCGCCAGCGCCCGGATCGGGCTGCCGGTGCCATTCTTGATCTTCAAGGGTGCCGCAATCAGGATCGCGCCCTTGGCGGGCAGCTTGCTGAGGTTTGCAAGGCTTGCCAGACCATAGCAGTTGTTCTTGTGCAAAAGGTTATGCGCCGGGAAGGGCGGCGTCATGCCCCCCGCCTGCCCCGCATCGGTGCCGATGCACTGGCTGCCCCAGCCGACGATGCCCTTGGAGATCAGATATTCGATCACCTCGGCGGTTGGGCCGGGGGTATGCGGGCCGGTTTCATTGGCATTCAAGAACAGGTTTTCGTCATGCGCGCGCTGATCCCAGTCAGAGCGCAGCACCACCCATTCCCCCGCATTAATCGCGCCATGCTTGGCTTCCCATGCTTTCACATGGTCGATCGTCAGCAGGAAATCGGGGTTCGCGCCACATTCAGCGCTGAAATCCAGCACATTGACCGGCGCGACAAGGCGCTGCACCGGCAGGCTGTCGGTATAGCCATCGGCGTAATCCTTGCCGGTGATCCAGTGGTGCGGCGCGTCAAAATGGGTGCCGGAATGCTCGCCCAGCTCCAGCCAGTTCCAGGCCCAGAACGGACCATCCTTGTCATATTCGCTGATGCGGTGAATCTTGATCGGCGGGGTGTCTTTGGCAAAATCCGGCGGCAGTTTCAAAAGCGGCGTCTCCGGGCCGAGAACCCCGGTGCAATCCACCACCTCAATTCCACCCGAGGCCAGCATTCCGGCGAGGTTCGCCAGCACATTCGCAGAAGTCATCGCAATCTCCCTGTTGGTGGGCGCGTTCCCGCCCTCTCGATTCACTCTAGACAGATTTAAATGCATTTGCAAATATCTCTGCAACAACAGGGTGAAGATTCCATGCCGGACACCTTCGATGCAGTCCTGATTGGGGCGGGCCACAACACGCTGGCCTGCGCCTTGCAACTTGCCCGCAAGGGCTGGCGGGTGGGGCTGTTTGAACAGGCCCCGGTGGCGGGTGGCGCGGTAAAAACCGGGGAATACACCCTGCCCGGCTTTCGCCATGACTGGGCAGCAATGAACCTGTCGCTTTTCGCCGGAAGCCCTTTTTTCAAAGAAAATGCGGCGGAACTTACCGGCCACGGTGCGGAATTCGTGCCTGCTTCCAAGCCCTTCGCTTCGGCCTTCCCCGATGGCACATGGTGCGGCGTGTCAACCGATCTGGCCGCAACCAAGGCGCGGATTTCGGCGCTTTCGCCGCGCGATGGCGCAACATGGGAAAGCCTGCTGCAAGGTTTCGGCACTGAGGCCCCGCATCTTTTGGGCCTTCTGGGCAGCAAGATGCAAATTCGTGCGCTTGCATATTTCATACTCAAAACACTTCGCGCCAAAGGGCTTGCCGGCACGCTGGATATGGGGCGATTCCTGATGCAATCGCCGCGCCAGTGGCTGGGCCAGACCTTTGAAAGCCCCAAGGTTCAGGCCATGCTGGGCGCTTGGGGGATGCATCTTGATTTCGCCCCAGATGTCGCGGGCGGTGCGCTTTTTCCCTATCTGGAGGGCATGGCCGGGCAGGCCTTTGGCATGGCCTTGGGGCGTGGCGGGGCCGATACGATCATCCGCGCGATGGTCAAGGCGATTGAGGCGCGCGGCGGGCTGGTTGAGGTGAACGCCCCGGTGGCCCGTATCCTGCACGATGGCAAAAGGGCCAGCGGCATTGAACTGATCGGGGGCCGCCGTATCACCGCAACCCGCGCGGTGATTGCCGGCGTGGCGCCTTCCGCCCTGCCCCGGCTGACCGGCGCCACCTCGCCCGATTTCGACGCCAAGATGACCAGCTTCACCCATGCCCCCGGCACAATGATGATCCATCTGGCCATGGATAGCCTGCCCGACTGGGCGGCCGGCGCGGAATTGCAAAGCTTTGCCTATGTTCACCTTGCCCCCAGCCTTGACCAGATGGCGCGCACCTATGCTCAGGCCATGGCCGGGCTTTTGCCGGATGAGCCGATTTTGGTCGTGGGCCAGCCCAGCGGCCAAGACCCTTCGCGCGCGCCGGATGGCAAGCATATTCTCTGGCTACAGGTGCGGATGGTGCCGGGCCAGATCAAGGGCGATGCCAAGGGCGAGATTACCGCCACCAACTGGGCCGGGGCGGCCGAGCCGATGGCCAACCGCGCGCTGGACATTCTAGAGGCTTACGCCCCCGGCACGCGGGCAAAAATCCTTGCCCGGCGGGTGGTTTCGCCTGCGGAACTGGAAGCGGAAAACCCCAACCTTGTTGGCGGCGATCAGGTTTGCGGCAGCCACCATCTGGCGCAGCATTTCCTGTTCCGCCCGGCGCGGGGACATGCCGATGGCTCAACCCCCTTGGCCAACCTGCACCTGACCGGCGCCGCGGTCTGGCCGGGCGCGGGCACCGGGGCGGGACCGGGAAGTCTTTTGGCCGCAAAACTGGCCAAGTAACGGAACAATAAAAAGAAAACGCGAACATCAACCAACAGGAAACATCATGAAACTTTCACGCCGTTCCCTTCTGCAACTTTCCGCCGCCAGCGTGGCGATGGGCGCTTTCAGCCTGCCCGCGCTGGCGCAGGCGATTGATGAGCTGGTCATCGCCTATAACGTCAACCTGCCGGCATGGGATCCGACCGTTGGCCCAAGCGCGGTGAACCCCACGCTTCAGGGCATCTATCAATCGGTCTTTGACCAATACATCTTGCAACAGCCCGATCTGAAACCCGCCCCCGGCATCCTGACCGAATGGGGCTGGAACGACGACAAAACCCAGGTCTGGATGACGGTGCGCGACGGCGTCACCTGGCATGACGGCAGCCCGCTGACCGCCGAAGACGTGGCATGGAGCCTTGCCCGCGTCGCCAATCCTGAAACCGGCAGTCCCATTCAGTTCGTCTGGGGCACGCTGGCAAATCACCGGGTTGAAGGCAACAAGGTCATTGCAGATGTGGCGCAGTTTGACCCCACCATCTTCAAATGGATGTATTTCCTGACCGGCTATATCCTGCCCAAAGCCTATTACGAACAGGTCGGGCCTGAGGGTTTTGAAGCCGCGCCCATCGGCTCGGGCCCCTATATGGTTGAGAAATATGAGCGCAACGCCTTTGTCCGGCTGAAGGCCAATGAAAACTATTGGGGCGGCGCGCCGGAATTCAAGACCGTGACCATCAAGTTCGTCACCGACGCCGCCGCCCGCGTGGCCGAGGTGGAATCGGGCAATGCCCATGTCACGCTGGAAGTGCCTTACGAAGAATATGACCGGCTGAAGGCCAGCCTGACCGGCACCGCCGCGCCGATTTCCGATATTGGCATGATTTTCCTCAATGATATTGAGGTGATGACGGATCCGAACGTGCGCAAGGCCGCGGCTCATGCGATTGACAAGCAGGCCATCATCGACCGGCTTCTGGGCGGCTATGGCGTGAAGATCGACACGCTGCAAACCCCGCAATATGACGCTTATGACAGCACGATCAGCGTGGCCTATGACCCGGATCTGGCGGTAAAACTGCTGGCGGATTCGGGCTATTCCACCGACAATCCGGTGAAGTTCAAGATCCAGACCACCAAGGGTTTCAAGCCCAAGGATTACGAGATGATCCAGGCCATTGTGGGCCTGTGGCGCAAGGTCGGGATCGAGGCCGAGATCGAGATCTATGAAATCGCCAAGCATTACGAATTGCGCGCCGCTGACCAGCTTGCTCCGGCGGCCTTTTACAACTGGGGCAATTCGGTGGGCGACCCGACGACCTCGACCGGCTTTGCCATGTTCGGCCCCTCGCCGCATTCGGTTTGGGATGGCGAAGATCTGATCGGCATGATCGGGCCTTTGTGGGGCGAGAAGGACGAGGCCAAGCGGATTGAGGGCTGGAAGGCGGTGGACCGCTATATCGCGGAAAACGCGCTGGTCATCCCGCTTTTGCAATATGTCCAGCCGATCTTGTCGGCACCGGGGGTGGTGGTGGTGCCGCACGCCTCTGGGGCGCTGTTGCCGCATCTGATGAAGCGGGCCTAAGCGCGGTTCTTGCTGCGCCCCCGGGGGTTTCACACCCCCGGCCCCCCGTGGGATATTTAAGCACGAGAGGATGGGGGCAACCCGTCCTTTCTTTGCCGCACGCCAGCCCGGAACCTTGCCTTCATGCAGCTTTTGCGCGCCTTTCTCTTACGCATGATTACCACGGCCATAACCCTGATCGGGGTGGCGGTGATCGTGTTTGTCGTCATCCGGGTGGTGCCTGGAAACCCGATTGCCATGATGTTGCCCCCCGGCGCGACCGAGGCCGACATTGCCCGGCTGACCGCGCGCTATGGGTTGGATGCCTCAATCCCCGCGCAGTTTCTGATCTGGTGTCAGGGGGTGATGCAGGGCGATTTCGGCGCCTCGATCACCTCAAACCAGCCGGTTCTGCGGCTGGTTCTGGGGCGGTTGCCGGCAACGCTGGAACTGTCGGTCATGGCTTTGGTGATTGCCGTCATCATCGGCGGGATCATGGCGCTGACCGGCACGCGCCATCGCGGCACCAAGCTGGAGGCGGCTTTGGATGTTGGCAATGGCATGGCGCTTTCGGTGCCCGATTTTCTGTGGGGGTTGGTGCTGATTTTGGTCTTTGGCGTGGTCTGGCCGGTGTTTCACATCTCGGGCCGGGTGACGCCCAGTCTGGATCTGCCCTTCACCACCAATTTCTATTTGTTCGAAAGCGTGCTGCGGCTGCGCTTTGATCTATGGGCCGATATTGTCAGCCATATGTTCATGCCCGCCTTGGCGCTGGCCATTCCGCTGGCCGCGATCATCGGGCAGCTTTTGAAGCAAAGCCTGAAAGAAACCATGCATCTGGATTATGTGACGCTGGCCCGCACCAAGGGTTATGGCGAAAACCATGTCATCACGCGTGAGGCGCTGCCCAATGCCATTTTGCCGACGCTGACCCTGGTCGGCGTGCAATTCACCTTTCTGATCGGCGGCACGGTGATTATCGAGCGACTGTTTTCCTATGAGGGCCTTGGCAATATGGCGATTGATGCGGTGATCAACCGCGACTTGCCGCTTATTCAGGGCATCGTGATTTTGTTCGCCGTGATTTTCACTGGCGTGAACCTGATCGTGGACCTGTCCTATGCGCTTTTGAACCCGAGGTTGCGCCATGGCTGAAAAAGCGCGTGTTGACGGGCGGTCGCATATCCGCCGCAGGGCCGGGCCGCGGCTATGGCTTTCGGCGGGGTGGCTTGGTGTATTGCTGCTGGCCGCGGTTTTGGCACCATGGATCGCGCCGCAAGACCCTTTGGCACAAGATCTGTTTCTGGGCCGCCTGCCGCCGATCTGGGTGCAGGGGGCAGAGCCGGGGTTTTATCTGGGCACCGACAGTTTGGGCCGCGATGTGCTGAGCCGTATTCTTTATGGCGCGCGGCTGGCCTTGATCGTGGCCCTGGTCGCGGGCTTTGTGACCTGCGTGATCGGCGCAGCGTTTGGCCTTTTGGCGGGGTTTCTGCGCGGCTGGGTCGATGTGGTGATCTCGCGCGCGATTGACATCTGGATGGCCTTTCCGCCGGTGTTGTTTTCCATCCTGCTGATCGCGGTGATGGGGCCGGGGCTGATGTCGATCATCATCGCCATTGTGGTGATTGACTGGACGCGCTTTGCCCGTGTGGTGCGCGCCGAAGCCACGGCGCAGGGCGCGATGGATTATGTCGCCTCGGCGCAGGTGGCGGGCCGGGGGCGGCTTTCCACCATGGTGACCGAAATTTTGCCCAATGTGCTGCCGACCATCATCGTGCTGTTGACGCTGGAAATGGGCATCGCGGTGATCGTCGAGGCGATCCTGTCATTCGTCAACCTGTCGATTTCCACCGATGACCCTACATGGGGCGGTATGATTGCCGAAGGCCGCACTTCTATTCATCAGGCATGGTGGGTGCTGATTTTTCCGCTGATCACGCTGTTTTTGACGGTGCTGTCGTTTTCCCAACTTGGCGAAGGGTTGAAAGACCGCTTCGATCCGGTGCTGCGATGAGCTTTCTGACCATCAAAGGGCTTTCGGCGCGGCTGAAGGGCAGCACATTCCCGATTTTGCGCGATGTGTCGTTGCAGGTGGCTGCGGGCGATGTGCATGGGCTGGTGGGCGAAAGCGGCGCCGGAAAATCCATGATCGGCAAGGCGGTTCTGGGGATATTGCCCGGCTCGGTTGAAATCACCGCCGGCGCGATTGAGCTGGACGGGGTGGATCTGCTGGCCCTGCCCCCGATTGAGCGCCGCCGCCGGATCGGGGCCACCGCCGCGCTGATCCCGCAAGACCCGCTGACCGCGCTGAACCCCTCGCGCCGGATCGGGCCGCAAATCACCAACCGGCTGGTGGATATTCTGGGCTGGCCACGCCCCAAGGCCGAGGCGCGGGCGCGCGAATTGCTGGCCGAGGTGCATATTCCTGACCCCGACCGCGTGATGCGCGCCTATCCGCATGAGCTTTCGGGCGGGATGCGCCAGCGTATCCTGATTGCTTCGGCCTTTGCCGCCGAACCCCGGCTGATCGTGGCGGATGAGCCGACGACCGCGCTGGATGTGACGGTGCAGAAGCAAATCCTGAAACTGATTGCCGAAATGCAGGCCCGTCATGGCACGGCGCTTTTGTTCGTGACCCATGATCTGGGCGTAGTGTCCAAGGTGTGCCAATCGCTTTCGGTGCTTTATGGCGGCAAGGTGATAGAGGCGACGGGCGTGCGCGATTTCTTCCGCGCGCCCGCCCATGCCTATTCGCGCGCGCTTTTGGCGGCGACACCGAAATACACCGATCCTTTGGCCAGCCTTACCCCGGTGCCCGAAGCGGTGATTGCCGCCGTGCAGGCCGAAATTGCCGCCTATGATGCGGGGCATGGCAGGGGTGCCGTTCAGGCAGTTCTTCGGGGGGCGCGCCATGGCTGATCTTTACCGGGTTGAAAACCTGCACCTTTCCTTGCCGGATATGACGAAAAAGCCGCTTTTGGGTGCCGCCCCGCGCATCGAAATTTTGAAGGGCATCAGTTTCACCCTGCCCAAGGGGGAGATTCTGGGCATCGTCGGGGGGTCGGGTTCTGGCAAGTCTACCCTTGGCCGGGCTATGGTGCGGCTGTTGGAGCCGACGGGCGGGCAAGTGCTGTTTGATGGCCAGGACATCACCCATCTGGAGGAACCCGCGCTGCGCCCCTTGCGCCGCCGCTTTCAGATGATCTTTCAAGACCCGATGAGCAGCCTGAACCCCCGCCACCGCGTCGGCCAGATCATCGCCGCGCCCTTGGCGCTGCATGGTTTTGCCGATGTGCAGGCGCGGATGTTTGATGCGCTTGACCATGTCGGCCTGCCGCGCGGTTTTGCGGGCCGCTATCCGCATGAGCTTTCGGGCGGCCAAAGGCAAAGGGTGGGCATCGCCCGCGCCATCGCGCTGCGGTCCGATTTCATTCTGGCCGATGAAATCGTTTCCGGCCTTGATGTGTCATCGCAGGCGCAGGTCTTGAACCTGTTGGAAGGGCTGGTGAAAGAGCTTGGCCTGACGCTTGCCTTCATCAGCCATGACCTTTCGGTGATCCGCCGGCTGTGCAGCCGGGTTTTGGTGCTTTACCGGGGCGAAGTGGTGGAAAATGCCCCCACCGCGCAGGTGTTTGACGCCCCCCAAGCCGCCTACACGCGCGAGCTGCTGGAGGCGATCCCGCTGCCCGACCCCGATCAGCTCTGGGCCTGACACGGGCAGAAGGCGGCTGAACGCCCCCCGCTTGACGGCATCGGACTGCGGCACGATCATGCCGGCCAAACCCCTTGCCCGCGCCACAGGAGAAGGCCCATGAAATATATCGTAAATCTGGGCATCTTCGTTGCCGACGCTGCCTTTCGCGCCGCAAGGATGCCGAAAATGGGCGAAACCCTTTTGGGCAACGGCTTTGCGCTGGGGCCGGGTGGCAAGGGATCAAACCAATCGGTCGCAAGCGCCATGGCGGGGGGCCGGGTGCATTTCATCACCCGCTTGGGCGATGACGATTTTGCCGCCATGGCGCGTGGCATCTGGGCGCGGGCGGGGGTTGTGCCCGAGGTGACGGTGGACCGCGAAAGCTTCACCGGGGCGGCGATGATCTTTTTGGAAGATGCCACGGGTCAAAATGCCATCATCGTCACGCCGGGCGCGGCCTCGCGCCTCACGGTTGATGATGTCAACGCCCGCGCCGCCCTGATCCGGGGCGCGGGTATCTTCATGACCCAGTTGGAACAGCCCATTGCCGCCGCCCATCGCGGGCTGGAGATCGCCCGCGCGGCAGGTGTCACCACCATCTTGAACCCCGCCCCGGCCGCGGCCCTGCCCGATGCGATGCTGGCGCTTTGCGATTACCTGACCCCGAATGAATCTGAAGCCGAAGCCCTGACCGGCCTGCCCGTAACAACCGTGGATCAGGCCAAAACCGCCGCCGCCGCGCTGCGCGCCAAAGGTGTCGGTGCCGTGATTATCACCTTGGGCGGCCAAGGCGCGCTTTACCATGATGGCAAAACCACAATCCACACCCCCATCATCCCTGCGGGCAAGGTGGTGGACACCACCGGCGCGGGCGACGCCTTTAACGGCGGCCTTGCCGTGGCCCTGGCCGAAGCGATGCCCATCGAAAAGGCGCTGCGTTTTGCCTCGGCCACCGCGGGAATTTCGGTGACACGTCCGGGAACGGCAGGCTCCATGCCCCAAAGGGCGGAAATCGCGGCGCTGCTCGGTTGACGGCACCCTGCCGAAATCCAAACGGATTTCGCCTGCGGATTTCGCCCGAAATCCGCCCCTACCCCGCCGAAATCACCGCGCTCAACTCTGCCAGTTTCAGCGCGACCAGCCCGGCATCGCCCCGGCTTTCCACATTCAGCCTGAGCAATGGTTCGGTGTTTGAGGCCCGCAGGTTGAACCGCCACGCCCCCATGTCAAAGCTGTGGCCGTCCAGATGGTCCACGTCTTCGGCCTGCGCGCCATAGCTATAGGCGATCTTGGCGATGGTCTTTTTCGCGTCCTGAACCGTGAAATTTACCTCGCCCGAAGACGGGAACGCCGCCCGCCTTGCCGCCAGAAGCGATGACAGGCTTTGCCCACTGCGCCCCATCAGTTCGGCCACCAAAAGCCATGGGATCATGCCGCTGTCACAGCACATGAAATCGCGGAAATAGTGATGCGCGCTCATCTCGCCGCCATAAATCGCGCCCTCAGCCCGCATTGCGGCCTTGAGGTAAGCGTGGCCCGTTGGCGCCATCACCGCATGGCCCCCGGCGCGCGCCACGATGTCTTGGGTGTTCCAGATCACGCGCGGGTCATGCACCACGGTTGCCCCTGACTCTTTGGCCAAGAACACCTCGGCCAAAAGCCCCACGACATATTCGCCCGCCACAAAGCCCCCGGTTTCATCAAAAAGAAAGCAGCGGTCAAAATCGCCATCCCAAGCCACGCCCAGATCGGCCCCGTGCGCGCGCACCGCTTCGGCCGTTACCGGCTGGTTTTCCGGCAAAAGCGGGTTTGGAATGCCATTCGGAAAAGCCCCATCGGGCGCGTGATGCAGGCGGATAAACTCCAAGGGCGCACCCGCCGCCCGAAGCCCCGCCGCCAGCGCATCAAATGTCGGCCCTGCCGCGCCATTGCCGGCATTCACCACGATTTTCAAAGGCCGCAGCGCCGCCACATCCACAAAGGACAAAAGCCGCGCCACATAGGCCGGGCGCGGATCAACCGGCACCACCTGCCCCGCATGGGCCGGGCCGAAATCTGCCGCCACGGCCCGCGCCTTCACCGCCTGAAACTGCGCCGGCGAAAGCGGTCGCGCGCCAGCCGCCACCAGTTTCATGCCGTTGTAATCCATGGGGTTATGGCTGGCCGTCACCTCAATGCCGCCATCCGCGCCCAAATGATCCACGGCGAAATACATCTCCTCGGTGCCGCACAGACCAAGGGCCAGCACCTCACAGCCCGCCGCCATCAGCCCCTCGGCCACCGCCGCCGCCAACTCCCCGGACGAGGCGCGCGGATCATGGCCCAGAACCACCCGCCCCGCCCCCAGCTCCTCGGCAAAGGCGCGGGCGATGGTGCGGGCTAGGCCTGGGTTCAACTCCTCCCCCAACCGCCCGCGAATGTCATAGGCCTTGAAACAACGCATCCCACACCCTTTCCCGATGAAAGGCCATCTAGGCCCGCGATCATGGTCTTTGCAAGTCTGCCCCCAGCGCCTATAACGCGGCCAACCCAAAGGGAGACGCCCATGCGCAAGGCCGAAATCACCCGCAAAACCAACGAGACCGCGATCGAAGTCGCGGTGAACCTTGACGGCACCGGCAAAGCCGATTGCCAGACCGGGGTCGGTTTTTTCGATCACATGCTTGACCAGCTTGCGCGCCATTCGCTGATCGACATCACGCTACGTGCCAAGGGCGATCTCCATATCGACGATCACCACACCGTCGAAGATTGCGGCATCGCACTTGGTCAGGCGCTGACCCGCGCGCTTGGCGACAAGAAAGGCATCCGCCGCTATGGCCATTTCCGGCTGGCAATGGATGATGCACAGGTGGCCTGCGCGCTCGATCTTTCCGCGCGGCCCTTTCTGGTCTGGAACCTGCCCATGCCCACCCAAAAGATCGGCAGTTTCGATACCGAACTGGTGCGCGAATTCTTTCAGGCGCTGGCCACCCATGGCGGCATCACCCTGCATGTCGATCTGATCCACGGTTTCAACAGCCACCACATCGCGGAAGCCGCCTTCAAATCCGTCGCCCGCGCCCTGCGCGAAGCGGTCGAACCTGATCCCCGCATGGCGGGCGTGCTGCCGTCCACCAAAGGCGCGCTTTAACCTTTCATCTTGGCCTAAATACCCCCGCCGGAGGCTCCGACAGGCCCGGCAAAGCAAGGTATCAGACATGCTCACCGTCCTCGTCGATTATGACAGCGGCAACCTTCACTCCGCCGAAAAGGCATTTCAGCGCATGGCGGCGGAAACCGGGGCGGGGGAAATCCTTGTGTCCTCGCGCCCCGAAGATGTCGCCCGCGCCGACCGGATCGTCTTGCCCGGCGATGGGGCTTTTCCGTCATGCCGCAAGGCTTTGGGCAGCTATGGCGGCCTGTTCGAGGCCATCCGCGAAGCTGCCATCACCCGCGCCCGGCCTTTTCTGGGCATTTGCGTCGGGATGCAGATGATGGCGACATGGGGGCGCGAATACGAAGACACCGCGGGCTTTGACTGGATCCCCGGCGAGGTGGTGCGCATCACCCCGACCGATCCGGCGCTGAAGGTGCCGCATATGGGGTGGAACGATCTGGTGATCGACCACCCCCACCCGGTGCTGGCGGGTATTTCCACCGGCGATCACGCCTATTTCGTGCATTCCTACCATTTCCGCGTGACCCATCCGGCGCATCGGCTGGCGCATTGCGATTATGCCGGCGACATCACGGCCATCATCGGGCGTGACACCATGTTGGGAACGCAGTTTCACCCGGAAAAATCGCAGGCACTTGGTCTGCGGTTGATCGGCAATTTCCTGAACTGGAAGCCTTGATGTCAGAAGCGAAACCAAAGGCCGTTCTCTCCTGGTCCTCGGGCAAGGATTGCGCCATGGCGCTGCATCGCTGCCGCACCGAAGGTCTGGCCGATGTCGTGGCGCTTTTGACCAGCGTTTCCAGCCTTTATGACCGGGTTTCCATTAATGGCACGCGTCGCGATCTGCTGCGCGCGCAGGCCCGCGCCGTTGGCCTGCCGCTGATCGAGGTCAACCTGCCAAGCCCCTGTTCCAATGAGGAATATGAGGCGGCAATGGCCGCGGCCACTGATGAGATCAAGGCCATGGGCATTAACACCATGGTTTTTGGCGATTTGTTCTTGCAAGACATCCGCGCCTATCGCGAGGCCAATCTGGCCCGCGCCGGCATGACCGGGCTTTTCCCGCTTTGGAACGAGCCAACCGGCGCGCTGGCCGAAAAGCTTTTGGATCTGGGCTTCAAGACCCGCATCGTTTCGGTCATGACCAAAGCCCTCGCCCCCGGTTTCGCGGGCCGCGACTTTGACCGCGCCTTTCTGGCCGATCTGCCGAAAGGCATCGACCCCTGCGGTGAAAATGGTGAATTCCACAGCTTTGTCTGGGACGGGCCCATCTTTTCCGCCCCCGTCGCGCATCACATGGGCGAAAGGGTGGAACGAGACGGCATGGCCTATGTCGATCTGATTGCCGACGAACCCGGCAGTTCTGCGCCGTAAGCGCAGGCTGATTTTGCCCCGACCCGGCCCTTATATAACATTCGTAAAATAGACAGGCGCGCCCCCGCCTGCGACCAAGTTCCCATCCCTACCGGAGCTTGGCCTTATGTCGCATCTGCTTTCCCCCGCCGCCACCAACGCCACCGCCGCCGCGCGCCCTGCCGCGCCAAAGGCGCTGTCGCTGCTTCTTGCCATGGGGCTTGGCCTGACATCCGCCTTGGCACCGCTCACCGCGCGGGCCGACGAATTCAGCCGGGAACGCAACATTGCCACCGCCCTGCAACTGGCCCTGCCCATTGCCGCCGGGGTCTGTGCCTTTCGCCAACACCGGCAAAAAGATTTTCTGGCCGCCGTCGCGGTGGAAAGCGTGACGGTGCAAGGGCTGAAATACGGGCTTGGCAGCGCGTCGATCAACCAACGCCCCCGCGGCGGCACCCATGGCTTCCCTTCGGGCCACGCCGCGCTGGCCATGCTTGGCGCCACCGATCTGGCCCGCAAATGCCTGCCCGACCGCCCGGTTCTGGGGGCTTTGGCCTATGGCACGGCGCTGGCGGTGGCGGCCTCACGCGTGCGCACGCGCGACCATACCGGCGGGCAGGCCATTGCCGGGCTGGCAATCGGTTATTTTTCCGATGGCATCACGGTTGCGGCGGGCAATGGCTTTTTCGGCCTTGGCTATCAGATGGATTTCTGATCCCGCCCAGCCTCGCCACCACAGCGCAGACAAGCGCGATAACCCGCCGCCTCAGCCGCCTCGCGGCTGTCAAACAGCCGCAGATTTTGGCGCAGCGGAAGCCGTGCCGGGCAACCGGGGCGGCAATGAATGCCGGTCGTCACCACCGCATAAACCAGCCCGGCCGGGCCGCTTCTTTGGCAAAGCGCCTCCCATTCGGCATCTGACGCCTTGCGCCCTGCCTTTTCGCCGCCGCCCATCAGCCGCGCCCTTTCTGCCACCTGCCATCCATGGCCAAAAGCCCGGCCAGAATAAGCGCCAGCCCCAGCAGATGCCGCGGCAAAACCGGCTCTTGCAGCACCACCACGCCAAGGCCGATGGCCGAAGCCGGAATGATAAAAGTCACCAAAGACAGCATCACCGCCCCGGCATTGGCCAGCAGGCGAAAGTAAATGATATAGGCCAGCGCCGTTGAGAAAAACGACAGCCCCGCCACGGCAGCAAGCGGCCCCGGCGCGGCGGGCCAAGCCATCGCCAGCGGCCGGTCAATCACCGCCCATACCGGCAGCAAGATCAGCGTGGATGAGGCCAGCATCCCGAAAGCCACCTGCATCGGCCGCAGCCCCATCGGCTTGAACCGCCGCCCCCAAACCGCCGCAAAACCATAGGACAGCGCCGCCCCCAAACAGGCCAGAACCGCCCAAAGCCCGCCCTGCAAACCGCCCTCAGCAATCACCAGAACCCCGGCAAACCCCAAAGCCAGCCCCAGCGCCTTGGCCGGGGTGATCTTTTCCTCAAGCGTGAAAACATGGGCCACAAGCACCGTCCAAAGCGGTGTGGTGGCATTCAGGATCGAGGCCAGCCCTGCCGTAATCTGCCCCTGCGCCAAGACAAAAAGCGTGAACGGCACGGCATTGTTCAAAAGCCCCATAAGCAAAAGTGCCCGCCACGCCACCGCCCCCCTGGGAAAGCCAATGCCCCCGAGCGAAAGCCACAGCGCCAGCACCGTCGCCGCCCCTGCCACGCGCAACCACACAATGCTCAATACCGGCAGACCTTGCAGCGCCAGCTCCACAAACAGAAACGATCCCCCCCACAAAAGCGAAAGGATCGCCAAACTTACCCAATTTGCCGCTGCCATTATCCTGCCCTTTGCGCCCTTTGCCTCGCCGCCCGGATGCCACGACCACAGGGCGGGCGCGACCCGTTCCTTGCGCATCCGCCATGCGGCGCAGAAAGGCCCGGCCTCAGTTCACCCGCGTCCAGGTGCCGCCATCGCGGCAAAAGCCGATGATACAGCCGCGCACCTTCAGCGTCTTACCCGAAAGCTGCATATCACTGTCATAGGTCTTGTCACGGTCGGGCGACCAGATCTTGCCATCGTCATAAAGCCCGTCAGGATAAGCCACCATATCCCAGACAATACGCTTGCCGATATTGGGGCTTTCAACCTGCTTGCCCGCACTGTCGAACGCCTTGACAAGCGTGCCACAAAAGGCCGCACCACAGGGTTTGATCTGCACATGGCCGAAGTTGCCATTGTCATCGGGCTTGGTCATCCACAGCCCCTCCACCGGGTCGGCCAAGACCGCCCCCGCGCCAAAAACTGCCGCCGCTACAATTGAAACGAATACCCGCATGAACTCCTCCTCAGGCCCGCATGGCTGGCCCGATCTTTGCCGCGAAGCCCGCAGTCTGTCTAGTATGACCTAAGGCCAGCTAACCCCTTGGCATTTGCCGCCACCCGGCCTAATGCAACCGCAGCAAAACTGCCGCCCCGCCATAAAAGGAAAACGCCGATGATCCTTTACCCCGCGATCGACCTGAAAGATGGCCAATGTGTGCGCCTCTTGCGCGGTGAAATGTCGGCGGCCACGGTTTTTGGCGATGACCCGGCCGCGCAGGCGCTAAAATTTCAAGCGGCCGGCTGCCAATGGCTGCATCTGGTGGACCTGAACGGCGCCTTCGCCGGCAGCCCGGTCAACGCCGCCGCGGTCGAGGCCATCTTGCAAACCGTCAAAGTCCCCGCCCAGCTTGGCGGCGGCATCCGCGACATGGCCACCATCGCAATGTGGCTGGAAAAGGGGCTGGCCCGCGTCATCCTTGGCACCGTCGCCGTTGAAAACCCCGCCCTGGTGCGCGAAGCCGCCCGCGCCTTCCCCGGCCAAATCGCCGTCGGCATCGACGCCCGCAAGGGCTTTGTCGCCACCAAAGGCTGGGCGACTGAAACCACGGTTCAGGCCAGCGATCTTGCCCGCAGTTTCGAAGATGCCGGCGTCGCCGCCCTTATCTATACCGACATCGACCGCGACGGCGCCATGCAGGGCCCGAACATCGACGCCACCGAAGCTCTCGCCCGCGCGGTAACGATCCCCGTCATCGCCTCGGGCGGCGTCTCGCGCATGGAGGACCTGATCGCGCTGCGCGACACCGGCGTCATCGCCGGCGCCATCTCGGGCCGCGCGCTTTATGACGGCGCGATAGATCTCACCACAGCACTACACGCCCTGACAGCCTGACGCCCATCATCCTCTGTGCGAAAATATCCTCGGGGGGTGAATGGCCGCAGGCCAGAGGGGGCAGACAGCCCCCTTCCCCCGCCTCCCCCAAAGCGTTACGGTTTGCCCATGCTGAAAACCCGCATCATTCCCTGCCTTGATGTCGCTGATGGCCGCGTGGTCAAAGGCGTGAACTTCGTCAACCTGATCGACGCGGGCGACCCGGTCGAAGCCGCCCGCGCCTATGATGCGGCGGGGGCCGACGAATTGTGCTTTCTCGACATCCACGCCACCCATGAAAACCGCGGCACGATGTTCGATCTGGTCACCCGCACCGCCGAACACTGTTTCATGCCGCTGACCGTGGGCGGGGGCGTGCGCAGCCATCACGACGTGCGCGCGCTGCTGCTGGCCGGGGCGGATAAGGTTTCCTTCAACTCTGCCGCCGTGGCCAACCCCGATGTGGTGGCCGAAGCCGCCGATCGTTTCGGCGCGCAATGTATCGTCGTGGCGATTGACGCAAAAACCGTAAGCCCCGGAAAATGGGAGATTTTCACCCATGGCGGGCGCAAGCCCACCGGCATCGACGCCGTCGAATTCGCCCGCACCGTGGCCGCAAAAGGCGCGGGCGAGATCCTGCTTACCTCAATGGACCGCGACGGCACCAAGGGCGGCTATAACCTGCCCCTGACCCGCGCCATTGCCGATGCGGTGACAATCCCGGTTATCGCCTCGGGCGGCGTTGGCACGCTCGATCACCTTGTCGAAGGCGTCACCGAAGGCCATGCTTCGGCGGTTCTGGCCGCCTCGATCTTCCATTTCGGCACCTATACCATCGGCCAGGCCAAGGCCCATATGGCCGCCGCCGGCATCCCCATGAGGCTGACATGACCGCGCTTCACCGACTTGCCGCCACCATCGCCGCCCGCAAAGGCGCCGATCCCGAAACCTCATGGACCGCCAAGCTTTTTGCCAAAGGCCCGGAAAAATGCGCCGAAAAATTTGGCGAAGAAGCGGTTGAAGCCATCATCGAAGCGGTAAAAGGCGACCGTGACAAACTGGCATCTGAGGCCGCCGATGTGCTTTACCACCTTTTGGTGATGCTGGCCGCGCGCGATGTCAGCCTTGAAACTGTGCTGGCCGAATTGGAGCGCCGCGAAGGCACCTCCGGCATTGCCGAAAAAGCCGCCCGCGGCTGAAGCCCCAAATTTCTTCGAAGAAATTTGGCAAAAATCTTCGAAGAAATTTGCCTTACAGCCCCAGTCGCGGAATTTCGATGGCCGGGCAGCGGTTCATCACCACCTCCATGCCCGCCGCTTCGGCGCGCGCTGCGGCTTCGGCGTTTTCGATGCCAAGCTGCATCCAGATCACCTTGGCCCCCGTGGCAATCGCCTCATCGACCACCGGCCCCACTTCCTCGGCCCGACGGAAAATATCGACCATATCCACCGGCCCCACCTCGGCCAGGCTGGCGCGCACCGGCCCGCCCAGACCGCTGTCTTGCCCCGCCTGCCCCGGATTGACCGCAATCACCCGATACCCACGCGACGCCAAAAGGGCCGCAACGCGGTGGCTGGGCCGGTCGGTCTTGGGCGACCAGCCAACAAGGGCAATGGTTTTCACCGATGTCAGAATACGGGCAATGCGGGCATCATCGTTCATTTCAAGGCTCCGGAAAAGAAAGGCGCCCGAAGGCACAGGCCCCGGGCGCAAGGTGTGGAACGAGGGACAATGGACAGACAAATGTCAGGCATGGCGGGGGTTCCAACGCCGCCATCATGATTGTTACATGGGGTGTTGAACGCCCCGTTAAAGGCCCCTCGCATAATCGTGATCTCAGCGCGTCGCTGCGGCATAAAGGCTGACCGCCGCCGCATTCGACACGTTCAGGCTGCCAAAGGCCCCGGCAAAAGGAATGCGCGCGATCACGTCGCAGGTTTCGCGGGTACGTTCGCGCAGGCCCGGCCCTTCGGCCCCCATCACCAGCGCCAGCGGCCGGCCCTTTGTGGGCACCAGCGCCTCAGCCAGCGTCACTTCGGCTTCGCCATCAAGACCGATCAGCGTGTAGCCCATCGCCTTCAGCTCAACCATGGCATCAGCCAGATTGGTGACCTTCAGATAGGGCTGGCGCTCCAGCGCGCCGCTTGCGGTTTTGGCCAGCGCCCCGGTTTCCGGCGCGGAATGGTGGCGCGGGGCCACCACGGCGCGGGCCCCGAAAACTTCGGCCGAACGCAGGATCGCGCCCACGTTATGCGGGTCTGTCACCCGGTCCAGAAGCACCAGCAAGGGCGCGCCGGCCCCCGAAATTGCCAGATCGTCCAGCTTGCCCCAGTTCAACGGCCGCACCTCAAGCGCGGCGCCTTGATGCACCGAACCTTCGTCGATCGGCACATCAAAACGGCGTGGCTCTACGATTTCGGGGGCTAGTCCCGCGGCATCCACCGCCTCGGCTAGTTTGTCATAGGCGTTTTTCGTCACCACCAGCCGCAGTTTTTCGCGCGCGGGGTTCATCAGCGCATCGCGCACTGCATGAAGACCGAAAAGCCAGACGGTTTCCTTTGCTTCGGCCTTGCGGCCGCGCTCTTTGTCCACCACCCAATCGGGTTTTTTCGCCATCTCAAGGGCCCTTTTCCGTTTCCCCATGCTCTGACCAGATCGGCGGGCTTTGGCAAGCGGCAAGTGGCAGGAAATTTCCCGCAAAAAGCCCTGCTTGAGCCTTGACGCCCCGAACCGGCGCGGTTATTCCCCGCCCTCAGTGGGCGATATGCTACAAGGTGTGGCAGCGGACTGTAACTCCGCCGAGGCGACTCATGCCTGGTTCGATTCCAGGATCGCCCACCATCTTCCCGCAAGGGAAACGTGAAAAGGCCAGCCTTCGGGCTGGCTTTTTTCATTTCGCCATGGTCGATTGCGCATGGTTCATTGCGAAAGGCCGCCCATGATGCGCTCATACCGTTTCAGCCATGCCATCACCCGCCAGCCCCCGGCCAGCGCCATCAACGGGCTGCGCGCCATTGACACGGGCACGCCGGATCTGGCGCTGATGCGCCACCATCATGCCGCCTATGTGGCCGCGCTGAAATCCACCGGGGCGACGGTGGTGGAGTTTCCCGCACTTGAGGCCTTTCCCGACAGTCTTTTTGTCGAAGATACCGCGCTGTGCCTGCCCGAAGGCGCCGTGGTGATGCGGCCCGGCGCGCCATCGCGGCTGGGTGAGGCGGCGGAAATGGCACCGCATCTTCAGGCGCTTTACGGCGATCTGCGCGCCATCACCGGGCATGAAAACTTCATCGAAGCCGGCGACATCCTTACAACCGAGCGCGAAATTCTGGTGGGCCGTTCGGCGCGCACCAATGCCGGTGGCGTGGCAGAACTGGCTGAAATCGTTGCCGATTGGGGCTATGCCCTGCGCGAAGTCTTTACCCCGCCGGGGGTTTTGCATTTCAAAACCGATTGTTCGCTTTTGGACGGGGAAACGATTCTGGCCACCGAAAGGCTGGATGCTTCGGGCTGTTTCGCGGGCTATCGGGTGCTGCACACCGCCGCGGGCGAAGAAGCGTCGGCCAATGCCATTCGTTTCAACGATCTGGTGCTGTTTCCGGCGGGTTTTCCGCGCACGCGCGATATGCTTTTGGCGGCGGGCTATAAGGTGCAAGAGATCGGCAATTCGGAATGCGCGCGGCTGGATGGCGGCATGTCCTGCCTTTCGCTGCGCTTCACGCCAAAAGCTTAAAATCCTTGGCGAAAATCCGCAGGTTTTGCGGATGCGGCCTTTCTAACCGTGCCGCATCTGCCCTATAATCCGCCAAACGCCCTTTGTTCAGTGCAATGTTAAAACAGTTCCCCCCCCGCCCCTTCAATATTCTGGCCATCGTGCAAGATGGGCGTCTGGCCTATGAGGCGCTTTTGCTTCTCGCCTCATGGCGGCATTTTTGCCCGAAATTCCGCGGCCGTTTCTTTTTGGCCGAACCGCAGCGTGGCAAGCGTTGGCACCGTGACCCCAGCCTGCAATCTGGCCCGCTGCGCGATATGCTCACCGCCCTTGGCGCTGAATTTTTGCCGTTTGAAAACAAATATTTCGGCCAAAACTACCCCTATGGCAACAAGATTGAGGCGCTGGCCGCCCTGCCCGATGCGCCCTTTCTGTTTTTGGACAGCGATACGCTTGTCACCGGCGATCTGGACAGTATCGGCTTTGATTTTACCCGGCCCTCCGCCTCAATGCGGCGCGAAGGAAGCTGGCCTGAGCCCCAGCTTTACAAGGGCGATTACGCCACGATCTGGAAATCGCTTTACGACCGTTTCAGCCTGAATTTTGAAAGCTCGCTCGATCTGGCGCAGCCTGATGATTATTGGCAGCGTTACCTCTATTTCAATGCGGGCTGGTTTTTCCACGAAAGCCCGCGCGCCTTTGGTGAAACCTACCTGCGCTTTGCCCGCAGCATTCGCGATGATCCGCCCGATGCGCTTGCCGCGCAATCTTTGGACCCCTGGCTTGATCAGGTCGCGCTGCCTTTGGTGATTCATGCCATGGGCGGCGGGCGGCCGGGGCCGGAGCTGGCCGGGCTGGACGGCGAAATCACCTGTCATTACCGTAACTTGCCGCTGCTATATGCCCGCGAAAGTGACCGGGTGGTTGACGTTTTGGAAGATATTGCCGGGCGCAAGGAATTGCGCCGCCTGCTGCGTGATTATGAACCGGCCCGGCTGATGATTTATCAAAACAGGGGCCGCAAGGCGCGGGCCTTGTTTGACAGGGCCGATCTGCCAACGCGCGAACAGGCGATCCGCGCCGGGCTGAAAAAGGCCGGGCTTTGGCTGCGCTAAGCCGGCCCGCGACCAGCCAAGGGAAAAACGAATCAGTTTTTGCCGCAATTCCCCCACTTCCGGGCGCGATCGTTGCCGGGGCGGGTGCAATTCCAACCTCAACCACCGGCTGTTGACGCATCCCCCATGAAAATGGGCCATTTTGTGGCGCGCCTGAGAAATTCATGTTATTTTACAATTATCTAGTATTTAACAACAGTTCAGGCCCCCCATGCTGATTGAAGCCACAACCCAAACAACGCTTGGCAATGTCTATATCCTGACGGGTGAAGATGATCTGCACGTCGGTACCGATGTGACCATCACCTGCACCTATTCTGACCCGGTCAGCCATACCGGGGCCGATGCCATTATCGCTTGGGAAGGCACGCATCGCATCACCATCGACGGCAGCGTGCTTGGTGAGGATGAGGCGATCAACCTTGTCGGCTGTCTGACGGCCCAGACCGTGACCATCAACGCCGGGGGGCGGCTGGTTGGGGGCGGTGACGGGGTGGTGTCAGATGCCGATGGCGTCATTCTGGACGGGGCGGGTTCGGTTCTGACCAATGCAGGCAGCATTACGGCCTATGGCTCGGCTGTTTCCGCGATCGTGCTGGACAATTCGGTCCTGACCATCACCAACACCGGCGAGATGCAGGGCCGGGTGGCGGGCATCTGGCACAAATTCGGCAATGGCGTGCTGAATTTCACCAATGGCGTCGATGGCATTGTGCGCTCTGATGCTTATGCGTTTTTGGGCGGCGATTCTGCCGATCATGTCATCAATCGCGGCACCATGATCGGGGCGATTGATCTGGGCGGCGGCGATGACTGGTACTTTGGCTATAACGGCAGCGTGGACAGCGCCATTCTGGGCGGCGCGGGCGATGATCTTTTCCGCCCCGGCAGCGGGGCAGAAGCCATCGACGGTGGCGACGGTTTTGACACGCTGGATTTTTCCACCGCCACGGCGCGGCTTGTCGTCAATCTGGCCAATCCGGCGGAAAACCGCGGCCTGCGTCTGGCGGGCGACAGCTATAGCGGGATCGAAGGGGTGATCGGCGGCGGCGAATCTGACCGGCTGACCGGCTCGGCGGATGACAACCGGCTGGAAGGTGCGGGTGGCGTTGACAGCATCCTTGGCGGCGCGGGCGATGACATCTTGATCGGCGGGCGCGGCAAAGATCGCCTGGTGGGCGGGGCCGGGGCGGATCATTTCGTGTTCCAGCAGCAAAAGCATCTGGGCGACCGGATTTATGATTTCACCTCGGGCAGCGATGTGATCGACGTCGCGGCCAGCACTTTTGGCTTTGGCGGCTTTACCGGGGTGCTGGCGGCTGACCAGTTCGTAGCTGGCACCGCGGCACAAGATGGCAATGACCGTTTCATCTTTGACAGCGCCAGCCACAGCCTGTGGTTCGATGCCGATGGCAGCGGCGCCACCGCCGCGCGGCTGGTGGCCAGCCTGCAAGCCGGGGCACTGGTGATCGCGGAGGATATTTTCGTGGTCTGAAAGCCTTGGCGGGCCTTCACAGTGTTTCTGCTCTGCCCTAACCTGCCGCCATTATCCCAGCGGAGGACGACATGACTGATACACCCATGGGCTTTGACACGCTTGCCATTCACGCAGGCGCGGCCCCCGATCCGGCCACCGGCGCGCGGCAAGTGCCGATCTATCAGACCACGGCCTATGTCTTTCGCGATGCCGACCATGCCGCCAAGCTTTTCAACCTTGAGGAAGTGGGCTGGATCTATTCGCGCCTGACCAACCCCACGGTCGCCGCGCTGGCCAACCGGGTGGCGGCACTGGAAGGCGGGGCGGGCGCAATTGCTTGTTCTTCGGGCCATGCGGCGCAGATCATGGCGCTGTTTCCGCTGATGGGGCCGGGCAAGAATATCGTTGCGTCCTCAAGGCTTTATGGCGGCACGATCACTCAGTTCAGCCAAACGATCAAACGCTTTGGCTGGTCGGCCAAATTTGTCGATACCGATGATCTTGGCGCGGTGTCAAAGGCGGTGGACAAGAACACCCGCGCGATTTTCTGCGAAACCATCGCCAACCCCGGCGGCTATATCACCGACATTCCGGCACTGGCCAAGATTGCTGACAAAAAGGGCATCCCGCTGATCGTGGACAACACCACGGCAACCCCATGGCTGGCCCGGCCGATCGAGATGGGCGCGACGCTGGTCGTGCATTCGGCCACCAAATACCTGACCGGCAATGGCACGGTGACGGGCGGCATCGTGGTGGACAGTGGCAAGTTCAACTGGTCGCAGAACGACAAGTTCCCCAGCCTCAGCCAACCCGAACCCGCCTATCACGGGCTGACCTTCCACCCCACCCTTGGCGCCATGGCCTATACGTTCCACTCCATCGCCATCGGTCTGCGCGATCTGGGCATGACGATGAACCCCCAAGGCGCGCATTACACGCTGATGGGGATTGAAACGCTGGGTCTGCGGATGGAACGCCATGTGGCGAACGCCCAAAGGGTCGCCGCGTGGCTGGAGGCCGATCCGCGCGTTGAATACGTCACCTATGCCGGGCTGAAATCCAGCCCCTATAACAAACGCGCGAAAAAGATCGTGCCCAAGGGCGCAGGCGCGCTGTTCACCTTTGCGCTGAAGGGCGGCTATGACGCCTGCGTGCGCCTGATCGACAATGTAAAGCTGTTTTCCCATGTTGCGAACCTTGGCGACACGCGCAGCCTTATCATCCATTCCGCCTCAACCACGCACCGGCAGTTGACGCCGGAACAGCAGGTCGCGGCTGGTGCGCCGCCGAATGTGGTGCGGCTGTCGATTGGCATCGAGAATGTCGAAGACATCATTGCCGATCTTGATCAGGCGATGACCAAGGCACTGGCGTAAAACGAAAAAGGGCCGCCCAGACCGGCGGCCCTTACCGTTTCTCGTTCGAACTTGCACGAAGGCGGCGGCTTAGGGCCAGGCCCCCTTACCCTAGTTTGCGATTTCAAAAACCACCGTTACCTGCGCCTGCGTCGCGATCTGCCCCGAAGCCACCGGCACCGGCGCGGCCACTTTGGCATCCATGAACACGGGCATCGGCCCGCCGTAATCTTGCTGTTCGGAAATTGACTGCACCGCCCCCAGTTTCACGCCGGCCGCCTCGGCATAAAGCTTGGCCTTGGCCATGGCATCCGCCATCGCCGCCTTGCGCGCCGCATCTTTCACCGGGCCGGGCGTGCTGAGTTCAAAGTTGATTCCGTTCAGCGTATTGGCCCCATCGGCCACCGAGGCATCCAGAACCGCCCCCAGCACCTCAAGGTCGCGCACCCGCACCGCCAGCATATTCGTGGCGATATAGCCCGCAACCCGCGGCGTCTGATCGCTGCCATAGCCAACCCAATTCGGGTTCAGCGCCAGATTGACCGTTTGCAGATCCAGCTCTGCAATCCCCGCCGCCTGCAACCGCGCCATCACCGCCGCAAGCGCGGTAGAATTGGCGCTCAGCGCCTCGGCCGCGGTGGCCGCATCGGTCGTGACGCCCAAAGTGATGGTGGCCATATCGGGCGCAGCGGCAATACTGGCTTCGCCCGTAACAGTGATGCTCGCCTCGGCCAGCGCCGGCGCCGCGAATGGCAAAGACATAAGGCCACAAAGCCCAAAAATTCGAAACACGCGCATGAAACCCTCCAATGGCCGCAGGCTATAGCTGTGCCCTGCCCCTCCGCTTCGCAAGCCGGTCTTGGGGGGAAATTTCATCTTTTGGCCGCACAAGCCCCGCCGCGCCCCTCAAGTGGCGGAAAACCGCGTGTTTCTCGGGCGTTGGGCCGCGTTTTCCGCCGGCATTTCTTTCTTTCGGCAAAAACCTGCTATAGGAAGGGCCCCAGTCGCCCGCGCGCGTTTTCGCGGGCCTGTCTCTTATGTTAGATGGGTGGAATGAAACCAGCCTTTGCCCTTGATTTCCGCAACGATGCCATCGCCCTGTTGCACCGCACCGCGGCGGGCTGGCATCAGATTGGCCGCGTCAGCCTTGATGACCCGGATCTGCCCGCAGCCCTTGGTTATATGCGCTCAACCGCCTTGGGGCTTAGCCCGCGCGGGCTGGCGACCAAGCTGATCTTGCCCGATGACCAGATCCTTGTGACCACGCTGGACGCGCCCGGCCCCGATGACGAAACCCGCCGTGCCCAGATCCGCGCGGGGCTTGAAGGCCGCACCCCCTATGGCGTTGACGACCTGGTTTTCGATTGGGAGGTGGTGCGCGGCAAGGTGCATGTGGCCGTTGTGGCCCGCGAAACCCTGGCCGAGGCGGAAAGCTTTGCCAGCGAACATCGTTTCAACGCGGTGTCTTTCGTGGCCGCCCCGGCTTCGGGCTTTAAGGGCGAGTCGTTTTTTGGCCAAACCGCGCAAGCCGCCGGGATTTTGGCCGATGGCGAAACCGTCGAGGCCGATGCCCAGCAGCCCAAAATCGTAACCCGCCCGATTGCCCCAGACGCGCCGCAGCCGGTGCAGGACGAAGCAGCGGAAACCGTCGCGGAACCCGCTGAACCGGCAGAAGCACCTGCCGCAGAAGCGCCTGCCGCAGCGGTGCCACCGTTAGAAGCTCCCGCCGCAGAGGCACCCGCAGCGGAACCCGTGCCCGATGACGTGGCCCCGCAAGCGCATTCCGAAGTTGTAACCGAAACCGCCTCCGAGACCGAAGCGCCAACCGAAACCGCAGCGCCCCCGGTCGATGTGGCGCCGGAACCCGCCCCCGCCCCGCGCACGGCGCCGATCTTCGGTCTGGCCGATGATGAGCCGGCACCTTCCGCGGCGTTCACCACGGCCCGGCAGGAACCCGAAGCGGCCCAACCCGAACTGCCGCCCGCCGATCTTTTTGCCGCGTGGCAACGTGCTGACACAGAAGACGAAGCGCCGATGGCGGTCGATGTCGAAGACAGCACCGAGAGCGCAGCCCCGGAAAAGCCCGCTGAGACAAAGCCGGATGCCAGCCAAAGCGCCGGGATTGGCTTTGCCAGCCGCCGCGCCTCCTCGGATGCGGCGCTTGTCGCCAGCAAGGCCCCGCCCGCGGTGAAACCCACCGTTGACCGGCCAACAGCCGCCCGCCCGCTGGTGGCCCCGCCTGCACCCAAGGCCGAACGGCCAGCGCCCAGCAGCCGCGCCGCCGGGGCAAAAGACGGCAGCGCGCCGCGCGGGCTTGGCGCGCTTGTCACCGCGCCGGGCCTGTCGATTGGCCGGAAAAAAGCTGCGGTAGCCGCGCCTGCGGCCCCGAATGCAGCCGCGCAAACAGAAGCCGCCAAACCGGCAGCCAAGGTTGCCGACCCGCGCCTGACGCGCGGCCTTGGCAACCGCCCGGTCCCGGTGCGGGGCAAACCGCGCTATCTGGGGCTGATCCTGACGGCGCTTTTGCTTTTGATTCTGGCCATCGCTGCGGCCCTGTCCACAAGCCTTGCCTTCCGCACCAACGACACCGCCGAAAGCGCCTTTGCCGCCGCGGACGAGGCCCCGCCAGCCGCCGAAGACGAAATGCTGGCCGATGGCGAAGACCCCGAAGCCTTGGCTGGTGCGCCGGCCCAACTGCCCGCAGCGGATGAAACGGCGCAGGCTGACCAGCCGCCCCAACCCGCCACAGATGCCACAGCCGAAGCCATCTCTCCGGCTCCCGGCCCGCAGGAACCGCCCGCCGCTGCCATGGCAAACCCTGGTGCCACCAGCGGCGACGAGATTTTCCTTGCCGCCAGTGACCAGCCGCCCGTAACCCCGGAACCGCTTGATCCGCCTGATATTTCGGCCAAGGGCGAGCCCCTGCCCGAAGCGCAGGCGCCCCCCCCACCCTTCGGCACGGTCTATCAATTCGACAGCAATGGCCAGATTATCCCAACGCCCGAAGGCATCATAACGCCCGAGGGCGTTCGTCTTGTTGCGGGCAAGCCTGCGAAGCTGCCCAAGGCGCGCCCGGCAGATCTGGTGCCGCCTGCCAGCGAAACCGCAGCGGCAGATACGACCGCCGATACGCCTGTGGCTGATGCCTTCGCCGCGGATCCCGCGCTTGCCGGTTTCCGCCCCAAGGCGCGGCCCGAAGGGCTGGTGCCGCCCGCCCCTGCGCCCGCCGCGCAAGATGACGGGGCCAGCCTTGCCCCCCTGCCCGCCGCCGATAGCCGCCTTGTTGGCCTGCGCCCCAAAGCGCGGCCCGAGACGGTTCTCGCCGCCGGGCAGGCCGCCCTTGCCGCCAAAGCCGCCGCTGCCGCCAGCCTTACCGCACAGGCCGAAGCCGCCAGCGGCACCGGCACCGGCAGCAAGCTGGCCGTTGCCATCAGCCGCCGCCCACAAGCCCGCCCGCAGGATCTGAGCCGCGCGGTTGAGGCCGCCGTTGCTGCCGCCATGCGCAGCCCAGCCCCCGAGCCGGAACCCGAACCCGAACAGCTTGCCGCAGCCGCCAGCCTTGTGCCAAAGGCCAAACCGCAACCCGCCCCCGAAGCTAGCAGCACAGGCTCCACCGCGAAGTCTTCGGCCCCCAGCGGTGGCCGCGATACCGCTTTGGAAGCCGACGAAGAACCCGATAGCGCCGCCGCCCCGCGCGTGGCCTCAACCGGGTCGGTTGCCAAGCAGGCCACGTTCAAGAATGTGCTGTCTTTGGACAAAACCGCGCTGATCGGGGTTTATGGCACCCCGTCCAAACGTTACGCGATGGTGCGCACCGCCAACGGGCGTTATAAAAAGGTGAAGGTGGGCGACAGCATTGATGGCGGTAAAGTTCAGGCCATTACCGCCAATGAGGTGCGTTATCAGAAGGGCACGCGCCTGGTGACGCTGGCCCTTCCGAAAAGCTGAAAAATCCGGCCGGGTCTATTCGGCCGCGATCACGCCGCGTTCGATCTGATCTTGTTCGATCGATTCAAACAGCGCCTTGAAATTGCCCTCGCCAAACCCATCATCGCCCTTGCGCTGGATGAATTCGAAAAAGATCGGCCCGATCACGGTTTTCGAAAAAATCTGCAACAGGATGCGGGTTTCGCCGCCATCCACCACGCCTTCGCCATCAATCAAGATGCCGTGTTTTTCCAGCCGCTCCAGCGGTTCTTCATGGCCGACCACGCGGGCTTTTGATGCCTCATAATAGGCCATCGGCGGCTTGGGCATGAATTTCAGCCCCCGCGCGGCGATTTCATCGGTGGCGCCATAGATGTCGTCGCAGCCCACAGCGATGTGCTGAATGCCTTCGCCTTTGTAGCGTTTCAGATATTCCACGATCTGCCCGGTCTCGCCCCGGTCTTCGTTCACCGGAATGCGGATACGGCCACAAGGGCTGGTCAGGGCGCGGCTGAAAAGCCCGGTATATTTGCCCTCGATGTCAAAAAAGCGGATCTGGCGGAAACCGAAGATGCGGCTGTAAAAATCAAACCAGACATCCATATTGCCCTTGTGAACATTGTGGGTCAGGTGATCGAGATAGTGAAAACCCACGCCCCGCGGCTTTGGCGCGGCGATAAAGGTAAAATCGGCATAGGGGTGGCGGCCCTCGCCATATTGATCGACAAAATAGATCAGACTGCCACCAATGCCGACAATGGCCGGCACATCCAGCGCCTTGCCGGGGCCTTCAAAGGCGGTTGCGCCCTGCGCAATGGCATGGGCAAAGGCATGGTTGGCATCCACCACCCGCCAGCCCATCGAAGGCGCGCAAGGCCCGTGTTCAGCCACAAAGGCCGCGGCATGGCTGGCCGGATCGGAATTCAGCACATAGGTCACATCGCCCTGCTGCCACAATTCGATGTCGCGGCTTTTGTGGCGGGCGGTCAGAGCAAAGCCCATACGCGCGAAAAGGGCGCGCAGCTCATCCGGTTCGGGATGTGAAAACTCGACAAATTCGAACCCGTCGGTGCCAGCCGGATTTTCCGTGCTGATCGTGGCCTTGGCGGCAGAATGTGGAAACGGACCCATGGCGAACCTCCCTGTTTGCGCAAGGCCAGAATAGCGCGAATGTGATGCGGGTTTTGCGCGATATGCGCTTGCTCTTTGCGGTTTAATGCGAAAAAATCGCACCATCACAAAACAACGCGCGACAAACACGCATGATAGATGCAACCGATTCCCGGCTTTTGGCGCTTTTGCAGGCCAATGCCATGGCCACGGCGCAAGATCTGGGCGAGGCGCTGAACCTTTCGCCCAGCCAGGCCGCGCGCCGACGCCAGCGGCTTGAGACTGAGGGCTATGTCACCGGCTATTCCGCCCGGCTGGACCCCGCCCGCATCGGCCTTGCCGTGCAGGCCTTTGTGCAGGTGCAATTCGCCCGACACGACCCGGAGCCGGCCCGCAGCTTTTCCAGCCTGATCGCCACCCTGCCCGAGGTGATTTCCGCAAGGACCCTGACCGGCGAGGCCGATTACCTTTTGCGCGTCTGGTGCGCCGATCTGCCGGGCCTGAACCGGCTGATCCATGATCGCCTGCTGCCCCACCCCGCCGTGGCCCGCGTGCAAAGCCAGATCGTGATGGACCAACTAAAAGCCGACGCGCCGCTGCCGACCTGAAAAGACATTTATCTGAAAAGCCATGGAAATCTTTCTGCTTCAAGCCTCGCTTTATCTGGGCACCGCGGTTCTGGTGGTGCCTTTGGCCGTGCGTTTCGGTCTGGGATCGGTCCTTGGCTATTTGACGGCTGGCATCTTGCTTGGCCCCATTTTCGGGCTGGCCGGGGCCGAAACCGCCGATTTGCAGCATTTTGCTGAATTCGGCGTGGTTCTGATGCTGTTTCTGATCGGGCTTGAACTGGAACCCCGCGCGCTTTGGGATATGCGCCACAAGCTTTTGGGCTTGGGCGGTTCTCAGGTGGTGGTGACGATCGTCGCTTTGGCCGCGACCTTGCACTATGCCGGCCAAGGGCTTTCGGTTGCCGTGATTGCCGGGATGATCGGTGCGCTGTCGTCAACCGCCATCGTGTTGCAAACCCTGTCCGAGCAAAACCTGATGCGCACGCCGGGCGGGCGGGCCAGTTTTTCGGTGCTGCTGACGCAGGACATCGCGGTTATCCCGATGCTGGCGGTTATCCCGCTTTTGGCCCTGCCCAGCACCGCAGCCTTTGATGCCAGCGTGATCGGCATTACCAACCCCGAAGATCCCGCCGCCCATACCAAAAACGTGGCAGAACCGCTGGTGACGCTCATTCAATCCCTGCCCGGCTGGGCCGCCACCCTGCTGACGCTGGCGACCGTGGCCGCGATCGTCTTGGCCGGCCATTACCTTTCGCGGCCGATCTTTCGCTTTGTTCACGCCGCCAAACTGCCCGAGATGTCCACCTTCATTTCGCTGCTGATGGTCCTCGGCATCGCCTTTCTGATGATGCTGGTGGGCCTGTCGCCCGCGCTTGGCACCTTTGTGGCCGGGGTGGTTCTGGCCAACTCGGAATTCCGTCACCAGTTGGAAGCCGATCTGAAACCGTTCAAGGGCCTGCTTTTGGGCCTTTTCTTCATGACCGTCGGCGTGGGGATCAACTTTGCGATGCTGGCGCGCGAACCGCTTACGGTGCTGGCGCTGACGCTGGGGCTGATCGCCATCAAGGCGCTGGTGCTGTTCGGGCTGACCTTTTTGTTCAAACTGCGCGGGCAAGACCGCTGGCTGTTTTCGCTGGGTCTGGCACAGGCGGGCGAGTTCGGCTTTCTCATCGTGTCCTTTGCCCGCAGCGAAGGCGCGCTGCCGCTGGCCGCCGGGCAGATGGCGCTTTTGGTCATCAGCCTTTCGATGCTGTTGACGCCGCTTTTGTTCATTGCCCATAAATTTCTGGCGCGCCACCTGTCACGCCGGGCGCCGGTGCGCGCCCCAGATCAGATTGACGAAACCGGCCGCGTCATCATCGCCGGAATTGGCCGTTTTGGTCAGGTGGTGAACCGGCTGGTGCGCACCTCGGGCGTATCGACCGTGGTGTTGGACAGCGACATGACCACCATCGAAACCATGCGCCGCTTTGGCGTGAAGGGCTTTTTCGGAGACCCGTCGCGCCCCGAACTTTTGGAGGCCGCAGGTCTGGCCGGGGCGCAGGTCTTGGTGGTGGCGGTGGATGACCGGGCGAATGCCACCGCCATCGTCAAATATGCGCGCCGCGTGCGCCCCGATATTCACATCGTCGCCCGCGCGCTGGACCGGGTGCATGTCTATGAACTTTATCAGGCCGGCGCCAATGATACGGTGCGCGAAACCTTTGATTCATCGGTGCGCGCCGGGCGTTATGTCTTGGAAAATATGGGGTTTTCGGAATATGAGGCCGCAAAACTTTCGCAAGCCTATTGGCGCATCGACCGCGCCGGGATGCGTGATCTGGCCGAGCTTTGGGAGCCCGGCCAGCCCATTCACGAAAACGCCGCCTATATCGCCCGCGCCCGCCAGCTAGACGCTGATCTGGAAACCGCGCTGATCGACGTGCTTTACGACGTGCGCCCGATGGCCGCCGAAGATGGCGGACCGGGGGGCCATGTGCCCCCGGTGGAAACCCAGTTGGATCTGGAACTGTTCCAGCCCGCCGCGCCGCCACCACCGCCTGCCGCCGCGCAGCCGGGCAAAGCGCCCGAAGATCAGCCTTCGGAAACGCCTGCTTCGGCAAAGGTCGCCATGCCCGAGTGACAGGCGACCGCGGCCTTGACGATGCCAATCGCCAGCGCCGCCCCCGAGCCTTCGCCCAGCCGCAGGCCCAGCGACAACAGCGGCTCTTTGCCAAGGGCCGCCAAAAGACGACCATGCGCGCCTTCGGCAGACAGGTGGCCCGCCACCGCATGATCCAGCGCCGAAGGCGTGACGGCGTGCAGCACCAGCGCCGCCGAACACGCAATGAAACCATCCAGAATCAACGGGATATGCAAGATGCGCGCCCGTGCCATCGCCCCGGCCATGGCGGCAATCTCGCGCCCGCCCAGATTGGCCAATACCTGCATCGGATCGCGCGAGGGGTGGCGGGCCAGGCCGGCATCCACCGCCTTGGCCTTGCGCGACAGGCCGGCATTGTCCACACCCGTGCCGCGCCCGGCCCATTCCGCCCCGCCGCCGCCCAAAAGCGCCGCCGCCAAGGCCGCCGCAACCGTGGTATTGCCAATGCCCATTTCGCCCACGACCAACAGATCGGCCTTGGGATCAACCGCATTCCAGCCGGTTTGCAGCGCGGCAATGGTTTCGGCCTCAGACATCGCGGCGGTTTCGGTGAAATCGCCGGTCGGGCGGTCCAGCTCCAGCGCGTGAACGGCCATTTGCGCGCCAAACGCCTTGGAAAGCTGGTTGATCGCCGCGCCGCCATGCTGGAAATTCGCCACCATCTGCACCGTCACCTCGGCCGGAAAGGCCGAAACGCCCTGCGCGCAAACGCCGTGATTGCCGGCAAATATCAAGACCTGCGGCGCGGTGATCGCCGGGCGACCATTGCCCTGCCATGCCGCAACCCAAAGCGCGAGGTCTTCCAGACGCCCCAGCGCGCCCGGCGGTTTGGTCAACTGACCGTTGCGTTCGGCGGCGGCCTGATGGGCGCCGGCATCGGCCGCGGGGGCCTTGCGCAGCAGATCGGCAAATTCGGCAAGCGAGGTGAAGGCAGACATGGGCGGGAAATCCTTGATCGTCGGTCGTCTCTTGGCTAGCGGTTGACAGATCGCTTGACCAGACCGGAAAAGACATGCCCGCCCCCATCCGCGACCACATGCCCCAAATCGCCCGCGACATCGTGGCAGGTTTCGGGCTTTTGACCCGTATTCCCGTGCCCTTCACGCCCCCGCGCCCCGAAGGGGTTTGGGCCTGGCCGCTGGTCGGGCTTGTTACCGGCGGGCTGGCGCTGGCGCTTGGCGGCGGGCTTTTGGCCGCGGGCGTGGTGCCGGGTGTGGCGGCGGCAGTCGTCATCGCGGCGCAGGTGGCGCTGAGCGGCGGTTTGCACGAAGACGGGCTTGCCGATTGCGCCGACGGGTTCTGGGGCAGCCATGACCGCGCCCGGCGGCTGGAGATCATGAAAGACAGCCGGATTGGCAGCTATGGCGCGTTGGCGCTGATCCTGGGCCTGTTGATGCGCTGGTCCGCGCTTGTGGCGGTGCTGGGGGCCGGGGCCTATGGGCTGGCGCTGGCCGCGGCCATTCTGTCGCGGGCGGCGATGGGGCTGGTGATGGCCGCCCTGCCCAATGCCCGCGCGGGGGGGCTTTCGGCGGGCCATGGCCGCCCGCCCATGGCCATGGCGCTGGCCGGCGCGGCACTGGCCATGGCGCTGGGGTTGACGGTGGGCGGCTGGGCGGTGCTGGCGCTGGCCTTTGGGGCCGGCGCGGTGGTTTTCGGCCTTTGCCTTGTCGCAAGGGCCAAGATCGGCGGGCAAACCGGCGATGTCTTGGGCGCGGCACAGGTGCTGGCCGAAATTGCGGCGCTGGTGGTGGCGGGCGCGCTTTAGGAATGAAAACGGCGGCCAACCGGCCGCCGTTTTATGATTTTTCGTCGAAAAATCAGGCTGCGCGGCTGGTCAGCACATCGCCAACCTTGCGCTGCGCGCCCGCCTCATCCACGCCCGAGACAGCGGCGACTTCGCGGGTAAGGCGCTCCAGCGCGGCTTCATAAAGCTGGCGCTCGGAATAGGACTGCTCGCGCTGATCATCACTGCGGTGCAGGTCGCGCACCACTTCGGCAATCGCCATCAGATCACCCGAGTTGATCTTCTGTTCATATTCCTGTGCCCGGCGTGACCACATGGCGCGCTTGACCTTGGCCTTGCCTTTCAGCGTATCCAATGCCTTCGACACCACATCGGGGGCCGACAGGGCGCGCATCCCGATTTCCGTTGCCTTATGGGTGGGGACGCGAAGCGTCATTTTATCCTTTTCAAAGGAAATCACGAACAGTTCCAGATGGATACCGGCGATTTCCTGTTCCTCGATCGACATGATCTTGCCCACGCCATGCGCAGGATACACCACGAACTCGTTCGGGCGGAAATCGGGCTTCTTCGATTTGGTCATTCTTGGTTGCTTCCTCAGCAAGAGACCTGCTCTGCCAGCATGAAATCAAGGCCAGACGGGCCAGAGACGGTACATAGCGCGACAGAAAAACGTCTCAGGGCGAGCAGACCTGAGGCGCGGGCAGGCATCCGTGTTTGTTGTAACAGATACATAACACAATTTTCGCATGATTCCAACTGCGCCGAAAAAGCGGGCGCACGGCGTCAAGCCGTTGAATTATTGCGAAATTTCTTCAGGCAACGTGATTCGCGGCAAGGATTTGCGCGAATCACATGCTGCGGATGCAGCCTTCAGCCACCCTGCCCCGGCTCTTCCGAAAAGTATTTTTCCACCTTGCCGGTTTCGCCATCGCGTTCTTCATAGCCCGGAAGCGGATCGCGCTTGGTGGTGATGACGGGCCAGACCTCGGCATATTTGCGGTTGAAGGCCACCCATTTATCCATATCCGGCTCAGTATCGGGGCGGATGGCATCGGCGGGGCATTCGGGTTCGCACACGCCGCAGTCAATGCATTCATCGGGGTGAATCACCAGCGTATTGATGCCTTCGTAAAAGCAATCGACCGGACAAACCTCGACACAGTCGGTGTATTTGCAGGCAATGCAGTTGTCGGTCACGACATAGGTCATGGGACACCCCGTTCAGCTTCGTTGGGCGGTGTTTAAGTCAGCCCGCCGGATCATTCAAGCGCCCGTTCGCCGCATCTGCAATCAATGAAAGGCATCCTGGCCGGGGGCGTCCAGATCGGCGTAAAGCACCTGGGCCTCGGCCGCCGGGCCGCGCCGGTCAGACAGGGCCAGCACCCGCACCACGCGGATGCGGTTGCCTTGCGGAAAGGTTAGCACATCGCCCGGCTGCACGCCATGGCCGGGCTTGGTGCAGTGTTGGGCATTCAGGCGCAGATGCCCGCTTTCGATGCAGTCCTGCGCCAGATCGCGCGATTTGAAAAACCGGGCATGAAACAGCCATTTGTCCAGCCGAAGCTTCGGCTGGACGCCGGGTTGTTGCTTGCCCGAAGGCCCCGCCAATCAGAGCTTGCCCTTAAGGGCCATCAGCGCGGCGAAGGGATTGTCCGGGTCGATCGGCTTTTCCGCGCGCGGCGGGCGGGCCTCAAACGACTTTTGCCGTTCATCGCGGTTCGGTTTGCCGCCCTTACGGTCGCCCTGCGGCTTGCCGCCGCGTTCGCCTTGGGGCTTGCCATGACGCCGTTCGCCCTGCGGACGTTCGCCCTTGGGCGCGTCGCCCTCTTTGCGCGGGCCGCGTTCACCCTGGGGCCGCTCACCACGGGGCTTGCGTTCGCCTTGCGGGGTATCGCCTTCCTTGCGGGGGCCACGATTTGCCCCTTCGGGGCGGGGGCCACGACCGGCGCCTTCGGGCCGGGGGCCGCGTTCGGGGCGCTGGAAGCGGGGCTTTGGCGCCCAGCTAAAGGTGTAGAAGCTTTCCATCTCGGGCGCGGCAGCTTCGCCTTCACCTTCGGCTTCGGCCACAGGTTCTTCCACCCGGACAAAGGCCGATTCTTCTTCGGTAATCGGGTTCACCGGCGCGTTCGGGTCCACTTCGACCGGCACCAGAACCGGCGCGGCCTTGACCTTTACCCGCTCGGCCTTTTCGGCCTTATAGCCCAACCCGCCCATCAGATCCGCGAATTGCTCCAGCGTCATGCCGGTGATCGACAGCATGTCGGGGGTGGCTTCGAAGCCGGCCTTGCTGTCTTTTTGCCGCAAGATATCGGCCAGACGTTCCAACATGTCGATGCGGATCGCCCGCGCCCCTGCCGGGTGATAACCGGCCAGCGTGTAATGCGCCTTCGGCACCTCAACGATATTCGGGATGGTGACCAGCCCCGGAGGCGGGCTTTCAGGGAACTCGCCCAGACCATTCCACAAAGACCACAAGACCAGCCGCAGCCGGGTTGGCGCGGGTTTCAGCACCGCCGGCAGGAACACGGTATATTGGCCAAAGCGCACCCCATGCTTGCGCAAGGCGCTGCGGGCGTCCTGATCCAGCTCTTTCACCTCGGCGGCGATGGCCGCGCGGTCGATCACGCCCAAACCTTCGGCCAGACGGAAGGCAAAGCCCTTGGCCAGCCCTTGCAGCGTTTCATCACGCCCCATGGCCAAAAGCGGCTCAAACTGGGTGGCAACCTTGCGGTCGATGAAATGCTGAAGGCGGCGGCGAACCTTTTCGGCCACCTCCTCGCCCGCTTCGTCATCGACGAAAGCGTCAACCGTGGGCTTGGTAATTTCGCCCCCCTTGACCAGCTTGCCCACCGCAAAGCTGCCCCACATCAGGCCGCCTTGTTCGGTGAAATCCATCTCGGTATCGGGGGCGTTATAGAAACGGTCCGCCCTGAGATGAAATTCGGGCCGCAGCGCCTGAATGGCAGCGGTGCGCAAAACCCGCGCCTGATCGGGGCTGGCGGATGCATCCTGCTGAAAGCGGAACCCTTCAAGACGGCCGGCAAATTCGCCTTCAACCGTCACTTCGCCTTTGTCGTTCACCTCGGCCACGAGGGTCTCCTTCTGCTTCAACCGCCGCAACAGCACAGAGGTGCGGCGATCAACAAATCGTTGGGTCAGAGCTGCGTGCAACGCATCTGACAGACGGTCTTCTACAGCGCGCGTTTCGCCGCGCCAATGGCTTTCATCTTCTACCCAGCCTTTGCGCTGCGCGACATAGGTCCAGGTGCGGATATAGGCCAGACGTTTCGAGATGGTGTCAATGTCACCACCCGGTTTGTCGATACGATCTATGGCCTTTTTCATAAAGTCAGAAGGCAGTTTTCCGCCCCCAAGCCCCCGCCCGACCAAAAAATCGAAAATGCGCGTCAAAAGGCTGGTATGATCGCCCCCGCCTGCACCGCGAAAATCGGGGATGCGGCACACATCCCACAAAAGCTGCACCCGCTTCGGGCCGGTCAGTTTATGGCTGACATCGGGCATCTGCGACAGGGCTTTCAGCGCCAAGACATCATCGGCATCGCGCGCCCGGCTCAGCCATGGGTCATTGGTATGGCGTTCAAGGCTGGCGATCAGCTTTTCCGCCGTGCCAAAATCCAGATCTTGATTGCGCCATTGCAATTTGCGCACCGGATCAAAGCGATGTTCCTCGATCGCTTCGATCACCTCATCGTCCAAAGGCCGTGCCTCGCCCGTAACGCCGAAACTGCCGTTTTCGGTATGCCGCCCCGCGCGCCCGGCAATTTGTGCCAGTTCCTGCGGATAAAGCGCGCGCATCCGGCGGCCATCGAATTTGGCAGTGGCGGAAAAGGCGATATGTTTGATGTCAAGGTTCAGCCCCATGCCAATTGCATCGGTAGCCACCAGATAATCGACATCGCCGTTTTGATACAAAGCCACCTGCGCGTTGCGGGTGCGCGGTGAAAGCGCGCCCATCACCACCGCGCAGCCGCCCTTCTGGCGGCGGATGAGTTCGGCAATGGCATAGACATTTTCCACCGAAAACCCGACGATGGCGCTGCGTTCGGGCATCCGGCTGATCTTTTTCGATCCCGTATAGGTCAGCTCTGAAAAGCGTTCGCGTTTCAGAAAAGTGACGCCCGGCACCAGCCCCGCGATGGCCGGGCGCATAGTTTCGGCCCCAAGAAACAGCGTTTCACTGAGCCCCCGCGCCCGCAAAAGCCGGTCGGTAAAGACATGGCCGCGCTCAGGATCGGCGCAAAGCTGGATTTCATCCACCGCCACGAAATCGGCGCCAATATCCAGAGGCATCGCCTCGACCGTGCAAACCCAATACTGGCAGCGATCGGGCACGATGCGCTCCTCGCCCGTGACCAACCCCACCACCGAAGGCCCGCGCAGGGCAACGATACGGTCATAAACCTCGCGCGCCAAAAGACGCAGCGGCAGGCCGATAACGCCCGTGCGATGCGCCAACATGCGTTCGATGGCGTAATGGGTCTTACCGGTGTTCGTCGGCCCAAGAACCGCCGTTACCCTGGCACGGGCGTCCATGGTCAAAATCCCTAAAGTGAGCGGCCCTGCAAAGCGGCCGTCAGCCGGTCAATGGCCTGCGATACCCCGGCCGCATGGGGATGTATAGCCTGCACCGCGCGTTGCAGTTCCAGCGCCTGTTCGGGGCGGTCAAGTTCTTCCATGATCCGCGCAAAGCCCGAAAGCGCCCCGAAATGACGCGGGTTCAAGGCCAGCGTCTTGCCAATATCCGCCAAGGCCGGGCCGATCTGGCCCTGTTGGTAATAGGCGATGGCCCTTGCATTCCAGCCTTCGGCAAAATCAGGCGCATGATCGACCAACGCGGTCAGATGTTCGACCGCCAGATCCAGATCGCCCAATGCCATGGCCTCGCGCCCGCGCGCCAACAAAAGATCCATCGCCGCCGAGCCGGATTTTGACCATTCGAACTGAATTTCCTGTTCGATCCGGCCGGATTCGGCTTCATCGGCGGTCTTCAGCCGCTCGAGCAGGCTTTCCACCCGATCACTCTGGCCAAATGCCGCCGCGCCGCTGAAAATCAGCGTCAGGACTGCCGCAACGACATGGTTGTGAAGCCAGCTACGAATATTCATAACGGAAAAGTAACCGATCGGGCGGAAAACTCCAGCCCCTCGCATGTTCACGATGGAGAGATGGATGAGCGACGTGATTTCCACCGCAGTCAGCGCCCTTGCGGCCAAACTGCCTGATGGGTTTTCGGCCGGTGTGGCCAAATTTGTGCTGAAGGGCGAAGGCGCGATCATGCTGGACAGTGACGGCGTGCGCGCCGGCGATGACGAAGCCGATGTCACCCTGACCGCCGATGCGCAGGTGTTCCGCGCCATTTTGGAAGGCGAAATGAACCCGACCACCGCCTTCATGACGGGCAAGCTTTCGGTCGATGGCGCCATGGGCCTTGCCATGCAACTTGGCGCGGCGCTGGCGTGATGGCATCCGAGGCCCCCTTTCACGCCAATCTGGCCGATGGGCCCGAAGGCGGCTTTGCCCGCTGGTTGCAAGCCGCCGACGGGGTGCAGATCCGGGTCGGCTGCTGGCCGCTTGCGGGGGCCAAGGGCACGGTCTTTTTGTTGCCGGGGCGCACCGAATATATCGAAAAATACGGCCGTGCGGCGGCGGATCTGGCCCGGCGCGGCTATGCCACCCTGTCGGTTGACTGGCGCGGTCAGGGGCTGGCCGACCGGGCGCTGAATGATCCGATGACCGGCCATGTCGGCAATTTCGCAGAATATCAACAGGATATGGATGCGATCCTGGGCTTTGCCCGCGCCACCGGCCTGCCGGAACCGTGGTTTTTGATGAGCCATTCGATGGGCGGCTGTATCGCCCTGCGCAGCCTGATGCGCGACCACCCTTTCAAGGCAACCGCCTTTTCCGCCCCGATGTGGGGCATCCTGATTGCCGCCTGGATGCGCCCCATGGCGGTGACGCTGGCCACGGCCTCGCGCTGGTTCGGCTTTGACAACCGCTTGGTGCCGGGCAGCAAAGAGGCGACCTATGTGCTGGCCAGCCCCTTTCTGGCCAACACCCTGACCACCGACCCCGAAATGTGGGATTTCATGCGCCAACAGGCGCTGGCCTGCCCGGAACTGACATTGGCCGGCCCCTCGCTCGGCTGGTTGCAGGCCGCTTTGGCCGAATGCCACGCGCTCAGCCTGATGCCCGCCCCCGATCTGGCCGCGGTCACGGCGCTTGGCCTGCAAGAACGTATCGTCGATACCGGCCCCATCCATGCCCGCATGGCGCATTGGCCCAAGGGAAAGCTGTCGCTTTACCCCGCCGCCGAACATGAGGTGATGATGGAACGCCCCGCCACGCGCGAACGCTTTTTCGACGAATCCTGCGCGCTTTTTGACCTGCACCTGTAGGGCCGCCGGAATTCGCACGAATTCCGATCCGGATTATGCATATAATCCGGGCGTCACGCCTCCAGCCGGATTTGGGTAAAGCCATCGCGCAGCGCCTTGGACCAGGCCTCGGACATGGCGCGAAAGGCCGGATCCCCGGCTTCAATCCGGCGCTGGCGGGTGATTTTGCAGGCATCGCGGGCGATCACCGCCATATCCAGCGGCATTCCCACCGACAGATTCGACCTGAGCGTTGAATCCATTGACAAAAGCACCGCCTTTTCGGCATCGGCCAAGGGCGTTGCCATTGTCACCACCCGGTCAAGGATTGGCTTGCCATATTTATGCTCGCCAATCTGCAAGAACGGCGTGTCTTCGGTGGCCTCGATGAAATTGCCTTCCGGATAGATCAGGAACATCCGCATAGCCCCACCCCGGCGCTGCCCCGCCACGATCATGCTGGCTGACGCGGCCTGCCGCATGGCCCCAAGCTTTGCGTCCACCTCGGCGCGCACGGCGCTGAGCATATTGCCGATGATCGTGGCCACTTTCAGCATGGTCGGCGCCAGCAGGATCGAGCTGTCTTCGCTGGCCTCTGATGCCTCGATCGCTTCGCGCAAACGGGCGATGGTGGTTTGCGTCACCGACAGGCTGCCCGCGGTCATGATGGTCACCACCATTTCGCCGGGGGCCTCGAAATGAAACATTTTGCGATAGGTGGAGATATTGTCCAACCCGGCATTGGTGCGGGTGTCAGACAGGCAAACGACGCCCTCGCTCAGCAAAAGCCCCACGCAATAGGTCATGTTCCCCTCCGGCCATTTCGCGACGACCCTATTGGGCCGCCCCTGCGACCGCAACCGCAAGATCCGGCCGCATGAGAGGGTGCCCCCTTGCCGATCCCCCCTCGCGCCCCCTAGATGGGTGGAAAGACATATGAGGTTTTCATGCATCCCCTGCCCCGCCTTGGCCAAAAGCGCCCGGTTTTCGATGCCCGTTCGGGCTCCAACAGCTTTGGCGATCTGCCGGAATGGGATCTGACCGATCTTTACCCCAGCCCCGACGCGCCCGAGGTGGAACGCGATATGGCTTGGGTTGATGCGGAAACCGCCCGTTTTGAGGCCGCCTATAAGGGCAAGCTGGCCGATCTTGACGCCGCCGCCATGCTGGCTTGCGTTCAGACCTATGAGGCGATCGACGTGACCGCCGGGCGGCTGATGTCTTACGCGGGCCTGCGCTATTATCAAAACACCATGGATTCTGAGCGCGCCAAATTCATGGCCGATGCGCAGGACCGCATTACCAATGCCACCACGGCGCTGGTGTTTTTCAGTCTTGAATTCAACCGTTTGGATGACGCCCAGCTTGCGCGCCTGATGGATGAAAACGCCGCCCTTGCCCGCTATAAGCCCGTCTTCGAGCGGATGCGCGCCATGCGTCCGCACCAGTTGTCGGATGAATTGGAAACCTATCTGCACGATGCTTCTGTGGTAGGGGCCAGCGCCTGGAACAAGCTCTTTGATGAAACCATGGCCGGGCTGATGTTCTCGGTTCAGGGCGAAGATGAGGATCTGAACCTTGAAGCCACGCTGAACCTGCTGACCGATGCTGACCGCGCAAAACGCGAAGCGGCAGCGCGGGCACTTGCGGGCGTTTTTGACAAAAATATCAAGCTCTTTGCCCGCGTTCATAATACCCTGGCCAAAGAAAAGGAAATCGACGACCGCTGGCGCAAGATGCCTTCGGCGCAACATTCCCGGCATCTGGCAAACCATGTCGAACCCGAAGTCGTTGAAGCCCTGCGCAACGCCGTTGTCGCCGCCTATCCGAAGCTCAGCCACCGGTACTATCGGCTCAAGGCCAAATGGCTGGGGCTGGAGCGGCTGCAAGTCTGGGACCGCAACGCGCCTTTGAACCTTGAGCCGCCAAAAACCGTCGGCTGGGCCGAGGCGACCGATACCGTCCTGTCCGCCTATGCCGCCTTTGACCCGGAAATGGCGCGCATCGCCAAACCCTTCTTCACCGATGGCTGGATTGATGCCGGTGTCAAACCCGGCAAGGCCCCCGGTGCTTTTGCCCATCCGACCGTGACCACCGTTCACCCCTATGTCATGCTGAACTATCTGGGAAAACCCCGTGATGTCATGACCTTGGCGCATGAGCTTGGCCATGGCGTGCATCAGGTTCTGGCCGCAGGTCAGGGCGAACTTTTGTCCTCAACGCCGCTGACGCTGGCTGAAACCGCCTCGGTTTTTGGCGAGATGCTGACCTTCCGCCGCCTTTTGGACAATGCCAAAACCAAGGCCGAGAAAAAGACCCTGCTGGCGGGCAAGGTTGAAGACATGATCAACACCGTCGTGCGCCAGATCGCGTTTTACGATTTCGAATGCAAACTGCACGCCGCGCGCCGCGAAGGCGAGCTGACCCCCGATGACATCAACGCCCTGTGGATGAGCGTGCAGGCGCAATCGCTGGGCGATGCCTTTGATTTCATGGACGGATATGAAACCTTCTGGGCCTATATCCCGCATTTCGTGCATTCGCCCTTCTACGTCTATGCCTATGCTTTTGGCGATGGGTTGGTGAACGCGCTTTATGCCGCTTATGAAGGCGGCTTGCCCGAGTTTCAGGCCAAATATTTCGATATGCTGAAAGCCGGCGGTTCCAAACACCACAAGGAACTTCTGGCCCCCTTCGGCCTTGATGCCAGCGACCCGAAATTCTGGGACAAAGGGCTTTCGATGATCGCCGGTTTCATCGACGAACTGGAAGCGACGGAAGATTAACGGGGCAAAAGCGTTTTCGACGAAAACGCGTTCCCGATGATTTTTCTGCGAAAAATCGTCAATCCACCCGCGCGTTCAGCTTTGCCACCACCCGCGCCCCGAAATCGGGCGCGCGGGGATCATGGCACATACGCCCGTAATACCAGCCGATATAGGCTTGAAACGGCCATTCCCCGGCAATCATGCGCGTCTCGGCGCGTTTGATTGCCGGGTCCAGATCGCGCTTGCGCCGCACCGTTTCGCAGATGTGATGAAAATCGCTGTCACCGCACAGCACCACGGGCTTTTCATGCAGCATCGCCTCAATCCCGACCGCGGAATTGATGGTGACGGTCACATCAGCTTTGACCAACAAGTCATGGATATTGCCAATAAAAATCTGCAAACGCGGATCTTTCCGCGCTTGGCGGGTAAGCCATTCCAGCGTCTCAGGCGTCTTTTCCTTGGGATGGGGTTTCACCACCACCGGGCGGGGATCATCCCGGTCAAGAAGCGCGCGGATCATCTGGCGCGGGGTCAGATGACAGGTCTCGCCCACATCGCGGTTGTCTTCAGTTTGCAGAAAAACCGCGATGCAATGGGCAGGGGCCTCCTGCATCTCGGCAGGTTGCTCGTAATGCGATTTGCGCGCGCCCACCATGCGGGTGCGAATTTCATCGAAAACCGCCCCGTCAAAGGCCGGATCAGGTCCGGGCCGGAACGTTTCTGCCGCAATCGAGGAAAACAGCCGAAAACCCCAGGGATCAAGCGTGAAAAACGGCTCAATATAGGCTTTGCCGGCGTTCAGCACGCGGGGGTGGCGGATGCGGCCATGGTGAACGATGTGAAAACCCCCATCCGCCGCAACCCGCGCCATGGTCAGATCGGGATCAAGCGCCACAACATGCACCGTCAGCCCTGCGTGCTGCAAGGCTTGCGCAAGCCTGCCATAGAACTGCCGCATGGCCCAGGCGCGGGAAAGGATGGCTTCAGGAACGTGAAGCGTTACATGTAAAATCAAAGAGTTACTTCCACCGCCTCTCGATAGGCCCAGTCGATCATCGCTTGGGTGCCCTTGGCGTTCTCCAACGTCCAGGCGAAGGGCACACCTTCATGCAGCGCCCGGCCAAAGGCTTCGACCTGAAGCTGATACTGGTTCACCGCAGGGAAGCGTTCGGTCAAGGTGCCATTCTGGCCCCGGTGCAGCTCGATCTCGGCCATGTCATTGATATTGGCATTGAACGGCCCGCCTTCCAGCCGGATCATGCCCTTGTCGCCCTGAAAGGTCACGACCTGGCGGTTATAGGCGCGCATCGTGGTCATGGAATTATAGGTATAGCGGCCAAGGGCGCCTTCCATGGTGGCCGCGACCTGAGCCCAGATTTCCACCCCGTTTTCGCGGATCACCCGCGCGGACAGCTCTACCGGCTCTGCCCCTGTCGCGAAACGGGCCGCGCCAAAGGTGTAAACCCCGATGTCACGCAAACTGCCGCCGCCGGTTTCGGGGCGGTTGCGGATATTTTCGCCGTCATCAAGATAGAAGGAGAACTGCGCATCCACATGGCGAAGCTGGCCAATCTCGCCGGCGGCGATCCAGTCGCGCGCCTTTTGCCATTGCGGGTGATGCACGATCATATAGCCTTCGGCCGCCACAAGGCCGGTTCGGTCGCGCGCGGCGATCAGCGCGTCAATTTCCGCGGCGTGCAGCGCGATAGGTTTTTCGGTCAGCACATGTTTGCCGGCTTCCAGCGCCTTCAGCGTCCATTCAACATGCAGATGGTTCGGCAGCGGAATATAGACCGCGTCGATGCCGGGATCGGCCAACAGCGCCTCATAGCTGTGGATATGGCGTGCGGCCGGGGCAAAGGTTTGAAAACCCGCAACCTTTTCCGCGCTAGAGGAAGCCACCGCCGCCAATTCGGCCCCATGGGCGGCGTGAATGGCCGGCCCCATATGGCGCAGCGCAAAATTGGATGCGCCCAGAATGCCCCATTTGACAGTTTTCATCGCCAACCCCTTTCGCGCTTTTGCACAAGCTAGGGGAGCGGCAGGCGCAAGACAACTAGCGCCGCGCCCAAAGCGACTGGACAAAAGCGATAAAAAGCACGGCGCTATAGGCCACGGTCAGGGCCGAAAGCACCGCCCAAGGATAGCTAAGGAGCAAGACCACCAGCACCAGCCCCGCGATAACCACCATCGCCGCCTTGTCCGTAGGCACCCGCACCGCCTTGAGCGAGGGCGTCGGCAGGCGCGAAATCATCAAAAAGCCCACCAGCACCAGCCAACCGGCCAGAATCGGCCAAGGCGCCAAAGACCATTCGGGGAATTGCCAGGCGATATACAAAGGCGCCATGGCCAGCATCGCCCCCGCAGGCGAAGGCACGCCCTGAAACTTGCCCAGACGCGCCAGCCCTGCCGCCACCTCATTGCCGATGTTGAAACGCGCCAGCCGCAAAACCGTGCAGACGACATAGATCAGCACCGCGCCCCAGGCAAAATCATTGCCACCGGGAAAGGCCCAGTAATACATCAAAAACCCCGGCGCGACGCCGAAATTCAGGAAATCGGCCAGCGAATCAAGCTCTGCGCCCAGCGGGCTTTCGCTTTTCAAAAACCGCGCCAGACGGCCATCAAGCCCATCAAGAACCGCGGCAAGAAGGATCATCACCACCGCCGCAGAAAAGAACCCCGCCGCCGAAAAGCGGATGGAGGCCAGCCCGGCACAAAGCGCGCCAACCGTCATCATATTCGGCAAAAGCTGCACCAGCGACATGTCGCGGCGCGGCGTTCCCGGCCAACGCTTCAGGTCAGGCTTGTCGCCCGTCTTTTCGCCAAGCGGTTCTTCGGCTTCGGGCTGCGTGCCCATCTTATTCACTCCGCGCCAGACGCGGCGGCAGTGCGCGCGTCAGATCTGCGATCACGGTTTCGCCCGCCACCATGGTCTGGCCCAGCGCCACCTGCGGCTCAACGCCCTCGGGCAGATAGACATCCAGCCGCGAGCCAAAGCGGATCAGGCCAAAACGGTCGCCCATGCGCAAGGATTGCCCCACACGGGTAAAGCAAACGATGCGGCGCGCCACCAGCCCGGCGATTTGCACCACCGCAACCTTGCGCCCATCCGCCAGCTTGATTGCCAGCGAATTGCGCTCATTGTCGGAACTGGCCTTGTCCAGCGAGGCATTGAAGAACTTGCCGGGCCGGTAGGCGATGGCGTCAATCTGGCCGGCAACCGGCATCCGGTTCACATGGCAGTTAAAGACATTCATGAAAACCGAAACCCGCAGCAGCGCCTCAGGCCCCATGCCCAGTTCTGCCGGCGGCACCGCGCGTTCGATCAGCGAAATCACCCCATCGGCGGGCGAAACGATCAGCCCTTCGTCCAAAGGCACCGAACGGATGGGATCGCGGAAAAAGTAATAGCACCAGACCGTCAGCCCAAGCCCCAGCCAGCCCAAAGGCTGCCACAGCCAGAACAAAACCAGCGTCACCGCGCCGAAAATGGCAACAAAGCGCCAGCCCTCGGGGTGCATCGGTTTGATGAATGTATCAAGCATGTTCATAGGCGGACCTCACATTTCAGGGGCGGTCCTAACGGTGAATGGCGCGCGGGGCAAGAAAAACCCCGCGCATCCTTGCGTCATGCTGGCACTGCCATGCCCTTACCGCGCGCCAGATCGCGCATCCGCGCCTGAAGCTTTTCAAAAGCCCGCACCTCGATCTGGCGAATACGCTCGCGGCTTACGCCATAGTTTTCCGACAGATCTTCCAGCGTCACCGGATCTTCTGACAGCCGCCGCTTGATCAAGACATCGCGCTCACGATCATTCAACACATCCATCGCCTGCGTCAAAAGCGAAAGGCGAATGTCCATCTCATCCTTTTCGGCATAAGCCCCAGCCTGATCGCTGTCTTCATCCTCCAGCCAATCCTGCCACTGGCTGCCGCCTTCGCCATCCGCGCCCACCTGCACATTCAGGCTGGCATCCGAACCCGCAAGCCGGCGGTTCATGTCAATGACATCCGTCTCGCTCACCGAAAGATCGCGGGCGATCTGGGCAAGGTTTTCGGGGCGCAAATCGCCTTCTTCCAGCGCACCAACCTTGGCCTTGGCCTTGCGCAGGTTGAAAAACAGCTTCTTTTGCGCGCTCGTCGTGCCCAGTTTCACCAAAGACCACGACCGCAGGATATATTCCTGAATGCTGGCCCGGATCCACCACATCGCATAGGTGGCCAGACGAAAGCCCTTTTCAGGATCAAAGCGCTTGACCGCCTGCATCAAACCGACATTCGCCTCGGAAATCACCTCGGCCTGCGGCAAGCCATAGCCGCGATAGCCCATGGCGATCTTGGCGGCCAGCCGCAAATGGCTTGTCACCAACCGATGCGCGGCCTTCGGATCTTGCCGGTCAGCCCAGGCCTTGGCCAGCATGTATTCTTCTTCCGGTTCCAACATCGGGAACTTGCGGATTTCCTGCAAATAGCGGTTCAAGCCCTGTTCCGGGCTCGGTGCAGGTAGATTTGCATAGGTGCTCATTCGTGCCCCCTCCTCGTTCATCGGGTCCGATTTCGGCCCCCGAAGGCCGGAAATCTATGCCCCTTGCGCGCAAGCTTCAAGATTTGCGCTATCACGCATTAATGAACGTCAGATGTGCATTTTTCCGTCGCGCGAAAAGATTTGTGACAATCCGCTCACCAAAATGTCAGATTTTCATCTTGGCCCAAATACCCTGGGGGGAAGGGCCGCAAGGCCCGTGGGGGGCAACGCCCCCCTTCGCGGTGGGTCAGATCGCCACCCGCTCGCCCAGTTCCACCACCCTGTCGCGCGGCAGATGGAAAAAGTCCGTCGGATCGGCAGACATCCGGAACAAGGCGGCATAGAACTGGTCCAGCATCCGACCAAAACCCGACGGCCCCGAGGCCACAGGGCGACGGCGGCCCAGAAAGAAGGTCGAGGTCATCACATCGAACTTCAGCCCCGCCCGGCGGGCATGGGCCATGGCGCGGCTGACATTCGGCGTTTCCATGAAACCAAAGCGCAGCGTCAGCCGGGCGAAATGGCCGCCGATAACCTCATACTCCGCCCGTTCATCCAGCGTGGCATAGGGCACGCGCAGGGTTTCCACCGTCAAAAGCACGGTCTGGTCATGCAGCACGCGGTTGTGTTTCAGGTTATGCAAAAGCGCCGAGGGCACGACATCGGCATCCGGGGTCAGGAAAAAGGCCGTGCCGGGGATGATCTGCACCGAGGAGTTCCGCATAGAGCGGACAAAGCTCGCCACCGGGACCGCCAGTTTGTGCAGCCGTGCCGAGACGCGCTGCGCGCCGCGCCACCAGATGATCATGATCAGGCCCAGCCCACTCGCCACCATCACCGGCACATAGCCGCCATCCGCAATCTTCAGCGCGTTCGAGGCGAAGAACGCCATTTCCACCGCAATGACGGGCGCGATCATGAGCAAGCTCAGCGCCAAGGGCAGGCTCTTGACCCGCCACAGGAACAAGGCGCCAAGCGTGGTTTCCAGCACCATGCTGCCCGTCACCGAAATGCCATAGGCCGAGGCCAGCGCCCCCGAGGACCTAAACGACAGCACCAGCCATAGCACCCCGAACAAAAGCATCCAGTTGATCGCGCCGATATAGATCTGCCCGGATGCGGTTTCGGCCGTGTGGCGGATGGTCAGGCGCGGCAGAAATCCAAGCTGGATCGCCGCCCGTGCCATGGAAAACGCCCCCGAAATGACCGCCTGTGCCGCAATCACAGTCGCCGCCGTCGCCAAGACCACCAAGGCTGGCAACGCATGACCCGATGCCATGGCGAAAAACGGATTTGCCATCGCAGCCGGGTTGGCCAGCACCAACGCCCCCTGCCCCATGTAGTTCAGGACCAAGGCCGGAAACACCAGCAAGAACCATGCAATGACAATCGGGCGACGGCCAAAATGGCCAAGATCGGCATAAAGCGCCTCGCCGCCGGTCACCGCCAGAAAGACCGCCCCCAGAACGACAAAGGCCACCCCTTCATGCGCCACCAAAAAGCCAATGCCCCAAAGCGGGTTCAACGCCGCGATGATCGCCGGATTGGCTGCCATGTGCCAAAGCCCAAGCCCCCCAAGCGTTAAAAACCACAGCACCGTGACCGGCCCGAAAAACCCGGCAATAGAGGCGGTGCCGCGCCGTTGCACCATGAACAGCGCCAGAAGGATGCCGATCGACACCGGCAGCACCCAAGGGTGCAGCGCAGGCATGACCAGTTCCATGCCTTCAACCGCCGACAAGACCGAGATCGCCGGGGTGATGACCGCATCGCCGCCAAACAGCGCCGCCGCCGCAATCGCCAGCCCCAACATCGGCAGCGACCGCCGGCCCAGCGCCAGCCGCACCAGCGTATAAAGCGCCAGCACGCCCCCCTCGCCCCGGTTATCGGCCCTGAGAAGGGCGAAGATGTATTTGACGGTGACAATCAGCACCAGCGTCCAGATCAGAAGCGACAAAAGGCCCAGAACCTCGGCCCGGCCGGGCTGGGTGCCCTCGGCCGCCGTGGCCCGCAACGCCTCGCGAAACGCGTAGATCGGTGAGGTTCCGATGTCGCCGTAAACCACCCCGATCGCGCCCACCACCAAGGCCGCCAGCCCCTGACGTTCATGTTCAGAATGGTGGATGTCGGCTTCGGCATCGGCCTCGGCGCGCAGGTAATCTGCGATGTCGAGGGCTTCTTCATCGAACAGCGGCAATTGTTCGGGGTCCGCAGGGCGGACGGGGTCGTGGATCATGGCATCCAGCTTTGGTAGAGATGGGGGGAAGCGCGCCTGTCACGCCGGCTGGCGGATCGGGCGGAAGACATTGGGCGGTCTGGCAGACGGCCCTTGCGAAGCACTCCGGCGCAACTGCCGATTCCTTCGGCATTGCACCAGATTTAGCCCGCTCACATGGCTGTCACAAGGGGAAACAATGTCGTGAAAAGCCTATGGCGCAACGCCGCGCAAGGCATTGATAAGGTTTGCCATGTCTTCAGGTAGCGGGCTTTCGAACTCCAGTTCCTCGCCCGTGACCGGGTGTTCAAACCCCAGCGTTGCGGCATGAAGCGCCTGCCGGGGGAAGCCATTGGCAAGGGCCGCCGCCGCGCCGAACAGCTTTTCTGGCAGCCGCCGTTTGCCGCCATAGGTCTGATCGCCAATAAGCCCATGGCCCGCATAAGACATATGCACCCGGATCTGATGCGTGCGCCCGGTTTCCAGCCAGCATTCCATCAGGCTGGCCGCGCCTTGAAAGCTTTCCACCACATGCGCGCGCGTCACGGCATGGCGGCCTTCTTCCCAAACCACGGCCTGCCGCTGGCGGTCGGTCTTGTGGCGCGCAAGGTTGGTGGCGATTTTCACGATCCCCCCGGCCTCAAAGCTGACGCCGCGCAGGCCGCGCAGGCGCGGGTCATAGGCGTCGGGCTGGCCATGCACCACGGCCAGATAATGGCGGTTGACGGAATGGGCCTCAAACTGGGCCGCAAGGCCATGATGGGCGCGATCCGACTTTGCCACCACCAAAAGCCCGGTCGTGTCCTTGTCGATGCGGTGGACAATCCCCGGCCGCCGCTCGCCGCCAATGCCCGAAAGCGTATCGCCACAATGGGACAAGAGCGCATTCACCAGCGTGCCCGAAGGCGTGCCCGGCGCAGGATGCACCACCATGCCGGCCGGTTTGTCGATAACGATCAGATCGCCGTCTTCCCAAACCACATTCAGCGCGATGTCTTCGGCCAGCGTTTCCACCGCAACCGCCGGGGCCAGCCGCAAGGCATAGACCTGACCTTCGGCCACCTTGGCCTTGGGGTTGGTCACCGCCACGCCTTCGAAAAACACATCGCCTTCGTCGATCATCTTCATCAGCCGCGACCGCGACAGCGCCGCATCCTCTGGCACAACGGCGGCAAGCGCCTTATCAAGGCGCGGTGGGGCATCGGCACCGATCGTCAGATGCAACCAACCGTCAGAAGAAGGCATCGCCATGCAAGACACTCCGAACGCCCTGCCCGAGCTGCCGCCCAGCCTGCGCCTGCTAAAGGGGTTGGTGATCATCTTGATGATCACCATGATTGCCGGTGTCATAACCGTGGTTTGGCTGCTTGTCACCCGTATGCCCGATGCCAATGCCGCCATGAACGCGATGAACGCCAGCGCGCCGCAATTGCCGGCCAACCTGACCCTGCCCGAAGGCCTGACCGCCGAGGCGGTGACCATGGGCAAGGGCTGGATCGCCATTGTCACCTCTGACCAACAGATTTTGGTCTTTGCGCCCGATGGCACGCTGCGCCAATCCCTGAAAATTGATGCGAAATGATCACAGCCTGGTGCAATCTGATCACAGATTGATGCCGACTGATCACGCTTTTTCCTTTCGCGCAAAATCTGATCAGTCGCAGCTTGACACAACCTGTGGAAATATTTCTACCCTTTGGGAAAGCACACTCTAATCAAGGTGCGTTCTTAAACGGTTCCGTGTTCCCGCCCCTATTTCCCACAGCTTACGCGGGCCGTAATTATTATGAATTCAGATGTTCCAGGGCGGCTTTCCGCCTTGATGGCCCGGCTTTCGCCTGAGGAAATCCGGCGGCAATATGTGGTCTTGTCAGAAGGTGCCATCACCCGTCTTTTGCTGACCAGTCTGATCTATTTCTTCGCCATGCTTTTCGTGCCATGGGCCCTGGTTCTGGGGCTTATGCTGACCGATTTCGCACTGGAACGGCTTAGCATCGGGCTGATGAGCGGGTTGAAACCCAGCCGCACCCCCTGGCGTTATGGCGCCGTGCTGGCAACGGGCATGTTATCGCAATTCACCTATGCGATGCTCTTGATCTCGGCCTATGTGACCGACACGGCCTATGCCCGCAGCTTTGCGATTGGCGCCATCATGTTAAGCATGATGCAGATGATCTACAGCCGCGCCATTCACCTGCCGATTGGCGTTGTGCGGCTGGTTGCGACGGTGATCGCAACCTTTCTGGGCATCGTCCATCACTGGCCCGGCGAATATGGCTATCCCGGCCTTGCGCTTAGCCTGATTGCGCTTGGCTGTTCGTCTTATTTCATCGCCTCGGTCCTGCGCGACAACAACCGGCTGCATGTCGGCATCGCCAAAGAACGTGCGGCCGCGCGTGCCGCGGATGAGGCAAAGTCACGCTTTCTGGCGCAGATGAGCCACGAGTTGCGCACCCCCCTGAACGCCATTTTGGGGCTGGGGCATGTAGAGCTGGCGCTGTCGCAAGACCCGGCATCGCGCGAAAGGATGAAGCTTGTCACCGATGCGGCCAAAGGGCTGGCCGAAATTCTGGACGATATTCTGGACATGTCGGCCATCGAGGCGGGCCGGCTGACCATTCACCCAACGGCCTGCGACCCTTCTGCCGAAATTGCTTCGGCCATCGCGCTTTTTCTGCCGCTCTATCAATCACAGGGCCTGACGATCAATCTGTGGCTTGCGGCCAATCTGCCCAAACGCGCACAAATGGATGCCCAGCGCCTGCGGCAATGCCTGTCGAACCTGCTGTCAAACGCGCTGAAGCATACAGAAACCGGCGGGGTCGTGGTGCGGGCCGAAATTGCCAGTGATGGCAAGCTGGCCATTACCATGGCAGATACCGGGCCGGGCATTGCACCAGAGATGGCGGACCGGCTGTTTCAACCCTTTCACCGCGGGGCGGGCGACAAGCCCGGCAATGGGCTGGGCCTGTCCATCACCAAGGCCGTGGCGCGGTCTATGGGGGGCAATCTCGTTTTGCTTTCCAGCAGTTGCGGGGCGCAGTTCTTGCTGACGCTGGCCATAGATGCCGTCAGCGCCGATGCCGCCGACACCCTCCCCCGGCAGGACGCCCCCCCCACCCCCGATCTGCGCGGGCTGACGGTGCTGGTCGTCGATGACATCGCCACAAACCGGCTGGTGGCCAAGGCGCATCTGGGCCTTTTGGGCATCAAGGCCACCGAAGCCGCCTCGGGCGAAGCGGCGCTTGCCAGCATCCGCGCCAATCCGCCCGATCTGGTGCTTTTGGATATGAACATGCCCGGCATGGATGGGATCAGCACGCTAAAGCGCATTCGCATCCTGCCCAGCCGCGCCGCCCGCCTGCCGGTCATTGCCATGACCGCTGACGCGACAGACGCCCATCGCCGGCATTATCTGGCCGCCGGACTGGATGACTATCTGGCCAAACCCCTGACCCCCGAAACCCTGACCGCCGTGCTGAAACGCAGCCTTGCGGCGGCCCGCTCACATCAGCCCTGCATCACCGCTTCCGGGCCCCCACAAAGCAGCGACGATCGCATCCAGCCCGTCGCTTAGCGCCGCCGGTCCCGGTTGCAGGATCAGGGGGGACTTGATCTCATATATGCGGCCATGGCGCAGCGCCGGCACATCCTGCCAGCCCGCGCGCGCCTGAATGCGCGCCGGCACCAGCTTTTTGCCGCACCACGAGGCCAAAATCACATCAGGCGCACGCGGCGGAATGGCTTCAGGCAGCAAGATGCGGTTTTTCGCAAGCGGTTCACGGGCCAGTTCGGGAAATATGTCTTGCCCGCCCGCGATCTCGATCAATTCGCTGACCCAGCCGATGCCGGAAATGATCGGTTCATCCCATTCTTCAAAAAACACCTTCGGGCGGCAGGGGCGCGGGGTGGCGCGCAGACGGTCCATCCGCAGCTCATAGCCGGCAATCAGGGTTTCGGCCTGTTCCGCGCAGCCCAACAGCCCGCCCAAGCTGCGGATCATCCGCAAAATGCCCGCCACATCGCGGTGATTGAAGGCATGAACCTCTATCCCGGCGCGGATCAGGCCGGCGGCAATATCGGCCTGCAAATCGGAAAATGTCAGCACCAGATCGGGCGACAATGCGAGGATCTTTTCAAGATCGGCACTGGTAAAGGCCCCGACACGCGGCTTTTCCTTGCGCACACGGGCAGGCCGGATGGCATAGCCGGTCACGCCGACAATCCGGTGTTCCTGCCCCAGAAGATAAAGCGTCTCGACGGTTTCTTCCGTCAGGCAAACGATGCGCTGAAAGCTCATGCGCCGCCCCCGGCCCCGTTTGCGGCTTCGGCCCGCCGCTTGCGTTCGCCGTCGCGCCAAACCACCCAAGCGGCGCTGGCGGCGGTCAGGCATTCGCGCACCGCCCCGCCCACCGCTTCGCCCACCGCCGTATGCAGCCCGGCATAGGCCCCCGCCCCCGGCCGGCAAGCCAGGGCCACACAATCGGTGCCCGTGCCGGTGGCGATGCCGGTATCCAGCGTCAGATTGGCCGCCATAACCCCAACGGTGCGGGCCTGAACCACAATCGACAGGGCCTCAAGCTGGGCGGTTTCGGTCAGGGCGGCATTGGTGACAAGGCCGATATTGATCGTGCCGTAATCGGCCGTGTGATAGGGCCGCCGCCGCCCAACGCTTTCGCTATTCGAAAGCCCCACCGTGGCCACGCAATGGGCGGTGATGCCCTCCACCTCGGCATAGCTTTGGTGATAGGTGCCAATATCGCGCGAGGTCAGCATCCCGACCGCGCCCCCTTCGGGTGCAGCCTGTGCCATTTGGCCGGAAAACCAGCTTTCGGCATCGAAATCAGGCGTCAGATCCGCGTTGCGAACCTCGCGCCAAAGGATGGCACGGGCGCGGGTATATCCCGGCCCAAAGGGCGCCCAGCTTAGCACCCGCATGTCTTCGGGCAGCTCCATATGCAGCCAGGGCCGGTTCAGCGTCAGCTTTGCCTTCATCGCAAAATTCCCGTTGGCTGAAAGACCGGGCCATCGGCGGTTTCAGCATGAAAGCCGCGCACCCCGAACACCCGCGCCAGATTGTCATCTGACAAGACATCGCGCGGCGCGCCATCGGCCACCAGCCGCCCCGCCTGCATCAGGACAAGCCGCGTGCAGGACCGCGCCGCAAGCCCCAGATCATGGATCGAGGCGATAACCCCGCGCCCGTCAGCCGCAAGGCTGGCAAAAACCTCCATGGTTTTAAGCTGCGCTTCGGGATCAAGCCCGGCCACCGGCTCATCGGCCAGCAAAAGCGGCGTATCCTGCGCCAAGGCCCGCGCGATCAGCACCCGCGCCTGTTCGCCCCCCGAAAGCGCCATCGCATTGCGGCTGCGATAGCTTTGCAACCCCATCCGCGCCAAAGCATGGCCCACCGCCGGATCTTGCGGATCAGCCTTTGCCCCGGCCGCGCCCCGGCCCAGCGAAACCAGCACCTCCACCGACAAAGGCCAGGCGATTTCGCGCCCCTGCGGCAAGAAAGCGGCGGCTTTGGCGCGCGGTGAAGGGCCAAGACGCGCCAGCGACGAGCGCCCCTCATGCGGCAAAAGCCCCAGTGCGGCGCGCATCAGGCTGGTCTTGCCCGCGCCATTCGGGCCGATCAGGCCCACAAATTCGCCCTCGGCTACCGTCAGCGAAACGCCATCCACCACCGGGCATTGCCCGCGCCGCACCGTCAGATTTTCCAGCGTCAAAAGGGTCATGCCTCGGCCCCCCTGAGTCGCCAGATCAGGTGCAGAAAGAAGGGCGCGCCGATCAGCGCCGTCAAAACCCCCAGCTTCAGATCCTGATCCGGGGCAATCAGGCGCACCGCGACATCGGCCGCCAGAACCACCGCCGCCCCGCCAAGCCCCGCCGCGGGCAACAGCCGCGACGGGCGCGCCCCGACAAAGGGGCGCAGCACATGCGGCACCACCAGCCCGACAAAACCGATCGCCCCCGCCACCGACACACAGGCACCAACGGCCAGCGCCGTGCCGCAGATCACCACCAGCCGCAGCCGCGTCAGGTTCACCCCCATCGAGGCGGCCGCATCCTCGCCCAGGCTCAGCGCATCAAGGCCCCGCCCGACCGACATCAACAAGGCCAGTCCCAGCGCAATGAAAGGCGCCGCCAGCCAGACATGGGTCATCGACCGATCGGCAAGCGACCCCATCATCCAATACACAATCTCCATCGCCGCAAAGGGGTTGGGCGACAGGTTCAGGATCAGGCTTGTCAGCGCCGCCGCCAGCGCCGAAAGCGCAACCCCGGCCAAAATCAGCGTCAGCGCGCCCCCCCGCGGCCCCGCCAGCACCAGCACCAGCAAAACCGCCAGCGCCGCCCCCGTCAGCGCCGAAAGCGGCAAGGCCAGCGCGAAAAGCCCGGCAAGGCCGGTTTGCAAGGCCAAAACCGCGCCCAAAGCCGCCGAGGCCGAAACGCCGATCAGCCCCGGTTCGGCCAGGGGGTTGCGCAAATAGCCCTGCATGGCCGCACCGGATACGCCCAGCGCCGCCCCGGTCAACAGCCCCAAAAGCGCCCGCGGCAGGCGGATTTCCTGCATGACCAGAACCACCGCGCCCCCCTGCCCGCTGAAAAGCGCGCGCAGACTTTCGCCAAGCCCAAGCCCCGCCGGCCCGATAACCAGCGAGGCAAAGAACATCAGCAGCACGATAAGCCCAAGGCCGATCATCACCCGCATTGCAACATGCCCCCGATTTTTCGATGAAAAATCACGCTCATTCGGAAGCCTCCAGCCCGGCGCGGGCGGCCTGCACCGCCGCGATGGCGCGCATCAGATGCGGCGTGCCACAAACCCAATCGGCATTGGATTGCAGGCCAACCCCTGCCTTTTCCTGCACCGCCTTCAGCGCCGGATGCGCCAAAATCTCCTCGGAACGCGAAGCGCCGGGATAGCGTTCTGAGGTGATAATCAGCTCTGGCCCGGCCATGACCAGCCGTTCCAGCGGCAAGATGCCCCCGCCCGTCACCCCGGCATCCGCGCCGATATTGGCAAAGCCCGTCAATTCCAAAACCTCATTGGCCAGCGTGCCGGCGCCGGTGGTATAGCCGTTGGGATAGTAAAAGGCCGCACTGCGGCTGTCGCCCTGAAAACGCGCAGCGGCAATTTCGGCGGCGAAGGCATCGGCCAAGGCATCGCCTCGTTCGGCATGACCAAGGGCACGGCCAACGACGCGGATCTGCTCCACCGCCTCGGCCAGCGAGGTTGCCGGCGGCACCTGCACCACCGCCACCCCCAGCCGGCGCAGCAGATCAACCGTTGCGATCTGGGTATAGGTGCCGGCCAGAACCAGATCGGGGCGCATCAGAAAAACCTGCTCCACCTGCCCCCGGTTCATGGGATATGCCCGCGCCTCATCGACCATCGAGGAGGATTGCGGCTCTTGCGCCAGATGGCTGACCGAAACCAGTTGGCCGGGATCAGCCAGCATCATGGCCAGTTGATCGGTGCAAAGATTGATCGAAACCACCCGCGCAGGGACCGCGGCCACCACGCCCTCGGCATGGGCCAAAGCGGCGCTGGCGAGAAACCCCGCCAGCGCAACGGTGCAAAACCGCACCAGCCACAAGGGCTTAGAACTTGGCACGCAAGCCCACGAAGATACCACGCCCCGGCGTCGCATAGTCGGCCGCCTCTTGGTAGGTCTTATCAAAGACGTTTTGCACTCGAACATAGGCTTCGGCGCGCTCTGACACGGCATAGGTTGCACCTAGATCAACCGTGGCAAATTCCGGCATCGGCTGGGCGCTGAAGATATCGGTCAGCCCCGCAACGTAGCGCAGGCTGGCATTGACCGAAAGCTGTTCGCTAACAGCATGTTCAACCCCAATGTTCAGGTTGTGGCGCGCCACACCGGGAATCGGGCCGCCAGCGGCAGTGCGGGCATCGACATAGCCATAGGCCATGTCCAGTTTGGTGGCCTCGCCCAAGGGCAGGTGGGCCGATGCCTCGATCCCTTTGCGCACAGAATTGCCCGCAAAGTTATCAAGATAATAGCTATAGGAAGAGCAACTTCCATCAGGTGCAGGCGTAACCGTGCAACGGTTGCCAATGAGGTTGTCAATATTCAGCCAAAAGGCGGTCAACGACAGGTTTGCGCCATTGGCGAAGGTCTTTTCCACGCCAATTTCGGCCGAGTCACTGGTTTCGGGCTGAAGTGCGGGGTTATTGGCGTAACCAAAGGCCGAATAATCGGCGTAAAGTTCGTTCAGCGAAGGCGCCCTGAAGCCCGTTGCCACGGCCGCATGAACCGTCACATCCGACTGTGGCCGCCAGGAAATTGCGGTTCGCCCCGTGGTAAAGCCACCGAAAGTTTCGTTATCGTCCCAGCGCAGAGTGGCCGACAGATCAAGATTGCCGGAAACAGCCCAAAGCCCTTGGGCAAAAGCCCCCGCTGTGCGCACGGATTTGTCGGTTGTCGTCGTGGCATAAGTCGTCGGGTCCACCGAATTGATCGTTGCGGCATCATCACTGACATCTGCACCATAAACCAAAGTCAAAGCCGGGCTGACTTCCGTTGTCGCGGTCCAGTCCAGCCGCTTGCGCGTCCCTTCATAGTTGCCACTGGCAATCCCGTTAGAGAAATAGTCGCGCGTCACCTTGAAGCTTGTCAGATTGACGACGTGGCGGGTGTTGCCCGTCTCAATTTCCGCAAAAAGCCGTGCGCCGGTTTCGTTGCGCTTTTGCATATTATCGGCATCGCTGGCCGCGTAAGGCGGCGTAGTGGCGAACCCGTCATAATCCTGCTTCGTGGCCTGCACAAAAGCATTCGCGCCGATGGTTACGGAACCGCTCAGAGCGTAGCGCGCGCCAAATGACAGCCGATCGGCACGGCCGCCATCGGCCTCGGTCCCGGCGGCTGCGGCAGAAAAGCCATTGGTCTGCAAGTGGCTTGCGTTCAGCGTCACTTCCAGCGCGCCGGTCTTTTGCGTCAGCCCATAGCTCAGCGCGGCCGTCCCACGGCTACCGCCTTCAATCTCGACTTCCTGATGTGTGCCTTCTTCTTCGGCGCGCGGGCTTTCGACGGAAATCACCCCCGCCACGGCCGATCCGCCCCAAAGAGCCGATTGCGAACCGCGCAGCACCTCGATCCGGCCGATGCCAGCATTCATCATTGCGCCAAATTCATAGCTGGTAGTGAAGGATGACGGGTCATCCACCCGAATACCGTCAACCATAACCGTCAGATAACGCCCCTGCGCACCGCGCAGTGTCAGGTTCGCGGTATTGCCAAACGCCCCCTGCGAGGCCAGAGAAAACCCCGGCTGGCGCGCCAGCGCATCCTTGACCGAAGCGCCGGTGCGCTTGAGATCGGCCTTGGCCACGACTGACACCGACACACCGCTGCGGCTGCGCTCTGTTTCCGTGCGGTTTGCCGTAATGACAATCTCGTCCAGCGCGATGTCTTCGGCATGGGCCGGAACCGCAAGCGCCGAGATCAGCGCGATAAGAGAAATGTTCAGCCCCTTCATGGCGGCCTTCCTTTGACTGGGCCCTGAAACCTTGGGCCGATGGGTAAATGTCTTGGGAAAGGTTTGCCCTTCCGCCGACGGTGAGTTCGTCACCTCTGGCGAAATTCGCCTGCCGGCACGCGCCCCGCGCCCCGGTAAGGGTGATCGCCTTGGCAGGTCTCCTGGCTTGCGGGTCTGGGCTTTGACGGGCCTTCCCGGTTTTCACCAGTGGCATGTACCGTCATCGCTCGCCGCTTACAGTTGCGGGGGCAGCCGTGGAATTGCACCACATTCCCTTTTCATCCGGGATTGGCCGGAACCGAAGGTGCGCCCTCCTTAGCGCGGCCCAAGCGCCTGTCAAGTGGGCTTGCAACAGCCGCCCTGCGCCGCGTCGCAGCAGGTTCGGAAAATGTCGCAAACCGGGGGCTGAGGCGGCGCGGAAAGGCTGGATTTTCCGCCGCAGGCCGGGGCAGGATGAAAAAAACAGCGGGGAGAATGGCGATGATCGGTGACATGGGCGCAAAGGACGCGACCGAACTTGCGGGCTGGATCGCGGCGGGAGAGGTCACGCCGGCTGAGGCGCTGGATGCCGCCCTCGCGGCGGTTTCCGCCCGAAACCCCGCCCTGAACGCCGTGGTGCAAGTGCAGGAAGGCGTTGCGCGCAAGGCCATAGCCGATGGTTTGCCCCATGGCCCCTTTCGCGGCGTGCCGTTTTTGCTGAAGGATCTGGGCTGCGAGGCGGTTGATTTTCCCGGCCATAATGGCAGCCGCCTGTTGGCCAACACCCGCTATTCCCGCGATTCGGCAATTTATGAGCGCATCCGGGCGACCGGCGTTGTCAGCTTTGGCCGCACCACCAGCCCCGAGGGCGGCATTGGGGCGGCAACCGAAGCCGCCGTTTATGGCGGCCCCACCCGCAACCCGTGGAATACCGATCACACGCCGGGCGGATCGTCGGGCGGATCGGGGGCTGCGGTGGCGGCGGGGATCGTGGCCATGGCCCATGGGTCAGATGGCGGCGGATCGGTGCGCATCCCGGCATCCTCCTGCGGGCTTTTCGGCTTCAAGCCCACGCGCGCACGGCTGCCGGACGGGCCTTTTGTGGGCGAAGGCTGGGCAGGCATGGCGATTGACGGCTTTTTGACCCGCAGCGTGCGCGACAGCGCGCGGATGCTCGATGCCTGCATGGGCGCCGATCTTGGCGCGCCCTATGCCGCGCCGCCCTTGGCCAAAAGCCATGCCGATGCCATGTCGCGCCCGCCGCGCAGGTTGCGGGTGGCGATCTGCGACACCAGCTTTACCGGCGCGCCGATCCACCCCGAGGTGGCCGAGGCCGTGCGCGCCACGGGGCGGCTTTTGGAAAGCCTTGGCCATCATGTCGAACCGGGCCTGCCCAGCGCCGATGTGCCGATGATGATGCGGGCCTGGACTGATATTGTCGGGGTGGGCACCGCGCTTGGCATCCGCAAGGCGCTGAAGGGCCGACCGCTCTCGTCCGATCTGGTTGAAGGGGTCAGCCGCAGCGCCTGCGCCCATGCCGACAGCCTGCACCCGACGCGCTATCTGGAAGCGGTGGGCGAAATTCACGCCTTTGGCCGCCAGATGGCCGGGTATTTCCATGACGGGCCAGATATTTTGCTTTCGGCCACGCTGGCCGAACCGCCGGCCCGCATTGGCCGCTTTAACCATGACAGCGAAGATTACGTCGCCTATCGCACCGGGCCGGACGGGATTTTCGCCTATTCGCCCTTCTGCGCCATCTTCAATGCCTCGGGCCAGCCTGCCGCCAGCCTGCCCTTGGCGATGTCATCTACCGGCCTGCCAATCGGCATTCATCTGGCGGCGGCTTTCGGGGCGGATGAAGACCTGATCGCGCTTTGTGCAGAATTGGAACTGGCGCAACCCTGGGCGGCGCGCCGGGCGCCAATCGCGGCCTGAAAGCAGGTTTATGTTGCGCCCCGAAAAAATCCGGGGCCAAATATGATCAAAATAACGGGGAGCGAGTCACCATGACGACACAAAACGCCATTGAGGCGCGCAATGTGGTGAAGGCCTTTGGTCAGGGCGACAGCACCGTGCGTGCGCTTGATGATGTGTCCGTGGAAATTCGTCAGGGCGAATTCTTTACGCTGCTTGGCCCGTCGGGCTGTGGCAAGACCACGCTTTTGCGCCTGATTGCCGGGTTTGAAATGCCGACCGATGGCGTGATCATGCTTGATGGCCAGGACATCACCTATCTGCCGCCGAACAAACGCCCCGTGAACACGGTCTTTCAATCCTACGCGCTTTTTCCGCATCTGACGGTGGCGCAAAACATCTCATTCGGGCTGGAAATGCTGGGCAAACCGCGGGCGGAAATCGCGGCGACCACCGAACGTATGCTGGCGCTGGTCAAGCTTGAGGCGATGGCCGGGCGCAAGACCAGCCAGCTTTCGGGCGGCCAGCAGCAGCGCGTGGCGCTGGCCCGCGCGCTTGCGCCGAAGCCCAAGGTTCTGCTTCTGGACGAACCGCTTTCGGCGCTGGACCTGAAACTGCGGCAGGCGATGCAGATTGAGCTGAAACGGCTGCAAACCGAAACCGGCATCACCTTTGTCTTTGTCACCCATGATCAGGAAGAAGCCCTGACCATGTCTGACCGTATCGGCGTGATGTCAGCGGGCAAATTGCAGCAGGTGGGCAGCGCCAAGGAAATATACACCCGCCCGGTGAACCGCTTTGTCGCCAGTTTCATTGGCGAGACGAATTTTCTGGCCGCCGAAGCGCAGGGCAACAAGGCGCGGCTTTCAACCGGCGAAACGGTTGATCTGGAACGCCCGGCCAACGGCAAGGTGACGCTGACGGTGCGGCCCGAACAGATTCGTCTGGCCGACCACGGCGAGGCTGGCAACCTTGCCGCCACCGTGACGAACCTTGTCTATTTCGGCACCGACACCCATGTGCATCTGGCCTTGGCCGATGGCACCGAGATGGTCTTGCGCCAGCAAAGCCCGGCTTCGGGCGACAGCGGCATCGCCTTGGGGGAAAAGGTTGGCCTGCGCCTTGCGCCGGGCGCGGCCCAGGTGGTGGGGGAATAACCGCATGAGCCCCGCCGAAGAAGACCAGATCAAAACCTCGGCCCGCAATGGCTGGTTGCTTTCATCGCCGGCCCTGTTTGTGCTGGCCGTGGCGGCGGTTGGGCCGCTGGTTGTCATCCTGATCTATTCCTTTCTGGAAGCCGGCAAGCATGGCAATGTGGTCTGGCATTTTTCGCGCGACGGCTGGCAATCCATCCTGTGGACCAAAGACATTTTCACCGACAGCTATGTCTGGGCCGATGCGCATCTGACGATCTTCTGGCGCTCGGTGAAACTTTCGCTGATGACCACGATCTTTACCTTTCTGATTGGCTTTCCAACCGCGTGGTTCATCGCCACAAGACCCCCCGTGGCGCGGGCCTTCTGGCTGTTTCTCATCACCATTCCGTTCTGGACCAACCTTTTGATCCGCACCTATGCCATTAACGAGGTGATCCGGGCGCAGGGGCTTTTGAATACGGCGCTGATGAAGATCGGTCTGATCGCAAAGCCGCTGGAGCTGATTTACACCGACATCGCCATTTTTATCGGCATGACCTATGTCTATCTGCCGCTGATGGTGCTGCCGCTTTTCGCCGCGATCGACCGCTTTGACATGCGGCTTTTAGAGGCCGGGTATGACCTTTACGCCAGCCGCTGGGCGATCTTGCGCAAGATCATCCTGCCCATCGTGAAGCCGGGGATCATTGCAGGTTCCATTCTGGTTTTCGTGCCCTCGCTTGGGGCCTATGTCACCCCGCGCGTGCTGGGCGGCGGCAAGCAGATGATGATCGGCAATCTGATTGAACTGCAATTCGGGCAGGGCAAGAACTGGCCCTTGGGTGCGGCGCTGTCGCTGACGCTGCTTTTGATCGTGACGCTGGCGCTGCTTTACTATGTCAAAGTGGCAAACGGGGAGAAGTCGCATGGCTAAGGCGCGTTTTCAGGTCGCCCGCCTGCCGGGTTTTTCCACGGTCGCGATGCTGGCCTTCGTGGCGCTTTACCTGCCGATCCTGACGCTGGTGGTCTATTCCTTCAATTCGGAAATTTCGATGGCGGAATGGGGCGGGTTTTCGTGGAAATGGTATGTGCGGGCATGGGCAAATGAAGATGTAAAGGACGCAACCCTGCGGTCGCTGAACATTGCGGCCCTTGCGGCGGTGATTTCAACCGCGCTGGCCACCATGGCCGCGCTTGGCACCACGCGCAGGCGCGCCTTCAAGGGCCAGACCTTTATCTATGTCATGATCAATCAGCCGCTGATGGTGCCCGAAATCGTTACCGCCGTGGCGCTGATGATCGTGTTTGGCCTTATCAAGACCGCAACCGGCATTCATGGGCTGGGCTATCTGATCCTTGCCCATTCGGCCTTTTGCATTCCCTTTGCCTATCTGCCGATCCGCGCCCGGCTGGAAGGTATGGATCTGACGCTGGAAACGGCCGCCGCCGATCTTTACGCCAGCCCCTGGGCCACGTTTCGCCGGGTCACGCTGCCCCTGCTGATGCCCGGCGTGATCGCGGGCATGATGCTGGCCTTTGTCGTCAGCCTTGATGATGTGGTGATCACCGAGTTTGTCAAATCCGCAGGACAAGACACCCTGCCCACCTATATGCTGGGCCAGATGCGCCGCCAGCTTACCCCCGAAATCAACGCCGTCTCGACCGGGCTTTTGCTGATAACCGTGGCCATGCTGACCGCCTTTTTCCTGCTGACCCGCAAGAAAGACTGAAACCGACAACAAGAAAACCGCAATCCAAAAGGGAGACTGACCGATGAAAACACTTCTGAGCGTAACGGCCATCTTGCTGGCCAGCACCGGGCTTGCCGCCGCCGAAGGTAGCTTGCAGCTTTTCAACTGGGGCAATTACACCAGCCCCGAACTCTTGGAGAAATTCGAAAAGGAAACCGGCATCAAGGTGACGGTTACCGATTATGACAGCAACGACACTGCGCTGGCCAAGATCGAGGCCGGCGGCCATGGCTTTGATCTGGTCGTGCCTTCGGCCAATTATGTGCAGATCTTTGTCGATAAGGGCCTTGTGCAAGAGCTTGACCATTCCCGACTGCCCTCGATCGGCAATATTGCCGCCGAATGGCGCGATGTGTCCTGGGATCAGGGCCGCAAATATTCGGTTCCATGGCAATGGGGTTCGGTCGGCATTTCGGTGAATACCGATGTCTATAAGGGCGATGTCAACACCGCTGCCCTGTTCATCGACCCGCCGGAGGAGCTGAAGGGCAAGATCAACGTCGTGCCGGAAATGATGGACATCATCGGCCTTGCAACCCGCTATTACGGCGGCGATTTCTGCTCGGAAGATCTTGAGGTTCTGAAGAAGGTGCGCGACGGGCTGGTCGCGGCCAAGCCGAACTGGATCGCCATGGATTACGGCGCCACCGAGAAAATGACCAACGGCGACTGGGCAGCCAGCGTGAACTGGAACGGCTCGTCCATGCGCATTCGTCTGGATGCACCTTCGGTGGTTTATGGCTATCCGAAGGAAGGTTATCCCTTGTGGATGGACTCTGTGATGCTGTTGAAAGACGCGCAGAACACCGACAATGCCTATGCTTTCCTGGAGTTCATCCTGAAGCCGGAAAACGCCGCGCTGATTTCGAACTTTGCGCGCTATGGCAATGGCATTGCCGGCTCGGAAGCCTTCATGGACCCGGTCATGGCCGAAGCGCCCGAGGTGGTGATCCCCGAGGAGCATAAGGCGGCAGGGGTCTTTCCGCCGGTTTGTAACGAAAAATCGCGCGAATACATGACCGCGATCTGGACCGAACTGATGAAGTAAACACGCCGGCCTGTGCGGGGATGGGGCCCCCAACGCCGCACAGGTCACTTTGCCCAAACCGGGGAAAGGGGGCGTTCCGCCCCCTCGGGCTTTGCCCTCACCCCCTGAGGATATTTGGGCACAGAGGATGAACCAACATGGGATTGCAGGACTATTCGGCCTCGGATCTGGCGCGGATGATCGCGGCCCGCAAGGTAGCCCCATCGGAGGTGATGGCCGCGCATCTTGACCGGATCGCGGCGGTGAATGGTGCGGTGAATGCCGTGGTTTCCCTGCGCGCGCGTGACGAATTGCTGGCCGAGGCGCGGGCGGCCGATGATGCGCCGGCGCGGGGCTGGCTGCATGGTTTGCCGATGGCGGTAAAGGATTTATGCGCCACAAAGGGCCTGCGCACCACTTGGGGCAGTCCTTTGTTCAAGGATTTTGTGCCGACGGATGATGATCTTTTGGCCGCACGGATGCGCGCGGCGGGAGCGATCTTCATTGGCAAGACCAATACGCCCGAATGGGGCCATGGCAGCCATTCGTTCAACCCGGTCTTTGGCGTAACGCGCAATCCCTATGATCTGACGCGCACGGCGGGCGGGTCTTCGGGCGGGGCGGCGGCGGGGCTGGCGGCGCGGATGTTGCCGGTGGCCGATGGCAGCGACATGATGGGCAGCCTGCGCAACCCGGCCGCTTTTTGTAACGTTTACGGCTTTCGGCCAAGCTGGGGGCTGGTGCCAGCCGATGCCGAGGGCGACACCCATCTGGCCACGCTTGCCACCGAAGGCCCGATGGGGCGCACGGTGGAAGATGTGGCGCGGCTATTGGCGGTGCAGGCAGGGCTGAACCCCGAAGTGCCCTTTGGCCTGCCGCCGGGCGATTACATCTCGGGGCTTGCCGGGGCCAGTCTGAGGGGCAAGCGTATTGGCTGGGCCGCCGATTGGGGCGGGGCCTATGAAATGGAGCCGGGCATCTTGGCCCTGTGCGAAGCCGCGCTGCGCCAGATGGAAGCAATGGGCGCCATCGTTGAGCCGCTGCCCCCGCCCTTTCCGGCGCAAAAGCTGTGGCAGTCCTGGACCACGCTGCGCGCCATGTTGAATGCGGGCCGGTTCAGGCCGATCTATGACCAGCCCGAAAAGCGCGCCCAGCTCAAGCCCGAGACCCTGTGGGAAATTGAACAGGGCCAAACGCTGAGCGCCCAGGCGGTTTATGAGGCCAGCACCCTGCGCAGCCGCTATTACGCCCATATGGCGCGGCTTTTCACCCGCTTTGATGCCATTGCCTTGCCCAGTGCGCAGGTCTGGCCTTTTCCGGCCGATTGGCGCTGGCCGCAGGCGATCAATGGCCGGGCGATGGACAGTTATCACCGCTGGATGGAGGTTGTGGTGCCCGCCAGCCTGATCGGCCTGCCCACGCTTTCGCTGCCGGTGGGCTTTGGTGACAATGGCTTGCCGATGGGAATGCAGCTTGCCGGTCCCCATGGTGGCGATGCGGCTATTCTGGCCATGGGGGAAGCCTGGCATCAGGCAACCGACTGGCCGGGTCAGCGCCCGCCGCCTGCCCTTGGCTGAACCGCGCCGCCGGATCAGGCGATTGGGATAGGCAATTGGGCAAGCGCCCCCTTTCATCCTTCCGAGATTCATGAAATAATAAGGAAAAGCAGATAAGGGCGGAGCAGAGCCGCCCCCGCGCCCACAGGCATTGATATGAAACAGGATATGGCCCCCCTTCCCGCCGACGGGCCCGCCGATGGGATCGAATGCCGCACCCAATATGGGGCGGTTTGCTGGCGTTTGCATCGCGGCCGGGTTGAGGTGCTTTTGGTCACCTCGCGCGATACCGGGCGTTGGATCATTCCGAAAGGCTGGCCGATCGACGGGTTAAGCCCTGCCGGAACCGCTCAGCGCGAGGCATGGGAAGAAGCCGGGGTCGAGGGGGAAGTTATCGAAGACGGGCTTGGCGTTTTTGGCTAGGACAAGAATATGGGCGCGAAACGTCATATTGCCTGTTCGGTGCAGGTTTTCGGGCTGCGGGTGGCAGAGCTGAAAGACAAGTTTCCCGAAAAGAAGGAACGGCGGCGCAAATGGTTCGCGGTGGAAAAAGCCGCGCGCAAGGTGGCGGAGCCCGAATTGCGTGAGCTGCTTCTGGCGCTGCCTGCGCGGTTGCCCAATATGCCAGACGCCGCCTGAAGCCCCCTTGCGGCAGGGGGCTTTTGCCCCCAGATTACAGCCATGATCCGCTATGACCTGAAATGTTCCAACGACCACAGTTTTGACGGGTGGTTCCCCTCGGCCGAAGCGTTTGAGGCGCAGCTTGCCGCGGGTCAGGTGGCTTGTGCGATCTGTGGCGTGAACGCGGTGGAAAAGCGCATCATGGCGCCTGCCGTGCGCCCCGCGCGCAAGGCGGGCGAAAAGCCGAAGCTGAGCGCGCCGCAGAATGATATTGAGGCAGCACTTGCCGAAATGCGCGCCAAGATCGAAGCGAATTCCGATTATGTCGGGCTGAACTTTGCCGCTGAGGCCCGCGCCATGCATGAGGGCCGCATCGACGAACGTTCGATCTATGGCGAGGCCAAGCCCGAAGACGCCCGCGCCCTGTTGGAAGACGGCATTCCGGTGGCGCCTTTGCCCTTCATGCCCAAGCGGCAGGCGAATTAACCACCCTATTTGCAGGCCAGCGCCGCGCGCAGGGCTTTTGCGGAAAACGGCCCGATTTCACGCGCATCTGTGGCGGTGGCGGCCATCAGTTTTTGCCAATCCGCTGAGGGCAAGATCACCTCGGGGTGGCCAGAGGCGGTGCAATCGCGGATGCCGGCAGAGATGGTGCTATCCCCGATCCGATGCGCGCTCAGCCCCGGCAGGCGGGCAAATTCCACCAGACGCCTGCCCTCGCGCCGGGCAAAAACCAGCGCCTTTTCAAGATGCGGGCGGTCGATATAGGCGATGTCGATACGACCGTCGCCATCGAAATCAGCCGCGCCAACCGGGGCATACCAGCGATGCGGTTGGCCGATGAAGGCGGTGGCGGCCAGCTTTGTGCCATCGGCCGCATAAAGCGCGACCGAAGCCCCAAGGCGCAGGTCGGTTTCAATGACCAAGACTGCGTCGGTTCCATCCTCAAGCCCGATGATCCGGGCCGCGACATCTTCGAAAACGCGGGTTTCGGGCAGGTGCAGCACCCGGATTGCCCCATCCCCCAAACGCAGCCGCATACCGCCCCATTCCAGCGCATCCCCAAGGATTGCGTGGTCATAGCGGGCGGTGGGGGCGATCAGATCAGCGCGGGCGATGCTTTGCGCCGCGGCTGGCGCACTGGCCAGACACAGCGCCAAGAACGCCCCGCTGAGGGCGTTCATCAGATCTGCTTTTCGGGAAGCTGCACGCGCAAGCCGTCCATCTCGGCCGTTACCTTGATCTGGCAGGTCAGGCGCGAGGTGGCCGGATCGGGGTTCCAGGCGAAATCCAGCATGTCTTCTTCCATCGCGTCCTTTTTCGGCAGGCGATCGACCCAGGCCGGATCAATGTAGACATGGCAGGTGGAACAGGCGCAGGCACCGCCGCAATCGGCCTCGATCCCCGGAATGCCGTTATCGCGCGCGCCTTCCATCACGGTCAGGCCGGGGGCCACATCGACCACATGTTCCTTGCCGCCATGTTCCACATAAATGATTTTCGCCATTTTTTCCTATCCTGCCTAGTTTGCCCTGCATCTGGGGGCAGATCTGACATAGGCCATCGCCCGGCCATTTGCCAGAGGAACCCGCCAGCCCGCCATGGCCCTATGGGCTAGGCACGCGCGGGGAATGGGGCTAGATTGCGCGGCAGAAATCGGCCGGGGGCAGCCTTGGCGCAAAGCGCGGGCGGCATATGCGGGTTCCTTTCCTTTTCGGCCTTGTTCTGGCCCTTGGTCTTGGGGGCTGCAAGGTGGTGCATGTCAATGCCCCAAGCCAGAAGATTGACCTCCGCCCTGAAATCGTGCGGCTGAACGGCCAGCCCGGCCCGCCGCAGGCGCGACCCGGCGAATGTTGGGCCAGTTCGGTTTCGCCGGCGGTGATCGAAACCGTTACCGAACAGGTGCTGGTCAGCGAAGAACAGCGCGATGCAGCCGGCGTGGTGATTGCACCGGCCCGCTATCAAACCCGTACCCAACAGCGCATGGTGCAAGAGCGCGAAGAAATCTGGTTCCGCACGCCCTGCCCCGCAGAACAAACCGTCGCCTTTATCGCCAGCCTTCAGCGCGCCCTGAAGGCCCGCGGGCTTTATCATGAAGCCGTGACCGGCGAGATGAACGCCGAAACCGCCGAAGCCATCCGCCGTTTTCAAGCCGAACGCGGGCTAGACAGCCCGGTCTTGTCGCAGGGCGCGGCGCGCGAACTGGGGCTTTCGGCCACCGCGTTGGAGAATCTGTGACCATGATGATCGCCGCCGCCGACCGCTATCGCGCCCATGTCGCCGCCGTCTGGGCGCAAGAAGCCGCCGATGGCGCGCATGACATTGGTCATTTGCAGCGCGTCTGGGCCAATGCCCGCCGCATTGCGCTGGACGAAGGCGCGGTGGACTGGCCCGTGCTGGAGGCCGCCGTCTGGTTTCATGATCTGGTGAACCTGCCCAAAGACAGCCCCGAACGCGCCCATGCCTCAACCCTGTCGGCCAAGGCGGCTGTCGCCTTTCTGCGCGACGATGGTTTTGCCGCGGAAAAGCTGGATGCCGTGGCCCATGCCATTGCCGCACACAGCTTTTCCGCCGGGATTGCCCCCGAAACGCCCGAGGCGCGCATCTTGCAGGATGCCGACCGGCTGGAGGCGCTGGGCGCCATCGGCCTTGCGCGTATGTTCCTGATTTCCGGGCGGATGGGGGGCGGGATTCTTGATATGGATGACCCGCTGGCGCTGAACCGGCCGCTGGATGACAAACGCTTTGCGCTGGATCATCTGGAGGTAAAGCTCATGCGGCTGCCCGCCACCATGCAAACCCGCACCGGCCGCGCCTTGGCCGAAGAGCGGGCGGAATGGATGCTGTCATTCCGCACAAGGCTTTTGGCCAAAGCCGGCTAAAACGCAAAAGGCGGCAGGTTTTCCCTGCCGCCTGTGGTTTTTGTCCGCGCGGTGGCGGTCTTATTCGATCGAAAGCGCCACGAAGCGCGGATCCCCCCCGCGCCGCACCAAAAGCAAAAGCGACTTGCGGCCAGCTTCGCGCGCCTCGTCGATGCGGTCGTTCAGGTCTTGCAGGCTGGCCACCGGGCGCTGACCGGCCTCGACGATAATGTCGCCCTGCCCCAGCCCCTTGGCGGCGGCCTCAGAGGCCATATCCACCTTGATAACCGCCAGCCCTTCGCTGCCCTTGGGCAGATCAAGCGCCGTGACGGCCGCCTCATCCAGCGCCTTCAGCGTCATGCCCAGAACCTCACCTTCGGTCTGCGGCGCCGGGCTGTCACCCTTTTGCGAGGCCGGAACCGCTTCGCCTTCGGCAGTTTCGCGGCGGCCAAGGGTGACGTCGATGGTGATTTCCTCGCCTTCACGGTTAACCACCACCGGCACCGCATCGCCAATCGGGCTGTCGGCCACGGTGCGGGTCAGATCGCGCACATCGCCCACGGTTTTGCCGTTAAAGGTGGTGATGACATCGCCCGCCAAAAGCCCGGCATCCTTCGCCGGACCTTCGGGCACATCGGTGACCAAAGCCCCCGCCGCCACCGAAAGGCCCATCGCCTCGGCCACGTCAGGCGTGACATCCTGAATGCGCACGCCAAGCCAGCCGCGCCGGGTTTCGCCAAACTCTTTCAACTGGCCCACGACCTTGTTCACCACATTCGAGGCCATGGAGAACCCGATCCCGATCGAACCGCCGGTGGGCGACAGGATGGCGGTATTCACCCCCACAACCTGGCCTTCCATGTTGAACAATGGCCCGCCCGAATTGCCCTTGTTGATGGCGGCATCGGTTTGCAGAAAATCGTCATAGCTGCCCGAAAGTTCGCGCCCACGCGCCGAAACGATACCGGCAGAAACCGAAAAGCCCTGCCCCAGCGGGTTGCCCATGGCCATGACCCAATCGCCCACGCGCATCGTGTCGCTGTCACCAAAGCTGACAAAGGGCAGATCTTTATCGCTTTCCACCTTCAAAACCGCGATGTCGGTCTTGGGATCGGTGCCCACCAGTTTCGCCTTCAGCCGGGTCTTGTCGAAAAACTCGATCTCAATTTCATCGGCGCCTTCGATGACGTGATTGTTGGTCACGATATAGCCATCGGCCGAAATCACGAAACCCGAGCCAAGCGCCTGCTGACGATGCGGCCCGCCTTCCCCCTCGGGGGGCATGAAATCTTTGAAAAAGTCTTCAAAGGGAGAGCCTTTCGGCACCATCGGGCCACCTTCCATTGGCGCGGCCACCACCGAAGACGTGGTGATATTCACCACCGAAGGGCTGATTTCGGCGGCCAGATCGGCAAAACTTTCCGGCGCGCCACGGGCAAAGGCCGGCGCCATTGGCGCAAGCGCCAGCGTAACCCCCAGCCCAAGCGCCAGCATCAGGCGCGAAGGGTTGCGGGCCTTGAAGGAAAGCAAAGCAGGAAGATGTGACACGGGGCGAACTCCTTGGTCGTGCGGCAAGGCCATAATGCCTTGCCCTTGCGGTGCGTATCATCAGCTAATCATCGGGCAGAGCAATGCAATCCCGCTCACCCCCGTTCAATCGCTTGTGAGACAACTTGAACGAGCATCCCCTAGGGTTCAAGCCAAGACAGGCCCGGCGGGCGGCTTTGCCGCGCTTATCGGGTAAAAAAGATCAGCGCCGTGCCCAAAGCCAGCGCCAAAAGACCGATGCCGCGCCGCTGATCGCGCGACAGGCTGGCCATAAAGCGCAACAGATCGTCGATGCGCAAAGGGGCCAGTGCCAGCACCAGCCCCTCGATCACCAATACCATGCCAAGGCCCAAAAGCAGTGTCGACATAGGCGTTACGGCTGCGCTGCGGCCCCGGCGGGCTTGTCACCGTTCAGATAATTGAAAAATTCTGAATCCGGGGCCAGCACTATAGAGGAATTGCCCGCCTGCAAAGCGCGCTCATATGAGGTGAGCGAGCGAGTAAAGGCGAAAAACTCAGGGTCTTTGCCAAAGGCTTCGGCATAGATGGCGTTTCTTTGCGCATCCGCCTCACCGCGGACGATTTCGGCGTTCTTGCGCGCGGCAGAGGTGGTTTCCACCACCTCGCGGTCAGCGGTGGCGCGCACACGCTGGGCCGCTTCGTTACCACGGGCAATTTCATCGGCCGCTTCGCGCTGACGTTCGGCACGCATCCGCGCAAAGGTGGCTTCAAGGTTTTGCACCGGCAAATCGGTGCGCGTCAGGCGCACGTCAATCACCTCAACCCCAAGGCTCGATGCCTCGCGCCGGGCCAGATCGCGGATCTGGTTCATCAGCGACGTGCGGTCTTCCGACAGCACCGCCGTCGAAGGCACACCGCCCATCACCTCGCGGATGGCGGCATTGATGATGCGGTCAAGCCGCTGGCGGGCGGTTTCTTCGCCCCCCGAACCCACGGCCTGACGGAACTTCACCAGATCGGTGATGCGCCAACGCGCAAAGGCATCGACCACAAGCCGCCGGTCATCGGCGGGCGTCACCTCGATCGGTTGGGTCGGCAGGCCAAGGATGCGGTCCTCATAGCTGACCACTTCTTGAATGAAGGGCAGTTTGAAGCCAAGGCCGGGTGTTTCAACCACTTGTTTTACCTGACCAAACTGCAAAACCAAAACCTGCTTGCGTTCATCGACGATATAGATCGACGACAACACGACAGCCCCAAGCACGAAAAGCGCGGGCAGAACATAGGCCATACGCATCAGTTGTTCCCCCCGGTTTTGGCGTCAGGCTTGCTGCCCGTCAATTCCCCGAGCGGCAGATAGGGCACAACGCCCTGCCCGCCCGCTTGGCCCGAGACACCGTCAAGAATGACCTTGTTCATGCCACCGAGAACTTTTTCCATCGTTTCCATATACATACGCTTTCGCGTCACCTCTGGCGCCTTGACATATTCGGCATAGACCGAGGTGAAACGGCTGGCCTCGCCCTCGGCGGTATTGACCACCTGCGCGCGGTAGGCTTCGGCTTCTTCCAAAAGCTGGGCCGCCTGACCACGGGCACCCGCCGTTACCTTATTGGCATAGGCATCGGCCTCTTTTTCCAGCCGGTCGCGTTCTTGCTGGGCGGCCTGCACTTCGCGGAAGGCGTCAATCACTTCGCGCGGCGGGTCAGCCTTGGCAAGGTTCACCCGCACGATGTTGATACCGGCATCATAGCTGTCAAGCGTGCCCTGCACGGCGGCCAGCAGATCGGTGGCGATGCGGCCACGGTCGCGGTTCAGCACCGGCGCCAGTTCGCTGCGCGCGATGATGTCGCGCATGGCGCTTTCCGATACCGCCTTGATGGTGTCGCCGGGGTCGGCCAGATTGAACAGGTATTTCGCCGGATCTGCGATGTTCCAGACAACCTGAAACTCCATATCCACGATGTTCTGATCGCGCGTCAGCATCAGGCCGGTGTCCATTTCGCCACCGGCGCCAGAGCCGACTTCGGTCGTGCGTTCGCCCGTCACCTGCACGATTTCAGCGCGCACCAGAGGCCAGGGGGCAAAATTCAGGCCCGGTTCGCCCACGGCGCTGAACTCGCCCAAAAACAGCTCAACCGAACGTTCTTCGGGCTTCACCGTATAAAAGGACATATAGCCCCAAGCCGCCACCGCCGCGAAAGCCGCCAGCACGACACCTTGGGCGGAAAACAGGTTCGGCCCCTGCCCCGCGCCCCCGCCGGGCACCCGCGGCGGCGGACGGTTGCCGCCCCGGCCCCCGCCCATCAAGACGCGAAGCTGCTCTTGGCCCTTGCGCATAAGTTCGTCAATTTCAGGAATTTGCGGCCCTTCTCCGGGACGCCGCGAACCGCCCTTGCGGCCCTCATCGCGCCCATCGCGCGCTTCATCATCCTGATTGTCACCGCCGCCCCAGGGACCACCGCCGCCTGCCATCGAGAAACCTCACTTCGTATTTTGCTTCCCATGACTTGGGGCCAAGGGGCGCGGAAATCAAGCCGCGAATTGCCACGCGGGCACAGGTGGGGCGCAATCAGACCACGCGCGCGGGCTTTCGCAGGGTGACGAGTTCTTCGGCCATGGTCGGATGCACCGCGACGGTGCGGTCGAAATCTTCCTTGGTTGCCCCCATGCCGATGGCAATGGCCACAAGCTGAATCATCTCGCCCGCGCCTTCCCCGACGATGTGGCAGCCCAGAACCTTGCGGGTTTCAGCGCTGACCAGAAGCTTCATCAAAACCCGGTCCTGCCGGCCGGCAAACAGGGTTTTCATCGGCCGGAAGGCGGCAACATAAACCTCGGTCGGCCCCTGATCGCGGGCCTGTTCTTCGGTCAGGCCAATGGTGCCCATTTCGGGCTGGGTAAAGACGGCCGAGGCAATGTTGGCATGTTCAAACTTCGTCGGCACGCCGCGAAAGACGGTATCGGCAAAGGCATGACCTTCGCGGATGGCGACCGGGGTCAGGTTGACGCGATCGGTCACATCGCCCACGGCATAGATCGAAGGCACGGCGGTTTGCGACCAGTCAGACACTTTGATTTCGCCGTTGCGGCCCAGTTCAACGCCCAAGGGTTCAAGCCCCAGCCCGGCGCTGTTCGGCTTGCGCCCGGTGGCATAAAGCACCAGATCAAATTCGCGCTCTGACCCGTCAGAGCCATGGGCACGGATGCCGGCCGCGGTTTTTTCCAGGCCCAGCACATCGGTGCCGCAATGAATGGCAACCCCATCGGCCTGCATGGCATTGGCGACATGGCCGCGCGCTTCGTCATCAAAGCCGCGCAGAATTTGCGCGCCACGGTAATATTGCGTAACTTCGACACCCAAGCCATTCAATATGCAGGCAAATTCAGAAGCGATATAACCCCCGCCCACCACAAGCGCCCGCTTGGGAAGTGCAGGCAGATGGAAGATTTCATTCGAGGTAATCGCCAGTTCCGCCCCCGGCACATCAGGCACAAAAGGCCGCCCGCCGGTGGCGATCAGGATGTGTTTTGCGGTGAACCGCGCGCCCGTGGCCAGCGCAACGGTATGGGCATCAACCACGGTGGCGCGGGTATCATGGATCGTAACACCGGCGTTTTTCAGCGTGTTGCGATAGGCATTTTCCAGCCGGTCAAGTTCCGCCTCAAGTGCGGTGCGGAAATGCGGCCAGTCGAAACCATGGGTCTTCACATCCCAGCCATAGGCGCGGGCATCTTCGATTTGCCCCGGAAATTCGCTGGCATAGACCATCAGCTTTTTCGGCACGCAGCCGCGGATAACGCAGGTGCCGCCCATGCGCGATTCTTCGGCCAGCCCCACGCGTGCCCCGCCCTCTGCCGCCGCGATGCGGGCCGCACGCACGCCGCCCGAACCGCCACCGATGACGAAAAGATCATAGTCGAATTGGGTCATGGCTGCGCCTTTTGCTGGCGGAGGGCCGGGGGTTTCACACCCCCGGGCCCCCGTGGGATATTTAAGCACAAGAGGATGGGATCAATCGCCAAGATCGGCAAAGATATTATCCGTCGGGGCGAAATGGATGCGGTCATCGCTTTGGGTGCCGGCGTTGATGTCGCGCAATTGCACCCGGCCGTCGCTGTGGCCGATGATGACGATGTCGCAGATGTCGATGAAAAGCCCGTTCTCAACAACGCCCGGTATCTGATTGAGAACCAAAGACAATTGGCGCGGATTGCCAATGCGTTTCAGATGCAGGTCGATGATGTAATTCGCCTCATCCGTCAAAAGCGGTTTGTCACCGTTCATCCGCAGCGTCACATCGCGGTCAAGCACATCCATGCCGACCAGCATTTCTTCGACCAGCGCCTTGGTGGTTTGCCAGCCGAAGGGGATGATTTCCACCGGCAGCGGGAAGGCGCCAAGATGGGTGACTTCTTTCGCCGCATCGGTGATGACGATCATCTGATCCGAGGCGGTGGCCACGATCTTTTCTTGCAAAAGCGCCGCGCCGCCGCCCTTGATAAGGGCGAGGTTCGGGTCAAATTCGTCGGCGCCGTCGATGGTCAGGTCCAGCCATTTGGCATCGTCAAGGCTGGTGACCGGCACGCCCAATTGCCGCGCCAGTTCGGCGGTGCGGGTCGAGGTTGGCACGCCGACCACGCGCAGCCCTTCGGTGCGGATGCGTTCGGCCAGACAGCGCACCATCCAGGCGGCAGTTGACCCGGTGCCAAGGCCCAGCTTCATGCCGTCTTCGACGAATTCCACCGCGCGTTTGGCGGCGACAAATTTCGCTTTGTCGATAGGGGAAAGTTCGGCGGGCATGGCAGATTCCTTTTGCGGGTGCGCGGGCTTTATACGGGTTTGGTCCCGCAACGGCGAGGGGGTTTGTTGGTGCTTGACAGTTTGCCGGGCCAGCTTATCTTGCGAATAATTCGCAATTGCAGGTGAGGCAATGGCCCAACCCGAAGGTTTCAGTCTGGGACAGTGGCATGGCGCGCGCGGCGATGCGGCCTTGGCCGAGGTCAGCCGCAGCATTGCGGTGCGTGGCGGCGGCTGGCGACGTTTTGCGGCCTTTCTGGGCCCCGGCTATCTGGTGGCGGTGGGTTATATGGACCCCGGCAACTGGGCGACTTCGATCGCGGGCGGGTCGAAATTTGGCTATACGCTGCTGGTGGTGGCGCTGTTGTCGAACCTGATGGCCATTGTGTTACAAGCCCTTGCGGCGCGGCTGGCCATCGCTTCGGGCCGCGATCTGGCGCAGGCCTGTCGCGATGCCTTTGCGCCTTGGGTGGTCTGGCCGCTGTGGGCGCTGGCGGAAATCGCCATCATCGCCACCGACATTGCCGAGGTGATTGGCACCGCCATTGGCCTGAACCTGCTTTTCGGCATTCCGCTGGAACTGGGCGTTATCATCACCGCGCTGGATGTGTTTTTGATCCTTTATCTGCAAAAGAAGGGTTTTCGCTGGCTTGAGGCTTTTGTCATAGCACTTTTGGCGGTTATTGCCGCGTCCTTCGCCATTCAGATCGCGCTGGCCGATCCCGATTGGCGGGCGGTGATCGGGGGCTTTGCGCCGACGTTTGAAATCGTGAAAAACCCTGAAATGCTCTATCTGGCGCTGGGCATTCTGGGGGCCACGGTGATGCCGCATAACCTTTATCTGCATTCGGCCATCGTCCAGACCCGCGCTTATGGCGACAGCCTGGCCGAAAAGCGGCAGGCGCTGCGTTTTGCCACCATCGACAGCACCGTGGCGCTGATGTTTGCGCTTTTGATCAACGCCGCGATCCTGATCGTCGCGGCGGCGACCTTTCATGCCGGCAGCACGGGCGAGGTGGCAGAGCTGGACAAGGCGCATCAGATGTTGGGGCCCTTGATGGGGGCGGCGGTGGCCCCTGCCCTGTTTGCGGTGGCGCTTTTGGCCTGCGGGCTGAATTCAACCGTGACGGCCACTTTGGCGGGTCAGGCGGTGATGGAGGGTTTCTTGCGCCTGCGTCTGGCACCTTGGGCACGCCGGCTGATCACCCGCGCCATTGCCATTATTCCGGCGGCCAGCGTGACCTTGCTTTACGGCAGCGCAGGCACGGGGCGGCTGTTGATTTTGACGCAAGTGGTCTTGTCCTTGCAGCTTTCTTTTGCGGTGGTGCCCTTGGTGATGTTCACCACCTCGCGCCAGCGGATGGGGGCTATGGTGGCGCCTTTGTGGCTGGCCGCCATGGCCTGGGCGATTGCGGTGGTGATCGTGGCGCTGAACCTCAAACTCCTGTGGGATTTCGCAGCCCTTGGCGGCTAACGCCGCCCGCGCCCGCGACATGTCGTTTTTCGCCAGCCAAACCTGCCGCGCCCTGCCATATTGGCCGCCGGAAATCAGGAGCGCGCGATGTATGTTCTGCATTATTACCCCGACACGGCCTCGCTTGCGGTCCGTATGGTGCTGGCGGAACTGGGGGTGCAGCATCGCTGCCAGTTGATCGACCGGGCGGCCGGGGCGCTGTCAAGCCCCGCTTATCGCGCGATGCAGCCTTTGGGCCTGATCCCGGCGATGGAAACGCCCGATGGCACGATGTTCGAAACCGCCGCGATCCTGCTTTATCTGGCGGATCGCCACCCCGGCCTTGCCCCCGCCCTGGACAGTGCCGAGCGGGGCGATTTTCTGAAATGGCTGTTTTTCACCTCGACCAATGCCCACACCACGCTGTTGCAGCTTTTCTACCCCGAACGCACGGCGGGGGCGGATTGTGTGCAGGCGGTGCTGGACCATGCGTTGCCGAAGATGAAGCACTACCTGTCGCTGCTTGACGCCGCCGCCGCGCCAAATCCCGGCTGGCTGTCGCAAGACCGGCCCACGATGCTGGGCTATTACATCGCCATGCTTTTGCATTGGCTGGGCGGCTTTGGCGCCGACCATCCTTTGCAGATCAATGCCGCCGATTACCCTTCGCTTTGCAAGGTTCTGACCATGCTGGAAGCCCAGCACGCCACGCAGGCGATTGCCGAAGACGAAGGCCTTGGCCCCACCCCCTTTACCGCCCCTCTCGCCTGAAAGAGCCCCGATGTTCCTTTCCGTCTTCGACATGTTCAAGGTGGGCGTCGGCCCGTCTTCCAGCCATACCATGGGGCCGATGGTGGCCGCCGCGCGGTTTCTGGACAAGATGCGCGCCAGCCCCTTCCACTTTCACGGGCTGAAGGCCAGCTTGCATGGCTCGCTTGCCTTTACCGGGGTGGGCCACGCCACCGACCGGGCAACGATCTTGGGGTTGGCGGGGTTTGATCCGGCGACTTATGACGCCGAAAAGGCCGAAGCGGCGCTGAAGCAGATTGAAGAAACCCACCGGATTGAGGCCCCCGGCATGGCCCCGCTGGTTTTTGACCCAAAGCATGATCTGGTCTTTGACTATGGCCCGTCCCTGCCCGGCCATGCCAATGGCATGATCCTGAAGGCAACCGATGCCGAGGGCGACATCATCATGGAGGAAACCTATTACTCCATCGGGGGCGGTTTTGTGCTGACGGCGGCAGAGCAGGCCGAAGCAGGCGGCGCCAAGGCCAAGGCGCGGGCCGATGTGCCCTATCCGTTTGAAACGGCTGCTGAAATGCTGGAGATGTCGGCGAAATCGGGCCTGACGATTGCCCAGATGAAACTGGCAAATGAGCTGAAATTCCGCAGTAAGGCCGAGATCGACAAGGGCCTTGCCCGGCTGTGGGAGGTGATGAGCAACTGCATCAACCGCGGCATGGCGGGCGAAGGCATCCTGCCCGGCGGGCTGAAGGTGCGCCGCCGCGCCAAGGGCATTCATGATGCGCTGATGGCTGAGCGCGGTCTGAACATGACCGCGCCGCATACGATCAATGACTGGATGAGCCTTTATGCCATGGCGGTGAACGAAGAAAACGCCGCCGGCGGCCAGGTTGTGACCGCGCCGACCAATGGGGCGGCGGGGGTCTTGCCCGCCACCATCCGCTATTGGCTGGACCATGTGCCCGGCGCCACCCCGGCAAAAGTGCCCGATTTTCTGCTGACCGCGGCTGCGGTTGGCGGGCTTTGCAAGCATAACGCCTCGATTTCCGGCGCGGAATGTGGCTGTCAGGCCGAGGTAGGTTCAGCCGCCGCCATGTCCGCTGCCGGGCTTTGCGCGGTGATGGGGGGCACGGCGATGCAGGTGGAAAACGCCGGCGAAATCGCGCTGGAACATCACCTTGGCATGACCTGCGACCCGGTCAGGGGGCTGGTGCAGGTGCCTTGCATCGAACGCAACGGTCTTGGCGCGATCAAGGCTGTTTCGGCCGCCTCGCTTGCCCTGCGCGGCGACGGGGTTCACCTTGTCAGCCTTGATGCCTGCATCGAAACCATGCGCCAGACCGGCCATGACATGCATGAAAAATACAAGGAAACCTCGCTGGGCGGCCTTGCGGTGAACGTGCCGAACTGCTGAGCCGCCGGCACGCCGGCTGTTTCAATAGGCAAGCATCACGATGTCGCGATAGGTCATGCTGGCGCTGTCTTGCAAATCGGCCAAAAGCACCAAGCCGCCTTCGTCACTGCCGTTACTGTCAAGCCAAAGCGTTTTGTCCGTTGTGCGGAAGATAAAGAAATCATCGGCGTCCTGGGCCTGATTATCGGCCCTGGCGCGGAAGTTTCCTGCCGCAATCGCGCCCGCATTCAGGCCCAGCCAAGACGCCGAGACCTGAATGAGGTCATTGTTGCCGGTGACATTGCTGAAATCGGTCACACGATCCGCGCTGTTCTCGTCGGCCCACAGCACGAAACGGTCATTGCCCCCGCCACCTGTCAGGCGGTCGGCCCCGGTGCCACCCTCCAGCGTATCGTTGCCGCCGCCCCCCGACAGCACATCCGCCCCGCCATCCCCAAAAAGCCGGTTTGCCCCATCATCGCCAATCAGCGTGTCGCCATAACGCTCGGCCCCGGAAATCTGTTCGATTCCGTTCAGAACATCGCCTTCGGCCCCGCCCGTGTTGCGCGAAGGGTCGGTCAGATCAACCCGCACCGCGCGGCCGAAACGATAGCTGGCAATGTCAAAACCGCTGCCGCCGCCGACAAACTCCTCAGCCCGGCCAAGATAGACCACGTCATTGCCCGCCCCGAGATCAATGACGTTGCTGTCATCCAGACTGCGCAGATTATGCACCATGTCATCACCATCACCCGCAATGATGCCCCCCAGAATATGCCCCCGGTTGGTGATGCTGTCGGCCATGCCATTGGTCATGACCGCGCCGCCGAATGTGCCATAGTTTACAATACGATCAAGGCCGCTGACATGTTCGTTCATATAGGCGGGCACGCCTTCATTCGCCCCCAGAATGGTGCCGTAATTCACCACAGTGGCATCGACATAGGGGTTGGCCGAATTATAGACATAAACGCCGAACTGGCCGGAAATCAGCCCGGTGTTGGTCAGGCTGAACGCCATGGACAAGCCCGATCCGGCCGAACCGATTGCCAGCCCCGCGCCATCGGCCATGATGGTGCCGGCGTTTTTCAACCGCATCTCGCCCGCATCCAGAACCATGCCATGACTGGTGGAAAAGATGGCGGCCGTAGCCGAAAGGCCGACGGTGGAATAGCTGCCCGAAGCGCCCCCCAGCGCGATGCCGGTCGTTCCGGCAAGCGTGCCGGCAAGCCGGATCGTGGCATTGCCGCTGGCTGACAAAAGCGCCGCACCGCTTTGCGAGGTCAGGCTGCCGCAGGCCAGAACCACAATTGATTCGCCATCGGCAAGGGAATAGGTGGGCTGGCTGTTACTGATAAAGGTGGTCATGTCGCCTCATGAGTTTTTTTCAAATCGCGGCATCTCGGGTGCCCAATCGCACCGCCGCCCCCCTCATTAGGCAAAGGCTGGCAGGCCCGGCATCATCCATTTGAAGTATGCCGCCCATCTTTCACCGCCCGGCAGCGTCGCAATCAGGCGGTTTTTCAATGGATAAGCGGGTTAGGCAGGGCCATGACCCAAGCTCTCGCCCGCCCCGCCCCCGCCGACCGCACCCTGACCGGCATCGCCCTGATGCTGGCCTTTTGCGTGCTGGCACCGCTGTTGGATACCGCGTCAAAACTGGCCACGGATACAATCCCTGTTGGCCAGATCACCGCCGCGCGCTTTGTGGTGCAGGGGGTGTTGATGGTGCCGGTGGCGCTGGTCATGGGCCTGTCATGGCGGGTCAGCCGCCGCGATCTGTGGCTTTTGCTGGTGCGCGCGACGCTGCTTATTGCCTCGACCTATGGTTTTGTCGCTGGCGTGCAAGTCATGCCCATCGCCGATGCGCTGGCCATCGTTTTTGTCGAGCCGTTCATCCTGCTGATCCTTGGCCATCTGATTTTTGGCGACCATATCGGCCCGCGCCGTATCATCGCCTCCATCGTGGGCTTTGCCGGCTGTCTTCTGGTCATCCAGCCTTCGCTGGCGGCTTTTGGCCTTGTGGCGCTTTTCCCGCTGATTTCGGCCTTTGCCTTTGCCGGTTATATGCTGGTGACGCGGGCCATGTCGGGCAGTGTAAGCCCCGTGATGCAGCAGCTTCACACCTCGATTGCGGGAAGCCTGATCTGCCTGCCGATCGTGGCGCTGGCTGATGTCGCCCATTGGCCCACGCTTGACCCGGTCATGCCCGAAGGCTGGGCCTGGCTTTGGCTTTTTGGCGTGGGGTTCTGGGCGGCAGCGGCGCATCTTTGCATGACGGTGGCGCTGAAATTCGCCCCGGCCTCAACGCTGGCGCCGATCCATTATCTGGAGATCATCACCGCGGTTTTTCTGGGCTATGTGGTGTTTTCCGATTTTCCGAACACGCTGACATGGGCCGGCATTGCCGTGATCGTGGCCTCGGGGCTTTATATCATCCACCGCGAACATATCATGGCCCAACGCAACCGCGCAGAACTGCCGCCAGATATCTGATCGGCACGATCACCAGCATTTTCGCGGCATCAAAGCGCAAATGAACCGGCCCCGTCACCTCGTTTGAGGTGCCGATCATGCCATCGGGGGCAAAATTCAGCCCCTGAAGCGGCCAACGCAGCCCTTGGCTTTCGCCGCCGACCGGCCCCATCGGAAACAGCGACAGGGCCGTGCCGCGCGGCAGATCCAGCACCAGTTCGGGCGGACAAAGAAAGGTCACATCGCGCGGGCCAAGGATGAAACAGCGCCGCATCGGGTGCTGCGTCAGGCTGTTCAGCACGGCAAGCCCGTGATCCGAACGCGCGCCGGAAAAGCCAAGCCCCAGCACGAAAGGCGCGCGGATTGACCGCAGGGCCTTGTCAAAATCAGTGGTCATCTGTTCGGCAAGCGGAAACAGCCGCCCCGCCAGCCGCGCCCGCGCCGCCGGGCTGATCGAATCCATGTCGCCAATAACCGCTTCGGGTTCGGCGCCCAGCCGCAAAAGCCGGTCCGCCCCGCCATCAGCCCCAACGATTCTTGGGGCAAAGGCACAGGCACGGGCCAGTTGCGCCGCCGTCACCGGGCCACCGCCAACCAGCGTTACACCTTCCAAAGAGTCGACAATCGGGTGATTCATGCGGATACTGTTCTTCCAATTGCGGCAAAATGCCATCGCTTCGGACACAATCAATCCTTCAAATTACCCCGATCTGTCCACGGAATAGAACAGGTTGGCGGCAAGATTGACCTCATTGAGTTTGGCAGAAAGCGAGCATCCGATGACCGGTGCGAGTAAAATCTTAACCGTTTCCTATGGCACCTTTTCGTGCACATTGGAGGGGTTTGACGATCCGTTCAACACCATGAAGGCGATTGCGGAATATTTCCGCGATCTGGCTGCGGGGGACCGTTATTTCGGGGCCGAACCGCCCACCCCCGATGCCGCCATGCTGCACCGGATTGCCGAGCGCGAAATTCAGCGCCGGGTTGAGGCGAAGATTCAAGACAATGGCGTGATCCTGCGCGCCGGTGAATCCGCGGACCTGCCCGCCACCACCTATGCCCCCGCCGAACCGGCCCGGCCCGCCCTGCATGACGAAGACAGCAGCGCCGAAAGCGTGGCCGCCCGTCTGCAACGCATCCGCGCCCGCCACATCGCCGCCGCGCAGGTTGAGGATATTCAGCCCGAGGCCCCAGTTCTGCCCGCAGCCCAGCCTGCCGTGTCGCCCGCCCCCCAAGTGGCGCAAGACACCTATATCGAGGATCAGCACGCCGAAGATCTGGCTCAGGCCGATCTGGCACAAGACCATGCCACCCTGATCGAAACTGCCGATCAGAGCCCGCTGGAAATCGACGATATTCTGGCCGCTGTCGAAAGCGAAACCGCGCCCCGCGCCGAGGTTGAGCCCGCCCAGCCCGATGATCTGATGCCTGTTGAGCTGATCGCAGCCGATCTTGCCGCCGATGCCACTGATACGCTGGATCTGTCCACTTTGGCGGATGACACCGTGATCGAAACGGTCGATCAGATCATCGCATTCGCCGCCGATGAGCCGCCTCTGGCCGGGCAAGACATTGAAACCGTGGATGATCTTCTGCCAGAAATGGCCGCGGTCGAGACCGAAGAAGACGATCTGCCCGAAATCTGGCAAAGCGAGGCGCAATCCAGCGATGACGCGGCGCTCTTGGCCCGGCTTGCCGATGAAACCCTGGCCGGGGCTGGCGATTTGCCGGTTGAACCGCAGGCTTTGCCTACCGATGCGCCCGCAGAAAGCCTTGATGCTGCAAGCCTTGATGCTGAAAGCCTTGATCTGGGCGAAGATGCGCTTGTGCTTGATCCGCAGGATGTGATCGAAACACCCGATCAGGACAGCGCCGAAGACGACATCGCTGAGATGTTGGAAGCCGCAGATCTGCCCCCCGAAACTGAAGCCGTGCCCGCGCCGCAACCGGCACCGCGCGCCCGCGCCAGGGTGATTCGCATCCGCCGGGCCGACCCGCCGCCGGCCGCGCCCGCATCCGCCCTTTCGGACGAGGCCGAGGCCGCGCTTCAGGCGGAACTGGCCGCCCTGGAAGCCGAAATCGAAGGCATCGACGCAGGTGACAGCCTTGCGGAAACCCCGGCTGAAACCGCAGCCGAAGATCAGGCCGAAACCGCCGTGGCGCCCACCGCAGAACCGCCCCTTGGCGCGCGGCAAAAAATCAAGGAACAGACCGAAGACGAATCCGTCAACCGTTTGATGGATCATGCAAAATCGGAAATGGACGGTTCAGAAACCCGCCGCCGTCAATCTGCAATCGCCCATCTGAAAGCGGCCGTGGCCGCCACCGTGGCCGACCGCAAACTTGGCGGCGAAGGGAGCGATACCGCCAGCGCACGCATGGATGCCTATCGCAGCGATCTTGATCGCGTGGTGCGCCCGCGCCGCCCCGTGGCCGAAAGCTCAACACCCCGCCCGGCCCCGGTGGCCGACGCCGCCCCGCGCCCGACGCCTTTGGTTCTGGTGTCAGCCCAGCGCATTGACCGCGCGCAAACCGCCAGCCCAGAGGCAGCCGAAACGCCGCGCGTGGTCATGCCGGTGCGCCCGCGCCGCGTCAGCCCGCCCGGTGCCGAGACCGCGCAGCCCAGCGCACCGCTGATGCAAAACTCCGATCAGATTGCGCAAGAAAACGACCCGTTCGACGCCGACGAAAGCCTTGCCGACGACGATACCGACAATGTCTTTGGCGATGCCACCAGCTTTCAGGATTTTGCCGATCAGCTTGGCGCCAGCGCCCTGCCCGATCTGCTGGAAGCCGCTGCGGTCTATTGCGCCGAGGTGCTGAACCGCCCGGAATTTTCGCGCCCGCTGGTGATGCGGCAGATCGCGGGCCTGCCCGGCCAAACGGCCACCGCGCGCGAAGATTACCTGCGCGGCTTTGGCACGCTTTTGCGTCAGGGCCGCATTGCCAAGGTCAAGCGCGGCATGTTCGCGCTGACCGACCGCTCGCCCTATCTGGCCGAGGCCCGCAAACAGGTGGGTTGAAACGGCAAGATCGAAAGAATCAAGGCCGGGACTGCCACCCGGTCCTTATGGCAGGCGGGTCGCCCCAAGGGCTTGACCCGCCTGTTCTATTTTTCATCCGGGTCAGGCTGGCCAATGCCCTTGAACACCGCCTTGAACGGCAGAATCCATGCCACGCCAAGCAAAACATAAACCGGCACTTCCGCCCAAAGCGGCAGGCGTGGCAGGGCGTTCATCACCGTGACCGCCAGCACGACATAGGCAGGCATCCCGACCAAAAGGATCAGCAAAGACAATCGCTTGCGGGTTTTATAGGAAAGCGCCACGCCATGCCCCCAAGGGTTTATCAATCCGCAAAGGGGTCAGTGACCAGAATGGTGTCATCGCGCTCGGGGCTGGTTGACAACAGCGCCACCGGGCATTGGATCAGCTCCTCAATCCGGCGCACATATTTGATCGCCGCGCCGGGCAGATCGGCCCATGACCGCGCACCCGCGGTGGTTTCCGACCAGCCTTCCATTTCTTCATAAATCGGCGTGCAGCGGGCCTGCTGATCGGCGGCGGTGGGCAGATAATCCATCCGCTTGCCATCCAGCTCATAGCCGACGCAGATTTTCAGGGTCTCAAACCCGTCCAGCACATCGAGTTTCGTCAGCGCGATGCCCGAAACCCCTGATGTTGCACAGGTCTGGCGCACCAAAACCGCATCAAACCAGCCGCAGCGGCGCTTGCGGCCCGTCACAGTGCCAAACTCATGGCCACGCACACCCAGACGCTCGCCATCGGCATCGTGCAATTCGGCCGGGAACGGGCCTTCGCCAACGCGGGTGGTATAGGCCTTGACGATGCCCAGCACGAAATCAATCGCGGTCGGGCCAAGACCCGTGCCCGTGGCCGCCTGCCCGGCAATCACATTCGACGAGGTCACGAAAGGATAGGTGCCAAAGTCGATATCCAGAAGCGAACCCTGCGCGCCTTCGAACAAAATGCGCTTGCCGGCGCGGCGGGCCTCGGTCAGCACTTTCCAGACCGGGCCGGCATAGGGTTTGATCTTCGGCGCGATTTCCAGAATCTGCGACTTCAGCCCGGCGGCATCCACCGGCTCCAGCCCCAGCCCGGCGCGCAGCGCGTTGTGATGGGTCAGAAGGCGGCCAATGCGGGTATCAAGCGTCGCCTCGTCAAAAATGTCGGCCACGCGAATGGCACGGCGGCCAACCTTGTCTTCATAGGCCGGGCCAATGCCACGGCCGGTGGTGCCGATCTTGGCAACGCCGGTCTGCGCCTCGCGGCCACGATCCAATTCGCCATGAATCGGCAAAATCAGACTGGCGTTTTCGGCCAACATCAGGTTTTCCGGACCAATTTCAACGCCCTGATCGCGCAGCTTGTCGATCTCGGTCACAAGATGCCAAGGGTCCACCACCACGCCATTGCCGATAACGCTGAGCTTACCACCGCGCACGATGCCGCTGGGCAGCAGGCTCAGCTTGTAAACCTTGCCGTCGATCACAAGCGTATGACCGGCATTATGACCGCCCTGAAAACGCGCGATCACATCGGCGCGCTCGCTCAGCCAGTCAACGATCTTGCCCTTGCCCTCGTCGCCCCATTGCGCGCCTACGACAACCACATTGGCCATGTTCCCGGTCCCTTGCTTTCCAGAAAAACCGTGCGTCCTATAGCGGGCGGGCGCGGCCAGCGAAACAGCAAAATGCCAGATGGCACCGATTGGAGGCGATCATGCTCAGCTATGTCACGGTTGGAACCAATGATCTGGCCCGCGCCATGCGGTTTTACGATGCGGTTTTGCCCTGCCTTGGCTTTGAGCGCCGCTATCACGACAGCCGCGAAGCCGGCTATGGCCCACCCGCCCCCGCCCCGATCCGCTTTTGGGTGAATATCCCCTTCGATAACCGCCCGGCTACGGTGGGTAACGGCGCCATGCCCGCCTTCAACGCGCCAAACCCGGCCGCCGTAGCAGCCTTTCACGCCGCGGGCCTTGCCGCAGGCGGCACCGACGAAGGCGCGCCGGGCCTGCGCCCCTATGGGCCGGGTTTTTACGCCTGCTACCTGCGTGACCCCGATGGCAATAAAATCTCTGCGGTCCATATTTCGGCCCATTCTTAAGGCAAGATCCGGCGGCGTTTCTTACGGGCAATGTTTTCATCTTGGCCCAAATACCCCCGCCGGAGGCCCTCGCCGGCAATGGCGGACGCTCCGCGGGGGGTATTTTTACCAAGATGAAAGCCAAGGCCATGCGCGCCTTTGGCCTTGCACCACGCGGCCCATCCGCCTAGATAGGCGCGTCAGCTTTGCGAAGGCCCCATGGAAAACGTCGTTCTTACCATCCACCTTATCCTTGCGCTGCTTCTGATCGGCGCTGTCTTGTTGCAGCGCTCAGAAGGCGGCGGTCTGGGCATGGGCGGCGGCGGCGCGATTTCGGCGCGCGGCGCGGCGACCGCGCTTGGCAAGGTGACTTGGGCGCTGGCAGCGGCTTTTATCGTGACCTCGATCACGCTGACGCTTCTGGCCGCGGGCGAAGGCAAGACCGGATCGGTTGCCGACCAGATCGGTATTGAGGCACCGAAACCGGTCGAAACCCCGGCCCCGGCTGCGGGCGATCTGTTGCCCCCCGCCCCGGCGGATGCCCCGGCAACCCCGCAAAAAGCCGAAAACTAACCCCAATCTGTTGCGGCATCGCGGCAAAGTGAAACAGCATCTTGCGGTGCGGTTGCGTCCTTGGCCATCCTCGGCTATAGGTCAACTCCCGTGATGTTGTGATTCTGAATGATCGAATCGCCCAAATTCAAACCACGGGAGACCCCATATGGCGCGCTACATTTTCATCACCGGCGGCGTGGTGTCTTCGCTTGGCAAGGGCCTTGCTTCGGCGGCGCTTGGGGCCTTGTTGCAGGCCCGCGGTTATACGGTGCGGTTGCGCAAGCTTGACCCCTATTTGAACGTCGATCCTGGCACCATGTCGCCTTTTGAACATGGCGAGGTTTTCGTCACCGATGATGGTGCGGAAACCGATCTGGACCTTGGCCATTACGAACGGTTCACCGGGGTTCATGCCCGGATGACGGATTCCATCTCCTCTGGCCGGATCTATTCCAATGTGTTGGAGAAGGAACGCCGGGGCGATTATCTGGGCAAGACCATTCAGGTTATTCCCCACGTTACCAATGAAATCAAAGACTTCCTTCGCATTGGCGATGAGGAGGTGGATTTCATGCTGTGCGAAATCGGCGGCACGGTGGGGGATATTGAAGGGCTGCCCTTCTTTGAATCCATCCGCCAGTTCATTCACGAGCGCCCGCGCGGTCAGTCGATCCTGATGCATCTGACGCTTTTGCCCTATCTTTCGGCTTCGGGCGAGTTGAAGACCAAACCCACCCAGCACAGCGTGAAGATGTTGCAATCCATCGGTCTTGCCCCCGATGTGCTGGTGTGCCGTTCCGAACATCCGATCCCCGAACGCGAGTTGGAAAAGATCGCGCTTTTCTGCAACGTGCGCAAAGAGGCCGTGGTGCCGGCCTATGATCTTTCGACCATTTACGAGGCGCCCCTGGCCTATCACCGGGCGGGCCTCGATCAGGCGGTCTTGGATGCTTTCGGCATCACCCCCGCGCCGAAGCCCAACCTTGCCCGTTGGGAAGATGTGATGGACCGTATCAGCCACCCCGAAGGCGAGGTGCGCGTGGCGATTGTTGGCAAATACACGCAGCTTGAAGACGCCTATAAGTCGATTGCCGAGGCGCTGACCCATGGCGGCATGGCCAATCGCACCAAGGTGCGCGCCGAATGGATTGATGCCGAGATTTTCGAACGCGAAGATCCCGCGCCCTATCTGGCGAATTTCAACGCCATTTTGGTGCCCGGCGGTTTTGGCGAGCGCGGGACCGAGGGCAAGATCAAGGCCGCCACTTTTGCGCGGGAAAAGAAGATCCCCTATCTGGGCATCTGTCTGGGAATGCAGATGGCCGTGATCGAGGCCAGCCGCAATCTGGCCGGAATTGCCGATGCCGGGTCAGAGGAGTTTGATCACGAAGCCAAGGCCAAGCGTTTTACCCCGGTTGTCTATCACCTGAAGGAATGGGTGCAGGGCAACCACACGGTGCGCCGCAAGGCCGATGACGCCAAGGGCGGCACCATGCGGCTGGGCGCCTATACGGCAAATCTGAAACCGGGGTCCAAGGTGGCCGGGGTTTATGGCTCTACCGTGATCGAGGAACGCCACCGCCACCGCTATGAGGTGGACGCCAAGTATATTGAATCCTTGGAAAAATGCGGGTTGATTTTCTCGGGCATGTCCCCCGATGGCCGCCTGCCGGAAATCGTTGAGGTCAAGGACCATCCGTGGTTCATCGGCGTGCAGTTCCACCCGGAGCTGAAGTCAAAGCCCTTCGCTCCGCACCCGCTGTTTGCCGATTTCGTGCGCGCCGCGAAAGAGGCTGAACGGTTGGTATAAGGGGGCTTCCCCCCCTGCTTTGCCCGGAAACAAGGCGCGCAGGCGCCGCCGGGCCGCGCCCGACCTCCCCCCGGGAGGGCGCGTTTGCGCCGTCAGCCCGTAGAACTTCGGTGGGGTTGGTTGGACCATAAAGCGCCTAGAACCGGCGTCGGCGCGCCTTCCCGAGGTCGGGCACGGCCCTCTGTTATTCAAGAAGGCAGGTGGGTATCATAGCGAAAACCCAAGGATTTCCCCATGCCCGCCTATTGGATCGGCCACGTCACCGTCTCAGACCCCACCGCCTATGAGGCTTATCGCCAGGCCAATGCCGCCGCATTTGCCAAATACGGCGCGCGGTTTTTGGTGCGGGGTGGGCCGCAGGATGTGGTCGAAGGTGTGGTCCGCCCCCGCACCGTCGTGATCGAATTTCCCGATCTGAAAGCGGCGCAGGATTGCTACCACTCGCCCGAATATCAGGCGGCCAAGGCGCTGCGGGATGGGGTCAGTCTGGCGGATTTATGTATTGTTGAAGGGTATATGTAACATCCCCCGGCCCGCGAAAGCCTTCGCGGGCGTTCGGCGCTGAAAACGCTCCACTGGAGCGTTTTCTCCCCGCAAAGACGCGGGGCCGCGCCTCACCCAACCGGTGCCCAGATCACATCGTCGATCCTTGGCGCGCCGGTGGCCAGCATCACCAGCCGGTCAAAGCCCAGCGCGATGCCTGACGCATCCGGCATCAACGACAGGGCAGACAGAAAACCTTCGTCGATCGGGTAACGTTCGCCGTAGATGCGTGCTTTCTCGTCCATCTCGGCCATGAAGCGGCGGCGTTGTTCTTCGGGGTTGGTCAGCTCGCCAAAGCCATTGGCCAGTTCTACCCCGCAGGCGTAAACCTCAAACCGCTCGGCCTCACGCGGATCATCGGCGCAGGCGCGGGCAAGCGCGGCCTCGGCGGCAGGGTAGCGATCAAGGATCGTCACGCGGCCATGGCCCAGATGGGGTTCGACCTTTTCCGAAAGGATGCGGCTGAAAATATCAGACCATGTGTCATCGGCGGCCAGTTTTACCCCCGCGCGCGCCGCCTCGGCGGCCAGGGCAGCGCGGTTGGTCATGGCCCCGTCCAGCGTGGACAAGAGGTCAACCCCGGCGTGGCGCTGAAACGCCTCGGCCACCGAAAGCCGTTCCGCCGGCAAATGCGGGTCGCACAGCGCCGTGCGATAGCGCAGGGGCCCTTCGCCCGCCGCCAGCCGCAGGAAGGCAAGGGTATCTTCCATCAAGACCGTGTAATCCTGCCCCACCCGATACCATTCCAGCATGGTAAATTCCGGGCTGTGGCGCGCGCCCCTTTCGCGGTTGCGCCAGACATGGGCAAAGGAGAAAATCCGCTGCTCGCCTGCCGCCAGCAGCTTTTTCATGGCAAATTCGGGCGAGGTATGCAGATACATCCGCCGCGCCAGCCCGTCATTGCCGATGGCATCCACCCCCATGGCGTGCAGGTGGGTTTCGTTGCCGGGGCTGGTCTGCAAGGCCGATGGGTCAACCTCAAGAAAGTCTTCCGCGGCCAGCCATGCGCGGATGCCCGCTTGCAGACGGTTTCGCGCCAAAAGCGCGGGGCGGCGGTCGGCGTGGCGGCGGGGATGCCACCATTCTTGGGCCTCATCGGCGGCTTTTTCGGCTTTCATCTGGCGAAACCTGCAAATCTGCGTTAAGGGCAGCGCCATCGTGCTGCCCGGGCCACTACGGGCTGCTTTGGCAACAGCCCATAACGGAAACGGAAAAAATGGTCAAAGTCATCGCTTCTTCCCTGCGCAAAGGGAATATCGTCGAACTGGACGGCAAGCTTTATGCCGTTCTGAAAGCGGAAAACTTCCACCCCGGCAAAGGCACGCCGACCACCAGCGTCGACATGCGCCGCATCTCGGACGGGGTGAAGGTTGCAGAACGCTGGCGCACCACCGAAATGGTGGAAAAGGCCATGGTGGACGAACGCGAATACGATTTTCTTTACGAAGACGGCGAAGGGTTCCATTTCATGAACCCCGAAACCTATGAACAGGTGGCCGTGTCGCATGATGTCGTTGGCGACGACAAGGCGCTGTTGAGCGATGGCATGAAATGCTATCTGCGCACCCATGAAGGCGTGGCGATCTCGATCGAACTGCCGCAAAAGGTTGTGGTCGAAATCGCGGAAACCGAGCCGGTGGTAAAGGGCCAGACCGCTTCTTCCAGCTACAAGCCCGCAACGCTGACCAATGGCCTGCGCGTTCTGGTGCCGCCCCATATCGGCGCGGGCACGCGGATTGTTATCAACACCGAAGACCTGTCCTATCAGGGCCGCGAAAAGGACTGATCCTTATTCGCCAAAGCTTTACGGGGCGGGCCGACAGGCTCGCCCTTTGCATTCGGGATGTCTTTTCATGCTGTCATATCAACACATCTATCACGCCGGAAATCTGGCCGATGTGCAAAAGCACGCGCTTTTGTCGTGGATGCTGGAGTATCTGACACGCAAAGACAAACCGCTGAGCTATATCGAAACCCATGCCGGCCGGGGGCTTTATGATCTGGGCAGCCCCGAGGCGCTGAAAACCGCCGAGGCAGAGGCCGGTATTGATCTGGCCGAAGGCTGGTTTCCCGCCGATCACCCCTATATGCAACGCTTGGCCGAATGCCGGGCGATGTTTGGGGCGCGAACCTATCCCGGATCGCCCATGATCGCGGCGCTAGCCTTGCGCGAAACCGACACGATCCATCTGGCCGAACTGCACCCGCAGGAAAATGCCGCCCTTCAGGCCAATCTGGGCCAATGGGGTGCCCATATTCAAAAGCGCGATGGCTATGAAATGGCGCTTGCGCTGACGCCGCCCACGCCCCGGCGCGGGCTTTTGCTGATTGACCCCTCATATGAGGTAAAGGACGAATACGCCCAGATCCCGAAAGTTCTGGGTCAGATCGCGCGGAAATGGAATGTGGGCGTCTTGGCGCTTTGGTATCCGATTTTGCAATCGGGGGCGCATGTGGCGATGCTGGACAGCCTGCACGCGCAATTTCCCGAGGCGTTTTGCCATGAGCTGCGCTTCCCCCCCGTGCGCGAGGGCCACAAGATGATTGGCACCGGCATGTTCATCGTGAATGCGCCCTATGGCATTGACGCCGAGGCGGCCCGGCTCAGCGCCTGTTTCCCGCGCTGAAAGCCCCCTTTGGCCGGTTTGAAGGCCGGATTTCGGGGTTTTCAGTTGGGCGCGGGCGCAGTAATCTGCCCGACATGCTTACGCTCATCTCACGCCTGCTTTTCCCCTCGCCTGAACGCCTGCCCGGCCATGATGCCGATCTGGCCCTTGCCGCGCTTTTGGTGCGGGTGGCCAGGACCGATGGTTTCTACGCCTTTCAGGAAGTTGAACGGATCGACCGTATTTTGATGGCGCGGCACGGGTTTGGCGCCTTTGAAGCCGCCGCGATGCGGGCCGAAGCCGAAGTGCTGGAGGCCGAGGCCCCTGATACCGTGCGCTTTACCCGCGCGCTGAAAGAGGCCGTCGGGCTGGAAGACCGTATGTCGCTGGTGGTGGCGCTTTGGGAAGTGGCCTTGGCCGATGGCCAGCGCGACGCGGACGAAGACCATGAAATGCGGCTTTTGGCCGGGCTTTTGGGGCTGACGGATGTGCAATCGGCCACCGCGCGGCAAAGGGCAGCCATCGAATGATCGCCTCCTTGGGCATGTATGACCGGGCCGAAACCGCTGCCGCCAACGATCGGTTCTGGGCCTTGATCCGCGACAGCCTGCGCGACCGGGGCCTTGCCGCGCCCGATGCGCTGACGCGCGGCGAAGGGGCCTATTGGCCGGCCTGGGAAGACCCGGCGCTTGTTCTGTCGCAGACCTGCGGCTTTCCCTATCGGGCAAAGCTGCATGACAAGGTGGCGCTGGTGGCCACGCCCGATTATGGCCTGCCCGATTGCCCGCCGGGATATTACTGTTCGGTCTTTGTCGCGCGCGCCGATGACCCGCGCCATCTGCCGAAATTTCGCAGCGCGCGTTTTGCTTTCAATGAAGGGCTCAGCCAATCGGGCTGGGCGGCGGCGCAAAACCATGCGGCCAGCATGGGCTTTTACTTCCGCCCCGGCCTGCAAAGCGGTTCGCATCGCGCATCGGCCTTTGCCGTGGCCGAAGGCCGGGCCGATCTTGCCGCGCTGGATGCGCTGACCTGGACCATGTTGCAACGCTGGGAACCGGGCCTTGCCAACCTGCGCGAAGTGGCGCGCACCGCCCCCACACCGGCCCTACCCTATATCGCCGCGCGCACGGCAGATGCCGGGGCCACGCACGCCTCCATGGTTGAAGCCTGCGCTGCCCTTTCAGCCGAAGATCGTCAAACGCTCTCGTTACGCGCCATCACGCGAATCGCGCCGGAATGTTACCTCGCGGTGCCGATCCCCCCTTCACCTGAGCAAATTGCGCAAAACGGCTGACCGTTTTGCGCAGATGACCCGCCGCAAGGCGCAGAAATCCCGTTGCATTACCGCCCGATCTGCGCCCTATTTGCACACCAGTTCAAACCGACAAGGCCAAAATGACCGACGCCCCTTCAACGCCCGTCATCGAAATTCACGATCTGCACAAAAGCTATGGTCAGCTTGAGGTCTTGAAAGGCGTGGATCTGACCGCGCCCAGGGGCCATGTGGTTTCGCTGATCGGATCTTCGGGTTCGGGCAAATCGACCCTGCTGCGCTGCTGCAACCTGCTGGAAGAAAGCCAGAAGGGCGAGATCAAGTTTGAAGGCGAAGCGGTGCGCTGGCGTGGCGAAGGCCACAACCGCCACCCTGCCGACCGCGCGCAGGTCACACGGATGCGCACCAATCTGTCGATGGTGTTTCAGCAATTCAACCTGTGGTCCCATATGACGATTTTGCAAAACGTCATGGAAGCCCCGCTGACCGTGCTGAAACGCGACCCGAAAGAGGTGGAAGAAAAGGCGCGGCATTATCTGGCCAAGGTGGGCATTGCCGACAAGGCCGACGCATGGCCTGCCATGTTGTCAGGCGGCCAGCAGCAGCGCGCCGCCATCGCCCGCGCCCTGTGCATGGAGCCGCGCGCGCTTTTGTTTGATGAGCCGACCTCGGCGCTGGACCCCGAGCTGGAGCAGGAAGTGGTCAAGGTTATCAAGGCGCTGGCCGATGAAGGCCGCACGATGATTCTGGTGACGCATGACATGAAACTGGCCGCCGATGTGTCGGACCATGTCATCTTCCTGCACCAAGGCAAGATCGAGGAGGAAGGCGCCCCGGCCGATCTGTTTGGCAATCCGCAAACCGAACGTCTGCGCGGCTTTCTTTCGGCCACGGGCAACTGAAATGGCATTTGCCGGCGCAAACCGGGCCTTAGTCACCGGCTGCGGCGATGCCACCATTGACGAAATCGGCCCCCGGTGGCTTTAGTCAGCCATCGGACCGCAAAAACGATAACCGAGTTCAACAAAGACCCAACGGGGAGATCACCATGAAGAAACTGCTTCTTGCCACCGCTTTGGCCGGCCTTGCCGGCACCGCTTTTGCCCAAGACGTCGTGCGTCTGGGCACCGAGGGCGCCTACCCTCCCTATAACTTCATCAACGACGCCGGCGAAGTTGCTGGTTTTGAACGTGAATTCGGGGATGAGCTGTGCAAGCGCGCCGGCCTGACCTGCGAATGGACCACCAATGAGTGGGACAGCATCATCCCGAACCTGCAATCGGGCAACTACGACGTCATCATCGCCGGCATGTCGATCACCGACGAGCGTGAAGAAGTCATCGACTTCAGCCAGGGCTATCTGCCCCCGGCTGCCTCGGCCTATCTGGCGCTGTCGGCTGATGTCGATCTGACCTCGGGCCCGGTTTCGGCCCAGACCTCGACCATTCAGGCCGCCTTCGTTGCCGCCAATGGCATGTCTGTGATCGAATTCGCCACCCCGGAAGAAACCGTTGCCGCCGTGAAGAACGGTGAAGCGGTGGCCGTGCTGGCCGACAAGGACTATCTGGAGCCGATCGCCGCGGAATCGAATGGCGAGCTGGTGCTGCTGGCCAAGGAAGAATCCATCGGTGGCGGCGTGGGCCTTGGCTTCCGCGACAGCGATGACGAGTTGCGCGGCAAGTTCGATGCCGCGATCAAGTCGATGAAATGCGACGGCACGCTGGACGCCATGATCGTGAAGCCCGAATATTTTGGCCCCGAAGCCAAGACCTGGGGCGATGCTGGCAAGGAAGGCTGCTAAGCCATTCAACGGGCGGCGATTTTCGTAATCGCCGCCCTTATTCCATCCTGCGGGGCAAGGGGCAAACCGATGTTTTCATTCTGTGCCGATCCCAAGGCAATCGAAGGGTTGTCCTGGCTGGCCTGTTATCTGAGCTCGGCCAAACATCTGGCTTTTTACGCCTCTTTCGGGACGGTTTTGCTGTTGCTGTTCGTCACCGCGCCGGCGGCGCTGGCCTTTGGCTTTGGCGGGGCAACTGCGGCGCGTTCGCACCACCTGCTCGCCCGCATTCTGGGCAAGACCTATATCGCCATGGTGCGCGGCGTGCCCGACATCGTTTATTTCATGTTCTTCGTCATCGCGCTGGATCAGGGCATTGAATACACCAAAAGCCTGATGGTCTGCGATGGTGGGGAATGGCCGTGGCAGGGGTTGGAATTTCACGTCTGCAAAGCCGCCAAGGTGCCCTTGGCAAGTTCATCCCCCTTTTGGCACGAGGCCTATGGCTTCATGCTGGCGGTCGTGACCTTTGCCATCGTGTTCGGTGCCTTTGTCGCCAATGTGCTTTATGGCGCGATGCAGGCGGTGCCACGGGCGCAGCTTGAAACCGCCGAAGCCTATGGCATGAACCATGCGCAGGTGTTCCGCCGGGTTTTGGTGCCGCAGATGTGGGTCTATGCGCTGCCCGGCCTGTCCAATCTGTGGATGATCCTCATCAAGGCGACGCCGCTTCTGTTCCTTCTGTCGGTCGAAGACATCGTCTATTACGCGCGCGAACTGGGCGGGTCCAAGACCCAAGCCTATGAATACCCGCATGGCGACTGGCGGCTTTGGTATTTTCTGGTGCTTTTGGTGTTCTATCTTGTGATGACCCGCGCCTCCGAAGGGGTGCTGGGGCGCCTTGCCGAACGGCTGTCCAAAGGGCAGGCCACCGCTGCGGGCGAAGCCATGCGAAAGGCCGCAGCATGACCATGACCTGCCTTGAAACCATTCAGGCCTACGGCCTGCGCGCAGTTGGCATTGGCGAAAACCTGCTGCCCAAGACCGATTTCACCCTGTGCCAGCAATTCACGCTGATCGGCTCGGGCATGATCTGGAACCTCTATTTCGGCACGCTGGCGCTGGCCTTCGGTTTCTTTCTCGCCAATGCGGTGGCCGTGGCCAAGGCCGCGCGCAACCCATGGGCGCGCAAATCGGCGGAATGGTTCATCTTCGTCTTCCGCGGATCGCCTTTGTTCATCCAGTTCTTCATCGCCTATGAAACGCTGGTGCTCTTGCCGCGCAGCGGCATAGATATTCTGGGCATCACCGTGCAAACCGCCTGGTTGACCAAGGCCTGGGCGGGCGCGCTTTTCGTGCTGTTTCTGAACACCTCGGCCTATGCGGCGGAAATCTTTTACGGTGCGCTGCGTTCCATCCCGAAGGGCGATCTTGAGGCGGCCGATGCCTATGGCATCAGCGGTTGGCAACGCTTTCGCCGCATCCAATGGCCGACCATGCTGCGGCTGGGCTGGCCCGCCTATACCAATGAGGCGATCTTCATGTTTCACGCCACCACGCTGGTTTTCTTTGCCAGTTTCCCGGCGTTCCGGCAGATGGGCGATGCGCTTTACTATGCCAACTACTTTGCCGACAAAACCTTCAACCCCTTCATCCCCTACCCGATTGTCGGCTTTTACTTCATCTTGCTGACACTTCTGGTGACCGGGCTTTTCGGCTGGGTGAACCGGCGGCTGAACCGGCATCTGCCGCAAAACACCCGCGCGAAAATTCGCTTGCGCCTGAACCTGATCCGATAGTATCCTAAATTTGATCAAATTGAGGATGTGCCATGTCGGCCCCTCGCGTTGATCGAAACCAGGGAAAGGATCAAGGGCATGATCCGTAACCTGCCTGCCGGGCCATGGGGGCCTGGCGCGGGGGTTCGTGGCCCTTATCTCGAACAAAATGATGAAAGATTGGCTGAGAAAGCACCCCAACGTCCGCACCATCCGGGTTGCGGCGGCGGATTTGAACGGGCAAGCCCGCGGCAAACGTGTGCCGGCGCGCTTTGCCGACAAGGTCGTGAAGGACGGAACGCGCTTTCCGTTCTCGGTTTTGAACCTCGACATCTGGGGCGAAGATATTGACGACAGCCCCCTGGTCTTTGAGCAGGGCGATCAGGATGGCGTGCTGAAACCCACCGAACGCGGCTTCATGCCGATGCCATGGCTGGAGGCGCCGACCGCGCTGTTGCCGATCTGGATGTTTCGCGAAAACGGCACACCTTATGAGGGCGACCCGCGCCACGCGCTGAACGCCGTGGTCAAACGCTTCAAGGCGCGCGGGTTGACGCCGGTCTGCGCGATGGAGCTGGAGTTCTTCCTGATCGACGACAGCGGCAAGACCATGCAGGTGCCCGCCTCGCCCCGCTCGGGCAAGCGCCGCAAAGCGGCGGAAACCCTGTCGATCCGCGCGCTTGACGCCTTTGACACCTTCTTTACCGATCTTTACGACGCCTGCGAGGCGATGGATATTCCGGCCGATACCACCACGTCGGAAACCGGCCTTGGCCAGTTCGAAGTGAACCTGATGCATTGCGACGACCCGCTGCGCGCCGCCGATGATGCCTGACTGTTCAAGATGCTGGTCAAAGGTCTGGCACGGCGCCACGGCTTTGCCGCCAGCTTCATGGCCAAACCCTACCCGGAATATTCCGGCTCTGGCCTGCATACCCATTTCAGCCTGATTGATGAAAAAGGTGACAACGTTTTTGACAGCGGCGGGCCGAAAGGCACCGCGATCATGCGTCAGGCGGTTGCGGGCTGCCTGAATGCCATGCGCGATTCGGCGCTGATCTTTGCGCCGCATCAAAACAGCTATGAACGGCTGGTGCCGGGCAAACATGCCCCGACCTCAATCGCCTGGGGCTATGAAAACCGCACCACGGCCCTGCGCATTCCGGCCGGCTCTACCGCGGCGCGGCGTATCGAACACCGGGTCGCGGGGGGCGATGTGAACCCCTATCTGATGCTGGCCACCATTCTTGGCGCCGCCCTTGACGGCATCGAAAACGAAATGGACCCGCCGACCCCGATCGTCGGCAATGCCTATGCGCTGGAAGACCTGCCGCAGATCCCGGCCACATGGGAAGATTCGATTGACGCGCTGGAGCAAAGCAGCATCGTGCCGCGCTTCCTGCACCCCGATCTCATCAAGAACCTGATCCAGACCAAGCGGCAGGAATTGCATTACATCGGGGAACTGACCGAACAAGAGCGGATCGACCTTTACCTCGATACGGTATAGGCCGGGGCGGAAATCATCCGATTTCCGCTTGCGAATTCCGCCGGAATTCGCCCCCGCATTTGTGCAAACCCTGCGGTGCCCCCCTTGACCAACCGGGGGGGCCTTGCGTTAGGCTGAAGCTTAGGAAACCACGGAACTTTCATGCTGATCGGCATTTTGCAAACCGGGCTTGCGCCCGAGGCTCTCGCCCCGACGATGGGCGATTACCCCGATATGTTTGCCCGCTTGCTTGAGGGCCACGGCTTCACCTTCCGCACCTATAAGGTGGTGGAGGGCGAGCTTCCCGCCGATGTGAAAGATTGCGATGGCTGGCTTATCACCGGTTCGCGCCACGGGGTTTACGAAGACCACCCCTGGATTGCACCTTTGGAGCAGTTCATCCGTGACAGTTTCGCCGCGCATGTGCCGATGGTCGGGGTCTGTTTTGGCCACCAGATCATTGCTCAGGCCATGGGTGGCAAGGTTGAACGCCATGCGGGCGGCTGGGCTGTGGGGGCAACCGATTATGATTTCGGCGGCCAGACCATGACCCTGAACGCCTGGCACCGCGATCAGGTCACCAAAGCCCCGGCGGGGGCCAAGGTGATTGCCAGCAATGATTTCTGCACCAATGCAGCACTTCTTTATGATGACCGGGCGCTGACGGTGCAGGCCCATCCCGAATTTCGCCCCGAATTCGTCGATGGTCTGATGAAGACCAGGGGCAAGGGGCTGGTGCCCGACGAGGTGATGGCAGAGGCCGCCACAAAACTCGGCGCGCCTCTGCAAGACAAGTCCATGGCGGCCCAGATTGCCGCCTTCTTCAAGGCCCCCCGGTCCTGAACGGCTGTCATGGCTGAAAGGCCCGGGGTCAACCCGAACAAAACATAGTGTGACCCCATGTCCAAATGGACCGATCAACTGCCCGAGGCAGCTCTTGAATATATTGGCAACCGCCGCGTGGATGAGGTGGAATGCGTCATTGGCGACATTGCCGGCGTGGCGCGGGGCAAGGCCATGCCTGCCGCAAAATTCGCCAAGCAAACCAATTACTTCCTGCCAAATTCCATCTTCTTGCAAACCATCACCGGGGAATGGGCCGACAACCCCTTTGACGCCTTTACCGAACCCGACATGATCCTTGAACACGATTGGTCCACCGCCACCGCGGCGCCCTGGACGGCGGATGTCACGCTTCAGGTCATCCATGATGCCAAGGACCAAGAGGGCAATCTGGTGGGCTTTGCGCCACGCAACGTGCTGCGCCGGATCGTCAAGCTTTACAACGATCAGGGCTGGACCCCGGTTGTCGCGCCGGAGATGGAGTTTTTCCTGACCGCCCGCAACACCGACCCGAACCAGCCTGTCATCCCGCCGATGGGCCGCACCGGCCGGCGCGCGGCGGGCAAACAGGCCTATTCGCTGTCAGCCGTCGATGAATATGGCAAAGTGATCGACGACATCTATGACTTTGCCGAAGCGCAGGGGCTGGAAATTGACGGCATCTTGCAAGAAGGCGGCGCGGGGCAGATCGAACTGAACCTTGCCCATGGCGACCCGGTCCGGCTGGCCGATGATGTGTTTTTCTTCAAACGCCTGATCCGCGAAGCGGCCCTGCGGCATGATTGCTTTGCCACCTTCATGGCCAAACCCATCGCGGGTGAACCCGGTTCGGCCATGCATATTCATACCTCGGTGGTCGATACGAAAACCGGCAAGAACATCTTTGCCGGGCCGAAAGGCGTGGAAACCGAGGCGTTTTTGCATTTCATCGGCGGGCTGCAAAAACACCTTGGCGCCGGGGTGGCGCTGTTTGCGCCTTATGTGAACAGCTATCGCCGCTATGTCCCGGATTTCGCCGCGCCGATCAATCTGGAATGGGGCCGCGACAACCGCACCACGGGGCTGCGGGTGCCCATCTCCTCGCCGGCCGCACGCCGGGTGGAAAACCGCCTGCCGGGGATGGATTGCAACCCCTATCTCGGCATCGCCGCCACACTGGCCTGCGGCTATCTTGGCCTTGTGAATAAAATCGCCTGCCGCCCTGAATTCATCGGCAACGCCTATATCGACAGCGATGAGATTCCGACAACCCTTGGCGATGCGCTGGATCTTCTGGAAGAAGACGCCGGCCTGACCGAAGTGATGGGCGCGGATTTCTGCAAGGTCTATGATTCGGTAAAGCGAAACGAATACAAAGAGTTCCAGCAAGTCATCAGCCCGTGGGAGCGGGAACATCTGCTGCTGAACGTGTAAGAGGCGCCCATGAACCTTCTGCATGTGAATGACCGGGCGGGGGAATATCCCGGCTCTTGGTATGCGGCCACCCGCGCGCCTTTTGCCCGCTGCCCGCCACTTCAGGGCGATGTCCGGGCCGATGTCTGCATCATCGGCGCGGGCTATACCGGGCTTTCGGCCGCGCTGCATCTGGCGGAAAAAGGCCTGCGCGTGGTGGTGCTTGAAGCGCATCGCGTCGGCTTTGGCGCCTCGGGGCGCAACGGTGGGCAGGTTGGTTCTGGCCAGCGGCAAGATCAGATCTGGCTGGAAAAGACCGTCGGGCGTGAAGATGCCCGGCGCATGTGGGATCTGGCCGAAGACGCCAAGGCATTGGTCAAAAGCCTTATCACGGGGCACGACATGCCCGTCACCTTCCACCCCGGCGTGGCCCATGCCTGCTGGTCGGATGCCGAGGTGCGCGACACCCATGCTTACGCCGAAAAACTGCACCGCGACTACGGCTATGACCAGCTTGAACCGCTGGACCGCACGGGCATTCAAAACCTCATCGGATCAAAGGCTTACAAGGGCGGCGAGGTAGACCGCGGCGCGGGCCATCTGCACCCGCTGAACTTTGCCATCGGGCTGGCACAGGCCGCGCAAAAAGCCGGGGCGGTGATTTGCGAAATGTCAGAGGCGCTGCGGCTGGAAACCGGCGCGCAGCCCGTCGTTCACACCGCTCAGGGCCGGGTGATCTGCGATCAGGTGATCTTGGCGGCCAATGGCTATCTGGGAAATCTGGAACCCAAGGTCGCCGCCAAGGTCATGCCGATCAACAATTTCATCGTGGCGACAGAACCCTTGGGCGCGCGCGCCGCCGAAATCCTCTCCGAACCCGTCGCGGTGGCCGATACCAAATTCGTGGTGAATTACTGGCGCCTGTCAGAAGACAACCGCCTGCTTTTTGGCGGCGGCGAAAGCTATGGCTACCGCTTTCCCGATGTGATCCGCACCGTGACAAAACCCATGCTCGAGGTTTACCCCCAGCTTGCAAACACCCGGATCGACTATGCCTGGGGCGGCACATTGGCCATTACCCTGAACCGGATGCCCTGCTTTACCCGGCCCGCGCCCAACATTCTGTCGGCTTCGGGCTTTTCCGGCCATGGCGTGGCGCTGGCAACCCTTGCGGGCAAGCTGATGGCCGAAGCGGTGGCCGGCAATGCTGCGGGCTTTGATCTGATGGCCAGCCTGCCGCAACCCCGCTTTCCCGGCGGCGTCGCTTTGCGCTGGCCTTTGCTGGTGCTGGCCATGACCTGGTATTCGCTGCGCGACCGGCTTGGCCTTTGATCGCGGCCTTTTCATCTTGGCCCAAATACCCCCGCCGGAGGCTCTTGCCGCCAATGCCGGACGCTCCGCGGGGGGTATTTATTGCCAAGATGAAAGCAAAGCGCCGCATAGGATCGGCGGTTTTCGCCCCATGGCGCAGATTGTCACTGGTCTGTGATCTTTTGCGCGTTTAAAGATTTTCTGAATAAGAGTTTCAGGAAAGCTAATCATGCCCGCTGACGGCCAGACCCTCGCCCCGAATGTTTATGATGCCGAACCGATCCCCGAAGCCGCCCGCGCCGAGATTGATCGTCTGCTCGCCTCGGGCGATCTGTTTCGCTACACCGCGCCCGAAGGGGCGCCGGTGGCGCTGTTGGAGCAGGAATTTGCCGATCTGATGGGGTCGAAATATGCGCTGGCTGTCGCTTCTTGTTCGGCGGCGCTGTTTTTGTCGCTGAAGGCGCTGGACCTGCCGCGCGATGCCAAGGTGCTGATCCCGGCCTTTACCTTTGCCGCCGTGCCATCCGCCGTGGTTCATGCCGATTGCGTGCCGGTTCTGGTTGAGGTGGGGGCGAATTACCGGGTGGATATGGCCGATTTCGCCGCCAAGATTGACGATGCGCAGGCTGTCATCATTTCGCATATGCGCGGCCATACCAGCGACATGGATGCAATCATGGCGCTTTGTGATGCGCGGGGGATTCCGGTTGTCGAAGATGCCGCCCACAGCCTTGGCACCGAATGGCATGGGCGCAAGATTGGCACCATCGGCAAGATCGGCTGTTTTTCCTTCCAGTCTTACAAATTGGTGAATGCGGGCGAAGGTGGCATTCTGATTACCGATGATCCCGAAATTGCCGCGCGCTGCGTCATCATGTCGGGGGCTTACGAATCCAACTGGAAAAAGCATCCTGGAATGCAGAACAGCTATATGCTGTGGCAAAACAAGCTGCCGCTTTACAACATGCGGATGCAAAACCTGTCTGCCGCCGTTATTCGCCCGCAACTGCCCCTGGTGGCCGAGCGGGTGGAAAAAGGCCGTGCGGGCCATGACCGGGTGGCTGCGCGGCTGAATGCTTCGGCCCATCTGGCCGTGCCGCCTGCCCTGCCCCCCGAAGAACGCGCGCCCGATTCCATCCAGTTCAACCTTGCGGGCGACTGGTCGGATGCGCAGGCCCTGGCCTTTCAGACCGAGGCGAAAAAGCGCGGCGTTTCGGTGCAGGTCTTTGGTCTGTCTGAAGGCAATGCCCGCGCCTTTTGGAACTGGGAATTCCTTGGCCCCGCGGCCAGCACCGAGGCCGATCTGCCGCAGACCCGTGCCATGTTGATGCGCGCCTGCGATGTGCGGCTGCCGACGCGGCTGACCGAGGCAGAGCTGGATTTCATTGCAAACGCCCTTGTCGCCGCCGCCGAAGCGGTGCGCGGGCGGCTGGCGGCATAAATCCTGACGGGTGGCGCATTTTTCCTCTTGCAGCCGCCCGTGCCATCCCCTATTTCACCGCCATCCGACGGCAGCGCGGGCGTAGCTCAGGGGTAGAGCATAACCTTGCCAAGGTTAGGGTCGTGAGTTCGAATCTCATCGCCCGCTCCAGTCGGAACGCGGAAAGGGCACCTTCGGGTGCCCTTTTGCTTTGGCGCGCCAAGTCTGAGCGGTATTTTGCTGAATTTTCAACATTTTGCGCCCCCATGCCCCCAAGCTGGCAAATTCCGCACAAATCCCTCTTGCACGCCCCCGCCGCTTTGGCTAATACGCCCCCCACGGAGTGCGGGCGTAGCTCAGGGGTAGAGCATAACCTTGCCAAGGTTAGGGTCGTGAGTTCGAATCTCATCGCCCGCTCCAATACAAAAGGGCGTCCCTTTGGGGCGCCCTTTGTTTTTGCCGGCTTGCCCCGCAGGTCGGGCTGATTTAGCTGTTATGACGAGTAAATGGGGCGCATATGAAACGGGTATTCATCACCGGGACAGCAGGGTTCATCGGGTTTCATCTGGCAAAACTGATGTTGGATCAGGGCTGGCAAGTGCATGGCCTGGACGGCATGACCAGCTATTACGACATCCGGCTGAAAGAAGCGCGCCTTGCGATTTTGCAGCAAAATCCTGCGTTTAGCCAAGTAACCGCGATGCTGGAAGATGCCGATGCCGTCATGCAGGCCGCCCGCGACGCCGCCCCGGATGTGATCGTTCACCTCGCCGCGCAGGCCGGTGTGCGCTATAGTCTGGAAGCCCCTCGCGCCTATATCGACAGCAATCTCGTCGGCACGTTCAACGTGATGGAGGCGGCCCGCGAATTGCAGGTGGCGCATTTGTTGATGGCTTCGACCAGTTCGGTTTATGGCGCGAATGAAGACATGCCGTTTTGCGAAACCGACAAGGCCGATCACCCGCTAACCATTTACGCCGCCACGAAAAAGGCCAATGAGGCGATGGGCCACGCCTATGCCCATATCCACGATCTGCCTGTCACGATGTTTCGATTTTTCACCGTTTACGGCCCATGGGGCCGGCCGGATATGGCGCCCTTCAAATTCACCAAAGCCATTTTGGCGGGCGCGCCGATCGACATCTACAATATGGGTGAAATGTGGCGCGATTTCACCTATGTCACGGATCTTGTTCAGGGAATCTCTGATCTGATCCGCGCGGTGCCCGCCCGCCCCGCGGCCCGCGCCGCGATTGCCAAAGGTGACAGCCTTTCGCCCGCCGCCCCCTTCCGGGTGGTGAATATTGGCAATGGCCAGAAGGTGCGGCTGTTGGATTTCATCGAAGCCATCGAAGAGGCCACGGGCCGCAAAGCCATTCGCAATTACCTGCCGATGCAAACCGGCGATGTGCCCGCGACATGGGCCGACGCCAGCCTGCTGGCCCGGCTGACCGGCACCCGCCCCACCACCGATGTGCGCGCGGGCATCAGCGCCTTTGTCGATTGGTATCGCAGTTTTTATCAGGCATAGGCCCCTCCTCTGCCCGCGCCCCCGCATGGCAATTTCTGGAATATTGGCTTGCAGCCTGATTGCCCATCATGTAGACGAAACCCATCTGCGGCGAGTGGGCAGGTAGGTTATGCAGCGGATTGCAAATCCGTCTAGAGCGGTTCGATTCCGCTACTCGCCTCCAGATAATCCCCTGAAATGACAAGGTTTTGGTTGCCACAAGGGGCAGAGGCCACCTTTGTTCAAGATCGTCTGCTGCAGCGATCCGGGCTTATCGGGGCGCGCAGCCTTGCAACGCAAATGCGCTGCAACACGCCAACCCGCTTGCCCGCCCGCACGGCCTCGTTTAAACGATGAAGCGTGGCCCCGTAGCTCAGCTGGATAGAGCAGCCGCCTTCTAAGCGGCTGGCCGGGGGTTCGAATCCTCCCGGGGTCGCCACTTTCTGAAAACTTTCAAACCGCGGATATGCAGGCCAAACCTGCATTCATATCTGGCTGCCTATATATCGCTTGATTGCCATAATAAGCTGAAATAGCTGTCTGAATTACAAATATGCAAAGTTTGGGGCGGCCGAGAATTGAAAAAATCCTACCTGCTTATCCTCACCTTTCTTTCAACAGTTGCTCCGTTTTTTGCCCATGCCGATGAAATTTGTCTGGCAAATAAAGACAGCGCCTTATTCGCAGATGCCGCGCTGTCGCAAGAGGACCGGATCGTCTTTCAATTTGATGGCGTGCAATTCGTTCCAGAAACCAAATCGGCCGACACGCTTTGGGGTTGGGCATATGACACGCAAATGCAGCAACTGCTTGAAACGCCTTCTTATGTTCGCGCCGCAGATTGGAACTGTGAAAGTTTCCCAGATTTCAAGGCTGAAACCCACCAAACGGGCAGCGCATCCGCGGCGCTTGTTTACGATGTTTCGCCGGAAGCCTGCGCGCAGGAATTGTCTGATACCCGTATCGAGATCACGGATCACGCATTCACGTTTTACGAATCAAGTTGCGATATTGGTGAGGTTTCTCAACAGGATGACGGCGACCGCTATGAACTTTCCTGTTATGGCGAAGGGGATTCATGGACGATCAATGCGTTGCTGATGCCCCTGCCAGACAATGGAATGCGCTTTACCATCGACGGAAACTCATCCGATTATATTTCTTGCCGCGATTGATACGAACATGGCGCAGCGCAACTGAATTCTCATCTGAATTGCGCCAAATTACCGTCGAGCAAACAGAAAACATGTGAAACCGAACTTTGCCAAAAGGCGGTTCATCACGGGAAATCGTCGTGTTTTCCGGATCCAAGCTATTTGCCGCTGAGAACATCTTCTGGCGCGGCGAGTTTCCGCTGCTTGCCCATCGCATCCCAGAAGGGAAAACGACGAAGGGCGCAGCTTGCGCCGCGCCCTATCGTATTAATCCTGAGAGGATTTTTGGCTCCGGCGGTAGGCCGTATCGCGCTTTTCCTATTTCAGCAAATCCTGCAATTTCAACGACTTCTTGGCAGATGGCTGGGTTAGATTTTGCGAAGATGTTCTACGGTGTGTTCTACGCG